>SCPO01001246.1_pt1 | contig 641999 bp, 809 predicted proteins | sample 6106821 | NCBI WGS metagenome assembly SCPO01 (sample SAMN10720448, study PRJNA508395) | human gut metagenome | isolation source: Participant 2 stool, 0 month | host: Homo sapiens | collected 2017
AAATCAAACGGGAGTTGTTCAAATATCCTGAGTTGAAATACATCCCCGTCCTCCTCATCTTCAAGAGATTTTACAGTGATTTGGAAAATGTTCTATCAAAATTACAAACACTTTGATTTTGTGCATATTTTGTTCCATCTTGTCTATATCTTTTTCGTTCCATTAGATTCTATAATATTTTCAGACGGAACAAGAGATTTGAACTTGCGTAATGAATTCCAGTCTGAAGTGCGCAGCAGATTGGTCGCGCCCACACAAAAAAGCAAGATGGGAAGCACAATGACTGAAACGTTATCTAAAGGGTGGTATAATAAAGTCGGCTATGGTTCAGGCGATATTGCAGGCAACGTGGTGTATGCATTCCTGTCCTCCTTCGTCATGATCTATCTGACCAACACCGTTGGCCTGAACCCCGTATTGTCGGCACTCTGATTGCAGTTTCAAACTGCTGGACGGTGTGACGGACATTTTCTTTGGTTCTTTGATTGACAAAACGCATTCTAAGATGGGCAAAGCCCGTCCTTGGATGCTGTACGGCTACATTGGCTGTGCCATTACGCTGGTGGCAATTTTCGCCATCCCGACCAATCTGGGACAGTTTGCACAGTACGCATGGTTCCTGATCGCATATACTCTGCTGAACGCTGTATTCTACACTGCCAACAACATTGCTTACTCTGCACTGACTGCTCTCGTCACGAAAACAGTGCCGAACAGGTCGAGATGGGTTCTTGGCGTTTCATGTTCGCCTTTGCCACCAGCCTGCTCATCCAGTCCATCACGCTGGGTGCTGTTACGGCATGGGCGGTGGTGCTGCCGGTTGGCGCACTGTTGCAATCATCTACGCCATCATCGGTCTGCTTGTCAACACCCTCTCCGTTCTCTCCGTGAAGGAACTGCCGGGAAGGCAGGTGGTGGATACCACCGACAAAAAGAAATCGATCAGGACGAAAAACAATCTGGTTCAGGCTGCAAAGCTGCTTGCTGGTAACAAATATTATATGATGATTTGCGTCACCTACATTTTGCAGCAAGATCTACGGTGCCCTGATCAGCATGGGCACCTATTATGCAACCTACATCCTTGGCAACTGCAAGTCTGTTCGGTGTATTCTCTTGGGCCATCAACATTCCTTTGATCATCGCACTGGTGTTCACCCCGACCTTGGTTGCAAAGTGGAATGGAATGTATAAGCTGAATGTAATGAGCTATACTCTGGCAATTTCTCGTGCACTGGTTGCTGTAGCTGGTTACATGGGTAGCGGCAATGTGACCTTGATGCCTTTACTGCAATACGCAATCTTGGTCAGGGTCCTTGGCAGGGCGATATGAACGCTGATCGCAGCCTGCTCTGAGTACACTTGGCTGACGAAGCACAAGCGCGTGGACGGCACGATGTACTCCTACTTCTCTGGGCGTAAAACGGCCTTGGCGCCGCTATCACCGGCAACGGCTGCTGGCTGCAAGCCATTTTGACAATTAACTCTGACCGTTCAGCGGATTCCTGCATCAATATGCTGAAGATCATGTATCTGGTGATCCCGTTTGCTCTGGATGCAATCATCACCTTCATTCTGTCTCATCTGAAAGTTGAAGAAGCAAATGAAAACTGCGTGAAGCAGTCTGATAACGTGAACTGCATCGAACACTCCTTCATCCACTGCTCCCCGGAGAATCCAGCCGATCCTCCGGGGAGGCTGAATATTATAAGTGTAAAAGGTAAATGAGGAAATACTATGGCTGCATTTGAGTTTGCAAAAGTAAAAGACCCCACCTTTTCACGAAACCGTGCTGAATGCTCATGCAAGTTTCGTACTTACAGCTTCCCGCGAAGAATATCGGACAGGTCCTCTTCTTTGGCGATGAAGCTGGACGGTATCAATTCGCCTACGCAAGAACTGCACCGGTGCCATCCCCGGCTTTGAAAAGGGCGGATTACGAGTGTAGCGGCTGGGATGACATTCATGTTCCTTCCAGATGGAGGGCTACGACATTCCGGGAAGCACGCGAATATTCAGTATCCGTCTGGCCGTATGAGAAGTACAGCCGGATGAATCCCAGTGGTTCAATCCGGTGGCAAGGTATGAAATACTTCGAGCTGCCGGAATCCATGCAGGGTAAACCCGTCCACATCGAGAGCGGGATGGGAACGCGTTGAAGAGCAAGATGAAAGCTCTGGGATTATGTGGGTTACATGAGTATAAAGCTCTGCAAGGGCATCAGCTTTGATACCATTGATGAGTATTACGAGAAAATTATGAGAGTTTATCAGTAATTTGGAGGATGGGTGTGAGTACAAAAGCGGATAGATATGAGGGAATCAATGGGTTAAAAGCGTATGCCATTATCGGCATTGCTCTGATGCACGTCCTTTCAAACGGAAAATATGAATTGGGAGGATTTGTATTTGAGAAACTTATCCCCAATTTCACAAACCTCGTTTTTCTTTTCATGATGGTCAGCGGTTTTGGTATGTGCTGTGGCTACTACCAGAAAATCATAGACCGTAAGATCAGCGTGGAGGAGTTTTACAGCAAAAGATACATCAAGATTTGGTCGTACTTCGCATTGCTCTGCGCGCTGGATTTTGTGATTTCGCCGAGCAAGAATTCGCTGTATGAAGTTTTTGCAAACTTGACCTTATGCCAGGGATTGTTGCCAAATGCCAATATTTCGGTTATCGGTGTGAGCTGGACGCTGGCTGTCATTTTTGTGTTTTATATGCTGTTTCCGTTTTTCTGCTTCCTGATTGGAAATAAGAAGAGGGCATGGGGAGTGGCAGCCGCGGCATTAGTGTTCAACTACCTGTGTGGAAGTTACTTCAATGCCGGTAGAACCAATATCGTTTATGATGCAATTTATTTTATTGCAGGAGGTCTAATCTTCCTTTACCGGAAAGAGCTTGCTGAATTTGCAGTAAAATCCAAAGTTATCGCTGGAGCAATTCTGCTGATTGCCACAGTTGCTTATTTTGCAGTAGGTGGCAATACGCTTACAATGTTGTTCTTCTGTGTAGCGGCTTTGGTCTATACCCTCGGGTGTAATCGGGAGGGGGGGCTGGTCAATCCAGTCGCCAAATTCCTCGGTGGAATCTGCTTCGAGATTTACCTGTGCCACATGGTAATTTATCGTGTGCTTGAAAAATTTCACCTTGTCCATCTGTTTGGTAATGGCTTACTTGCATATATCTTCACAGCGGTCGCAGTTATTTGCGGCGCGGTTGTGTTCTCGGTATGTGCCAAGTGGTTCTTAAATAAAATTGAAACTTTGATTGTTAATAGGAGTTAATCATGTCTGAAGAAAAGAAATTGAATGGTACGGTTATCGTCACTTACCGTTGCAACGCTCGTTGCTCCATGTGTAACCGTTATAAAGCACCTTCCAAACCGGAAGAAGAAATTAGTATTGAAACTATCAAAAACTGCCGAAGATGTACTTCACGAACATCACCGGCGGAGAACCGTTTATCCGTACTGACCTGAAGGATATCGTGCGTGAACTGTATAAGAAGTCTGATCGTATCGTTATTTCCACCAACGGTTTCTTCACAGATCGTATCGTTGATCTGTGCAAAGAGTTTCCGCAGATTGGTATCCGTATTTCTATCGAAGGCCTGGAGCAGACCAATAATGAGATTCGTGGTCTTCAAGACGGATATGCAAAGGGGTATGGCACACTAAAGATTCTTCGTGAAATGGGCATGAAGGACGTTGGCTTCGGCATGACCGTTCGGACAAAACGCTCCTGACCTGGTTCCGCTCTACAAGATCTCCGATGAGATGGGCATGGAGTTCGCAACTGCCTCTTTGCACAACAGCTTCTACTTCGTTGAGGCTAAGAACATCATCCATGATCGTCCGATGGTTGCTAAGAACTTCGAGAATCTGGTCAATGAACTGCTCCGCAGCAACAGCCCGAAGAAGTGGTTTCGTGCATACTTTAATCATGGTCTGATCAACTACATCTACGGCCAGAAGCGTCTGCTGCCTTGCGATATGAGTTTTGACACTTTCTTCATCGATCCGTATGGCGATGTTATGCCTTGCAATGGAACCAAGGACAAGGAAGTTATGGGCAACCTGAACAATCAGACTTGGGATGAACTGTGGAACAGCCCGAAGGCAGAGAAGGTTCGTGCAAAGGTTCGTTGCTGCGACCGTGACTGCTGGATGATTGGCAGTGTAAGTCCTGCTATGCACAAGTACATCTGGAAGCCTGCGACTTGGGTTCTGGTTCACAAATTTAAGGCTCTGTTCACCAAACATCCGTACAGTATGTATGAGCTGAAGATTTGCCGTGACTACCGTGATGGGAAAGTCACCAAAGAGGATCTGGATAAGTGCAGCACCTGCGATATGAACTGTGTGATCAACAATGGTCTGAGTGAAGCAAGCAAAGAGCAGCTGAAGCATAAGACCGGTGAGGAAATTGTGGATGCGGATATTGCTCAGCAAATGAAAGGGTAAATCAGATGAGAATTACAGTGCTAACTCCTACTTATAATCGGGGAGGGAGTATATAAAAATTATATACCTCTCTGGATAATCAGTCCATAAAAGATTTTGAATGGCTAATTGTAGATGATGGCAGCTTAGATGATACGGCACAGGTTGTAAGGAAAGTTCAAAAATCAGCTGATTTTAGAATCCGCTATATCTATAAGGAAAACGGCGGGAAGCATACGGCACTAAATGAAGGCATAAAAAATATAGAGTCAGACTTGACTTTTATTGTTGATTCGGACGACTGGTTAAAGCCAAATGCGATTGAAACTGTGCTGCGATATTATGGAAAGTTTTGGGATAGAAACGGATTGTGTGGATACTCATTTCTCAGAGTATTTCCAGATGGAAAGATCAACGGTAAAGAGTTTGAACCTAATGAATGGGTTGCTTCGTACATAGAAGCAAGAATTAATTCGGATGACACGATGGCTGATAAAGCCGAGGTATTTTACACCCATTGCCTAAAGGAATTTCCGTTTCCTGAGTATTCAGGTGAAAAATTCCTTGGTGAGGACATTGTTTGGATTCGAATGGCACGTAAGTACAATATGATTCACATTAACGAGGCGATATATGTCGGCGATTATCAGTCAGACGGACTTACGAAAAATAGAAGAGCAAATAACATAAAATCTCCTGTTGGCTGTATGCACAGAGCGGAAGAATTTATGAAGAAAGATATAAACCCTAAATATAGGATCAAAGGCGGACTTCAATACATTATATATGGCTTGTGCGCTGATTATACAATTACGGAACTTCTTAGAAACAGCAAAAATAAGTTGTTGACTTTTGTTTGTATTGTACCAGGTAAAGTATTAAAAGCAAGATGGAGTCGAAAGCTATAGAATCAAGAAATCTTATTATAGATAGAGGAGAGTAAACTTATAATGCTACGAATAAATAGACGAAAAATGATAGGGTTATTACTTCTTTCCGTGAGTGCCATTGTGTATGTTTTTGCATTAGGTTCAGGGCAAGACAGTATATTTGAATACACACTGTTACTTGCGTGTTTAACTTTTGCCTTGCTATTGAACAATGATTTTGAGTTGATTTCTCCAGCAGTGCTTTTTACAGCATATTTTCTTTACTCCATAGCCCTAGGACCAATTGGGTTGATGAATATGGGAAGATTCTATAGCTATGGGTATACAAAAATAATTTTGGGCGGTTTGCTGGCGTTTGCGATTGGAAATGGCATTTGTTTAATCGCGAAAAAAAGACCAGTTCATGAAAAGGAGGATAAACCTAAAATTCGATTTTCGTTTTCGAGAATTAAAACACTTTATTTCCTTTTGGCTGTTTCATGGTCTGCAGCGCTATATTATTTTATAAAAACAGATCGTATTTGCTTGGCGATGTAGAAAATGGAAGAGTGGCAGCCATATCGGGTAGCGGCGCTTTACTATACACGGCTCAGGTATCAATTTTACTGGTCTGTATGCTTTTGACATATACATAGAAACAAGAAAAGATCTACGGCCACTAATAAGCAAATTTACTATGATTTTGTGACTGTAGTATCTTCTGCCACTTTGATTGTGTCTGGCTTTCGTGCACCTGTTGGCACACTATTCATTTGTATGATTGTGATGTATGCTGGAAAAATGCCTATGGGTAGAATCGTCTTTTATGGACTGTTGTGCATTATAGGTGTATCGGTACTTGGGGCAATTCGCACAACGATGTCTGGAGGTGTTAGTAGCACATTGACATCCTTTTTTACTTCGCTCTATGTGGGGAATATTAACATAAATTATATGTATAATACATTTCCCGGAAAAGTGGATTTTCAATATGGATATACCTACCTTATAAACTTTCTGATGTTGTTGCCTGGGCCGGATTTGGATTTTACTTTATGGCTTAAAGAACAGGTGGGGATTACTTTTTCCGGGGGTGGCTTGACACCAACTATTATTGGTGAGTTTTATATCAATTTTGGTGAGGCATTTATATTTATTGGATTGTTCATTTTAGGTGTGTTTAGCGTTTATCTGAATAGGTACTTCAAGAGCCATAAGGAGAGTTTTCTTGCTGTTTTTATGTCTGGCAGTTTGCACATTGTGTTTCCGGAGGTATAGCTAACGTCAGTGTGACAGTGCTGTTATATACAATAGTGTATAAATGCTTGATAATGCTTCCGTATAGAAGCACGAAAAGTTTTAATAGAAGGAGACTGGCAGATGGACAGTATTAAGAAAGAGGAAATGGGAAAGTCCGCTGTTAAGGCTGGGCTTTGGTACACGATAGGAAATATAGCTTTAAAGGGATGCGCGTTTCTGACACTTCCGGTTTTTACGCGGCTTTTATCTACAAGTGATTTTGGTGTATATAATGCCTACATTGCGTACGAGCAGATTTTTACTGCAATCTTAGGAGTGGGGTTTTACGGAACAATAAAAAACGCAAAATTGGATTTTAAGGAGAACTTTAAAAAATATCTATCCTCTATTGTATTCCTGAGTGTTTTGATTTTCATTTTCATTACTGCTGCTGCTAATGTTGCATATCCAATATATTGTAATGAACTTGATTTTTCACGGTTTGTGACAAACTGCTTGCTGTTTCAGAGTTTTGGCGCGTATATGCTTTATCTATATGGCGTTAAACTTAATGCTGAATTTCGTTACCGATCATTTTGATCATGTCGAGCATCAACGTCCTCGGCAACACAGTTTTATCAATAATTCTTATTTTGTTCGTTTTCCCGAATGAAAGATATCTTGGAAGAATACTTGGCTCGGCGATTCCACTCATTGGCATCGGAGTAGCATTGTGCTTCTTAATATGGAGAAACGGAAGAACACTTTACAATAAAGCATATTGGAAATATGGACTGGCGATAGGACTTCCTCTTCTTCCGCACGTTATCTCGCAGTCGTTACTTTCGCAAGTTGACCGAATTATGATAAAAGATATGGTGGGCAGCTCGGAAGCGGGAATATATAGCTATATTTACACAATTTGTACAATTCTATATATCGTAGGAAATTCTATGGAGAACGCATGGTCACCATGGGTATTTTACACATTAGATAGCGGAGATAAAAAGCGTATTGAACGAGCTGGAAAAGATTATGTTATGGTGTTTGCATTGTTAACGATCGGCTTCTTTTGTGTGATGCCAGAAGTGACAAAGATAATGGCGGGAAGTAATTATTGGGGCGGCATAAGTTTGATTATCCCGTTGACCTTTGGTAACTTTTTCGTTTTTATGTATGGCTTGCCCGTAAATATAGAGTATTACCATAAGAAAACAGGGTTTATTTCACTTGGCACGATACTTGCTGCTGGCTTAAATGCTGTGCTTAACTATTTTGGAATTATCCTGTTTGGATATCAGGTCGCAGCATACACAACATTCCTTTCTTATGGGATGTTATTCCTATTCCATTGGTTTATTGCAAACAAATACGGGGTAAGCGAGCTGTACAGTTTCAAGTTTTTATTAAATCGCACTGCACTTGTACTTATTTTGGGATTTGTGGTTCTTCTGACGGATGGGTTTATGGTATTTAATTTTATATTACGATATATGTTGATAATTCTGATTTTAATTTGGTTTTATAAACACAGACAAATGCTGGTTGGAGCGTTGAAAAGGAGATGATGTTTTGGATTGCGTGATAGCTTGCGAATATAGTGATATAAGTAACGGAGACCAGCTATGAAAAGTCAACCATAAATTAGCAAAAAAAATTTCTTTTTCATATCGGTGGTAAAAAAGGGTAACTTTAATAGAGCTCCCTTAGGGTGCTTTTTCAAAATCTATCGATATTGGTATACAGACCTCTTATTCGAGGTTAAATTCTACTTCGTCAGTGAGCATCTTCCAGATGACTCTGACAAGTTTGCCGGAACAATGCCCAAGTGCATTGTAATGAGACCGGCCTTCAGCCCTCTTGGCATCATAATAAGCCTTGAAGGTTGCGTTGTTCCTGACAACGTTCCAAGCTGCATTTACAAGAGCATATCGTAAAACACGAGAGCCACGTTTGGACATCCTTGTTGTCTTAGCCTGAAAGTTACCAGACTGATAAACAGAAGGATCCAGGCCAGCAAAAGCAAGCAGCTTGTTTGGATTGGAGAAACGGTGAATATCGCCTATTTCACCAAGGATCATTCCACCATTGATATAACCGATACCAGGAATGGTCATGATGACAGAATCGTTAAATTTCATGATATCCGTCATCTCAGCTTCAATCTTTTCTAATTGGCTATCCAGTAACTCGATTTGTTGAATGGTTTGAGTTATCTGAATAGATATAGCGCTGTCGTTGGCACCGACAGACTTCTGTGCGAGAACTCTTAATTCTTTGGCCTGCTCTTTAGTAAAATGTCCGTGCGAGTTCACTTTGAGCAGATTTGCCAGATGAGTCATATGCATGGAAGCAATCTCTTTTGGAGAAGGTGCTTCTTTTAAAAGAGCATAGACAGCATTCTGATGCAGACCGGATTTGAAAAAGTATTGAATCTCCGGGAATACTTGATCAACATAGGTTGTCAGTTGGATTTTCAATCGGGTGCGTTGCTTAATGGTTTTCTGCCGAAAGCGCCCCAAGGCCTTAAGATCCATCATATCGAGATCAAAGAAGGTAATAAATCTTAGGTCATCCTGCATCATAAGAGTTTTAGCAATAACAAATGTGTCGACCTTATCTGTCTTTGTTTTACGAACATTGTTCTTACGCATCTGACAGGTTTTGATGGGGTTCAACACACACACTTGGTAGAACTCAGCAACAAGGTATCGAACAAGGTTGTCACCGTAGTGTGCCGTCGACTCAAGACCGATGATGATGCTGTTCTTATCGAATGATTCGAGCTTAGAGACCAGCAGTTGGAAGCCATCAGCGTCGTTTGTGAATTTGAACGGCTCAATGAGTATTTCACCGTCCGAAGAAATCGCAGCGGCGAAATGGTTGAGTTTGGCAATATCAATGCCTACAAAAATTTTCATGAGGTTGTACCTCCCTTTCATAAAGTCTGATACCATGATGTCCACCATCGATTATCATCGTAGACTTGATAGAAATAAGTACTCTGAGTACTCCGGCAACATCCAGCTAATAAACAATTCAGATAAAGGTAGCGGCAATACACTCCAGTCGAGTAGTCAAGCTACAGGGAAAAATCAAAAGTCCATAGTATCTGAATTGTATTGAACCACGATATTAAAAGAAAGGAAACGTGTGATAATTAACTTCCTAATTATCATACAAGGATTTATGATTAAAGAAAAGTTATTGAAGCTGTGCTTGGCACCTCTTCGCTTATTGCCAATAAAAGAAAATAGGATTGTTTTTATATGCAATAGAGGGGGTGGTTTTTGTTGCAACCCCAAATATATGGCGCAGTACATACATGAAAACTATGGCAGTCAATATGAAATTATATTTTTTTACAATGATGAATCTGTGGTAAAAAGAAACAACTGTGATTGGATAACATGGAAAAAATTCGATGGATTCGGCTATATTGAAGCTATGGCTACGGCTAAATATATTGTATCAAATATAACAATTCCTAGATTTATGCCTTATAAACGGCATCAAGTGAAGATGTGTACGTGGCATGGTTCCGCATTTAAGGGAACTGGTGACATGGAGTATAATTTCGATAAGTATGATGTCTTTTAGCTGAAAATGAGCTGACATATAAAGTTATCAGAGAGATATGGATGTATCGGGGAGAAATATTGCGAACTGGTATGCCCCGGAATGATTGCTTGTTTAATTTTACTAAAAAACAGATAAAGAATAAAAAAGAAAAATAGGAGTTCCGAAGAACATTTGTTGTTATATGCTCCCACAATTAGGGATAAAGGAGACGCTGATTGTTTTTCGGTTGATTTCTTGAAATTAAAGGCACACCTTGAAGACAGATTTGGCGGTTCTTGGCAAGTTGCATTTAGATATCATCCTCTGCAAAAGAAAAGAAACTTACCGAGTGGATGCATTGATCTAAGTACGTATGAAGATATGCAAGAGTTACTGATGTGCACCGATATACTTGTAACAGATTATTCTTCATGTATGTGGGATTTTTCATTGATGGGAAAACCATGCTTTGTCTATGCATCCGATATAGATAGATATATCAATGATGAACGTGGTGCCTTCTTGTATCCTATTGACATGTTGCCTTTTCCGCTTGCGAGAAATAATGATGAGTTAGTTGAACGTATCGTTCAATTCAATCGCAAAGAATATGAAGAACGGCTTGAGCAGTTCTTTAAAGAATGGGGTAGATACAATTATGATGGGACAGCAACGGAAAAAGCTGTTGATAGGCTTTTAAACGGATAATTTAAAGCGTGTATAAGTTCTAGGTTTGTGATTGCTAAGCAAGTAGACTATTCTGAACCAGACAGTTCTTAAACAACTTATTAACACAGATTATGCAAGATCTGTAGAGAATATATTTACATAGTTCATGGAGTCAATTCATGAGGACTTATATTTGAGGATATGTCCTGTAGACTTATCCCTATAGAGCTTACTTAAAATTCAATATAAGGAGTAGAAAAAATAATGAAAAACATAGTTTTAATAATCGCTGGCGGTGTTGGTGCTCGTATGGGCCAAGATATACCGAAACAGTTTATCAATGTGTATGATAAGCCAGTTATTGTTTACACATTAGAGGCTTTTCAAAAGCATCCAAGCATTGATGCGATTGAAGTTGTTTGCCTCGACGGGTGGCACGATGTCTTATGGGCATATGCCAAGCAGTTTGGAATTGCCAAACTTGAGAACATTGTTTCAGGTGGCAAGAACGGTCAGGATTCAATCCGAAACGGACTTTATGACATTGCTTCAAGACATAATGGTTCTGATGATATCGTATTGGTTCATGATGCGATTCGTCCTATGGTAAGCAACGATATTATCTCGGATAATATTCGAGTTTGCAGACAATACGGAAATGCAATTACTGTTGTTCCGTGTACTGCGGCAATGTTAAAAACCTTTGATTCTCTTTCAACTGAAGAACAGGTTCCAAGAGATAATCTTAAAATCACTCAAACACCACAGGCGTTTTTCCTACAAGATATTATTGCAGCACATAAAGAAGCTTTGGAAAAGGGAATTACAAATTCAGTTGCTTCTTGTACGATGTATATTGAACTTGGCAGAAAACTATATATGTCTGCGGGTTCTGAGAAAAACTTGAAGCTCACCACAGCCGAGGATATTGAGATTTTAAGGCTCTTCTAAATGCCAAGAAGGATGTGTGGATGCACTGATGGGATACAATGATGGATTAAGGCAAGTTGCTGAAACATTGCCAATAAAAGCGGGAAAAATACTTGTAACAGGTGCTACAGGACTTATTGGATCATGTTGTATAGATGCTCTTTTGTATGCCAATGAATATTGCGGTTGTAGATTTGAGATTTTCGCTTTGGGACGTTCACAAGAAAAAATCTCTAAGCGTTTTAAAGGCAAAGTAACGCCTGTTGTACAGGATGTTGTTATGCCTCTGACGCTGGATGTCGTATTTGATTATATTATTCATGCGGCAAGCAATGCCGACCCTAAGATGTATGCTCTTCAGCCTGCAGAGACAATTCTTACAAATGTCATTGGAACAAAAAATGTGCTTGAATACTGTAAGAAAAACATAGATACACGGTTGCTGTTAACTTCAACTTTCGAGGTCTATGGGAAAATAGATGGCATTGATGTGTATAGCGAAAATATGGTCGGATTAGTAGACTTTCATATGCTCAGAAACGGCTATACAGAAAGTAAGCGGTGCGCCGAGATGCTTGTCAACAGCTATATTGATGAATATGGAATTAACGCTGTGATTTGTAGATTGGCTAGTATATATGGACCTACCATGTTGCTAAACGATAGTAAAGCACATGCTCAATTTATCAGAAATGCGTTGCACGGTGAGAATATTGCCTTGAAGAGCAAGGGGGAACAAAGAAGAACATATTGTTATGTTCTCGATGCTGTTTCTGCTTTGTTTATGGTGCTTTCCAAAGGAGAGATTGGAGAAGCGTATAATATTGCAAATGAAAATTCAGTTGCTTCAATTGCTGATGTTGCTTCATGTTGTGCAAAGATAGCGGGAACAAAGGTGTTTTTTGGTATTCCGGATACTGTCGAATCAAAAGGATTTTCTAAACCGCAAAACTGTATACTTGATAATAAAAAGCTAAAGTCTTTGGGGTGGGAAGGAAGATATTCTCTGGAAGAGGGCTTTACAGAAACCATAGATGAGTTGAGGAAAAACGAACGGAGGGGATAAAAAAGTTTATGCTTGAACAATTAAAACAAGATGTTTGCTACGCCAACCTCGATTTGGTTGCCAGAGGTGTAGTCATTTATACATGGGGCAACGTCAGCGGAATCTCTGACGACAGAAAGTACATGGTCATCAAGCCATCTGGCGTTGACAACGATGGAATGTCAGCTGAGGACATGGTGGTTGTGGATATTGAGAGTGGTGAAACTGTGGAAGGTAAATGGAAGCCATCATCTGATACCAAGACTCATCTTGCACTGTATAAGAAGTATTCACAGATTAAAGGCATAGTCCATACACATTCTACCAATGCCGTGGCGTTTGCACAGGCTGGCATGAAAATTCCAGCGCTTGGTACAACTCATGCGGATTATTTCTACGGAGATATTCCATGCACGAGAGAGCTGAGCAAAGAAGAAGTAATGGAAGCCTACGAACTGAATACAGGCAAGGTCATTATCGAGACAATAGAGAAGATGAACTATGATCCGATGGCTATACCGGGAATTGTGGTAAAGAATCACGGCCCGTTCGCTTGGGGCTCAAGCCCTGCCAATGCTGTATACAATGCGGTTGTTATGGAAAATGTAGCGGAGATGTATATCAAAACGCTGTTACTCAATTCACAGGCAGAGATGAAGCAATATGTGTTGGACAAGCATTATATGAGAAAACACGGCCCGAATGCCTATTATGGGCAGAAGTGATATCCATAGAAAGAAAGAGGTCTAAAACATGCGAGAATATTACGGATTTCTGATTTTATTTAATGGAACCGAATGCAGTAAGACAGTAAACGCTCAATAAAACCGTGGTTAGACTTTACCCCTTCCTCCGTAGTAAACTTTTAAATTGAAGTGAAAGCTCAAAACTTAAGTCAATTAATATGAAGATATGCAAGAGTTACGGAGCGTGTCCAGAAAAAAATAATACAAAGGATAATTTTTTACAGCCAGTAAGAAATTATCCTTTCAGTATATTATGCTAGATGAGTTATAAATTTTTTGCTAAAATAATACTCAACAAAAAACAAAATTGTCTGTTGTTAATAACTGACAATTTACCAAAACGACAAATGAGGAGAGCTATATGGGAAAGAAAAAACTATTAGCACTGCTGATGGCAACTGTTTTAGCCATGCAACCGACTATATCTGTAACGGCAGAAACAGGGCAGGTTACAGATTCTGTAGGAGATTATGAGGGTGAAGAAACAAAAGAGAAATCAAAGGTAACAGAACTTGAAAATACGGACAGTGCAGTACCTAACTCCCCGGCAGTGGATGAAGAAATGACAAAGATGACTTCTGCAGAGAAGGAAGAGGCGGATGATGGAGAGACGGTAAGTTTGTCAGCGGTTACGGAATCATCAAATAATCAGACGACTTCATATGCACATAGTGAGGAAGCTACGTCGTGCTATGACACTAAAAGCAGAATGGAATGATCCTGTACTTGGACAGCCGACCACATTCCATGTGTCTGCAACAGGCGGCTCAGGAAACTATAAATTCAGAATGGATGCACCGAGCTATTCTAGCCCAAATCAATGGGCATTCGAATCAGTAGCGGATCCAAGTCGCGGTGAATGGATGAACTATACTGGTGAGTGTATGAGTACAGACTACTCTTTTACTATGACTGCCTCGGTACATATAATTTTCGTTTTTACTTAATGGATAAGGCAAATAATATTTATTATTTACGTGTAAATACATATATACATTTATCTGATCCTAATTATCCAAGTATAAATTCTATAATTCAGTCAGCGGTAGATCAGTGTAAAAGGGAAACTGATGGTCCTGATTATCAAAATAAATAAAACCGATACTAAAACCGATAATAAAAATAGTAATAAATCAGATAACGGAGTGATAGAGCTTCCGATTATACCAATAGATTAATTAATAGGTTACCATGTATTTTTACATTGTGGAATAGAGTATTTATTAACAATAGAACATGCTGGGAGGATTATGTATGTACAAAAGAATAATTAGCCTTATTTTAACACTTATTATGCTGATTACAATAGTTCCATCAACTATTGTGGCAGCAAGTGAAGTTCGGACAATGGAAGGGGTTGAAGCTTCGGGCAAGCAATCCGAATGCAACCGGCCTGAGGTCGATAAATCGGAGGAAAATATTATCTACATGGTAAATCCGCTGTATGAGGATGTTATCAGCATTGATGATTTAAAGAAAAAGCTTGACTCCTCAAACGATGTGCAGCTATTTGCGGCATCCACGGGACAGTATTTTTCAGATTATGACAGTGCCGTTTCATATCTCAGAAAGCAGATGGTTAGCAGAGAGACGGAAATAACCTTGAATTTCCCTGCATCCTGGTTTGATTCTCACAAAGATGAGCTATATTGGGATTTATTATATGATGCAATGAAGTGCGATGAAAGCTCTACCGGACAGGATGGGGATGCGCTTATATATGGATTTGCTGGCTGTCGTCTTTCATACAGTAATGCAGGATATATACAATATACCATGTCATATCATTCTGATGCAGAGCAGGAAGCAAAGCTGACAGCGGCTGTGGCTGAGGCAATGACAACACTGCAGCTTAATGGACTGAGCGAAGCCAAAAAGATTATAAAGATTCATGATTATATCTGCAATCATGTCGATTATGCATATAATTCAAAAGAGGAGCAGATATATACAGCTTATGGAGCTCTATGCACCGGAAAAGCTGTCTGTCAGGGGTATGCTGTGCTTTTCTACAGACTGTGCAAGGAAGCAGGACTGTCGGTTAGGATTATCAGCGGTACCGGCAATGGAGGAGCGCATGCGTGGAATATAGTGCGAATCGGCAGCAAATACTATAACGTGGACTGTACCTGGGATGGACAGGGTGCGGCCACCTATAATAATTTTCTGTTGAAATCAGAAGCTGACTTTAGTAATCATACCCGCAAATCATGGAAAGTGGTGGGCAACCATTATCTATACTATACATCAGCTGAGTTTAACGCTCAGTATCCTATGACTGAAAAATCATGGGATGAGTCGGATAACAGCAACGATTCTGTAGAAACTACATATGCGCATAGTGAGGAGGCCTCGTCGTGCTGTGACACTAAAAGCAGAATGGAATGATCCTGTACTTGGACAGCCGACCACATTCCATGTGTCTGCAACAGGTGGCTCAGGAAAATATCAATTCAGAATGGATGCGCCGAGCTATTCGAGCCCAAATCAATGGGCATTCGAATCAGTAGCGGATCCAAGTCGCGGTGAGTGGATGAATTATACATCAGAGTGTGCTTCAAACGATTATACATTTACCATGACTGCTACCGGTACTTATAACTTTAGGTTTTATGTGATGGATAAACCAGCAGGTGTATATTATCTGCGTTTGAACTTCAATATAGGCGTATCTGATAGTAAATATCCGAGTGTTGACTCAATTGTTCAATCTGCAGTAGCTGAGTGTAACAGCAAAACTGATGGCTCAGAGTATGCAAAAGCCCTTTGGCTGCATGACTGGCTGCTTGACCAGCTTGAGTATGATAACACCCTGAAATGGTCTTCGGCTGAGAGTGCGCTGACCAGAAAACTTGGCACATGTCAGTCGTATGAGAGTTCATATGCAAAGCTCCTTACTGCAGCAGGAATAGAAAACAGCGAGACAAGGGATACCTATGATGGACACACCTGGAATGCCATGAAGCTGGACGGACAGTGGTATCAGACGGACTGCACCTGGGATGACAGCAGCGATAACTGGTATAGCTTTGATCAGAGACATTTGTATTTTGGTCTGACCGATGAGCTGATGGCCATAGCACATCCGGGACATAGCAAAATCTATACTACCGACACGTATAAAACGCGTTCAACAAGTCTTGCCGACAATTATTTTGTCGTCGAGATGCCGAGAAGTGGGCAAAGGCTTATGCAGACAGGATTCAGAAAAATCTGGATGCAGGGAAGACAGAGTTTGAAATAACAGCGGACAATACTTCTTATCCGCCAAGTATTTCGTATTCAGAATGGAATCACTGCCTATGTATTAAATCAGATGAAGTGGTCTGATGAAAAGCACAATATTTCACTAAGTGTCACAGGATCTTCAAATGCATTTGATTTTAATATTGTTTACTCTGATATAAATCATATATGGGATAATGGCACAATCATAAAAGAGGCTACTTGTACTGAACCTGGAATCAAAACTTATACCTGTACAATTTGCAACAAAACCAAAACTGAAACTGTTGCAGCACTAGGGCATTCTTTTTCAAAAAAATGGATAATAGATAAACCAGCAACTTGCCAAAATGAGGGAATTAAATCATATCATTGTACTAGATGTAATGAAAGACAAAATGTTACAACAATATCAAAATTAGACCATGAATGGGATAATGGAATAATAATTACTGAACCCACATATACATCCGAAGGTAAAATAAAATATACTTGCAAAAATTGTTCATTTACAAAAGAAGTTAAAACTGAATGTTTAAAAGAAACTAAGGAAGACAAACTTGCAAGACAAAATAAGAATGCATTAAAGGATGGGACTTACACTATTTATTCTACATTAAATAATAACTTTGTATTAGACATAAAGAATGATTCGAAGGCCGATAATGGAAATGTGCAGCTAAATCAAGATAATTCATCTAATTCAAAAGAATTTATAGTAACGCATGATTCCACCGGATATGTTACATTTACAAATGCAAATTCTGGTAAAGTATTAGATGTATCTTCAGGCAAAGCTGAAAATAGACGTAATATCCAACAATATTTATCTAATGGAACTAAGGCACAAAAATGGATTGTCGAAAAGAAAGAAAATGGATATGTAATCATGTCAGCTCTTAACTCTGATTATGTTATTGATCTAAGCGGTGGTATCATATCTGAGGGAAGAAACATACAGCTTTACAAAAGTAATGATAATAAAGCACAAAGATGGAATTTTATTTATATATCTAAGGAAGACAAACTTGCAAGACAAAATAAGAATGCATTAAAGGATGGGACTTACACTATTTCTTCTACATTAAATAATAACTTTGTATTAGACATAAAGAATGATTAGAAGGCCGATAATGGAAATGTGCAGCTAAATCAAGATAATTCATCTAATTCAAAAGAATTTATAGTAACGCATGATTCCACCGGATATGTTACATTTACAAATGCAAATTCTGGTAAAGTATTAGATGTATCTTCAGGCAAAGCTGAAAATAGACGTAATATCCAACAATATTTATCTAATGGAACTAAGGCACAAAAATGGATTGTCGAAAAGAAAGAAAATGGATATGTAATCATGTCAGCTCTTAACTCTGATTATGTTATTGATCTAAGCGGTGGTATCATATCTGAGGGAAGAAACATACAGCTTTACAAAAGTAATGATAATAAAGCACAAAGATGGAATTTTATTTATATATCTAAGGAAGACAAACTTGCAAGACAAAATAAGAATGCATTAAAGGATGGGACTTACACTATTTATTCTACATTAAATAATAACTTTGTATTAGACATAAAGAATGATTCGAAGGCCGATAATGGAAATGTGCAGCTAAATCAAGATAATTCATCTAATTCAAAAGAATTTATAGTAACGCATGATTCCACCGGATATGTCACATTTACAAATGCAAATTCTGGTAAAGTATTAGATGTATCTTCAGGCATAGCTGAAAATAATCGTAATATCCAACAATATTTATCTAATGGAACTAAGGCACAAAAATGGATTGTCGAAAAAAAAGAAAATGGATATGTAATCATGTCAGCTCTTAACTCTGATTATGTTATTGATCTAAGCGGTGGTATCATATCTGAGGGAAGAAACATACAACTTTACCAAAGTCATGATACTAACGCTCAAAGATGGAATTTTATTCATATATCTAAGGAAGACAAACTTGCAAGACAAAATAAGAATACATTAAAGGATGGGACTTACACTATTGCTTCTACATTAAATAATAACTTTGTATTAGACATAAAGAATGATTCGAAGGCCGATAATGGAAATGTGCAGCTAAATCAAGATAATTCATCTAATTCAAAAGAATTTATAGTAACGCATGATTCCACCGGATATGTTACATTTACAAATGCAAATTCTGGTAAAGTATTAGATGTATCTTCAGGCATAGCTGAAAATAGACGTAATATCCAACAATATTTATTTAATGGAACTAAGGCACAAAATGGATTGTCGAAAAAAGAAAATGGATATGTAATCATGTCAGCTCTTAACTCTGATTATGTTATTGATCTAAGCGGTGGTATCATATCTGAGGGAAGAAACATACAACTTTACCAAAGTAATGATAGTAAAGCACAAAGATGGAATTTTTATTAATTGAAGTTTTATTCAAGATGGAACTCATCCATTCTCTCTTAAAGCAATGATTTATAGTATTGCGAAAACAAGAAAAATAGACGGTGTGAAATTTTTTCTGTAAATTCAGATCTTCTATGATAATTGATGCGGCTTAACAGCAGATTTCTGTGTTAAGCCGTTGTTTATTTAATAGCAAAAATAAGCTGGTGCGTTTACAATGAAAATCCGGGAAATTCGCTTACAAAACGGGATTTTCATTTACAAAACGGGAATCTCGCTTACAAAACAGGACTTTCATTTACAAAGAGGGAATCTTGTGTTACAAATGGGATTCTCGGGTTACTATTTACCCGTTGACAACCATTGTTCATTACATTTGCATTGACTTAGCTATTTTTTAGCATTATAATAGTAGTAATATATAAAGAGAATTTCGGCAATTTCATAGGAGGTATAAAATGTCCAATACAATACAGATTAGAGTAGATGATGACTTAAAGAAAAAATCCGATTCCCTGTTTCGTGATTTAGGAACCGATACGACCACAGCTATTCGAATGTTTTTAACACAGGCAGTTGCAAATAACGGATTTCCTTTTGAAATAAAAAGAAACACCAAAGAGCAAAACCCTTATATTTCTATGTCCGAAGATGAATTCCTGTCAAAGCTGGAACTTTCACGAATGCACGCTAATACAGGGAATGTAAAAGATTCATCTGAAGTAGTTTCCGATATGAGGTCAAAGTATGGATTATAAAATTAAGCTTACCGAAGATGCCGAACAAGATTTAGACCGATACTTGAATTATCTTCTTTTTGTTAAGAAAAGCGAACAGGCGGCTTCCTATTTACTAGATGATTTTGAAGCAACTCTTCTGAGCCTATCGAAAGTTGCTGTAAGCCTAAAATTATGCGACAATCCTCGCTTGAAAGAATTGGGATACCGACGCATCAATTTTCTTTCTCACAGATATTTTATTCTTTATCGTGTCGAAGATAATATAGTAATCGTTGATAATATCTTCCATGAACTACAGGATTTTGAAAATAAAATGCTATAAACATATACATCAGAAGTAGAAAGGGTCAGGCACCGGCTGAATGCTACTATCCAGCAATGCTGCTGCCATATGTAGCTTAGCATAAATGGTTCAGGGGAGAGTTATACTATCCTCCCCGTGTTCCCTTGTGACTTATCCACAATATCAGTTCATTATAAAAATCTTAGATTTTTGTCTTGACAACTGAACCACTATACTATAAAAAGCCTTAGGAAAATTTTCGCAGTATATTATGAAAGAAATTATCGCTAGAGATTTATGTAGTTATCAATTTGAGCCTAATTCAAAACAATCAGTATGTGATTTGTTAGGATTTAATATCAAAGATTTTAGAATTGAAACACAAAAAAATTTAATGTTAAATGATACGTAAAGATGGAAATAAATGTCTTCAGTTATGCAGATTGCTTGACAGAGCAGCAGAAAACAAGATAAAATCCCATCTTTGACAGTCAACTTTCCTAGATAATTAACTGCAAGGAACTGGGATACAGGTATGATCCAACACTCGTGTGTGAATGTTACTTCGAGCACCAATTCAAACCGTAAAAACATTTGGAAGATATAAAAAGGCAGGTGAACATATAATGGCAAGATTGCATAATCCGTTTCCATCAATCCGGGAACAATCAAGAAAAGGGCAATTACAAAAATCAAATATTTCTTTATCTTGCCCGTTATGTGGAAGGAAAGCGACGGCAACGCTTTCGCCTCATACAATCCCTTTTATCGCCGTCTACTGCCCGAACTGTATTAAATATGCGGTTCAAGAAGACTTGTTCCAGAAGTTTGATGACGCTGAGCATGCTTATCTTTTATCGGGAGAGATGCGGCACACGCAGGAAAACATGACTACGCACCTGGTAAGTGCAGAAAGTGCTAATGAAATAATCAATAAACAGCTTCAGCTTGAATCTGAAAATCGCAGTATGGCATATCTTATCTGGCATTACGATCAGAAAGAGAGCGACCGTAATGGTTGGAGAGAATATATTGAATATCCAGCTGTTGCTTACTGTAAGGATAAAGAGGATTTAAGGAATATTACTGAAATAGCGGTTGAGCGCCCGCCGGAAGATACCTATGATTTTGTGAATCGCGAAATACGAACACGATTGATCGCTGATGGAAAAGAATCTAATGGAACAGAGGGATACGCTATTCGCAGAACGTTTGTTGGAAGCTTTACTTTTAAGCAGAAGAATCAATACATAGATTTTGGCAAAGAGCTTGAAGCAAAATTCAGAAGGATTTCCACAAGAGATGCTGAATTTCAAGCGATGAGCAGAGATGAGAAACTGGCTGAAATTGTTAACCTTATTGAAAATTTACTGAGAAAGGATGACAAGTATCTAAAGCTTAATTATTCGGAGATCTGTGAAGAGTTTTAAACGATGATATTATTAAGAAATACAAGAAAATATTACAGTGCTTCAGACATTCTGCTGAACATTCTATTGAGGAAAGAAGCACATTCACTGATGACAAGAAAGACTTCTTTATTGATTTTGGAATCGTGATTGTAAAGACTATACACAAGCTTTTGGAAATAAATCATCAGAAAGAATGACAAGGTTAAAATTGAGGTGAGAAAGAATGCCTAATTCGCGTGTCCACTGTTATGGGTATATTATAGACACTGGTGAATTTCTAATCCGAAATCTGGAAAAGAATAAATTAAGACATTGTCGAGTAGGGGCTGATTGTAGAGGCTAACTTGAAAAAGTAAATTCCAGTGCAGAAGTAAAGTTCTATGAACAATCACATGCCGTGTTGCTATCCAGCCTATGGTATGGTAAACTAAAATATATAATCAATCGACGAAAGATATAACGGAGGTAAGTATGCATTCTGGAATTCTTGAGTTGAATGGTTTATCTATTGATATTTTGGATAAACTTTCATATAAATCGCAGTTGGGGATTAATTTAAAAAAGAATCTTCATTATTTTGATAAAGAAGCACTATTGAATGAATTGTTTGCAGTATCAGAGTGGATGGATGAGCAAGATATTTTGTCAGAAATTGCTTTAGACTATAGAGTGAAAAGTGTAGAATCCATTCTTGGTAAGTACGCAAGATATTATCCGGATCATCAAGTTAGAAAAGTTTTTAATGACATTTTAGGATTTAGAGCTTTTTGTGATAACTATGAAGATGTTTTGGAGATGAGTACAGATTGTATGTTTCATGTTGCAGATATGTCAAAAGGAAAATCTGACGATGATGGTTATAGAGGTGTTCATTTATATTTTCAAAAAGATAATAGTTATTACCCGATAGAGATTCAATTTAATACGTTGTATGACCGTCAATTGAATAATTGGCTTCATGAATATCTGTATAAGAAAAATTTTTCGGATAATGTTGGTAAGATAATGAGAAAGGCATATGAAGCTGGGAAAATAAAGAATGTAATGGAATTTGAGGAGGTGTTGAACAATGTGTTACTTAATTGCTAAGGATACTAAAAAACACGGATGCTACGCCATTAAAACAACACATGGAAAGCATCTAGTTCAAATGAAAAAAGAATTGAACGCTGTTGTGGCGCAGAAAGGTGTACAGCTTGTTACAATAAGTAGGCCTACTGCATATGGAGAATATGCTCCTTATCAGTTTGCAAGTTCAGAAGAAGAATTTAGAAAAAAGTAATAGCTATGTGATGAATAGTTATGAAAAATCTGATGGAAACAATGAAATGGACTGTCAATCAGACACTGAAAGCTATGAATATACCAGAATCAGATGTAGAAAGGGTTAGGCACTAGAAATTTCAGATGCATGGGGTGCCTGACACCGGCAATTTTATGCAAGCTTGAATGATGCAAAGTATTATTACCTACTTACGGATCTGTGATTAATTAAGTTCGAAGTACTTTATAAACGAAGTGATAAATAATAAAAGAGGAACCCCATATGCAGCAATATTTTCAGAATAAAATACCTTATGAGCAATATGCGGAAAAAAACAATGAAGCTGTTTCTATTACAAAACCAGAATTGAAACAGAATCGATATACAGATATTGTGTTTGCAGGCTATCGTTGGGATGCGCAGGCTGTTTTTGACAACATTAGGTTTGATAATTGTGTTTTCTCCAAACTAGGACTCAAAAAGAGCAAATTTACGCACATCAATATGGGACATTCGGTATTTATATCCTGTTATTTTAAAGGGACATGTTTTAACTATTGTGATTTTACAGGTGCGGTGTTTATTGACTGTAATTTTGATGAAGCGACGTTTGTAGATTGCGAATTTTTATATGCACAGTTTAAGGAGTGTTATATTACATATGATGCGATCAAGAATAATCTTCCAAGAAAATGGCATAATCTGACCAGGGATCTTTGTCGGAATCTTGGATTAGAGGCACTTCATGCAGGGGATGATGAGAATTTCCGCAAATATTATTTTGAAGAGAAGAGAGCGAATGAAAGATATTATCTGAAGAAATTCCATCATTCGAAAACAGAGGATGGCGGTTATTACTATAATAAATATAATGTATGGGATGAATGCAGTGGACTTTTCATTTCCTGCTAAGTAAATTGAATCATGTTTTGTGGGGATATGGAGAGAGACTGGGAAGACTGATTGGAAATATGTGCATTGTGGTAACACTGTATTGGATCATTTATGAGCAGATGCCAATATTGCGTGAGGGAAAAGCACTGCGCTGGTATGATGGCTTATATATCAGTTTGTCCAATTTCTTTACGATGAGTCCGGTTGCTTCCTATACGTTTCCGAATTCATGGGCATATGAGTTCGCTTCTGTTTCTGAGGCTGGGATAGGCGTGATTTTTGTTGGCTTTTTCGTAGCGGCTGTTTTTCGGTATATTAATCGCAGATCGTAGGTGGATGGATGATAACATTTCAGATTGATGACACACAGTACTACATAAATCATGATAAACGGATTGAAGAAGTCTGGCTGTTTGGATCCTATGCAAGAGGAGAACAGGATTGTTACAGTGATATTGATCTGCTTATTATTGTGCAGGATTGCAGCGACATGGAGTATAAGGAATTGAAGCAACAATTGTCTGCAGAATTGCATATTCCGTTAGATTGGATTTCTTTGTATCAGATGAACAAGATTACCGAGATGGGGAATAAGGGGCTTATTTCCTGTGGCACTTGAAGCTGGAAGGGCATAAATTATATTCAAGAAATCTCTTCATGCAGAATATATTGAAGTCGCTTCCGGAATATAGTGGCGTACTACAGGACTTAATGGATTACAGCGTAATCTGTAACGATATCCGTGAGAACATTTCAGATGAATATCTGGATGTTACATATGAGCTTTCAGTTCTCGCATCGGTAATCAGAAACACGGCAATAGCGGTTGATTTTCTCTTTGGAGAAAAGATATTTGGACGTATCACTTGCGTGGAAACGTCGAATCGCCTGCTGGAGGGCATATTTTACATTCCGGTGAAGGAATATATGAAATTATATAGTAATCGTTTATATATTACAGGAAAGTCAAGTTCCTGTGAGAAAATGACGATATATGATATAGGAATCTGGCTTGAGAGAGCTGAAAAGTTTATATCATGTGCAAAGGAGGTATATCATGCGAGAAAAAATGATAACAATATGGGACGAATTGGTACAGATGAATAAAGTAAGACCCTATGTTTTTAAAACGAGGTTACAGCGTGCTATTTTAAGAACAAAGAAATACGGCATGGAACAGGATGATACATCTCTGCAGCAATTGTGTGAAAAACTGGAACATAAGCTTGCTTTTATTTCAGATCAGAGTAATCAGACATCGGATGGAGAACTTAGAAGTTATCTTATTTTAAAAGAGGATATGGAACAGATTCGGGTGGCGTTATGCATAAAGTAAAATAAAATTGATTAGAAACCAATCGAAGTTGGTGTAAACGATAAAGAAACTTACAATTATAGATAAACTGCCCTAAAATGAGACTTTTTCAAATTCCAGATGATATGAAACCTGACAACTAAAGAAGGTGAACGATATGAAATTCAATAAGCATCAGCAGTTGATTATAAAGAAAATAGCTTCTGGCGAAATAACCGATATTAGCACCTACTTAAAAGTCTTTGATTTAAGTACATATAGAAAATTAGATGAAAACGATATTCTAAACCGATTAAATGAAAGTGAGAAAGGCAATTGCTATAAGCGCTTAAAGAAAACCTTTAGAGAAAGTAATCAATTATTATGTAACAATGATTTATTTCCACAGTTTGTACCCAATATACCCAAATTAGAAGATTTCGAAGATGTAGAACCAACTATAGCAAAGAATGGATCAAAATATACTGTAGTTGCAGATAATTCTACCAAATATGAATATGACTTTTTTGATGGAATTAATATCAATAACTCATTTTCTGACATAAAAGAATTCCTGACTATTTGGCAATTTCTAAAATTGGAAGGTCTTGTATTGGAAGTGGATAAACAACTTTCAAAATCTGACTTTGAACCATTTTTTGAATACAAACCGATTAATGAAACTACCTATGGAAAAACACACAAGAAAATAGCTATTACTTATCCGACACCTGATGGCTTATACAAAGTAGATATAAATGAATCAAAATCCTTGTATCCAAATGTGAAAACGGATTATGTTAAAGATTTTAGAAACTATATTGACTACTATTTTGAATACAACAAGGCAAATGAGCTAATCTGTTCACAGTTTATTTGTAAACAGATATATGGAAATCCTGAACTTGATGCATTTATCAAGAATAAGTTTAAGACAAGAGAACAAATCAACTTCAAGTGGTCGCTTATTCCAGCCTACCTAGCTTTAGCACTTACTCTTGGAATTGCAATCTGGCAGAAAAATGATAATTCTGATATTATCAAGATCCAGCAACAGCTTGATTCTATCCAGCAAGCAATAGATAACAACAATCCAGACTGGGGCAAAATAGAACAACAGCTTGACGATATCTCAAAATCAGATATTTATGATGGTTCTACAAATGAGAAATTAGACGAGATGATAGAGCAAATTAAGAATTACAAAGATTATCAAAAATAATTTTTTATCTTTGGTCCTAAGAAATATCAGGTGACAGGCACGGTGAAAGGGGGGCTGATCCGTCTGATCGGAGCATTGGTTTTGCTGATCATGATGTATCCGATGTTTGGGTATCTGATTTTGCCTGCCGGTCTGTTATTGCTTGGTGTCAATGCGGTATTCAGGAAAATTCTTAAAAAACTGCATAAACAGGTACAGGAAACAGATGGAAATCTGCGGATTTTCCCGCAGTACTATGGCATGCTTGCAAGTGCGGAGCGTATCCGGGAGATAGAAGAGTGTTTTTGCAAGACCTTTTTGCATAAACTACATTTATATTTTACAATAAACAGAGCTCTTTATTCTTTCTCAACTGACAATAAGTTTACTCTATCGTGGTATTTTTGATGCTTTTGCTAATTGTTAAGATATGTTAATATGATGTATATAATATATACGAATTAGAATTAAAAAAATTCAGTAATGGGGAAGAATATGGTCATCTCTAAAATAATGTTAAAAGATTTTAAGAGCTATAAAGATACCGTTGAGATTAAGTTTGGTGGACGATTTAATGTGATTATTGGGGAAAATAATATCGGAAAATCAACAATATTTGAAGCACTTCTTTTATGGGAAAAATGCTATAACGAAAGTTTGACCAGTAATAAGAAAAATTTTTATAGTCAATCGGTTCCGTTATACATAAGTTTTGATGAATTGTACTTTTTGCGAATTACAAAAGATGAGGATCTGTTTTACGGGAATAAAAGAACGTGTGAAATAGGAGTTGAATTTAGTGAAGAAAATTCAGAGGAAAATTTTTATTTAACATTTTCTTTAACGAAACCATCCATAGAAAATGCGTATGTTAGAGTACAACGTATGGCACCAGAGCAGTTCGATGCGTTTAAAGAGAAAATGGATTCAATTGGTACAAAGTTGACAGAATTTTTGTTTATACAACAAACAGAACCCGTTGCAAAAGTACTGGCGAAAGAGCCTTATATGTTTCCGGGACAGATCCGAAAAAAAATTGAAAAAGGTAGATCACATGAAGTTTTGAGAAATAAGATATTGTCAAGTGACATAGAATTATTAACTGAACGGATGAAAAGAGTATTGGATTGTGATTTTGATTTTAAAGTACCAACTAGAACTGCAAGAGAGAAAGAAGAATATATTAATTTATATGTAACTCAAAATGGAAAAAAGATAGATGTGGGATTACAGGGAAGTGGATTTTTACAGGTCGCTGAAATTTTTTCTTCAATGGCAATTATGGATAATGCATTGAATGTTCTGTTAATTGATGAACCGGATTCTCATATTAGTCCAAGAATACAAAATAAATTACTTGATTGTCTGAAGGAAATATCAAATGTACAGGTGTTTGTTATTACTCACAATGATAATTTTGTTTCTGAATTAGCAGCAGAGGATATTATATTTATTAATTCAGAAAACAAAAATACTGGTCATATAGAAGCATTAAATGATATAAACATAGATGTATTACATAGTTCACTGGGTGGTGTGATAACTGGCTTGACAAGATTACAAAAAAATAAACGTATTATTTTTACGGAAGGGGATGATGATATAGCATATTTAAAAGCTATGAATGAAGCTTTTAAACGAGTGAATTCTCCTTCGGCAATAGATTTCTCAAAAATATCTTTTTGGTATATTCGAGGAAAAGACAATATGAATTTGAAAATTATGGCTAATAAGCAATTACTTTCCCAAGCAGTGCAAGGTTGTAAATATGCTGTTATTTTTGATAAGGATTATTCGACAGAGGACACTAATACAAAATTTATTAATAGCGATATATTGCGGAGACTGGGCAACTCATCGTGGGCACATACACATAATGGATATTGCATTGAATCGGTATTGTTTTCAGAAATGGATAAATTGAAAAAATTTTTGAATAAGATAACCGGAAAGGATGAGGAAACAATAAATACTTTTTTGGATGAGTACTTTTATGAATTGAAGCAGAGTTTATCTAATGTGCAAAGTAATATATATTTTAATATGAAAGAAAAATTTAAGTCTCAAAAGAAACCAACACGTCCAGAACTAGATAATGTAGAATTTGATATTTATGCTAGAGAAGCGGCACAAAATATACATTATGCTATGAATAAAGATAATATACGGGCGTTTGTATTGAAAATAGAAGAAGAATGGGGAATAACTCTATTTCAGAGAGAAGATGATGCTAGTGAAACATTTGCATCTGGCTTGTTAAATAAATACATTGATTCTATCGAAGCAGCGGACGATATTTATAATGATTATGTAATTCTATTTCAAAAGATTAGAGATTTTATTGTATAATACTTGGATTCCACAGTGGGGGTCGCACCAATGTGGTCAAAATAGCGTCAACTTAAGGAACAAGTCTTAAGTTGATGCAAGATAAAGTTATCAAATAGAAGTTAAAATTAGTTCCTCTCATTTGATGAGAAGAGTGTATCAGAAAAGAATGGTAATAAACAGATACGGAGTATTACCTACTTACGAAAGTATTTGCTCATAATGATTCTTCTACTGCTGTCAGAAGGAGTCATAAGGAAAAACAAACGACGTTTTATTTCTTGTACCTAAAATCATCAGAAATGGACTCTTAGAAGTCGTTTCATATCCAAAAAACTCTGTTTTGTAAATATATATAACCTATTAACGGTTTAGCAAATGCTGTAAAATCAAGGCTTTTTGTTAAACTTGCACTAAAAAGAATAGAGAGATATGAGAAAATGAATAGATTATTATTAATCGCAAACTATGATTATATTAATACAGCTCTAAGTTTATCGGGTATAGAGGATGAAGTAAAAACTATAAAAGATAAATTTGAATTAATGCAATATAAAATACAGTGTAATAATATGATACCAGTGCCAGAGTCGGAATTGATTAAGATTAATGTGAGTGCAGAACCTGATATGGCATATAAAACATTACTTCAAAAAGAGATTAACTTTGTAAGAAAAAATGAGGATACAATAATTAAAAAGCATATCAATCCAGTTTATAATAATCGCATACATAATCGTATGAATATAGGATATGTCAGATTAGCGACACCGGACTTTGCTATGCTTGAACAAAAATGTGATGAGTGGGAAGAAGCTCATCCTATATTAACAGAATAATACATATGGCATCTATCTTGTTTATGATTCCTTATTTTGTCCATTACTTGACATCTTGATTGTCCAGCTATAGACCATTATACTGTGCTTATCAAGAAAGTGCGAGATAAGTAGCATTATTTTCAGAACTGCTTATAACAAGCAAATCAGACCTAGTTTGATAGGAACGTATTTGTTGATATCTGCTTGATATAATTAGGTATCGATTTTTACCATCAAATAAAAGTGAAAGTCTTTTGCTATAAATGTTATTATCTAATTCTTCTATGATCAGTGAGACATGATATTTCTTTTTGAATGTCCAGGTATCCAGTAAACCGATACCGGTACCACCTTCATTTGTATGAGTAGAAGCTTCGGAAATACCAAATTTCATATATGTATCAATTTCGAAAGGAATTCCACTATCTGAAACAGAGATTGTTGGAGTTCCTTTTAGCATTTGAAGAGATAATTCAATAGAGCTACCATGGGCATATTTCGTTGCTATTATTGCATTTTCCAATAGATCTGAAAAAGGTGAACAAGCTCCAATTCATTTGTGGTGGAATATATTGAATTAAAAATGTACCATCAAAATTGAATTTCAAATTAATGTTATCAGCGGCAGCTTCTTTGTCATAAAAGAAATAATTGCATCAATACCGGAATATCCTGTTTGCGGAATAGAGGTTATATTTGGTACACATTGATTTAAAAGCTCCTGCCTATATGTCTTGATTGAGTTTATTTCATCAGACAAAGATAAGCCCTTTAAACGTAGGGTATTAATATCCGATTTTTCAGTCGTCATAAGATAAGTGCATACAGAGTCGGCCATAGCATTTACGATTCTATTATCTTTATGAACGATAGCCCCCAGTCTTTTATTTTCTTCCTCAAGCTTAGCTATATAGGCTTTATCTTCTGACTTAGAAGTGCGTAAAGCCTGTATTTCGAGAAGGCGCAGCTTTTCCCTATAGTTTTTAGAAATTTGTGCTCTCCACCAGTATAGGATAATGATTAGACAAATTGGAATAATGGCAGCTCTGAACCTTCGGGTTGTGTATTGGTGATATGGAGACACCTGCTCGATAGTCATTGTTCCTAATGATATTAAGCAAATGACAGTGTTGAAGTTTACCATCCCGTTGAATATTAATGCAGATATACTTTGATACACTGGTTTTATCTTTAATATGCACATGAGTATTAATGGGTATAATGCACAAATTGTAATAGTAATTCCGGGTACATGTGTAAATGACATGTTCAAAAACGACAAGTAACGAGCATAAAACTAGGGATACTACATTGAAAAGCAGTAGATTAATAACGTATGAGGATAGTGAGATACAAATCGTTGATAAAGACCATTTCTTTTTGTTAAAGCATGTAAAAGCTGTAAAGCAAGCAACCGGCACAAAGTATGATATGTACGGAAAGCGAGCTTTGAAAAAGTACATAGTTAAAGAGAGAATAAGCGAAACGAATATATACTTTATGCAATTAAATATAAAATAGCTGGACGATTTATTTAATTTATCCATAAAATAGAAGCTTGTAAAAAATATGATTAGGTTTTTAAAAATTGCTAATTGCATATATACTACTCTTTCCAATAAAAATAACTGTACTAATAAAATAATAAAAAATGATTAAGTTTAGTAACCTCCTTATATAGAAGGGAGGCGTACTGATTATGCTTAAAACAATAGACAGAATATTAGAGTTATGGTCAATTATTGCAAAACTCTAATCTTAAAGCTCATTTCGGAATCTATTTGCATAATGGTAAATAAATTCAGTTAAAGTGGGAACACCACGCTCATAATTGATTACTGCCGTGTAATTGCGGGCTAGATCCTCAGGATTACCATTTGACCAGGCTCTGTTTATAGCATTTTGCATTGCTCTTTCAACACTTGCAGGCGTTTTGCCGGCATGTTTACTGGCTATTGCTCGTGAAAGATTGGGTGTCGGTTCATTAGTCGCAATAATAATTGCTTCGGTTAAATATTCATAACCGATTGCCTTGGGGCTTATACCAATAGCATCCAGTTCACGATGAATACGGATGGTAAGCTTGCGATTCTGCTCGGCAGGAGAGAGTGTGGGAACGGTTGTGTCTGGTGTGGCATGTCTTTGGATGGCATTCCGCATCATACGCAGTAATTCTACAGGTTTTTGAGCTGAATAATCTCTTTCATATTTCGTTATTATAAAATCGGCTCCAAGCTGTCGTGCTGCTTCGAGAGTAACATTACTTGTATTTTGTGTGGTGATAAGAATGTATGGCAGCTTTTCTAATCCCAAATCATGTAGCTTTGATAAGAAAAATAGACCATTTCCTCCACCTTCATGTAATTCTAAATCTAAAATAATCGCATCCGAATACAATATTGAACCATATCAAGGGCTTTATTAGAGTCATCAGTTGTTCCTAAAAGATGCATATCATCAAGCTGATCTATATAATTTCTAATTTCTTCACAGGCAAATTGATCATCTTCAATAAGTAAAACTGTTAATTCGCGTTGGTTTTCCATATATATTCAATCCTCCATATGTTTTTATTGTACATTAGGATATGACAAAATACAACATAAACCAACAAAATATAATAAAAAGTACAAATGATATATAAGTTTTTTAGAGAAAATAATGCAGTATAATAGTACTAAATTAAAACTGCGTTAGCAAAGAACCTTTATTTAGGATAGAATGAATATATTTTTTATAGAGGGAAAAGTATAATTTTAAGACAGGAGTATAACATGGGGATACTTGAAGCAAAAAATATTGGTAAAGATACAAATTATTGGCTAATTAGACCAGGAATCAACAATATCTGCTTTGAACAATTTAAAAGAGATAGTGTTGTAGCCATTGGTTGGGATAGGATAGGTAATATCAATAGTGACACAATTGTAGAATTAAAGAAAATAAAATATATTGTTGCACATGAATATGAGGATTTATTACAAGAAAAAAAGGGAACGCGAGAGCGAAGAAGAAAAATAAGTGATATTGCATCAAAGATATACAGATTCTTATATGAGATAAAGTCCAGCGGTGTGATGTCAAGAGATAAATAACACAAAAAACATATATTTTTGTATATATCTCATGAAGACAAAAAACATCCACCTAAGCCCTGTCGTTCAAATTTTTAAAAATGAACAGGGCGTAGCTCATCAGCAAGTAGATGGAATCTACTTTGCTGGACAGTATAGGCGATTGTCTTTCAGCAGTCGAAAGACTAAGCGCACAAATTTACGGGCAGTTAATGCGAGTGCACGTTTGTGTTGGCATCTGTTTACCTCTTTATATTTGAGGCGGTAGAAGTCGCTGTATTCCTTGTCGCATCTTACAAGAGAAAATGCAGCTTCACACAGATAGTACTTTAAAAATCGGTTGCCGGATGGAATGAGCCGTGTAACTTCGGACTCGAAGCCACCGGACTGGTGTTGCTTCCAGGCAAGTCCTGCATATTTAGCAAGAGCAGCCTGACTGTTAAAACGATTGATATCGCCGATTTCAGCCATGATTCCGGCTGAATAAACAGGTCCGATACCCGGAATGGATATCAATACGTTTGGCAAGAGTTCCATTTGGGCTTTAATAGCTTTATCGAACTCTTTTATTTGAGATTCCAATGCCTTCATGGAGGTTATGGATATGGAAAGCACCTGATTGACAGAATCATTTACCGTTTTTGGTAAACGGTAAGAACTGCGGGCAGCTTTCTGTATGGCTTTGGCTACTGCATCAGGATCGGGAAAACGATTTCTTTCCCTTATCAATGATGAAGTCAGTAAGCTCATGTAAGTCCATATTTGCCAGTGCTTCTGCGGATTCAAATTCATCGTAGACAGCAAGGGCGGTAGTGCTGAAGGTATCGCTGAAGACCTTCTCCTGCGTCATCGTAGAATACTTCTTGAACAGCACATTCATAAATCGCTGCTTTTCTTTTACCAGATTTTGAACAGCGAAGAAACGTGCCCGAGTGAGGTTCTGGAGAGCTTTGTAACGATAGTCTCCCATATATACCTCTTTGTTGATTCTACCGAAACGCAGGCAGTCGGCAATAACAAAAGAGTCCACATAATCATTCTTTGGAAGGTCATTATAAGCGTCATGAAACTTTTTGACCTGCTTAGGATTGAGGACATGAATCTTTCTGTTAAACGGCGCCAGAGTGGCATCTTCTCTTAAGAAGTACACGAGATTGTCTCCATAAACAGAGGTTGCTTCAAGACCGATTAGAACCGTGTCAAGGGAATGTGAAGTTAAAGCAGAAAGAATTCTTTTTACCAACTGGGTGGAACCTTCGTGTGAGTTTGCAACAGAAAAATTACTGTGCTTATCACCATTTGGAAGCATTAAGTAAATGACATTGGATTTGCTGCTTACATCAATACCGACGTAAAGTGTGTTCATTGTAATCACCTTCTTTTCGTTGTAGATTAAAGTGTTCAATCGGCTTGTTAAAACCCATGATCATGGAGCATCGACACCCTCGCATATAAGAATCCAGCTTAAGATGGACAGATGCGAAACCACACTGCTAGATGGTAGTCCATGTACTTAAGCAAACAGCCAGCCGGTTTGAAGCTAACTTCCATGTCAGGGGAACAGACTATTTATGAAGCAACCATTACTGGTTCAACAGGGAGAAAAAGAACTATTACCTGATTGACACTAGGACAATTATATCATGGGCTTTGCTAAGCCTATTGAACAATATTTATTTGGTAACTAGATACATGTATTTATGTATCTAAAAGATATTATACGAGATATTATACGAGGAGGAAAGTATATGTTTAACGAAATACTTGAAAAGTATAATGATTTTAGAAAAGCTAAAGTTCCATTTGATATTTGGTCTAAAATAATCAGTATGCTATTAGGTTGTCTATTAGCTTTTATTGCAAATTATATTGATTCACAAAATGTGAAGATTGGAATTGCTATAGTAGGAATTGTGTTTATATTAGTTCCAAGTATAGGCTTTTGGATAAGTGGAAAAAGAGAGAAAAAGGAAAATAAAAAAGTTAATATTGATACATATAAGGAGCGTAAAGCGTCATTTGAGACTTTTCTACGTGATAATGGATTTGATACACCAGAAAAGAGGGAATGGCTTAAGAATATTTGCTTAGAACAGTTAAATGAAGGTGAAAAAGTGGGAAATATTATAATGCCATTTGTCACAGCAATAGTAGTTCCCACAATATTAATAATTGTGGAAATAGTATTAAAGAAATCAATGGTATTTGATATAAATACGGTAGTTATTCTGTTCATAATAATGTTTGTATACTACATATGTATCAGACTTATAGATTCAGAACTGCAAACTTATATCAATAGAAATTATCATATAGCTAAGAGACTTAAAAAAGAATTTGATAACTTAGCATTTTTTGAGTTAAATAAAAATTCAGAAGAAAGCATTACAACATGTGAGCAGATTAATACGGAAGTTCAGAAATAATTGAATAGTTATTAATTATATTTTGAAAAAAGTTTATGACATAATGGGGTATATATTATAAGACTATGGAGGTTTTACTATGGAAGAATTTTTAAAATGGATAATTGAAAATAAGGAAATGGCAATACTGTTGCTTATAACGGTTAGTATTTCTGTTCCAATAAGTATGCATTTCGGAAAAACTGTTATTAATAGAAGAGTTACAAATAATAGGAATACTACTAACAATAATTACAACAACAATAATAATGAATACAATAATAGTAATTCTTACAAGCCTCCAAGGCAAGGCAAATCAAGATCTAAAACAGGTTCACACAATATAGAAGTAAAAAAGATATTATTATATTCTACTGGAATAAATGGTAAGGTTTATACAAAAAAATTTCATAAGAAAATGAATCACAATTTCGGAATTGAAATAACACTAAAAAATAATACAAACATTCAGCAAAACGTCAAGGTTGGATGGTGCATATATAAAAATGGAGTGGAAATTTTGAAAGGGACGTTTAATAAAAAAGTTAATGCAAATTCAACGGCATCAAATGATTTTTACGTAAAACAGGAAAGTTTTAAAAAACTTAAGCCTGGAAAATATAAATCTCAGTTTTGGGTAAACGATATAAGAGTTCAAAAAGTTGAGTTTAATATATATAATAAATAGAATGGAGGCTTAACAATGAATATACCTACAAATCCGAAGAAAGCACCTCTTGAGATGAAAAGTATAAAATTATATTCAACTGGATTAAAGAAAGTATTTACCAATCACTTTTATAAATCTATGAATCATAATTTTGGAATTGAAATTGTAATAACTAATAACACCTCAAGTATTCAGAAATTAAAGATTGGTGGCTGTGTAAATAACTCAAAAGGTAAAAAAGTGGTGAACTGGATTAGTACAAAAAGCATTAAACCCTATAGCTCTGAGTCATATGACTTTTATGTTAAAGAAAAGGAATTTAACAAAATGGATTCTGGAAAATACACAGTCATATTTTGGATAAATGATAAAAGGGTAAAGGAAACTACGTTTACAATTACATACAAATAGTGAATTATATTAACGTAAGTAGGTAATAACCCGTACCTTGAAATTGTAAAAATAGCCGCCATAAGGGGGCGGCTTTATCTATTTTTTTAACTCAGTTCGAAATCCTTCCGGTAACTGATCTGACCACGGCAATAGACTGTCAAGTTCGTCTGCTTTCGGAAATGGTCTCATTTTGGGAATTTCATCAAGTATGTATGTCAGATACAGATATGGCTTAATTCCGTTAAGCAGAGCGGTTTCGAGACTATGAAGAAAAGTCTGTAAATAATAATCTTCTATGATAATGATTGAGCTGGAAACGCTAAATTGGAGCTTCCAGCTCTTGTTTTATAGTAAGCGCAAAATAATTCGACGGATTGCAACAAATTAATTAGTGTCTGCTTCGGACAAAATAAAATTGTCTTAAAGCATTGAAAATACTGACTTTATAACCATTTTATAGTACAATAGAAGTGCAAAGAAATATGCGCTTGCACAATAAAAGGCTTGCACTTGAGGAGAATGGTTATGTATAAATTTGATAAAAATCATCAGTTTGGTCTTGCAGATTTTAATCAGCCTATGGGTCTGAAAATGAATCCTGAAAACCGTTGGGTAAAGAAAGCTGAAACGATTCCATGGGAAGCCATCGAAGAGAAATATGCAGCTCTCTTTCCTAGTAAGAAAGGAATGCCGGCTAAACCGCTAAGGACTGCACTAGGATCCCTGCTCATACAAAACAACTTCAATTCTCAGATAGAGAACTGGTAGAGGAAATACGAGAAAATCCATATTTTCAGTACTTCATCGGACTTCCCGGATACCAAGATACAATACCATTTGTTCCTTCACTTCTCGTGGAGTTTCGTAAATGTTTGACAGCAGAGGTGTTAGAAGAAATCAATGAGATGATTATCGCTTACAACGCTCCAGAAGATCCACCTCCAACAGGTGGTGAGGGTATTAATGAAGAAAGTGGGACAAACTCAGGTACATTAATTTTGGATGCCACATGTGCACCTCAGAATATTTCATATCCTCAAGATGTAAATCTGTTAAATGAGGCACGAGAGAAACTCAAAAAATGATTGATATCATTTGTTATGTGCAAAACTACTACAAGCCAAGAATGTATCGCCAGAAAGCCCAAAAAGATTATCTGAACCTGGCAAAGTGTAAAAAACGTACTGCCAAGAAAATCCGCAAAGCAATAAAAACTCAACTGCAATACATTCGTAGGGATTTACGATACATAGATGCTTTTTTAGAAGAAATCAATTTGTGTGATGATCTTTCCAAACAGCTTGCAACAATTAGAACACTTGTTGAACAACAGCAATACATGTATGAAAACAAGGTTCACAGTGTTCCTGATAGAATTGTTAGTATCAGTCAGCCGTACATCAGACCTATCGTCAGAGGAAAAGCAAAAGCACCAGTTGAGTTTGGAGCAAAGCTTGATCTGAGTATTGACGAAAATGGCATTGCAAGATTAGAAAGATTATCCTTTGATGCTTACAACGAATCTGATGTATTCATAACAGCAGTTGAAAACTATAAAAGTCGAACAGGACATTATCCTGAAAGAGTTCTTGTAGATCAGATATATCGAAACCGTACGAATAGAGCGTTCTGTTCGGAACATGGAATTCGAATTTCCGGTCCTGCGCTTGGTCGTCCTAAAAAGGACAATAAGGTTGACAAAAAACAGGAATACATTGATAACAATGACAGAATAGAAGTTGAGCGAGCATTTAGTTTGGCAAAACGCAGATATGGTCTTGGTTTAATAACAGCGAAGTTGGATACCACTACCAAAAGCTCAATCGCTTTATCAATCATTGCAATGAACGTAAACCGCTTAACGGTGATTTCGTTTGCTCAAATTTTAGTTTCATTATTTTCAAGGAACAAACTAATGCATTGCACTGTAAAATATATGAAAAACAAGTCCTATAGAGATTTAGCGATTTGTTGAGCAGACACTAATTACAAAATTAAGTCCATGACCTGTTTTGGATTTTGAGGTACTGTACAGTCACTCGCCTGCTGTTTTACCCACGCAAAAAACTCTTCAACCATCGGCTTGATCAGTTCCTGCCGTTTTTGAAGACGTTCCTTTGATGAGCGCTTACATACATTGTGTCAGTATAAAAATGTAGACATTATAGCTAGCAGGAGTGGTATGCGTGGATCATGTGCATCTAAGCGTGGTAATATCGCCAAAACTAAGTATTTAAATTTTACAGGATACTTGAAAGGCAAAAGTACGCTGATGATATATGATAGACATCCGGAGCTACAAAGTAAATGGGATAATGTATTTTGGAATAGAGGCTATTAAGTAGAAACAATTGGTAATATCACTGATGAAGCAGTGCAGAAGTATATAAATGAGCAGGCAGAAGAATCTAGAAAAGAAGATTCACGGAGGAGCGTTTTATAGACGACCGGTAAAAGTGCATGCGATACCGCCCTATTGGGCGAAGCAGTAATGTATGCCCTTTGGAGGGCTAAAATTAAACCATCACTTGAAGAGGTGGTTGCTAACATAGAAAAAAGTTAATATATTGATATAGAAGATTGTTGATAGAATTTTAGAAAAATAGTAATTGAGTAAGTAAATGAGGAGCATAACAATGGGAAAGGCAGTTAAGACAAAAAAAGAATTAGACGAAAATAAACGTGCGTGGGAGAGTACAACATTAAAAATTGGATTAGTTTCAAGTATTGTTACTGTTTTAAATTTGATATTGGATGGTATATCGATATTTTATGTTAACCGTTTAGTGTTTGCAATAATAGGAATTATTGTTGCAGTAATTTTAGTAATTGTTTTTTCAAGCAAAAAATTAGAAAAGAAAATTGATAAAATAAAAAATAAAGAATATGTTAGAAGAATAATAGAGGCTACAAGTCTTTCGGCATTGTTTACGTTTTTAATTGAGCGTACAATCATACCTTTTGCAACAGAAAATTTCCAATGTAAAATTTCGGCTATATATATGATCGCAATATTTATAGCATTACCTGTCATTACTTTTATAGTCTTATTTAAAAAGAAAGAATGGAATTATAATGTAGATTAATCAGTTTGTATTTTTGGGGTCTCTTTCTGGGATCAGGCACCATTAAATTGGCACCATTAAATTTTATAAAATAATAAATTCAATACACAGACTATTGATTGTATATAAACCTGACTTTTGCAGGAAAATAAGTATAAAATATCCGTCAAGCCCAGTAATACAAGGCTTGGCGGGTTTGTTGTTTTTCCAGATTTTCAGTAAGCACAAAATAATTCGATATATTGCATAACTGATTTGTAAAATTCATAATGAATAACAGGAAGTGCTAGTGTTTTATTACATTTTGCTTTGCTAGTGAATAATCTGGTTCTAATTGTTCCACCTGTCCAGTGTAAAGTGAGCCACTTCATCTACAATTGTGTTTATGATTCCTTATCTTGTCTCACTTGACCTCTTGATTGTCCAGCCATAGACCATTATACTGTCCTTATTAAGAGAAAGGAAAGGCTCGGAGCCCCTCCTGCAAGATCGGCTTCGGAACCTTGGTAAACACCATATATATTGTAACAGATTTTACAAGAAAAGGACAGCATATTTTTATCAGAGAGCAGTGAATATCTTTGTCTCATATGTCAGAAAGGCAGTCTTATCTTCCGTGATTACTGCAGCCGCATTATAAGATACGAGGACGGAACACATGAATGGCTCAGAATTCCAAGGCATCAGTGCAGCAATGATAAGTGTCGCAGAATCCACCGGATGCTGCCTGATATACTTACACCGTTCAAGCACTATAATGAGTTTAATATAGAGGAGCATATGAAGTCGATAGGTTACAGACTGCTTGGATTAAGCGAGGAACTGCTGGAAACAGGCATTTCGCTGCTCAGTCACATGTAAAATGTAGTAAAACGCTTGAATCTAGCAAACAGATGCAAGAGTTATTAAAAATCTAGCGTTGGAATATTGAGCGCTTACTCAAAGGGAGGAAATCTTTAGAATGAAAGGTCAATATACGAAGCTTTTTCTAATTGGAAATGGATTTGATCGCTGGCAGGGACTTCCTACCTCTTACGATAATTTTAGACAATATTATTTTGAACACATTCTTGAAATTTCTAAGCAACTAAGAATCAAAACAGAAGTGGATAAAGCTGGAAATATAATTACGCCTGTCGAAAAATTTTTGGAGATATTTTTAATCCCAAGAAATTACCAGGTGAGTTCTTCTGGAACTTTGAATCATCAATGGCATTGCTTGATGATCAGAATATAGCACTGTATTTTGGCAAATCGTATAAAGGTGTTTATCAAATGCAGGAAACATTAAATGCGGCTTTGGAAATTTTACGAAAAGTTTTTGGAGATTGGATCAAGTCGATCTCGATAGAGGACAAGGAAACTGGCTATAGATTTGATGATAGTTGCTATTTTATCAATTTTAATTACACTAATACATTAGAGAAAAGATTTCAGGTTGATGAAAGAAATGTGAATTATATACATGGAGATTTCTCAGATGCGGAATCGATTGTGTTTGGTCATTCTAAGCATCCAGAAATTGCTTTCCCAGAGCTTATGGAACAAAAATTTATTCATAGAATTGGCGGAGACAAGAGCAAAAGGTTAAGAGAGTTATATCTTGTAGAGAATGCATTATATGAAACAGACAAACATGTGCAGGACAATATAGATGACCTCTGCGAGTTTATGACTTTAGATGGAGTGCATATAGAAGATATAACAGATATTTACGTATTAGGACATTCATTTGGAGAACCTGATTTCAAATACTTTGAATTTCTCGTTAAAGCAACACAAGTAGGAGTGGATTTTAATAAATTATCTGCTTTATGGCAGATAAGGAATATTGGAATACAGAACATGTCAGAAGCTGAATTGTTGGAATGGATTCAGTTGAATATTATGTATACAACACTACATAGAAAAACAAAACTTCAGAAGGAGAATATTTCTTTTCCTAAAGAAGAAATGATGGAAAAAGCATTGTTTGGGAAAACGAATGTCTATACAGATGGTGATGGTAGGGTTCATAAAGTAGAAGAAGCTATGCAAAAAGCTCAGGATGCTGTCCATAAGAGATTTGTAATGGAGCAGGCTGCCAGAACAAAGGAAGTTATAGAAGAATTTTGCATATTAAAACAGGTAAAGCAGCTTCCTGGTGATTGCTGCTCGGTACTTGGAGCTGCTGATTATATAGATGGTGGTCATGATAAACGTATCCAAAATGCGAAGTGGCATATATCCTATTTTAGCGATACTGATAAGGAACAGATTGAGAGAGTTATGAGGAGGGTTGGCTGCACAGATTACAAGCTTTATCAAAGTATAGATGAATGTATAGGGACTTTTAGGAAGTAGAGGCGATGATTGATGCAATAGTGCAGCAGAATATGACACAGAAAGATTTATCAGCTAAAACCGGAATTACGCAGGCGGATATAAGCCGGATCGAGAATGGAATGTATAAAATTCTATTTATTGCTTTTATATTATGATCTATTCTGCTATACTGATATTAAATAATTAGCGGATGGAATACGATAATTTACCAATTGCCGGGAGGATAAATATGGCGGTAATAATAGAGCCTATTATAAAGAATATAAGAGATACAAAAGTTAAGATTTTTTTGGAATCAAAGGGCATTAAAGAGTCGGAAAATGATGATAGACTTGAATTGTCTGCGTGGCTGGAACATTTATTGGATAGCGGACGAATTTCTGAGGAAGAAATCAATGACTTCTTTTGAGGAACTTATGTCGGGAAAAAGGCAGCTTGTAAGGATATATTCTTTAAAGTCTGTTAGAAAAATGAAAAGGGTTCAGGATTGGACCGATTTTGTACGAGAGTATGATTGCCCTGATTTGAGTTTTAATAGAATAATAAGCACATCGTTAAGTGACGAGGATGTAAAAGTATGTGCTATTAATTCAAAGATATTTGATGGAAAAATACAAAAAATAGAATTGATATTTGTTTATAAAATTAAACTTGAAAAAGATAATAGTATAAGTGCGACATATTCATATATACCAGTAGTATTTGATTTCACGGACAGGAAACTTACTATAAAGGTTTGGAATAGAGATGATGTGTGTGAAGGCTATAGACCTATGGAACAGCTAGATTGGATATTTAACAGATTACAAGACCTGCTTGATTTTGAAATAATGCCAGCTTCTGTTAAAGCACAGAAAGTTTTGTATAGAATGAGCAAGGCTTTGTTTGACGAGTTCTATGGACATCTTCCTTCTGTAACAGAGGTTAAAAACAAAAAGGCGAATATTCCAGTTATAGTTAATTCTCTATTAGACGGAATTACATTGAGTAATTCAATAATCAAAATGGATTGCGGACTATGAATGACGATGTAATAAATGTGAATGATGAAATATACAAGCTGGTTCAACAAATAGCGTTATTTGATTATTTACAAGATCATACATTACAAGATTTATTACAAAACACGGATAAATATATATCAAGAGTTAGATTTAGTGATAGGGATAATTTGACAGCTTCATTAACAAGCGAAAAAGGAGTAAGGTGTATTTTTGATGCTAAAACATTTATGTGTGTTAGAAACTCGTTGGATTTAGTGGAACAGATAGTGTCTATTGTGGTTACATTTTCTCAGAATAGTGGTAAAGGGCTTATGTCTGTTAAATATGATGCATCAGATGGAAGATTTTTAACTATACATGTATTAAACAGTAGATACTATACCAACGATGATTATAAGAAAATATGGGAGTTGTATAATACATATGAATCAGAGTATATTTCAGAGGCTGAACAATTACCTGTCCAATTTGATGTTGAGGCAATGTGAAAATTTAAGCGATGATATTTTGGAAAAGATGCTTCAAGTCGATAAATATGAGATAAATAAACTGGTAGATACTTTACATAATGAACATGTGTTGAGATATAAATGGACTTTTAAGTGTCCACATTGCAATAATTTAAATACGGTATTTGAGGATGATAAAGAGGAAAATACATGTCAATTTTGTTCACAAGGAATCGATGTTTGCGAATTAAAAAGAGGTGCAAGGATACAGTATATGGTTGACCGAAGTGACTTTGAAGAATATCTGAAAGAAAGAGATGATACCTACAGCGACTCTGGTGGGAAAAAAACTAATTCATACAAGGTAGTACCTATGAAAAATCCGATTGTACAAAATGATCGAAGCTGTGATGGAGGACCGCATAATATGGAAGAACAACAAAAAGAAACGCGTTTATTTATTAGTCATAGTTCATTAGATAAGGAATATGTTAAGGCTTTTGTAGAACTTTTAGAGGACATGGGAATGACAGAAAATACTATTTTTGTAGTTCTTGTGAGGGGTATAATATTTCCTGGGGAAAGATATCTATGGTTATTTAGCTAAAGAGTTTAAAAATGATAGAAAAAATCTTATGGTTTTGTTTATGCTTTCTGATAATTATTATAAGAGTCCTGCATGTCTGAATGAGATGGGAGCTACATGGATATTAAAGAAAGATTATAGAAGTATTTTATTGCCTGGATTTGAGTACGAAGATATAGATGGAGCCATTAATGCACAGCAAATAGGAATTAAATTGGATGATGCAAATTTAAATATGCAGCTTAACGAAATAAAAAGACAATTTTCGGATATATTTAATCTTGCGCATTTATCTGATAATAAATGGGATCGTGTAAGAGAATCATTTATCAAAAAAATAACAGATATAAGAAATAGCAAAAATAAGGCAGCAGAATGATGGGGGAAGTTTTTTATATAAAATATCATTTATTATTGTGAATATATAGGATTATTAGAATTTATAAAGGTATATAGGTTGGTATGAATATGGCATATAAGTTGATAGTTGAAAACTATGGAAAAATTGAAAGAGCTGAAATTGAAGTTACACCCTTGACACTGTTCGTAGGTGATAATAATAGTGGAAAAAGCTATCTGCTATCATTAATATGGGCACTTTTATCAGAAGATAATATAATGTTATGTCAGGACTTAGATAATTTGTTAGAAAGTAATTTGCCACAATTTTATATGGATCTTCATAATTTAATAACTGATAAACAAATTAAACAAATTGAAATTGACGAAAAAGATATAATTCAATTCATTAATGAACTTTTTAAGGTAAATAAAGATAAATTTGTGAAATCTATTTTTAATTTTGATGGAATGAGTATTGGTAAAATTGAAATTCAAAATAATTCTAAGCACCAATACAGAATTAAGATGGATACTACGGTTGAAGATAGTGGAATAGAAATTTATGAAAGTGACGAGTTGTGGATGCGATTTGTGTTTAGTTCAGAACTTCCATATAAAAAAGTTATAAGCAGAATTATAACACAAATGATTAGTGGGTTTTTAAAAAATAATTTAGCACCAGGCTCAACGTTTTATCTTCCAGCAGCACGTACAGGATTTATGTTGGCAAAGAATACGATAAATCAAGTGGGAAGAAAGAGGGCGTTTGATTGGCAAATAGGAAATGGCATAGCAATGAAGTCAGCGGAAGTCTCACCGTTTCCTAAGCCTATAATTCATTTCCTGGATACAATTGATGATTTGAATTATAATACAAGAGAAAGTTCACGGCTGAATTTAATAGAGTGGATCAATGACAATATGGCAAATGGTCGTGTTGAATGTATAGATAATAATAGTGGAACTATTCAATATATTCCAAAAGGTATGGATAGTGGAATTCCATTGAGAGCTACTTCGGGCGTAGTCACAGAATTGGCACCTTTAATATTATTGTTAAGATATTCAAGAACAATAAAGGAAATATGTTATGAGGAACCGGAAATATGTCTGCATCCGCAGTTGCAATATCAGATGGCACGGTTGATTATACGTATGGTGAATTCAGGAATTAATATTGTTGCATCGACTCATAGTGATATTATTATTCAGCATATCAATAATATGTGTCAGCTAAATGGACATTATGATGAAAATAGAGCTATATTGAATCAGATGGGATTATATAGTGATGATTTAATAAGTATAGATGAAATTTCTATATATCAATTTACAGATATATCAGGCAAGACTAAAGTTGAAAAAATTGTTCCTGATAATAATCAATTCAGAGTTCATTCATTTTCGAATGCATTGAATAATCTATTGAATCAGACATTGGCGGTTTCAGATATTATATGTGATGAGGAAAAATAAAATGCTTCCAGAACACGTTGTAGATAAATTGAAATACTTTAATAGTTCAAAATATATAGTTGAAAATGGAAAAGTAGAATTAAAAGAAAAGAAAAAAGAGGGGAAAGTTCACCTGATATGCAAACTTAAGAATTGTACACTAATTTTTAACGATCCGGAGAAAAATACTTTACCATATTTGGATGAAAACATAAAATATGCAAAGTCATGTCCAGATAAGTTCTTATTTGAGTTGGACTTAGATGATAAATGGATACTCCATGTAATGGAATTTAAGAAAACAATTAATACTTCTACTATTGCGAAATCAAAGAGACAGTTTGTTATGGGAATATACAATGCGCGAGCATTGGCGGCCTTTTTAAATATCGAAATAAAAGAGGTTCGCATTTATTCGGCATATAGGAAAGATGAAATTGAGGGAAAGTCATTGATACAAATGAGGAGCGCTAATTGTGATCCGGAAGCATTATGTATTATGAAAGACTGGAATGATGGAATATGTAATTTGAATATTGACTTAAATAAGATAAAGTTTGAGCACAATAAGATTAAATTAAATCAATACGGCAATGGGATGTGTGAATTGTGAATTTGTTACAGTGATAATAATAGCAGCAGTAATACCAAGAATGAGTTATCTGATGATTTGCCAAGTGGCAGAGTTTGTTAACTTTTGGTAAAACGTGCAACTAAAGAAAATTTGTACGCAACCGAACAGATAAAAAACCTTGAAAATAAGCCAAAAACCTGTGTTTTTGATTGAAAAAATGCAGGTTTTGCAAAATCTCTGGAAGCTCACATTTATTCAAAGGCTGAAACGGTTATAAAACACAATGATATAGAAATATGCAATGTGCAGGTAAAGCATATGTGTAATGATGATTACAATATTGAGTGTACATTGAAAAATAATGGTTATCAAAATGCTGATAATGTAGCTATTTCTTTTAATAGCAATGGAGATGATATAATAAAAGAAACTGAGATAGAGCATTTAAACAGTGGGGAAACTTGTACAGCCAGTGTTGAGTTGACAGCAGATGAATATGCTTGTATATCAGATAAAACCTTGTATTGTGAAGTGACGGGTTTACTTTCAGAAAGCGATTACGGTAACAATTCAAAAACAATTGATTTGAATAAAACTACTGCAGACGGAATACATAACTGGGTAAAAGATGAAAAATCCGGAAAATATATTTGCAGCATTTGTGGCAAAAAGATAGAAGATGATTATTCTGGTGAACTGAAAGGCCTTTCGCTAAGCCTGAGTGATGATATCGGATTGAATTTTGTTATGCAACTGTCAGATTCTTTACTGATTGATAAAGATAATGCATATGTCGAATTTACACCTGAAGGAAGCAAAAAATCCACACGTGTATATCTTAAGGACGCAGACAAGGTTAATTACAATGGAAGCGACTGTTATTCATTTAAATGCAGGGTTAACGCTGCAGAAAGGACCAAAAAGGTAAACGCGGTGCTTCATTGTAATGATTGGACAGGACAGACATATTCATATTCGGTTTATGACTATGCAAGCAAAATACTAGCTGAGCCAGAAAGCAGCGAATACAGGTCATCAGCACCACTAATAAAAGCAATGCTGAACTATGGCGGATATGCTCAGACTTACTTTAATGAAAATACGGATGCTCTTGCCAATAAGGGATTGTATAATAAGACCAATGATCCTGTATTAACAACTAATACAACAGTTTCAAAAGACTATAATTATGCTGTATTCAACAACAATATGGGCGTTTCATTCATAGGCGGCAGTCTTGTCCTGAATTCCGGTACGGATTTGAAGCTGTATTATAGCATGGATGACAAAAATATGGCGAATAACATAAATGTGAGTGTAAATGGACGAAATGTTGCACCTGAGTATGATGGAAATATCATGTGTGTAAGAGTCCCGGATATTAGCATTTCATCGCTTGGTGATACATATAACGTTAAAATCAGCGTGAATAGAAAAGAGATAAATCAGAAGTATAGTGCAATGACGTATATGTATAAGGCGTTAAATTCACAAAACTCTAATACAAAGCTGAATAATGTAGTAAAGGCGTTATATCTTTATAATGAAGCAGCAAAGCAGTATTCGATAGGAATTGAATAATCGCGGGTAATCGAAGTTTTTGAGGGTTTGCCAAAGTTTATGAGGGTCAGTCGTGAAGGGCTGACCCTTTTAGAATGCCGGTTTTTGAGGGTTCGTGCTTAAAGTTCTTAACGTATTTATGATTTGATGATTAACTTTACACTGATATTTAATAAACCACTTGACAAAATTGCTGAAAATGGTAAAATGGTATAAAATAATTTGCGCGGAGGTAATAATATATGCAGCAATACACAGATAAAATACCATTAGATACTAATGTTGTGAAGTTGATTATTAAAGCGATTGAAAATGCAGATTATCTATATTGTAGCTATTTGCAGGAAGAAAAATTTCCGACCAATAATGGTAGCGAAGGAGCAAAGTGGAATTACATAAATAGAGAAGTCGAAAAGGATATGGAAGAGGGGAGATACCAAATCGAATTTTTGTGTCGCGGACCATGGAAATTTCTGGGAATATATGATCGTGAGACCAGATATTTCTACACCCTTATGAGAGAAAAGAATCTTCATTCTTTGAGAAAAAATCAAAATACAAAACTTTTTCATTATGTAAATGCTCTTAGCCGTTTAAATGAGGGGTTAAGGAGCATGTATGCAGTGGAATATGAACAGTTATGTCTGTTTTCGGATATGTTATACGATAATGAAAAAGAGGAAACCTTAGATCGGATATTGGAGAAGATCATTGCTAAAATTGATGGTTCTATAGAGAACGATATGTTTTAATATCATTTGATATTTCACATGGTCAGGTAATCGCAATTAAAGGGACTGTTCCCGCGGTTGGAATGAATTACTATAAAGAGGAAGACTGGGCTGATTTATTAAATGCATCATATTCCTTTACAGATCTTGGTGCATCGGGAGAAGTTTCAGAAGAAATTGTGATGTTGGAGCGTAAACCAAAGCTTCGTAGAAGGAATAGAAAAGAAGAACAGAAGAATGCTGAATAAAAATAATACTGAAGGAGTAAAGTGCCGTGATGAAAACTCAGGTGGGATTCAATGGGAAGAGGTTAAAAGCTGCACGTTTGTATAGGGGTTTGACAATATCGGAAGAGGCTAAAATGTCGGATATATCAAAACAGGCAATATCTCAATTTGAAAATAGTAAGGCAGAACCTAAATTAGAAACATTAATGAAGATAATGCAAATATTAAAATTTCCAAGAGAGTATTTTTATGAAAATCCGGAAGATAAAGTAGTAGTTGGGGATACATATTTCAGATCATTATCTTCAACAAGTAATAAAGAACGCCTTGCACAGATAGAATGTGTTAAGTTATTAGTTGCTATTTATCGGGGGATTGATGAATATATAGCATTTCCAGAACTTAATCTATATACAGTTCCGGAAGATTTTGATTTTAATGTTGAGACACTGGCAAAAAATGTACGTGAATTTTGGAATTTAGGGAATGAGAGAATATTAAATCTTGTTAGTGTATTGGAAAAAAATGGAGTGATTGTAAGCACACGATTTACAAATGGGAAGAAAATAGATGCATATAGTCAGATTGAAAATATAAATGATAAAATAATTGCTGTTATTATATTGGGAGATGATAAGGAAAATGCATTTAGAAGGAATTTCAGTGCTGCACATGAACTGGGACATTTATTATTGGATGATTTCTATGATATAGAAGGAATGAGTAAAGTTGAATATAAAGAAATGGAAGACACAATGAATCGTTTTGCAGGAGCGTTACTGGTACCGGAAGAGGTTTATAGGATGGATTTACAAACAAATGCAAAAACAGAACTTAATTTTTATATTCAAATGAAAAAGAAATATGGTGTATCTGCTGCTGCACTGATAGTAAGAGCGAGACAATTGGAAGAGATTACAACAAATCAGTATCAATATCTGATGAAACAATTGTCACAAAAAGGATATAGAAAATGTGAACCTTATGATAAAGAAACTAAGCAAATGCAACCAAGATACTTAAAAGAAGCAATGAAAATGATTATTGAAGAAGATAAAGTAACTGGAACAGAATTTTTGGAAGTGGTTTCTGAGAAGGGCGTCAGTGTATCAGAAGAAATAGTGGAAAATATACTTAATCTGGATGAAGGATATCTGAGGATGAATGACAGTTCAGGAGAAGTTGTTGCTTTGGAAAGGCGATAATAATAATTTCAAGAATGTAACAATTGCAGGATTTTTGGTTAGTGATAGTGAGATATCATATATTTCAGAGGATGAACTTCGTAAAATCAATACAGAGTATACTTTGTATAAGGCATTTAGTATAGCTGATGTTGATATAAAAAATTATCTGTTGTTTATAATGAAGTATTTAAATAATGACATAAGTCTGCCATGTTTTTTGTAGAAGTATACTAATTATATAATAGTATTTATTTTCAATTGGAAAAATGATATTATTTTAACAGAACTATAGATTGTGATAGGTAGATATTCATAAAATGACATGTTATTAGCAAAAATCAGATGCGGTACATAAACTAAAGAATATGATAAATTTGAGGCGCAGTAAATTGTAGAAGTGAGAGGATTATTATGTATTTAGAAAAATTGAAACTTCATAACTTTAGATGCTACGAAAAGCTCGAAATAGATTTTAATAGACAATTAACGGTGCTGGTTGAAAAAATGGTAGTGGAAAAACAACTGTTTTGGAAGCAATAGCTATTGCGCTCGGGACTTGGTTTGTAGGATTTAATATTGTAAATGCTAAGGGAATAAACAAGAGAACAGATCCATTGAGAAAAGCTTATCAGATTGGAGCTACAGATGATGTTCAGACACAGTTTCCTGTAGAAATAGAAGCCTGGGGAAAATCGAAGAGTCGAAAGATCAGATTTTGCATTGGAAACGCGAGTTATATACACCTACAGGAACAATGACCACTAAAGATGCTAAAGAAATTGTTGAATATGCAGCAGAATATCAGAAAGCTATTAGTGAAGGAAGAACAGACATATACCTACCTATGGTTGCCTATTATGGAACAGGTAGATTATGGGATTATCATAGACAAAAGAGAACTGATGTTTTTAAAGTTAGTTCGAGGACAAATGGATATATAGATTGTTTGGATGGAACTGCAAATGTAAAATTGATGATGGATTGGTTCCAAATTATGACTATTAATAAGTATCAACGACAGGAAGAAAATTTGGAGTCAAACGGAATTGGATACTGTTTATTTGGCAATGGAAAAATGTTTGACAAATTTGTCTGGATATAGTGATGTGAAAATTCGATATAATATGGGCACACAAGAATTAGACGTTTATTATTCAGAACAAGATAAACAAAGAATGCGCATTCCATTGAATCAATTGAGTGATGGTTATAAGGGAATGATTAGTTTGGTTGCTGATATTGCATATCGTATGGCTACATTGAATCCACAATTAGGTACAGAAGTGTTAAGTAAAGGGATGGAGTTGTATTAATAGACGAGGTGGATTTACATTTACATCCAGCCTGGCAGCAAAAAGTTATTGATAATTTAATGAATATATTTCCTAAAGTGCAATTTATTGTTAGTACTCATGCACCAGCTATTATCAGCTCGGTAAAAACAGATAAATTGCGTATTTTGAGTAATAAAGAAGTTTGTATGACCGCTAATCAAGTATATGGAAAAGATGTCAATTCTGTTATGAAAGAGATAATGGGAGTAAATGATAGACCGATCAATTTGTTGAGCTTTTTGAGAAGTTTTATCGGTTACTTTCTGAAAAAAAATACGATGAAGCAGGTGCTGTTTTGGATAAGCTTGATGAAGAACGAGGATATCATGATCCTGAAATCGTAAAATGCAGAGTAAAACTGAAGTTAGAACGTATGCGGGGCAAATAGAATGATAGAAATAAAGAAAAATACTGAACCGATTGAACTTCGAACGTTAAGAGAACAGGCCGCAAGAGATGGACTTTCACCGGAAGACGCGTATAAAAGGCTGCAACGCAACTCAGAATTGAAAAAGAAAGTCAAAGATTCTCTGATTACAGAGCAGGGAAAATTGTGTGCATATTGTATGTGCAGAATCCCAAGAAATGATGTTGCCGTAGAGATTGCACCTATAACAATTGAACACTTTATTCCAAGGAATCCAGAAGATGGAAGAGATATTGGACAAGGATTGGATTATAATAATTTATTGGCAGTTTGCCATGGAAACAGAGGACCTAAGGGAACACGACATGAGAATGATTTAACATGCGATGCTCATCGTAAAAATACTGAGTTTATGAAAATAAATCCATGTGATCCGGAAACATTGCAGACTATTACATATACATTGGATGGAAAAATCGATGCAACGGATATAGATGTAAGGAAAGATCTTGTGGATACCTTGAATCTAAACTGTCAAACATCACCTTTAATTTCGGAGAGAAAGGCAGCGTTAGACGGATTGATCGAAGAAATTTGTACTATTGAAGATGAGGAAGGTTTGCGCACATTTCGTGGAGAAATACTTGATAGCTTCCAAAATGAAACGGGTGAAAAAACTCCATATGTAGGAATATTAATTTGGTATCTTCGACAGTTGGTTGCTCCAGTAGATGCTGATCGTTAAAGTTATTAAAATTTTGAGAAGATTTTATCCGGTTTTCGACTTTTTCTGGGAAAGTGGCAAAAAATATCTGACAGCGAATTCATTCGCTTAAGGTAAATCTGAAATCATGAACACTTTTATTTCTGTAGCTGGCAACTTTGTCATAAACATAAGCCAAAACCTCTCTTGAGCCAAACAGATTAGTCAGTACGCATCTTACACCAATATAATAATCATAGTCAGCTTTGGTATAAGAGCAGGCATGAAAAAGTTGTAAAGTGGTGATGGTTTATATAAAATTGGTAATTATGATTGGAGAAAAAATGGGAAGAGAAAAGATTATAGCATTATTTAATAATAAAGGTGGAGTTAGCAAAACCACTACTACATACAATTTAGGCTGGATGCTTGCTCTTTTGGGAAAGAGGGTGTTAATAATAGATAGCGATCCACAATGTAATCTTACAGGAGTAAGCATAAATTCGACAAGGGAAACAAAATTAGAGGAGATTTATGAGTCAGATATATCAAATATAAAGTTGGCGTTAGAACCTGTTCTAGGAGGAAGTTTGCGCCCTTTAGAACCAGTTAAATGTTACGAATTTAAAGAAAATAGTAATTTGTTTCTTCTGCCGGGAAATATTCAATTTTCAGAATACGATGCAACATATAATATTGCTGAAACAATGACAGGCAGCTTTGTTATGCTTAAGAATGTTCCGGGGGCATTTAGAAGAATGGTTGATCTAACATCAGATGATTATAATATTGATTATGTGCTTGTTGATATGAGTCCTAGTATTTCTGCAACAAATGCAAATATATTTATGCAGTGCGATTATTTTATAGTACCATGTGCTCCGGATTATTTTTGTTATATGGCGATAGAGGCATTGACTTCTATTTTTCCACGTTGGAATAAAAATTATAAAAATATGGCTGCTAGTGATGTTTTTAAAGAAGCTGAATATAAATTAAAAGAAAATCCTCCTATATTTTTAGGAACGATTCAGCAGAGGTATCGACCAAGAAATGGAGCTCCTGCGAAGGCGTTTGGGGAATGGATTGATGCTATTAATAATTTAGTAAATGAAAAATTATTACCAATATTGAAAGAATATGATATGTGCATTGCGGATGATAAATTGAAATTTTATGAAAATCCGTATAATTTAATGAATATCGCTGATTTTAATAGCTTGATTGCTCAATCACAGGAGCATAATACACCTATTTTTCTATTATCACAAGAACAAGTTAAACAAACAGGAATCACTTGGAGTAATATGAAAAAAAGCAGAGATGAATTTTATGAAACATTTAAAGCGCTGGCTGAAAGAATAATACATATGACACAATAGAAAGAAATAGATTATTTCTTTCAGCAATTAAGAAGGTGACAATAATGGGCTATGATGCATATGTGCATATAAATAAGAAATATACAAAAGCAAATATTGAAAAGCTATTGTTAATGTTGGGATACGAAAAAAGAAAAGATTTTTTTTATTGTGGCAATGATGATGAATATAAGTATTTTACAGGTGTCCAGGTTTGGCTGTGCGATGAAAATAAAGAGGAGCGGATATATAATGTTAGATGTCCAATCTTTGCGGTAGCTTATGATTTAAAAAAAGTGAATGAAACTATTAGGAGTCTAAAACAATACTGTGATGCTACATTTGAAAGTGATATTGGGAAAAATAGATATTTTCCAGAAAGCCAGTTTACTAAAGGTGCAGAAAGCGGGTGTTATTTTGCTGTAGAGAGGCTGTTTAATAATTTTACTAATTTAAGGTATGCTTTGAGCAAATATCCAGCAGATATGGAGGGTGATAAAGAATTATATAAGATAGGAGGACATCTAACCCTTGATATGTTTAATGCAAATGTTTATTCAACATATTTGTGTTCACTAATAGAAGAATATTTTAGATCTACATATATCGCATTATTAAAATATTCTGACAGAAAGGAAAAAATATTAAAAGTTAAATTTACACCATATGATTTGGTAGATATTAGTAATGGAGATAAAACAGTAGAAGAGGTATTTGCAAGGACATTATCGTTTCAAAATATACATAATATTTGTTATAATTTTCATGACTTAAATAGCAAACTCGATATAGGACAGGCGCTAAAGAGTCCTTATCGTAATAGAAAGAAAAATTTATATGAGCAGGTTGATGAGATTTTAGAAAGAAGACATGGTTTGATACATAGACTAGAAATTGACTATGATTATCGTACATATAACTTACAGGGAGACATAGATGATGTAATTATTGCAATTAAGAGAACATATTGTTATATTTGTAATTCATATGGATGGGAGAAAAAAGAATTAAGTTTGTAAAGTGAATGGATGTGTATAAATAATATTTAAGACAGCGGAAATGGTTCCGTGGGACGCTATAGAGGAAAAGTATGCTTAAATCAATTCCTCCAATTCAATTTGGACCTGTGAATGATTACCAACATTTTTTAAATTGATTGTAGTGTTGTAAGCTTTCCTCGATAAGAAAAACAAGAGAAAATAAAATGCCTGCCCTGTTTGAGCCAGGACGGGTTCCTTTGTGTAAGATTATATAATACCAGTTTTGGAAACTCCAATTTTTGAAGTGGACCAAAGACAATACCTTATGTTTTATCTGGTGTTTATCAGGAACCGTCAGACATGATAATTATTATGGATAACATCTGATGAAGGAAGAAGCCCTTCTTTAGTTATCTGATTTACAGAAACTTATTAACCAAGTAGTCTTGATTGACTACACCATAATTATACTAGGATATAAAAAATGAAATTTAATTTTAACAAAAAAATGGTTAGCACAATAGTGATATTGATTTTTGGCGTAGCAATTACAGTTGCAGCACTGTCTGCAAAGAATATAGCGCTTGAAAATAAAACAAGCTCAGAAATAGCCAAAGAGGCAGTATCAGCTACAGAGATGATATTGGATACAGAAAATACAGAGACTAGTAATGTGGATAAGAATTCATCAGATTCCTCAAAAGACAAAGCAACAGTAGTCGATGATAAGGACAAATCTGGTGATACAAAGAGCTCATCAGAAAACACCGATAATAATGATTCCAGGGATTCATATGAGACTGATATAATGAAAAATGATGAATCAGAAAACACTTCAGACGATGTAAATAAAACAGGTGATAAGATTGATAAAAAATCTGAAATAAACAATTCAGAGATAGTGGTTCAGGCACAGATGATTCAGATAATGACAATTCAGGAATGAATAATAATAATGAACCGAAATCTGATAACGGAGTGATAGAGCTTCCAATTATACCGATTGACTAATGTGACGTTAGTTGTGGTTTTACCTACATTTGAAGAAGAAACGTAAGAGGAGTTAATACAATGGAGAACGATACATTGTAATTGTATTTTACATGGTAATCCGCTATATTAGATATAAGTGTAGCGGATTATTTTAATGGAGAAAGGCAAATGAAGACAAAAAAGTTTTTATCAGTAGTGTTAAGTGCGGCTATGATATTAGGTGTGGCTGTTCCGTGGCAGCAGAACCGGTGGCAGCAGAGCAAAGCGTTGAAACAGAACAACAGCCAATTGTAGAAAATAGCATTACAAGTGGATATATTCCGAGTGATTTGGATTATAATACACCGGTGTATGAACCTGATGATGCGGTACCTTATTCTGATGATTGGGGGTATTCTGCAGATGAAACTATAGAGAGCAGGTATCCGGCAAATGGAGTCAGCGATATCAAGGCGAAATATCCGTTTGTTCGTAATCAAAATCCCCTTGGCACGTGCTGGACATTTTCGTCAATAGGTCTTGCAGAGTTTGATCTGATTAATGATGGTGCGTTTGATAAAAATATAGATCTTAGTGAACTGCATCTGGCATATTATGCATATAATTCGCTGTTAGATCCGCTTGGTGGAACAGAGGGTGACTATGCAAAGTACTATATGAATAATACAAGTGTTCAGTATGGTTATCTCAATCGTGGTGGCAACTATTTGATGGCGGCACGCAGAATGGGACAGTGGTGTGGTCCGGTAAGCGAGAGTGATGTACCATATAGTAAGGTGGCAAGCAACGGATATATAGCAAGCACTATTGATACTTTTCTTAATACAGGTTTATCTGATGAATATGCATATTCAAAGGACAAGGCACATCTGGAAAATACATACATGATTAATATCAAGGAAAATGCATCAGATGTGAAAAAGCCATAAAAAATATGGTGCAGTGGGAATTATGTATAGTCATAATGATAACGGATATCATTACATAAATAACAGTTATAATGATAAAATAAATAACAGAGCAGGTCATGCGGTAATGGTTGTTGGATGGGATGATAACTATTCTAAAGATAATTTCAGAGATGGTGTTAAACCTGAAAAAGATGGTGCATGGCTTATTCGTAATAGTTGGGGAGAAGGAACCGGTTTATATTATAATCAGAGTTATTTCTGGATGTCATATGAAACGTTTTCTTTATCCGATACGGCTTGGTGTTTGATTTTTCTGCTAATGATGGATATGATAACAATTATCGTTGATGGAGGATTAAATGTAGCCCATCAAAGCGGTTACAGGAAATTGGCCAATGTTTTTACTACTCAGACAAAACAGGGAGTATCTTCTGAGGACTTAAAAGCAGTTTCCCTGTCTATTACATCTAAAACAAATGTTAATTATACAATAGAGATTTATACAGATTTAAAGGATAAGACAAAGCCAATAAGCGGAACAAAGCAGGAGACTGCTACCACTACAGGGCAGACAACCTATGCCGGAGTATACACAATTCCACTTAAATCAGCGGTTAATCTGAAGCCTGGGACAAGCTATTCGGTGGTAGTGACTACTGATACACCTGCCGTTGACATTGAGGCAGCGATGACCGGAGATGTAAATTATAATAATGAAATGGTGTGGGAGAATCATGCGTCAAGTGATAATACGGCAAGCTATTATTTCTATGGGACAGGGTTGGCATATTCCCGCAGTTGGAATTATCAGAATACGCATGGTAATTTCTGTATTAAAGCATTTACCGCCAATAATGTAGAAAAAGATTCTGAGAAGCTTGTTGGCAGAAGCCTTACTTTAAAAGATAATATTGATATGAACTACTATATGGAGCTTCCTGAAAGTATCAAATCAAACAGCAACGCATATATGGAGTTTACGGTGAATAATAGCCAGCCATATAAGGTCAGCGTAAACGATGCAATCCCTGTTGAGAAAAACGGAAAGGTTATATATAAGTTTGCATGTCCACTAAATGCTGCACAGATGTCAGATACGGTTAAAGCTAAAATGGTGGTGGATGGTAATAGTGGAAATGAATACACTTACAGTGTAAAAGAATATGCCACCGAGCTCCTGTCAAAATCAAACGAGTATCCGGAAGAAACCATTAAGCTGGTGAAGGCACTCTTAAACTATGGAACGGCAGCGCAGAGCTTCTTTAAATATAATACAGGCAAGCCGGCAAACGCTATTTTAAGCGATACCGATAAAATTGTCGCAGCAGCTGATTTTGCTGCATATAAGGCTGTTATTAAAACAGATAGTGCAAATAGTCAGAGTAATGGACTGACATATTACGGAAGCTCTCTGATATGTAAGTCTGAGATGACAGTAAGACATTATTTTATGGTGAACGAAGGCTGTGATATAAACAATTACAAGTTCAGCTATGTTAATGCAGATGGCAATGAAGTCAGTCTGACACCTAAAAAGGCTTCAGATGGGGTGTATTGTGTAGATATAAACGGAATAATGGCACGCAACCTGAATAGTAATTATGCATGCAAAGTCACCGAAAAGAATAAGACCTGTATTTTAGAGCTGGACTATGGTCCGTTCAGCTATTCACAGAAGGTCATTAATAGTGGAAATTCATCTGCTGAATTAAAAAATCTGGTGAACGCGCTATATTGGTATTGGTATTATGGATATAGAAATTAAAAGACTGCATAATTAAAACCACCGCAGAATTTAACGCTTTAACTAAGCTAAATTCCTGCGGTGGTTTCTTTTATTAAATGTTACTCCATCACAAGCTTATCGTTTGTTGTGCATCATGTTCGATAAGTAGATCTATAATATGATCACATGAAATAGAAAGAAATGATACACAGGCTAAGGAAACCCAATAATTGTTAATTAAATTATTGCAACATGCATAATAAAATAGTAATATGGAACTATAAGTTATCAATAAACTGAAACAATGCAATGCTGTTTTATAATGGCAGAAGTCGGGAGGAACAACGTATGAACAAAAGACTAATTAGCCTTGTTTTAACATTCATTATGTTGATTACAATGGTTCCGTCAACTATTGTAGAGGCAAGTGAAGTAACGACAATGGAAAGCGTCAAAGCTTCGAGCAACCAATCAGAGGTCACGAAACCGGAGGAAAATACTATCTATGCGGTAAATCCACTGTATGAGGATGTTATCAGCATTGATGATTTAAAGAGGAAGCTTGACTCCGAAAGCTCAGATAAGGAGTCTGCAGATGGAGAGCAGCTCTTTGGGTCATCCACAGGACAGTATTTTTCGGATTATGACAGTGCCGTTTTAAATGCTGGTTTGAGCGATACCGATAAAGCTGTAGCAGCGGCTGATTTTGAGGAATATAAGGCTGTTATTAAAACGGATAGTGCAAATGGTCAGAGTAATGGACTGACATATTACGGAAGCTCTCTGATATGTAAGTCTGAGATGACAGTAAGACATTATTTTATGGTGAACGAAGGCTGTGATATAAACAATTACAAGTTCAGCTATGTTAATGCAGATGGCAATGAAGTCAGTCTGACACCTAAAAAGGCTTCAGATGGGGTGTATTGTGTAGATATAAACGGAATAATGGCACGCAACCTGAATAGTATTTTTGCATGCAAAGTCACCGGAAAGAATAAGGCCTGTATTTTTGAGCTGGACTATGGTCCGTTCAGCTATTCACAGAAGGTCATTGATAGCGGAAATTCATCTGATGAATTAAAAAATCTGGTGAACGCGCTATATTGGTATTGGTATTATGGATATAGAAATTAAAAAGACTGCATAATTAAAAACACCGCAGAATTTAACGCTTTAATTAAGCTAAATTCCTGCGGTGGTTGCTTTTGTGCTTATCTGCTTACAATGCTAATCACGGAAGACAAGACCGCCTTTCTGACATATGGGACAAAGTAATTCACTGCTCTCTGATAAAAATATGCTGTCATTTTCTCTTAATAATGACAGTATGATGGTCTATGGCTGGACACTCAAGATTATAAATAATTGTATTTTACAGGGTAATCCGCTATATTAGATATAAGTGTAACGGATTATTTTAGTTCTGCAGAAAGAGATGCAGGGTGGTAGGTAAGAAATTATAGATTCGGGTGAAGTGAATTTTTATGCAATTTTACCACTTCACCGCATTAAAATTTAATATTTTTTTTATAAAATATGCAAAATATGACAAAAAGTACTGGACAAAATGTCCTATACGAGGTAAAATGCATATATGTAATCAAACAGCACATTTGAAGGTTGTGCAGATAGTATTGGTTATATTTTGCGAATTGGGGGGATTTTTCATGAGAATATATCATGCTAAGGATTATGCAGATATGAGCAGAAAGGCTGCAAATATCGTATCGGCACAGGTGATTATGAAGCCTAATTGTGTATTGGGACTGGCTACAGGCTCTACACCTATCGGCTTGTATAAGCAGCTCGTTGAGTGGTTCAAGAAGGGGATTTGGACTTCTCAGAGGTTATGACGGTGAATCTTGATGAGTACAAGGGACTAAGCCGTGAGAATGACCAGAGCTACTATTATTTTATGCATCAGAATTTGTTTGATCATGTGAATATTCCGGTTGAGAATACTCACCTGCCAAACGGCATGGAGCCGGATTCACAGAAGGAGTGCAAGCGCTATACAGAGCTGATTCAGTCTCTTGGCGGTGTTGATTTACAGCTTCTTGGTATCGGGCACAATGGTCATATCGGTTTTAATGAGCCGGGCGAGTCTTTTGACAAGCAGGTACACTGTGTGAATCTGACAGAGTCTACTATTGAGGCTAATAAGCGCTTCTTTGCATCGGCTGATGATGTTCCGAAGCAGGCTTATACAATGGGCATCAAGACCATCATGCAGGCTAAGAAGATTCTTATTGTTGCAAGTGGTGAGGATAAGGCAGAGATTGTGCATAAGGCTTTCTTTGGACCGATTACACCACAGGTGCCGGCTTCTGTATTACAGCTGCACAATGATGTTACGCTTGTAGCGGATGAGGCTGCACTGAGCAGACTGTAGATGTTTTTTAGTTGAGAAGGTACATGTATATGTTAATAAAAAATGCAAGGGTATTTACAGAGGATGGCAGCTTTATTCAAGGTGATGTTGTCGTTAAGGATGGCCGTTTTGACAGTGTTTTGGAGAGAACAGCTGGCACGGACGCGGCTAATGACAGCGCACCGCAGGAGAGTATAGATGCATCAGGTCTTATCATGATACCGGGTCTTGTGGATATTCATTTTCATGGATGCAAGGGAGCTGATATGTGTGACGGCACCAAAGAGGCACTTGATGTGATTACAGCATACGAGGCTTCTATCGGAGTGACGAGCGTGTGTCCGGCTACTATGACCATTCAAAAGGATGAGCTTTTGAGTGTCATGAAAAATGCCGGTGATTATAATTATCATGGTGGTGCACATCTTGTAGGTATCAATATGGAGGGACCTTTTATCAGTCCTTCTAAAAAGGGCGCACAGGCGGCAGAGAATATCATGCGATGTGATTATGATTATTTCTGTGAGCTTCGAGGATGCGGCCCATGGCTTGATAAAGCTTGTAGATATCGCTCCGGAGGAGCCGGGCGCGATTGATTTTATAGACAGGGTAAGAGGAAGTGTTGTGGTTTCAATAGCACACACAGCGGCTGATTATGACACCGCAGTAGAGGCTATTGAGCATGGTGCAAGCCATGCTACACATTTGTATAATGCGATGCCACCGCTTCATCACAGGGATCCCGGAGTTATCGGGGCTGTGAGAGATTCAGAAAAGTGTCATGCAGAGCTCATTTGTGACGGTGTGCATATTCATCCGTCGGTTATCAGAGCGACATTTGCCATGTTTGGTGCGAAGCGCATGATTTTAATAAGTGACAGCATGAGAGCCACAGGGCTTGAGGATGGAGAGTATACACTCGGTGGACAGGCAGTGACGGTCAGAGGTCCGCTTGCCACACTCCATGATGGGACAATTGCAGGCTCGGCAACCAATCTGATGGATTGTATGCGTTTCACAGTAAGGCAGGCAGGTATTCCGCTTGAGGAGGCTATTATGTGTGCTACAGCCAATCCGGCTAAGGAGATTGGCATCTATGATGAAGCAGGCAGCATTTCAGCAGGAAAGAGAGCAGATTTTGTGCTTCTCAATGATGATTTGGATATTGTGAGTGTGTATATCGACGGAAAGGAGATATCATGTTAGGTCTTTTTAAGAATAAGTCAAAGGGAAAGGTGATCTGTTCTCCGTGCAACGGCAGAGTGGTTCCTATTACAGAGGTTCCGGATCCTACCTTTTCTGAGAAGATATTGGGAGACGGCGTGGCCGTGATTCCTTCTGAGGGCAGGTTTTACGCTCCGGCGGATGGTGAGGTGACAGCTGTATTTGATACGCTTCATGCTTTTACCATGACGACCACTCAGGGAGTCGAGTTGCTTTGCACATTGGTCTGGATACAGTGGTATTAAAGGGTGATCCTTTTAAATCACATATTTCCGTTGGTGATCGTGAAGAAGGGTGACCTTTTGATGGAGGCTGACCTGAAGCAGATTAAGGCAGCAGATCTTAATGTCATTACTCCGGTTTTAATTGGCAACACTGCTGATTATAGTGAGATAAAGATGCTCAAAGAGGGAAATGTATCCGCCGGTGATGAGATTTTAAGTCTCGCGTAGATATGAATATAATTATATAATAATAACGAACTTTATTGGAGTATCTCCAGTTTAGTATACATAATGTAAAGGAGGGGAAATTTATGAAATTTCTTCAAAAACTGGGTAAAGCTTTAATGCTTCCCGTAGCAGTACTTCCTATCTGTGGTATCCTCATGGGTATCGGATATTTTTTATGTCCTGCAACCATGCAGGGTGGAGACATCGAGGGAGTGCGTAATTTAATAGGTCTGTTTTTAGTTAAAGCCGGGGGCGCTTTGATTGACAACATGGCCATCCTTTTTGTAATCGGCGTTGGTGTCGGTATGTCAGAAAAGAATGACGGTACCGGCGGAATCGCAGCTCTGGCATCCTGGCTGATGATCAAAACACTCCTGTCTACAGGCTTTGTTACCACAATCATGCCATCTATCGCTGACAGCGCTACAAAGACACTGGCCTTTGACAAGATCGAAAACCCGTTTATCGGTATCTTAGCCGGTATTATTGGTGCTTTGTGTTACAACAGATTTAAGGATACAAAGCTTCCTGACTGGCTGTCATTCTTCAGTGGCAAGCGTTGCGTAGCAATTATCGCAGGTGTTGTTTCAATCCTTGCATCTGTAGTATTACTGTTTGTATGGCCATTACTTTTCGGTGCTCTTGTATCTATCGGTAAAGCAATCGTTGGTCTTGATGTAGTCGGCGCAGGTATCTATGCATTCCTGAACCGTCTGCTGATCCCTACCGGATTACATCACGCACTGAACAATGTATTCTGGTTCGATACTATCGGACTTGGAGACCTCAAACATTTCTGGGCAGGCGAGACATCAAAGGATGTTTCATGGAGCCTTGGTATGTACATGTCCGGATTCTTCCCCTGTATGATGTTCGGTATTCCTGGTGCTGCACTTGCTATGGTTAAGTGCGCAAAGCCTGCTAAGAAAAAGGCTGCCATCGGTCTTGTTGCATCTGCAGCGATCTGTGCATTTATCTGTGGCGTAACTGAACCGTTTGAGTTTGGATTTATGTTCCTTGCTCCTGTTCTCTATGTGATTTATGCTTTACTTTATGGTATTTTCACAATGATTACAGTAGCTCTTGGATTTAGAGCAGGCTTCTCATTCTCCGCCGGTGCGATGGATTTACTTTTCTCATCTTCACTTCCGGCTGCAGCACAGAAGACATGGCTCATCATTCCTCTTGGAATCGCAGCATTCATCGTATTCTACATTGTATTCTATTTCGCTATCAAGAAATGGGATCTTAAGACCCCTGGTAGAGAGGACGATGATGTCGAGGCAGAGAAGAAGGCAGTGCTTTCTAACAATGACTACACAGCAGTAGCAAAGACTATTCTTGAGGGCTGCGGTGGCAAAGACAATATTGCAAGCATTGACAACTGCATCACAAGACTCAGACTTGAGGTTAAGGATATCACTCAGGTTGATGACAAGAAGATTAAATCTGCAGGTGTTGCAGGCGTTATGAAGCCTGGTAAGAATTCTGTTCAGGTTATTATCGGAACCAAGGTTCAGTTTGTTGCGGATGAGTTTTCTAAGCTTTGCGAGTAGATTTGTTCTGCAATATAGCAGTGTTGATTCACATTAGGTGATTCACATAATTTCATAATACATGATTAAAAGCCACACCGGGTGTTATGCCTGGGTGGCTTTTTTAGTTGGTTCGGGCCGTAAGCCTCGCCCGGTTGTGGTGCACACGGACTCTCGTTTTCGCTATGCTGCGCTGTTAAGATACTGTACGGATTATGCCTTTGAGTTTTTCTAGGCTTGACGAAACCGTCGAAACGCGCCTTCCATGGCGCGGTTCTCCTTGACTTGCCTTCCATGGCAAGTCATTTCTGCGCTTCATGGGCATAATCCTACAGTATCTAACCTGCTTCGCTATGCGCTCTCACGAGAGTCCGTGTTCACCCTGCCGGGCGGAGCTTACGGCCCTTACGCTGTGAATGGAATCCGCTTAGGAGAGAGTTGCGAGTTGCACATTGTTTCAACCGGCAACGGTTTTATCTACGCCTTGTTTCTACGAGGCTGCGATGGGATAAAATAAGAAAGGATTGAAAAACGAACAATTGTTTGCTATAATGAATGAAGCGAGGAAATAAAAGTATATTAGGTTTAGTAATTTAAGTATTCATTTAATTTATTGTAATTAGGGAAAATCCAATATCAATCGATTGATAGAAAGAGTGATTTTATATGAACATATGGCTAAAGTTAAGGAAAACAGCTGCAATTACACTATGTGAATTACTTGCAATTGCTACAATTTTTACAGGCTGTGCCTCCACTGATTTATCCGGCACTGAAGGTGCCGGGCATGCCGCAGGAGCTGTAGTGGCAGATGAGGATTCTTCCGGTGCTTTAGGCCGCAAGGATAAAGTGGATGGGCCGCAGGAGGATCTTGTAAACAACAATTCCTACGTTTCCCTCGATGCGATTCCTGCATATGATGGCAAGGCATACGTGGCTGTCAACAATAATGAGCCTTTTTTTACGGACAGCGATATGACTACCACTGCTTTTGAAAATTACAGTGATTTGGATTCACTTGGCAGATGCGGCGTGGCTTATGCCAATATCTGTAAGGATATCATGCCGACTGAGGAGCGTGGCAAGATAGGTATGATAAAGCCATCAGGCTGGCATACGGTGAAGTATGATGTGATAAAGGACAGGTATTTATATAATCGCTGTCATCTTATTGGCTATCAGCTTGCTGGGGAGAATGCCAATCCGAAGAACCTTATTACCGGCACGAGATACGAATGTAGAGGGATGCTGCCGTTTGAGAATCTGGTAGCGGATTATGTAAACAATACAGGAAATCATGTACTCTACAGGGTGACTCCGATGTTCTCGGGCAGCAATCTAGTTGCAAACGGTGTTCTCATAGAGGCAAAGTCGGTTGAGGATAACGGTTGCGGCATACTTTTAATGTCTATTGCTATAATGTGCAGCCCGGAGTCGGAATAAACTATGAGAATGGTGACAGCTGGCTGGATGGCACCACTCCGCAGCAGAGCGCTCAGACGGATACACCGCAGAATGAAGGCTCGCAGAGCAGCGCTGGAAGTGGGGCAGGAGAATCCGGCTCTTTAGGCAATACAACAGGAAGTGTATCATCAGGTTCAGACAGCTCAGCAGCAGAAAATAGCGCTGCAGATTCTTCAAACAGCGAGACGATGGTTCATATCACTGCAACAGGCAAGAAATATCACCGTGCGGGTTGTCGGACCTTGAAAAGAGTGACACAGAGGTAACGCTTGATGAAGCAAAATCCATGGGCTTGTCACCGTGCGAAATTTGCAATCCACCACAGTAGATGTGCATTAGCATTTGCAAGCTACGACACCGCCAGGGTATACGCATATGCATTTGATTGAGCGAATAGCGAAGCCACTTAGATACTGTAGGATTATGCACATGAAGCACAGAAATGACTTGCCATGGAGGGCAAGTCAAGGAGAACCGCGCCACGGAAGGCGCGTTTCGACGGTTTCGTCAAGCATAGAAGCGCAAAAAGCATAATCCGTACAGTATCTTAGCGGCAAAGCGTAGCGAAAGCAAAGCATATGCGTGTGCTCTGGCGGTGCCGTGGCTTGCAGCCCGTATAATTGCCATAAACCCTTGACGATTGCAAAACCGAAAAGTATAATAGAATAGCTAATGAATTCAATATTTTAATATAGATGGAGGAAACCAAATGGCACTGAGCAAAAAGCCGGTCAACGGCATGAAGGATATATTACCTGCAGAGATGGAAATCCGTGATTATGTGACAAGCGTGATCAAGGATACATACAGAAGCTTCGGATTTACACCGATAGAGACACCATGCATGGAGAATATAGCGAATCTCACAAGCAAGCAGGGCGGAGAAAATGAGAAGCTGATCTTCAAGGTAATGAAGAGAGGCGAGAAGCTGAATCTGGAGACAGCAAAGGAAGAGTCGGATGTAGTAGACTTTGGAATGCGCTACGACCTTACAGTGCCACTTTCAAGATATTATTCAAACAATGCCAACAACCTGCCATCGCCGTTTAAGGCACTTCAGATGGGCAGTGTGTGGAGAGCAGACAGACCTCAGAGAGGCCGCTACAGACAGTTTACACAGTGTGATATAGATATACTCGGAGAGCCAAGCAATCTGGCAGAGATAGAGCTGATTACAGCAACTACTACCACAATCGGAAGACTCGGTTTCGAGAACTTTGAGATAAGAATCAACGAGAGAAGAATCCTAAAGGCAATGGCTGCTTACAGTGGTTTCGCTGAGGAGGACTACGACAGCGTATTTATCACACTCGATAAGATGGACAAGATAGGAGTGGAAGGCGTTGCAAGTGAGCTTGCACAGGATGGCTACCCACAGGAAAATATTGACAAATATCTTGATTTGTTCAAGCTTTTGGAGCAGACAAGGGATGTCACTGAGGGTGTAAATATACTTTCAGAAAAGCTTGGTGAATATTTAGACGAAGAAGTGGTTACAAATATGACAGGGATAGCTACGGCTGTCAATGCCACAAAGGGAGCAAAGTTTGAGCTCGTATTTGACCCTACACTTGTTCGTGGAATGAGCTACTACACAGGAACTATTTTTGAGATATCAATGCCTGAGCTTGGCGCAGCCTGTGGCGGTGGCGGACGATATGACAAGATGATTGGAAAGTTCACCGGAAATGATGTACCGGCCTGTGGTTTTTCAATCGGTTTTGAGAGAATTATCCTGCTTCTCATGGAGAGCGGCTTCAAGATTCCTGAGAGTCCAAAGAAGGTGGCTTATCTGGTTGAGAAGAAATATCCGGCAGACAAGCTTGTTGATGTCATGAACCAGGCAAAAGACGCAAGAGCAAACGGACAGCAGGTGCTTGTTGTGCGCATGAACAAGAACAAGAAATTCCAGAAGGAGCAGCTTATGAAAGAGGGCTACGAGGAGTTTGTTGAGTTCTTTAACAGATAGGAATCTGATAAGCAGCAGATTAGTTGTGTAGCAGCTGTATCAAACAGTTATTAGAATAAATATATATTAGAAATATAAGGAGTATAAAATGGCAGAATCAATGCAGGGCTTACATAGAAGCCATAGATGTACAGAGGTATCAAATGCCAATATCGGTGAGAAGGTTACCGTCATGGGCTGGGTACAGAAGAGAAGAAATTTAGGAAGTCTCATTTTCGTAGATTTAAGAGACAGAAGCGGAATACTTCAGATAGTATTCGGTGAGGAAAATGTAGGTGCAGAGGGCTTTGAAAAGGCAGGCACCTTAAGAAGTGAGTTCGTCATCGCAGTTGAGGGAACTGTCCAGAAGAGAACAGCTGCTGTCAATGAGAACTTAAAGACAGGTGATATCGAGGTTATCGCTACATCAATCAGAGTGCTTTCAGAGGCACAGACACCTCCGTTCCAGATTGAGGAGAATTCAAAGACCAGCGAGGACATCAGACTTAAATACCGTTATCTGGATCTTCGTCGTCCTGATATCCAGAGAAATCTCATGCTCAGAAGCAATGTGCTTCGCGTGATGCGTGACTTTATGGCAAACGAGGGCTTTTGGAGATAGAGACACCAATCCTTTGCAAGTCTACACCGGAGGGTGCCAGAGATTATCTCGTGCCAAGCCGTATACACCACGGACATTTTTATGCGCTTCCACAGTCACCACAGCTATTTAAGCAACTTTTAATGTGTTCAGGTTATGACAGATATTTCCAGATTGCACGATGCTTCCGTGATGAGGATCTGCGTGCAGACAGACAGCCTGAGTTTACACAGGCCGATATGGAGCTTTCATTCGTAGATATCGATGATGTAATCGAGATAAATGAGAGACTGTTAAAGCATCTTTTTAAAGAGGTCATAAATGTGGATGTTGAGATTCCGTTTAAGCGTATGCCTTGGCAGGAGGCTATGGACAGATTTGGTTCTGACAAGCCTGATACACGCTTTGGTATGGAGCTTTGCGATGTTTCAGATGTGGTAAAGGACTGTGGCTTTGGAGTATTCACAGGAGCTCTTGAAAACGGTGGCTCTGTCCGCGGTATCAATGTAGAGGGACAGGCAAAGATGCCTCGTAAGAAGATTGACAAGCTTGTAGAGCACGCAAAGGGCTGTGGAGCAAAGGGACTTGCTTATCTGTGCATCAATGAGGATGGCACTTACAAATCATCATTTGCCAAGTTTATGACAGAAGCTGAGCTTAATGCACTTGTTGCAAAGATGAACGGAAAGCCGGGAGATTTACTCCTTTTCGCAGCTGACAAAAATAAAATCGTATGGAATGTACTTGGAGCACTTCGTCTCATGCTCGGAGCTGAGCTTGGCCTGATTGATGAGAACAAGTACAATTTCCTCTGGGTTACAGAGTTCCCTCTTCTTGAGTGGTCTGACGAGGAAAATAGATTTATGGCAATGCATCATCCATTCACTATGCCTATGGAGGAGGATTGGGACAAGATAGACTCAGATCCGGGCGCAGTTCGTGCAAAGGCATATGATATCGTACTCAATGGTACAGAGCTCGGTGGAGGTTCAGTGCGTATCCATCAGGATGACATCCAGGAGAAGATGTTTGAGGTGCTTGGATTTACAAAAGAGCAGGCATATGAGCAGTTTGGATTCCTGCTTGATGCATTCTCATATGGTGTACCGCCACACGCAGGACTTGCCTTCGGTGTTGACCGTATCTGCATGCATATGCTGCATACAGACAATATCAAGGAGGTTATTGCATTCCCTAAGGTAAAGGACGCTTCGGACCTCATGTCAGAGGCACCCGGAACTGTAGATCCAAAGCAGCTTGAGGAGCTTGGAATAGCTGTAGCTGCAGAGGAAGATGAGGAATAACACTATAATATGAATTTGAAAAAATATTTTCAATGCGATTACCATAATACTGCTCGCCGCACTTATTGCGGGGCAGTATTGCTTAATAACAGGATAAAAAGCTCGAGACACAGATGTCATACACCTCAGACAACACATCGGTGATACTTTCTGATGTGCAGACCATGCAGGATGATATCAAGTCCACTCTTGAGGAGGAGGCCAGCCTCATAACGGACTGGGATATTTCCTTAAAAAGTGCAGATTTTACCGATAAGACATACACAGTCTCTGTCTCGGTGGTGCCAAAGGAGTACACAGAGGATACAAAACCAGTGTATTTTTCGGTACAAACGAGATACCGCTCGAGCTAAACGGCATCAAGTATACGGGTGAGGCCACCCTTCCACTGTCTGAGGACTATGCAGGCAATGTGACATTTCTGTTTGTTGACGGAAATAAGAGAAGCACAGAGGTGCTCGATGAGTTTGAAGGTGTGACATCAGTGTTCAAAATGTAGCATCCGGCATACTTGCCAATAAACCAACCTTTGACAATGGCAGCATAAAGCTTGGCACAGATGTAGATGTAGCGGTCATGGGAAATGATTACTTTGACTTTAACAGTGTGCAGCTCGTAGTTGCAAGCTCAGATACAGAGCTAAAGACATACGATATCCGACAGCTGTTGGCAGAAAACGGCACAGACAGTGCAGACTCTGCAGACTCAGATTCAATCACATCCGCCTTAAGCCGGAAGGATGATGCCAAAAAGATGGTTCAAAGAATGACACGGAAAATGATACCTCTGATGTCTCAAAAGAGGACGACGGTAAGCTCCATAGCCTCGAAGGCACAGTCAAAATCGAAGACTTAATCCCTGTCACAGCCGCAAGCAATATCAAAATATATGTCAAAGCAGTATCGGCACAGGGCTACACCTTCACATATGACCTGTTCGATGGTATCGTAAATCAGGACATCACAGACTTTGAAACTACAGCCGACATATCCGGCGGCGACTACACAGTAACCGACCCGGCCGGCAGCAAATATGAACCGTAAATATGATATAAGCGTAATTATTTAAAATCAGTTTTTCTTGTGTTTTCAAGGCGGCTCAGAATATTTATAAACAATATATAACTATTAAATAAGCTCATTTCGCATAAGTGAAATGAGCTTTAAATTTTAAGAAGAAAAAGTGCCGGACAAAATTTCACGCCAGTGAAATAAGTCCGGCACTGCCAGAATGCAAGGTAGCAAAGCACCTCGCTCGTAAACCTGAATTAGCCGGAGAGTACACGGTGTGTTCCGAAGAAAAATGTGAACTGCCGCGGAGTTCCATAAAGTAAAAAGAAAGAAAATGTAAATAAAACCATAATCTGCCCGGACAAATAACCGCGGCTGACTTCACATTTTTCTGAGGAATATACTGTGTGCTATGCCGGCAGCCTCACAACCTAAAAAGCGAGGCGCCCACCACACCTATCATATGATGAGCTGCGCCTCACCCTTCTTTTTTGCTGAGCGGCAGCGTAAATATAAACTCAGTTCCCACACCCTCAGTGCTTATCACATTTATATTCTCACCATGCGCCTGTACAATTTCTTTAACTATAGACAGGCCAAGTCCCGTACCGCGCTTATCCTTTCCGCGGGATAAATCACTCTTGTAGAAGCGCTCCCAGATCTTTGAAAGGCTGTCCTTTGGTATACCGATACCGTGATCCTTTACTGATATAAACACCTTTTCATTTCTGATACTCGTCTCAATCTTGATACTCGAATCATTATTTGAAAACTTCACAGCGTTGTCTATCAGGTTGTAAAGAATCTGCTGGATTTTGACCATATCACCGCGCACGAAAAGCTCTTTTCCGGTGAGCAGCAGGTTAAAGCTTAAGCCCTTTTCACTGCATTTACCCTCGAAGGTGAGGATTGTCGTGCGGATCATTGTATTGATGTCAAAATCAGCAATATCCAGATGTATGCCGTGATGACCGAACTGGTTCAGATCGATAAGACTCTTGGTGAGCTTATTAAGCCTCTCGGTCTCAAAAGGATGATGTTTAAGTATTTATCCTGCATCTCAACAGGAATGGTTCCGTCCAGCATGGCCTCCACGTAGCCCTTTATCGAGGTAAGAGGGGAGCGGAAGTCGTGTGACACGTTGGAAACAAACTTGCGCTGATCCTCCTCAAGCGTATCAAGCTCCGTTGCCATGTAGTTGAGTGTGTTTGCCAGATAGCCGATTTCGTCATTGGAATGTACATCAATCTGGGCAGTGAAATCGCCCTTTGCATACTTCTTTGCGGTCTTTGTGATTCGTGTGATTGGCTGGTAAATGGAGCGGCTCATCATGACAAGCATAATAAATGCCACTGCAAAAATGAGCGCTACAGTGTAAAAGGAGATATTCATAAAACCGTTTACACCTGCCGTGATATGGCTCATTGTCTTGTGAATGACTATGTAGCCGATATTCTGGTACGAGACATTTACCGGGGAAAATACGGACAGCATCTTATGCTTGAAGGAGCCGTAAAAATCTCCAATCATATAGTTGTCGCTGCCAAAATCGGTGACATCAAAGCCATTTATCACTACAGGCTTAGAACTGTCATTTTGGGTATCAATGCCTATTGACGGATCATCTGAGTCCATGAGCAGCTCACCGTCGGGCTGACCACCCATACCTCGGCATCCATATAGTCGGCTACGATTTTCATGTGATTCTGGAAATCGCTAAGCGACATGGATGAGCCAAAGTATTCGGCGGCGTAATCACCTGCAATGATGGATGCTTCCCTGTAGAGATTGGAAGCCTCCTGCTTTTCGATATAGTCTGTGGTGAGATGCTGTGTAAAGGTGCATATAATGAAAAAAGCGATGACACCGTAAATCAGATAGCTGATTAACAGCTTAGTGTAGATGGTGTGCTTCATTATTATTTTACCTCAAACTTGTATCCGATGCCCCAGACAGTTGCGATGCGCCAGGTTGGCTTGTCCTTGATTTTCTCGCGGAGACGCTTTACATGCACGTCGACAGTGCGGGTGTCGCCGACATATTCATAGCCCCATATGTTGTCCAGAAGCTGCTCCCTTGTAAACACGATTTGGAGATGAGGCAAGAAAATATAAAAGCTCAAGCTCCTTTGGCGGCATATCGATCTGCTGTCCGTCATAAGTGACAGAGTAGTTGGACAGATTTACAATAAGCCCCGGGTACTCCACACACTTGATATCTACGGAAGCATAGGCCTCCGGCTTTGCAGGCTGGAAACGTCTGAGCACGGCCTTGACTCTTGCCACAAGCTCCTTTGAGTCAAATGGCTTGAGTATATAGTCGTCGGCGCCAAGCTCCAGGCCTAAAACCTTGTCAAATACCTCACCCTTTGCGGAGAGCATGATAATCGGCACATCGGACTTTGCACGTATCTCACGGCATACCTGATAGCCGTCTATGCCCGGAAGCATGAGGTCCAAAAGAAGCATGTTTGGCTTGTAGTGCTCAAATGCGATAAGCGCCTGCTCACCGTCATTTACGATTTTGGTGTCATAGCATTCCTTAGTCAGATATAGAGATATAAGCTCTGCTATATTGTTGTCGTCGTCTACTATCAGTATTTTCTGTTTAACAGCCATTTCTAATCTCCTTCTTAAAAATTATTTATATTCCGTAAAAGTAAATTGTCGTTATTTAAAGGTTGCGATGGTTACTCCGGCATCGCCCTCACCAAACTCACCGAGATGGTATTCCGCAATAGTTTTTGTCCTCTTCAAAAGTCCATGCACAGCCTTTCGCAGTGCACCGGTGCCTTTTCCGTGGACAATGCGCACAGATGAAAGATGAGCGATATATGCGTCGTCCAAGTATTTATCTAAGAGAGCAAGTGCCTCATCCGTAGTCTTTCCAATCAGGTTGATTTCTGATGAAACTGACAGCGATTTGCTCATCTTTATCTTGCTTCCGCTGCCGCCGTACTTCTTGGCAGGAGATACATCGTCGTTTAAGAGCACGAGGTCATTAATATTAACCAGCGAGCGCAGTATACCCATCTGCACATACAAATCGCCCTTGGCGTTTGGCAGAGTGTGGACGGTTCCCTTCAGATTGAGGGAGAGCACAAGCACAGAATCACCGATGCGCAGCTTCTTAGGCGCCTTGTGATTTGCCTTGGCAGTGTTTTTCTTGATGTCTGACAGCTTCTTTTCCTTGTCATTCATCTTGTCACGAAGGGCAGAGCGCTCCTTTTCCATCTGGCTCATAGGAGCCTGTCCCTGTCCGTATTTATTGAAATTGCGGATGGTTTTGTCGGCGAGCTCCTTTGCATCCTGCAGTATTTTGTATGCTTCCTCATTTGCCTCGCGTAAAATCTTGTCTTTGCTCTTGTCTATGCGCTCGTTTTTCTCTTCGAGCTGTTTCTTGAGCTTTTCAATCTCGGCCTTGTAGCTGTTGATTTCAAGCTGTTCCTTTTCGATAGTTTGTCGCTGTGACTCGAGGCTTGCAATCAGATCCTCAAAATCAAGGTCGTTATCATTAATTCTGCTTTTTGCATCCTCGATGATGTTTTCGTCCAGACCAAGCTTTGATGAGATTGCAAATGCATTACTTTTACCAGGAATACCGATTAACAGGCGGTAGGTAGGGCTTAAAGTCTCCACATTGAACTCACAGCAGGCATTTTCCACACCGTCTGTGGAAAGCGCATATACCTTCAGCTCACTGTAGTGTGTGGTGGCCATGGTGATGGCACCATACTGGTGCAGCTTGTTTAAAATTGATATGGCAAGTGCCGCACCCTCTGTCGGGTCGGTTCCCGAGCAGAGCTCATCGAACAGGCAAAGGCTTCTGTCGTCAGCTTTTTCAAGAATTTTACGATATTGGTCATATGAGAAGAGAATGTACTAAGACTTTGCTCAATACTCTGCTCATCGCCTATATCCGCAAAGACATCCTCAAAGATGGCGAGCTTTGACCTGTCAGCCGCAGGAATGTGAAGACCTGCCTGACCCATGAGAGTCAAAAGTCCGACAGTCTTTAGTGAAACAGTTTTACCGCCGGTATTTGGTCCGGTTATGATGAGCTGCTTATAGTCCTCGCCGAGCCGTACATCTATAGGAACCACCTTTTAGCATCCAAAAGCGGATGACGGCCCTTTCTGATATTGATATGTCCCTCGGTGTTGAACTCCGGTGCCACACCGTTATATGATTTAGCCAGATTTGCCTTTGCAAAAATGAAGTCAAGCTCTGAAAGAATCTCATAGTCCTGCTCCAAAGCAGCCGCATTCATGGCAACTTTGTCGCTGAGCGCTGCGAGGATTTTTTCAATCTCCTCCTGCTCCTTTATGAAAAGCTCCTTGAGCTCATTATTCAAATTGACGACAGCCATCGGCTCGATAAAAAGGGTAGAGCCGGTAGATGACTGGTCGTGCATCATGCCGGGTACATTGCCCTTTGCCTCAGCCTTTACAGGCAGACAATATCTGCCGTCGCGCATGGTCACAACCGCATCCTGCAGATATGTCCTTGTTGTGCTGTTGTTCATGAGCTTGGTGAGCTGCGCATGGATTCTGTCGTTCATGCCGCGTATGCTCTTTCTTATCTTAAAAAGCTCAGGACTCGCATCATCGGCAATCTCTTCCTCAGATAAAATGCACCTCTTAATCTCATCGCAGAGCGCAGAAACCGGTTCAATCCCTGCAAACAGACCGGAGAGAGAATCCTGCTTCTCATTGTCCATGCCGCTTCTGCCATAGGCCTTCACGCGCTTTGCAACCTCCAAAAGACTGCAGATGCGAAGAAGCTCGGTCGTATTCAGTGCACCACCGATATCAAGCCTCTTTAGGGAAGCATGTACATTGTGTATGCCAACGAAGGACACTCCGCTGTCCTTGTACAGGCGGCTTAGTGCATCGGCAGTGGTGGTCTGCAGATGTCTGATTTCGTATAAATCGGTGATAGGCTCAAGCGAAAGACACCGCTTCTTTGTCTCATCACATGCTGCGTAGCTGCTTAGCATGGTGAGGATTTTGTTATATTCCAATGTTTTGTAAACTTTTTTATTCATTTCTATATCCTTATATTTCGGTAGTTGAATATTAAATTCATATTTACTGTATAGCTTATCATATTATAGCTGAAAATCTAAAAAAACCATAATAAATATGTATTAAATGATAATTACAAGATGATAACATAAAGTTTAATACATAACAAACCAGTTTGTTAAACGAGCCAAAAAGTACGGGCTTGCGACATGTACCCGCCGGACTGCTGCACTGCTCCCAACGGTGCTACGCTGCGTGACTAAGATTCTGTATGGATTATGCATTTACTTTTCTATACATGACGAAACCGTCGCTACTCGCCTTCCATGGCTCGATAGCTCCTTGCCCCGGCATCCATGCCGTGGCATTTCTGTGTTATGAGCATAATCCTACAGTATCTAAGCCACTGCGCTATTCGCACTGTTGGGAGTAGTGCAGCAGTCCGGCGGGTACATGCCGCAAGCCCGTACTCAAAGGCCGTACTCAAAAAATATGGTTGCAACGCAATATAATTCAGAATATAATGTAAGATAGTAACTAAAGACATCTAATCAGGGTGACAATATGGAGCAATTTATCAGAGAAAAGATAAAGGATAAACCGCTGAATAAAAAAAGACTTGCAAAAAAAACAGGCACGGCAGCACTATGCGGAGTGGCATTTGCAGTGGCTGCAAGCATTGTTTTTGCTATATTTCTGCCGGTTATCAACAGACAATCAAAAAAAGCTTCAGATGGAAAAAATAATAATGATGTGCAGATAGCCACACAACAGCCTGGCATAGATGACAGCAATGATGCATATAGTGAAAATGGTACACAAAGCACAGAGTCCGGCACTTCTTCGGAGCCTTCTTCGCAGACCTATCAGCCTACACTCGCAGATTATCAGGCAGTGCAGAACCTGCTCTACAGAGTGGGCACTTCGGCCACGAGATTTGTAGTAGGAGTCACGGGTGTGACAGATGCCACTGATATTTTCAACAATTCCTATGAGACCGAGGGTCGGGAGTGGGAGTGATACTGAGGGACAATGGAAAGCAGCTAATCATTCTGACAGAGAAAAATGTAGTGGATAAGGCGGATAAGCTTAGTGTAACCTTTGTAAACGACATGATGGCTGATGCTGCGATGGTCAAGTATGACAGCAATACAGGTATAGCAATCATTTCCGTGGATAAGTCACTTCTGGACGATGCCACAATAGGGGCTATAGCGGTTGCGGAGCTTGGTAATTCAAATATTGTTTCAAGAGGAGCATCTGTCATTGCACTTGAGGCAAACTATGCCATTCTCACAGGTCTTGTAACGTCAACAACCAATGAGCTGTCGGCGCAGGACAACAATTACTCGGTGATCACCACAGATATCGCAAGCAACAAGTTACAGAGCGGTATACTGATTAATACAGATGGTCAGGTCATAGGGCTTTCGCTGCAGGATTTCAATCCGGCGGAGGAAAACAATACGCTCACGGCTGTCAGCATAAGCGACCTGTCACCTGTCATTGAAAAGCTCGAGAGCGGCGCGGATGTGCCGTACATAGGCATCACCTGTACTACAGTTACAGAAAAATAGCAAACAGATATAACATTCCAAAGGGTGTTTATATAAAGCAGGTTACCATGGATTCACCGGCATTTGTCTCGGGGCTTCAAAGCGGAGATGTGATAGTTGCGGTAAATAATACAGAGGTGTCGAATGTGTCTGCGTACAACACACAGCTTATGAAGCAAAAGCCTGAGGATACCTGCAATCTGAAAGTAAAGAGAAAAGGAAGCAACGGCTACACGGAGATTACCTGTCGTGAAAATCGGAGTGATGAATTAGCCGAAATTAGGAGGATATATGAAGTATATTTCAACTCTCCGCGAGGGAGAGAGAATCAATGAGATTTTTTTATGCAAGAGCAAGCAGACAGCCATGACCAAAAGCGGAAAGCCTTATGACAATGTTATCTTGCAGGATAAGACAGGCACGCTGGATGCCAAGATATGGGATGTTGGCTCAGTAGGCATTGAGGAATTTGATGCAATGGATTACATAGCCATAACCGGTGATATCACAAGCTTTCAGGGCAATTTGCAGTGTTCCATAAAGCGTGCGAGAAAGGTGAACGAGGGAGAATATGACCCTGCGGATTATCTGCCGGTCAGCGATAAGGATGTCGAGGTCATGTATAAGGAACTCATGGGCTTTATCGGCTCTGTAAAGAATCAGTACCTGTCACAGCTCTTACATAGCTTTTTCGACAATAAGGAGTTTGAGCGCCGTTTCAAGTTCCATTCAGCCGCAAAGAGTGTGCACCACGGCTTTGTAGGAGGTCTTTGGAGCATACACTCGGTGTGACGAAGAACTGTGATTATTTTGCAAAAATGTATCCGGTCTTAAACCGTGACCTGCTTCTTACAGCAGCTATTTTCCATGATATCGGAAAATTAAAGGAGCTTTCTACTTTCCCGGAGAATGACTATACAGACGCTGGTCAGCTCCTCGGACATATCATGATTGGTGCAGAGTGGGTAGGCGATGCGATTAAGAGCATCGACGGCTTCCCGGTAGTGCTCGCAAACGAGCTGAAGCACTGCATACTTGCCCACCACGGCGAGCTTGAGTTTGGCTCTCCGAAAAAGCCGGCACTTGTCGAGGCACTTGCACTTAGCTTTGCAGACAACATAGATGCCAAGATGGAGACATTCAGGGAGCTGCTTGTAAATGTGCCTGAAAACGATACAAAGTGGCAGGGCTACAACAGATTTATGGAGACAAATTTCCGCAGAACAAGTGTGTAAAAAGCGGACGATATTAAATATAGCTATGGTGTGATTTTTGGTGTGAAAGCTTGCACCGGATACAAACATTATAAAGAGTAATTATATATATAATAAAGAAGAGAAAAGCATGAAAAAAAATGACATATTTGAACTTGAAATAACAGATATGGGAACAGATGGCGAGGGTATCGGACATTATGATGGCATGACCTTTTTCGTAAAGGATGCACTGATTGGTGACGTTATAACAGCCCGCGCAACAAAATTAAAGAAAAACTATGGCTACGCAAGAGTGGAAGAGATTAAGACCCCTTCCACTTTCGCGTTGAGCCGCAATGTGAGCTGCACAAGAGGTGTGGCGGCTGCCAGATACAGGCGCTCTCTTATGAAAAGCAGCTTGAATTTAAAAATAATAAGGTGCGCAACAATCTCATGCGTATAGGTGGATTTTCCGAGGCAAAGCTGGACAGTAAAATGCAGCCGCCTGTTGGCGCAGACAATCCATATCGCTACCGCAACAAGGCACAGTTTCCGGTGGGATATGACAGGGATGGCAATATAGTGACAGGCTTTTATGCATCGCGAAGCCACAATATCATCCCAGTTGAGGACTGCAGGCTTGGGGTGCCGCAAAACAAAGAGATACTGGATATCATAAAGGAATGGATGAATGAGTGTGGCATCACGCCGTATGACGAGAACACACACAAAGGGCTCGTGCGCCATGTGCTTATCAGATATGGATTTACATCAAAGCAGATTATGGTGTGTCTTGTGATAAATGGGGACAGTCTTGAAGCAAAACGCCGAGCCGGGAATGCAGCAGATATACTGTGCGAAAGACTCTCAAAAATCGATGGAATGACTTCGATTTCTTACAATATCAACAAGGAAAACACAAATGTCATCCTCGGCAAAAAGACAGTCTGCATATGGGGCAGACCATATATTGAGGACACCATCCATCTGCTTTCTTACCCTGATTTCACACCACAGGGGACAGGCATCACATATCAGATTTCGCCACAGTCGTTCTATCAGGTAAACCCGAAGCAGACAGAAAAGCTCTACAGCACAGCACTTGCATTTGCAGGGCTCACAGGAAATGAAAATGTCTGGGATCTCTACTGTGGTATCGGTACCATATCGCTCTTTTGTCACAGAAGGCAAAGCAGGTATACGGAGTGGAAATAGTGCCTCAGGCAATCGAGGATGCCAAAACAATGCGAAGCTCAATGGCATCACAAATGCACAGTTTTTCGTAGGAAAGGCTGAGGAGGTGCTGCCACAGTTTTATGAGAATGCAAAGAAAACTGAGAAAATCACTGATGATACAGCATCCACAGGACGTACAGATATGCTTCGCCCGGATGTGATAGTCGTTGACCCGCCAAGAAAGGGCTGCGATGAGAAGTGCCTTGACACAATGCTTGCGATGTCACCGGAGAGGATTGTCTATGTGAGCTGCGATTCGGCAACATTGGCAAGGGATTTGAAGATACTCTGTGAAGAGAAGTATGAACTCATGAAGTGGCAGGCATTTGATCAGTTTTCTCATACGACGCATGTTGAGTGCGTGATAATGATGCAGTATTGTGGAAAAGAGAAGAAAAAGTAGGGTTTGACCACAAGATGTTGTGCTCCCTGGGCAAAAATTAGACCGAAAATTGGCTAGTTTTGCCCGATTTTTTTGCCCAATTTTATAGATGCATAGGGCTGAAAAAATGGTTTTGGGAGTGATTTGGAGAAAAACGAAAAGGAGGGAGTGGTAAGCAAAGCTAAAAATGAATATGGGCAGGGATGAACGCAAGGCGGTACTTATTTTAGAAATAGAATAGGTGCCGCCTTATTTTTTTGGGAGGTGGAAATGTCAAAATTATTTTGTGTGAGTCCGGGACTTCGGGTGCTGGAAAGGCAGATGCAGCAGCCACCGGGTTACAGACCGAGAGGATATGGTATCTGTGTGATGGATGTGGACTGGAGGAGCAGGGGAAATTATTCTGAAATCGTTGACTGCGTAATCAGCAGAATGCAGATGGAGCATCTGAAGAAAAGGGTGGATGAAATTTTTGTGAAGTGGATAAGGAACTGATATTCCGTAATCCAAAGCACAGAAATGATTTCTATTCCCTGCTGATGGGGAAGCGGGCAAAGACATTGCAGTATGCACCGGGATATGCTGCCGCTGAGATTTTATGGGAGAAGGTCCGCAAAATGTTCTAGATACCGGGATTTACTTTGACAGGGTAAGGCTTGGAGGCGTGACACTGGAGCAGTACATTCTGTTTCATGCGGCCAAGGATGTTTATAGCGGAACAAAGCATATCCGCTTGTCAGAACTGACAGACCGGGAACTGATACCCGATGAGATACTCTGCCTTATCGTGAATGCTTTTGTCATCGAGAAGTGCGGAGTGGAAATTATAAAGCAGGAGGTGTGGAATGCGGATTAAGGTGCTGAGTGGTGGCCGAAAAGTATTGAACTGCCATTGTCGGATGCGGAATTAAATTTCCAGATGAAAAGAATCGGTATTGAAGAAACAGTACCTGTGTGCAGGCTGGTGGAAGCATCAGAGAAGGATAATCCTCTTTGTAAATTTGAGAGGCAGACCGTGAACATGGATGAGGTCAATTTTTCGCTAAACGGATGGATTGTCTTACGGAGTATGAACGCAAGGTATTGTATTCCTATGTCACTGATTACGGTGTGGGAACCATGCAGGATTTAATCAATCTGACCTTCAGCATGAAAGGACTTTCGCTGATTACAGATTTTTCAGATGCAGAGCAGGTAGGAAAGCGTCTTTATCTGGATGAATTCATAGCCATGTCAGAAGAGGAAAAGCAGCAGACAAATTTTATAAAGTTTGCAGAAAAGACTTTCAAGGAAAGCAGGGTGGAAGTCCTGCCCTATGGAGTTTTGTGGAGCATGGCTTTGAAATGCAGGAGGTATATAACGGAAAAACATTCCCGGAATACTTTGCATCCGATGAAATCGTGGCAGCAATTGAGGTACAGAATCAGGCAGGGGACATCGAATATCTGTATCTGCCTACCGATATCTGTTCCATGAACAAGTCTGCGGTAACGAGGAAGAAAACAAAAAAGCAAATTTTCCTCGGAATATGCACTTACCGGACTGCTGCTCTGCGGACAGGAATACAGAAGAGTCACATGGTCGCGGAATGGCAAAAGAAGATTGTATGGCGGTGCAGCAACCGCCTGACAAATGGAACCAAGCACTGTAAGAAATCCGAAACACTGGAAGAAGGAGCATTAAACCGGGCGGTCATGTCGGTAATCAACCGCATTACATGCAATGACGGAGATTTTGTAGGAGCCTTCCGGCAGAATGTCATCCGGGTAATCGGAAACTACGGTTTGGAGCAGGAGCCGGACGAATACGATGATAAGATCAAAGCCAAGCAGGAAGAGATGGTGGCACTGATTGCAGAAAATGCAAAAGAGGGTTCCTACACCGATGAATTCGATGAAAGGTACCGAAAGATTGCTAAAGAAATCAGCACCTTAAAAGAAGAGCAGATAGAGACCAGAAGAAAGAAAAACTGGCAGATAATTATGAACAGCGGCTGCGGGATATGGACAGTTTTGCAGAGCCAGACCTGCCAGATACCGGAATTTGATAATGACCTTGTAAGAAGGCTGATAGCAAACATCAAAGTAGTCTCTGCCGATAAGCTGATCATCCAGTTCCAGTCGGGAATCGTCATGGAACAGGAAATCAGCTATGACTAAAATACAGGCAGGGATGACAACTGAATAAGGAAACGGAGTTCCTGCCTGTTAAAGAGATTAGGAAGATTTATGGCAAGAATAAAATGCCCGATGGGTTCGGGCGTTTTATTGTTGGCATAAAGGCAACGCAGGAAGGAGAACACAGAATGGATTTTGAGAAAAGAGTAGAGGTACAAAGAGAGGAGACTGCCGGTGCATTGCAGATTTTATTGGGATACGCCGGTAAGCTGGCAGAAAGAGATTTGAAGAAAAACAGGGAAAGCATTGAGCAGTTAAAGAAGTTTTCCATGAACATGGCATGCTTCTTTTGCGTGGAAGGTCATGAAGCTAGCTGTGATGAAAAGATCATGGAGAAGTATGTTCAGCCATATGAACATATGCTGGAAGGAGATAAAGATGCACTTTCCGAGTGCAGCATGACAATATTTCCATGGATAACATTGCATTATTTTTGTCTGCGATAGACAGATATAAGCAGGAAATGTTAGACGATTACAATCCGGTATATGATGAAGACTTGGAACTTTGTGAAAGCATTATGAAAGCTGTCACGCAACAATGTATTTATGAGAACGAAATCAATCAACGGGCGATGGCAGGCAGAAAAGTTGCACAGATGCAGGAACCAGAGCAGGCGGCGGAGAATGCTGCGGATATGGGAGATATGAAAGAGGAGCAGAACGGCACGATTATGCAGGGAATGTAAATAATGCAGTATTCTTTTAGGTGGGAGATGGTATAATTGAAGTATCTATTTAAAGGACAAAAATGATACCGAGGCGATTATTTATGGATACTGTTGGAACTGTGAAGATTGAATTTTGGGCAGTTGTGTTAGGAGCTACAGATGCAATATTAAATTTGGAAATGCCGTATGGTTATGAGTTGAAGCGTTTAAAACTCAATGACACTCCTCTATATGAGGAAGTAGTAAATGCAAGGGCAATTTGGATGTTAAATATATAGCAAGTAATCTTGCTGATGATGCAAACCCAGAATTTATTTTTGTATAAAGCCGAAAATAATTCGATGCCATTAGAATACTTTTCTGTTGGAGAGATGTTAGGAGAAACAGAGAAAACGGGGAATATTTTGACACAGTTACTGCTCGATGGAATAAAGAAATTTTTTACATAGTGTCTATGTTAAGATTAACACAAGAGGGAAACATAGAAGTTGCTGATAAAATATATAAAATGGAGGCAAATTATAAGTGTAGCAATATTAGCAGAAGGCTAAAGGCTTCTCAAGATAGTCCTATCAGCGTGTATGGCGATTTGTATGAGTGGGACAATAATAATTTGACCTGCTTTGAGGATATGGTTGGGTTATCGGAAGATTTAAAAGTATTATTGGAAGATGTCATGGAGCGATTTGGCAGAGGATACAGTTCGTCAAGATATGATGATGCGTATAAGAATCTTATTACATTATCAGAAATCATTTTGATAGGGTATAATTCCAATGATAAAGGTTCTGCAATAAAAGAAAAGTTTGCAAATCGATTGGCAGCGGCAATTGCACAAGATACAGATGTGCAGTCCGTGCATGATAATGCACTAAGAATGTATAAAGAGCGTTCTAATGAAACACATGAAGGAAATAATTTAAATATTACTGAAGAAGAATTGAGGGAACTGCGTTGTGCAGTAAGAGAAATGGTACAAAATTTTATTGGTTTTGCTAAAAGCCAGTATGGAAGTATTGCCAATAAAACATTTAAGGGTATAAAGAGAGAATATGTGTTAGGATTGTTGGCGCGAATTAGTACACTGCAAACGAGAGGATTATTAAGGTAGTATAGAAAAGGGACTTCAAAGAAAAGGCATTTTAGTTTTGTGAAGGATGTAGGCGATGAAAGAAAAGTTGTTAAATGAAGTAATAAATTTTTATTTGGGTTCCAGCAGTTTTAACGGATTGCCCATTTATGATATAGATGATTATGATATAGAAGCAATGGTGGAATTAATCAACGAAGGAATGGTGGAGGCAATATCTGAGAAAGATGTTTTAAATCCACATATTAAGGGATTTGAGTTGGGGTTGTCGAAAAAGCATCAAATCGAGAATGCTAAGGATGTAGATTCACATACCTGCTTTTATCCGACAGATAAGGCATTAGAGAAGGTTAAAGTAGATTACCAGCGTCCATATACCGCTTTGATGCAAAATGGAAAAGCTCAGTTTGATATAATATTTTTTGATGTAGAAATATTGGAGCGGTATAACAATAATCCTAGGTTTTTAATAATGGACAATGGGTATAGAGGATGTATTTCTGTTAAAGATGAGTTTTACGAAGAGTCCGGCGAAAATGAGTATATTAAAGACTATGGAATGGCTTATATTGATGGTGAAAAATTGAATAGGGCAATAGGTGTATTTGTAATAGATTTGGCTAAATTGTCACCACGTATTCAAATGTTGTGGAAAGGGTTTGAATTAGAGGATCAGGATTCCTGTAAGATAAATGATGGATTTGTAAAAAATTTGCTTGAAGGACGGTGGGTCACACAACACTGGATTTTTCATGCACTTTTGGATGAAATGAAAGTTATTAATGAACAATGTAAAAAGATGGAGTTGCCGGAACTTTTCGCACATGTATATGGTACAGGCTATAATGAAATGCCAGAGGGTTATAGAAGTATTTTGTTGCCAACACTTAAGAATTATTACGATTTTGTTTTAGTAATGGAAAAGTTGGTAGTGCATAATATTTCAATTAAAACATTCCAAAAGGATTCGTTGTTAATTGCAAAAATAGAGCGTAAGGATGGAGACGGAAAAGATAAGGGAAGTATAGTTATGCTGCAGGAATGGCTAAAAAGGAATGTTAGTTCTAATTTCGATATAGACGAGGTTATAATTAATCCGATAAAATATATTAGAAAGATTAGACAGGTTCCGGCGCATGAATTAACAAATAATAAGTATGATATAGATGTATATGAAAAACAAAAAGAATTAATGGTAAATACATACGGGGCAATAAGAGCAATACGGATTTTGTTTATGGGGCATCCATTAGCAAAAGATGTAAAGATACCAGAATATCTATTGCAAGGTAAAGACATAGTTTTCTACTAGAAAAAATGAGGAGGAAATAGAAGATGTTAGCAGATGAAATTAAAACAGGAGAGTCAGCCAATACTGAATTTAAGGTTGAAGTTCCTAAGAAAAGTGAAAAATATATAAAGAGTGTTGTTGCATTTGCTAACACTGCAGGTGGCAAGATTATCCTTGGTGTGGATGATAAAACTCATGAAATAGTAGGAGTTGAAAAAGACGAAGTCTTTAAGATTATGGATGGTATTACAAATACTATCTCTGATATGTGTTATCCGCAGATTTTTCCGAATATTGGTGTGGATACAATTGACGGGAAATGTGTAATTGTTATTGAAGTCTATCCGGGAGCGAGCAGACCATATTATATTAAATCACTTGGAAAAGAGGCAGGTACCTATATCAGAGTGTCCGGAACATCCAGACCTGCTGATGAAGCAATTCTGAAGGATTTGGAATTGCAGGGAACACATCGTTCTTTTGATGAAATGATCTGTGTAGAGCAGAAATATGATAAGAACAAGGCGGAAGAGTTGTGTGCTGCAATTAAACGATATATGGTAGAAGCAGCAAGAACGAAAAGTGAAAAAGATAAAGTAAAAGATGTCACGGTGCAGAATCTGGTTAATTGGGGTGTATTAAAAATATAGATGGGACATTGGTGCCAACGAATGCCTTTGTTTTATTGACGAATAATACATTTCCTTTTGCAAAAATTCAATGTGCATTATTTAAAGGCACGGAAAGAGTAGTATTTATTGACAAGAGAGACTTTGAAGGGCCTCTTTATGAACAGATTGAAGAAGCCTATGAATTTGTATTAAAGCATATTAATTTGGGCGCAAAGATTAGCGGACTTGTCAGAACAGATGCATATGAAATTCCAACGGAAGCTATCAGAGAAGCAATTGTGAATGCAACAACGCATAGAAACTTTTTGGACAGAGCGTGCGTACAAGTTGCAGTGTATGATGACAGAGTAGAGGTTACTTCTCCGGGAATGCTGTATGGTGGTTTGACAATAGAGCAGATTAAGGAAGGTGGTTCGAAAATACGCAACAGATGTATTGCGGAAGTATTCAGTAGAATGAAAATCATCGAAAGCTGGGGGACTGGCATTAAAAGAATGTTTAGTTCTTGCAAGGAATATGGTATCAGAGAACCGGAATTGCTGGAGATTGGTGACAGTTTTAGGGTGAATTTATATAGACATTCTTATAATGAAGTTCACCAAAGTTCACCAAAAAGTTCACCAAAAAGTTCACCAAAAGATATAAATCAGACACAGCAGAAAATTCTGGATATGATACAGGAAAATCCAGAAACAACACAAACTGCTATGGCAGAGAGAATTGATATCACACCAAGGGCAATTAAGAAGAATATAAAGGAATTGGTTGATAAAGGATTGGTAGAACGTGTCGGATCGGCCAGAAAAGGTTATTGGAAAATAAATGAAACATAAGAGAATTTTTATTTGCTAAGAGGAGAAAATCTATTATGTCTAAATTGTATGAAGCGAGAAAATGTACTTTAACAAAACCTTTAAGTAAGGAAGAGATAGGTTATGTGTACAACAGTAAAGTCATTTCACCTATTATAGAAGATATTAAGAAAAAGAAATACGGCTCATACTTGATTGGTGGTGTTGTTGGAACAGGAAAAAGTAGTCGTAGAGATTGCTACTAACTATGCCATAAAAAATCCGTTAATTATTCATGTTAAATTTTATAATGAAAAAGAATGTATAGATGAATTTGAAAAAGTATTACTGATAGCAATAATGAATGCTATTAAGGAAGAGCAAATAGATGAAGAGTTGGAAGGGTTATCTCTTTTAATTAACGAATGTGAGAAAAATTTGAATTATACTATTTCTGAGACTGAGCAAGAAGAAAAAATAAGAGGAAGAGAGAAGAAAAATAATAGAATAAAGAAAAGTTCTATCGGATCCAAAATAGGAGCTGCCGTTAATGAAATTTTTTATAGTGATGTGTATACATCGGCTGAAGTTGAAGAAGAAGAAAGTCGAAGCGCATTTGAAGATAAACAATATAAGAATACAATTACATTGACAAAAATCCAAAAAACTCAATTAGAGTATATTTATAAAATCCTTGATAATATATCAAATGTGAATGTGGTTGTCATTTATGATGAATTGGATAAAATGAATGAGGATATTTTGGGAGTTTTATTTTCGAGATATAAAGAATTATTTGTGGAAAAAGATATTTTTAATTTCTTTGTTGTAAATGATACTATTTATAAAAAATATAGTAATCCCAATATATTACAAAATCCTACTTATTCTTATTTTATGGGAATCTATTATGTTCCATTGTTAAGTCTGGAAGAAACATTTCGCTATAGTAAACTGATGTTTGGTGAAACACAATATATAAATGGTTTAGTCTCTTATTATTTATGTATTGGAAATTATAGAATGCTTAATCAAAAGTATTTATCGTCTTACACAAAAAGTGATATTGATGTTATTAAAGCATATGTTCATAAGAAAACAGTTGAAAAATTGAATCGTTCTTATTTTAATGATTATATGAGAGATGTGTTAATAAGAAAGGTTAAGGCAGTAATTGAAAAGATAATTACGATACGAATTTTTGAAATTAAGAATTTGGCTGAAAAATTGAGTAATGAAAGTAAAGAGATTGAAGTATGGCCTGATTATGAAACGATTGCTGATTGTATAATTGAAGTAATGAAAGAGATATGCCCAGAAGCAATTGAAGTGAAACAGAAGGAAGTAACTGTTAAGGGTGAAAAATTAGTAGACAATTACTATTTATTTGAAGAAACTATTGAAGATGATAGAAGAGAAACTTTCACTGATATTGAAAAAAATAGTATTCAATTAAGTGATATGTATTCTTTTATGACGAAAACCTATCATCGAATGGACACTGAAATTCCTTACCTAAGCAGAGACATCATACCGTTGAAAGTTGCGGATAATGAAACAAATAGTTATAGAGAGGCTCTTATTAATATATTATATGCAAATCTGTTGGAAAAAGGAGTTCAGGTTATTGTTATCCGGAGAGAAAGAGGAGAAGAGTCGTATTATGCGAATGATTTTGAGTATACAGGAATGGTTATAGTTGATAAAGGAACCTTTGAAATAGCGTATTATGTAGAACGAGGAAGTTATGATTCAGATGGAAAAGATGCTGTAGATGGGTTGATTAATGAAGCTGAACGACTAGGTGTTCATGTTGCACGCTTAACAGCCACTGAGCGTATAAATATTGAGAAAGAAATAAAGTGTATTGTGGACAGATATAATAATCCATGGTCTGAATTATATGAACATAGGAAAGTAGTATATCAAAATGGGAGTAATTAAGAATTCTCTCTATAAGAAGCAGAAGAGAGTATAAAATGGACGGAATCAAGCCTCCAACTCCCCAAAAGATTTGGAGGTTTTCTTCTGCCCATTTTTCAGGAAAGCAATTTCCGAAGCAAACAATCTGTGGTACAATATCCTCGAAGTTATACAGACAGGAAAGTACCATAGGGAAAGAGCAGAGTATAAATCACACATAAGCAATCCGGCTTATATCTCAAAACAAATCTAATCTTATTCTATGGCAGGTGCAAAGTGGTGCATTATGCTTATTTTGCAGGTCCGGTAGGGGATCGTTGCATCATTTTTAAATCCAAGGCTTAACGAAAAAGCCAAGGGATGTGCATCTTTATTGCACACTCATGGCATGTAGAGACGGTAGTTCTTTTGTCCCAACTGAAACAAAAGCCGGAAGATAGCAGGCAACCGCAGTGCCCAGAAGATAAAGAGAGTGCAATTGTGGAGGCATTGAAGCATTTTAAGATTATTCAGCAGAAATAAAAGGAGTTTGATAAACTTGAATTGAACAAAATCGCTGCGTCACAGCCTTGGCAGGCCATCGCGCAGCGATTTTGTTCAATTCCAGTTTGTCGGCTCTTTCTTTTATATAACAATAGGCAGGACAAGCAGTCAAAGAATTGGTAAGCGATAAATATTTTGCCAGAGAGATAAAAAGTAGAATTGGCATACAGACAGATACAAGCAATGTTGATAAGGAAATTGCTAATTATGAAAGTAAGTTGAAGGAGGTCGATTTGAATAAGGCTCGTCTGGAACGAGAAATAGATAATCTTCCTGCGGATGCCCGTTATCGTGAAAGAAAAATCCACGATATGACATTAAGGATTGATGGACTGTACGATACGATTGTTGAGTTGGAGGAACGAATTGAAGATGCAAAATTACGAAGAAGTTCTATTGAGATGGAAGCCATTACTCTGGAGAATGTTTACAAAATAATGAAGAATTTTGGAAAGCTCTATGCTATAATGAGTGATGAAGAAAAGAAAAGCGTTATTTCTTATCTCATAAAAGAAATTCAGATATACCCAAACGGAGAGTCGGAAATGCCTTTGAAATCAATAGAGTTCAATTTTCCGATATATCGTGACGGTAAGGAAGTAAGGAAAGTTTTGTGGGAAAGAGGTAATACCGTTGAAACAGTCTGCCTTCTGTCGAGAAAAGCCCAATAAATCAAAGGTTTCTGCGATTTCGGAAGAAAAATGGATGTGTGTTTTCTGGTCTTTTGAATGAAACATTTGAATATTGATGCAGTGGGGTGTTTTGAAACTCTGCTGAATAATAGGCTTTTGCTAAATGGTATCGCTTTCGCGAAAATGTATGATACTTCCCGGCAGAAGCCTTTTTATATAAAGATAACTTGACTTATAAATCTTACTGATGTAATATTTATACAAGTGCAGCAGATTCCAATGCGAAATTTTTTTGCTTTGAAATTTTACATATGTAATAAAAGAGAAGGAGGAATATGAAACAGAGAATAGACGTAAAATAAGAAAATTTTTTGCTCTCAAATCTTACGAAAGTAATATTTAAGAACAGAGATGTACATTGAAAATAGAATATGACCATATCAGCAAAGCAAAATGAATGGAGGTCAATATGAAGAAAATTTCTAATATATGTGGTTTTATTGGAATTGCTATATATGCGGTGCTGTTGATTCGCATTTCAAATCTATGTCAATACGGTGGGACGAAAGTGGACTTGATTCCAATATTGATTTTGGGTGTTGTTCTTATAGCAACATTCATTTTGGAATTGTTAGCAGTAGAAAAGAAGAAAAAATTGAAAACGGTAAACTGTTCTGGGGGAAATGTATTGTAGTTGTTGCCCTGACCATTTTGTTTGGAGGCAGGATTATTTATTCGGCAATCCCTTATAATGGTGCATTGTCATGGAAGATTGACGAATGGCGTAACCAGAAGAAAATTAAACTTACTCATACCAACTTCTTTGAGACAGGTGTAGAAGGAATCTTGGAAGACATTGAGACAGAGTTGGATTTACCAGATGAACTTTATGTTCAAAATAAGTTCCAGCTTTCCTTTGACAAAAATGGTGAAATTCAGAGTTTTTATACTTATATGTATGGAAGATATGAAAATGGAGACGAAAATACATTCCTTATTGACTATGATGTGGATGCAGATTCAAAAATGACTGTGTGTATTAATGGAGTTGCGAGCAAATCTTACGATGATGACATGAGATTACAGCCGATGCTTGAAATATTGAAAAACGCTGATTACAAAACAAGAGTAAATAACTGGGCTGTGGAAGGATATGCAGACGATTATGAAATTCTCTATTATGGCAAGCGGGAATTTAACACAATGGAAGGATTCGTACATCTTCAAGGTGATGTGGATGGTGACGGAGTGGACAACACAGACAATGCCATTTATTCGGGACTGAATGGTGGAGCTGTTTATGGATATGAAGTCTCGCTTTATATTCCAAGTGAATCTGAGGTGACTCCGGTACGTTATTTTATGGAACCGGAAGTGATTCCATTAGAAACTATCATCGACAGGGAGAAAAAGCAGACTATTGATGATGCTAAAGAAACAGAATCCTGGTATGTAGATAATTCCGACGGTTCTGTATATTACTGGCTGTATGAGAATAAAGAAATTGGATGGAGATTAGTAGTTACTGATGCGGCAGCAGGAAGCCGTTATTATGAATTGGAAAAGTCATCAGATGGTGGTGAAACATGGAATGTGATAAATGCCAATCCGTTTAACAACAATATTGGCGTGGCACTGGGAATAGAATTTTTCGATGAAAATCTTGGTGTGATTGGTATGACAGGCGCTTCACAGGATGCCTCAACTTTATATGTGACATCAGATGGTGGAGTTACTTTTACACAGATGGAATTTCCAATGGAAGAGGTTACGGAACTGCCGGATACTGCTGATGAACTAGGATACACAATCGCAGATTATGATTACGCAGAGATGCCACAAGTATCCGATGGACAATGGACTGTAATCATCAAGGCAGAATACAGCAGTTACGAAGGCTTGAGATTTACATCTAACGACAATGGAAAGACATGGATGTATGAGGGATTAAGTACAGGCGAAGGTGATTTACAATAAGAAATAAAAGATACGAATAGTGTTAAGACACAAAAATCGGGTAAAAGATTGTACGACTGACTATGACCTTTACCCGATTTTATTATGTTTTATTTCCAGATATTCATGTCTGACAAGATAGACATGGTTATTTCAGTTGCGTTGTCTCCGGTAGCATCGCTGTCTGCACCAATGTTGGTAGCAAAAAAGTATGTATTATCTGCAGTTTCTACAAAACCAACAAACCATCCGTTCACATCTTGACCATCAACACGGCCAGTCCCGGTCTTTCCGTAGAATGTTCCAGCATCGGAAGAGGAAAGGCAGATGGCATCTTTTACTGCATTGATATTTTCAGGGGCGAAGCCAAAACTGTTATTCTGCAGCTTGGTTAAAAGTTCGACCTGTTCTATTGGAGAAATTTTTAAGGATGATTCCATCCAATAAGAGGAGAAATCGCCATTCATGTTTTCATTTCCATATCCAATTTCTTGAATATAGCTGTAAACGTCAGAGGCTCCAAGCTGTTCATCTACTTTCTGGAAATACCAATTAACGGAGGAGTTCATCGCAGACTGTAAGGTCTGATCCGCATTCCATGCTTCAAATGGATAGCTTTCTCCATTCCATGCAATAAAGGAGTTTTCCAGGTGTAATGACCTCTTCTTCCAATCCGAACAGGGCATCATATATCTTGTAGGTGGAGTTTGGCGCTACTCGCAGGGTAGCATGCTCCTTGTCGTGTATGCTCCATGCATCGTTTTCCAAATCGTATAAAACAAAGCTGCCTTCGTATTCTCCGAAGTATGTAGAAAGATCTATATAGGAAACATTTTCTGAGGAGGAATCCCATTGGTAGTGGCTTCCATCTGCTGCGTATGTAGAAATAAAAGGTGCGAATCCAAGGAGAAGGACAGCAGTCAACATGAATGCAGTCATACCTTTTATTCTTTTTCATAAATGTCGGCTTCTCATAAGATGCAATATTGATAATTCTTCGTTTCATCTGCTTCATGTTTCCACCAAGACCGGCGGCAAACGGAAATGGAGTAAGTGAAATCTTTTCCGCAAAATTGATCAGTGTATTACCATAATCTGCATAATCATCCTCCTCAAGCATCTTTAAAACAGAGGTGTCACAGGCAACCTCTCTGTCATTGCGCATTTCTTTTAGAGCATACCCGACAAGAGGATTGAACCAATATATTACTCCGGCAAAGTTCATTAGATAGTTGGCAATAGCATCTTTGTGCTTATAGTGCTGTAGCTCGTGTAACAGCATGTATCGCATATCGGATTCGTTATAATCAGAGATCAGATGAATCGGCAGGTAAATACACGGTTTCAAAAGTCCAACAATAATCGGAGATTTCAAAAATGCGGTACTGTAGACAGGAATATTTCTGTGAATCCCCATTTCTTTCATACATCGATGATATAGTTTTCGGACTTCCGGGTTTTGAAGGGGAAGTGCAGATTTTCTTCAAGTTGCGTAAGCGGATAGAGGATTTGATTACCAAAATAATCATTGCAAGAATACCTACAATCCATATCCCTAATAATATGTATCCGGCAATGGATGGAGTCTCAGTATTTACCGAAAGGGCAAAGTCATTCATCCAGTCTGCATTTCCGGCTGGATTGATCCCAACAGCTTCTCCTATGGCGGTTCTGGTGCCAGAAGTAGGAGAACTTTTCAGGCTACTGAGCCACGAGAAGATTTGAGGAAATCCGATTAAACGGAACGGTATAAAGGGAACTACCAACAATCCAAGTAGCAGGAACCATAGATTATACTGCATCCGGCTGGAAAGGTTGTTTTTGAATATCCGCTTGGCTATCAAAAGAATTCCGATGATACCGCTGATAAATACATTGCATATTAAAAAGCGTATCATAAAATTAGCCACGTTAATTTCCTCCTTTTTTTGACCTCTTTGAAAGAAGGGAGCGTAGAGTGTCTATTTCTGTTTCAGACAGTCTGTCATTTTCTATATATGCAGACAGCATGGCAGTGATATCCCCGTCATAGTATCGTTCCAGAAAAGAATTGCTTTCCTGGCCGATGTATTCGCTTTCTTTCACGACTGGGGTATAAACAAACACTCGGCTCTGTTTTTCATAAGTCAGAACGCCTTTTGTTACGAGACGTTTGATTAAAGTCTGTATCGTCTTAGGACTCCAGCTTGTGGTCTGTAATAATTTATCTGTTATTTCATTTGTATTGATCGGCGCATGTTTCCATACGATTTTCATAACTTCAAATTCAGCTTCAGAAATCTGTGGTAAATCACTCATTTCAAATCCCTCCTTAAATCTTACGACTGTAATAAATGTATTATAGACGTTATTTATGTGGTTGTCAATTTTACACCATAGCATCCACAGGGGACATAGTGTATATTGGATCGGATTTACCGAATGAATATAGTGGTTCAAAATATACACATAGTATGAAGGGCATGACTGCGAAGGCAAAGCCAATGCAGCACAAGGGATTCTGAGCTGATAGAGATTGCAGTGGGAAAAACTTTCGAGAGAATAACGAAGAAAAACATTGGAGAAATGCAAAATTCGGCTGGTATCGATATAATTCACGATTTGCATTGCCGGTATATGATGAGGTGGGAGAGATAGAGAGATACAATATATTTCATGCATCATTGATTGTTAGACATTCTGAAGATGGTAAATTATATTTATATGATATTCTGGATATAAAAAGAAACGAGCAACCCGATTGAGCCATAAGGCTGTACACGACAAAACCCATTTCTTTATAAAGTGATAATACTATATGAAATGTTATTTGTCAATCCGATTATTCGAAAAACACCTGTCAAATTCCCGAGTAATCAATTTGATATTTCTCTTGATACATTACTAAAGGAGTGAGGCTTCTTTTATTTTTTCTTATTAGTTTGAAGTGTTGGAAATTTATGTAAATTTATAGACATTTTCTTATCGTAAAGCTATAATATTAAAATCATATAGAACAGATAGACATTGATTTTAGAAAGTGATACAAATGAAAAAGCTAAAAAAGAGATTCATTATTCCGGCAGTGGTATTTATATTGGGCATGTGTGCGTTAATCGGCGCTATATATGTAGTCGGCAAGAGTCAGGAACAGCAGAACAGGACAAATGCAAAGCTCAATGCGATGACATATACGGAGCGTATATATGGCGAGCTTATGGAGGAATAGGAGTTACCGATAGCTTAAAGCAGGTTGTCATAAGTGGTGATGGAAATATAAATAGGTTTTATGATATTGCAGCAAATATGATGGACGATTCGATTCAGAGTATACAGATAGCACCGAATGGAGTTGTGTCTGAAATATATCCAGAGGAGAGTAATGAATCCAGTAAGATTGATCTGATAAATGATAGTGACAGGGGAGAGATTTCGCGCTATGCGAGGGATAATGACACTGTAATTATGCAGGGACCATTGGAGCTGAAGCAGGGCGGATATGGTATAGCAGTGCGCAATCCGGTTTATTTGGAGAATGAAAATGGTCAGAAGAGCTTTTGGGGCTTCACAATTGTTATACTGAAGGTTCCGGAAATTTTTTCTGAATCTGTAGAGGCTCTTTCCAGTTTTGGATATAAGTACAGTCTGCAGAAGTTTGCTTCGCCGTGGGATGATACGTATGAGTGGGTTTACGGTTCAAAGGAAGAGTTGAACGATCCGGTGATATATGACTTTAACGTGTATGGATATAAGTGGAGGCTTGAGATTTTACCCAAGAGTGGGTTTTACAATAACAGATATCTGCTATATCTGTTCATCGGAGGTGGAGTTATTGTCCTGCTTTTGGCAGGGCTTACAGCAGCGTTGATTTCAATCAATGAGAACAGGAAGAATTTCAAGAGACTGGCTGTGACCGATGCACTGACCGGTATCTACAACAGGCACGGTTTTGATGAGCAGGTTGAGCAATATATGAGACAGAATCCGCAAAAGCATTGTGTTGTGGCAATGCTTGATATTGACGATTTCAAGCTGGTCAACGATGTGTATGGACATGCGGCAGGTGATGGTGCACTGCAGAAGCTTGCAGAGAGCATGAAGCAATATTTTTCAAAGGATGTTATACTAGGCAGAAACGGAGGCGATGAGTTTAGCATTTTTATGCCGGATTGCACGGTAGAGGAGGTTAAGCCTTTTCTTAAGAAGTTTACAGGAGAAACCAAGAAATTTTATTGTAAAGGTGAAGAACATACATTTACCATTTCACTGGGCTTTGCGGAGTATCCTGTTTTGGCTGATGACCGTTCACAGCTCATGCGGTGTGCGGATATGGCACTTTATGAGGTGAAAATGCGTGGGAAGAACGGCTGCATGGCATACCGTGAGGGGGAGCGTATAAAGAGCCGTGCGAAGCTTGGATTTGCCGTGAAGGATATTATTGACAATATGCCGGGAGCGTTCATTGTTTACAGGGCAGATAAAGAAAATGATGAGATCCTGCTTGCAAACAATGAGCTGCTTAGGCTTACAGGCTGTAAAAATATGGACGAGCTGCTTGCATATACAGGTAAGAGCTTCTGCAATCTGATACGCCCGGATGAACAGGAAAACTGTCAAAAAAGCATATGGTCGCAGATTAACGGAGGACACTCAAATGATTATATTTTCTTTCATATGAAAAAAGCAGACGGCACATATATTTCAGTGCTCGATCATGACAGGATAGTGGATTCAGTGCACAATGGTAGAGTATTTTATGTGATGATTATGGACTTAAAGTCACTGCAGAGGCACTATGGAGACTGCCTGGAGCTGGTGGAAAAGTAGAAAAAAGCAGATTGTGGACATATGAGTTCACAATCTGCTTTTTTAATAGTGCATACACAATTTATTTATCCGAATAAATCACATTTCCACCGCATACGGTGTACTTAACCTTACCGGTCAGTTCCATGCCGGTGAAAGGTGTGTTTGATGATTTTGATGCATATTCGCATGGTACCCATTTTTCGTCAGGATCAAAGATGACAAAATCTGCAGCAGCACCCTCTGAGATAGTACCGTAAGGCATGTGGTACAGCCTGGCAGGATTGATAGTCATCTTTTCCAAAAGCTCAAGCATGCTCAGATGGCCCGGTTTGACAAGGCTTGTGATACCAAGAGCAAGAGATGTCTCAAGACCGATGATACCGCTTGGAGCTTCGGTTACAGGCTTTGATTTTTCCTCAGTGCTGTGAGGCGCATGATCTGTTGCGATAAGGTCTATTGTGCCATCGATAAGTCCCTCTATAATCTTTTGACGGTCTGCTTCAGTGCGCAGAGGCGGATTCATCTTGGCAAGGGTGCCGTGCTCTAAGACAGCATCCTCAGTCAGCGTGAAGTGATGTGGAGTGGCCTCGGCATGGAGCCTTGCACCAAGCTTTTTGTAGGTGCGGACTATATCAACAGATACACCGGAGCTGATGTGCTGTATTACAACATCAGCACCACTGCGCAGCGCAAGCAGACAGTCTCTTGCGACAAGGGCTTCCTCAGCGATGGATGGTGAGCCGTAGATACCGAGAGCGTCAGATATTTTTCCATGGTTGATGCCGTTGTTTTGATAAATGCAGGGTCCTCCTCATGGAGACTTATCGGCATATCCAGCTTTGCAGCATTTTGCATGGCTCTGTAGCAGAAAGCGGCATTTGTAAGCGGGATGCCGTCATCGGTAAAGCCACATGCTCCGGCTTCCTTTAAAGCTGCCATGTCAACCTCATCCTGTCCTTTGAGGGAGTGCGATATTGCAGCGGCCTGATACATACGGATTTTTTCCTGCTTTCCACGTGTGAGGTTGTCCTTTAGAGTATCCACATTGTCCACTGTAGGCTTTGTGTTTGCCATGCACACGACAGTTGTGAAGCCACCCTTTGCGGCAGCCAGGGAACCGGTGTGGATATCCTCCTTGTATGTGAAGCCCGGATCACGGAAATGCACATGTGTGTCGATAAGTCCCGGTCCGACAATCATTCCGGATGCATCTATTATTTCTTCTTTTTCAGTTGCAGCAGCGTCTGACGCACATGAGATGTCGTGCTATTTTACTATTTTTCCATCTTTACAAGTATATCCATATGTTCGTAGAGACCTGAAGCAGGGTCTGCTACAATGCCGTTTTTTATTATCATGATAATCCTCCTGTAGATTGTACTTATTTTCTGATATATCCTAGTATAACAGGTTTAAACAAACTACACCATATCACTTGCATATTTTACCGGTAGTACAAGAAAATAAAATTGAAAATATATAGGGATAAAAGTATATTGACAGCCTGTATATAACTGTATATACTGTGTATATAACAGGCGGGTCAAAAAACGCAAAATGAATAAATCGCAAGTGAATAAATGGCTAAGTAAAAAATGCCATTTGCATACAAAGGAGTAGCTTATGAATAATGCACTGATAGTCAGAAATGTCAGTAAAACATTTGACAAATTCAAGCTGGACAATATTTCATTTGAAGTGCCGGGTGGAAGCATTGTAGGTGTGATAGGAAAGAACGGCTGTGGCAAGTCAACACTTCTTTCTGTTCTTATGGGGATGAAAGAGTCTGATTCGACAGACACCGGGATTGTGATAGACGGTGCGTGTCTGCAGAAGGATGAGAAGGAATACAAGAAGAAAATAGCTTATGTATTTAGTGAATTGCCGTTTATGGAAAAATATCTGCTGTCTCGATAGGAAAATATTACGGCAGATATTACGACGGATTTAATCAGAAAAATATGAGGCTCTTCTTAAGCAGTATGGTCTTATCGATTTTCCGGGCGTACCTCTTAGAATTTCTAAAAGTAAAAAGGATATTATGAATGCCTCGGATTTTTCACAGGGGCAGAAGATACTGCTGCAGCTTGCATTTGCACAGAGCTATGATGCGCAGGTGTACTTTTTTTACGGGAAATCTGGATGTTGAATTTCGTGATAAATTTTATGAAACCATAAGGGAGCTTGCAGCAGATGAAAATAAATGCATAATTTATGCGACACATCTGGTCGAGGAGCTTGAGCATTTCGCAGATTATATTTTATGGCTGCAAAAGAAAGACAATACCACAAGCAAATTCTATTACGGTTCGCTGGATGAGCTTAGGGATTCCTACAGACTTGTTTCCGGGGACAAGACACTGCTTGAGAGGATACCGAAGGAGCTTGTAGTCGGAGGGCGTTTAAGCGAAAGCTCGAATGAATTGCTGATAAGATATGATGAAACAAAAATAACCGCAAAAATTAATCATGAAATCAGGCAGCATATGAGATATGCAGAGCTCAAAGAAATCATGTACTACGTACAGAAGAAAGAGATAATAAAAGAAAGTGGTGATGAGCAATGATCAGGGATTATTTTGAGAGAAAAAAGATATGGTTATCCAGTTCACCGGGGCATATCGGTTTGGCATTTATCGTATTACTTGTGACAACACTGTGCGGCATGTTGGGGTTTATATTTGCCGGATTTCTGTTTATGCTATCCATTGCAGTATTTAGAAGCCTCGAGATAAATGAGCTTTTACCCTTTTCAAAGAAGGAAAGAAAAACAAGATTTTTGACAGAGGTGATGCTTGATTTACTGTGTTTAAGTGTTCCTCTTCTTATAAATACTGCGTTTATTGTGATAAGGCACAGAAAGCTGGAGCTTTTTCACATCCGCTTTATGTGGCGGTATGTTTTATTTCATATATCATAATTCTTGCACACTTTTCGATAAATGATATCTTTTGGAAAGCGGCAGAAGACAGCAGAAATTTAGAAAAGTGTTTAGCTGACGCGAGTGTTTCAAAGTCTGTAAAAATATATGAGACTTTTATTGCGTTGGTAAAATTGTTATAGACACAGGGTTGTTTGTCTGCTTAATGACTATTGTTACAAATGGCAGCTTTTCTGATTTTGCAGGAATAGACAATGAGTTCTATAAGCTTGGATGTATATCAGGGATTTTGTCAGGTACTATACTTGTGATAGACATGGTAAGAACTACTGGAGGCAGAAATGAATATTTCCATACAGTCTAAGGGCGGAACACCAATTTATGAGCAGATTGCCACGCAGATAAAGGAGGCAATACTTGCCGGAAAATTGAATAAGGATGATGCGCTTCCATCGATAAGGGCGCTTTCAGCGGACATTAAGGTCAGCGTCATTACCACGAAAAAAGCATATGAGGAGCTGGAAAAGGAGAAAATGATATATTCGGTGCCTGGAAAGGGCTTTTCGTGGACAATCCGGATATGGCATATCTCGAGGAAAAACGTACTTTAAGTGTGGAGGAGGAGCTTGCTGCGGTTATAGAAAAGGCAAAGGCGGCAGAGCTTGATGAAGCAGAGTTTATTGATATGGTGAGGATACTTTGGGAGGAGGAAACATGCTAGAGGTTCAAAATTTATCTTACAGTACGAAAACCTTTTCTATGGAAAATGTCAGCTTTTCACTGGATGACGGATATCTCATGACACTTTTGGGAAGAAATGGCGTAGGAAAAACTACGCTTTTTGATTTAGTGTACGGACGTATTGAACCACTGAGTGGAAAGGTATTATGGAATGATATTGATGTCACCGGAATGAAAGCAATTGACATTCTGTATCATGATGAGGTGGCATATGTCGGTGGAAGAAGCTGGTGTATAGGCGGGATTAGGGCTGACGAAAATATCAGGCTGTTAAGCTGTCTTTACAGCAGATGGGATCAGAAGCATTTTGATGAAATGCTTGAAATGATGGAGTTCACCAAGGAAGAATATACGACAAAATTTGAGGAGCTTTCAACAGGAAAACAGATGCAGCTCCAACTGGCTTTTGCTCTGGCAAGGCACCCAAAGCTTCTGCTTTTGGATGAGCCTATGGCAAATCTGGACCCGGTCGTAAAAACAGACATCTGGGAGCTTTTGATCCGAACAATAGAAAAAGAAAACATAAGCATCATAATCAGCACGCATCTGGTTGAGGAGGTCAATGACATAACTGACTATATCGGATTGCTTGATAATGGCAGGCTTGTTAAATTCGGGGACAGGGAACAGATATTAAATGATGATTTAGGAAATAAAAATAAGAATCTCAGGGAATTACTGGAGGAAGAAAATGGATAAAGCGGAAGAAATTTTTGCAGAGGGCATAGAAGATAGAAATGTGAAAACAATAAGGCAGGCGAGAGTACTTTTTGTAATATGTCTTATGGCAGGCATGTTCATCATATTTGAAAGTGATGACATCTTTAAGTGGGCTGCAGTGTTGGCTGTTTATTTTTTTACAGATTCGTTTTATAAGAAATATCTGAGAGTGGAAGCAAATTTGGCTGATGATATGACCGGCAATGATATTTATCAGTTTATAGGGCAGCACGCACTTTCGGTGGATCGCTATTTCGGGATTATTTCAAAAAAAATACGCAAATACAGGATAATTTTTTTTGCAGAGTATTTTTTGTGTGCCATATTCTCAGATTCAAAGGGCTATGGGCTGATTATTGCCGTGTTGAGCGTTGTCGTAACGTATGCCACCGCATGGATAAAAAAGAAATATTTTATCTGCCGTCTGGTGGGAAAGCTAAAGCCTGTTGAAATGATATTAACTTTCACAGATAGTTTTTTAAACATATTTAAATTTCTTCTTATACTGTTGGTCAGCATTTTGTTTTGCGTGGTGTTTCTGGGAGTAGCAGAGGGCGCAGTGGAACGTGAAATGGTAAGTGGGCAGATACTTGAACGTTTTATAGGAATACCGGCCTTTTGTAATGGTTGTAGCAGGCTTGATTGTACCATTGGCAGGATATGCTTTTTAAACCATCAGCCATATTAAATGCAACCCTAAAACTGCCATGGTCATAGGAATAGCGGGATTTATCTGTATACTGGCATCGGCAAGACTGTGGTATTATGAAATAAACTATACAACGCAGAAAATAACATTGGTTCATTTTAAGGAAAAACAGTATGATTTTTCAGATGTAGAAAGGTACATATGGAAAAGCGGTGATGATGATGAGACTGAAAAAACGCTTGTTTTGTATCTGAAGGATGAAACAGTGCTGGATTTATGCGATGATGGTGCATTTAGCAGTGAGCAGGGCGATTTTGAGAAAGCGCAAAGGCAGGCGTGGCCGCAATCATAATGCTAACTTGAAAAAGTAAATTCCAGTGCAGAAGTAAATTCCACACTCATTTAAAAGTTCTTGATTTTCTAAGAGTTTTATAAGCTCAAAACGCTTATTTCTGTTATAATAGGAGTAACTTCTTGGAAAAAACTGATTTGATGGTATGACAAACGGACCACTGGAAGGTAGTGTGCGAGACTAAATTCCACCGGTCATGTGAGGAAAATGTGAAAGTTTAATTTCCAGTCCGACAGCAGATTTCTAAGTGGTTGTTAATGGTTGAAGCGAATCAGCTTAGGCGTTAGATTGACCAAATCAGGGTCAATGCGCTTAAGCTGAAATGCGTTTAGGGTTTCTTTTCGAGTGTCTCTAATGCGGCGTCATAAGGCGTGCTTCCATTAAGACTTTCCCTTGGAGTGGAGTTGATGTGATTCACGATTAGATTCACATCCCATTGTGTCAAAAATTCAAAACTAGTTCCTTTGGGAAGCACCATGCGAAGCATGGTGTGAGCCTACTCAAGACCTCCTTTTGTCCGCTACGCATGGGATCACAATAGTAGATGCTGGTACGCTGAATTTCATCCAGTCCTGTTTCAAGAGCGACAGGATCTCCGAATTCTGAACCTCTGTCTGTCAAGATATATTCAAAGACAGATAAGAACTCATAGGTGCCCATACGTTTTTCTAAACGGTCAAAAATAAGCCGGACAGCGCCTTTAGTACAACGATTCGGAGAAAGGCAAGGAACAGCTTTTCCTTAGTGAAGAAAAAGGTCAGTAACGTCTTGTTGGATTCTCTGGATGAGTGTACCGTATCCATTTCTACAAAGAGGATAACTGCAGCTCACTAAAATCACTGAATAACCTTTTCTCGAAGACGGTTCTGTTTGTAATCTGTGTTTTATGGCACTTTCGTGGCTTGAAGCCGGGCTTACGTTTTAAATCAATGTTTCTGGCTGTAAACAGACCTTGATCCAGATAGGTGTACAAGGAACGGACTGACATATCCAGTTCTGGATGATTGGTAATGATTTGATATGGAGATTGTCCCTGCTCGATTAAAGGAGAAACAATGCCATCCTTTTTGCGTAATTCATGTTTTGTCATGTTTATACCGGCTCTGGAACCGGAAAGCTTTTCACGGTATTTTCTATCAGCAAAACGTGCATCGTATCTGTATTTCTGGGCGATGGTGCAATGATTTATCTTTTTTGTGCAGCCATTACAGACATAGGGCGCCTTATCCAGTCTTTTGCACTGTTCCTTCACAAAATCCTTGCAAGTTTGATTACAGGTGGGGCAGGAAGTGCATTTTACATCGCAGAGAATGATTTTTCCGCAGACATTGGTTTTCCGGCAATGGAAGCGATGAATACAAAAGTTATGGGCATTATAGAAAGTACCTTTGTGATACCAGTCGGATAGACGGTGAGCCCTTACTTCTTTGGAAATGGTTGTTGGATCCTTGCAAAGAAAGCGGGCAATGTTCTTAAAGGTTTCTCCCTTGTTCAGTTCGTTTTCGATATAGATACGGTCTTCAAGGGAAAGGTGCTTCTGGTTTCCTGGAATATATTTACTCATGGATATCCTTCTTTCTACTGCTGTCAGAAAGAAAGATAACCTTACCATTTTATATGAAAGAGTAAACCTTTACTGTGCGGGAGTAAATTCCACCACCAAATGTGGTGGTGGAATTTAAAATTTCATTTTTGGCCGCAATCATAATCGTCTGTATATATGGACAATAGAAAATTTTATAGATATAATATGATTTAAGGGATCCTGAATTGGATACTTTTTGACCCTCACATCATTTTACTAAGTAGGACTAAATTGACATAATGTACAATAGCCATAGGTTGATAGCATAGTAGGCAGGCACTGGGGAGCTGTAATTCCTAAAACTTTTAAAACAGCATCAAAATTCAGCCCAAAGGCCGGAAAAATAGATAATGTCTATATAATGGTGTAAATTATAAATCTATATAAAAGAGCAAAGTGCTCATTTTTCAGTTATAATTAAGTTACCACACAAAACATAATTGAAAGGATGAAACCCATGGCTCAATTACATTTTACATTAGATAGTGATTTTTTTGTAGGACTTTTTTCAGAAACTAAAGATGAAGCATTTGGCAAGCTTATGGAAGCTTTACTTAATCAGGTTCTTCAAGCTGAATCTACCGAACAACTTGGTGCTAATAACTATGAACGTTCACAAGAACGTTCTGATTACAGAAACGGAACCCGGACAAGGTCATTAACTACTCGCATCGGAAAGATTGAATTACAAGTTCCTAGACATCGTAATGTCCCATTTAAGACTTCCTTATTCGAGAATTACCAGCGTAATGAGCAAGCTTTGATTACAACCATGATGGAAATGGTAGTGCAGGGTATATCAACCAGAAATGTCAAAAAAGTAACTGAAGAACTCTGTGGAGAGTCTTTCTCTAAATCTACTGTTTCTGAAATTTGTAAGGAACTTGATGTTCCAATTAAACATTTCAAAGAACGTTTATTACCGGAACATTATCCATTTATTATTGTTGATGCGATATATTTAAAAGTTCGCGAAGATCATCGTGTCAAGTCCAAAGCATTGTTTGTCGCTATTGGGATAAACAATACAGGTCTAAGGAAGTACTCGGTTTTGAAGTATACGATTCTGAGAAAGTAAACACCTGGAAGGACTTCTTTGAAAGTCTTAAAAGTCGTGGCTTACGTGGCGTGGATATTGTGATATCAGATGCACACGCAGGGCTTGTTGAAGCAATAAAGGAATGCTTCTCTGGTTCTTCATGGCAGCGTTGTCAGGCTCATTTTACTAGAAATATAATAGATAAGTGTCCCAAACAAATACAGCACTGGTTTAGCTTCTGAATTGCGAGATATGTTCAATGCAACTACTATTGAAGAAGCCCGTCGCCTAAAAGAATCAATATACGATGAATATCAGGATGTTGCAAATGAAGCAATGGTTGTCCTTGATGAAGGGTTTGAAGATAGCATTACAATCATGGCATTACCTTCAAAATATCGTATTGCATTAAGAACCAGCAACATAATAGAGCGTGAAAACAGAGATCAGAAGACGAGAAAAGGTCATTCAGATTTTCCCTAATACGGAATCTATTATTAGATTAATTGGTGCAGTCCTTCAAGATGATCATAATGAATGGAGTGTAGGTCATAAAATCTTTGATATGAAAGAATACTATGACAAACTAAGCTCCATTCAATCAAATCTCCTGAAGATAAAGGCAGCATAGACGGACTAATATAGCTGGAAGATGAATTTACACACAAATTTGGACTTGACTGAAAAATAGCGAGAAAAGTAGCTGAAATCGCAGAAATCTCCAAAACAGCACCCAAAATTCAGCCCAAAAGCCGGAAAAATGCGAGAAAAGTAGCTGAAACTGCAGAAATCTCCAAAACAGCTCCTAAAATTCAGCCCAAAAGCCGGAAAAGTTGTGGGAAAAAGTAGCTGAAATCACTATAAATCACAAAACAGCTCCAAATAATTAAAGGGAGAAAAACAATGAGCTTAATAAAAGGTATACATCACGTATCAATGAAGTGCAGCAGCACAGAGGAATATGAAAAGACAATAGATTTCTACAAAAACATTCTGGGAATCCCGGTCGCAAGGGAATGGCAGGCAGGAATCATGCTTGATACCGGAAACGGAATTGTTGAGATTTTTAACGATGGAGATGATGCACCGGGCAAAGGTGTGATTCGTCATTTCGCATTCGCAACAGATGATGTGGATGCGTGTGTAGAGGCTGTAAAAGCAGCAGGATACGAGGTATTTATTGAGCCGAAGGATATAGAAATCGCATCAACACCGGTATTTCCGGCGCGCATAGCATTCTGCAAAGGACCACTTGGCGAGGAAATCGAGCTGTTTGAGGAAAAGTGATAGGACGTATTAATTGTTTTACAGGGGTATTATGCTATGGGAAAAACTCCAATTAAGCACACGCTTGCAGGCTATATTATAAAAAAAACAGACACCGAAGGATACCGGTCGGAAAACTAACCGGAGAAAAACATTTTAACAAAATAACAGAAATGATGGAATTTGTTGGTGGAGGCCGGAAACTAATCGATCAGGCAAGGTTCATAGAGAATAATACACAAGCAGGCCACGATGGGAAGATAAGAATTAGTTGGATTCAGGTCAACAGCGATATTAAAAAAATTGATTGTGATGTCAGCAGCATACCGGAGCTGTGTCGGCTTGAGGGTGTTGAGGATTCAAGAGCAAAACAGCTAAGATTGATAGAGTCTGTAAAGCAGTGGAAATCAGAGGTTGGTGACTGCGATTGGATATGCAGATATTATGATGATATTTTGGGGCGTCTGGAAGCCGGAAAGAGTGTCACAGAGGCTGAGGAGGATATGCGTTTTAAGTGTATCAATGCTATAACAAGAATAAAGGAGCCTGTGTGGGAGCGTGTTTTTAGTGCAAAGGTTTTTAAAGATTCAAAGAAATTTGAAAAATGCTATCGACAAAAGATGGTATCAATTCTGACTAAATATTCTCCATATTATGAGAAGGATATGGAGGATTATGATACAGAGGGAGAGGAAGATGATGCCAAAGAGGATAAAAAGAAGTCGGGGCTTGAAATTTTGAAGATGCATGGCATTATGTCATATGCACAGACAATGGAATGGAAGGGACCATTGTCATATAGAATTGATGATACATGTGTTATTGATACGTCAAAGCAGATTTATGGAACCATTATTAATACGCAGACACTTGAGCATGCAAGTCCGGTTTCGCTTGCAGGATGCAAAAGAATTATGACCATAGAAAATAAGGCTAACTATGAAAGTATGCAATATGATGAGAATACCTTGTATATTTTTGTCATGGTTATTTTACTCCTAAGGAAGTGTATTTTCTAAAGAAATTAAGCCTTATTGTATCTAAGGAATGTGAGTTCCTCCATTGGGGAGATATGGATTTTGGAGGGATAAGCATATTCTTGTTTATTAAGGATAGAATTTTTGAAAAACTAATGCCTTATAGAATGGGGGTAGCGGATTTTGAGGAAGCATTAAAAAAAGACGCTGGAATACCACTTAAGGCTTCAACTAGGGAAAAACTGCAAAAAAAGGACGCAGGATTGCTTACCGAATTAAAAGAAGCAATTCTTGAATCGGATAAAACAATAGAGCAGGAAAGGCTCTTATGAGGCTGATTCGGAAAACTCTAAATACACATATATATTTGACAAATTATTAGAATGTGATTCATACGCACAGCATACCTCCTTCGTGCATACAATAGCATGAAGGAGGTATGTTTGTATTATGAATCCATTTAAAATGAGGCCGGAGAGAACCGGCGATTTATTTGTTGACTGGGAGAAATTCTGGGTAAAACCATATAACAAAAATGAGGTAAATCCGTATACAAGGACGAGAATCATATTGATGAATGGTACAGAATTTGAAAACGTGTGGTTTTCGCATCAGTTTTCAAGAAGCGTAGGTGATGATGAGCTTAGACGAAAGCTTGCATACATCAGGAAAAGTGAGCAACAGCAGCAGAAAATACTCACGCATTTAAAGCCGACAGATGAGTCGGCATTGGAGCACACCATAGGCTACGAGCAGCTTGCGGTTGACCTGACTGCTCATCTTGCAAAACGAGTAAATGACAAAAATATTAAGTCTGCGCTCGATTTTGCCTTGCTCGAGGACTTTGATCATTTGTACCGCTATGCAGATTATCTTGATTTTACCACAGGTGAGCATGCAGAGAAGCTTGTCGGAGGCTATACGGAAATCACACCGGGCAGACCGACTATTTCACACCACAGGCATCCATATGATTCAATACGATATCCGATGACGGATAAATGCCCTGCGACAATGGATGTGTTGGCTGCAAACGTAATCACAGCAGCAGAACAGCAGACTATGAACTACTATATGAACACAGCGGCACTTTGGCCTGATGAGATGGGACGCAGGCTATATCAGGAAATCGGAATGGTCGAGGAACAGCATGTCACACAGTATGGCAGCCTGTTGAAGCCATGCATGAGCCGCCTTGAAAATCTTCTTGTGCATCAGTATGTCGAGTGCTGGCTGTATTGGAGCTGTTATGAAACGGAGACGGATACAAGAATACGTGGCATATGGCAGTTTATGTTTGAACAGGAGCTTAAGCATCTGCATATTGCACTTGAGCTGCTAAGGCAGTACGAGAAAAAGGATTGGCAGGAGGTCATCCCGGACGCTGAGTTCCCGGCTCCTCTTGTGCTGGAGAGCAATATTGAGTATGTCGTGTGTGCTTGGCAGTACAGTAAACGACACAGCATGCCGTGAAAGGTATGTGGATGTAAGAACCAATGCTCCTGAAACATTTATCAGATATCAGCGCCTGGTCAATGACCCGGTAAGAAATGTAATGAGCCATACCTTTATTGAGGATTATATCCGCAAAACGGGGAGGATTATCGCTTTGAGGTGGCGCCAAATCCGGTGCGGAGCTTCGTGACCGTACCAAGGATAATATATGTGTGGGAAGACAGCCTCTTTGCAGGAATCGGTATTAGAAGCCATTTTATATGCCATCTGTGGCATGTGATACCCGGCCCTGACGTTTTGTCAGGGCATTGCTGTGCAAAGAAGTATAACTCGATTGTATCTAAGCTATGGAGTAGCTTGTACTCGTTGCTGGTCACACTGTTAGGTGTGAACAGTAACGAGTAAGGCTCAGAAGCCGGTTGACGAAATTATATAGGGGTATTAAACTGTAATCGGGTTAGAGAAGACTAATTACTTGCAGCTGTTTTACATTAAGTGGTTTTGAATATTCAGTTACTGCAAAAGGATATACGAAACGATATAAGAAATAATATGTTGAATAATAAAATATTCAAACTTCCCATATTTTATTTTGTGATACCGGCCTAGCATACAGTGTATTCCTCATATTTTTTTCTTCGGAACAACTGTATACTCTCCGGTAAATATAGTTTTATATATGGGAAGTTTGTGTAAAATAGAAAAACAGCAGAACAGCAGAATAGGAGGCAACCATGATTACATCAACCATATTAGGTTTATTAATACCATTTGTAGGCACGTCGCTCGGTGCGGCATGTGTACTTTTTATGAAAAATGAGCTTTCCGTAAAGACCACAAAAATGCTCAGTGGCTTTGCAGCAGGCGTAATGATTGCGGCATCAGTCTGGAGTCTTCTGATTCCGGCACTTGAGCAGTCACAGAGCCTTGGAAAAATGCAGTTCGTCCCGGCAGTAACAGGCTTTATGCTCGGAATGTTTTTCCTATTGATACTGGATACGATAACACCGCATATGCATCTTGATAATTCAGTCGAGGGTCCAAAGAGCAATTTCAGCAGACAGACAATGATGGTGCTTGCAGTTACATTACATAATATACCGGAGGGCATGGCAGTCGGAGTGCTCTACGCAAGCTGGATATCAGGAACCACCACCATCACGAGGGCAGCAGCCCTTTCACTGGCAATCGGAATAGCTATACAGAACTTCCCGGAGGGCGCAATCGTATCCATGCCATTACATAGCACAGGAAGCTCAAAGCTTAGAGCCTTTGTATATGGAGTACTGTCGGGAATAGTCGAGCCGATAGCGGGAATACTTACGATACTTGCCATCGGAATAATAGAGCCGGTGATGCCGTACCTGCTAAGCTTCGCCGCCGGAGCCATGATATATGTAGTCATAGAAGAACTCGTGCCGGAAATGTCAGAGGGAGGTCATTCAAACCGCGCCACCATAGCATTTATGGTGGGCTTCTGCCTCATGATGACACTCGATGTGATGCTGGGCTAGCCCTGAGCAAACCCTCGCAAAGAGCGAGCAAATCCAAGCGAGCCCGGCGGAGACCGGGCAAAGCGACAAGAAGGTAAATAGAGCCACAGCGTGAGGAATACGGGCGGCAGGCGCACACAGGCTCGGGAGGGCGAATAGCGAAGCTGCCTAGATACTGTAGAAATTATGCCCACGAAGCACAGAAATGCCCAGCCAAGGAAGGCTGGGCAAGGTATGCGCCATGGACGGCGCATAAAGCCGGTTTCGTCAAGCAAAGAAACCCTGCAAGCATAATTTCGTACAGAATCTTGGCAGCATAGCGTAGCCCACCAGAGCCTGTGTGTGCCTGCCGCCCGGGTTCCGTACTATAGCCACAACCCCGTAAGTCAAATGCATTGTGAAAAACTGTGAAAAAAAGGGAAATTCTTCCCAAATTATTTGGAAATTTTTAATAAAACGCAAATAAAAATAAAATAAAACTAAACATCCCCAAAACGCAATAGAAAAACTGCACAAAAATAAAAACTTAAATTGTTGAAAATGTATAAAAAGCTAACTAAAAAATGTGAAACTTTGCCAGCCAAACAATATAAAAACGAAACGTTGACTTTATAAAACGATGTGACTAAAATCAAGTACAACGATAGTTGCTTCTTATTAAATCAAGACCAAACAAACATCAAAGGTCAGACAGAAAACATCTTGAGTTATTAAGAAACAATTTGCGTATCAAATTTCATATAGCAAAAAAGAAAGGAGGTAACGCAGATGGATGCTCTGGTAGATGGACTGTTAGAGGAACTCAATTGTGACGTGGTATTCAAGATACCGATATTCGGAGGCATACCCATATACGAGTCGGTAGTAGTCACATGGATAATAATGGCAGTGGTATTTTTACTGTGCTTTTTTCTCGGCAGAAATCTTTCAGTTGAAAATCCCGGACGCAGACAGGTAGCCGTAGAGGCAGGAGTCAAATTCCTTAATGATTTCTTCAGTGAGACACTCGGAGAAAAAGGAAAGGATTACATACCATATCTGGCAACAGTAATCATCTATATAGGAATAGCAAACCTGATAGGCTTGCTTGGCTTCAAACCGCCGACAAAGGATATGAACGTCACCGCAGCACTCGCTGTAATGAGCATAGTTCTTATCGAGGTGGCAGGAATCAGGGCAAAGGGCACCAAAAGGTGGCTTAAAAGCTTTGCAGAGCCAATGCCGGTAATACTACCTATCAATATCCTTGAGATCTTTATCAAACCATTATCGCTGTGTATGCGATTATTTGGAAACGTCCTTGGTTCATTCGTAATCATGGAGCTTTTAAAGATGGTCGTACCGGCAATCGTCCCGGCAGTATTCAGTTGTTATTTTGATATCTTTGATGGACTTATACAGGCATATGTATTTGTATTCCTGACAGGACTTTTCATCAAGGAGGCAACCGAGTAAGAAGACCTGATGAGGCATGAAACACCACATCATTTAATTTCACATCGTAAGCATGGAAAATGTAACCTCGCTTACAAAAGAAACAAAATAATTGCTAACCAAAAGAAAGCATATAAGCAAGAAAAGGAGAACACATTATGTCATCAACATTATTAGTAGCAATCGGAGCTGGAATCGCAGTATTAACAGGAATCGGAGCCGGACTTGGAATCGGTAAGGCAACAAGCAGCGCAGTAGACGCAATCGCAAGACAGCCGGAGGCTGAGAGCAAAATCTCTAAATCACTTCTTTTAGGATGTGCCTTGCAGAGGCAACAGCTATTTACGGTTTCGTTATCGCATTACTTATCATCCTCTTCCTTAAATAATCAGGCAGCGTAACTGACAGTTACAACCAGATGAAACAGAAAGGAAGGTAGAGCAATGTTAAAATTGATCCATGGAACATAATATGGACAGTAGTCAATCTGCTTTTCCTGTACTGGATATTTAAGAAATTCCTCTTTGACCGCGTGATGGGCGTGATCAATCAGAGAGACGAAATGATTCAGAAGCAGTTCTCGGAAGCAAAGAAGAGTCAGGACGATGCAGAAAGCTTAAAGAGCGACTATAAAAAGAAGCTCGAGAGTGCAAAGACTCAGGCAGACCAGATAATACTCGATGCCAGGGCAAGAGCTGAGGCTGAGCAGGAGAAGGCTCTTGAGAGAACCAGACAGGAAGCAGACAGTATGCTTGAAAAAGCAAAAGCGGACATTGCTAGCGAGCAGGATAAGGCAACAAAGGCCGCTGAGGCTGAAATTGCAAAACTTGCCATCTTAGCAGCGAGAAAGATTGTAAAGACAGGTGAAGCTAATGACACAGGCAGCAGTAAATAATGCAATAGTTTTGTACAGGCTGGCTGTAGAGCGTCGTGATGTGGAGGAAGCACAGAGAGTATACTTTGTGACAGAAAAGCTTGCACAGACGCTCGCAAATCCACTTATACCGCTGACCAAAAAGTATGACATCATAGAAAAGGTATACGGATTTGAGAGTGAGCCAAAGCTTATCACAAGCTTCATAAAGGAAATGGTAAAGCTTGGATATGCCGCTGAAATGAATGAAATCTTTGAGGCATATTACAGATACTGGGATGAGAAAACCATATCATAAGAGCTGAGCTTATCAGTGCAGAGGCCGCAACCGACGAGGAAGCAAATGACGCCAAGGCGCTGCTACAAAGCAAATATCCGGAATATGAAATATCCCTTACACAGAAAGTGGACGAAACACTTTTAGGTGGATATGTGATTAAGACTCTTAATACAGAGTATGACAGAAGCTACGAAGGAAAACTTCGTGAGCTTGAAAGAAAATTGACCAGGAGGTGACCCCTGTGGGCGCAATCAGTGCAACAGACATAATCTCCATTATCCAGAGCGAGATAGAGAATTTCGACTTCGATACCGAGAGCCGTGAGACCGGCGAGGTAATCTACGTCGGCGATGGAATCGCTACAATATACGGCATCGACCATGCCATGTACGGTGAGATCGTAGTATTCGATAATGGAGTAAAAGGAATGGTTCAGGATATCCGTCAGAATGAAATCGGTGTAATCCTTTTCGGAAGAGACCACGGAATCCATGAAGGAACCAAAGTAGTAAGAACAAAGAAAAAAGCCGGAATCCCTGTAGGCAAAGGTTTTATCGGCCGAATCATCAATGCCTTAGGTGAGCCTATTGATGGAAAGGGCGATATCAAAGAGGAAGATTACAGACCAATCGAGAATGAGGCACCGGGTATCGTGGACAGAAAGTCAGTAGATACTCCACTTGAGACAGGAATCCTCTCAATCGATTCAATGTTCCCAATCGGACGTGGACAGCGAGAGCTTATCATCGGTGACCGTCAGACAGGAAAGACATCAATTGCCACAGATACCATCATCAACCAGAAGGGCAAGGATGTTATCTGTATATATGTAGCAATTGGCCAGAAAGCATCAACAGTAGCAAAAATTGTGTCAACTCTGACAAAACACGGCGCAATGGATTACTCAATCGTGCTTTCATCAACAGCCAGCGATCCTGCATCACTGCAGTATATCGCACCATACGCAGGAACAGCCATGGCAGAGCATTTCATGCATCAGGGCAAGGATGTACTTATCGTATATGATGACCTTTCAAAGCATGCGGTAGCATACAGAGCACTTTCACTGCTGCTCGAGAGATCACCGGGACGTGAGGCATATCCGGGAGACGTATTCTATCTCCACTCAAGACTGCTCGAGAGATCAAGCCGTCTGAGCGATGAGCTTGGCGGAGGCTCAATCACAGCACTCCCAATCATCGAGACACAGGCAGGAGACGTATCAGCATATATCCCTACCAACGTAATATCTATCACAGACGGACAGATATTCTTAGAGAGCAACCTCTTCAACGCAGGTATGAGACCGGCCGTAAACGTAGGTCTTTCAGTATCCCGAGTTGGTGGAGCTGCCCAGACAAAGGCCATGAAGAAGGCATCAGGAAGCATCCGTATCGACCTGGCACAGTACAGGGAGATGGAGGTATTCACACAGTTTGCATCAGACCTTGACGATGCCACAAAAGCACAGCTTGCACATGGAAAAGCACTTATGGAGCTTTTAAAACAGCCACTTTGCCATCCACTGTCACTGCATGAGCAGGTAATGACACTTATCATGGCAAACAATGGTGTGTTTGACACAATTGAGACAAAAGAGGTCAAGAAATATCAGGGCGATATCCTCTCATACATGGATCTTTCTTATCCGGAAATCGGACAGGAAATCGAAGAGAACAGAGCCATTGATGAAGAGCTCGTAAATAAAATCATGGATGCAGTAAAAGAGTATAAAGGGTAACAGGTAGTATTATGGCAAACACGAAGGAAATACAGGATCGAATAAAAGTATCAATGATACGATTAAAATCACAAATGCGATGTATATGATTTCCTCTTCGAAGCTGAAAAGTCCAAAAGATGCTGGCAGATACAGAGCCGTATTTCTTCACACTGCAATCAGAGATGAGCCGAATACTCAGGCATCTGCCTGATATGGAGGACATCTATTTCAAGACCAACGAGGATAAGCTGCCTGAGGACAGAAAGGTCGGATATATCGTAATCACAGCCGATAAAGGACTTGCGGGCTCATACAACCACAATATCCTGAAAATGGCTGAGGAGCACTTAAAGAATCATCCGAACCATTCACTTTTTGTACTCGGAGAGCTAGGACGTCATTATTTTGAACAGCGTGGAATTGAGATTGAAAAACAGTTCCACTACACAGTTCAGAATCCGACACTCAACCGTGCCAGAAATATTGCAGAAGAAATTTTGGAGCTATATCTACATAACGAGCTGGACGAAGTTTATATTATCTATACCAGCATGATAAATGCGATTCAGGAGGAAACACAGATGTCACAGCTTCTGCCACTGAAAAAGGCAGACTTCACTGTGCAGATTCCTATAGACATACCGAGGGAGGAGCTGGCACTCAAGCCATCGCCTGAGGCAGTCATGGATCGTATCGTACCAAACTACGTTGTTGGATTTGTCTACGGTGCTCTTGTAGAGTCATTTTCATGTGAGCAGAACGCCAGAATGATGGCGATGCAGTCCGCATCAAACAGTGCGAGGGACATGCTTGCAGAGCTTGACATTCTTTACAACCGTGCCAGACAGGCAGCGATTACACAGGAGATTACAGAGGTAATAGCCGGTGCTAAATCGCAGAAGAAAAAGAGAAAGTAGGCTTTTGATGAAAACAGGAAAAATTATCCAGGTTATGGGTCCTGTTGTCGATGTAGAGTTCGAGGATGAGAACCTGCCGGCAATCAGAGACGCACTAGAAGTTTTAAATGGTGACAAAAAAAGTGTGATGGAAGTCGCACAGCATATTGGAAATAATACAGTACGCTGTATCATGCTTGCTTCCAGTGAAGGACTGCATAAAGATATGGAAGTAACAGCCACAGGCGCCGGCATCAAGACACCTGTCGGAGAGCAGACTCTCGGCATACTGTTCAACGTGCTCGGTGAAGCTATCGACGGCGGAGCACAGCCTGATACAGAAGAAAAGTGGAAATCCACAGAGAACCACCAACATTTGAGGAGCAGAACCCTGCAGAGGAAATCCTCGAGACAGGTATCAAGGTCATCGACCTCCTTGCCCCATATGCAAAGGGTGGAAAAATCGGACTCTTCGGAGGAGCCGGAGTAGGAAAAACAGTCCTCATCCAGGAGCTCATCAGCAATATCGCAACAGAGCACGGCGGCTACTCAATCTTTACAGGAGTCGGAGAGCGTTCAAGAGAGGGAAATGATCTCTGGACAGAAATGAAGGAATCAGGAGTTCTGGAAAAACAGCCTTAGTGTTCGGACAGATGAACGAGCCACCAGGAGCACGTATGCGTGTAGCTGAGACAGGACTTACAATGGCAGAGTATTTCAGGGATGAGAAGCACCAGAACGTGCTGCTTTTCATCGACAATATATTCCGTTTCACACAGGCAGGTTCAGAGGTTTCAGCACTTTTAGGACGTATGCCTTCAGCCGTAGGTTATCAGCCTACACTGGCTACTGAGATGGGTGAGCTGCAGGAGCGAATCGCATCTACAAAGAACGGTTCGGTAACATCGGTACAGGCCGTATACGTACCAGCCGATGACCTCACAGACCCGGCCGGCTACAACCTTCGCACATCTGGATGCCACAACAGTTCTTTCAAGAAAGATTGTTGAACAGGGTATTTACCCGGCAGTAGACCCGCTTGAGTCTACATCACGTATCCTCGAGCCTGATATCGTAGGCGAGGAGCATTATCGTAGCACGAAAGGTACAGGAGATTCTCCAGAAGTACAAGGAGCTGCAGGATATCATCGCGATCCTTGGTATGGAGGAGCTGGCAGATGAGGACAAGGTGCTTGTATACAGAGCAAGAAAAATCCAGAAGTTCCTCTCACAGCCATTCCACGTAGCCGAGAACTTCACAGGTATCCAGGGTGTCTATGTGCCTGTAGAGGATACTATCAAGGGCTTCAAGGCCATCATAGATGGTGAGATGGACGAGTATCCTGAGAACGCATTTTTCAATGTCGGAACAATCGAGGACGTCAAGGAAAAAGCAAAGACTATGCAGCAGTAAAAGCATAAGGAAGGACAAATCGTATGGCAACAAATACATTTTATCTAAAGGTAATAGCTGCTAACAGAGTGTTTTACTCAGGAAGATGTCGTTCCATAATAGTCCCTGAGTTCGATGGCCAGAAGGAAATCCTCGCCCACCATGAGGATATGGTCATAGCCGTCGATGAGGGCGAGATGAGATTTCAGCCGGAGGGCAGTGACAACTGGGAGTACGCGGTAGTGGGAATGGGCTTCGTAGAGATAGTCAACAACCGTGTGACACTGCTTGTCGAGACAGCCGAGCATCCGGAGGAAATCGATATAGCAAGGGCAAGAGAGGCAAAGGAGAGAGCTGAGGAGCAGCTTCGCCAGAAGCAGAGTATTCAGGAGTATTATCACTCAAGAGCTTCGCTGGCCCGTGCCATGACACGACTGAAAGCAACTTCAGGAAAATAATAAATGTTAATAAATTACAAAAAGAGGTTGTGACAACCTTTTTTGTTTACATTACACATGAAATGAGTTACAATGGCTATATAGGTTAGTAATATGGTCATAGAAGACAGGTGGGAATATGAGGATAGTATATGGACTGGGAGTATTGCTGGAAGCAATACTGATTGCACATTGCGCAATCTGTTCCTTTAAAAAACATGACAGACTTGGTAAAAGTGTGTGTATATATGAGACGTTGACATTTGCCTGCGCTATAGTCTTTTTTGTTTTTACATTTGTGCCGGGGCACACTGTTACAGTACTTGCGAAAGGGCTTACTATGGCTCTGTTTGACTGGATGCTCATCGCTCTTATGTTTTATACACAGTATTATACAGGTGCTGTAAAGACCTTCAAGGGAGTGCAGGCTGCTTCCATGATATTTGCGGTGCTGGACACATATATGCTTATAGAGAACACCTGGACTAATAAGATTTTTGATATAGAATCCATAAAAGCTGAGAATATTAAGGTGGTATTCAATAATGACAGCCTATGGTACAGGCTGCATTTTATATTCACATATGCGTTTGTGATTCTGATTATTTTTACATATCTGTATATGATTATCAAATCATCGCGCATGTACAGGGAGGCATATGGGGCTATAGCGGTAGTTATCTTTATCGGCTTTCGTTTGACATTGCTACTATAGGTTCGGACTCCATATATGACCTCACCATGATTATATATGGTGCTATAGCTATTATCATATATTACCTGACATACAGATATGTGCCGAATGAGCTTATAGAAAATATGCTCTCTCTTGTGGTCCGCGATATGAACAATGGTATCATCTGCTATGACAGAAAGGGCAGGTGTATATATTACAATGACCGATGGAGGCTATTTACAGGCATGGCGGCAATATGTCTGTTTATGAAAGTAAATATAGTCAGTGGATTGAAAAGCTGGGAGATGACAGAAGGGACAGTATGACCTTCCAGACAACAGATATTGAAATAAACGGTGAAAAGCACTACTTTGAGATTGCCTACAAGCGCATATATGATGAGAGCAATCGCGTTATATGTGATTATTTTGTATACAATGACCGTACACAGATGTATGAGTCGTGGGAGCAGGAAAAGTACAAGGCATCGCATGACAGTCTGACCGGACTTTTGAACCGTGACCAGTTCTATGAGGATGTGCACGATATGGTGAACAAGTATCATGACACAACCTTCTACCTGATTTGCAGCAATATAAAGGATTTCAAATTCATCAATGAGATATTTGGAATGGAGAAGGGCAATCAGGTGCTCATAAAGCAGGCGAAGCTCATGGCATCGAATCCATCTGAGAGGACCATTTGTGCAAGGCTTATGAATGACCGCTTTGCGCTGTGTCTGCCAAGAGAAGAGTTTGATGAAAAAAGAGTGGCAGATTCAATAAAAGAGCTGCAGCGTGAGTTTTCGGGCAATTCTTTCCATCTGCATACATACATGGGTGTGTATGAGATAAGAGACAGGGATGAGGCTGTCAGCATTATGGTAGACAAGGCTAATATAGCGGCAGACACCATAAAGAATAATTACGACTGCTGTGTGGCATACTATGATGAGCATCTGCTTGAGATATCAATAGAGCAGAGACGTCTGCTCGGTGAATTTGAGCCGGCATTGCAAAATGATGAGTTTGTCATGTACTTACAGCCACAGGTGAAACGTGATGGTGCTGCAAAGGGCGCAGAAGCGCTGGTGCGCTGGGTTCATCCATCAAGAGGCATCCTGACACCGTATGCTTTTATTGATATTTTAGAGAACGCAGGTCTCATTTACAAGCTTGACCTCTATATATGGGAGAAGGCAGCGCAAAAGCTTGCAGAGTGGAAGGAAAAAGGCTATGGAAGCTATCATATATCTGTAAATATATCTACAAAGGACTTCTACATTATAGATATATATGAGACCTTTACAGGGCTGATTAATAAATATGGCATAGCAGCGTCCAATCTGCATCTGGAGATTACAGAGACAACGCTGATGACCGATTTTGAGAAGAATATGAATATTATCCACAAGCTTCAGGGCGTAGGCTTCAGGGTGGAGATTGATGATTTCGGAAGCGGTTACTCATCACTCAACATGCTAAAGGACATCAGTGCTGATGTACTGAAAATCGATATGGGCTTTCTTCGCAAATCTGAGAACGAGGTCAAGGGACAGGATATATTAGAGAGTATCATCACGCTTGCAGGCAAGATAGGCATGGACGTCATCACAGAGGGTGTGGAGACGAAAAAGCAGCTTGATATGCTTACAATGATGGGATGTCATGAGTTCCAGGGATATTATTTCTCAAAACCGGTACCGGTATCTGAGTTTGAAGAAAAGTATCTGGTATAGCTATCATGTATATCTATTATGTATATCCAATATATATTTTAGGTATTGTGCAAAATTTAATACACTGTATATTTGGGGCGGGTATTGAAATATCCGCCCTTTTTCTATAATAATAAACCGTGTAGATTGCTGTAAATATGTAATTGCTGTAGGGCACACGAGGGTGTGGCAGCTAACAGCGAATATGAGAAAAAGAGGCGAAAAATGACTGAAAAAGAAAAAATAAGGATTCAGACATCAGAGACCTTTTTGCTGAGTGCGATTCTGGCACTTTCCGGAGGCTTTCAGGATGCCTACACCTACAATGTGAGAAACAAGGTGTTCTCGAATGCGCAGACAGGAAACGTGGTGCTGATGAGCCAGCATCTGATGATAGGTGAATGGATGAAGGGACTATCGTATCTTTCCCAATCCTTTCATTTGCACTCGGTGTGCTTGTGGCAGAGAGAATCGGGCATAGATATAAGAAGGCAAAGCGCATCCACTGGCGTCAGATAGTGGTGGCGATAGAGATAATCATACTGTTTGTGGTCGGCTTCATACCACACAGGTACGACATGATAGCGACCATGCTTGTATCATTCAGCTGTTCTATGCAGGTGCAGTCCTTCAGAAAGGTAAACGGCTACGGCTATGCCAGCACCATGTGCATCGGCAACTTAAGAAGCGGCACAGAGAGTCTGTCAATATATCTGCGTGACAGAAATATCGGGGCACTGAAAAAGACCGCGCACTATTATGGAATTATTCTGATATTTGCAATAGGAGCAGGTATAGGCGGAGTGTGCTCACTGCACATAGGAATACGCGCTATATGGGCTTCAAGCGTGCTGCTTGCCATTGTATGTACAATAATGGTCGGGAACACAGATAAACAGTTACAAATAGTCACGAAATATATATAACGGAGATACAATATAAAATGAAATTATTAAAGCAATTTCTCATCATACTTGCGATTTCGTTTGTAGGTGAGATACTCAAATATTTACTGCCATTGCCTGTTCCGGCGAGCATATATGGCATGGTTATACTTTTCATAGGTCTGCTGACAGGCCTGATACCGCTTAACTCTGTAAGGAGTGCAGGCAAATTCATGATAGAGATAATGCCTGTCATGTTTATCCCTGCGGGAGTGGGACTTATGTCATCCTGGGGCAATCTTAAGCCGGTGCTTGTACCTGTGCTTGTAATCACGGTTGTGGCACTTCTTACTGTAATGATTGCTACAGGACATGTTTCGCAGCTCGTAATCCGTATGCAGAAGCGCAAGAGGGCTGATGCTGGAGAAAATAAATAAGATAGAGGATAATCATAATGGATAATTTGTTTCAGGCATCGCTTTTTGCCGGTGTCACAGTAAGTCTGGTTGCATATCTGATAGGTATGCTTTTAAAGAAGAAGTTTAAGCTTGCAATACTCAATCCGCTTCTCATTTCAATAGTACTGACCATCATAGTGCTTGTTGTGGCAGATGTGGATTATGACACATACAATAAGGGGGCATCGTACCTTAGCTGGTTTCTGACACCGGCCACGGTATGCCTTGCGATACCGCTCTATGAGCAGTGGACACTGCTCAAGAAAAATATAGCAGCAGTCGCGCTCGGACTCACGGCAGGCGTCATAACAAGTCTTGTGACAGTGCTTGTGTTGTCAGTGCTTATGGGGCTTTCACACGAGGACTATGTCACACTGCTTCCAAAGTCCATCACGACAGCTATCGGTATGGGCGTATCAGATGAGCTCGGCGGATATGTGACCATCACTGTCGCAGTTATCGTCGTGACAGGTGTGCTTGGAAATATACTCGGAGAGTTTGTTTGCAAAATATTCAGAATCACTGAGCCTATATCGAAGGGACTGGCGCTTGGTGCTTCATCACATGCCATCGGAACAGCGAAGGCTATCGAGATTGGCGAGATAGAGGGCGCCATGAGCTCTCTTGCTATCGCAGTGGCAGGAATACTTACGGTGGTGTTTGCATCGGTGTTTGCAAACTTTTATTGATTTGTCTGAGCGCTTCCTGCGCGTTGGCTTTTTCTACAGAAAGGAGCTATATTTATATGATAATTACTATTGCTAGAAAGTGCGGTTGCGATGCAGATAGTATCGGTAGAGCGGTCGCTGAGAAATATCATTTACATTTCATGGACAGAGAGGCTATTGCGGCCGGTGCCAAAGAGGCAGGCTGCTATGATGAGTATGAGGAGTTTTACAGTGAGAGACCAGTTAATTCCCTGCTTTACTCTATTGTGATGGAGACGGAGGAGGATAATGTGCTGCATGATACTCCGGGGAGGGCTCTTACATTTATAGACAGGCTGCCGCTTGAGGACGGCTGTGAGGGATATGTGATTCAGGGACGATGTGCAAACTTTGCCTTTCAGGGAAGAGATGATGTTGTCTCAGTTTTCCTGACAGCGAATGATGCCTTCTGCGTTGATACTGTGGCTGATACACATGGAGTCTCAGTGAGAAAGGCAAAGACTGTTGTGCGTGAGACAAATGACAACAGAAAGACCTATCACAAATACTATACCGGACAGGAGTGGGGGCAGGCAGAAAACTATGACCTGTGCCTGAATGTGGCAAAGCTCGGTGTAGATGGTGTGATTGCGATGATTGACAGCTTCATACAAAATAGAAAATAGAAGTGTATATACAAAAGCCGAATCCGTGGGAGTGTGGATTCGGCTTTTTGAGTTTGTTTTTGAAAATAAAAATTCATCGTTGGAAAAATGTACGGAATTATGTTACAAACACAGCAAAGAATATCAAGAATAATGTTGCAAATACATAGAAAACATCAAGAATAATGTTACAACGGGGATATATCTTGAAAAAATAGCTAATTAACGTTATAATATAATTAGCTAAAAAAGAAATGGATAGGAGGAAGGCATATGAATACAGCAACAGCAACTGCAACAGAAATGCAGAACAATTTTGGGAGATATTTGAATCTTGTTATGTCAGGACATGAAATCATTGTTACAAAGAATGGTCATGAAGTGGGAAGATTTATTCCTAAGGATGCCGCAGTATCATATTTGACGGATTCTCTAACAGGAATTCTTCAGGATAATGGTAATTTAGATGAGATAAAAACCGAAAGCATGAGGGAAAAATATGGTTTTGTTGATTGATACTAACATTATACTTGATGTTTTACTAAGTCGCTCAGACTTTGTGAAGGAATCATCTATAATTTGGAAACTTTGTGAAACTGAACAGGCAAAGGGATATATATCTACATTAACTTATGCAAATATGATGTATATCATGAGAAAACAAATGACTCCAGAGCAGATAGAAGATGTATTCCGCAAGTTAAAACTTATTTTTGAGTTCGCTGATTTTAGTTCAGTTGTGCTTGAGATGGCTGTAAATATGAAGTGGAAAGATTTTGAAGATGCCATACAAAGTGCAACTGCTGAATATGTTCATGTAGACTATATTATTACGCGCAACATTAAAGACTTTACGCAAAGTAAGGTTATGGCACTTACACCTGCGGAACTTTTGGCAAGAATTTAATTGCAATGAATCTAATAATTAAAAGCGTAATATTATTGGTAAAACAGATAGGAGGCATATATGTTAAACGGTGTGGGAACAAATATTTCAATGGCATATACTTCAAAGTATAACAATAAGTCAACAGGCGATAAAATGGATATAGAGTTCGAAATAGGAAATAGTGAGCAAAATTCCTTAAATAAATGTGGGGAGAGGCAGAGTGAGCTTACTGAAATATACATGAATATGTTGTCGGAAAATAACAGTTCTCTTTACAATAAATTGGTAAATAATAAAAATGCAATTGAACAGGTGTCACCGGATAAGGAAATTCCAAATGATAAGCTGAAAAATATCGGAATGACAAGTTTTGGACTGTCTGATACAGAAAGTCAGGTAGTTTTAGCTTCATATGTGAAAACATCAAAGGAGGATTATCCTGTTGTTCAAGTGGCATATGGACATGGTGATAACAGAAAAGTATATCATGTGCATGTAAATGATGTTGATACGTCGAATGCTTCGGATCTGGAAATATTTGCGCTTATGTCATATGAGGGGTATAAAGGAAGAACTGCGCCTGATTCGATAAATAATTACTCTGCCTATAAAATAATGAAAGCAGATGCCGGTTATGGAATGGCTTCTGCTGATGAAAATAGCTTTGTAAACAAAAAAGTGAATGCTGATTATTTATTATATATGATTCATTAAAGAAGCGGGAAACAGAACAAGAAGCAAAGAGCTTTGATGTATGTGAATATTTGCTCCAGATGATAAAAAATCGTTAAAAGCAGCAACTTTCAGTGCCGAAGCATAATAATCGTATGGAATGTCTTGGTAGGATCATCAAAGTAAAAAGTCATTTCACCGTTATACTTCTTAACAATATTTTCTATACTACGCATACCGAATCCATGAAACTGTGGATTCGGTTTTTTAGTTGGTAAAAGGTTGCCATTCTTGTCGATAGGATTTACGCGGCAGGAATCAATGAGCGTGATAATGGTCATGTTATTTTTCTCTTTCTTAAAAACATTGAGTTCTATAAAAGGATTAACTGTTTTTTCGGCTGACTCTACAGCATTATCCATGAGATTACCGAAAAGTACACTGAGATCATCATATGTCACGAAATCAATACACTTACTTCTTATATCAATGTGTAGCGCAATATTTTGTGTGAGACATATCTTCTGGTAACGGCAGAGCAGTGCATTTAAAAGGTCATTATCGCATACCCGCACGGAGTGCTTTAACTCAGAAGAACCGAGTACGTGGGTAAGGTATGCTGCGATTTTTTCAGAATCGTGCTGTTCGTTCAGTGAGGCTATGGCATTGAGATGCTTTTTGATGTCATGAATGAGAACTTTTTGTTTCTCATCCTGTGACACGAGGGCTTTGTAGTATTCTACAGAGTCGGCATCACGCTGGTTCTGAAGTGTGAGCTCTGCTATTTCGGAATTTTTTTGCTTAATATGTTCAAACAGCCCAAAGATGAGTATGTTTATAAGCAGCATGAAAAAGCTGCTAAGGATGAGCAGATAGTTGAGTGGAGATTTTATTTCATAATTCATAAGAAAATATATCATTGTGTATATTACAAATACGGAAATAACAGGTATTATAGCCAATGTAGTGATTTCATAGATGGAAAATCGTATATTGGATCTGGTGCTGGATAGCTTATGTGATATAAAATATATGATTACAAAGTAAAGTAATTTGCTTAAAAAACTAACTGAATAAAGCAAAACGGTATCATTCATTTTAGAATAAAAATGATATGAAAACTTTGAAAAAATCCCCATAGAAGCAAGCTCACACAAAGTCATAATTACAATCATAATTGCAGAATGAAAAAAGAGAGTTGCACTATTTTCCATGGTTGAAATTTTCAAAAAAACAAAAGTAGCAACAAAAAATAAGGCAGTGTTTAATAAAGCAATATGTGCGAATGAAATAAAATATATGGGGATAAATAGTATTGTAAGTAATATATATCGTTTTATCGAGGAAATTTTGTATTCAAAAACATTAGATGAATATTGCAACAGTATTAATGCCTCAGAAAAATAAACTAAAAAATAACAAACAGCAGCACTCATAAGTATTACCTCTTACTTTCCATAAACACCAAATATGCTTTCTTAAATTCGGTGAATTTTCTTCTTGTTAAATATGCTGTAAACTGACCATCACAAAGATATATAAGCTCGTGATCAAAGCTTGTTACCATAGCCATATTTACGATATAGCTACGGTGTGACTGAAAAAAGGTAGCCTGCGGCAGATGCTCTATCCAAAATTGAAGTGTCTGAGTGGAGTCCAAATCAGCCGTGGCAGTATGTACTATAACCTTTCTCCCCTTTGCCTCCACATATACGATATCGCAAGTCAAAACAGACGTAACACCATATTTTGTTTCAACTGCGATTTTTGTTTGATAGAATAGTATAGCTCAAGTGCATCATCTAAATTTTGGAATAACCGTTGTTTATCTATTGGCTTAGATAAGTATCTGAATACATGGAATCTCATGGCGGCATCCAGATATTCGAGGTAAGATGTCACTATAAAAATAATAACGGAGTCATTCTGCTTTTTTAGTTCATTTCCCACATAGATGCCGTCAAAACCGGGCATTTCTATATCCAAAAAGATGATATCTTTTTGGGATTTATCAGAAAGAAGGCTGTCCCCATCATTAAAGGTTACAATATCGAGATTATTTACTTTCTTTTTGTTGAAATATGTTTTGATTATCTGGGATAGTGATTGCGTGATAGATGGATCATCGTCACAAATAAGTATTCTCATTAGAACTCTCCTCTAAAAACATAGTTGCTGATATCATTATAGAAGAGTATGGGAATTAAGGCAAGAAGACGGTACGAAAAGACATAAATTGACCAAAAATGGCAAAAAAATGTCGTTTCATACAAATCTATAGATTTGTGATAAGCTAAGATATATTATATAAGAACATTATTGTAAATAGAAGTTGATGAAAATTAAAAAGCGAGGAGAATACTAATGAAGAAAGTAACAGACAGAAGAAAAAACATTATTTCACATGTCAAAGGTACACTTGATACGATACTTAGAGTAGAAGCAAATTCGGCATCATGTTGTGTAATATATGAGCCTAAAAGCCCAAAAGAATTATCAAAATTTAAAAGGAAAACTAAATAATATGAGTGAGAAAATAGCAAATTGGTTAATTGGACAAAAGGCTATTTCTTCAGATGAACGTGAACTGTATGCATATGCAGTTCACTGTTTATTTTCGCTTATTTATCCGATTGCATTTGCTTCTGTGGTAGGCATTATTTCGGGCATGATTATGGAATCGATTGTTATGATAATTCCATTTATGATAATAAGAAAATTTTCAGGTGGGTATCATGCAGATAGTTTTGGGAAATGCCTCATAATATCTAGTATAGTAATTGCAGGAGCGCTATTGATTGGAAAGAATATATATAATGGTGTTACATTGAATGCTCTTTATATAGTTGCGAGTATATTATTAATAATATTCAGTCCGATTGACTCGATTAATAAAAGACTTGATGATGACGATAAAATGTTCTGTAAAAAAATAACCATAGTCATAGTTTTCGTAATTTTTGTTATAACAGAAATTTTATGGTGCATGGGATATAGGTACTACACAAGGTTTATTGTGTTTGGTGTAATACTTGAGGAGTTATTACAGTTAGTAACAATTTTTCGCAATATGGTAGAGAATGAAAGTTATAGAAAAATTAAAATATAATATTTTTTATAGAAAAAAATATTGTAAAAAACTGGTAGATAACACTGATAATAAGAAGTTATCTTCTGGTTGTATTTATATAATATTTCAGTAAATTAAATAATACAAGGAGAATAATATGAATATACTATTAGAAAAATATATAGATTTATATAATGAAATGAAAAAAAACGATAAAAATTGTATTCCATTATGTGCTGCTGAGACATATATTTCAGAATTTGTAAAACAGCCATTAAATTCAGAATTTGAGGGAAAATACTATTTCTTTAAAACAACAAAATTGAAGAGTTAAAGGATCTTATAACTTTAGCGTGTAATCGATTATTTCATTCTAAATATGCAAATGCTGAAAGTTTGAGTGGTATCAATTGCTTTACGGTATGTGTCATGTCACTTTTGAAATCAGGGCAGAAAGTTCTACTGTCTACCCCAGAGCAGGGAGGACATGCCTCTATGCCTGTTATATTAGACACATTAAATATACAATATGATTCAATACCATATAATTTTGATAAATATCAAATTGATTATACTAGTTTAAATAAAATGTGTGCAACAGGTAATTATTCCTTTATAATTTTATGCCAATCTGATTTAATAACGGTTCCAGATTTAAATAAAATTGATTTGCCATCAAATATGGGAATAATATATGATGCAACTCAAACATTAGGATTAATATGTGGTAAATGTATACCAAATCCTTTAGATTATCCAAATGTTATTTTATTGGGTGGTACTCATAAAACTTTACCTGCTGTAGCTTGCGGATTAATTATGACAAACAACGATTTATATATTGAACAATTAAAGTCTAATATAACTCCAAATTATCTTAGAGATATTCAACCTAATCATATGGCATGCTTATTGCTTTCTTTAATTGAGCAAATCGAATATGGTGTGGAATATCAACACACAACCATAGCTCTTGCCAATATGCTGGCTAAAAATTGGAAAAATATGGTTTTAATATTGCTAAAATCAGTGATGAAGTGTATACAATGACACATCAAATCTTTTTATTAATGACAAAAAAAGAAACTGATTTTTTCTATAATCAGGCCTTAGATTATAAAATTTCGCTAAATCAAAAGCACAAAAAATTATTCAGTGAAGATGGAATAAGACTTGGCACTCAACAAATAGCTAGATATAATTGGGAAGAACAAGATATAGACGAACTTGCAAAGCTTCTTTTTTTAATAAAACATAAAGGTAGTTTAAATGAAATTAAAACCATTAGAAAAAAACTTATAGATAAAAAAATACCGCATTTTACATATAATGAAATAATTATAGAATAGTCATTATCCTGTGATCAAAGCAACTTAATATTTGTTTTTTATAAGGATCTTCTAATTCAATAGAATTTAGCCGTTGAATAAGTAATGTCCCATATGCATTCTTATTTTTACACAAATTGTATATTTGTTCTTTCGATAAATGATTATCCGATTTGAAAATATCTATATTTTTTATATTATCCATATAGTATTTGATAATATTAACTTGTATTTTTATATTGTTATCATCTGTCTGGGCAAGACATCTATTATAGTCTAGGAGTGCTTCTTTATAATTTTGAAATAATCTATTTATTTCTGCTCTAATAAAATAGGCATTAGCTAGTAACCTGTTATTTTCATCCTTGTATATTTTAATAACAGAATTTATTGGTTCTAGAATTTCCTTTTTCTATATTTATTTTTATAATATAAATATATAGATTCATTTCTCATTATTTTATAGGCATTTTGAGGATCGTTTATTGGTGAAATTTTTTTACATTTTTCAAATGTTTTATAAAAAACATCTAATGTGTCAGAATCTGTATTAGGCACCACCATATCATCTACAAAATATTTGGCAACTAAAATCCCCAATGAGTCTGTTAATCCACGTATATTAGAAGGCTGAATTTTTTGCAAAATAGTTAAAGATATATCACATTTCCATAAATGTTTATAATAATGAGCCTCTAAAGTTTCTACTTTATTATTAATGTTATATTTTCTAAAAGTTAATTGCTTCAGCGGCATTAAAATAATAAGCGCATCCTGATAATTATTTAATAAATGCTCACAATCAGATTTCATTAAAATATATTTAAAATAAATATCATTATTATTTTGAAGTACAAGTTTATATTGTATTTCAAAATCCGATAATGATTTTTTTGCCAGAATATACTGACCCTTAAATAAAAATAATTGTATGCCATTCAATTGCTTATCATATTGAGTCTGCAAATTATATGTAATTTGTTTAATCCATTGTACATATTCCTGACGTTCTAGTAAAAAATGAATTTTTCCTATATTGCCAGACGTCAAATCGTACAATGTTTCTATTTCAGGTTTACACAAGCTTTCAATATTATCATAATTTTTGTTTATTTTTTTTTGAAGATCAGGTATATTCTCACGTTTAAATTCTGAAATATTGTAAATGCTTGCTTTTGTATTGATATTACTCTCAGAAATAAATAATAGAACAAAATCATACATTTCCTGTTTTGAAAAAATATGTTCAATTTTTTTTACATGGTCAACCACAATTAAAGTTTTATTAGTAACGATATTATCTTTAAAGAATAAATTCAATTCGGCATCAGTAACTTCATTCATATCAATATAATATGCACTACTTAACTGATTTTTTAGATAATTATATTCTTTAAATTCTTCATCCTTAGGGTAGTTTATATAATCAACTAATTTTAATGCTAGCCAACTTTTACCACATTGACTGTCTTTACCGGATAGCTGTACTATTTTATGAGTATTCAATATTTCTATTAAATATTGTAAATCATGTTTTCTATCTGTAAAAGTATTTTGAGATAAACGATTTAGCATATTATTACTTTCCTTATATCTTTCTTTGACAATAGGTGATAAAGTATATATATATGGAATAATTATTAATAGTGTCCCTACTACGATACCAATTATATTATTATTTTGTGAATTTAATATAGATAAAATAAAAATTAGTCCTCCTAAAATTATAGGAAGTAGTACAAATATATTTTTAGATTTTCTGTTTCGTTTCATTCGCTACCCTTCATTTGTAAATAAAAATATAACAATTTTTAAATCCATACAACTAGTAGATAACTTCTTATTATCCTGTAATTATTGATTCAATAATTTGTAACAGAAATGATTAACAAGAAATCTCAAATAAAAATTGGGGGAATTTGATGTTCCTATAATCAGTTTGAAATATTCATGTTTCTCCGAGGATGCTTAGATGCTAATATATCTTTTGTTTTGACATAGTTACATGTGTATATATTTCGGTTACATTTATAGAACTGTGTCCAAGCATGGTTTGAATATAGCGTATGTCAACGTTTTCTTCGAGAAGCTGCGTGGCAAAAGTATGACGGAACATATGTGGTGTAATATGGTAGTCGATGTCAGCAATTCGACAATATTTATTGATCATATCTCTTACAGACTGATCAGACAGACGATTTCCAGTATTGTTTACAAAGAAATATCCGCAGGCACTTATCTGAGAATAGTATTCAGTATAATATTGGTTAAGGATGTTTAGTACATTAGGGTCACAGATGTGTATGAGACGTTCTTTAGATCCTTTTCCATGGATTAAAATTATATTGTTCTGCAAATCCATGTTCTGTAATAAAATAGAACAAAGCTCTGAAATTCTGATCCCTGTTGCAAAAAGTAATTCAAGTACGGCAATATCACGTAGTGTTTTTCGCTTTTGGCATGGGCTTGTGGTTTTATGATATTTTGCGTATGCAGCATTAAATAGCACTTCTAATGTTTTAAGAGGTATTGTTTTAGGAAGAATGACCGGTTCACGGAATTTAATTTGAAGTTTGTTAAATGGATTTAGAATAATTATATCCTTGTATTCCAAATAGTGAAAAAAGGCTTTAATGGATGCAATTTTACGTTTTACACTTTTGGGTGAATATTGTTGATGCAGATTGGTAATATAAGACTCCAAAACAGAGGTTGTAATGTATTCTATTTCAGTTATTGATATTTGCTCTGAGAATTGTCGCAGGTCTATTTTATAGGCTTTTAAGGTTTTTGTATCCAGACGTTTTTGAGCTGTGCAGTATTCAATATAGTTTTTTATACGGGTTTCTAATGTGTTCATAATGGTAATACTCCTTCGTTTTATTTGACTTCAAAAATATATCGCATATTAATATGAAAGTATATAAATAATGAAAAAATATGGAATAAAGATACTAAAATCAAGGTTAATATGTCATTTGGTGTATAAACTATTGAAAAGATTTTTTAAATAAATATAATGAGAATGATTATATACTGTCTATGTAATCTTATAAAAATCCGCTGCATAAATAGTTGAAGCGGATTTTTTATTTATGAGAAATTTTGTATAATTGTGAAATAAATATTTCTGATAATTTATATAGCAGATGTATAATAAATTATTTAATATAGAGAGCATATACATTTTATAATTTTTAGACCAAAAATATATGCAAAATGTCGTTTGACGTATATTGTATTGAAATATTAGTTTTGATTATGATAATTAGAATTAGAACTATTATAAAATTTATGGAGGGAGAATAATATGAGAAAAAAATTTTTATCTTATATTGCTATATTTAGCTTAATAATGGGGTTATTTGTAATGGGTCAAACAAATACAATATATGCAGATAATACGAAATTGAATCCAGATGATATGGAAAGTATTTTAAATGATATTTCATCGGTAGGGAAGGCATGGGAAAGCATGGAATTTCAATCACAAGAAATATCTGAAATAATGCAGTTACCAAGAAAAAATTCAAATTTTTATAAAGGAATTGAGGCGTCAATAAATGAATTGTCTAATGCATCTAAAGTATGAAGATGTCGGAAGGCAATATATAGATACATGTGTTACGGGACTGTTAGGTGCATTAGCTGGAACAACATCTATTTTAGGATTTGGTTTATCTATATCAGTATGCTATTATAATATGTATATGAACTTGTATGATAAGGCTAAAATAACGGCATTGCATTATTCATTATCGGGAAGAGTTACAGAAAGATTAGACATGTTATTATGGGAATAAAATATTACAACAGAATTAGAAATATAATATTAATTTGGAATATTTATTTAACGATACTTATTCCGTTTGTAGTTCTTTTATCGGGAATATGGCATTTGGAATCAGGTGTCAGACATGGAAAGGCGGCAGGATTACCGATAGCTGTAATCTTAGCTTTTTTACCTTTGGTACTGTTTGGATTGAAGTGGAAAATGGATAGTACATTTACAATTATTGTATCTTGTGTATGGTTTATATTCATGTGGAAAATGGCATATTACTTCTTTTATGATAAGACAAACTCACCGATTGTTTATTATAGTTCAGTGGTAGTCAATATTACTGCGTTGATGTGGAGCATAATAGTAAAAGAATACAAACCTTTGGAGGAACATATTTTGAAATATCGGCAAGATCAATGGCTGGTTCCATGTTCGGAGAATTATAAAGAAAACAAAGTACTAAGAAGTATATGGTTGGTTTGTTTTATAGGAACAGTAGTATTTTCATTCGTTTGTCAGTGGGGGTAAAATAACGACAAAAATCTGTTGCAATAATTAAAATTGTAAAGAGGTTATTTTGGGCAGTGAAATCGACCAAAAGGATATAAAAATGTTGCTTCGTGTAAATAGTATTGAAAAAATAACGAAAATGATGATAATAGAAATTGTCATTGACTTCAAGCAACAATAATTATTGTTATGTAACTTGTAAACTTGAAACACTTAAATTTCTAATTACAAAAAATCTATTTAGATATGGAAATTTTGAGTAATTAATATCAAAAGGAGAAAATCAATGAGAAAATTAAAAACTTTTTTTTCAACACTAGCAATAGGTATTATGTTTTCTGTTACAGTTGTTACGGCTCAAACTTACAATTTTTCGCTTATGACGGAAAATGTAACAAACACTAGTTATGTACGAAAAAATGGAGATAGTGCATATGCTGGGGTAAATGTAACATCTTTATCTTATCCTTCGGCAACAATAAAATTTAAAGCCTATAAGCAGGGAAAAGGCTTTGTTTCTAATTATAATTCAGTGAGAGGAATTGGGGGTACACAGGTTATATATACATCTACTGTATATAAGGATGATAGGATTAAGCTATATGGATATAATCCATCTTCTAATGGTGGCGTGACCGTTACAGTCTCAGGTTACTGGAATCCGTAAAATGTATTAACATTCAATGGGGTGATTTAATGAAGAAAATCTGCTATATAATACTTATACTATGTTTTTCACTTGTTAGTTGTGCACCAACTGAAAACGTAATAGATGATGGTACACAAGCTAATACCACAGACTTAAATGATTATGAAAATGTGCTAAATTCTTTGGACGAAGAACAGATAGGAAAACTTCCACAAAATATAAAATGCGTTGTAAATGATAAGCTGAACATTGATTCAGAAATTAATATCTGGGATGCAACAAGTTATTACGTTAAAAGTGGAAAAGTTAAGGCTATTAATTTTTCGGAAAATAAGGATAAATGCTATGATCTGATGGAAAAATTAGCAAAAGCGATTAATCTAAATAAGGATGTATGTGTACAAAGCCACAGATCGGAGAATGGTAATGAGATTTATTTATGGGATAACAATTATACTCAGGATAGCATAGCAATCAGAAATGATTCAGCTTTAGCCGAGACGCATGACGGAAAGCTTGCTGTTAGTGCGTCTAAATTTGGCACATATTACTCACCGTTTAATGATAAAGATAAGTTTAGAACTGACAAACAACTAATGTTTATGTCTGCCGAAGAGGCGGAAGAATTAGCGGTTAAAACAGCGAAAGAACTTGAAATTAATGTTTGTGAAAAAATGAATTATACGTTCTTGATGACAAAAATACATTAATATTTCCAGAGGATGATACAGATAAACAAAATGATACATATGTATTTTTTATGTTTCCGGACGTGTATGGTATTCCATATAGCAGATGCCCTGAAAATGAAGCGTTAACGGGTTATGCAAATCAAGAAAATCATTTGGTAATAGCTATGGATGAAAAGGAATTTCGTTTTAGATATTCCACCATTGTATGATTGGGTCGAGACAACTGAGACTGGTGAGATATTACATCCATCGTCTATACTTTCAAAAGAGGTTGATAAACTAAAAAAATACGTAACATCCGGGGATATTGAGGTAAGCGAAATATCATTAGAATATATGTTGTTTGCAGATAAAAATGAAACTTATGATATTAAGCCTGTTTGGGTGGTTTACTACTATCAAAACCAATTGGTGACAGGAGAAAACAGTTATACGCAAAAATGGCTCTTTATGATGTATATGACGCATATACAGGGGAGGAATATAGAATACAATGATAATAGATTTGAAAATGTGCATGTCTAGAAGTTTTCACAGCAAAAAATCATATTTATGCATTATTGGAATGATTGCAGCTTTATATATAAATGGGCTGGGAGCAATCATACAACAGAAAGAGAGCGCATCATTTAATGATATAGTAGCTGTTAGCATCTCATCAGGCTTTATTATTTTGTATTATATTTTAAGTGTATTTGGCGGAGGACTAAACCTGTGCCAGGATTTGCAAAGCGGATATATAAAATTCATAATTGCAAAGACGAAAAAAAAAGACTATATAAAAGCAGAGTTGATTTCGGCATTTATTTGGGGAAGTATTAGTGCTTTGCTATCAATTATAGTTTTGGAGTGTTAATTATATTTTCACTTATTATACTTGGTTATATGCCACGAAATGGTATTATTGGAGATTGGGCATATTTTACAGAAAATGTTTGGACAGGATTAATCTTTTCATTGTTATGTGGAACTTTATCCTGTCTTGCGGTTACAGTTACAATTTTTATTCCTAATATATTTGTCGGGACGGCAGCTCCGATTTTGATTTTGTATATGGTTATGACTCTGTTGAATAAATGGTGTAGTAATATATATTTATTACCATCCTGTGTGTATTTCGCATTTACACATATATTTGATAATATGTTATATCATTGGCTTTACGCGATATGCTATTCTGGTTGCATTGTTTTATTATGTATAAATTGTGTTATTGGAAGATGAAAAGGAGAATACAAAATGTTTAGAAGTATGTGGTGTAATATTAGAAAATGGCGCAATAATTACAGGGTATATATTGCGTTTTTGGCTGTAGCAGTTTTTACGTACATAAGAAGTGATAGTATAAAAACTATGCAGCGTTAAAAGGACTCTCAGTTACACCATTTTTTTTTACATTTCAAATGGATGATTCAATAACACGAATGTTATTTTATTTTGGGATAATCCTTTTGTTATGTAATGCACCATTTATTGATGAACACCAATTATTTACACTTTCCAGATTAGGCAGAAAAAAATGGTTTTGTGGTCAAATATTATATATTTTGTTAGCAAATGTCATATATTTTGCATGGATGTTTTTTGTAAGCATTATTGTATTTATTCCATGGGTTGCGCCCTCGGCAAAATGGGGAGATATTTGGATTAATCTATCTCATAATCCTGCACTTGCAGGTGTTGTATTGCATGAAGAAGCGGTTATATATTTTTCACCAATAATAGCATGTTTAATAACATTTTTATTAAATGTATCAGCCGGTTTTATTGTTGGGCTAATAATTTTGCTGCAAATTTGGGAAATAATAGAATATTTGGGGCTTCTATAGCGGCAGCGATGATTGTATTTTCGAATCTTATAGACGTGTTCTGGCTTTATAAGCTTCAGTATATGTCTGTAATTCATTGGACAAATATATTCATATTTATGAGGAAAAGTAATCCGATATCAATTATATATATTGTTACGGTTGAAATACTTGTAATTATTATATTAATTACATATATTTTGAAAAAGGTAAAAGTGTACATTGAATGTATTGGAGATGATTTGATGAATGAATTGGTAATATCTATAAAAAATGCTTATAAAAAATTTGGTGAGCAGGTTGTACTGAATGATGTTTCACTTGAAATATATAAAGGAAGAATATATGGAATAATAGGTAGAAATGGCAGTGGAAAAACAGTCTTATTTAAAAGCATATGTGGATTCATATTATTAGATTCGGGAGAAATAACAGTTTCAGATAAAGTAATCGGCAAAGATGTGGACATGCCTAAAAATGTAGGATTGATAATTGAAACACCTGGATTCCTAAAAGACTATTCGGCATATTGGAATTTGAAATTTCTTGCTGATTTAAATAAAAAAATCACAAATGATGATATAAAGAATGCTATAAGACGAGTAGGGTTAAATCCAGAGGACAAAAAGCTGTCGGAAAGTATTCACTTGGAATGAGACAACGACTTGGGATTGCGCAGGCAATAATGGAAAATCCTGATATTTTAGTTTTAGATGAACCTTTTAATGGGTTGGACAAAAAAGGTGTTACTGAAATGCGCAGTTTATTATTGCAGATGAAAGATGAAGGTAAAACCATTATTATGGCATCTCATTCTTCTGAGGATATAGATATTTTATGCGATGAGGTATATGAGATGGAGGCTGGAAAGATAGTGAGAGAATGAATAAAATACTAGAAGGAAAACTTATTCTTCTTGCAAGTCATAATCCATTAGATATAGATTTATTATGTGATTGCGTCTATGAATTAGATGCAGAGACAATTGTTAGCCAAAGAAGTATATTATCCCAATAACACAATTATTGTATTTTATAAAATAATCCGCTATACTATGATTAACAGTTATAGCGGATTTTTATGGAGGCTTTGATGGATAGAACATTAAAATTACCGGTTGGAATAGATAATTTTGAAAAAATACGAAAATCGGGCTTTTATTATATAGATAAAACGAGGCTTATAGAGCAGCTCCTGCAAAATTGGGGAGAAGTAAATCTTTTACCCGTCCGCGTCGTTTCGGTAAGACTCTTAATATGAGTATGTTTAAGAGCTTTTTTGAAATAGGTACGGATAAATCTATATTTGATGGCTTGTATATTTCACAAAATACAGCTTTATGCAATGAATACATGGGAAAATATCCGGTTGTGTTTATATCATTTAAAGATGTTAACGGGTTAACGTTTGACAGGGCATATGATGCACTTGTCCAGATAATAGGTGAAATAGCAAATGGATTTTCGTTCCTAATGAATAGTGATAAGCTTAGTAAAAATGAAAAAGAGCAGTATCAGGGAATTATACAGATTAAAGATGGAAAATATCATATGAGTGATGGTGTGGTTATTTCATCATTAAAAGTGTTATCTCAGCTTTTGACTAAACACTATGGCAAGAATACTATTTTTATAATAGACGAATATGATGTACCGCTGGATAAAGCATTCCAGCACGGTTACTACGATGAAATGGTCGAGCTTATCAGAGGTATTTTGGGAAAAGTTTTAAAAACAAATGATTATTTACAATTTGCAATTCTTACAGGGTGTCTTCGTATCTCGAAAGAAAGCATTTTTACCGGAATAAATAATTTTAAAGTTTTATCGATTCTTGATGCCAGATTTGACGAGCAGTTTGGATTTTCGGATGATGAGGTGAAAAATCTTCTTGCAGACTATGGACTGGCATCACATTTTGAAGAGGCAAAGGAGTGGTATGATGGTTATCATTTTGGTAATGTGGATGTATACTGTCCTTGGGATGTTATAAATTATGTGGACAATCTTGTTGCCAATCCAACTGCCAGACCACAGACTTACTGGATAAACAGTAGCGGAAACAGCCTTGTAAGACGCCTTATAAATATAGCTGATTCGACAACCAAGGATGAGGTTGAGCGCTTAATTGCCGGAGAGTCTATTGAAAAAGTGGTTCATCTTGAACTTACGTACAATGAAATAGACAAAAATATAGATAATATATGGAGTGTACTTTTACTACAGGATACGACAAAAGTAGGTGAAGTGAGATTGCCGGATAGTGAGAATTATGCACTTAAACTTGTTATCCCAAACAAAGAGGTCAGAGAAGTTTTATTCTGCAGATACAGGAATGGTTCAAGGAAGTTGTAGCAAAGGACAATGATGAGATCAGAGTGCTGTCAAAGGCTATTCTTGAGGCTGACACTGAAAAGATTCAGAGACAGCTCAATATAATCATGGATCGTATGATAAGTATTCTGGACACTAAGGCTCGCGATAGACAGAAAGAAAATTTCTACCATGGTCTTTTGCTTGGCCTTTTGAGAGGAAGCAATCCGAACTGGCTGATCAAATCGAACAGGGAATCAGGGGATGGATTCAGTGACATTATCATAAAACCGGAGGATCCTGATTCGGGAATTATCATAGAGGTCAAATATGCAACGTCTTTTCAAGGATTGGATAAATCTTGTGAAGATGCAATGAATCAGATAAATACACGCAGATATGATGCTGTACTTCGTGAAGAGGGCAGATGCAATATCATAAAATACGGAATTGCATTTCATAAGAAGCGCTGTAAGGTGGTATCGGATAAGTAAATAGACTTAATAAAAAGATATTCTGATAAATAGGTTGATAGTAAAGTCGTGACAAAAATCCATTGCAATAATTAAAATTGCAATGGATTTTTTATTTTAAACTATGACACATCACAGGTTTATAATCATCATAACAATTAAACATCAGCAAGCAAAGGAGAAGAAAGAGTATGAAGAGGAAAAAAATTACAGCAATAATGGCGGTGATTATGATGGCAGCGGGGCTTTCAGCCTGCTCACATTCAAATGCCAGGCTAGAGGGAAAATCCGGTATTGTAAAGGATGAGGCTTCAAAGAAAGAAGGTGACACCGGTGTAGTAGACCAGGCTCCGGCTACGTATGTGCAGGATGCGGAGTATGTTAACAAAGACGATATCGTGTCAGTTGATGATACAATTGAGATAAATGGAATTACTTATAAAATTGAAAAGTACGAGCATACAACGGAGTTTGGAAACAGAAATAAGGATACTGTTGCAGATTTTTGAAAGATAGCTGTGAAGGAAATATAGATGAAAATTATAACCGAGCAATGGCTATAGTTATCTTTTTATAACGTTGACAATCACTTATAAGGATGGAGATGATAAGCAGATTGAAGGTAATAGAAATGTGGGTGTTCTGTATGCCATCAAGGATGATATGGAGAGAATACAGGAAAACTCAGATTGTGTATATATAGACAACTATTGGCTTGGAGGAGATGAAAGTGACGTATATCATTATGTTTTAGGCAAAGGCGAGTGTATTACATCAGAGCTTGGATATATTATTCAGGATGAGGGAATACCTGAAGACTCTAAGTATATTTATTATTGTATAGAGGGCAAAGATTCAAAAACCAATGATACGGTGCAGAAATATTTTAAACTGGAGCTGTAGTTATGAATAGAATATTTAAACTCGAAATTAAACGTGCTTTTAGAAATAGATTGTTTGCTGCCACATTGTGTGTTGCGTTTGCAATATGTGTATGGCATTTTATGGAAAATGTGTGGATATGGAGGATGTATGTTTACTCTGACACGTATCCGTTGTCTGCATATGAGAAATGGATAGGTGCGGATAATGCAAGTGTGCAGCCGTTGCTGCTTTATCTGATAATGCCTGCTTTGTGTGCAATACCGTATGGCAGAAGCTTTTATTTTGATGTTAAATCAGGGTATGCTGCCCAGATCATATCAAGAGGAAAGAAGAGCGATTATATAAGAGCAAAATATGGAGCTGCATTTGTAAGCGGTGCGCTTATTGGAATGATACCACTGGTGTTTGACTTTCTTCTTACTGCAATGGTATTTCCGATGGTAATACCACAGGTAGGAACAGGCACATTTCCGGTAGCGGCAATGGATATCATGTCAGGGGTATTTTATACACATCCACTTGTATACAATCTGATTTTTGTGCTGATTGATGGCTGCTTCTGGGGACTTTTAAACTGTGCAGTGTTGTGGGCGGTTAATTTTGTAAGAAACCGGTTCTGGATATTGCTGACACCGTTTATCATATACATATTTGTGTTCTGCATGGTTCATTTTGTAAACAGGGTGAGTTTATCACCGGTAATGTTTCTTAGGCCAAGTGCACCGTTTAGAAATGATATCAGGGTTGTAATCTGTGCATTTATTATCCTTATAGTGGTAAATGTTATATTTTACATACATGCGGTAAAGAAAGAGCTTGTTGCTTATGAATAGGAGAATTTTTGCAAATCTGATCTTATATGATATCAGAAAAGGATTTAGGGAAAACAAGATAAAATGGATAGTCGGAGTATTCATATTTGTATTTTTTTCATTTATCACCGTCAGTGATTTTAGTGTGAATTCACCGGAGTTTGGATTTTTGGCATACTTTACAAATATACTTCAGGGTATGCCGCCATACATAAAGACAGATGACAGCGTATTCACCATTCCGGTGTCATGGTTTTTGCTTTATGCGTTTTTATTTTTTGTGGTAGGATTTTATCCATCGTCAGATTTGTATGGTGCAGGCAAAAAGACACTGATATTGTCAGGCAGCAGGTTTAAGTGGTTATGGAGTAAGTATATATGGACGGTCATAAATGTGATCGTGTATTATGCTGCAATGATACTGGTTCTTGCGGCTGTGACATGTGCAATCGGGAAGTGGAGCACAAAGCCTGATGATATGCTCATGGAAATGGGAATAGATATGCAGCAGTTTTCGACTGGAAATGAAGTGCTTGTATGGCTGATACTGCCAATGATATGCGCCTGTACAATTGCGGTGGTGCAGCTTACTATCAGTATTTTTGCCGGTGCAATCGCTGGATATATTGTTTCAATAGTTTATCTTGTGGTGTCTGTTTACTGGGTGAGTCCGTTTCTTATGGGCAATTATCTTATGATCATCAGAAACAACAGGCTCTGTGCGGGCGGAATGGATGTGGCTGACGGAATAATAAGCTGCATTATTGTGACGGTGGTTTCTGTTGTGCTCGGAAGTGTGTATTTTAACAGAAAGAATATTTTGTGAGGTATTTTATGAAGATAGAGATAGAACATGTTTCTAAAAAGATAAAGGATGCTCTGGTACTCGATGATGTATGCATGACACTGGAAAGTGGTAATATATATGGATTTCAGGGCGTAAACGGCTCCGGCAAGACAATGCTGATGAGAGCGGTAAGCGGACTTATGTATCCTACAAGCGGTAGCATCAGGATTGATGGAAAGGTGCTTGGAAAAAATATGGCTTTTCCGGAAAAGATAGGAATGCTTATTGAGAATCCTGCCTTTATAGATAGTTATACAGGCTATGACAATCTAAAATGCTTGCATCAATAAATAAAGGTGAAGTTGATATAAGCAGGGCACTTGAAACGGTTGGACTGAACCCACAGGATAAGAGAAAGTATAGAAAATATTCTCTTGGAATGAAGCAGAGACTGGGTATTGCCTGTGCCATTATGGAGGAACCAAAGCTTCTTTTGCTGGATGAACCTTTTAACGCCCTGGACAAGGAGGGACAGGAAAAACTGTCAGAAATCATAAGGGATATGCGTGATAAAGGAAGTCTTATACTGCTTAGCTCTCACGATAAGGATGAGCTTGAAAATCTATCCGATGTAATCTATCTGGTGGACAGCGGAAGGTTTAAATTGAAGTAACGAGGAGAATTTATTATGAAGCAAAGGAAATCAAAACAAGTAAGACTTTTATCGGGAATACTCATAGGAATTGTGATGATTGCTGTTTTGGCAAGGATTGTTTATCTGAATCATTGCTATCCATCCCCAAAGGTCATCACATATACAGAAAATGACACTATAAAGCTTGGAAATTATGAGATAAAGCAGACCGGATGGGAGTGGGGCGATGGCAGTCTCCTAAAAGAAAAATGTCCGGATTATGTATATAATCAGATGGATGATGGCTCAGAAAGTCCTTTTGACAGTGTGCGTGTGGGGCTTATAACCTTGTCAGTTACCAAAGTAAAGGACGATACAACATCACTTGATCTTACAAGCCTTGCGTTTGAAATGGGAACTAATGGTAATCAGTATGACATGGAGCTGTTTTTTAAATTAAATCCAACTTTGGAAGCTTTGGAGATAAAGCTTAATGCCGGTGAGGAGGCGTCCTTTGTTATACCATATACAATGAATGAGCAGCAGGTATCAAAGAAAGACTGGAACAGTGTAGATAAGATGAAGCTGTATATGGTGCTGCAGTATTATCCGCAGAAGATAAGGTTGTGCTGTGCTGGTTAATAAAAAGTTTATAATTTTTATTAGCACTCGCTATTGACGAGTGCTAATAATGGTGCTATAACATACTTGTAAACAAAAGAAAGCAAATTTCCAAAAGGAAAGTTACAGGTATGTAAGGAGGTATGACCTATGTTATTAACAACTACAAACAACAACTTATTTGATACATTTTTCAGTGATCCATGGTTCAATGATCCTTGGTTTGATGACAGGGACGTACAGAAGGCACAGAAGAAATTATACGGACACAACGGAAAGAGAATGATGCTCACCGATATCAAGGAAAGCGATAAAGGCTATGAGCTTGAGATGGATCTTCCGGGATTCAAAAAGGATGAGATTAAGGCTTCTTTAGAGAATGGTTATCTGACCATTACAGCAGAGAAAGGCTTAGAGAAAGATCAGAAAGAGGAAGAGGGCAAGAAGTATATCTGCAGAGAGCGCTACTCAGGAAGCTGTCAGAGAACCTTCTATGTGGGTGACGAGATTGAGCAGGATGACATAAAGGCATCCTTCAAGCATGGAATCCTTCGCCTGGATATTCCAAAGAAGCAGCCTAAACCACAGGTTGAGGAAAAGAAATGTATCTCCATCGAGGGATAATCAGATATTGCAAATGATAAGCGGGCTGCCTGTGCAGTCCGCTTATACTATATGGTGTAATGTATATTGTTTAATTATGATGATAAATTGTTACAGGTAAATAGAAAGGCAGGTGAGTATAATGGCAGCAAAGAGAGATTATTATGAGACTCTCGGAGTGAACAAGAGTGCGGATAAAGAGGCAATAAAGAAGGCTTATCGTAAGCTGGCAAAGAAGTATCATCCTGATACAAATGCAGGCAATCCGCACGCTGAGGAGATGTTCAAGGATGTCACGGAGGCATACAATGTCCTCAGTGACGAGAAAAACGTAAGCTTTATGATGAGTTTGGCTTTGCTGGTCTGCAGGATGGCTTTTCCGAGGAGGCTGCAAGACAGGCTGCACAGGGTGGCTTTGGTGGATTTGGCGGCTTCGGCGGCAATGGCTCTTTCAGTGGCTCATACAGCTCAAATGGCGGACCATTTACACATCAGGAATTTCATTTTGAGAACGGCTCGGGGATATGGATGATATTTTCTCAATGTTCGGAGATATGTTTTCACATGGTGGCGGTAATCACAGTGGCTGGAGTACAAGTGGTAACAGTGGATTTACTGGAAATAGCGGTAGCTGGAGTAATTTCTCAGGTGGCAGAAGTTCAGCCGGTCGCAAGGGTTCTGATGTTATGGCTGACCTTACGATTTCATTTGACGAGGCTGTTTTGGATGCGAGAAATCTATTTCGTTACAGGATCCGTCCACAGGCAAGGTTTCCAATCTGTCCATCCATATTCCGGCAGGAATCGAGTCGGGCAAGACAGTCAGACTTAAAGGACAGGGAAATCCGGGCAGAAACGGTGGTGTAGCCGGAGATGTGCTTCTCAACGTAAATGTGACACCGAGCAGTGAGTTTGAGCGGAAGGGACAGAATGTATACAGTACAATCCGTGTTCCGTTTACGACAGCGGCTCTCGGTGGTAAGGCGAGGGTGCATACTCTTTATGGAGATGTGGAGTGCAGCATCAAGGCAGGTACACAGGGCGGCAGCAAGATACGTCTCAAGGGCAAGGGTATTTCGAGCATGAAGAATCCTTCAGTAAAGGGAGACCAGTATGTGACTGTTGAGATTTCGGTTCCACGCAGGCTTACGCCAAGGGCTAAGGAAGCGCTTGAGGAATACAGGGCTGTGAGCTGATGAATTTTATGTGCTTTATATATGGAAAACATATTTGAAATCCGCTATACTATAGGTATTATAGTACAGCGGATTTTTTGCTTGATGAGATTTTAAAAGGAGAGACTATGGGAAGATTTTTAAATCCGGATAACAGTTCATTCCAGGATGTCATTAACTCTGAGATATATGTTGATAAAACAGGTTTGCTGGATTACACAAACAGTGTGATAAATACCACATCAAAATTTATATGTAACAGCAGACCGCGCAGATTCGGTAAATCTATTACAGCAGATATGATGGCTGCATATTATAGCATGGGCTGTGATTCGAGAGAACTGTTTATGGGATATGATATAAGTAAGAAGGGTAGCTTTGAGAAATATCTTAATAAATATGATGTGCTGCATCTGGATATACAGTGGTGTATAGAACCGGCAAAAGGTCCGAAAATGTTGTATCATATATTATAGAGAATACAGACGCTGAGCTTAAACTTGCATTTCGGATGTGAAGGTTGAAGGAGAGTTACGCTTTCAGATATGCTTTCACAAATAAATGCACAGACAGGAAAAAGATTCATAGTGATAATAGATGAGTGGGATGTTCTGGTTCGCGATGAGGCAAATAATCAGTCGGTACAGGAGGAGTATATTAATTTTCTCAGAGGACTTTTTAAAGGTTCATCGGCTACAAGATATATTGCGCTTGCATATCTGACCGGAATCTTGCCGATTAAGAAGCTTAAGACACAGTCGGCACTTAATAATTTTGAAGAATTCACTATGATATCTCCTGGGGATTTGCGCATTATATTGGTTTTACAGAGGATGAAGTGAAGAAATTATGCGAAAAGTCCGACGTGATTTTGAACTTGTGAAGAAATGGTATGATGGTTACCTGCTGGGTGAATATCATATATATAATCCAAAAGCTGTGAGTAATGTAATTAAATGGGGGAATTTTCAAAGCTATTGGAGCCAGACAGGCACATATGACTCTATCCAGCCACTTATAAATAAGGATTTTGATGGACTTAAGAGTGCTATAGTTGAAATGATTTCAGGTGCAGAAACAGAGGTTAAAACTACTACATTTCAGAACGACATGGTTACATTCAGAAATAAAAATGATGTTATGACGCTGCTTATACACCTTGGATATCTGGCATATGATCAGAAACGGCAGATGGCATATATTCCGAATGAGGAAATTCGTATGGAGTTTATGAATGCGGTTGAGGATGATAAGTGGAACGAGCTTATAGAGTTTGAAACCCAGTCAGAACGGCTTCTTGAGGCAACGCTTGATATGGAAGAAAAAGTGGTTGCGGAATATATTGATAAAATTCACAACGAGTATGCTTCCACTATACAGTACCATAATGAAAATTCATTGAGTAGTGTGCTTGCCATAGGATATATTTCGGCCATGAAATATTATTTTAAGCCTGTACGTGAAATGCCAACAGGCAGAGGCTTTGCTGATTTTGTATTCATTCCTAAACAGGAATATGTCATGGATTATCCGGCTTTGGTTGTTGAACTTAAATGGAATAAAGACGTAAAAACTGCTATAAACCAAATAAAAGACAGACAGTATCCGCAGTCTGTTTTACAGTATACCGGAAATATTTTACTTGTCGGTATTAATTATGATAAAAAGACTAAAGTGCATGAGTGTATAATAGAAGAACTGGTAAAATAAGAAAGGATACAAAATGAGCAATTATATAATGGATCTTAGAAAGGTGGTCGGACATGCCCCTTTACTGCAGGCGGGAGCGAGCATCATCGTTGAAAATGAAAACGGACAGGTGCTTCTCGGAAGGCGCACAGACAATCACCAGTGGGGCTACGCAGGCGGTTCTATAGAGCTTGGAGAGACTGTTGAGGAGGCCGCAAAAGAGAACTCTTTGAGGAGATGGGACTTGTTGCAGACGAGATGGAGCTGTTTTATATCAATTCAGGCGAGGAGACTCACTACATCTATCCGAACGGCGATGAAGTCTATAATGTGGAAATCATATACATATGCCGCAAATATCATGGCACCATAAAGCGCCAGGAGGAGGAAGTCGAGGAGCTTAAGTTTTTTGATGTGGATGATATTCCGGAGGATATTTCTGAGCCAATCAGACCTGTATTTCGTGAATATATAAAGATGAGGAAAAGAACAAAATAAACTTTAACGCTTTAAATGAAAAAAGTGCTTGCGCATGTCTTATAAAAGAGTTATCATAATACAAAACGAAACACTTAGGAGGATTTACAATGGAAAAGCGTATTTCAGGTCACACAGGCTTATTAGCACTCATAGGATCACCGGTTGGTCATTCGGGTTCACCGGCTATGTACAATTACAGTTTTGAAAAACTTGGTCTGGACTATGCATACGTTGCATTTGATATAAAAGAAGACAAGGTTAAGGATGCTATTGCAGCAATGAAGACCTTCAACATGCGTGGATGTAATGTGACCATGCCTGATAAGGTAGAGGCTGCAAAGTACATGGACGAGCTTTCACCGGCAGCCCGGATTATCGGAGCCATAAACACTATAGTAGATGACAACGGCAAGCTTACAGGACACATCACAGATGGTGAGGGATTCGTACACAACTTAAAGGATCACGGAATTGACATCAAAGGAAAGAAAATCACAGTTGCCGGAGGCGGCGGAGCCGCTACAGCTATCCAGGTGCAGTGCGCATTGGACGGAGCTCGTGAGATTACTATTTTCAACAAAAATGATGCTTTCTTTGAGCGTACACTACAGACTGCAGAGAAGATCAAAAAAGCAGTTCCTGAATGTGTTGTAAATGTATACGATATTGATGATACAGCCAAGATGACAGAGGAAATCCAGTCAAGCGATATCTTTGCAAATGCAACGATCGTTGGCATGAAGCCTCTGGATGATCAGAGTGTGGTAAAAGATCTTTCAGCTTTCAGACCGGGGCTTGTAGTTGCAGATGCAGTTTACAATCCGGAGGAGACAAAGCTTCTTCGCGAAGCAAAAGAGGCAGGCTGCACATGTGTAGGCGGAAAGGGAATGCTCTTATGGCAGGGCGTCGCCGCATTCAAGCTTTACACAGGACAGGATATGCCGGTTGATGATGTGAAGAAACTGTTCTTCAGCTAGATTTAAGTTCTTATTACAATATCATTAGATAGCTTCCTGTTATACAGGAATATGATAAAACAACAGCTCGCGGTTTCCGCGAGCTGTTGTTTTTTAGGAGTTTTTAGGTTTATTATTTTAAAGGAGAATTTATAAATAATCGTGACGGGCAAGCACGTTTAAGATATTTCTACCTTCCTCTGTACCCTCAATGATTCTGCGGGCACGCTTGCTGTCTCCGATATTTACGATTTCAACATTGGTATTACTGAAGGCCTCATCAATCTCTGAAAGAACAGGTGTGTTGGCTCTCATACCAAGGCAGATGAATCCGTAATCAAATGGGATTTCCTCAATCTCACCCTCTGGATTCTTTACGATGAAACGGTCATTCTTAACCTCCTGCAGAGCAGTGTTGGTCATCTGTTTTACACCGTATTTTGCCATTTTTGCGTTTGTGTCACACTTTGTGACAGGGTCAAGTCCGTTTCCAATCATTGGAAGCATCTCAACCATTGTTACCTCTGCGCCTCTTTCTGTGAAGAATTCCATCACGTCAAGACCTACGGCACCACCGCCGATGATGGCGATTTTCTGTCCCTTCATATCCTCAGGATACTCATTGATGCGCTCAATCATCTTAAGGACTGTTGCAACATTTGTGCCATCCTTGTCAACGAGGTCGTGAAGACCTGTGATAGGTGGGAGAGTAGGTACAGAGCCTGTTGCGTTTACTATGATATCAGGGTTTAAGGCCTTTACCATATCAACTGTTGCTGCTGTATTTTTGAAAACAAACAGGTTGTGAAGCTTGCTTGCACGGTGAATCATGTAGTTAGGGAAGTCTGCAAGACGCTTCTTGTCAGGAATCTTGGAGATAACTGATGCAAGTCCGCCAAGCTCTGCCTTCTTCTCAATGAGGAAGGTTGTACATCCAACCTCTGCTGCTGTGCAGGCTGCCTCAAGACCGGCAGTACCACCACCGATTACAACCACGTTGCAAGGCTTGTTTATCTTTGTCTTCATGTAAGCCTCAACACTGTTTACGGCAGGGTTTACTGTACAGCGGATTGGCTGGTTGAGACCGATTCTGTGTCCGGCGCATCCGATGTTACATGAGATACATTTTCTGATATCGCACACATTTCCGAACTCTACCTTATTAACCCACTTTCAGGGTCAGCGATAAGTCCACGGCCCATACCGATGAAATCAGCATCGCCTCCTGCAAGGATATCCTCGGCTACCTGTGGGTCACGGATATTTCCTACTGTGATACATGGCTTGTTGTATTTCTCTTTTACAGCCTTTGCCATGAATGAGCGCCATCCGTCAGGTAAGTAGTTTGCATCAATCTGGTACTGGATAGATCCGTTGAGACCACATGATACGTCGAATACATCTACTTCCTTCTCAAAATACTTTAAGTACTCAAGTGTATCCTCAAGTGTGTTTCCACCCTCCATGAGCTCGTCTGCACTGATACGGACGAAAATAGGGAAGAAAGGTCCAACCTGCTTACGAACCTCCTCGATAACCAGCTTTGCAAATCTTGCACGGTTCTCAGCTGAGCCGCCGAACTCGTCAGTTCTCTTGTTTGTGATAGGTGAAAGGAACTGACTGATAAGATAAGAGTGTCCTGCGTGGATTTCAACAGCGTCGAAGCCACAGATCTGGGCACGCTTGGCTGCCTCACCGTATTTCTTTACGATATGCATGATTTCATCCTTCTCGAGAGGTCTTGGGATTTCTCCGCCTGCCTTTGAAGGTACGTCTGATGCTGATACAGGCTGCATTCCGATACGTGAGCTCATTGCAGAAGCACCGGCATGATTTAACTGTATCGCGATACATGCACCATGCTTGTGAACACTCTCGCAGAGCTTGAAAAGTCTTGGGATGTAATTGTCCAAATCAATACGAAGCTGTGTTGTTCCGTTTGAACCCTGCGGAGAGTCAACACTAGCATTCTCAACGATGATGAGACCAGTGCCGCCCTTTGCTCTCTGCTCATAGTAGTTGATGTGGAGAAAGCTCATTTCTCCGTTCTGCTCACCGTAGTTAGTTCCCATTGGAGTCATGACGATACGGTTCTTTACTGTCATTCTTCGTACTGTAATTGGCTCAAAAATATGTGGATATTTGTTTTTCATAGTATTTTTTCTCCTTAATCTGCTAACCGGGTGGGCACGCGGTAGTGTAAATTGCTCTCATTACATTATAGTTTTGTTTCATTAAACTGATTGTCAATATTTGTTATCAAAGGCTGCGATATACAAAGTATGTGATTTTTTTAACAATCAAAAAGAGCAATGCACTCTTGTTACATTCAAGGTACAGCAAAAATGTATAAATGTCCAATGCATCTTTTATACGAAATCTATAGTTTTTGTCTATCAAATGGTGTATATTATTTCTAGACTTTGTTGTGAGCATTTGCCGGAGGTTCGTTTGCCATGCGCTGCACACCGGTGGTATATGCTCTCATAATTCCTTAGTCTAGTGGGAGTAAATGCCGCCTCAAACAGAGTTTATTAGGCGCGAAAAATCAAACGCGCTTTTTACTTTACTGGTATACTAAAGGCTGTGTTGCTTGAACGAGTATTTTCCGCGCCACTTTTGCTTGAGGCGGCATATAACTCCCACACGACACGTCATAAATCGAGCATATACCACCGGTGTGCAGCGCAGGGCAAGCGGACATCCGGCGAATAAATATATAAATACACAGGGGTGTACTATGAATCTGAGTCAATTGCAGTACTTCAAGGTACTGGCGCAGGAAGAACATTATACGAGGGCGGCACAGATGCTGTCGATTACGCAGCCGTCTTTAAGCCATGCAATCTCACAGCTAGAGCAGGAGCTTGGCACGCGTTTGTTTGAGAAAAAGGGAAGAAATGTCGTGCTGACCAGATATGGGAAGATGTTTCTGCCGTATGTTGGGGAATCATTAAAGGTGCTTAATGAGGGTGTGCAGCGCATTCAGGAGGTCAATGGCAGCAGGCATGGAATCATACATCTGGCATATATATATACGATGGGAAGTGAGTTTGCGCCAAAGCTGGTGCGTAAATTTCTCAATGCATACCCGGATTATGATATAGAATTTCATTTTACGGTTGGAACAACCGGTGAGATTATAGATGGACTAAAGGATGACAAATATGACATAGTTTTTTCTTCTTATAAGGATGGGGAACAGGATATAGATTTTAAGAAGATTGCGAATCAGAAGCTTGTGCTCGCAGTGCCCATGGACCATCCGCTTTCCATAAAGGACAGTGTGGATTTGCGGGACACAATAGAGTATCCGCAGATTTATTTTGAGAAGGGCAGCGGTCTGCGTCCGGTCATTGACCAGATGTTTGAGGAGATAGGACAGTTTCCGAAGGTAGCCTTCGAGATGGAGGAGGATTCGAGTATGGCGGGTCTTGTGGCGCAGGGCTTTGGAATAGCTGTGATGCCTGATATTCCAATACTTCGGTCACTTTCTGTAAAGACGCTTGATATATACAATCCTCCTTATGAGAGAGCGGTGTATCTGGCAACGCTTAAGCAGAGATATTTATCACCGGTTGCGAAGGCATTTATCAGGTTTGTGATCGAGGAGACTGCCTAGCTGCAGCTTTCCCGCACAAACTCTATGAAGCGCTTGATAGCCGGAAGCTGGTATTTGCCTGTCATGTAGCCCATGTATACAGTGTGTGAGAATGACTCATGCGAAACGAGGTGGCGTATGCAGATGTCATCGCGGTGAATTGCATCGACATCTGCGACAAGCGCAATGCCAAAGCACTGCGCCACGAGGGAGGCGATGCCGTTCTCATCGGGTGACTCACATATGAAGTTTGGCGATACATCATGCTTCTTGAAAAGCTTCTGGTGTACTTGCCAAGGCCTGAGTGTCTGGCATAGCCGAGCACAGGATAGTCTGCGAAATCAGTGGCTTCCATGGTATCCTTAAGTGTCAGTGGGTGGCCGGGAGGCAGTATGGCAACTATTTCCTGCCTTATAATAGGAACAAAATCAATACCATTTTCATCTGGCGAGTATGAACCGAAAATTATGTCATACCTGCCTTTTTAATCCCTCAATATTCACAGAGGTGATGTCCTGAAGAAATTGAATGTGATATTTTTATTTTCCTTTTCGGTGAGGAAAGAGCGCACGATAGTTGGGATAAACACCTTTGCAAGAGGTGATACGTAGGCGATATCGATGTGTCCACCGTCGGTTGCAATCTGGTGCATTTTGTTCTCGGCTCTCTTTACATCGTCCAGAATAGTAGACACGTGTTCTAAAAAAATCTCCCCGGCCTTGGTCAGTATTACATTCCTGCCTCTCTTTTCAAATAAAGTGACGCCAAGCTCGTCCTCTAAAGCAGCTATCGAACGGCTGAGGCTTGGCTCTGTGATATTCATTTTTTCGGCAGCCTGATTGAAGTGTTCCAGAACTGCCGCTTGGTAAAAATAACTTAATTGATTGAGCGTCATGCATAAATCTCCATAAAATAATAGATATAGTCTATGAATTACAAATATTATAGCCTGAATTTGTGTATATTATAACATGATTGGTACAGTAATGCTATTAAAAAATAACAAAATAAGCATTGGAAGTACCGAAAATAATGCGTTATAATATCATCATCAAAGGTTGTTAAGTTTTTAACGAAGTGGGCATCGTTGAAAACATAGCTAAGTAAAATACGAATAATCAATATTATCACATTTAAAAATGAAGGAGATTTAATCATGGCAGAGAGAATCACAGGACACACAGAACTCATCGGACTTATGGCTTACCCAATCAGACATTCAAGCTCACCGGCAATGCACAATGAGGCATTTGCATATCTTGGACTTGACTACGCTTATCTGGCATTTGAGGTTGATAACAACACTCTTGAGGATGCGGTTAAGGGAATCAGAGCATTAAAGCTTGTAGGCTCTAATGTATCAATGCCAAACAAGACAGTTGTAGGACAGTACTTAGACAAGCTTTCACCTGCAGCAGAGCTTTGCGGAGCTGTAAATACAATAGTAAACGAGAACGGAGTACTCACAGCACACATCACAGACGGTATCGGCTTCATGCAGGCGCTCAAGGATAACGACATCGATGTTATCGGAAAGAAGATGACAATCGCAGGAGCAGGCGGAGCTGCTACAGCTATCGAGATTCAGGCAGCACTTGACGGTGTCAAGGAAATCTCAATCTTCAACATCCATGACAAGTTCTGGGCAAACGCTGAGGAGACAGTTAGAAAGATCAACGAGAAGACAGACTGCAAGGCTACTCTTTACGACCTTGATGACAAGGAGAAGCTTAGAGAAGAGATGGCTGATTCCTACATGTTCGTAAACGGAACAGGTGTTGGTATGAAGCCATTAGAAGGAATGTCTGTTGTACCTGATAAATCATTCTTCCGTCCTGAGCTTATCGTAATTGACGTACCTTACTCTCCACTTGAGACAAAGATGCGTTCTATGGCAAAAGAGGTGGGTTGCAAGACAATGAACGGTCTTGGAATGATGCTTTTCCAGGAGCAGCAGCCTTCAAGCTCTGGACAGGAAAAGATATGCCGATCGAGCATATGAAGGAAGTATTAAACATCAGATATGATGATTAATCAGCCGCAGAAATTAAATCACATTGAATTATTTTGACAGAAATTAAGGAGAACACTGATGAATAAAAAATATTTACCTAGCGCATTAATCCTTTACTTAAACTACTTTATACACGGAGTGGGCTGCTCTATCCTCGGACAGGCAGTCATCAAGGAGGCTCTCGCAGCTTCATGGGGAGTGCAGGTTATGGCTATCACAGCTATTTCGGCAGCCCTTGGACTTGGACGTCTTATCGCACTTCCGTTTGCAGGCCCTTTATCAGATAAGCTCGGACGCCGTATTTCAACAGCAATCGGAAGCGGCTCTTATGCTATCTACGATCGGACTTGCCCTTGCATTCAATGCAGGAACACATGGTGGATACCAGATTGCTTATATCTGTGCTATCATTGGCGGTATTGCAAACTCATTCCTGGATACCGGTATTTACCCGGCAGTATCCGAGATTATTTACAAAGCTCCTGGCGTTGCTACCATGGGAATCAAATTCTTCATCGCAATCGCACAGATGCTCTTACCATTCGTACTTGGTATGACAGTTGCTACAACAGCAGCAGGACTTACATCATACAACACACTGTTCTTCGGATGTGGAATCATCTACATTGTACTTTTAGTATTAGTAATGATCTTCCCGCTTCCTGATAGCGATGCAAAGGCAGAGGGAAAGAAAGAAGGACTTATCGCAAGCTTAAAGCACACACATTTTTCTGTTGAGTCAATAGCAATGATTATCATTGGATTTACATGTACAGGAACCTTCCAGCTGTGGCTCAACTGTGCACAGAACTTTGCAAAAGAGAATGTAGGCTGGGCTGATCCGTCAGTTATGCAGTCATACTACTCAGCAGGAACAATGCTTGCACTTATTGTAACAGCACTTTTGACAAGAAAAATTAAAGATGTCAGATTTATCCTTGTTTACCCTGTAATCTGCCTTGCAACAATGGTAGTAGTGTTAGTCGGACAGACAAAGCCACTCATGATCGCAGGTGCATTCATCATCGGATGGGCAGGAGCAGGCGGACTTTACAGATCGTAACATCTGTATGCAACATGCTCTTCCCTAAGATCAAGGGAACTGTGACAGCGCTTGTAATGATCGCATCCTCACTTTGCAACTACACAATCCTTACAGCAGCATCTAAGATGCAGCCATCACAGGTTATGGTAATGAACATCGTGCTCACAGCAATCGGCGTGGTACTTGGATTATTCGTAAACCTGCGCTATACTAAGATGGTAGAGCTGTCTAAAGAGGATTAATACGTTACATTATACTGGGGAGTATAATTATCATACAGTCTAATACAAGGTAAGAAAGGAAAAAATCATGAACACCATTAAGGTTAGAGATATTGAAATCGGTGCAGGCGCACCTAAAATCATCGTTCCTATCGTAGGCGTTACAAAAGACGACATCATCGCAGAGGCAAAGACATTTGACACTATCCCTGTTGATATGGTTGAGTGGCGTGTTGACTGGTTCGAGAATGTATTCGAGTTTGACAAGGTTGAGGAAGTATTAAAGGAGCTTCGTGATGCTCTCGGAAATATTCCAATCCTTATGACATTCCGTACTTCAAAAGAGGGCGGAGAAAAAGCTATCGAGGCAGAGGCTTATGCAGAGCTTAATATCAAAGCTGCCCAGACAGGCTATGTTGATTTCGTAGATGTTGAAATCTTCACAGGAGATGACATCGTAAAGAAGATCATCGACGGCGTACATGCTGCAGGTGCAAGGGTTATCGCTTCTAATCATGATTTCTTCAAGACTCCTGCACAGTCTGATATCGTTTACAGACTTCGCAAGATGCAGGATATGGGAGCTGATATACCTAAGATTGCAGTTATGCCACAGAATAAGCGAGACGTACTCACACTTCTTTCAGCTACAGAGGAAATGGTTACAGATTACGCTGACAGACCAATCATCACAATGTCAATGGCAGGCACAGGTGTTATAAGCCGTCTCTGCGGTGAGGTATTCGGATCTTCAATGACATTCGGTGCCGCAAAGAAAGCATCTGCACCCGGACAGATGGGAGTAGAGGATCTGTCTACGGTACTTGGATTACTTCATAAGAGCATGTAAGAAAAGCTTGTATAAAACCATGCGATAAAATAAAATGGCGCCTCGGCATCTGTAAACTATGTGCTGTGACGCCATTTTTGAAGATGATAACAAATAGTAATATATAAAATTGTGAATATTTACGTGGAAAAACAGCAATAATTCAGTAAAAATAATACGTATAATTATTCACGGAAAGGGGATATTTCATGAAGAAAATACTGCACTATCTGGATGAATATCTTGAAGAATTTTTAATGGTCATTTTCCTGATTGCGATGACTCTTATCATGGGCATTCAGGTGTTTTCCAGATATATTCTTGGCATGTCGCTTTCATGGTCTGAGGAAATCACAAGATACCTGTTTATCTGGTCGGCATTTTTGAGTGTCAGCCTTTGCACACGTAAATGCATATCCATAAAGCTAGACCAGTTTATACAGCTTTTTCCAAAGAGAGGAAAATCGCTCTGGAAGATACTTAATCTGACAGTGGAGTTTGTGTTTTCGTATATTTGATACCTTTTCGTTCATATATTTAAAGAACACTATCGAAAGCGGTCGTAAGTCCTGCCTGCGGTATCCCTATGTACTATGTGCAGGCTGCACCATTTGTATGCTTTATAATCACGGCTTTCCGCATTGCACAAAGATGGTTTGGCGAGTGGAAAATTGTCCTGAAAAAAGATGAAAAGCCTCTTGAGGAGGGCAGTATTGCCTCGGTTATAGAGGAAGCCGTTGTCGAAGACACTTACCGAGAGAAAGAGCTTGTGGAGGATATTGAAGCAATTCATAGTAAAGCTGAAAAGAGAAAGGAGAAATAGATGTCAGCAGCAGTAGTTTTATATTATTTGTGATATGTCTGGTCATTGCTATTCCGGTATCTATTTCCCTGGGAATAGTGGCAGTGCTGCCGGGCGCGTTTGACTCATCTTTTACAGCCAGTGCCAGCTATGTTATCCGCTCTATGCTCGGTGGTATAGACAGCTTCCCGCTTTTAGCGGTGCCTATGTTTGTGCTTGCGGGAATCGTCATGGCACACGGCAAAATCTCACAAAAATTGTTTGATATTTTTGTGTATGTTATAGGAAAAAGAACCGCAGGAATCCCATGTGCGGTTATCATCACCTGTTTGTTCTATGGAGCGATTTCCGGCTCTGCGCCTGCAACTGTTGCGGCTGTAGGAAGTATGACCATTCCGCTTCTTATGGAGCTGGGCTACAAAAAGGATTTTTCAACGGCAATTGTTGCGGTTGCGGGAGGACTCGGAGTCATCATACCGCCAAGCATACCTTTTATCATGTATGCGATGGCAACCGGTGAGTCAGTCAGTGATCTCTTTCTTGCAGGAATCATTCCGGGACTTTTGATAGGAGCGCTTCTTATGTTTTATGCATATTATCACTGCAAGCGCTATGGAGAGGACAAGGAAAGGATAAATGCAAAGGTCTCAGAGCTTAGAAGCAAGGGACTTTTTAGCATATTGAAGGACAGTATATGGGCACTTTTAAGCCCGGTTATAGTGCTTGGATGCATTTACGCCGGTATAGCTTCGCCTACAGAAGCTGCGGTGATTTCAGTATTTTATGCGCTTTTTGTAAGTCTTTTTATTTACAAATCCATAAAGGTAAAAGAGATATGGGGCATCATGGTGGAGGCGATGAAGACATACGCACCTATATTGTTTATACTTGCCGCATCGACCGCGTTTTCACGCGTGCTCACACTCATGCAGGTGCCACAGACAGTCAGCGCATGGATACTAGCACATTTTACAAATGAGATAGTGCTTCTTATCGTGATAAACATTTTTCTGCTTATTGTAGGAATGGTCATGGATACCACACCGGCTATCCTTATTTTAAGCCCAATTCTGCTTCCTATCGTGCAGAGCATCGGAATGAACCCGATCCACTTTGGTGTGGTCATGATCGTAAACCTTGCAATAGGATTTGTCACACCGCCTATAGGAGTAAACCTGTTTGTGGCAAGCTCACTGACGGATGTTCCGGTTATGCGGATAGCAAAGAAGGCGGCGCCTATGATAGGATATTTCCTGCTGGCACTTCTGCTGCTTACATTTATTCCGGCAATCAGTCTGTGCTTATTATAGAGAAATAGTAACTATTCGGTACAGAAATATGTAATAACAGGTATAAGCAGATTTAATGATGATTGTAGGACATTTAGGCACACAGTTGTAATTGGAGAAAAATATGAGTAGATTTGGCTTGCTTTTATGTAAAAAAGCCGGTAAATATAATAAACCGCGTAAATCGTATAGCAAATATAGATTGTGGAGAAGAGAAGCAGCCGTCATGATGATACTTTCGCTTACAGCAGGACTTGCCGCGTGCGGCTTAGCTGGTGAAGGCTCGCAGGCTGCAGCTAAGGATGCCGGGGTACAGCGCTACGCATGGCCTCTCGGCAGCTCAAGTCCTGAGGACACCGTGACACAGATATATGCAGAGAAATTTGCCGATGAAGTGGACAGATTAAGCGATGGCAAAATGAAAATCAGTGTGTATCCAAACAGTGTACTGGGTGGAGACAGAGAGCTTCTCGAGTCATGCAAGGATGGAGATATACCTTTTGTAGTGCAGAACACTGCACCGCAGGTCACTTTCATGAAGGATACTGCAGTATTTGATATGCCGGCACTTTTTGACAGCATTGATGAGGTGCGTGAGCATGTGGACAATCCAAAGTTTATGAAGCTCATGCAGCAGGTCTACAATGACGGCGGCTACGAGCTTTTGGGATATGCAGACCAGGGCTTCCGTGTCATGACAACAAACAAAAAGATAGAAAGCCTTGCTGATTTTAAGGGTCAGAAAATCCGTACCATGGAAAACTCTTATCATATGGCATACTGGAAGGCGCTCGGAGCAAGCCCGACACCTATGACTTTCTCGGAGGTGTATATCGGTTTACAGCAGGGCACCATAGATGCGCAGGAAAATCCATATGAGGTAATCGTATCCAATAAGCTCTACGAGCAGCAGGATTATGTAGTGGAGACAAATCATCTGCCACATCTGATATCGCTTATAGTAAGCGAGGAGTTCATGAAAGGACTGACAGATGAGCAGCAGCAGATTATCCGTGAGGCAGCCGAGACAGCGAAACAGTACGCCAGAGAGCAGTCTGACGAGCGGATTGCCTCAAAGATAAAGACTATCGAGGACAATGGCACACAAATCATCACCTTAAGCGATGAAGTGCATGAGCAGATTCGCAAGGAGTGTCAGCCGATATATGAATCGATTGAGAAAAATGTGTCGTCTGATATTGTGGATGCATATCTGACACAATAACACTTTAAAGCATTAAAATATTTTGCTTGATAAATTGGTAAAGTCTTGTTATACTATGACTAAGAAATTTGTGGTTATCAAAATGCGAAATACTATAACATGAAGTTATAATGATTATAATTTGACGATATTTCGCTTAAATACCTAAATCCAATATGAAAACCACACATAAGTAAGGAGACACACCATGGACAAAATCGAGGAAATCCGCGCAAAGATTGGGGAATGTGACGATATAATAATTAAGCAGCTTGCGGTCAGAATGTCACACATTCAGGAGATTATATCATATAAGAAGGCAACAGGAATCCCAATCTTACAGCCGGAGCAGGAGAAAAAGCAGACAGATGCACTTGCGGAAAAGCTTGGCGACAATGAATTTGAGGAAGAGATACTTGATATTTTCAAGTATATCATGAAGAACAGCCGTCGTATCCAGGCAAAGAGCCTTTTCGATTACAATATCTTCCTGATCGGTTTCATGGGTGCAGGAAAAAGCACTGTAGCAGGAGAATTAAAGGATAAGCTCGAGATGGACCGTGTTGAGATGGATCAGATGATTGTTGAGAATCGTGGCATGTCAATCTCAGAAATATTTGATGAGTTCGGTGAGGCATATTTCAGAAACTTAGAGAGCAACACACTTATAGAGCTTCAGAAGAGAAAGCAGACCATCGTTTCCTGCGGTGGTGGTGTTGTCATGAGAGAGGAAAACGCAGATCATATGAAGAAAAACGGCCGTGTAGTTCTTCTTACAGCAAAACCTGAGACTATCTACGAGCGAGTAAAGGATAGTGACGAGCGCCCGATACTAAACGGCAACATGAATGTTGAGTATATCAGTGGCCTTATGGAAAAGCGAAAGGAGCGCTATGAGGCAGTGGCAGATGTAACAGTTGCTACAGATGGCAAGAATGTTACACAGATATGCGAGGAAATCATTGCAAAGCTTATCGCACTTGATAATGAGCAGGACAATAAACAGGCATAATACAGGAATAGCACAGCACATATTATGGCGGTAGCCGGTTATCAGACCGGCTGCTGTTTTGTTCAAATACTTTAGGGTGTGTTGCTTGAAATAATTGCAAATATGATGTAGAGTACTCTACAATTTAAGAGATACTGATTAAGTATGGCAGCATAACAAGGAGGTCATAATTATGTGTACAGCAGCAACTTATAAAACAAAGGATTTCTATTTTGGAAGAACACTCGATTACGAATTTTCATATGGAGATGAGATTGCGGTAACACCGCGAAACTATGTGTTTGATTTCAGGCATGCAGGAAAGCTTGAAAACCATTATGCAATCATTGGAATGGCTCATGTGGCCGGAGACTATCCTCTCTACTATGATGCCATTAATGAAAAGGGACTCGGTATGGCAGGACTGAATTTCGTGGGAAATGCAGCGTATGCGGCAGCAGACGAAAACAGCTCATGCGAGAATGGCATATGCGGCATTGCAAAGACAAAGGTGGCACAGTTTGAGTTTATACCGTGGATACTGTCACTATGCGCTACGGTAGCGGATGCAAAGGAAAAATTAAATCGTATTTTGCTGGTAGATACACCATTTAGCAGTCAGCTTCCGGTTGCACAGCTTCACTGGATTATAGCCGACAAAAATGAGTGCATTGTGGTGGAGTCGATGGCAGACGGTATGCATGTTTACGACAATCCGGTAGGTGTGCTCACAAACAATCCGCCATTCACATATCAGATGGCTGCACTCAATAATTACAGAGGCTTATCCACAAAGCAGCCTGAAAATACATTTGCACCGGGAGTGGAGCTTAGTGCATACAGCCGTGGAATGGGAGGCCTGGGACTGCCGGGAGATTTATCATCGCAGTCACGCTTTGTACGTGTGGCATTCACAAAGCAAAACTCCAAATCGGATGACAGTGAGAATGCAAGTGTGAGCCAGTTCTTCCACATATTAGGCTCTGTGGACCAGCAGAGAGGTCTGTGCGAGGTGACAGAGGGCAAATATGAGATTACGCTCTACACTTCATGCTGCAACTGCGACAAGGGAATCTACTATTACACCACATATGACAATAGCCAGATCACAGCGGTAGACATGAACAGGGAGAATCTTGATGAGAAGCTGCTCATCAGATATCCTGTTATTACGGAGGGAAAGATTTGTTGGCAGAATTAGAGAATCTGTTTGCGCTACAGGATAAAAATTACAGGGAATTTCATGCGAGGCTTATGCCCAATATTGAAAAAGAACGCATAATAGGAATAAGAGTCCCGGTGCTTAGAAAGTACGCAAAGGAGCTTGCTCATGGCAGCAGGCTCTTTTTGTCGGTTCAAAAAGAGAAACGGGTCTGTAATACAGTGAAGGAAAATGACTGTGACAATGTGGAAAAGTTTCTAAACACTCTGCCACATTACTACTATGAGGAAAATAACCTGCATATGTTTCTGATTATGCAGATGAAGGATTATGATACGGCATTGGCTTATCTGGAAGCATTTCTGCCATACATAGACAACTGGGCGACCTGCGACAGTGGCGTACCGGCTGTGTTCAAAAAGCACAAAAATGAGCTTATTTTGCATGTATATGAGTGGCTGGATTCGGATAAGCCCTACACCGTCAGGTATGGCATTGGCACTTTGATGCGCCTATATCTCGATGAGGATTTTGATATAAAATATGCTTTAGATGTGGCAAAAATCCGTTCCAAGGAGTATTATGTAAACATGATGAAGGCGTGGTATATCGCTACGGCACTTGCAAAGCAGTATGATGCAGTGCTGCCGATACTGCAGGAAAGGCTTATGGATAGCTGGAGCCACAACAAGGCGATACAAAAGCGCGTGAGAGCTATCGCATCACGCCACAGCAGAAGGAGTATCTAAGCACATTAAAGGTTTAATGAAAAGAGACATAAAATATATGAAAATAAAAAGCTTATTTGAATCAAAATTTATAAAGGTGTTTGACCTTCAGTACGGGGAGGGCAGGCATTATTATAATGCCACAAGGAGAGATGAAAAAGACCTTGTAGCCGCTAAATCCACAGAGGAGTTCAAGAAAATGCTTCCGGATGCGGTGAGCTGCGTGGTGATATGGAATCCGTCAGGTGATGACGAGAAATCGGTCATGAGCCATGTCTGTTAATGAACCGCGAGTTTCGATATCCGACAGGTCAGTACCTGCTCAGCGTACCGGCAGGGCTTATTGATCCGGAGGATTGCACATGGGACAATGATAATACAGCACCACTTATAAAAACCGCCATGCGTGAGCTTCATGAGGAAACAGGCCTTAAAGTGACAGAAGAAGATGAGGTTTCGATAATCGATCCATGTCTTTTCAGCACACCGGGCATGACCGATGAAAGTAACGCCCTTGTAAAGATTGTACTTAACCGCGATAGCCTTAATGGAATGTCGCAGGAGGGCGCAGTGGGCGGCGAGCTCTTTGACGGATTCGACCTTCTGACTAAGGCGCAGGCGAAGAAGATACTTGAGGATGGAGTGGACGAGCATGGCATATACTATTCTGTGTATACATGGGCGGCACTCACGTATTTCGTAGCAGACTTGTGGAGGTAGATAGACCGCTGCATGATGAGTGTGTGACCGCAACATACACTCTCTAGGAGCTAACGCTACGCGGTTAAGAGGCTGTACGAATTATGCTCGAAGGTTTTCTATGCTCAACGAAACCGGCTTTTATGTGCCGTCCATGGCACATAACGCCTTGCCCCGGCGTCCATGCCGGTGCATTTCTGGTTATCAGGGCATAATTCTACAGACTCTAAACAGCTTCGCTAGTCGCTCTACGAGAGTGTATGTTGCGGTCGCACGCTCACCACGCAGTGGCATTTAAAATACGGAGGAATAACATGAACGATAAAAATACTCGCTGCGCCCATATCTGCTTGCATATAAATGGCACTATGCGATAGGCATTTTGTGCTTCTTGCAGTAGACCTTGCAAATCTGTACATTCCGCAGTTTATTGGGGAGATAATCGACGGAATCACTGCAGGAAAGCTTGATATGGCGGGCGTGGGCGGCATTATATTTAAGATACTGATAACAGGCCTGATAATCATGGCGGGGCGCTTTGGATGGAGATATTTCATCATAGGAGCATCAAGAGGAATAGAATACAGACTGCGCGATGATATGTTTTCACATATGGAGACACTCTCAGCGCGCTATTACAACAGCCACAAGACAGGAGACCTTATGGCATATTTCACTAACGATTTACAGGCTGTCAGGATGGGAACCGGAATGGCTGTCATCACCGTGTTTGACGCGGTAATCATGACGGTGATGGTGCTTGTCAAAATGGTAGTATACGTGGATTTTAAGCTGACATTATTTGCTTTTATTCCACTTATTTTTATTGCAATCGGCTGCTATTTTTATGGAATAGAGTCAAAGAAACGTAAGGTGAAAAGGCAGGATGCTTTCTCCTATCTGTCTGACAAGGTGCAGGAGAGCATTGCCGGTATCCGCGTGGTCAAGGCATTTGCGCAGGAGGAAGAGGACTTTAAGCAGTTTGAAAAGGCTTGCGAGAACAGCAGGGAGAAAAATCTTGCTGTTGTAAAGCTTCGCGCTGTCTTTGGCCCGGCGCTGGATGCTGTAATCGGAATAAGCGTGATAGTGACACTCATTGCAGGCGGCAGGATGGTGCTTGACGGACAGGTTTCGATAGGCCAGTTCGTGGCATTCAATTCATACATCGATATGCTTGTGTGGCCTATGATTGCGGCAGGTGACTGTATCAACACATTTTCCCAGGCGGCTGCGGCATGGGGCAGAATCCAGACTATTTTCGAGGAAAAGCCTGATATTGTCGATATGGTGCCACCGGAAAATGTAATAGAAAATGATGGCATGGCAGGCAGAAATACAGATAATTTAGCTGAGGGTATTTATGATAAAATACAAATACATGGCGATATACAGCTTAGCCACCTCAGCTTCACATACCCTGACGGCACCAAGCCGGTGCTTTCAGACGTGAGTATACATGTGAAGCAGGGCGAGATGCTTGGTATCTTAGGACGTACCGGAAGCGGAAAATCATCACTTGCCGACCTTTTGCTTAGAGTCTATGACTGTGAAAACGGCATGATACTTTGGATGACCGCCCGATAACAGACTATCCGCTGGCGGTTTTACACCGTGATATCTCATATGTGCCACAGGAGAATTTCCTGTTTTCCGACACACTCGAGGAGAATATAGCATTTGGTCTTGAGGACAGGATTGCCGACAACCCGGCAATTCTTGATGCGGTAAAACAGGCTGCAAAGGATGCGTGTATACACGATAATATCATGGGCTTTCCGGATGAGTACAAGACCATGGTTGGAGAGCGCGGAGTGACACTTTCGGGAGGCCAGAAGCAGCGAAGCTCGATAGCCAGAGCACTTTTAAAGGATTCTGCAATCCTTATACTGGATGATTCACTTTCTGCTGTCGATACCGATACAGAGGAGCAGATACTTGAAAACCTCATGGAAACCAGACAGGGCAAGACAACCATAGTGATTGCCCACAGGATTTCCACACTGCAGAAGGCTGACCATGTGGCAGTGCTTTCTGACGGAAAACTGACAGAGTATGGCACTCCTGAAGAGCTGCTTGAGCTTGGAGGTTTTTACGCTGATATCAGCCATAAGCAGCAGCTTGAGAGTGAGCTTGGCAGTTAAAGTGCTTGAAAAGCGTTGCTATGCAGATTTGACGATGAATAGTTACGAAATAACAGAGAAGATTATAGTATGAATTCGAGTGAAAATATAAATAAAAACGAAATGAATAAAAAAAGCTCCACAATGCGCCTCATAGCCTACATGAAGCCGTATGCCCACTGGGTGATTTTTGCCCTTCTGCTGGTGCTGGGACTGACAGCCTTTGACCTTTACAGGCCGATGCTGGTGGGCGATGCAATTGATACTTTTGGAGCAAATGGGGATTATGATGTAATAATTGCTACAGCTATCAAATATGCGGTTGTACTTGCCTTAAGCTTTGCATTCAACATCGCTCAGACATGGATACTGCAGAAAACAGGCCAGAATATCATTCTTCAGATGAGAAAAGACCTCTACAGACATATCCAGTCTCTTGGCAGCAGGTATTTTGATATCACGCCGGTTGGAAAGCTTGTAACCCGTGTGACCAATGATGTTGAGGCTCTCAATGAGATGTATTCGGGCATTCTCGTACAGCTTTTCAGAAATATTGTAAAAATAGTGGGACTTGCAGGCGTTATGCTTGTGCTTGATGTTAGGCTTGCTGCGATATCATTTGTGCTGATGCCGCTTGTAATTGGGCTTACGGTGCTGTGCCAGAAAATTGCCAGAAATATTTACAGGCTTTACCGTACGCGCCTGACGGACATCAATACATTTTTGTCCGAGCATCTTTCGGGGATGAAAATTATACAGATATTTGGCAGACAGGAGCGCAAGTTTGAGGAATTTCATGATAAAAATACAAAGCTCTACAAGGCCTTTTACAGGGAGATGCTTATGTATGCGGTGTTCCGTCCGCTTATCTATATTCTGAGCATTTTGTCACTGATGATAGTGCTGTGGTTCGGAAGCAGAAATGTGTTTGATGAGATTATTTCGGTTGGTACTTTGTATATTTTCTCGAATTATATCAGGTCATTTTTCGACCCTATACAGGAACTTGCAGAGCAGTTTTCGACATTGCAGTCATCAATTGCATCAGCAGAGAAGATATTTACGGTTATGGATGAGGATGAATTTATTCCTGAGGTCGAAAATCCAAAGCAGCCGGATAAAATCATCGGAAAAATTGAATTTGACCATGTCTGGTTTGCCTACGACGGAAAAAACTATGTGCTTAAGGATGTCTCATTTGTCATTAATCCGGGCGAGAAGGTGGCCTTTGTCGGCGCAACCGGAGCAGGAAAATCATCCATTTTAAATCTTATAGGCAGGTATTATGATATACAAAAGGGACATATCTACATTGATGGCATCGATATCAGACAGCTTAGCAAAAAGCAGCTTCGCAGTGCAATCGGTCAGATGCAGCAGGATGTGTTTATATTCGAGGGGGATGTGGCGTACAATATCCGCCTGAATGATGACGATATCACAGATGCGCAGGTGAAGGAGGCAGCAGAATATGTAAACGCCTCACACTTTATCGAAAAGCTCCCACAGGGCTATCACGAGCCGGTTACGGAGCGCGGTGCGACATTCTCGGCAGGAGAGCGTCAGCTATTGTCCTTCGCAAGGACACTTGCCCACAATCCGAGCATACTGGTCATGGACGAGGCAACCGCCAACATAGATACAGAGACAGAAATTCTCATACAGGAGGCACTCGAAAAGCTCATGGATGGCAGGACAACAATCATGGTTGCGCATCGTCTGTCCACTATCCAGCATGCCGACTGCATCATGGTCATGCACAAGGGACGCATATGTGAGCGCGGTACGCACAGGGAGCTTCTGGAGCAGGATGGCATATACAGGAAGCTGTATGAGCTGCAGATATCGTAGGGAAGCTTGGAGCTATAGAAAGGCGGTTAGGAATGGTATGGAAAATAAACAATAACTGTCAGATTTTCATAGAAAAAACGGACTCCATAGCAGGCCGGCAGAAGGAGATAATTCCACATGTGTCTGCCTATTATGTTGATAAATACACCACTATTTCAGAAAAAGGTGTAAAAACAGGCAGCAACAGGCTGTGTGGCACAGCAAAGCAGGAGCTTTGGCAGGATACATGCTCTATAAATATCTAGGGATATCATCGGATGAACAGCTTGTCAGAAATGAGCATGGCAAGCCGGAAATAGCAGCAGGATATAAGAATGAGAGCGTAGCTTTTTAATCTGGCACACAGTGGTTCATATGTGGTGCTTGCAATATCAGACAGGCCCGTTGGCGTGGACATAGAGCATACAAAGCGCATGAGCTTCAAGGTGGCAAAGCGTATAATGCGAAAAGAGCAGCTTGACAGACTCGATGGCTTTGAGAATGAATCTGAGGCATTTCAGATTGAGCTTACAAAATACTGGACACAGTATGAGGCGATAATGAAGCTTGTCGGTACAGGCTTTTCGGGGAACTGGATGATAAGACGATGGAGGCTTATGAAAAAGGGTAGTGTTTCGTGAGCTTGAGGATTATGTTATTGCAGTGGTGACAGAGTAGAAAATTGAAAAATTCTTGGTTTTTGTAAGCATGGATTGCGTTTATATAAGTGAAGGAAGCTATAATAAGCAATTTAGGAAGAGAGAAAGATATTGGAGCAAATATATGATTCATTAAAGAAGCGGGAAACAGAACAAGAAGCAAAGAGCTTTGATGTATGTGAATATTTGCTCCAGATGATAAAAAATCGTTAAAAGAGACAGCTTTCAGTGCCGAAGCATAATAATAGTATGGAATGTCTTGGTAGGATCATCAAAGTAAAAAGTCATTTCACCGTTATACTTCTTAACAATATTTTCTATACTACGCATACCGAATCCATGAAACTGTGGATTCGGTTTTTTGGTAAAAGGTTGCCATTCTTGTCGATAGGATTTACACGGCAGGAATCAATGAGCGTGATAATGGTCATGTTATTTTTCTCTTTCTGAAAAACATTGAGTTCTATAAAAGGATTAACTGTTTTTTCGGCTGATTCTACAGCATTATCCATGAGATTACCGAAAAGTACACTGAGATCATCATATGTCACGAAATCAATACACTTACTTCTTATATCAATATGCAGCGCAATCTTTTTCGTAAGACATATTTTCTGGTAACGGCAGAGCAGTGCGTTTAAAAGGTCATTATCGCATACCCGCACGGAGTGCTTTAACTCAGAAGAACCGAGTACGTGGGTAAGGTATGCTGCAACTTTTTCATAATCGTGCTGTTCATTCAGTGAGGCTATGGCATTGAGATGCTTTTTGATGTCATGAATGAGAACTTTTGTTTCTCATCCTGTGACACGAGTGCTTTGTAGTATTCTACAGAGTCGGCATCACGCTGGTTCTGAAATGTGAGCTCTGCTATTTCGGAATTTTTTTGCTTAATATGTTCAAACAGTCCAAAAATGAGAATATTAATAAGTAGAATAAAAAGCATGCTTATACTTATCATTGCATCAAGTTTGTTTTTCAATGGAGTTGTAAGACACAAATGTATAAAAGTAAAAGATATCCATAATGATAATATTGGAATTATACATAAGAGAAAACATTCTCTAGAAGAAAATGGTATGGTATTGTTGCTATTTTTTAACAAGGTATGTGACATAAAAATGTGATGATAAAATATAGTAATTTGCTGATTATAGCCATTACGAGAGTAATGTGATGTATATAAATTTCGGTATAAAAATGCACACTTATATTTGAATAAATAGTAAGAACAATGAGTTCTGTAAAGATCATTGTAATGGTAAGGATAAGTGAGTGAAAAACAGCATTTAACTTTGTGGTTTGAAATAAGCAGCAGAAAATGAATATATGAAAAATAAAAAAAACTATGACATTAATATATGGATTTTGTAAAAGTGAAATTATGAATAATGTTGAGTATAAAATAAAAATTGCGATAAAAGTTTTAAAATGGGAAAAGCGATCTGAAAATATATTAGAAGTATATTGAATACAAATCAGAGCTTCTGCAATATAAATTAAAAAATAATAAATTGTAGTATTCATAATACTTACCTCTTACTTTCCATAAACATCAAATATGCTTTCTTAAATTCGGTGAATTTTCTTCTTGTTAAATACGCTGTGAACTGACCATCACAAAGATATATCAGTTCGTGATCAAAGCTTGTTACCATAGCCATATTAACAATATAGCTGCGGTGAGACTGAAAAAAGGTAGCCTGTGGCAGATGATCTATCCAAAATTGAAGTGTCTGAGTGGAATCCAAATCAGCCGTAGAAGTGTGTACTATAACTTTTCTACCCTTTGCTTCCACATATACGATATCGCAAGTCAAAACAGACGTAACTCCAGATTTTGTTTCAACAGCGATTTTTTGATTGATAGAATAGTATAGCTCAAGTGCATCATCTAAATTTTGGAATAACCGTTGTTTATCTATTGGCTTAGATAAGTATCTGAATACATGAAACCTCATGGCGGCATCCAGATATTCGAGGTGAGATGTCACTATAAAAATAATAGCGGATTCATTCTGCTTTTTAGTTCATTTCCCACATAGATGCCGTCAAAACCGGACATTTCCACATCTAAAAAGACGATATCTTTTTGGGATTTATCAGAAAGAAGGCTGTCCCCATCATTAAAGGTTATAATATCGAGATTATTTACTTTCTTTTTGTTGAAATATGTTTTGATTATTTGGGATAGTGACTGCGTGATAGATAAATCATCGTCACAAATAAGTATTCTCATTAAAAAATCTCCTATAAAAACATAATTGTTGATATCATTATAGAAGAGTATGAGAATTAAGGCAAGAAGACGGTACGAAAAGACATAAATAAGCTATTTTTGGTTTGATTTATTCGGATAAAGCTCAACCAGCAGTTCTGTAAATCTGCGTGTAAGCTCAACGGAAGTATCATCACAAAGAGTAAGATTATCCATCACTTGAAGTGGAGTGTTAGAGAGGTGTGTACATCCGTTTATTAAATAATCAGGATTTATAGATAATGTATTACATATAGAAACAAAAGCTCAAAGCTTAGATGCTGAGAGCCGCATTCAATCGCAGAAATGTGATTTTGAAAGATACCTAATTTTTCAGCAAAATCTGCTTGTGTCATATTGTAGTGATTATTTTTACTTAATAAAAATTTCTAATCTATCATAGTAAAGAGAATGATATTATTAAATATCAATGATATCTATTATATTAAAATAGACCAGAAATGACTAAAAATGTCGTCTCATGTAAATAGTATTGAAAAAAATAGAAAGATGAAGATAATTGAAATTGTCATCAACTTCGAACAACAATAATTATTGTTATGTAACTTGAAAAATTAGGAGGAATGTAAATGAAAAAATGAAAATGATAGTAAGTCTTATTCTTTGTTTTACTATGTTATGTCCTGCGGTGACGTATGCTTCAGAAAATGAAAAAATAAATTTAAATAATTTTGAAGAAATGAAAGATATAATAATAGATTCAGCAACTGATTATTATATTGTTGTATCGGTTCCAATTGAAAAGGCAGAAATGTATCAGAAACAATTGGAAAATGATTCTGAATTTCGTGAGAGCGAAATAGATGAGGTTCTTGTAAGTTTAGATACTGATTCACGAGCATATCCGCCAGGAAGAATTATTTATCAAACATATATGCATAAAAAAGATATAAAGAAGGCAATAGATAAAGCTTCAGGAACAGGAACTTTTGATAAATGGATATCTGGTATTGGAGGAGCCGCAACACTAGCTGATATTGTTGGGCTGATAAAATTGTCAAAAACTGCAAATGCGTGCATATTTGCTGCTCAATTGTTTTCTACATTGGTTCAATGGGTGCAACAACAGCAAGAAAAGTGGTGGAAAGAAGCCTATAGGGATATCATTAACGGTAAAATATCAGCTGTACGTTATACAATCATAGAAAACCCTACAGAATATCCAAAAATATGGCGTGTTTTCGAACGTGTATAGGAGATTTATAATGAAGAAAATTCAATTGTTTTTAAAATATTTAATTTTACTGTTATTTTTAATAGCATGGATTATTATAATGTTTTTCACTGATTGTGTGAATTCGCAGGCGTTTAAGGTATATTGCATGTTTGCAGTGGGGTGTGGATGTGCATACTCAATCTGGCAGAAAACCTATGTACCGGATGCAAGGTCATATATTGCAGAAAAAGCATTAGCATTAATACTTATAGTAGCTGCTTTCATCAGATTATTATGTTTTTAAAAATAAGGTCAAAATACGCAACAGACTTTTCTGTTGCGTATTTTTGGTTAAAAAAATAAGGAGTATGTTTATCATTATATAACTTAAAGAAGATTTTATGAATGAAAAAATATCTGATCAGAAAATTGTAAGACATTATCTTGACAGACTTGAAAGTGCCATATTAGAAACAAAGAATAAGTATGGAAAACTGATTAATCTTATTGCGTACAATATCCTTTGCAGTAAAGATGATGCAGATGAATGTGAAAACGATACATATTTAAATGTATGGAACAGTATTCCGCCAAATGAGCCTGAAAATCTAAAAGCATATTGTTTAAGGATTTCAAGAAATCTTGCTATTAAAAGGTACAGATACAATTCTGCTCAAAAGAGAGACAACAGCAAACAGTTATCACTTGAAAAAATAATGGAGGAGTGTGGGGATATTTTCCCGGAGCAAAGTAACGTAAGTGATGAAAATGAAATTAAAATCATTATCAATAAATTTCTTATGGAGTTACCTTTAAAAAGAAAGGTATTTATGCTGAGATATTGGTATTTTTATCCGTGGAAGAAATAATGGAAGAATGCAAAATGTCTAAAAGTTAAGTGGAAGTCGCTCTTTTTAGGATGAGAAAATTGTTGAAAGAAGAATTTGAGGAAAGTGGGTATATTCATGGATGATAAGAGACTGGATGTCATGAGTTTGGTGAAAGATGAATATATTGTGGAGACTGCACCCAAAACTTTTTTTAACAGGAAGAAATTAAGAGCAAAAAGATATATGAAATTGGTTGCGTGTGTGGCAATTATAGCAACTGTGTTTAGTGTTTCACCGATGCGTTCGTGGGCAGATTATATTGTTAAAAAGTTGAAGATTACTATAAATTTTAATGAGAATAATGTCAATATAGGTGATGCATACGAAACTAAAATCACGATACCTAAAGATTGTAAAAAAGTTCGTTAAATTTTTTTCAAGCCTCCCGTCGCTCTAACCAACATATTCAAGAGGTGAAGAGTTTAATACACCGTCGTCAATAGCATTATTTCTTTTTATTTCTTTTACAATCTAAATACAAAAATGTCGAATTCGTTTATATCACAAATCCGATATTTTTCTTTTATTATTTTGGAGAATCATCTAACAGTGTCAGATCATACACTCCAGACTTATTTTTAGTTTACTGATTAAAAACAACTGTACATCGCCAAAAAACTTGATACCAAATTAAATATTTATTCAAACATATATAGGAAAGACTTAGTTATTGTATATTTTCAAATACACTTTTTATCAAAACATATCAAAATCTTTTCTAAATAGTTCTTATCATATTATCAGAATCCAGTTTCACTATTTTCTATAATAATCATATGTTTATTTTGTATTTTGCTAACATCTCTAAATTGGTCTTTTGCATTTTTCAGCTTCTTCAAGTGCAGCTTTCAATAATTCTCAGGGTTATTATATACCCTATCCCTTGGAGTCGTATATGATTCTTCGATACACTGCTTTATAAATTCTCTTTCGCTCTCTTTCTCTTTTTGCAAGCATTCCATAAAATCATCATGATTATTTGTGAGTATTAAGACCAGTGAATCGTCAATAAATTTATCACACATTCTAAGAACATTTATTGTATATTCCTTCGCATACTTCACATAAGATGTTAAATCTGTCACCTCAGCAAACACTGGAAGAACTAATTTCTTTGTTATTTCAGCAGACTTCTCTACTACCTCAATCATGTTTTGTTCATTGTACTCAAACCCCATTCCATATTCATAGGTCGGTGAGAACATTTGAAGTTGAAGTCCGGTATAATCAAACGCCCATTTAAAGAGTTTGTCCTCGGTGCAGCCATGTGTCCAATCAGCACGTTTAGAAAAATATACCGACATAATACCTGCAGTAATGGTAAAACCTTTATTGCCTTTGAGCCATGCCGGAACCTTTTTTAATCCAATAAAATAGATCAGCTCCTGATTTACCACCTTCACAAATCTTTGCAATTTAGAGCACCATTGATATCCTTGTTCTGTTAGAAATTTACAATATACATCCTTAAAAGCTTTGTTAAGCGTCATAATTGTTCCTTTCAATTATCCAAAAATCAATTTATATGCAAGTGCAAAGCTTGCAGCATCGTCAGTAACTCCAATTCCGCCACTAAGGAAATCCTCAACCACAGGGATTTGAATACATATAACAATAATAATTTTCAACAAGTGGCTTCAGTTAATACATTATGCAAAAGTGTCCTTAATGTCAAGAACACAGTTATAAAAAATAGTAATCTTCACTCGGATAAGAATGGAGTTAAACATATTCGTATCCAAGCAAGACCTGATAAATGGCACGAGAACGACTGCTCATTCCGCCATAAATCATGCCCTGTTTATGATAAACATTCCAGCAGACCAACTATCTGGAGAGGTCTGGAACGGGTTGGCATCCTATCTTCCAAGAAGCACCACATTATTAGCATTAATACTTATAGTAGCTGCCTTCATCAGATTATTATGTTTTTAATAAAGAAAGTCAAAATACGTAACAGGCTTTTCTGTGCTAACTTGAAAAAGTAAATTCCAGTGCAGAAGTAAATTCCACACTCATTTAAAAGTTCTTGATTTTCTAAGAGTTTTATAAGCTCAAAACGCTTATTTCTGTTATAATAGGAGTAACTTCTTGGAAAAAACTGATTTGATGGTATGACAAACGGACCACTGGAAGGTAGTGTGCGAGACTAAATTCCACCGGTCATGTGAGGAAAATGTGAAAGTTTAATTTCCAGTCCGACAGCAGATTTCTAAGTGGTTGTTAATGGTTGAAGCGAATCAGCTTAGGCGTTAGATTGACCAAATCAGGGTCAATGCGCTTAAGCTGAAATGCGTTTAGGGTTTCTTTTCCGAGTGTCTCTAATGCGGCGTCATAAGGCGTGCTTCCATTAAGACTTTCCCTTGGAGTGGAGTTGATGTGATTCACGATTAGATTCACATCCCATTGTGTCAAAAATTCAAAACTAGTTCCTTTGGGAAGCACCATGCGAAGCATGGTGTGAGCCTGCTCAAGACCTCCTTTTGTCCGCTACGCATGGGATCACAATAGTAGATGCTGGTACGCTGAATTTCATCCAGTCCTGTTTCAAGAGCGACAGGATCTCCGAATTCTGAACCTCTGTCTGTCAAGATATATTCAAAGACAGATAAGAACTCATAGGTGCCCATACGTTTTTCTAAACGGTCAAAATAAGCCGGACAGCGCCTTTAGTACAACGATTCAGAGAAAGGCAAGGAACAGCTTTTCCTTAGTGAAGAAAAAGGTCAGTAACGTCTTGTTGGATTCTCTGGATGAGTGTACCGTATCCATTTCTACAAAGAGGATAACTGCAGCTCACTAAAATCACTGAATAACCTTTTCTCGAAGACGGTTCTGTTTGTAATCTGTGTTTTATGGCACTTTCGTGGCTTGAAGCCGGGCTTACGTTTTAAATCAATGTTTCTGGCTGTAAACAGACCTTGATCCAGATAGGTGTACAAGGAACGGACTGACATATCCAGTTCTGGATGATTGGTAATGATTTGATATGGAGATTGTCCCTGCTCGATTAAAGGAGAAACAATGCCATCCTTTTGCGTAATTCATGTTTTGTCATGTTTATACCGGCTCTGGAACCGGAAAGCTTTTCACGGTATTTTCTATCAGCAAAACGTGCATCGTATCTGTATTTCTGGGCGATGGTGCAATGATTTATCTTTTGTGCAGCCATTACAGACATAGGGCGCCTTATCCAGTCTTTTGCACTGTTCCTTCACAAAATCCTTGCAAGTTTGATTACAGGTGGGGCAGGAAGTGCATTTTACATCGCAGAGAATGATTTTTCCGCACACATTGGTTTTCCGGCAATGGAGGCGATGAATACAAAAGTTATGGGCATTATAGAAAGTACCTTTGTGATACCAGTCGGATAGACGGTGAGCCCTTACTTCTGGAAATGGTTGTTGATCCTTGCAAAGAAAGCGGGCAATGTTCTTAAAGGTTTCTCCCTTGTTCAGTTCGTTTTCGATATAGATACGGTCTTCAAGGGAAAGGTGCTTCTGGTTTCCTGGAATATATTTACTCATGGATATCCTTCTTTCTACTGCTGTCAGAAAGAAAGATAACCTTACCATTTTTTTTGAATGAGTAAACCTTTACTGTGGGGAGTAAATTCCACCACCAAATGTGGTGGTGGAATTTAAAATTTCATTTTGGCAGGCTTTTCTGTTGCGTATTTTATTGTTGTTTTTTCTCATATATGTTAGAATATAATCTAAGTGAAGGAAGCTATTTATGGAATCATAATGCTGTAGTTATATATTTAGGGGGGGTATTTGCCATGAAGAAAATTCAATTATTTTTAAAATATTTAATTTTACTGTTATTTTAATAGTATGGATTATTATAATGTTTTCACTGATTGTATGAATTCGCAGGCGTTTAAGATATATTGCATGTTTGCAGTGGGGTGTGGATGTGCATACTCAATCTGGCAGAAAACCTATGTACCGGATGCAAGGTCATATATTGCAGAAAAAGCATTAGCATTAATACTTATAGTAGCTGCTTTCATCAGATTATTATGTTTTTAATAAAAAAAGTCAAAATACGTAACAGACTTTTCTGTTGCGTATTTTTTGTTGTTTTTATCCACATATGTTAGAATATAATCAAAGCAGTTTTTCTATAGCAACCTGTGCGGTCGTTGGCACATTTATTACAGATATGACTATATGCTCTGTAAATATGTGAGGCATAATAAGATGTCGTCCGGCGATAAGGGCGTGCAGGGTCTTCAATACCTTAATTTTTTTTTCATATTCCCTGAAATTCTTGCTTTTAAATGTTTCATTATTTTATTTAAAGCAGGATAAGAGGGCTTTTACCACACAGATATTTCCTGCTTTAGTGTTTTAAAATGAAGGAGGATTTTATATGAGTGGTAACAGAGAGTACAAAAGTGATGTTTTCAGTATGTTGATGCAGGATAAGGAAAGAGCCTTACAGCTGTATAACGCAATGAATGGGTCTAGCTATGACAATCCGGAGGATGTTGAGATGGTGATTCACGATGGCGGCATTTCACTTTCGGTCAGAAATGATGCATCGTTTATCGTGGATGCGAGATTGAGCATATATGAGCATCAGTCCACAGTTTGTCCGAATATGCCGGTGAGAAGTCTTATTTATTTCAGTGTGATATTGTCAGATATGCTCAGCGACAAGAAAAAGGAACAAAAAGGGCAAGAACATCTATGGTAGAAGACTGGTAAAGATACCGACACCACATTTTGTGGTATTTTACAATGGTGAGGAGGAACAGCCGGAGGTTCAGGAGCTTAAGCTGTCCGATGCGTTTGAGAAGCCGACCGACGAGCCGAATCTTGAGCTTAAATGTAAGGTGTACAATATAAACGACGGAAAGAACAAGGCTATTATGGAGTCCTGTGGCTGGTTGAATGATTATATGACATTTGTAAATAAGGTCAGAGAGTATCATGCAGACGGGGCATTTGATGATCTTGCTATAGATATTGAGAAGGCTATAGACTATTGTATTGACAATGATATTCTGAAGGAGTTTCTAAAGACTTACAGAAGTGAGGTGACGAAGAGTATGCAGTTAAATTATGAATTTGACAGGAAGCTTGAGCTTGAAAGAGCTGATGCTATCGAGGAAGGCTTAGAACAAGGAATAAAGCAAGGCTTAGAACAGGGCTTAGAACAGGGCTTAGAACAAGGATTAGAACAAGGAATAGAATTGATTAACCAGCTAAATCAGATTTTATTGTCTGAGGGCAAATATGATGAATTACAGAAAGCTTCAAAGGATAAGGAGTATCAAAAAAAGATTCTTGCAGAGTATGGACTTCTCAATGAGAAGCAAGGTGAATAAATGAGACAAAAAGAACTCGAAAAATGGTTAAAGATAGTAATAATAGCGGTAGCACTTTGCGGATTAGTGGTTTGTGCGGTCGCCATACCATGGATAGGGCATGTGCTTATTGCGCCTAATCCGCAGATTTCTGATATGTATATACCATGGCCTGTTCTGTTTATCATCAGTGCAATTCCGTGCTATGTTATATTGTATCTGGGCTGGAGAGTAGCTGTAAATATCGGAAAAGACAGGTCGTTTTCCTTGGAGAATGCAAGACATATAAAGCTGGCATCGAAAATAATTCTGTTTGATGCATTGTATTTTTTTGTTGTGAATGTCTGCATGTGGAGAATATATGTGAATCATCCGGGGGTGATACTGGCTCTTGTGTTCATAGTGTTTGCCTGTGTTGTGGCATCGGTCGTGGCGGCGGTTTTGTCCCATCTTGTGGTAAAGGCCGCAGATCTGCAGGAGCAGAGTGATTTGACAATATAGCGTGTGCGCTACAGTTTTATTTGAGCGGGAGAGATACATGGAAGGCGAGATTATTTTTAACATAGACGTAATGCTTGCAAAGAGAAAGATGAGTGTTACGGAGCTGTCGCAGCGTGTGGGAATCACCATGGCAAATATATCAATTTTAAAACGGCAAGGCAAAGGCAATCAAGGTATCCACGCTTGCAAAGCTATGTGAAGCACTTGACTGTCAGCCGGGAGATTTGCTGGAATATAGAAATTGCTCTTGCGATAATGGAGAAAACATAGTATCATAAGTGATTGGCGTGCGCCACCTTGGGCGTACAAACAGCAACGTATTATGGGAGGCAATTGACAGATGAATAATTATGATGTGATAATCATTGAGCAGGACCGGGAGGTATCTTCGGAGCATATGAGCTTATCGAGAAGAATCGACTGCAAAATAGCGGTTTTGAGGCAGGACATGAGCTTGCTAAGAGAAAATGTCCTATCGACGGAAAGAAAATAAAGAGCTGTATTTCCTGCAAGAGCTGTTCTATTATGAGCGGTTTTGGCGGAGCAGGTGCTTTTCAGACGGAAAATATAATATCACAAATGATTTTGGCGGTACCTTGTACGAGCATATCGGCAAGCAGCCGGCCATTGATCTGATGGAATATGTTGACGAGATTAATATGAAGTACGGCGGTGAGGGCACAAAGCTTTATTCTACAGCCGGCACAAAGCTCAAAAAGGTCTGCATGCAGAATAAGCTCAAGCTTTTGGATGCATCGGTCAGACATCTCGGAACTGACATAAACTATGTTGTTCTGGAAAATATGTATGCACATCTGAAGGATAAGGTGGATTTTTATTTTGATACACCTGTTGAGTCGGTAGAGGTGCTGTATGATGAGAATACAGCAGGGGCTGATGCTTGCAGTTTACAAGAGGCTCACACAGACAATGTATCCGGATATGCAGTAAAACAGCGGATAGCACATATGAGAGTAGATACTGTATCATCTCAGTTGGAAGAAGCGGAAGCAAGTGGATGGAGAAGGTCTGCAATGACCTTGATATCCCAACCAAGTCAAACCGTGTGGATATCGGTGTGCGTGTTGAGCTTCCGGCCCTGATTTTCTCACATCTGACAGATGAGCTGTATGAGAGCAAGATTGTATACAGAACACAGCTTTTTGAGGATAAAGTCCGTACATTCTGCATGAATCCATACGGAATCGTAGTAAATGAAAATACAAACGGAATCGTAACTGTAAACGGACACAGCTACGAGGGAGCAGACAAGCAGACTGAAAACACGAACTTTGCTCTTCTTGTTGCGAAGCATTTTTCAGAGCCATTCAAGGATAGCAACGGATATGGTGAGAGCATCGCGCGCCTTTCAAATATGCTTGGTGGCGGTGTAATTGTACAGCGCTTTGGTGATCTTGTGAGAGGGCGTCGAAGCAATGAGAAGCGTATTGAGGAAGGACTCGTTACCCCTACACTTTCAGCTACACCGGGAGACTTAAGCCTTGTGCTTCCGAAACGAATCCTGGATGGAATCATTGAGATGATTTATGCGCTTGACAAGATAGCACCGGGAACTGCAAATGACGATACCTTGCTTTACGGCGTAGAGGTCAAGTTCTACAACATGGAGGTAGAGCTTAACGATAAGCTTGAGAGCAAATATAAGGGGCTTTACATCATCGGAGACGGAAGCGGTGTGACACATTCACTTTCACATGCGTCGGCAAGCGGTGTGTATGTTGCGCGTGAGATTGAGGCAGAGAGATAGTTGCTGTTAAAGATGGTTACTGTTCACACCTAACAGTGTGACCAGCAACGATTACAGCCCATTTAAAATGATATGTTAGAACATAATATTTCTATAATTGGGAAATATTATCATTATGAACTATTGAAATGCTACATTAGTTAGATTAAACTAACTGTGTAGCATTTTTCTTTATTTATAAATATATGCATATGCGGCAGGCTTTCACATATGTATTTTTATGATTAAAGGGTCAAAAGGTATCATCGATGCATGCTTGCATTCAATCCTACAATCATGATATAGAGAAACTGCATTGTAGGATAAAATTGAATCAGAAAAAACATAAGGAGGTTCATAATGAATTATTTAGAAATCGAAAAGGTAGTGGGCAGAGAAATACTTGATTCCAGAGGAAATCCTACAGTTGAGGCAGAGGTTTATCTGGTTGACGGAACTGTTGCAAGAGGCACAGCACCATCAGGAGCTTCTACAGGAGAGTTCGAGGCACTTGAGCTTCGTGACGGAGACAAGAGCAGATATCTGGGCAAGGGTGTTACCGGGGCAGTAGAAAATATAAATACTGTAATCAACGACACATTGACAGGTATGGACGTAAGTGATATCTATGCAATAGATGCGGCTATGATAGAGGCAGATGGCACAAAGGACAAGTCTAAGCTTGGAGCTAATGCCATTCTTGCTGTATCAATTGCGTGTGCGAGGGCGGCAGCTGTATCACTTGATATTCCTCTCTATAGATTTTTAGGTGGTATCTCGGGAAACAGACTTCCTGTACCTATGATGAACATTGTAAACGGTGGCTGTCATGCACTCTCATCAGGACTTGACGTGCAGGAGTTTATGATTATGCCGGTAGGTGCGCCTTCCTTCAAGGAGTGTCTCAGATGGTGTGCGGAGGTATTTCATGCACTTGCAGCCATATTAAAGGAGCGCGGTCTTGCCACGTCAGTCGGTGACGAGGGTGGATTTGCACCGGCACTCAAATCTGACGAGGAGGCTATCGAGACAATTCTTGAAGCTGTAAAGAAGGCAGGCTATGAGCCGGGCAAGGATTTCAAGATTGCCATGGATGCCGCATCATCAGAGTGGAAGAGTGAAAGGGCAAGGGCTTTACAAGCTGCCAAAGGCCGGCACGGAGTACACCTCAGAGGAGCTTATAGAGCACTGGGCAAAGCTTTGTGATAAATATCCTATTATATCAATCGAGGATGGTCTTGATGAGGAGGACTGGGAAGGCTGGCAGAAGCTTACTGCGCGTCTGGGCGATAGGGTACAGCTTGTGGGAGATGACTTGTTCGTAACAAACACTGAGAGACTTGCAAAGGGAATAAGCCTTGGAGCAGGAAATGCAATCCTGATTAAATTAAACCAGATCGGTTCCGTATCAGAGACTCTTGAGGCTATCAAGATGGCACACAAGGCAGGCTATACAGCAATCAGCTCACACCGCTCAGGGGAGACGGCCGACACAACAATTGCAGACCTTGCGGTGGCACTCAACACATGCCAGATAAAGACAGGTGCACCTTCGCGTTCAGAGCGTGTTGCAAAGTATAACCAGCTTTTAAGAATTGAAGAGGAGCTGGGAAAGAGCGCAGTTTATCCGGGAATTAAAGCGTTTAATGTGCAGCAGTAGTTTAAAATAAAACTCTATGACTGCATTAAGTCAATATCCATTGGAGTGTCTTTAGGAGAAAATAAGATAAGTATGGTCGCAGATATCATAATATGGTATCTGCGATTTTTAGTTTTATCAGTAATCCTTAACATTTTCAAACAACTTTTTTTTACACGTCTCAGGTTACTATTTCCTCATTTTTAATGTGACACTTACGACATTTACCCATTAATTGTAGCCCTTAATTGTAGCAATTAAAAGTGATTTATCGTAACACGATAAAAAAATATTGCAAAACTAAAAACGGTGTAGTACAATTAGCTTGCCGGTAAGTGAAAAATATGAGAAAATAACTACATAGATAGTAAGGAGGTAGCTATGGACAATAATAATATCGGGGGCATGAATCCCCAACAGTTTTCACAGAACACGCCACAGACTTCACAGCCACATATGGGGGTGTCGGGTATTGAACTGCAGAAGATGCAGCAGGAGGCGGAGCAAAGACGGCGTGAACAAAGCAGGAGAAACGCGGATTTCTTTGGCAGGCTATGTATACCTACGATAATATATGCGCTGCTGTACACCATTTTCCTGTATGAGAATACAGGTGGAATACTTGTTACGTTGTTTGCAATCGTCACAGGAGTATACAGCCTGTATTGTATGAAGATACTTCATATAGAGGCAAAGCCACTCACCATATGGTACAGTGTGATGATGATACTCACAGGCCTTTCGTCAGGCTTGACCGGTAATAAAATTATACAAGGATTTAATTTTTGCTGGATACTTGTGTTTCTTGTTTTTATGCTGCTTCACAATTTCTGCAATGACAGACAGTGGGGGCTCATAAAGTATATCGCTGCGGCATTTCAGGCAGTGTTTGGAGCGATTGGATGTATAGCTGAGCCGTTTATGGATATTGCCGACTATATGAGAAATGAGCGCATGGATAGTGACCATATGGGCAGTGACAGTATGGTCGGTGACAGTGCAAATGCAACTGCAGGAGAGCGGCATGTGAAAAAACACAGAATGCTTTATGTGTTTATCGGAATAGCAATTGCCTTTCCTCTGGTTGTGCTGATAGTGGTGTTGCTGTGCTCTGCGGATGCGGTTTTGCCTCAGTAATAAAGAAAATATTTGCTGATATCAATTTCTTTACAGTGAGCAAGGTTGTATTTCTTTTGTATTTGCGCTTTTCTCATCGTACTGTGGTATAAAGTATCTGAGCAAGAAGCGTATATCGGATGCACCGGTTGAGACTCCGGCATTTCCGGCTGCAATCGGTATCACTGTAGCTGCAACTATATCAGTGGTATATGTATTTTTCTGTTTTATACAGATTGTGTATCTGTTCGGGGACTTATGCAGCTTCCAAGCGGCTATACCTACGCCAGGTACGCGAGAGAAGGCTTTTTCCAGCTGCTTTTCGTGTGTATACTTAATGTGATTATCGTATTGCTCGGAAGTGGATTGTTCAGAAGGAATAAAATATTAAATGCATTTTTAATTTTAATAACTTTATGCACATATATCATGATTGCATCAAGTGCATACCGTATGGGACTGTATGTGTCAGAGTACGGGCTGACAGCCACCAGGCTTTGTGTGTTCTGGGCACTTGGAGTGATAGCGCTGTTTATGCTCGGAGTGATTTTATCTATATGTAAGCCTGCTTTTTCGCTATTTCGGTACGGAATAATAGTAATCGGGGTATGTTATCTTGTGCTTGCATTTGCAAGGCCTGATTATCTGGTTGCAAGGTACAATACAGTATGTATGGAGGATACAGACTACAAATATCTGATGTCACTTTCCACGGATGCATCTCCGGCGCTTGCGGCAGATGCGGACTTTATGGAAAATAAGGGTATGGTAACCATGTATGCAAGACAGCTGGCAGGTGAGACAAATGACAGCTTAAGACAGCTCAATGTGTCTCATATAAAGGCTGCACATTTATTCAGAGATAGCATAGATGAGGTAAAGAGCTCACAGCTTATCCTTTTATATGTATATTCGCCTTACGATTCGGGCAGCTATAACAACAATGATACCGGTCTTGATGGCGTGGACAGCATACAGATGGGCTATCATGTGTTAAAGGATACAGAAGATGATGATACAGCCTACTATGATTACGACAGTTATAGCATGGATGATACAAGAGTGGCAGCACCAGTATTTTTCAAATGGGTGGATGCAGTCGAGGTGAAGAAGATTTCCGACAGTGAGCGTATCTTCCTTGCAAAGATTCCAAGAAAGGCATTAAAAGGCAAAGATGGAGTGAATATTGAATACAGATTTAATAAAAATGGAGATGTTATATATTCATCCCAGTACAATGTGATTCTTGACAAGAAAAAAGGACTCAACGAGGTGGAGATGTCATACTATGCCGGAACAGATGGCGTGGATGTGCCTGAGTACAATATTTATGGAAAGTAATAGTTTAAATTGTATATAATTCAAAGTTGATATGGTGAAGTTGATTAAAAACTGCTATACTTAACATGTAGTATAGGTTGTTAAATTATTTCATTAAGGTAGGAAAATTCATGGGAAGATTTTTAAATCCGGGAAATAAAGCTTTTCAAAAGACATTGAAATCGGAAATATATGTGGATAAAACTATGCTTTTGGCATACACCAATAAGGTTATAGGTTCTGATATGGCATGCATATGCAATAGCAGACCGAGGCGCTTTGGAAAGTCCATCACGGCGAATATGCTTGCTGCTTATTATAGCAGAGGATGTGATTCCTTTGATATGTTTTCCACTCTAAAGGTAGGCAGGCTTGATTCCTTTGAGACAAACCTTAATAAATATGATGTTATTCATATTGATGTCCAGTGGTGCATGATGGATGCGGGTGAAGTGCAAAACACCGTGAAATACATCAATAACGGTATTCTTGATGAGCTTATAATAGCATATGGTGATGTGATACCGGACACTGTTAAAACAGCCTATGGAGCCATGTCTTATATAAACGCAGCCACAGGAAATACCTTTGTTATCATAATAGATGAGTGGATGTGTTGATAAGAGATGAGGCTAATAATAAGGAACTGCAGGAGGAATATATTAATTTCCTTAGGGGAATGTTTAAAGGGACAGAGCCGACAAAGTATATTGCGTTAGCTTATCTTACCGGCATACTTCCTATTAAAAGCTAAAAACTCAGTCAGCACTTAACAATTTTGAAGAGTTCACAATGCTTGATGCAGGAGCGCTTGCATCATATATTGGCTTTACAGATGATGAGGTTAAGCAGTTATGCAAAAAGTATGACAGGGATTATGAAGCAGTAAAAAACTGGTATGACGGCTATATGCTTTCGGGTAAACATGTGTATAATCCAAAAGCGGTAGTGAGCGTGATGATGAGAGGCAGCTTCCAAAGCTATTGGTCACAGACTGGCACATATGAATCTCTGATTCCGCTTATTGACATGGATTTTGATGGATTAAGAGCCGCTATTATTTCAATGATTTCCGGAAATGAGATAAAAGTTAGAACAACCACGTTTCAGAATGATATGGTATCATTTAAAAACAAAGATGATGTGCTGACATTGCTTATACATCTTGGATATCTGGCTTTTAATCAGAAAAATCAGATGGCATATATTCCGAATGAAGAGCTTCGCAATGAGCTTATGGATGCAGTTGAGGAAAACAAATGGGATGAAATCATACAGTTTGAGAGACAGTCAATAGATTTGTTTAATGCAACAATAAACAAAGATGTAAATACTGTGGCTGCAAAAATTGAGCAGATTCATATGGAGTATACCTCGGTGATTCAATATAATGACGAGAATTCCCTTAGCAGTGTGTTGGCCATTGCTTATCTTGGAACAATGAACTATTATTTTAAGCCGGTCAGGGAATTACCGACAGGGCGTGGCTTTGCTGATTTTGTTTATATTCCGAAGCCTGAGTATATAAATGATTATCCGGCGCTTGTTGTGGAGCTGAAATGGAATAAGAATGCGGATACACCCATGCAGCAGATTCGTGAGAGAAAGTATCCGAATTCATTATTGCAATATACGGGAAACATCCTGCTTGTGGCAATCAACTATGATGAAAAAACAAAAGAGCATGTATGTAAAATTGAGGAATATGCTAAAATAAAGAATTAATGATTGAGATATACAAATACAAAAACAAATACAAAAACGGACATGGCAGTTTTGCATGTCCGTTTTTTTTTTATAATAAGTATCGGGTATTATGAACCGCGTAGGTTTACATAAAGCAGAGTAAAATTTAATCAAGCTTTAATATGAATCCTAATATACGCTTTACAGAGGTCTCCATCTCACTACGAGAGATGGCACCCTTATCATAAGCCTTCTTTACACGATCAGGATATCCATTTCCCATCTTAAGGTCATTTCCGGCTTTTGTCTCCTTGTAATGCTCGCCACAGGTCCACCAGTCGCTTGTGACCATTCCTTCATAGCCCCATTCATCACGCAGTATTCCTGTCAAAAGATCCTCGCTTTCAGAGGCTCTGTAGCCGTTTATCATATTGTAAGAGGACATAATAGCCCATGGATTTTCATCCTTTACAATCATCTCAAATGCCTTCAGATAGATTTCTCTGGCAGCTCTTTCTGAAACGCGTGAATCGCTGTTTTTGCGGTTGGTTTCCTTGTTGTTCAAGGCAAAGTGCTTGAGTGTGGCACCGACATTGTTGGACTGGATTCCGCGTACCATGGCACCTGCGAGCTTTCCGGTGACGAATGGATCCTCTGAGTAGTACTCGAAGTTACGTCCGCAGAGAGGACTTCTGTGAATACAGATGGCAGGGGTGAGCCACAGTGCAAGGTTGTTTTCCTTTAATTCTTCACCGCCGGCGCGTCCTACAGCCTCTAAAACATCGGGTTCCATGTGCATGCGAGCAGTGTGGAGCATGGAAACGCAGTGGTGCATATACCGACCTCAGGAGCTATGCGCACTCCTGCAGGACCATCTGCTGTCATGACAGAAGGAATACCGTATTCAGGCATATTTCCGATACCGAAGGTATTTGCAACACCGGTATTTGGCTGTCCGCCGAGCAGATGAATGAGATCATCGATGGAAAGCTCTGATACAAATTCATCAAGCGTGATACGTCCTTCCACAACATCCATGATGTCGTGACTGCCGTTTTTAACCATGCCATCGGCAAAGCGGAAGTATGGGATGGCTCTCTGACCTGGAGCAACACCCTCTGTCAGGGAAGGGTCAATGTTGCCAATAGCTGAGTAGTCGGTGTCAACAGGCTCACTTTGAGTCAGAGCTTCATAGCTTCCGTCAGCGAGCATTCTCTTTGGCAGACTTGTAGGAACCAGCTTTGCTGAAAGCTGCTCGGTAATTACATCATGATTTAATATATATGAGTAATCAGCTTTTGTCACGTCACGGACGCTCGTTCCAACGTATATATCATATGAACCGGCTTCAAGTACATATGCAGATTTTTAACCTTTCCAAGGTCATCATATGATGCCATATCGTTTATTTCCCATGTGAGGATCATAAGCTGTGATTCACCCGGCTGCAGTTCTCTTGTCTTTTCAAAGGCTGCGAGCTCCTTTGCAGGCTTGCCAAGCTTTCCTTGTGGTTTAGCAATGTATACCGAACAACCTCTTTTCGAGAATTTACCTGTATTTGTCACACGGACTTTTGCGTAGAGCTTATTGGCCTCAGACGTACAGTTGGAATTCACAACGCCGGCAGAAACAGTCTCCACATCAAATGTGGTGTATGAGAGTCCATAGCCAAATGGGTATACAACCTTCTCGGCAGCTCCCGGAATTGTCTCGAAATAGCGGTATCCGACATATATATCATCGGTATAGTCCACATAGTTTCTTGACTCGTGGAAATTGTAAGTAGACGGATAGTCGTCGAGTGATTTGGCAAATGTATCGACAGTTTTTCCGGAAGGATTGCCATCTCCTACGAGAAGCTCAGCGGCAGCGAGCCCGCCTTCCATACCACCCTGTAAGGCAAGCAGTGCTGATTGAATCTGATTATCATAAGCAAACCAAGACGTATCAACCATTCCACCGACATTTAAAATCACGATTACATTTTTGAAACTGGCTTTACAGTGTCAATCATCTCCTTTTCTTTTACGGAGAGACAGAAATCACCATCCTTAAAAAGCTCTGCCGACTTCTCGGTCATCTCGCGTTCGTATTCCCAGAGAGCCTTGTTGTTTGGGTCAATAACACTCTTTCTGTCCCAGCCTTCTCGAGTAGCGGCAGATTGAGATGATAGCAGTGTCGGTATATGCCTGTGCCTTGCTTAAAAGCTCAGCCGGTACATCCGGCTCTATAGTCATGCCGGGTACAGCACCGGCTGCATACTGCTTTTAATGTCGTTGCGGTAGTAATCACACAGCTCCTCAAATATGCTTATTTTCTCTTTTGAAGCTTAAGTCCTTCGTAGAGATTGCGGATATATGCAACGGTTACATCACCGCTTCCGCCACCGCCCTTTACATAGTCGAAAGTACCCTTTCCAAACAGGGCTACCTTAGAACCCGCTGCAAGAGGGAGTACGTTGTTTTAATTTTGAGAAGTACCATGCCTTCCTTGGCAGCTTCCTTTGAAAGCTCTATGTGAGCCTTGCTTCCTGTAACTCTTTCACCATTTGCCCCAAGTGGAAGATTAGGAGTGAATTTGAATCGTGACCATTTGTTCATAGCAGATTACCTTTCTTATATTTTTATTATTTAATGAGCTTCCCATACATTAATATGTCGGGAGCTTGTTCTTTTCGTACAAGATGATTGTAAATTATAAAAGCGATATATACAATTGTGATACTGACATTATTTTAGGTCGATATTGACTTTTGCGTTAGAGGAGTATATTTTGAAGGTAGAATTTCAAGCTATAAATATTGTTTTCTTCGGAATAATTGGATATGCTCAGGCTAATATAGCATTAAATACGAAGTTTGATTTAGTAAGTCAGGGAGAAAATTATGCAGCAATACACACACGAAAACGTCAGATCAATACCACATCTTCCGATCTACTGCGACAGATATGAGGATTACAGGCAGTTTTCACCGAGGCACTGGCATGACCATATAGAGATAATCTATGTAGTTTCCGGCTCACTGCAGGTTGTCTGCGGTGAAAATGAATATACATTGCAAGAAAATGAATTTTTTGTCATAAATTCAAATAAGATACATGGTACGCAAAGCTATGAAAGAGTCAGGGTGCTTCTGGTGCAGATACCGTATGCATATCTGGACAGCTACATAGACGATTACGGACATATAAGGTTTAGAGAGTGCTATGAGACCGAGCATGGCAGCAGAAAATATGAGCAGATGAAGTCTCTTCTTAAGTCGATAGCGCATATATACCGGAAAAGGGCAAGGGCTATGAGCTTCGGCTTATGGCAAAAGTGAACGAATTCTTATATATTTTGTTTACAAATTATTCGTACAAAGAGATGAATGCGGGAAAAGAATCCAGACAGATAGCGCGCCTTAAGGATGTTCTTAGATATGTGGCGAAAACTATCGAGCCAATAGCATTAAAGGAGGTGGCAGACATAGCCTCACTCAATCAGGATTATTTCTGCCGTATGTTCAAAAAATGCATGGGAGTTACATTTCTTGAGTATGTCAATCAGGTAAGAATCAATCACATACATGAGGAGCTTCTGGCAACTGAGGATTCCATCACGGACATACTGGAGCACAATGGATTTACGAATTATAAGGTGTTCAGCCGGATGTTTAAGGCGCAGTTTGGCATGACACCGAGGGAATTGCGGAAATTACAGGAAAATTAATAATAAATCCGGTCAAAAGTTACTGATGGTGATACCGGCTCAACAAAGAAGCAGCTTCCTATACATCAGGAAGAGTTTCAACACAGAATAAGCAGACCTTCATATATGGACGATTTGAATGCCGTGCAAAGGTTCCAAAGGGACAGGGAACACTTGCATATCCGGCACCATTTGACCAGCCATTTTACATTATCTTAAATCTTGCTGTTGGTGGAAGCTGGGTTGGAAATCCAAACGATGAGACAAGCTTTGAGAATAATCTATATGTGATCGATTATGTCCGTGTATATCAGAAGGATAGCTACGATGAAGATGTTAAACGTCCCGGTAAAATAAGTTTAGTTATGTCATGAATCTGATATTTTAAGAAATAATTTTGTATAATACATTGCTGCAAAAATGTATATTATATTACGAAAATGGATCACTGCTGAATATACGTTGGAGGCAGTTATAACCGTAGATCACATAATTAAGTAGAGAATGGAGTAATGAATATGAAATACGGATATTTTGATGAATCAAAAAAAGAATATGTTATTACAAGACCTGACACACCGGCACCTTGGGTGAACTATCTTGGATCGCCAGAATATGGAGCAATTATTTCTAATAATGCAGGTGGATATAGCTTTGCAAAGTCAGGTGCAAACGGAAGGCTTTTGAGATATGTGTTTAATCAGTTCGATGAGCCTGGCAGATATATTTATATCAGAGACAACGGCAGCAAGGATTACTGGTCAGCTTCCTGGCAGCCGGTAGGAAAGGATCTGAATTCTTATAAGAGCGAATGTCATCATGGTACAGCATACACAAAGATGATGGCTGATTATAGCGAGATCCATTCAGAAGTAAGATACTATGTTCCGCTGAACAAGACATACGAAGTGTGGAATTTGAGCGTGACGAATAATTCTGATAAGGCAAGAAGCCTTAATATTACAGGCTACGCTGAGTTTACAAACAACAGCAACTATGAGCAGGATCGTGAATCTGCAGTATTCACAGTATATTACAAAGACAGTATTTGTGGAGAACAGAGTGCGTCAGATGATCCATGCCAATCTTGACCGCATCGAGGATGGCAAGGAAATTGACAACAAGGATGTGGTAAACAGATTTATCGGACTTGCAGGAGCACCTGTTGACAGCTGGTGCGGTGACAGGGGAGAATTTCTCGGAGAATATCACAGATATGGCAATCCTGTCGGAGTAGAGAGCGGAAAGCTTAACAACCACGGCAACTACAACGAGAATAGCTGTGGAGCAATCACAACAGTATTGGAGCTGGCACCGGGCGAGACAAAGACAATAGCATTCTTAGTTGGAATGATAGATAATGAGACAGCAGGAAAGATTGTTGCTTCTTACACGGATACAAAAGCTGTCTGCGACAAAGAACTTGAGGAGCTTATCGCATACTGGCATGGACAGTTATCACATTTCCAGATTAATACACCAAGTGATGAGTTCAACACAATGATCAATACATGGAATGCATATAACTGCTTTATGACATTTATCTGGTCACGTGCTGCATCCTTTACATATTGTGGACTGAGAAATGGATACGGATACCGTGATACGGTCCAGGATATTCAGGGTGTTATACACCTTGCACCTGAGATGGCTGTTGAAAAGATCAGATTCATGCTCTCAGCACAGGTTGATAACGGTGGAGGGCTTCCACTTGTAAAATTCACACACAATCCGGGACATGAGGATACACCGGATGATGCTTCTTATGTGCAGGAGACAGGACACCCGGCTTACAGAGCTGATGATGCATTATGGCTTTTCCCAACTGTATACAAATATGTATCAGAGACAGGAAATGTAGCATTTATAGATGAGGTCATTCCATTCGCCAACAAGGATGAGGGAACGGTTTACGAGCATTTAAAGAGAGCAATTGATTTTTCGATGAACCACCTCGGAAAACATGGAATGCCGGCCGGACTTTATGCAGACTGGAATGACTGCCTGAGGCTTGGTGCAGATGGAGAGTCAACCTTCGTTGCATTACAGTTCTACTATGCAATGACTATATTAAAAGAGTTTGCAGCCTATAAGAAAGATGATGAATATATCACATATCTTGATGAGAGCCAGGAAAAACTCGGAAAGATCATTCAGGAGCTTTGCTGGAACGAGGACAGATTTATCCGTGGATTTACAGGGGATGGACAGGTTATCGGAAAGCGTGATGATCCTGAGGCAAATATGTGGCTGAACCCACAGAGCTGGGCTGTTATAAGTGGATTTGCAAGTGATGAGCAGGCTGATAAGGCTCTTGAAATGGTATATGAAAGACTCAATACCGAGTATGGCGCCATTCTTATGGATCCTCCATATCATGCACACGCATTCGACGGAGCACTGGCTGTGATCTACAATGCGGGAACAAAAGAGAATGCAGGAATTTTCTCACAGTCACAGGGCTGGATAATTCTTGCTGAGGCACTTAAAGGACATGGAGACAGAGCTTTTAAGTATTTTATTGAAAATGCACCGGCTGCACAGAATAATCGTGCAGAGATCAGAAGACTTGAACCATACTGCTATGGACAGTTTACAGAAGGAAAACACAGCCCGAACTTCGGCCGTTCTCATGTACACTGGCTCACAGGAACTGCTTCAACAGTCATGGTTGGATGTGTAGAGGGAATACTTGGTATGCGTCCTGATTTCTATGGACTTCATATTGCTCCGTCTATTCCAAAAGCCTGGGATGGATTTGAGATAGAGAAGGATTTCAGGGGATGCCATCTTCATATAGTTGTAAAAAATCCTGATCATGTTGAGAGCGGATGCAAGAGCCTTTTTGTAAACGGACATGCGGTTGAGGGAGACTATATTCCAAAAGAGCTTCTTAGAGAGCAGACAGAGATTGAGCTTACCATGTAAATTTTCCGTAGGTGGGATAATGACTGCTATAGGATTGTATATGGTGTGTGAAAATTTGATTTGTAATTGTATAGAGGATTGATTGAAAATATGAAAGATATAGATTTTATAGACAAATATGGAACCTTCGAGGAAAAAAAATCCCGAAAACTACAGTGGGCTGTATCTGCCGCTTGCAGGGGAAAAAGGGCTTAAATCAAGCATTACACCAACTCTCGGCGGAGACAGTAAAACTAGCCAGAATACCTTTCTTCTGGAACCTGTTAGTATAGAAAATCTTCACAACAATAAAGGCACCAGAAATTTCTGGTGTCGGATTGTGGGGAAGGGCTTCTGGTCAGTATGCGGATCATCTGCACAGCAGGAGGCCGACAGATTTACAGGTAATCAGGATGAAAGTGAGCTTGAGGCAGGTTTAATGTGGCAGAAGCTGCACCGTGCTTCAAAGATATATGGGTTAGAGGCCGACACAACATCATTTGTCACACTTGATGGAAGCATGGAAGTCATGCTTGTGGAGATCACTAACAAGACAGATGAGGCTATGGAGATAGTCCGAATCGGGGCAATCCCAATCTATGGCAGAAGTGCTGACAATATCAGGGATCACAGACATGTGACATCACTTTTGCACAGAATAGAAACCACACAATACGGCATTGAGGTTACACCTGTCCTCTCATTTGATGAGCGTGGACACCGGAAAAATGATATAAGCTACTTCGTATATGGATCATCCGGAAACGGAGAAAGTCCTGAGAGTTTCTATCCTACCGTTGAGCAGTTTATAGGAGAGGGAGGCTCTTTCCTTATTCCTGAGGCAGTCAGAACTGAAAAAGCAGGTGCAAAGGCCGGAGAAAAATTTCAGGGAAAAGAAGCAGTCGGAGCAATAAAATTTGCAAACCGTATTATAAAACCGCTGGAGACGGTAAGCTATATCATGCTTGCAGGTCTTACGGAAAAAGAAAATGACATAAATGCCATTACCGGACGGTACCGCAGTGTACTTGAAGTAAAAGAAGAACTAAACACCGTCAAGAAACACTGGATAGACAAGGTAAATATTGATTTTGAGACAGGAAATGCCAAGGAGGACAATTATCTTAAATGGATATGTTTTCAACCTATCTTGCGAAGAATATACGGCTGTTCCTTCCTTCCATATCACGATTATGGAAAAGGAGGAAGAGGCTGGAGAGATCTCTGGCAGGATTGCCTTGCACTTTTACTTATGGAGCCTTCGGATGTCCGCAGGATGATTGTAAACAATTATGGCGGTGTGAGAATTGATGGAACCAATGCGACTATTATAGGAAACGAGCCTGGAGAGTTTATTGCAGACAGAAACAATATTACACGTGTCTGGATGGATCATGCATTCTGGCCATTTGTAACCACAAAGCTTTATATTGACCAGACCGGTGATACAGATGTACTGTTTGAGCATACGACGTACTTTAAGGATTACCAGTCCATGAGAGGCACAAGCCATGATGAAGCATGGAATACTACATATGGTAACAAACAAAGGACGGCAGGCGGTCAGATATATTTTGGAACGGTTTTAGAGCATATTCTGATCCAAAATCTGTGCGCTTTCTATGATGTGGGGAGCACAACGAGATGAGGCTGCACGGTGCAGACTGGAATGATGCGCTCGATATGGCATGGGAGAAGGGTGAAAGTGTTGCATTTACCTGTGCTTATGCCGGAAATCTGCTTGATATAGCAAAGTGTTTAAGAAATGTGGAAAAAATAAGTGGAATAAACAGGATTGAGGTGTTAGAGGAGCTTAAGCTGCTGCTTGCTGATGACGAAATACTTTACAACTGCCCTGACAAAAGCAGGAGCTTCTCATGAGCTATGCAAAAGCATGTGAGAACTGCACAAGCGGAGGCACTGCTCTTATCCCAATAGCTGCGATTTGCGAAAACCTGGAGCATAAGGCTGAGTGGATGATGAAAAACATCCGCGAAAACGAATGGATATCAGATGGCACGGATGGAGGCTGGTTCAACGGATATTATGACAATAACGGCAGACCGGTGGAACGATGTGAGAGTGGAGATGTACGCATGATGCTTACAGGACAGGTATTTGCCATCATGAGTGGAACCGCAAAAAAAGAACAGATCAAGGCAATCTGTAATAGTGCAGACAAATATCTGTTTGATCAAAAAGCCGGTGGCTACAGACTAAACACTGATTTTAAGGAAGAAAAATTTGATCTTGGAAGAATGTTTGGATTTGCTTATGGAGAGAAAGAGAATGGAGCAGTGTTCTCACACATGGCTGTTATGTATGCCAATGCGCTCTATAAACAGGGCTTTATAAAAGAGGGGTACAAGGTATTAAAGACGCTTCTTGATACTGCGATGGACTTTGACAGAAGCAGGATGTATCCGGGAGTACCGGAGTATTTTGATAATGATGGAAGAGGTCTGTATTCATACCTTACAGGTGCCGCAAGCTGGTATATGCTTACTATGATAACATCTGTATACGGAGTCCATGGAGAGCTTGGAGATCTTGTTATTGAGCCTGCACTCATGCCACAGCAGTATAACGAAAAAGGTGATGCAAAAGTTTCGTTAGAATTTGCAGGTCATGGATTTGATATTTTAGTTCACAATCCTGATAAGCTCGAACCTGGGGATACGCACGTCAAAAGAGCGCTCTGTGATGATGTAAAAGTGGAAAATGTTACAGGAAACAGCGTGCGTATTCCAAAGCATGCTATTGAAATGCTTTCTACAGACAAATGTCATACGGTTGAGATATACATAGAGTGATAGTTTATAAAATTAATAGCGTTTGATATCGTATAATTGGGTATCAGCTAAATAAAATTCCCACGCATATTTGCGTGGGAATTTTTTGTGCGTAGTACAAGGCTTTTGGTATCGCTACCACATGGATTTGTAGTACCTGTCGCGATATTTCTTTGGTGTAAGCCCTGTAAAACTCTCGAATATCTGGATAAAGTGGCTCTGTGATGAAAATGACAGGTAGTTGGCTATATCTATAATCGGCTTATCTGAGTATTTGAGCAGGTGAGTCGCTTTTTCTATTTTCTTTTCCCTTATATAATCACTTATCGAAACACCGAGATTCTGCTTGAATACCCTTGAAAGATAGCTCTCGGAAAGCCCTGTGTATGCAGCCAGATCAGCTATTGTGATACGCTCTTTTATGTTGCTGTATATATAGTCAACACACTGGGTAACAGGCTTTGAGAGGATAGACGATTTCTTCTGCAGCACCATCTTACCTGTGAAATCCTTTGCCATCTCGTGATGCAGGTCAGCTACCTGGCGTACGGTGGAGCAGCTGTCCATCTTAAGTATATAGAAGTCACTCAGACGGTATGCCTGCTCAGGCTCGAGTCCTCCATCAATACAGTATCTTGTGATCATGGCGGTTGTGACAACAAAGTGATATTTGATATTCTGTAAAGTATTTCTGGACAATACACCTGTTCCGTCAAGGTGTATAAATGCATCTTCTTTGCAGTTTTATTACATATTCCATATCCCCGGTTTTGACTGCGTTATAAAAACTATATTCAATACTTGGAGCACGATGCAGTGATTCGCTCTCGCTGTCAACAAATTCTGCGTCATACCATTCTTTTGAAAGTGCCATAAAGGTTCTCCTTTGCAACAAAATATTAGATTTATGTCATCTTTCTATTATTATGACATGAATCTGATATTTTTACAATTGATTTAATATAAACGAAAACGGTTAAGGAGTAATATTACAACTGTAAACGAGATATCAAATTAATTCATAAGAAGATATCAAAACAGTTTCTATGGAGGAAATGAAAAATGAAACAGAAAGTGATTAGCACAATGCTGTTACTGTCTATGGGGCAACACTCCTTGCAGGATGTGGAACAACAGCAGGAAACGGAACAGAAGGTGGAGCTTCTAATGCAGCAGAGGGAAAGGTTATCAATATCTATTCATGGAACGACGAGTTCAGAACAAGAGTTGAGGCTGTTTACCCGGAGGTTAAAGAAACTTCTAAAGATGGTACAATTACATACCTCAAGGATGGCACAGAAATCCATTGGGTAGTAAATCCTAACCAGGATGGTGTTTACCAGCAGAAGCTTGATGAAGCTCTTTCAAAACAGGCGGATGCAGCAGCAGATGACAAGATTGATATGTTCTTATCAGAGACAGATTACGTATTCAAATATACAGATAAAGATGCAGACGTAGCAATGCCTCTTAAGGATCTTGGAATTGATTGTGACAAAGAGTTTGCTGATCAGTTCGATTTCACAAGAAAAACAGCTTCTGATTCAGACGGAGTACAGAGAGGTTCAACATGGCAGTGCTGTCCTGGACTTTTAGTTTACCGTCGCGATATTGCAAAAGAGGTATTCGGAACAGACGATCCTGAAGTAATCGGTGAGAAGACAAAGGACTGGGATACATTAAAGGCTACAGCAGCGGAACTTAAGGCAAAGGGATACTACACATTATCTTCTTACGCTGATACATTCCGTTTATATGGAAACTCAATCGACAACTCATGGGTACAGCCTGGAGCAGATGAGGTTGTAGTGGATAAGAAGATTACAAACTGGGTAGATGATTCAAAAGAGTGGCTTGATGCAGGATATGTTGATGCTAAAGTTAAAGGCCAGTTTAATGATGACTGGAACAAAGCAATGGGAAGTCAGTCCAAAGTATTTGCATTCCTCTTCCCGGCATGGGGTATTGATTTCACACTGAAACCGAACTGGGATGGAGCAGAAGGATCATGGGCTGTTACAACACCACCGCAGGAATACAACTGGGGCGGATCTTACATCCATGTTGCAACAGGTACAGATAACCCTAAGCATGTTAAGGATATCATCCTTGCTTTAACAGCAAATAAAGACAACTTACTCAAGATCTCTAAGGATTACTCTGATTTCACAAATACAAAATCAGGAATGAAGGAAGCAGCAAAAGATGATTCATTCGCATCAGAATTCCTTGGCGGACAGAACCCATTTGCTTACTTTGAACCGGTAGCTGAGAATATCAAGATTGCACCTCTTTCAGCATATGATCAGGGATGTGTAGAGCTCATCCAGAACTCATTCAGCGATTACTTCCAGGGTAAGGTTGATTATGATAAGGCTAAGAAAAACTTTGAGACAGCAATTAAAGAGCGTTATCCTGATATCGAAAAGGTTACATGGCCGAAATAAGATAAATAAAACACAATGCGGAGCCTTTGGGCTTCGCAGAGGTGACTCTGGTAGAAAGGAATTTGGCTCATGAAGAAGAAAAGAAAGAGCGTAAGCTATGCAAAATGGGGATATATATTTATTCTTCCTTTTTTCGTAACATATTTAATTTTTTCTCTGATTCCGTTAGTAGATACGGTAAGGTTCAGTTTTTTTGAATACTATAGATCCGGAATCAAACAAATAGGACCGAATTTTGTGGGATGGGCTAACTATGCCGAGCTTCTTAAATCGGATATGATCACATATGGTAAGAATACTCTTATCCTCTGGGTTATCGGATTTATTCCACAGATTGTGGTTGCACTTGTTTTAGCAAACTGGTTCACTGATGCCAGATTAAAAATTCACAAATTACAGTTTTTTAAGGTAGTAATTTATCTGCCAAACCTGATCATGGCATCTGCATTTGCACTTTTGTTCTTTACACTGTTCTCGAACAGTGGTCCTGTGAACTCAATCCTGCAGTCTATGGGAGTAATCAGCAAGCCTATCGACTTTATGGGAAGTGTATTTGGAACCAGATCACTCATCGGCTTCATGAACTTCCTTATGTGGTTCGGTAATACGACTATTATGCTCATGGCAGCAGTCATGGGTATCAGTACAGAAGTATTTGAGGCGGCAGATCTGGATGGATGTAATGCATTGCAGAGATTCTTCTATATAACTTTACCGAGTATACGACCAATACTTGCATATACACTCATCACATCAATCATCGGTAGACTCCAGATGTTCGATGTACCTCAGATCCTGACAAACGGACAGGGAAATCCGGACAGAACGTCAATGACACTTATCATGTTCCTGAACAACCACTTAAAGAGTAAGAACTATGGTATGGCCGGAACATTGTCGGTATATCTGTTTATAGTCAGCGCAATTCTGTGCTTCATCGTATACAGAATGACAAATGACAGCGATCCTGACGGATCAAAGGCAGCAGCAAAGCGAGCTGCAAAAGAAGCTAGAAGAAAGAAAAAGGAGGCGGCTAAATAATGAAACCAAAACATAAAATTAATGTCCGCAGTGTTATAGCGCATATAGTTTTGATATTATTATCATTTTATGCCTGTTCTTCTTTGTAATACTTATAATCAATGCGACAAGGTCGCATGCACAGCTGCAGAAGGGCTTCTCATTTATCCCGGGCGGGCATTTCCTGGATAATCTGAAATCTGTAGCTAATGACGGATCCTTCCCTATGTTTAGGGGAATAGTAAACAGCCTTATTATATCGGGCTCATGTGCAGTTTTATGTACCTATTTTTCAGCTCTGACAGCATATGGACTTTATGCTTATGATTTTAAAGGGAAAAAAGTAGCATTTACATTTATTATGGCAATCCTTGTTATGCCTACACAGGTAACAGCAATGGGATTCCTGCGTTTAATAACAAATATGGGAATGTATGATTCGTGGGCTCCACTTATCATTCCATCAATAGCATCGCCGGCTGTATTCTATTTCATGTACAGCTATCTGCAGTCATCACTTCCTCTATCACTTGTAGAAGCTGCACGAATTGATGGTTCGAATGAGTTTAGGACATTCAACCATATAGTATTGCCGATCATGAAGCCTGCAATTGCAGTACAGGCAATTTTCACATTTGTAGGTTCATGGAACAACTACTTCACACCGGCACTGATCATCCAGTCAAAGAATAAGATGACAGTCCCGATCCTGATCGCAACACTTCGTGGAGCAGATTATATGAACTTTGATATGGGTAAAATCTATATGATGATCACAGTAGCTATCGTGCCTATTATTGTTGTATATCTCCTCTTATCAAAATATATTATTGCCGGTGTCACACTTGGAGGCGTGAAGGAGTAAACGATTTAATTAGTTTTAGTATCAGAGCAGATGGCTTACATATATGTTATGTGGGTCATCTGTTTTTTAGTATATTGAAATATGAGGTACGGCATATTTTTTATTTGGGAAACATTGTGGCACCTATGCTGTATATCAGCAGAAAAATGCAGAAAATAACTAAATGATTGTTGATTAAATAATTCTAAAATGATAGATTATAGAATTGACTCATGGTATAATATAACGAGCGTAAAGATATGTGCGTCGAAAGAGATATCATATAGATAAGATTGGAGAAAATACATGAACCCAGCAAGCATAATGAAAATGATGAAAGCAAAAAATACATTTACAGCAAACCACCCAAAGTTTGTATCCTTTTACAGTATGCATTCGGCAGCGGCATTCCGGCAGACTCTGTTATTTAAATCACAGTTACAAAGCCGGGACAGGAGCCTGTGACCTCCAATATCAAGGTGCAGCAGTCAGATCTCGAGCTTTTGGAGAGTCTTAAGGACTTAAAATAGAGGTAAAATATGTTATACCAGATTAAAGATGGGACAGTTTCGGCAGGAGGTCAGACGATTCTGTCCCATGTTGATTTTTATATAAAGGAAAAAGAAAAAATAGCTGTAGTCGGCAAAAACGGCGCTGGAAAGACCACGCTGCTTCGGCTTCTTGCGGGTGAGCTGACACCGGACAGGGATGACAGCAGGGGCAGCTACGGCAGAAGCAATGATATGGTCACGGGAGCTGCCACTGCAGGCAGTGATTTAGAGGGTACGGCAAAAAGGGCTCAAAGAGCAAAAAAGAAGAAACCGTCGGGAAACCCGGAAACCGGAATCACCATGTCCAGAAATATCACAATTGACATGCTCAGACAGGCGGATAAATCAAATCAGGATTTGACAGTAGAGCAGATACTGCTTGAGAGCTGCCCGGATAAAGATACCTTTTCAAAGAGAGGTTTGACTATGAGATGGAGTACGACCGGCTTTTTACAGGCTTTGGCTTTGAAAAAGAAGAAAAAAGCCGTACACTCGGCAGTTTTTCCGGAGGTGAACAGACCAAGATTTCACTTATAAAGCTCTTACTTGAAAAGCCGGATTTGCTGCTTCTTGATGAGCCGACGAATCATCTTGATATGAAAACTGTCGAGTGGCTGGAGGATTATCTGATTAACTATCCAAAGGCTGTTGTCATTGTGTCGCATGACAGGGCATTTCTTGATGCAGTTGCGACTGGTGTATATGAGCTTGAAAACGGAGCATTGCACAGATATGCCGGCAACTACACGCAGTACAGGCAGCAGAAGCTTAAAAATCTGCAGATACAGCGCAAAGCCTACGAGCGCCAGCAGGCGGAGATTGCGCACAATAATGAGCTTATCGACAAATTCAAGCATAAGCCTAAGAAAGCTGCGTTTGCACGCTCTAGAAAGACCATGCTGGCACGCATGAAGCTGATAGAAAAGCCGGTTGAAGACGAAGCTCATATTTTTACAGGCAATATCGAGCCACAGTTTCCGGGCGGTAAATGGGTTTACGAGGCGAAGAAATTAAAAATTGGCTACGACGGCAGGGCACTGCTTGAGCTGTCGCTTCGTATAAGGCGTGGTCAGAAGATTGCCGTAATTGGTGACAACGGCATAGGAAAATCAACATTTCTAAAGACTGTGGCAGGACTTATTCCACCAATAAAGGGCACAAGCCAGCTCGGCAGCAATCTGCTGGTGGGATATTTTGACCAGCAGTCGGCACTTATAGACAGCGATAAGACCGTGAGAGACCATTTTCACGAGCTTTTTCCGGCACTTGTGGAGAAGGACTTAAGAAAGACGCTTGGCATGTATCTGTTTGGAGGGGCAAATGCCTCAAAGCGTATCAGCTCGCTCTCAGGCGGTGAGAAGTCCAGGCTTGTGCTCGCAGAGCTTCTGACAGGCCGTCCGAACTTAATGATACTCGATGAGCCGACCAATCACATGGATATTCCGGCGAAGGAGACACTAGAATCGGCATTTAAGGCATATACCGGCACCATGCTCTTTGTATCGCATGACAGGTATTTCATAAAGCAGGTGGCCGATGCCATATTGGTCTTTGAAAATGACAAGGTGATGTACTATCCGTTTGGCTATGACCATTATATTTCAAGGCTTAAGGCATCAAAGGATGGCAATCTGCCGGCACTCATGCAGGCAAAGGATGCTGCGATGGTCGAGGCACTTGCGGCTGTCCCAAAGAGGGAGCGACATGAGACCAGACAGCTTTCAACAGAAGAGGCGTACTTAGAGTGGAAGCTTGCACTTGCAGCGGAGCCGGTGGCGAAGGCGGCTGAAGAAGCAGAAAAGGTTTATGAAGAGCTATGTGAAGCAGAAAGCGAGCTTAACGAAGAAAATGTCGATAAGCTGCGACTGCAATATGAAAAAGTTGCTGACTCATGGACAAATGAGTGTACAAAATGGTATGATATATACTTAGATGAGATGTATCCGAGAGTGATTTTTAATTTGCAGACATAAGGGAATCAAAGTCATTTGCTGTATATCATAAATTATCCGGGGAGAAAGGATTATATATGTGGTTATCAAGATATTTTGTGTATTTTATTATATTTAGCTGTATGGGCTGGATATATGAGAGTATCTACTGTACCATCAGGGCAAAAAAATGGGAAAACAGAGGCTTTCTCTATGGTCCGCTCTGTCCTATTTACGGAGCCGGAGGTGTCGCGATCACTGCGATAGCAGATTTCATTTCGGCTCACACGGATGCGACATTTACATGGTGGCAGATATTTCTTGTGGCATTTTTGGGAAGCATTGTCTTAGAATATGGCACATCATGGGCGCTTGAGAAGCTGTTTCATGCATACTGGTGGGATTACAGCAGCATGCCGCTTAATATAAACGGCAGGGTGTGTTTTCCATATTCTGTAGGCTTTGGGGTGGCAGGACTTATAGTGGTATATTTCATTGCACCATTTACGAAGTTCATCACAGGCTGGATGTCACCTATATGGTATGAGTTTTCTCACTGCTTCTTATGGGCTTTTAGCTGTAGACACTGCAATCACCGTGTCAGCGCTTACAGATTTCAGTAGGACAATAGTCAATCTGCAGAACAATTTCAACACCTATATGGATGAGGTTGTGGAAGAGGTTAAAGAGCGTAAGAAGGCGGCAGATGAAAGGTCGCAGGAGAGGTCACAGGAGCTTGCGGAGGCAGTCGAGGAGCGCAGAAAGAGAAAACGTATCAGAGCCAGTGCAGACCGAGTTATTGATTCAATGGGTGCTTTAAAGAAATCTGCGCTTAACCGAGCACAGGGCTTCAGAAATCCAAAGGTGGAGAACAGGTATCTCGAGACATTTACAGAGAGTCTGAAGGAACGCTTTAAAAGAGAACGTATAAAGAAAGTAAAGAAGGAAAAAGGCAGATAAATAACAAATAAAAATTTTTTAAAAATTTCAAAAAAGCTTGCATTATCCGATTGACCATGGTATTATAATACACGGTTCGTTGGTCAAGCGGTTAAGACGCCGCCCTCTCACGGCGGAAACACGGGTTCGATTCCCGTACGGACTGCTAAAACAAAAGCTCTCAGTACACAGTGCTGAGGGCTTTTTTTTTGCAAGCAATTAATAACTATAAAACCATTGAGAACAAAAAGCTGATGCCTGCATGTAAGCATGACGCATCAGCTTTTTATTCTTAAGGTGGCTCAAATCATTATGTCTAAAGTATAATAATACTTGCGCACTTCAAATCATTGCCCAGATTGTATACTCTGCCGGAATCGACGCCGACAACAGTTGGTCGGAGAATGTAGTACTCACTGTTTTTACAACTCTTGCCTTTTCACCATTGCTAAGCTGTACAATTGAATCAACAGGATATAGAATCATACTGCTCATGAAAGCACGCATGACACCTATATCAAGCTGGTTTGTCATGGACATAAGCATCTCAACTGCATCGCGCTGTGATAAGGCATCCTTGTACGGACGCTTTGTGACAAGCGCATCATAGACATCTGCGACAGACAGAATCTTTGCAAACTGACAGATTTTGGGTGCATCAAAGCCGAGTGGATATCCGGTTCCGTCAATGCGTTCGTGGTGCTGCAGCACTCCCATCAGTATAGAGTTGTTTAAATCCTTTCGGTCTTTTAGCATATTGTAGCCGTACACGGAATGTTTTTTCATGATATTAAACTCATCATCCGTGAGCCTGCCAGGCTTGTTTAGAATTTCATTGGGGATCATTGTCTTGCCTATATCGTGCAGCAGGCCGGATACACCTATGTCGTGGATTTCGTTGTCAGGCAGCTTCATCTGCTTGGCAAGAATCATTGAAATAGTAGCCACATCCACACTGTGCTTGAAGGTGTACTCATCGCTTGTTTTGAGGGAACTGATATCGACAGCTATGGCATCGTTTTCATTGATGGCCTCCATGAGCGAGTCTGCAATCTGGTTTGTTGCCTGTGTTAGCTCCTCGGAGTTAGTGTTGTTGAAGATGTACTGGACACCGGTTGATACACGTTGCCTGACACTGTCGCTTAAGGTGACTTTGGAACGGTCGTCCGTACGCAGCTGTTTGACCATGGCGGCAGCCTTTGGAGACAGTATGGCATCCGGATCGTCGATCAGCATTTCCCTCGCGGATGTATACTGACATTATACCGAGCTTAAGCAGCGAAGAGATGATATAATCATCGATAGCTGAGCCCTGTACCACCAGGTTACGGCCGGTAGGATCCTTGATGACCTGATCAATAATCATGCCGGGTTTCAATTGTCGTGTTCTCATATATCTGCGTTTAATCATTTTTGCCCCAAAACTAAATAAGTCTACTCTAAAAACAATTCAAAATACTACGAATATTATATAGTATATTTGTACTAAAACAATCACAAATTGAGATTTTTAGTGTTTTTTTGTAATAAAACAACCCCGGCATTTGCCGGGGCTGATGATGGTATTGTATTTATCAAAATCAGAGGTTAGATGTGGTGACCGCCACCACTGTGACCGCCACCACTGTGACTGCCGCCACTATGACCTCCACCACCGCTGTGACCGCCACTTGAGCCTGAGCTTTGTGGACTGTAGTGTCTTGTCTGGTTCATAAAGCGTGCGCGTGCATTTTGAATCTCTACCTTTGTAAATGCTGCACCCATGAGCTCGTTGCTCTTAGCCTTGCGGCCCTTTGACAGGGATAATGCATATACAAAGCAAAAATCATGCCGGCAGCGAGAGCGATAAAGATGCTCGAAATGTATCTGAGAGGCTGTGATATATGTCCGCCTGCGAGGACTGTGTTGACCTGGTCTATTGTTTCCATGCAGCAGGTGAAATAGTCGTAATCATGACTTGAGGTGGCATATATATAAGTGTTGTCACAGATGGAGTTACATTTTGAGTTCGGGATGGTTCTCTGCGTGCTTCCCTCACAAGCCAGATAAATCTCGTTTAAATCTCTGTCTATTACAAAATGACACCGTTTGCACCGGTTCCGAAATAGCCTTCAAAGGTATTGACTGCATAGCTTTCAGTGCTTCCGTAAGGATGTGAGGTAGTGGTGACAACAGCTATGTTGCAGTATTCGGTTGTCTTTTTCATCTGTGAGATGAGCTTGCCCTTTACAGCATCGTCAATGAAATTGGCAGAGTCCTCAAGGATGTACTCGTAGCCGGTAGACTTGTTTGTGCCGCTTAGATTGTAATTGGCGGCTGTCTCAGTGGCATATACATTTGATGAGCTGCTCAAAACAAGGACTGTAACAAGCAAAAATAATGTAAGCAAAGCAGAACACCTGCATTTTATACAATGCAAAAAAGGACTTTTATAATTATTTCTATGCACGGTCATCACCTCCCTTATGTGTGGCAAACTGTGGCAGCTTGCGCGTTGTAAGCACATTGAATGCGCGGATGACATTAATCAGTGTGATAAGCACTGAGGCGATGATGATAAAAGCTGCGCCATAGTACCATGCATCGAGCACCGGCTGGAACAAAAGAACAGCATCGCCAATAAGCATGGATACCATGCCAAAGATGAGTCCGGCAACTCCCTTGTGTCCGGGCATCCGGTCAAAGCTTGAGAAGGCTCTGATTGAAAAAATAAATGATATGATGGTCAAAATAACAAATAAAATCAGGCTGCCGTCTGCATTGCCAAAGCTGCCTCCGATACCTGCAATGATTGCAAACAGAGCAGGAACAAATTGAATGACAAATATAAAAAGTATAAAGTAAGCTATAAACGATGTGTTTGTCTTTTCTTTATGGTTTTCGTGGCCTTTTGCAGCCTTAAGGCGTCTGCGGTTGTTGATTGCACCAAGTGCCTCCGGCTGTTCCTTTGCGATACGGCCCTTATCCTCGGTACCGGCTTCCTTTACAGCAATCATGGTCAGCTCTTGTGAGTAACAGATATTTGCGATAATCGCAAGCACACCGACTATGGTGAGAGTCATTCCGGGAGTGAGAACCGTCAGCAGACATAATAAAATGTATACCGGAATTGCCGCAATGAGTGAGCGGAGCAGGAATTTACCGACAGATATAGGCAGATCTGCAACAACCTTGCCGGTCTGGCCGTTTACTGTGGCATATGCCACACGATCCTTATTGCGGTATGACAAAACCATACCGGAAACATCGAGTAATCTGTCTCTTTACAGTAGTGCCAAGACTTAAAGGCGAAAGAGCTGCGGAGTCACTGTCGACTGACAAGCCGGTAAAGGCAGGCTCTTTACTTATTTCGCTTACTGTGTTTGTGCAGGCAGCATCCATTGCGTCACTTGCGTAAATAGTTGATGGTAAATCAGCTGTATCAGCGTAAAAACCACTTAAGAATGCCGGTGTAAAGCGCTTCATATTCTTCACATCATATGGCGCAAGTTTTTCGCTGATGCTGTCATCAAATGATGAAGATGCATCGTAGGACAGTCCCTTGTAGTAGGCGTCGAGATCTCCCTCGAGCCTGTAATGGTCTGTAATGATGTAATCTCCTGAACGGTGGGATCTTTTCGCCGGAAGTGAAATAGGAGCCTTCTGGGTTACATAATATGTCCAGTAAGGCATGTAGATACCTCTGAATCCGTCGATAAACTTAGGATCCTTAAGCTCCTTTGGCGCGAAAATAGCCTTTTTCATGAGGCTCATGTAGGCCTGCTTACAGTCATCCTTGCTCTTTGCAAATGGTATGATATAAGCCGGCTTGTGCTCCTTTTGCATGCGGCTGTAGAGCACAGTTGATGCACCGCAGAAGCTGCAGAAGCCTGCTGCGGTATCGTCTGTGCTCAGGATTTCTCCTCCGCACTGAGGGCATGTGAAAATGGTTGCGTCGAAGTCCTTCTGGACCTCGGCGTCAGAGGTTTTGTCCTCGTACGCGTAAGGGTCGAAAAGTGAATGACAGTATTCACAGGCTAACTGGCCTGATTTGATGTCAAACTTCACATTTCCACCGCAATTTTTACATGCGAACATTTTGTTTCTCCTTTCTATTCCCTTTTACTTTTTTATCTGCTTGAATAAATAATTCCTTCCAGATTGACGGATGGAAGAGGATGAGCAGTGGAAACAGCTCGAGTCTTCCGGCAAGCATGTCAAACATCAGTATATATTTGGAGAAATTATTAAAAAAGCCGAAATTGCATGTCGGACCGACCAGAGAAAGACCCGGTCCGATATTGTTAAATGTAGCTGCGACAGCCGTGAAATTGGTAGTGAAATCATAGTTTTCAACGGAAACAAGCAGCATTGAAACAACAAAAATGACGGCATACGTCATGAAATAAACATTTATTGACCTGATAACATCATGGTCTACAGGCTTGTGCTCAAAGGTGAGCTTTTTCACACTCTTTGGGTGGATGTAGCCATTTAACTCCTTAAGTATTGTCTTTACAGCGATGACAATACGAGATACCTTGATACCGCCGCCGGTGCTTCCGCACATGCGCCAATGAACATCAAAAGCACAAGCAGTGTCTTTGAAAGCTCAGGCCATCTGTCGAAATCGGTGCTGGAAAATCCGGTTGTCGTGATGATTGAGCCAACCTGAAACGCTGCCTTTGTGACTGCGTCAAACACACCGGTACACATATGCGCGATATTCACGCTTATGACTACAACGGAGGCTATTATGATGCCGAAATAGTATCTGACCTCTTCCACCTTAAGTGCGTCACGGATGTGACCGAAGAAAAGCAGGTAGTAAGCGTTGAAATTGACACCGAAAAGTATCATAAATATGGTAACAACCCACTGCAGATAAACATTGTAGCCGCAAAGCTGTCGTTTTTGATACCAAAGCCTCCTGTTCCGGCTGTGCCAAGAGAGGTACAGATGGCATCGTAAAGAGGCATTTTCCCGAAAAGCAGGAAAATAATCTCCATAGTCGTAAGACCAAAGTATATTATGTATAAAAGCCTGGCGGTATGCTTCATCTTTGGAACGAGCTTTCCAACTGAAGGCCCGGGGCTTTCTGCGCGCATCGTTGATATTGCTGCCGCCTGAAAGCGGGATGATTGCCAGAAGAAAACAAGCACACCCATACCGCCAATCCAGTGCGTAAAGCAGCGCCAGAAATTCATGCAATATGAGAGTGATTCTACCTCAGGCAGGATGCTCGCTCCTGTCGTGGTGAAGCCGAAAAAAGAGATCAAAAGAGCATCTGTGAAGCTTGGAATCTCTCGATATGTAAAACGGCAGACAGCCGAATATACTCAGTACGACCCAGCCCAGTGCGGTTGTTGCACAGCCCTCCTTCGTAAAGGTAAAATCCCTCGGTTTTAGCCGAAAAATAAAACCGATAGCTATGCTTATGAGTGCAACAATCAAAAGTAGATGCCGCTTTTTCATAATAAATACCGGCAACAATACATGGCAGAAGCAGCAAAAGCCTTCAAGCTTTAAAATATATCCCAAAAGATATCGAATTACTGAAGTGTTCATATCATTCCCCCACTATTCCATAATATCCTGAAGATTCGTAAAGCCGGTATTGGTTGTTATAATCATGACAGTATCATTTTTTTGTATGCAGTCATTACCTGTAGGAATAATAATTTTGCCGTTTCGGTTGATGAAGCAGATGAGCAGATGCTTTTTGAGCTTTAGGTCTCGAAGCGGTATGTCTGTCACATTTGAGTTTTCTGATACAAAGAACTCAATTGCTTCAACTCTTGAGTCGTACATGTGGTAGAGAGTCTCTATATTGCAGTTCATAGAGTTTTTCTTTGCACGGACATAGGCAATTATGGCTTCTGAGGTGATGTATTTTGGCGAGATTACACTGCCAAGGTCCAGGCTGTTTATGACATTGGTAAAAGTTATACGATTAAGCTTTGTTATGACCTTTGCATTGGAAACCTGCTTCGCATAGAGCGTAAGCATGATGTTTTCCTCGTCTATACCGGTAAGAGGTACAAATGACTGGCAGGTCTCTATGCCCTCTTCCTTTAAGAGTGCCTGTTCTGTTCCGTCACCGTTTATGATGACAGCATCCGGAAGCAGTATGGAAAGTTCTTCACAGCGCTCGAAGCTATTTTCGATTATTTTGACCTTTATGCCACGTGATATGAGCTGCTTTGCCAGGTAATATGCGGCTTTGCCGCCTCCGATAATCAGTGTATTTTTTACGCTGTGTGTATTGACTCCGATGTGGCTGAAAAATTCCTTTGTATGTCTGCGTTCGCCGACAAATGACAGTTTGTCTCCCTTGCGGAGCACAAAATCACGATGGGATAGTGACCTCATCATCTCTCTCGACTGCACCGATAAGTATGTTGGCATGGTGTCTGGTGCCCAGATCCATGAGCTTTGTTCCGTCGAGGATGCTGCCCTCGGGAATCTCATACTTGATGAGCTGTGCGACCGTGAGCAAAGTTTGTTACCTCAAGGCTGGACGGCAGATGAAGAATATGAGCCATCTCAATAGCTGCCTCAAGCTCAGGGTTGATAATGAGTGCAAGACCAAGCTTGTCGCGCAGATATTTGGCCTCCTGGCTGTATTCAGGCGTTCTGACTCTGGCTATAGCAGCACAGTTGCCGACCTGTGTGGCAATGGTACAGCATAGCAGATTCAGCTCATCAGAGCCTGTGACTGCGATGATTAAGTCGGCATCATCAATACCCGCTTCCTGCAGTATCTTGTAGCTGGCACCGTTTCCTGCAATACCCATTACATCATAGATATTGGATACCTGGGAAATCCTCTCCCTGTTTTGTCGATAATTGTTATGTCGTGCCCCTCCTTGCCAAGCTGCTCAACGAGAGTACGGCCTACCTTGCCGCATCCGACGATGATAATTCTCAGTCCCTGGGAGGGAACCACTCCTTTTTTGAACATTATTTCCTCCGTATATAAAAATATAATGATATGAGGGTCAAAAGGTATTTTGCCCCTCATTTATGATTGTGTGGTGGATAGAATTATTATGACTATCATATATCAATGGATTATAACATAACGCATATATATTTCATAGAGAAAAAGTCCCAAAAATATGAGATTGTAATAAAGTGCAAAAGTGATAAAATTGATTTTAATTGTAGTATTTGAATAGCTGTTTGAACAGCAATAAGAGATAGATTTTTGGAGCTTTAAGAAATGACGGGATTTTTAAAGGCAAACTACCATACGCACACCTATAGGTGCCAGCATGCATATGGCAGCGAGCGCGAATATATAGAGGCGGCTATCAGAATGGGTATCGCAGAGCTAGGTTTTTCAGACCATGTGCCGTGCCCCTTTAAGGATGGCTATGTGTCGGGCATCCGGATGACGATGGAACAGGCACCGGAGTATGTGTATGCCATCAGGGAGCTTGGGAAGGAGTATGCATCCGACATAAAGCTCTACGTTGGCTTTGAGGCGGAGTACATACCGGAGTTTTCAAGGAGCAGAAGGCTATGTTTGACAGGCTTGGCTGTGATTACATGATAATGGGCCAGCATTTTATGAAATCAGAGCAGACAGGTCCGTATACAGGCACACCGACAGATGATGAGAGCCGTATACGCGAGTATGTGGATACTGTTATAGAGGGCATGAAAACAGGCATGTACAGCTATTTAGCACATCCTGATTTAATAAATTATCAGGGACTTGATTCCGTCTACGAATGGGAGATGACAAGGATGTGCAAGGCACTTAAGGAGCTTGACATACCGCTTGAGATAAACATGCTTGGTATCAGTGCAGGAAAGCACTATCCGACAGAGCGCTTCTGGTGTATACCGCATGACATCGGCAACAAAGTGATACTTGGGCTTGATGCACATACAGTGGACAATATATGTGATGTGGAAAGCTATGAAAAGGCACTTGATATAGTCAGAAAATATGACCTGAATCTTATTGACCGGATTGAGATATAGTTACTTACAAAATATCAAATACCAAAAGTGAGGAATGCTATGATTATTACAGAAGAAAAATATAATGAGGAATTAACAAGATATGTTTTGCCTTTTATCAGGCTTAATTTTGAAGATGGCTATATGAAGAGTGCAGATGGCACACGCATACATTACGGCTATGTGACGACACCTGTAGCAAAGGCTGCCATAGTCATATCACATGGATTTACAGAGTGTATGCCTAAATATTATGAGATGATTTACTATTTCGCAAAGGCCGGATACTCAGTATATATGGTGGAGCATCGAGGACATGGCTTTTCGGACAGAAGTGTATCCGATATAAACATGGTCACTGTAAACAGCTTTGACGAGTATGTGAGTGACCTTGATATGTTTATCCGCGAGATTGTGATGAAGCGTGAGGGGCGCAGACCGCTTTACCTGTACGGTCACTCTATGGGAGGCGCGATAGCTGCCCTGTATCTTGAGAAGCATCCTGAGGTATTTACAAAGGCAGTACTTTCAAGCCCTATGATAGAGATGCTTTATGGCAATTTTTCACATTTTGCCGTGGAGGCGATACTGTTTGTCGCAAGTGTGCTTAACTGGAACGATAAATATCTGCCGAGCCAGACACCGTATACGGATGAGTATGATTTTGAATCGAGCTGTTGTCTGTCAAAGGCGCGCTATGACTACATATACAAGTGCAAGGTGGAGGAGGAACGCTATCGTACAAATGGCGCCACCTACAGATGGTGCAGGGCCGGGCGCAAGGCATCCAAATATATAAAGAAGCATGCACAGGAAATTAAAATACCGGTGCTGTTATGCCAGGCGGGAAAGGATTATCTGGTTTCAAATGCCGCTGAGGATGAATTTATTGCGAAACTGCCTCAGGGCATTAAGAAGGTCTATCCTGATTCAAAGCACGAGATATTTAATGCGGATGATGATACCTTGGAGAAGTTTTACTCAGATATCCTTGATTTTTGGGCTTGAACATGAAAATGAAATTCGTCAAGTGAAAAATGTGACATAAAAAATCATTTGTTTTGTTAGAAATGACATATGGATTTAAAATACAATATATAGTATAATCACAACTGTTGCGGACAAGATGTTAGTATTTAAGCCGATGGTAAGAGTACGTAAAGCATAGCCCGTACAGAGAAAAATAATAAAATATATCAATATTGTAACAGGTAAATATACTATCAAACAAATGTGAGGAGAAAGAGAATGTCAGACGAAGTTTTAGACGATGTAATGATTAAGGGTTCATGTAAGGGAAAAGCAGATGCTATTGTAAATTGCCAGTGCAATATCGAGAGTGCACCGGTCAGATGCGAGCAGGCAGAAAGATGTATGTTCTATTCTTATTATAAGTGCAGCAAGCAGTGGAAGAGGCTTGCATAGTTAAAATTAAAGATTAAAAGCTCCGGGCTGACAATGAAGTCGGCATGGAGCTTTTTTGCGTATATAAAGAAAAAAATATTTTACACGCGGAAAACTTATGATAATATATAAAAAGGTAACTATTCAGAACCATTGAGAACAAAAAAAGCTGATGCGTCATGCTCGCATGTAAGCGGCAGATTTTCTTGTTCTCAAGGTGGCTCGAATAGAGCCACCCCACATATGAGCAAAATTAGATGCGTAGCAGCTAGAAAGCACGAGTATCGTGCGTTTTGCGAATGTGTGTTGGGTGGTTCTGGATGGATACGTAAAACAAGATATAGGAGAGAAGCGCATGAAGAGAGTTTTGGTACTGAGTGATTCACATGGTAATGTGGGAAATATGATTCGGGCAGTCAAAAGAGAGGAGCCTGATATGATACTTCATCTGGGAGACTGCGTTGTGGATGCGGATGCCCTTAGGAGAGTTCCCTCATATAACCATGGTCAATGTGCCGGGGAACTGTGATTTTCACGGGGAGATACAGAGAGACTTATTGATATCGACGGCTATAAGGTACTCATGTGCCATGGACATACATACGGAGTAAAGATGTCATATATGCATCTGGAGCTTCATGCGAAGGAAATCGGGGCAGACCTGGCGCTCTTTGGTCATACACACAAGCTGTTTTATGATAAGCATAATGGTCTTGCGATGATGAATCCGGGAAGTATCGGTGCACCGATGTGGGGCTGCATGCCATCATACGGTATCATCACATTTGACAAAGAACACGATGTTATGAAGTTGGATGTTGACTATATTGAGTATTGACGAATGATTTATCAAAGCGGTATAATATTGGCTAATACAGTTATTTATATAGGAAGCAGAGGAAAAACAGACAAATGGTAAAGGTAGTAAAGTTTGGCGGCAGCTCGCTCGCCAGTGCAGAGCAGTTCACAAAGGTTGGCGACATCATAAGAAGCGATGAGTCAAGAAAATATGTTGTGCCGAGTGCACCGGGAAAGAGAAATTCCAAAGACACAAAGGTAACAGATATGCTTTATGCATGCTATGATCTGGCTGAGAATGATCGATTTCAAGGTTATGCTCAGAAAAATCAAGGACAGATATGATTCAATCATAAATGGCCTTCATTTAAAGCTGGCGCTTGATGAGGAGTTCAAGATTATCGCTGAGAATTTCAAGGCAAAGGCAGGTGCAGATTATGCAGCCTCTCGTGGTGAGTACTTAAACGGAATCATCATGGCAAACTATCTCGGATATGAGTTTATAGATTCGGCAACAGTCATCTTTTGATGAGAATGGCAATTTTGACGCGGAAAAGACAGACAAGGTGCTCTCAAAGAAGCTTGAGCAGACAGAAAAGGCTGTTATTCCGGGCTTTACGGAGCAGGACGACGGAAAGGTAGTCACCTTCTCAAGAGGTGGTTCGGATATCACTGGTTCCATCGTGTCAAAGGCATGTCATGCCAGCATGTACGAGAACTGGACAGATGTTTCAGCTGTCTCGTAGCTGATCCTAGAATTATCGACAATCCACAGCCAATCAAGGTTGTTACTTATAGAGAGCTCAGAGAGCTTTCATATATGGGAGCATCAGTGCTCCACGAGGATGCTGTTTTCCCTGTAAGAAAGGCAGGCATCCCAATCAATATCAGAAATACAAACGACCCGGAAGCACCTGGTACTCTCATCGTCGAGAGCACATGCCAAAAGCCTGATTATACCATCACAGGTATCGCCGGAAAGAAGGGCTTTGTTGCGGTAAATATCGACAAGGACAAGATGAACTCAGAGGTGGGCTTCTGTAGAAAGGCTCTCCAGGCGTTTGAGGAGAACGGTATCTCTATAGAGCATATGCCATCAGGTATCGATACTATGACAGTATTCGTACATCAGGCAGAGTTTGAGGGCAAGGAGCAGCAGGTTATCAGCTCAATCAGAAGACTTGCTCATCCTGATATCATTGACCTCGAGTCAGACCTCGCGCTTATCGCTGTTGTTGGCCGTGGCATGAAGTCAAACCGTGGTACAGCCGGCAGGATTTTCTCTGCACTTGCACATGCCAATATCAATGTGCGCATGATTGATCAGGGTTCATCAGAACTCAATATCATCATCGGTGTAAGCAATGATGATTTTGACAAGGCAATAAAAGCCATCTACGATATTTTTGTTGTCACACAGCTGTAATAAGCTACAGAGAGATTATCCGTTGGGACCGAATTGAATAGGATAATTTAAAAATTAAATGTAGAATTTATAAAATATACAGGGCTTGGCAGAATATATGCCAGGCTCTGTATTTTTTTGAATAGGTAAAGCTTAAAGCTTTATGAGGAAGTTTTAGCGAGAAAACAAAATACCCTCACATAAGCTGGAAATGCGCATATATTATAGCGAAAGGAAGAAGTTATTATGCAAAAAGACACTATAATATATGTTACGGATCAGAGGCAAAAGTACCTCGCTGATATGCTGGGAGGAGAACAGACAGATTGCAGAAATAGCGGCGGGATTGATTATGAGCGTGTTGGGAATATTGTGTTTCCTACACCGTTTTCAAAGCTTAAGCTTATAAATAGTGATATAGAAAAATTAAAACATAATATAATAATTAACAATATTGCAGTGTGGGGCGGCATGATGCCGGAGTGCTTTCCCGGTATTGACAGGGGCTGTGACTTTATGAGAGATGAAACTGTCATAGAGCAGAATGCCATTGTTACGGCCGAGGCCACTGCGTCCATAGCAATACAAAAAAGCATACATGGTATATACGGCTCAAAGGTACTTGTGAGCGGGTTTGGAAAATGCGGAAAGGCAATTGCCCGCGTTTTTTCTGCTATGGGAGCCCATGTCATGGTGATGGCAAGGAGAAAACAGGCAAGGCATGAGGCCGCTGAACTGGGATATGAAACGGTGGATTTTAATGATCCTGCCAAGGCCTGTTTTGAAACACTGTTTCTCATAAACACAGTACCGGATAGGGTTATAGATGAAAGTTTAATCATGATTTTGCAAAAAGATGCGATAATTATAGACATTGCATCTAAGCCCGGCGGCTGTGATTTTGAGGCCTGTAAGAGGTATCAGATAAACTGTACGCATGCGCTCGGCCTTCCGGGCATATACTGTCCGAAAACCGGTGCAAAAATACTTTATGACTGTATGAAAAGAAAAGGTATGACGGAGGGCTTATGGTTATTTCGGATTGCACCGTAGGAATGGGAATTACAGGCTCCTTCTGTAGTTTTGAAAAGACTAAGGATGTTGCAAAGAGGCTTGTGGATAGCTTCACACATGTGACACCTGTATATTCCTATAATGCACAGATGATGAACACACGCTTTGGAAAGGCGGGAGACTTTATGCATACTATCTCCGAAATCACAGGGGATGAGGGCATCAGGACGCTGCAGGAGGCAGAGCGTGTCGGCCCGGGAAAGCTGTTTGACGTGATGGTGATTTACCCATGCACCGGCAACACAGCGGCAAAGCTTGCAAACGGCATAGTGGATACACCGGTCCTTCTCGCGGCAAAGGCTCATCTGAGAAACGGCAGACCGCTTGTTATCGGGATTTCCACAAATGATGCGCTCGGTATCAACTTTAAGAATATCGGAAAGCTGATGAATATGAAAAATATTTATTTTGTGCCGTCTGGGCAGGATGACTGTGTGAAGAAACCGAATTCACTCGTGTGTGATGGAAAACAGGTTGTCGACACAATAAATGAAGTGATGGCCGGACGACAGATCCAGCCGGTAATCCTCTAGAGAGGGAATATTATTTTATTGAGATTATAGTACGGGACGATTCACGCGGGCACCGCGGCGGGCTGCATACACTCCGGTGTCCGCTACACTGCGCAGCTAAGATACTGTGCAAATTATGCTTTGTAGGTTTTCATAGGAGGACGAAACCGTCGAAACTCGTCATCCATGGCTCGATTTCTCCTTGCCTCGGCTTCCATGCCTCGGCATTTCTGTGTATCATGCGCATAATTCGACAGTATCTAAGCCGCTTCGCTATTCGCGGACTCCGGAGTGTATGCAGCCCGCCGCGGTGTCCGGGCGAATCGTCCCTTACGTTATGGCGTAAATAGTAAATAAATAATAAGAAAAGATTTATGAATCTGAATCATTGCTGGTAACACTGTTATGTGTGAACAGTAACTTCTGAATTGAAAAACTGAGTTGGAAAATGTGAAAAAACATAGTAAAGATGTAAAAATATATGTTATAATCATGTATACACAAAAACTGAAAACACAGGAGGATAAAATATGTCATATATTTACAAAACAAAAGGAACCTGTTCAACACAGATTGAGCTTGACCTCGATGGAGATGTAGTACATAACGTAAAGTTTACAGGAGGCTGCAACGGAAATCTTAAGGCTATCCCAAAGCTCGTTGAAGGACTCACAGTAGCCCAGGTAGAAGAAAAAATCGGTGGAATTAAATGTGGATTTAAGAATACATCCTGCGGTGACCAGCTTGCAAAAGCATGCCGCGAAGCATATGAAGCCCAGAAATAATAAAATAGGAAATTCCATATGTAAACCTTATATAGTGATATATGTATTTAAAAGCTATATAACATTAAAACATAATAAATACATGCAAACATGTAGCGCCAAAAGCTCTCCCATAAGGAGAGCTTTTGAATTAAAAAAATAATTCTGCCATGCTTCGCGCACAACAAAGTGGATCCGGGAAGTACACAGTGTGTTCTGAATAAAAAATATGAACTGCCACGGTGTTCCATAAACTCAAATAGCATGAAGCGCTATCACCAAAACACAGCCTGTCCGGGCAAAAAGCCGTGGCTGACTTCATATTTTTTATGAGGAATATACTGTGTGCTCCCCCGGACCGCACAGCCTTCCACGCGCGAAGCCCCCCCCAAAAATTAAAGGCGCAAACATCAATATTTTTATAAAATGTTTACAAAACATTCATCCCTTTAGGTTGTGCAATCATCCTCAAAGTGTTACAATAACACTATTGTGAGCCTGTACAAGGGCAATTTGAAGTTATAGGAGAAAAATATGAGCGCATTTTCAAAAATCTTTGGTTCTCACAGCGAGAGAGAGCTTAAGAGAATTTACCCGATTGCTGACAAGGTTGAGTCATATAAGGAAGCAATGGGAAAGCTTTCCGATGAAGAATTAAAGGATAAGACAAGGGAGTTTAAAAAGCGTCTGGAGGACGGAGCAACACTTGATGATATTCTTCGAGGCATTTGCTACAGTAAGAGAGGCTGCTAAGCGTGTGCTTGGCATGGAACATTATAGAGTACAGATAATCGGTGGTATTATTTTGCATCAGGGACGTATTGCAGAGATGCGAACCGGTGAAGGTAAGACACTTGTTTCTACACTTCCTGCATACCTTAATGCACTTGAGGGCAAGGGTGTGTGTATTGTCACAGTCAATGATTACCTTGCAAAGCGTGATGCTGAGTGTATGGGACAGGTTCATGAGTTCTTAGGACTTAAGGTCGGCGTGGTACTTGGCGGCATGGACAATGACGAGCGCAGGGAGGCTTATGGCTGTGATATTACATATATCACAAACAATGAGCTTGGATTTGATTATCTGAGAGACAACATGGTGATCTACAAGGAACAGCTTGTTCAGAGAGGTCTCCACTATGCTATCATCGATGAGGTCGATTCAGTGCTTATCGATGAGGCACGTACACCTCTTATCATTTCAGGACAGAGTGGCAAGTCGACAAGACTTTACGAGGCATGCGATATCCTGGCTACACAGATGAAGCGAGGTGAGGATGTTCCTGAGTATTCAAAGATGGATGCCATCATGGGCATTGTCCAGGACGAGACCGGTGATTTCATCGTAAATGAGAAGGACAAGGTCGTAAACCTTACACAGGATGGTGTGAAAGAAGGTAGAAAACTTCTTCCATATCGAGAACCTGGCAGATCCGGAGAATCTGGAGATCCAGCACAACATCATTCTGGCGCTGCGTGCGCATAACCTCATGTTCAAAGATCAGGACTATGTGGTAAAGGATGATGAGGTACTGATCGTAGATGAGTTTACCGGACGTATCATGCCGGGAAGACGCTACTCGGATGGCCTGCATCAGGCAATCGAGGCAAAAGAGCATGTAAAGGTAAAGAACGTGAGAGCAAGACACTTGCAACGATCACATTCCAGAACTTCTTCAATAAGTTTGACAAGAAGGCCGGTATGACAGGTACAGCTCTCACCGAGGAAAAAGAGTTCCGTGATATCTACGGCATGGATGTTGTCGAGATACCTACAAATAAGCCGGTAGCGCGTATTGATTTGCAGGATGCGGTATACGCTACCAAAAAGGAAAAGTTCAAGGCAGTTGTGGATGCGGTTAAAGAGGCACATGAAAAGGGACAGCCTGTTCTTGTAGGTACAATCACCATCGAGACATCAGAGCTTTTGAGCGGCATGCTCAAGAGAGAGGGAATCCCTCACACAGTATTAAATGCCAAGTTCCATGAGAAAGAGGCAGAGATTGTTGCACTTGCAGGACAGCATGGTGCAGTTACAATAGCAACGAACATGGCCGGCCGTGGTACCGATATCAAGCTGGATGATGAGGCAAAGGCAGCCGGAGGTCTTAAGATTATAGGTACAGAACGCCATGAGTCAAGACGTATAGACAATCAGCTTCGTGGACGTGCAGGACGTCAGGGAGATCCGGGTGAGTCACAGTTCTTCATCTCACTCGAGGATGACCTCATGAGACTTTTCGGTTCGGAGCGTCTGATGGGCGTTTTCAATGCTCTCGAGTACCGGAGGGCGAGCAGATCCAGCATAAGATGCTCACATCTGCTATCGAGAAGGCTCAGGAGAAAATCGAGGCCAACAACTTTGGTATTCGTAAAAATCTTCTCGAGTATGACCAGGTGGACAATGATCAGAGAGAGATTATCTACAGCGAGCGTATGAAAGTGCTTAACGGTGACAACATGCGTGATGCTATCCTTAAGATGGTTCAGGAGCAGGTTGAGAAGTCTGTCGACAGATGTATTTCCGAGGAAATTGACAGAGCTGACTGGGATCTTGTAGAGCTCAACGAGCTTGTGCTTCCGGTCATTCCTCTTGATCCGATTACAAAAGAGGATATTGAGTCAATCAAGAATGCAAAGCAGCTTAAGCAGTACTTAAAGGAAAAGGCCGTCATGCTTTATGAGCAGAAGGAGACAGAATTCCCTGAGCCTGAGCAGTTCAGAGAGATTGAGCGTGTCGTGCTTCTTCGTGTAATCGACAGAAAGTGGATGGATCACATCGATGATATGGCACAGCTTCGTCAGGGAATCGGCTTACAGGCTTATGGACAGAAAGATCCGATCGTAGAGTACAAGATGGCAGGCTTTGATATGTTTGACGACATGATTTCGGCTATCCAGGAGGATACTGTCAGACTGCTGTATCATGTACAGGTTGAGCAGAAGGTTGAGCGAGAGCAGGTTGCAAAGATTTCGGGCACAAACAAGGATGAGTCAGCACAGAATGCACCAAAGCGCCGTGCAGCAGCCAAGGTATATCCGAATGACCCATGTCCATGTGGCAGTGGCAAGAAATATAAGCAGTGCTGTGGACGCGTGAAGTAAATTTTAAATGGCTGTAATCGTTGCTGGTCACACTGTTAGGTGTGAACAGTAACATAAAATAAATAAACAAGAACGAATGTTCTGAAAATTGTGGACAAAGTCGATTTTTTGTAGTAAAATAAAGCGCGTAAGTGCATACTATAAATGATTGACTTTGTCTTTTTATAATTTTACAAAAGCAGTATTTAAGATTTTTTGGAGGAAGCGTGCGTTATGGAATTTAAACTGCATTCAAAATACAAGCCGACCGGCGACCAGCCACAGGCAATAGAGCAGCTTGTAAAGGGCTTTAAGGAGGGCAACCAGTTTGAGACCTTACTTGGAGTTACCGGCTCCGGCAAGACCTTTACCATGGCTAATGTCATTGCAGCACTCAATAAGCCTACACTTATCATATCGCACAATAAGACACTGGCGGGGCAGCTCTATGGTGAGATGAAGGATTTTTCCCGAAAATGCAGTAGAGTACTTTGTTTCCTACTACGACTATTACCAGCCAGAGGCCTATGTGCCGCAGTCTGATACGTACATAGCCAAGGATTCCTCTGTAAATGATGAGATAGATAAGCTCAGGCTTTCAGCCACGGCAGCACTCACAGAGCGAAAGGATGTCATTGTCGTGGCATCGGTTTCCTGCATATACGGACTTGGAAGTCCTGATGAATGGACAGGTATGAGTATTTCGCTGCGCCCGGGGCAGGAGAGGGACAGGGATGATCTTGCGAGGGCTCTCATAGATTTACAGTACACCAGGAATGATATGGATTTTCACCGAGGCACCTTCAGAGTGCATGGTGATGTGCTTGATATATTTCCGGCAAATGCCGATGATACAGCAATCAGGGTTGAGTTTTTCGGTGATGAGATAGATCGGATAGTGGAGGTTGATGTGCTGAACGGCGAGGTAAAGTGCTCGCTTGAGCACACGATGATTTTCCCTGCATCCCACTATGTAGTTTCGCAGGAGAAGATAAATGAGGCCTGCCTCAATATAGAGAAAGAGCTTGATGAGCGTGTGAAGTATTTTAAAGGCGAGGACAAGCTCATAGAGGCTCAGCGAATAGCAGAGAGGACCAATTTTGACATAGAGATGATGAGGGAGACAGGCTTCTGCTCGGAATTGAGAACTATACGAGGCATCTGAACTTTGCAAAGCCCGGGGAGCCTCCTATGACACTCATAGATTTCTTCCCGGATGATTTTCTCATAATCGTGGATGAGTCACATATCACGATTCCACAGATAGGCGGTATGTATGCGGGTGACCGTTCCAGAAAGACCACTCTTGTTGACTATGGATTCAGACTGCCCTCGGCCCTTGACAACAGACCTCTCAATTTCGAGGAGTTCGAGGGTAAAATAGACCAGATGCTCTTTGTCTCAGCCACTCCGAATAAGTATGAGAATGAGCATGAGCTGCTACGTGCGGAGCAGATTATCAGACCGACAGGACTTTTGATCCTGAGATATCAGTGCGCCCTGTCAAGGGACAGATTGATGACCTTGTGTCAGAGGTCAATAAGGAGACTGCAAACCATCACAAGGTGCTTATCACCACACTCACAAAGCGTATGGCTGAGGATCTCACAAACTATATGGCAGAGCTTGGCATCAGGGTAAAGTACCTGCATTCAGATATAGATACACTTGAGAGAGCGGAGATAATACGAGACCTGCGTCTTGACGTATTTGACGTGCTCGTCGGCATCAATCTGCTCGGGAGGGGCTTGATATCCCGGAGATTACACTTGTTGCCATACTCGATGCGGATCAGGAAGGCTTCCTTCGCTCAGAGACCTCACTTATACAGACGATAGGACGTGCCGCACGTAACAGTGAGGGCCATGTTATCATGTACGCTGACAAGATTACAGACTCCATGCGTGTCGCAATTGACGAGACAAAGCGTCGTAGAAAGGTACAGGAAGAGTACAATGAGGCTCACGGCATCACACCACAGACTATACAGAAATCCGTGCGTGATCTCATAGCTATCTCAAAGAAGGTAGCGGCCGATGAGAATGCTCTTGACAAAGATCCGGAGTCAATGAGCAAAAAAGAGCTTGAGAAGCATATTGCAGATATAGAGAAAAGATGAAAAAAGCAGCGGCAGAGCTCAATTTCGAGGCTGCTGCAGAGTACAGGGATAAGCTTATTATGCTTAAAACACATTGAGAGACGTAAAATAAAAGCTTATAACATCCGGAAGCAATTTGGAGGAACACAAATTATGGCAAAAAAAGAAAGAAAATACATCAAAATACGAGGTGCCAGCGAACACAATCTAAAGTGCGTCAGTCTCGACATCCCGAGAGATGAGTTTGTTGTTTTTACAGGGCTTTCAGGCTCCGGCAAGTCATCACTGGCATTTGATACCATATATGCTGAGGGGCAGCGCAGGTACATGGAGTCACTTTCATCGTATGCACGTCAGTTTTAGGACAGATGGAGAAGCCGAATGTGGAGTCTATAGAGGGACTTCCGCCTGCCATTTCCATTGACCAAAAATCCACCAACAAGAACCCACGTTCAACTGTCGGAACGGTCACGGAGATATATGATTACTTCAGACTGCTTTATGCCAGAATTGGAATACCACACTGTCCGAAGTGCGGGCGTGCCATTACAAAGCAGACTATAGACCAGATGGTGGATACTGTTATGGCACTGCCTGAGCGCACCCGTATCCAGCTTCTTGCACCGGTGGTCAGAGGCCGCAAGGGTGAGCACCAGAAGCTGTTCGAGAGAGCCAAAAAGAGCGGATATGTGCGTGTGATTGTAGATGGCAGCATGTATGAGCTCTCCGAGGATATCCCAATGGAGAAAAATATAAAGCACAATATTGATATTGTTGTAGACCGTTTGGTTGTAAAGCCGGGCATAGAAAAGAGGCTTACTGATTCACTTGAAAATGTATTTGAACTGACAGAGGGCAATGCCATAGTTGATATTGTGGATGGCGAACAGATGACCTTTTCCCAGAACTTTGCGTGCCCTGACTGTGGCATAAGCATAGATGAGGTTGAGCCGAGAAGCTTCTCCTTCAACAATCCGTTCGGAGCATGTCCGACCTGCTACGGACTCGGCTACAAGATGGAGTTTGACCCGCAGCTTATGGTGCCGGATGCATCGCTTTCCATATCAGAGGGTGCCATACAGGTGATGGGGTGGCAGTCATGTACAGACCCAAAGAGCTATACCTATGCGACACTTCGTGCGCTGCATGAGGGCTATGGGCTTCCTCTCGACACACCGATTGATGATTTATCTGCAGATATGAAAAAACTGCTTTTTTACGGTGGAGACGGCAGAGTGCTCAAGGTCAGATACAAGGGTCAGAGAGGCGAAGGCGTCTATGACCTTGTATGGAACGGCCTTGTGGACAATGTTGAGCGCCGATACAAGGAGACCTTTTCTGATACGGCAAAGGCAGAGTATGAGCAGTTTATGCGCATTACTCCGTGTACGAGCTGTAAGGGCAGAGGCTTAAGCCGTCGTCACTTGCCGTTACAGTTGCGGACAAGAACATATATGAGATGACCTCCATGTCTGTGAAGGAGCTTGTGAAGTTCCTTGCTGATATAGAGCTTACAGAGCAGCAACACTATATAGGAGACCAGATACTAAAGGAAATCCGTGCGAGAGTTGGCTTTTTGCAGCAAGTCGGCCTTGATTACCTCACCCTTACCCGCGGCACGGCAAGTCTTTCAGGCGGGGAAGCCCAGCGAATCAGGCTTGCCACGCAGATAGGCTCAGGACTTGTAGGTGTGGCATATATACTTGATGAGCCAAGTATCGGACTGCATCAGAGGGATAACGACAAGCTGCTTGGCGCACTTATGAATCTTAAGAATCTGGGAAATACGCTCATAGTGGTGGAGCATGATGAGGATACCATGCGCGCAGCGGATTATATCGTGGATGTAGGGCCGGGAGCAGGCTCGCACGGCGGGGAGATAGTGGCAGCAGGCTCGTTAAAGGACATTATAAAGTGCAAAAAATCACTCACAGGAGCATATTTGAGTGGTAAAATAAAGATACCGGTGCCACAGGAGAGGCGCAAGCCAAGCGGATATATCACGATAAGAGGAGCCAGGGAGAATAACCTGAAAAATATTGATGTGCAGATACCTCTTGGTATCATGACCTGTGTTACAGGCGTGTCGGGCTCGGGAAAGAGCTCATTGACCAATGAGATACTCTACAAGCATCTGGCCAAATCCTTAAACAGAGCCAGGTGTATCGCAGGTGACCATGACGGTATAGATGGTCTTGAACAGCTTGACAAGGTCATAGACATCGACCAGTCACCGATAGGCCGTACACCCCGCTCTAATCCTGCCACATATACAGGTGTGTTTGACATGATAAGAGACCTGTTTGCATCAACACCCGATGCCAAGGCAAAGGGCTATAAAAAGGGCCGTTTCAGTTTCAATGTAAAGGGCGGTCGGTGTGAGGCCTGCGGCGGCGATGGAATCCTTAAGATAGAGATGCATTTCCTGCCTGATGTATATGTGCCGTGTGAGGTCTGTGGAGGCAAACGATATAACAGGGAGACACTCGATGTAAAGTACAAGGGCAAGAGCATATACGATGTTCTTGATATGACAGTGGAGGAGGCACTTGAGTTTTTCAAAAATGTGCCAAAGATCCAGAACAAAATCCAGTCGCTCTATGATGTCGGACTATCCTACGTGAAGCTGGGACAGCCGTCCACAGAGCTTTCGGGTGGTGAGGCACAGCGTATCAAGCTTGCCACAGAGCTTAGCAGAAAGAGCACCGGAAAGACCATATATATACTTGATGAGCCTACTACGGGGCTGCACTTTGCAGATGTACACAAGCTTGTGGAGATACTGCGCAGGCTCTCGGACGGAGGCAATACTGTAGTTGTTATCGAGCACAACCTCGACGTGATAAAGACAGCTGACTATATCATAGATATGGGACCTGAGGGCGGAGACGGCGGCGGAACCGTCATAGCGCAGGGCACACCTGAGGAGATATGCGAGGTAAAACAGTCATATACAGGCCGGTTTTTGAAACCATATCTGGAAAAAGACAAGGATAAACTTTAAAATTTTATTAAATATGACCTTTTAAAAAAAAGTTTGAAAAATGGGATTTATTGTATATAATAAGAGAGTGTATGTGTAAATTTAAAGATATGGCAGGAAAGGGGCTATTAAAATGGTCGGATCAGATATCGGAATCGATTTAGGAACAGCAAGTATACTTGTTTATATAAAAGGAAAGGGTGTTGTGTTAAAGGAGCCTTCAGTAGTAGCCTTTGACAGGGACACCAACAAGATTAAGGCAATCGGAGAGGAAGCACGCCTCATGCTCGGAAGGACACCGGGTAATATCGTTGCAGTCAGACCGCTGCGTCGGGTGTTATCTCAGATTATACAGTTACAGAGAAGATGATCAAGCACTTCATCCAGAAGGCGCTTGGTAAGAAAAGCTTCAGAAAGCCGCTCGTGAGCGTATGTGTGCCAAGTGGTGTTACAGAGGTTGAGAAGAAGGCCGTTGAGGATGCTACATTTGCAGCAGGAGCCAGAGATGTTAAGATTATCGAGGAGCCAATCGCAGCTGCAATCGGTGCAGGTATTGATATTTCAAAGCCATGCGGAAATATGATAGTAGATATCGGAGGCGGTACATCAGATATAGCAGTTATCTCACTCGGTGGTTCGGTAGTCAGCACATCTATCAAGATAGCCGGAGATGATTTTGATGAGGCAATTGTCAGATACATGAGAAAGAAGCATAACCTTCTCATCGGAGAGAGAACAGCTGAGGATATCAAAATCAAGATTGGTACATGCTACCCTCTCCCACAGCCGGAGACAATTGAGGTAAGAGGAAGAAACCTTGTAACAGGACTTCCAAGGACTATTACAGTCAGCTCAGAGGAGACAGAGGAAGCACTTCGTGAGGCAACTCTTCAGATAGTTGAGGCAGTGCACTCAGTGCTTGAAAAGACTCCACCGGAGCTTGCAGCCGATGTCGCAGACAGAGGAATCGTGCTTACAGGAGGCGGTTCGCTGCTCAGAGGTCTTGAGGAGCTTATCGAGGAAAAGACCGGCATCAATACAATGACTGCAGAGCAGCCTATGACATGTGTTGCTATCGGTACAGGAAAGTATGTAGAGTTCCTTGCAGGCAAGAGAGATGAAGAATTCTAGAATATACGTTTTATAACAGGCAGCCGTGAGGGCGATGATATGTCCCTGCATTGCAGGAATGTATTGTCGCTTTTTTGTTAATATTGTTACAAATGGGGATATTACAGTCGGGGATTAGTGAACAAAATAAAGGATATTGGGAGAGGCGTAATCAATCTGGTATTTCCACCGCGCTGTCCGGTATGTGATGGTATAATTGGTCCGGTTGAGAGATATATACACAGCAGATGCTGTGAAAAGCTCTTTCCGGTTGAGCAGCCGCAGTGTATGCGCTGCGGGAAGCCGGTTTTGTCTGAGCGAAGAGAGTATTGTGACGACTGTGCACGGGCACTAGAGCATCACAGGCAGATGCGGGAAGATGACAGCTACAGGCAGGGCAAGGCGCTTTTTGCATACAAGGGCAGCATAAAGCAGACCATGTACAGGTTCAAGTATTCAAACAGACGTGAGTATGCGGCTTATTTTGCACAGACAGCAGTGGAAAGATATTCGGACTGGATACTAAGATGTGGGATAGATGTTATTATTCCGGTGCCGATGCACCGAAAAAATGCGCCAGAGAGGCTACAATCAGGCAGAGTGTTTTGCAAAGGCATTGTCTGAAAAACAGGCATAAGGATGGTAAAAGGGCTTGTGCGCAGAGTGAAAAATACCAGTCCACTCAAGACAATGGGGTATGTTGAACGCAGAAATTGTCTAGAGGGGCTTTTCAAGTGGCGGATAGTATTGTACAATATGACCAAATACTAATAGTAGATGATATATATACTACAGGCAGTACGGCGGAGTCGATTGGGCACGAGATAGCAAAGAAATGTCCCGGCCGTGTATATGTGCTGTGTATTTGCATAGGACAGGGAAGTTAGGAGGGTTTTATCAGATGAGAATATCTAATTGCAAGGGCTGTGGCAGAATATTTAATGTACTGTCAGATGAGCAGTACTGCCCGAACTGCCAGAAAAAAATGGATGAGAAATTTGATATAGTAAAGAGATTTGTTGAGGATAATCCAAATGTGCCGGTTGAGACAGTGGCCAAGGAGACGGATACATCCATGAAGCAGATAAATAGGTGGATACGTGAGGAAAGGCTTTCGTTTTCACCGGATTCATCATATGGTATACCATGCGAGAACTGTGGCAGGATGATACGTACAGGTAGATTTTGTGATGAGTGCAAGACTAAGCTCACAAACACACTACGCAGTGCCCTTGACACACCAAAGAGCCAGGATAGGCAGCTGTGGCAGCAGGATGACAAAACCGTATGAGATATATCAAGTAACAGGTAAGAGGATGATTTATGATAAACGAAGAAAAAGTAAGGGAACTGTTTAATATTGCTCTATGTGACAGCAAAAGCGATGACAGCCGTGTGCAGAAGCAGTCCGCAAGCTATTACGGATGGGACTATATATGGAAAGAGGGCTTAAAAGCTTCTTTACAGGTACATTCGCATTTGCAGGGCTTGTTGTGATGTGGGTTGCTGTCAATGCAGCAGAGCTTTGGACAGAATCAATAAGCTTGATTTTAAGGCAATGGGTGTCACAATAGGCATACTGTATATTGCATTTATGGCGGTTTACATTTTGTCACAATTGTGGTGTATACTGCAAGATATAAGGCCGGCAGAAGAGAAGTGCGCAAATACGCAAATCACCTGAAGGCAGTGGGCAGAATATATTCCCGTGAGGAAAAGATTAAGCGTTAGGGAGGCTTTATGAACAAGTTACTGGAAATTAAGGATAAGGCAGTCAAATTTTGTGGTGAGTATGAGCACTTTATACTTCCGGTTGTGAGATTTGCCGTTGCATTTATCGCATTTATAACAATAGATTTGAATATCGGCTATATGGCGAAAATCAGCTCGATGCTTGTGGCACTGCTTTTAGCGCTTGTGTGTGCACTGCTTCCGGTGAATGCAATACTCTGGATTGCTTCGATTATGATACTTTTAGATATGTATGCGCTGTCCATAGAGGTTTTGCTATCACATTTGTACTTTTTTTAGTACTGTATTTTGTCTATTTTCGTTTTGCACCGAAGGATGGCATGCTTGTGATACTCACACCTATATGCTTTCAGCTTCACATACCATCTGTTATGCCGGTTGCAGCAGGTCTTTTAAGAAGAGCTTATTCTTTTGTTGCAATAATATGTGGCACACTGCTGTACTATTTCTTTGACGGAATCAGGCAGAATGCATCAGCGCTTGCAGAGGTGGTAGATAAAAATGGGCAGAGCACTACAAAGCTCAATGTGACAATGGGACAGCTTCTTGACAACAAAGAGATGTTTATAGTTATGGCAATCTTTGTTATCACCACACTGGTGGTGTATCGTCAGACGATTGAAAATCAATAATTCATGGACTGTTGCCACCATAGCAGGAGGGCTCATACAGTTGGTTGCACTTGTTGTTGCTTATCTGGTGCTCGGACTGCCGGAGAAGATAATCTGGCTTGTGCTCAGCACTGTAGTTGCTATTTTTGCAGGTGTTGTCATACAGTTTATATTTATGAATCTTGACTATGCACGTACAGAAAACGTACAGTTTGAGGATGATGAATATTACTATTACGTCAAGGCAGTTCCAAAGAAGATGATTGCCAAGGAGGAAAAGGTTGTAAAGCACTTTGGCAATACAGGAAGCCTTGGAAAGAAGATCCCGAGACATAATCAGGAAAATATCAGCAAAGAGGCTATTGCAAAAGATCTCGAAATAGACGAAAATATATTTGAGGATGACAAATAGTTACATAGTATAAGAGAAAGGAGGGCGCTATGGATAATGTGAGTGGTGTATTGATACGCTTCAAGGATCAGTTCCTTACATTCACAAATGTGCCGGGCATCAAAATCGGTGTGATAGACATTATAGAGATACTTATTATTTCAGTGCTCTTCTATCATATACTTTTGTGGATAAAGACCACGAGGGCATGGAATCTGTTCAAGGGCCTTATTATCATACTGTTATTTGTGCTTGTTGCAGCATTGTTCCAGATGGATACAATACTTTGGCTTGCTGAGAAACTCTTTAATATAGGTCTCGTGGCACTTGTTGTTATTTTTCAGCCTGAGCTTCGAAATGCCTTGGAGAATATTGGTGGAAAGACCTTTTGGGTGATTTCTTCAATACCGGCAGGGGCGAGATTGAGAAATTCTCTGACAAGACAATTGATGAGCTGGTGCGTGCATGCTTTGCGATGGGCAGAGTAAAGACAGGAGCGCTAATAGTCATGGAGGATGAGATAAATCTGGGAGAGTATATCAGAACAGGAATAGATGTGGATGCCATACTTACAAGTCAGCTCCTCATCAATATTTTTGAGAAAAACACACCGCTTCATGACGGAGCGGTTATCGTGCGTGGCAACCGTGTGGTGTCAGCTACATGTTACCTTCCGCTATCAGACAGCCTGTCACTCTCGAAGGATTTGGGAACCAGACACCGTGCAGCGGTCGGAGTCAGCGAGGTAAGTGATTCGCTTACTATCATAGTTTCAGAGGAGACAGGATCAGTTTCTACAGCATACAAGGGCAGATTGAGCACGATATAGATGCCGATCATCTACGCACACAGCTTAAGCTTCTGCAGAACAGACATAGGGAGCCGGGTAAATTTGAATTAATTAAAAGGAGGTTTAAGAATGGGAAAGAAGCTTCTAAAAACCTTCACAAATAATATAGGCTTTAAAATACTTGCGATAGCATTTGCATTTATACTCTGGCTTGTGGTCCACAATCTCAATGACCCGGTCAAGACAAAGACATTTACCACAACAGTCACCGTCACAGGCCGTGATTCGGTTGTTGACAAGGGGCTATGGCCTACCATCAAGGATTCGGAAAAGACCATCAGCTTTTCGGTATCAGGCAAGAGAAGCTATCTGAACGAGCTTGATGATTCTGATTTTTACGCAAATGTCGACCTTGCAAATATCATAGAAGATAAGGATGATACGAATAAGGCAAGCGTAAAGGTAGATATTGGATGCACCAAGTACAGACATTCGATTACCTTCAACGGTGGAGACCATATGCTCCCGCTTTCGGTTGAAAAATATATGCAGAAGCAGTTTGAGGTAAAGGTATCATTGGATGGAAGTCTCTCAGGTGCGAAAGCACTGGGAAACAAGCCACAGGCAAATCCAAAGGTAGTAAAGATCGGAGGGCCTGAGTCCATTGTTTCAACTATAGCATCGGCCAATGTAAATATAAAGGTCGATGACAATACCATAATATCAGATAATCAGATAACTGATCGCGGTGATCTCACTCTGATTGATGATAATGGCGATGAGATAGATATATCAAAGCTTGATGTGGACAGCCAGTATCAGTCTATAGCAGTGACAGTTGATGTCCTAAGTACCAAGGAGGTGCCTATCAAGTGTACTACGACAGGCTCACCGGCAGGAGGAAAGAGCGTGCTTGGAGTGGAGCTGTCAGAGGAGTCTGTTATGCTCAAGGGCAATGCAGAGGCCTTGAACAATATCACATCTATAGATGTGGGCCCAATCGATATATCGGGCGCAACAGACGATATAAGTACATCTGTTGACCTGACAGGATATCTGCCGGATGGAGTTTTTATAGTGAACTCATCCAAGGCAAAGCTCAGTATAGATATAAAGATTGAAACAAATGCGACTTCAACCATGACGCTGAACAGTTCCAATATCACATATGACGGACTGGAAGAGGGATATACGCTTACATTTGTAACAGATAAGAGCAGTGTCATAGTAAGCGGCACCCAGTCTGATATAGATACACTTTCGGGAACTACACTGAAGGGGAAAATTGATGTGACAGGCCTTGGTACATGTACACATACAGTGACGGTAAAGCCAAATCTGGATGAGACCAAGTACACATGGGGCGAGATAAAGGTTCAGATAGTTATCGGAAGGAAAGGTGACGGAGGCGGCACAACGGGAACTGATGGTACAGGAACAGCCTCGGGCTCAACAACAGGCGATACCGGCACAGGCGGTTCATCGTCATCGGGCAGCACATCGTCAGGAAACACCGGAAATAACGGCTCTGACAGTTCATCACATTGATAGATATATAACCGAAAAGAGGTAATAAAAGTGGTAGCAAAAAAATAATAATCAAGAATCCTACCGGATTACATTTACGTCCGGCCGGCAATCTCTGCAAAGAGGCAATGAAATTTAAATCAAAGGTAACATTTATATATGACGAGAAAAATGTAGCTAATGCGAAGAGTGTACTTTCAGTGCTTGGAGCATGCATAAAGTCGCGATGAGATAGAGCTTATCTGCAATGGCGAGGATGAGAGTGAGGCACTTGAACACCTTATACAGTACATCAAGGATGGACTCGGAGAGTAGTACACAAGTAAACAGGTATACATGGAGAAACATATATGGAGAAGCTTTTAACCATAGTCGTTCCGGCTTACAATGTTGAAAAGTATATAAAGAACTGTCTTGACTCGTTTATAGATTTGTCTGTGCTCAGAAGTCTGGAGATACTCATAGTGGATGATGGTTCCACAGATTCCACAGCCAGCCTGGCACATACCTACGAGCAGAAATATCCATACAGCTTCAAGGTGCTCTCCAAGGAGAACGGAGGCCATGGATCTACCATCAACTATGCGATACCGCGCGCAACAGGAAAGTATTTCAAGGTGGTGGATGGTGATGACTGGCTGGACAAGAGCCTTTCTGCCACAATTTATACAGCTTTTGAAGCACACGCACTCGGATGTCATATCCAATGACTTCAACCTGGTGGATGATAGGACAAAGAAGGTCACAAAGCGCAGAAAGGCAGTGTCCAATTCTTATCACTACAACAGGGAGTGGGGCTTTGCTGAGGCAGTCATGGACCCGCTGATCACTATACATTCCATGACCATCCGTACTGATGTATTGCGGAAGAATGATATTCGTGTGGATGAGCACTGCTTCTACGAGGACCAGGAGTATATACTCTACCCTATACAATACTGCACAAGCATCACGTTTTCACCTCTGCCGCTGTATCAGTACAGACTTGGAAGGAGTGGCCAGAGCGTGGACATAAAGATGATGATCAAGCGTCATGACCAGCACCTTAAGGTGCTTGATGCACTGTTTGAGTACAACAAGGTGCACGGCAATCTGCAGACCTACAAGAAGCAGTACCTTGAGCGCGGCATAGCCGAGGCAGTCGATGATGAGTACCAGATATTTCTTGCAAAGGGCAATGATACAAGGAACGTTGAGCAGATGAAGAGGTTTGACGAGATGCTGCGTGAGGAGCACCCGGGAGTGTACCGGGCGTGCAACAGGAATAGCGTCTGGATGCTTAGAAAAACAGGTTTTAAGATATTTCCGATGGCAGCATGGGTCTATAGCAGACTGCGTGGTAATTAATTTCATGAATAGGCGTTAATGAGTATGCAATACTCTTTTTAATAATAGTAATCAGGACGGATAGAACAGTTAATGAGTAAAATATTATCAATCATAATACCAACATATAATGCAGAAAAGTTTCTGAATAAGGGGCTGTCGTCATTTCTGGTATGCAGGGATACAGATGCACAGACAGCACAGCACAACTGTAAAATGGCAACGGAGGGCCGCTTTGAGGAAATAGATATTGACAAGGCTATACTCGATAAGCTTGAGGTGATAGTCGTAAATGACGGCACACCTGACAAAAGTGTTGAAGTGGCGCAGAAATTTGTGGACTGGTATCCGGATACCTTTGTCATAGTAAATAAAACAAATGGTGGACACGGTTCTGCAATCAACACAGGCGTGGAGCATGTGAGAGGAAAGTATTTAAAGGTGGTCGATGCAGATGACTGGGTAGATACGCTTGCGCTAAAGCACCTGGTTGAATATCTCGAGCATGTAGATTCGGATGCGGTGATACAAAGCTTCAGGTATTATGACATATCAAAGGATGAGTACAGACCGGCAGATGTGAGTGTGCCTGATTTTACAAGAGAGTACAATTTAAAGGATATAGTAAATATGTGGGATGATGTATATGATGGTCTATCATTTCACGGAGTGATATATAACACAGGGTTCTATAAAGCACTTGGATATAAGCTCACAGAGCATGTATTTTACGAAGACCAGGAGTATGCAACCGTTCCGTTTTCGTATGCAAAAACTGTCAGATTTATTCAGGAAGAGTTGTATGTATACAGGGTTGGAGATGTAAATCAAAGTGTTTCAGCAGCGAGTCAGGTGAAGCGTCTTCCGGATTTGGAGCAGGTTATATTTAATGTACTTGAGGCAGAGAAGAGCTTTGCAAAAATGCCACAGGGTGGAAAGGAACACTTTATCAGAAAGACGTCGGGCATAATCACAAGCTATTATAAAATAGCTTTGATAAAAAATACCGACAGACAATCCGGAAGAGCGATAGTAGAGCAGTTTAACATGAAGCTTGCTCAAAAAAGTGCACTTATGTATGAGGCAGTACAGCGTAAATATAAAGTATTTCGGCTGTTTAATAAGCTGCATGTGAGCAACAGCTTTACGAGAATCAATTTGCAAAGCTGCTTGAGCTTGCCAAAAGGGTTGGTAGAGCAGACAGACTATACAGAAAATAATACTGACTACCATTGTCAAATATGGTGACAGACAGCGATATAAGTGGAAATTAACATATAGAAACAGGAATTAGATAGGATATGGAAACAGAAAATAAAAAGATACTATCAATAATAATACCGACATATAATGCGGCAAAGTTTTTGGATAAAGGGTTATCATCATTTATTATTGATGATAACTCTCTTTTAAATATGCTGGACATTATTGTTGTGAATGACGGCTCTACCGATAATAGTGTGGAGATTGCACAAAAATATGTAAATAAATATCCTGACGTGTACCGGATACTGAATAAAGAAAATGGTGGTCATGGCTCGGCAATTAATGAAGGAGTAAAAATAATAAAAGGAAGCTATTTTAAGGTAGTAGACGCTGATGACTGGGTAAACACTGATGTGTTGAAAGAAACTATTTGTTATCTTAAAGATAATGAAAATAAACATGAGAATTTCGCAGATGCAGTGCTGATGAGCTATAGATCATATGTGCTGCAGAGAGAAAATACTGATGAGTATCCATACGACGATAAATATATAACAAAAAATGGTGGACCATATAATGCAGGATATGTGGATGAGCATCTGTATGATTTCTGGTGGGGGCTGAGTCTGCATGGGGTGATATATAATACGCAGTTTTATAGAAATACAGGACTGACACTCTCTGAGGGGTATTTTACGAGGATCAGGAGTTTTCAATAATCCCAATGGCATATGCCAAAAGTATCTATGCATATGATAAGGCACTTTATGAGTATAGAGTCGGTGACGTAAATCAGAGCGTTTCGATAGAAAGCTCACTGAAGAGGCTTGACCATTATGAGAAGGTTATCATGAGGCTGATTGAGGCAGGCCGGGATGCGGAGCACTTTAGTATAGGCGGAAAGCAGCTGTGGTTTGATAAAACAAGCAAATTTATCAACGATTATTTGCAGCTTTGCCTGATTAGAAACACTGATAAAAAACAGCTTAGAAAAAGGATGAAGCTGTTTGTCAGTCAAATCGAAAAAAAGAATACAGATATGTATAAATGTGTAAATAAGAATTATAAAGTATTTTGTATGTTGAATAAAATGCATATGAGCGATAAGGTTTATCAGAACTATTTTATACGCCTGTTACATATTGTGCGTCATTAGGAAGCTTTTTGTTATCATAATGATGAATAATATGTTTAAATAATCGGAAAATATGTGACAAATCTCACTTGAGGCATATATAAGAAAGTGATAAAATATGGTGCTGTGAGAATAATATAAAAATTAAGATTAAGATAAAGAGGACAAAGATGAAGAAGAAAAGTATAAAACTCCTGGTAGTTTTGGCATGTGTGCTTATGGCGCTGGGAATGGCGGGCTGTGGAAAGAAAGCATACAAGACATTCCCGAAAAGTACAAGCTTGCATCAGTTGATGTAGGTGGAATGACTGCTGACGAAGCAAAGAAAGCCATAAAGACTGCAGTAGGCAAGTATAAGATATCAGTGAAGCTTGACGATACATCATTTGATATGACAGCAGAGGATTTAGGGCTTAAGTACAATGACAAAGCAGATCTTCAGGAACTGATAAATGCGGCCAATAAGGATAAGGAACCGGAAAAGCAGGTGAAGCTTTTAAAATGGACAAGTCTGATGAGCTGGAGACGGCTCTTGTAGACTCTTATATCACTGCAAAAACGCAGTCACAGTCTGATGCTACGGCTCAGAGCGATACGGATACAGATGCAAATGATGACGAACAAAAGAAGGCTGCGACAGACACACAGACCTTTGATATAAAATCAATTGTGCCATATCGTGCTACAATAGTCTACAATGCAGAGGCAGGACAATTTGAGGGTGTTGACGGTGTATCGAGATGCGCATGTGTATGACAATGCAGCTGCAAATCTTACAAGTGCTGTAAAGGAGCTGAAGGATAAGGTGGAGCTTACATCCACAACAGGATATGTTGATGGAGAAAAGGCTGCGGACAGCGAGCAGGTAAAGAATGCATTAAAAGAAGCCAATGCATATCTTGATGTGACGGTGACATGTAATTTCACACCGGCAACAGGTGAAGCTGCTACAGAGGCTGTAGGAAAGGATCAGATAGCCCAGTGGCTTATAGTGGGCAATGACGGAATGTCAGTTTCGCTTGATGGCGAGAATATGGCTACATATTGTACAGAGCTAGCCAAAAGCATGATGTGTCAAAGAAGAAAACAGGACAGTTTAAGACAACAGGCGGAAGTATAATAAATGTGCCTGTAGCATCATCAGGACAGACTGTAGATGGAAATAAGCTGTATGAGGCGATTGCTGAGGCAATAAACAATAAAAAGTCTGCAACAGTGGAAGCAGTTTACAGTGAGGCAAAGGAAGAAGAAACAGGTGAATATGTCACATATGGTGGCAATTATTGTGAAGTGGATCTTACCAACCAGATGGTATATGTATACAAGAATGGAGAGCTTATAGTATCAAGTCAGTGTGTTACAGGATGTATTTCAAAAGGTCATGGAACACCTACCGGAGTGTATTCTATCTTCTCAAGAGATAAGGATAGATACTTAAGGGGAGACGGATATAAGTCATGGGTTAATTTCTTTATACCATTCAATGGTGGAATTGGGTTCCATGATGCTTCGTGGAGAAGTACTTTCGGTGGAAATATCTACCTGTACAGCGGCAGCCATGGCTGCATAAATATGCCTTATTCAGCTGCGAAGAAGCTATATGAGAATGTGACATTAGATGAAAAAGTAATTGTATATGGTGGTGTTGACAAGGTGGCCGGCAAAGCACAGAGTCTTGGCGGAGCTGACTCTTATAATGTGACAGAGGGCGACGGAGCATTCAATCTCGGTGTGACAGCAGAGGATAATGCAAAGCTCACATACTCAAGTGATAATAATGGTGTAGTGAGAGTGGATGAGAACGGTAATGTGACGATAGCAGGTGTCGGAACTGCAACAATCACTGTCAAGTCTGAGGCTACTACAAGCTATAAGGCCGGCAGCAAGACAATTACAATCACTGTAAATGCAAAGCCACAGCCAAACCAGACACCATCTGTGACAATAGGTTGCGGTAATAAAACTGTAACAGAGGGAGATGCACCATTTTCTCTCGGAGCAAGTGCTTCAAACGGAGCAGCGCTTTCTTACCAGTCAAGTGATCCTTCGATTGCGTCAGTAGATGGCGCCGGAAATGTGACCATTTACAGGGCTGGTAGCGTACAGATTACAGCTATAGCAGGTGAAATGGCAGGCTGGAATAGCGCAAGCAGTTCAATAACCGTTACAGTAAATTCAAAACCACAACCACAGCCGGTGGCACCGACTGAACCATCAGAACAGCCACAGCAGAACTAGAACAGCAACAATAGAACAGGAACAAATAAAATATAGCAAATGAAAATACAACAAAGAAAAGTGCCGGAAACGGCACTTTTCTATTATATTGCATAATTATTTACAAAATATGACATATTCTTAATATTTTTTTTGTGACTTCTAAAAATAGACAAAAGAAATGAAGTGTAGTAATATAACATAGGGTTAAACCGAAAAATAATGTTACAATTTGTAAAGGGTAGGAAAATGGAAAACAACGAACCAATAAGAGATCAGGAAATTGAAATCGATTTAGTAGCGCTGTTTCACGAATTAGTGAAGCACTGGAAGGCACTTGTGGCATCAATGGTGCTTCTTGCAGCAGTATTTGGATTATACTCCAAGATTACTTTTGTACCGGAGTATGAGGCATCTGCAGAGATGTATGTACTGACCAAGTCAACATCTATCACCAGTCTTGCTGATATTCAGGTAGGCTCGAGTCTGACAAACGACTATGAGTACGTTATCACAGGCAGGACAGTTTTATCACAGGTAATTGACAATCTGGATATGGACGAGACATATGAGCAGCTTAGCAAGAGGGTTTCAATAGAGAATCCGACAGATACACGTGTGCTCAAGATTGTAGTTACAGACACTGATTTGGAAGCTTCAAAGACAGTGGCAGATGAGATTGCAAAGGTTTCATCACAGTATATCGCTGACAATATGGATCAGTCACAGCCAAAGATTATCCAGACAGCATATGCTTCAAAGACACCGGTGAATAATAATATCCTTAAGAATACAGTTATAGGAGCTGTACTCGGACTGTTTCTTGCTACCGGCATAGTTGTACTTGGATACATGCTTGACGATACAATTTCCAATGCAGATGATATGGAGACCAGAACAGGCCTCAAGGTGCTTGCATCACTTCCTGTTGATGAGACAGAGTATGATGGAGCCAAGACAAAGAGAAGAAAAAAGAAGAAAACTCAATCATCTAAATCAGACGATAGCAAGAGTAAGAAGAGGGCAGTTTAATGGAAACAATAGTTATTAATCAGATAAAAGACCAGAGCTATACAATGAAGGAGTCTCTTCGAGCTCTTAAAACAAGCATCAGTTTCAGTGGAAAGGGCGTGAAGTCCATCCTCTTTACCAGCAGCGTGCCAAATGAAGGAAAGACAACCGTAGTTATGGATCTGGCTCGTTCGATGGCGGACTCTAAGAAGTCAGTCCTTATAGTAGATACCGATATGCGTAAGTCAGTCCTTGTAGGAAGACTCAGAGCGAAAGTGGAGAGCGGTGGAAAGATATACGGACTCTCACATTATCTCTCAGGTCAGGTATCTTTGGACAAAGTAGTATATGCGACAAACATCAAAGGAGTGTTTATTCTCTTTGCAGGACATGAGGTACCAAATCCTACAGAGCTTCTTGAGACAGAGGAGTTTAAAGAGCTTATCGAGTTTGGAGAGAAGAACTTTGACTATGTGCTTGTCGATACTCCTCCTACAGGAGCTGCGATTGATGCGGCCGTAGTTGGAAAGAATGTAGACGGAGCAGTAATAGTTGCTGCCCAGAATGTTACAAGCAGCCGTGCAATCATTAATACAAAGCGTACACTTGAGGACTCGGGAGTAAAGATTCTTGGAGCTGTGCTCAATAAGTGCAGGTTTGAGGAGTCTAAGTATGGTCATTACTATGGAAACTATTATGGTAATTACTATGGCAATTATTATGGCAGAGATGAGGACGAAAAGTAACAGGCACAGACACATATGAATGACGGAGAATAGTGCAGATGAAAAAAAAGAAAAATATAATTATTACGGCAGTAATGATTGTACTTATTGCTATTATAGCGATAATACTTGTAAAGATTAACAGCAGTAATGTTAAGAATAAAGAAGCTAAAGGCATAAAGCCGGGTACAGAGGACGTTAAGACAAAGCTGATACTCAGGCTGAGGATGACAGCACTACAGACAAATCAGGTATAGAGGAATTTGCGTTATTTGGTGTTGACAGCCGCTCAGATCAGCTTGATAAAGGAACACGTTCCGATTCCATTATGGTAGTCAGGGTTGATCATGATGCTAAGAAAATCCGCATGGTATCTATTTTCAGAGACTGTATGATGAATATTGATGGTCATGGATACCAGAAGGTGACACATGCACATGCGTTTGGCGGACCGGAGCTTGCAGTGGATACACTTAACAAAATCTGGACTTAGACATAAAGAATTATGTTACAGTCAATTTCAATACGGTCGGTGAAATAATAGATGAGGTAGGAGGCATTGTACAGGATATTGATGCATCTGAGGCAAAGGTGATAAACGGATATATTGATGAGGTCAATAAGGTTCGTGGAACAAGCTCATCCCATATTGATTCAGCCGGCACATATACTCTTGATGGAACTCAGGCAGTTGCGTATTCCAGAATACGTTATACAGCAGGAGGAGACTATAAGCGTGCTGAAAGACAGAGAACAGTGCTGTTCAAGGTTTTTGAATCAGCTAAGCAGATGAATACAGCGGCAAAGATTAAGATGGTATCAGATCTGATTGGACATGTCAATACTAACTATAATACTGATGAGATTCTTTCAGTATTTAAAAATCTTGCAGACTATACAGTAGAGGATTCTACAGCATATCCACAGGTGTTCTATGGTGGAAAGGTTGATGGTGCATGGGTTGAGGTGCCTACTACACTTGCAGACATGGCTACAGGAGTGCATCAGTTCCTTGAAGGTGAGACAGGCTATACTCCTAGTGCAACTGTAAACGAATACAGCAGTGCATTATCAGGAAAAGTAAGCGGACCTAATAACGATTTAACAAATACAAATTTTGGGGATTAAATATGAACTTCAGACAAAATGGATATAAGTACCTCATCACAATAGAAGTAATTGCACTGATAGTTGTGCTGGTATTTGGAGCAGTGCATTTTGTGATGCCGGGGAATAATGCGAATAAGAAAATAACAGAAAGCCAGCAGGAGACACAGAATCCTACTCAGGAGACGGATGGAACTCAGCAGGTACAAGCTGATGGACAGCAGGCAGCACCGGCATTTACTCCGTCAGATTCTGTCAAGACAAAGCTGTCTTCTATTACAACAGAGGAAAAGGTAGCCCAGCTATTCATTACGAGACCGAGGAGATTACAGGTGTATCACAGTTCACTCAGGCCGGTAACAAGACAAAGGCAGCTATTGGTACATATCCTCTTGGTGGTTTTGTTTTCAGACAGGAGAATTTCTCAGGTGAGGCTGCAGTTACAAAGATGATGAGCAGTCTGCAGTCATTTTCGCAGGAGCGACTGGGCGTGAATCTGTTTCTTGCAATTGATGAAGAAGGTGGAGAAAGACTTCCTCTTGCTTCAGCTAATGGATATGAGGCACAGCAGGCACCATCACAGCTTGGAGATGCTGACGCAGCGGGCAGCAGTGCAGGAAAGATAGGTTCATATATGGCTACCAATGGCCTTAATATGAATTTTGGGCCGACAGCAGATATAGCATATGGTGATAATGCAGATAACGATACATATGCATTTGGCAGCGAGTCAGCGACTGTAGGTGACTGTGTTGCAGCACAGGTAAGCAGCTATAATGGTGCAGGAATCAATTCTGTAGCAAAGAGCTTTCCCGGAAAAGGAAAGGCTACTACAGATTCAGCAACAGGAATGCTCTGGATGACAGATAAGCTGGAGGATCTTGAGGCATCTGATTTTGTGCCATATCAGAAGGCAATTGAAGCAGGTGTTCCGGCAGTCATGAAGGGAAATGTGATTTGCCAGAGTGTGACAGGAGAGGAAACCACGCCATGCTCTACATCAGCAGGTGCCGTAAACTATATGAGAACTACCATGGGCTTTAATGGTCTTTTGATTACAGATGATTTATCAGACGCATCTCTTAATAAGGTATGTACACAGGATGAGGCGGCTGTGGCAGCTGTTAAGGCAGGAATGAGCATGCTTTATGTTTCAACAGGCTTTGAGAGCAGTTATAATGCAGTGTTGTCTGCAGTTAACAGTGGCGAGATACCGGCAGAAAAATTAGATGATGCAGTTGGAAGAATTCTAACAACAAAAGGAATTTAATATATGCAAATAAAAGTAAATCCGTTATACTATAGAGTATAGCGGATTTCTGTTATATATTTTGTATATTTAAAGGAGAATTGTTGATATGTCAAATTGTTTCAATCCGGCAAATATTCTTTTGCCAAACGATTGTATAGATATGAAAAAATGGTCAGTTATTGCCTGTGACCAGTTTACAAGCCAGGCAGATTATTGGGATGCTGTGGAAAAGTATGTGGCTGATGCACCGTCAACGCTTAATGTGGTGTTTCCGAAATTTATCTGGGAACAATTACGAATCGAGAATGATTGCAATTCATCGGGGATGGTGTCAAAATGACAAAGAAACCGGCAGGAAAACAAAATATGCTTCAATGACGGATGATGAGAGAATCAAATATATTAATACCACTATGGAGACATATCTCACAGATGGAACCTTAAAGCAAGTGGTGGCAGATGGCTATGTGCTTGTTGAGCGTACTACGGAGTCAGGGGTGCGTCTTGGAATAGTAGGACTTATTGATCTGGATGACTATGATTTCGACCCGAAAAGAAGACTCTCATCAGAGCAACAGAGGGAACAGTAATCTCACGTATACCTCCGAGAGTGAAAATAAGAGAGAATGCAGCTATTGAGCTGCCACATGTTATGCTGCTTGTTGATGATCCTATAGACAGACAAAAGATTGATGGATGCCAGGGTGCTTCACAGGAAGATGCAGTAAATATAGCAGCTGTAAAGCATGGAATAATCGAATATGTGTATGCCATCAGGGACACTCTTCGTAAGTTTTACGATACAGAGCTTATGCAGGGAGGCGGACATATCCGCGGCTATGCTGTTGAGGGTGAGGCAGCAAAGCAGGTGACAGAGGCATTCGCAGCAAAACAGAATAGCTGTGGAGGCTTTTTGTTTGCAGTAGGTGATGGAAACCATTCCCTTGCAACAGCGAAGACATGCTGGGAAAATATCAAAAATCCGGAAAATTCACAGAGGAGCAGTTGAAAACTCATCCTGCAAGGCATGCTCTTGTGGAAATCTGTAATCTGCACAGTGAGGCGCTTGAGTTTAAGCCTATTCACAGACTGCTTACAAATGTTGATGTAAAGGATATGCTGTCGTTTTTCGAAGCTGAAATCACAAAACAAGGACTTGAGAGCGCTGAGGGTGATGAGATAGTATTTGAGTATGTTGAATCAGGAAGCTGTGACAGTGCAAAACCGGCAAATGGCAATGAAGTGGTTTCAGAAAATAGCGCTGGAAGCTGCACAGCACCAATAAGGAATTTTGGAATTAATATCACAAATAGAGGTGACCGCCTCCCGGTTGAGATACTCCAGGGTGTTTTAGATAAGTATCTTGAGACACATGACAATGTGGAAATAGACTATATCCATGGTGATGAGGCACTTCACGGACTGGTTAAGGAGACTAAGGGATGTGGAATTTTTCTTCAGTCGATAGACAAGAGCACATTGTTCCCTGCAATCAATGCGGGCGGGGTGCTTCCCAGAAAGACATTCTCAATCGGAGAAGCGAATGAGAAGAGATATTATATGGAGTGTCATAAGATATCTATGTAGCTTTGTTTTACATAATATGTCAATTTTATCACATTAATAAACAATTGATTTTATGAAGTCGAATAATTTAACAAATAATACTGTTTTACTACACAAACATATTTGTTAAGTGTATAATATAAGAAAAATTTATTTCACAAGGGGACAATAATGGGAAAATACTTTGGAACAGACGGCTTCCGTGGAGAGGCTAATGTCAATTTAACAGCAGAGCATGCATATCAGATTGGTAGATTTTTAGGCTGGTATTATGGAGAGCTTAAGAAGCAGAAGCAGCTCGACGAGCCGGCGAAGATAGTAATAGGAAAGGATACAAGACGTTCAAGCTACATGTTTGAGTATTCCCTTGTATCAGGACTTACAGCATCGGGAGCAGATGCATATCTATTACACGTTACCACAACTCCATCAGTGGCATATGTAGCAAGAACCGATGATTTTGACTGTGGTATCATGATTTCGGCAAGCCATAATCCATACTATGACAATGGAATCAAGCTTATCAACAGCAATGGAGAGAAGATGGATGAGGAGACAATTCTCCTTGTCGAGGACTATATAGATGGTAAACTCCGCCTGTTTGGTCGAGTGGAAGGAATTGCCTTATGCACATAAGGATGCTATCGGATGCACAGTTGACTATGTAGCAGGCCGTAACCGTTACATGGGATACCTTATATCGCTTGGTGTCTACTCATTCAAGGGCATGAAGGTAGGTCTTGACTGTGCCAACGGAAGCTCATGGAACATGGCAAAGTCTATTTTTGAGGCACTCGGAGCAAAGTGCTATGTCATCAACAATGAGCCAAACGGTCTCAATATCAACAACAATGCAGGCTCTACACATATCGAGGGCTTACAGAAATACGTGGTGGACAATGGTCTTGATGTAGGCTTCGCATACGATGGAGATGCAGACAGATGTCTCTGTGTAGATGAACTGGGCAATGTAATCACTGGAGACCATATCCTCTACATCTATGGAAAGTACATGAAAGAGAGAGGAAAGCTCGATAACAATACTGTTGTCACAACAGTTATGTCAAACTTTGGACTCTATAAGGCCCTTGATGAGCTTGGAATCGGCTACGCAAAGACTGCAGTAGGTGATAAATATGTATATGAGTACATGCAGCAGAACGGCTGCCGCATCGGTGGAGAGCAGTCAGGACATATCATCTTCTCTAAGTATGCTTCAACAGGTGATGGTATCCTTACCAGCCTTAAGATGATGGAGGTCATGATGGCTAGGAAACAGAAAATGAGCCAGCTCTGTGAGGGACTTAGTATCTATCCACAGGTGCTTCAGAATGTGCGCGTAGCTGACAAGGCTGAGGCACTTGCCAATCCTGAGGTTCAGGCGGCTGTTGACCAGGTTACTGCAGAGCTTGGCGATACAGGACGTATACTTGTGCGTGAGTCGGGTACAGAGCCTGTTATCCGTGTCATGGTTGAGGCAGAGAGCGAGGAAATCTGCCAGAAATATGTGGATATGGTCGTCGCAAAATTAAAATAAAGGTTAATGCCAAAGATAATACACGTAAGATACAAAAGCTGTGTGAGAATATCATGCAGCTTTTGTTGCTATCAGGGTTCATAAATGAGTGAATTAAGATAAATTAAGTGGATATAATTTAATCTGTAGAGAGAATAGTAATTAAATTCTGCCGGAGGAAATAGTCTATGCCTGAAATCTTAATTATTTTTATATTATGTGCCGGTATTATTGTAATTGGCATAATATTGTGTATAATTATTAAAGAGAGTCATATGTCTGATGACGAACAGAAAAAGGACGATGAGCGACAGCTTGAGTTCATTCGTGCCTACAAGGAGCATAAAAAAGGACATTGAGTTTAAAGGATTATATAATAAGAGACATACAGGAAAAGTTCAAATATCTTCCGTCAGCGGTATATTTGGCTTTAATCTGCATTGCGATGTATATTTTTGTGTGTCTGCTGCGATATCTTTTCACAATGAGAGAGGTATCACAGGCAGATGAGAGAAGAAAAAAGATAGTGGGCAAAATCTGGCATATGCTGTTCTGCGGCACCTTTGTGGCCTATATGTATACGCTTATAATGATAGTGTATTATTCAAGGGAGCCGGGAAGCAGAACAGGCATCGCCGATATGGTGCTGTGGAGCACATGGGGCATGACACTTCAGATGCACGCTTATTTTATAGAAAATATAGTATTGTTTATACCATTTGGGCTTTTGTTTCCACTGGTTTTTAAAAATTGGATGAGATGGTTTACAATACCTGTTGGTGCTTTTATAAGCGCAGCAATTGAGTACACGCAGCTGGTTACCGGCAGGGGATATTGTCAGCTTGATGATTTTGTGACAAATACGGCAGGAGCAGCAATCGGATTTTTTATTTATTTGATATTATATGCAGGGTGGCTTATATGGAAAAAAATAAGATAAGCATTGTGGTACCATGCTTTAACGAGAAAGAGGCTCTGCCTCTTTTTTATAATAAAATAACTCGTGTTTGATCAGATGAGTCAAGAGAGTGAGACAGCGGGATTGTCCTATGAACTGATTATAGTGGATGACGGCTCTATGGACGGGACACTCGATGTCGCAAAGGAGCTTGCCGTAAATGATTCCGGTGTGAAATACATATCTTTTTCACGCAATTTTGGCAAGGAGGCAGCCATGTATGCAGGCTTGCAGCATGCTGTGGGGAATATGTGGCGATAATGGATGCAGATCTTCAGGATCCCCCGGAAATGCTTCCGAAGATGTATCAGGTCCTTAATAAAGAGGGTTATGATGCTGTCGGTACAAGACGAGTGACACGCAAAGGTGAACCAGCGATTAGATCTTTTTTTGCCAGAAAATTTTACAGGCTTATGAGCAGAATATCAAAGGCAAATATGGTTGATGGGGCACGTGACTACAGGCTGATGAACAGGAAATACGTGGATGCACTGCTTTCGCTTAAGGAATACAACAGGTTTTCAAAGGGATTGTTTGGCTGGGTAGGCTTTAAGGTGAAGTGGCTTGAGTTTGAGAATGTAAACAGGGTGGCAGGTGAGACAAAGTGGTCATTCTGGCAACTCTTTTGTATAGCCTTGACGGAATAGTGGCGTTTTCCAACGCTCCGCTATACATGGCTTCAATAGCCGGAGTGTTCAGCTTTATTGTCGCAATAATTGCAATGCTCTTTATCATTATCGAGACTTGTATTCGGAGATCCGGTAGCCGGCTGGGCTTCGACCGTTGTTATCATACTTTTATAGGTGGGATACAACTGCTTAGCATAGGCATTTTGGGACTTTATCTGTCGAAGCTATATCTCGAGGCAAAGGACAGACCGATATATTTAATAGGAGAATCAAATATAGAAAAACCTACAGAAAAAAATTAAGGCTTTCTTAAGATTTCTTAATTCGATAGCATATGACATTTTTTCGAATGTTATGTGCTATAATTTTTTCGGCAACGTTTATTAATGCATGAAAGAGGACTAAGATGAAAAATGTACTGGAGTGGCTTGAGGCCACAGTAGAAAAATACCCGACAAGCCTGCATTTTCGGATACTGAATGCAGCATTACGTTTGCGCAGGTGTATGATATAGCAAGAAATACAGGAGCATATCTGGTAGAACAGCTTGGAGTGGACAGAACCCCTGTTGCAGTATTTGCCGGAAGGAAAATGGTGACACCGGCATACTTCCTGGGAGTGGTATATGCAGGCAGACCGTATGCGCCGATTGATGCATCGCTTCCTGACAAGAGAATTGAGAAAATTCTTGAAAATCTGTGTCCAAGGGCTATTGTGGCTGACATGGAAAGTCTTGAGCATGTGGAGAGCATAGTGGATGAGCTGGCAAAGGCAGAGGGCTTCGATAGACCGCAGATATTTATTGCTGAGGATATATCGCGCTTCGAGCAGGTGGCGTGCGCTGATAGTAATTGTAAAATCAGTGAATCAGCAGGAGACGCTGTGACGGATAGTGAGAACGATACAGATGGTGGTGTTGTCGCAAGCTGTGCAGGAAAAACAGATGACAGCTCACTGGAGAAGCTCGCAACAGTCCGCAGGCATATGTCCATGACAGACCCGCTGTACATTATCTACACGTCAGCTCCACCGGCAATCCAAAGGGAGTCATGACATCGCATCTGTCACTTATGACATACATCAATGCATATTGTGATGTAATGCATATAGAGGAAAGTGATGTGCTGGGCAATCAGTCCCCGCTTGACTATATTGCGGCAATCGGGACATTTATCTGCCGCTAAAGACCGGCTGCAGCACAGCCATTATTCCAAAAGAGTATTTTATGGAGCCAAATGCCCTGTTTGATTACATGAATGATAAGAAGGTCAGCAGTGTCGGCTGGAGTGTTTCGGCATTTACCATCCTCACATCGCTTGGAGCATTTGAGGAAGTAGGGCTTAAGAGTCTTAGAAAAATCTGCTTCTCAGGCTCAGTGATGCCGTGCAGGGTGCTTCGAAAATGGCAGGAAAATCTGCCGGAAGCGCATTTTGTGAACCAGTATGGGCCGACAGAGGCCACAGCATCATGCACATACTATAGCGTGGATCATACAGTGGAAGATGACGAGGTGCTTCCTATAGGAAAAGCCTATGACAATTACAGGGTTTTCCTGATAGATGAGCATGGAAATGAGCCGGCTGTCGGAGAACAGGGCGAGATATGCGTATGTGGACCAATCCTGGCGCTGGGTTATTATAATGATCCGGAGAGGACAGCTGCGGCATTTACACTTAATCCACTCAATAGGGCTTATCCTGAGCGGATGTACCGCACAGGGGATTACGGAAGGCGCGATGAGGACGGCATACTTCATTTCTGTGGACGTATGGACCGCCAGATAAAGCACATGGGACACCGTGTGGAGCTTGATGAGGTGGAGCATGCCGCCAATGTGGTCGATGGAGTAGCAGAAAGCTGCGTTATATATAATAAAGCAAAAGAGGTGCTGATACTTTTCTACACAGGAGACTGTGACAGGAGAAGCCTTGCGCTGGCACTGAGGGACGAGCTCCCGGGCTTTATGGTGCCAAGGAAAATCAAGAAATTGGAGCAGCTTCCTAAGCTTCCAAACGGAAAATATGATATGAAAAAACTGGAGGAAATGTAAAATGAGAGACACAATTTTAGAGATTTTAGAGGAATTAAGACCGGATGTGGATTTTGAGAAGGAGACAAAGCTCATCGATGACAAAATTCTTGAGTCATTTGATATAGTTTCACTCGTATCGGAGCTGACTGATGAGTTTGATATCACAATCAGACCAAAGGATCTGGTTCCTGAGAATTTCAACTCAGTAGATGCAATCGAGAAGCTTGTGAAAGAGCTTGTGGAGGAATAAAGCATATGAGACAGACACCGTACTATGTATTTGATACGGACGAGTTTGCAAAAGAGCAGCCATGATAAGGGCTGCTCTTGATTGTAAAGGAGGACGTAGGATACCGCTTTGCTTTTCGATAAAGGCAAACCCATTTCTGCTTCACAGGCTGCCGGCGGGCTTAGACCATGTGGAGGTGTGCAGCCCGGGAGAGCTTGAGATATGTATAGCACTTGGCGTGAAGCCGAAGAGCATCATCTATTCAGGTGTGATGAAGGAAAAATGCGATATAGAGCGAGCAGTTTCATATGGCGCCGGTATACTGACCTGTGAAAGCATAAGACATGCGGCGCTGATATCAGAAGTGATGCTTGAATGTATACAGGAAGGTGCGCATGAAGCCGAGTTTGCCGAAACGAAAGCACATGTCATACTTCGCCTGACAAGTGGCAACCAGTTTGGCATGTCGCTTGATGATATTGAATATATCATTTCGCATCCGGATGAGTTTAAGGGCATTGCGGTAATGGGCATCCACTACTATTCCGGCACACAGAAGAGTCTTCGCAAAATAAATAAGGACTTGGAAAAAATAAAGTCTGCACTTACCATGTTAAAGGACAAATACAGCTTTGAGCCACAGCTTGTAGAGTATGGCCCGACTTTGTGTGGAGTATTTCGAGGATGACTGGCAGGAAAAGGAAAAACAAGCACTTAATGAGGTAGCAGAGGTGCTTAGAGAATTTGCTGTGGAATATCCCCTTGGCATTGAGATGGGACGCTTCCTCGCAGCTTCATGCGGTAAATACTACACACAGGTAAAGGATCTTAAATCGACAGGCGATGCCAATTATGCGATTCTGGATGGAGGAATCCACCATCTGAATTACTTTGGACAGAGAATGGCTATGCAGGTGCCGCCGATTAGTATATATAGAGCTGACGAAATATATTTTGGTGAAAAATTGGGAGAAATAAAAGGAACAGCAGGTCCGATAGGAAACACATTCAATGGTTGTGAAGTATCAGAAAATGATGAAAAACCGGTGTTGAATTAACACAATTGCCGGACACGGACTATACATTATGCGGAAGCCTCTGTACAGTGGCAGATGTGCTGGTACGCGAGGTGAAGCTTAAGAAGCTTGAGCTTGGTGATGTTCTTGAGTTCGGGCACTGTGGCGCATACTCGGTGACAGAAGCACCGGCGCTCTTTCTGTCAAGACAGCTTCCGGCTATATATGCATATTCGAAGGAGTATGGATATGAGTGCCTGAGGGAGCATATTCCTGCGGCTGAGATAAATCTGGCCGGAAAAATTGTAAATAAAAGCGCCATGGTAAATTGCCATGGCGCTTTTGAATATGACATAAACAAAGCCTTTTGTGGGAAGCTAAATTATTAGCCAAGCTCCTTCTCACACATATCAAGTACAGAAGCAATGGTAGTATCCATATCATAGTACTTGTACTCGCCGAGACGACCACCGAATATAACACCGGTCTCCTTATCGGCAAGCTCCTTATACTTGGCATAGAGCTGTCCGTTTTTCTCATCGTTTACAGGGTAGTAAGGCTCATCGCCTGCCTTCCACTCAGAAGAGTACTCACGGCTGATAATAGTCTTTGGCAGATCATTGCCATCCTCATCCTTACCGAACTCGAACCACTTGTGCTCGATGATACGTGTCCATGGAGTCTCGCGGTCAGTATAGTTGACAGCAGCATTACCCTGAAAGTTAGGAATATCAAGGGTTTCATTCTCAAAGCGCACTGAGCGGTATTCCAAAGTACCTAGCTTAAAGCCAAAGTATGCGTCAATCGGACCTGTGTATACAACCTTGTCAGCAAGAGCATCAAGCTCAGCCTTGTGCTCAAGGTAGTCAGTATTTAATCTGACCTCAATGCCGTCGAGCAGATTTTCAACCATCTTTGTGTATCCACCGATTGGAATACCCTGGTAAAGAGCGTTGAAATAATTGTTGTCAAAGGTAAGTCTCACAGGAAGACGCTTGATGATGAAAGCCGAAGCTCCTTACAGTCACGGCCCCACTGCTTTTCAGTGTAGCCCTTTACGAGCTTCTCATAGATATCACGGCCAACGAGTGAGATAGCCTGTTCCTCGAGATTTTTGGCTCGCCGGTGATTTCCTTTTCTGCTCCTCAATCTTGGCAGCAGCCTCGTCAGTGTCACCACACCCCACATCTTGTTGAAGGTGTACATATTGAAAGGCATTGAGTACAGCTCCCCCTTGTAGTTGGCTACAGGGCTGTTTGTGAAGCGATTGAACTCAGCAAACTGTGTGATGTAGTTCCAGACCCTCTTATCATTGGTGTGGAATATGTGGGCTCCGTACATGTGTACATTGATGCCCTCCTGCTTCTCGGTGTAAACATTTCCTGCTATGTTAGGACGCTTGTCCACAACAAGCACTGATTTGCCCTTGGCCTTTGCCTCATGGGCGAAGATGGCTCCGTAGAGACCGGAACCTACTATTAAATAATCGTATTTCATTGTATTCTCCTTGTTACATAGTGATAATATAAATTATAAGTACATTTTCCAGAAAAACAAGCATAAATAGTGAAAATAAGTAAATATTAATAAATCCTGTATTAGAAAATTATGATATACTTAGATATAGAAAGTTTAAAAGTAAGAAAATAAGAGGAAAGGCAACGCAACGATGAAACTACCCGGCTACTACTCCTCAGGAGAATTTGCCCACAAGGCTCATATTACAAAGAAGACACTGCGATATTATGATGAGCATAATATTTTCAAACCGTCCTTTGTCACTGATAAGGGAGCCAGGTTCTATAATGATAATGATTTTGCAAAGCTGCAACAGATTCAGTTTTTAAGTATCTTGGTTTTCACTGGATGATATAAAGGAAATGACTCTGCGTGAGGTCGACAGCAAGACAATACTTGACTCCTTTCATATGCAACTTGGGCTTATTGAGGAGCGTATGGAGCAGCTGGAGCTGATGAAGTCAGCTCTTAAGGATGCTTCTGATATCATAGAGCGTGGAGCGGACGCTGATTGGAGTCATATGCTTGACCTGGTCAATATGAATGAGATGGAGCAGAAACTTAAGAAACAGTACAAAGATGCGTCAAATATCTCTGCGCGTATTAATCCTCACAGGGATTATTCTTTAAACCCTGTAAGCTGGTTTGAGTGGATTTTTAATCAATGTGCATTTGAATCGAGCTATAGTGTGCTGGAATTGGGATGCGGAGATGCATCTCTATGGTCGCGGAATGTTGAGCGTATACCGGCAAATATGGAAATATTGCTGACGGATATATCATATGGCATGATAAGAGATGCCGCCAGAAATTTGTCGGATAATGGCAGTCCGTTCAGATATGAGGTAATGGATGCTCATCACATATATAAGCTTGACGACAGCTTTGACCGAGTTATAGCCAATCATGTGTTGTTTTACTGTGACAATCTGGATATGGTGTGCAGTGAGGTATATCGTGTGCTCAGGCAGGGAGGCATCTTTATATGCAGTACATATGGTTCGGAGCATATGAATGAGATAAGCTCGTTGGTGAAAGAGTTTGATGACAGGATTGAGCTTTCTGCGGACAAGCTATATTATCATTTTGGTAAAGAAAATGGGAAAAAGCAGCTGCAAGAGTATTTTTCTGATGTTAGCTGGGTACAGTATGATGATTCGCTTTATGTGACGGATTATGAACCTGTTGTGGAGTATGTGCTTTCCTGCCATGGAAATCAGAATCGTCTCATTGTGGATAGATATAAGGAATTTGTTGCATTTATAAAGGAAAAGACTGATAAAGGCTTAAAAATAACCAAAGATGCCGGTGTTTTTATTGCAAAGAAATAATTGTTTTGGACAAAATACATAAAATTTAAAATAATACTTGAAGGTGCTCTTGGTACACCTTTTATAATGCAGGTAAATGATGAATCAGGTCAGTGTATTCTACAGACCGAAAGCATCAAATGCAGCACGTAGTTTCAGTTTGAAGTAGAACAACATGAAAGGTATTATATTAGCGGGAGGCACAGCCAAGCCCAGACGGACTGGCACAGGCATTCGTTATCGGTGAGAAATTCATCGGTGATGATACAGTAGCCATGGTTCTCGGAGACAACATCTTCGCAGGACACGGACTCAACAAGAGACTAAGAGCAGAAGTTGAAAACGCAGAGGGCGGTAAGGGCGCCACAGTATTCGGATACTATGTAGATGACCCTGAGAGATTCGGTATCGTAGAGTTCGATAAAGAGGGAAAGGCTATTTCAATCGAGGAAAAGCCGGAGATTACTGTGTTACAGGTCTTTATTTCTACGACAACAATGTAGTAGAGTACGCAAAGAACCTTAAGCCATCAGCAAGAGGAGAACTTGAGATAACAGACCTTAACAGAATCTATCTCGAGAAAAGGCACTCAATGTAGAGCTTTTAGGACAGGGATTTACATGGCTTGACACGGGAACACATGAGAGTCTTGTAGACGCAACTAATTTTGTAAAAACAGTAGAAACCCATCAGCACCGTAAGATTGCATGCCTTGAGGAAATTGCTTACTTAAACGGCTGGATTACAAAGGATGAAGTATTAAAGACATATGAGCTCGTAAAGAAGAACCAGTACGGACAGTACTTAAAGGATGTACTTGATGGAAAATACCGCGAGCAACTGTACTAATTATAGTAAAATCGACATTGCGTTAGTTAGCTAGTAGATTAAGTTAATAGAAATAATTTAAATCTCGCTTGCAAAAAGCGGGAATCAGGAGGAAATCAAAATGACAATTATCGTAACAGGTGGAGCAGGATTTATCGGAAGCAACTTCGTATTTCACATGCTTAACAAATATCCGGATTACCGTATCGTATGCTTAGACTGTCTCACATATGCAGGAAATCTCTCAACACTTGAGCCTGTAATGGACAATCCAAACTTCCGTTTTGTAAAGGAGAGCATCACAGACCGTGACGCCGTTTACAAGCTTTTTGAGGAAGAGCATCCTGACATGGTTGTAAACTTCGCAGCAGAGTCACACGTTGACCGTTCAATCGAAAACCCACAGGTATTCCTTGATACAAATATCATCGGAACATCAGTGCTTATGGACGCATGCCGCAAGTATGGTATTAAAAGATATCACCAGGTATCAACAGATGAGGTATACGGAGATCTGCCACTTGACCGCCCTGACCTTTTCTTCCATGAGGATACACCAATCCATACATCAAGCCCATATTCATCATCAAAGGCAGCAGCAGACTTACTCGTGCTTGCTTACCACAGAACCTATGGACTTCCTGTATCCATCAGCCGCTGCTCAAACAACTACGGACCATACCATTTCCCGGAGAAGCTTATCCCACTTATGATTGCAAATGCACTTAATGATAAGCCACTCCCGGTATACGGAACAGGCGAGAACGTGCGTGACTGGCTCTATGTAGAGGATCACTGCAAGGCAATCGACCTTATCATCCACAACGGACGTGTAGGAGAGGTTTACAACGTAGGTGGACACAATGAGAAGACAAACCTTGAAATCGTAAAGATTATTTGCAAGGAGCTCAATAAGCCGGAGAGCCTTATCACATTCGTAGGAGACCGTAAGGGTCATGATATGCGTTATGCAATCGACCCAACAAAGATCCACAATGAGCTCGGATGGCTCCCGGAGACCAAGTTCGAGGACGGAATCAAGAAGACAATCAAATGGTACCTTGACAACCGTGAGTGGTGGGAGACAATCATAGCTGCGTAAGCAGCGGGAAAGCATGCCAAAGCATGCGGGATTGCGCATATATGTTGGGTCTGTTTACGAATATTTGTAAAAAGGAGACCCCAAAATGAAAATATTTGTTACAGGAGTTGCAGGTCAGCTCGGACACGACGTAATGAACGATCTTGCAGCACGCGGTTACGAAGGAATCGGAACAGATATAGCACCACAGTACAGCGGAGCAGATAATACCCACAGGCAAAGCTTGTGCGTGCAGTAAAAGGCTCAGTATTTGATGTGGCTGTAGACTTAAGAAGCGATTCAAAGACATATGGCAAGTGGTTTGGAGTAGAGCTTACAGAAGAGAACAAGAAGCAGTTCCTTATCCCAGAGGGCTTTGCACACGGATTTTTAGTACTCTCAGATGTAGCAGAGTTCTGCTACAAGGTAACAGATTTCTGGCACCTTGGAGACGAGAGCGGACTTGCATGGAATGATCCGGCAATCGGCATCGAGTGGCCACAGCTTGTCGGAGAGTATCCGGGAAGCGCCGACGGAAGCGGATACACACTTGAGGATGGCACACCAATCAATTTAAGTGATAAGGATCAGAAGTGGGAGACACTGGAGAATACATTTAAGTTCTAGAATAAATAAAACTTGCAATAAGCTATGGATGGTTTATACTATTTATAGCTTGTTTTATTTTCATATTTTGGGGCAGTGTAACATAATGCCCGAATTTACATGACTTTTACTAATATAATTATTTTGGCAAAAGAAATACTGTTAAATGCATGAAATCTGACAATAGTGGCTGATGTCAATATGCAATAATCAATAGCAAATAAAATAATGATATGGTAAAATAGTAAAAAATAGTAATAAAATGTAAAACAAATTAACTATTAATTTTATCTTAATAAAAATGTAATATCTTGAAAAAAGCAGATAATGCGTTTATAATTTTACAGAATATTTTGTGAACTTTGGAGTATATTTATATAATGTTTAATTTTATCTTTAAGGATTCAAGAAAAATACAACCTGATTGGTGGGAAGTATCGTATTTAGTTATATTTGCAATAATATTAATATTTACAATGTGGGGAACAACAATGTTACCCGATTTTTGGCCAGCACGGTTTGGATTGTTTACGTATTTTCTTATTATGGTATATGTCATAGTAAAGGGAATAAAGAAGTTTACTTATACAAAAACAGAGACGGTTTTTGCTTTGATTATTGGAATGTCATTTTTAATATGTGCTTTTAAAAATGATATGTATTCATTTTTGTTTATGCTAGCATTCTTAATAGTTGGAGCGAAGGATGTATCTATTGATAAGATTTTGAAAGTATATTTGCTTATAGACAGCATTATTATGTTGATTGCATTTGTATGTAGTCAATTAGGTATGATTGAGAATCTGCAATACTGGAAAAACGAACAGATGAGGTTTGCGTTAGGCTCTGTGTATCCAACAGATTTTGCTGCACATATTTTTTATATAGTGTTGGTCGCAATATGTTTATATAATAGGAAAGTTAATATTGTAGAACCTTTTATGATAATGATAATTGCTTTTTGGGTATATAAATGGACAATTGCATCAACCAGCCTTATCTGCATGGTTGTTTTTTCTGTGTTTATATTAGGATATATTATATGCAAAACAAAAAAAGAAAAAATAAAAGATAATATATTTATAAAATTGCTTAGTGCTGTACCAATTCTGTTTGCGTCAATATATATATTTATGACAGTTGCATATGATAATAATAATGCAAAATGGTTATGGATAAATGAAAAGCTGAGCGACAGGCTTGAGAATTCAAAAAAGGGATTCGGAATAAATGGGTTTAATCTATTTGGAAAATATATTGAGGAAAAAGGATGGGGAAAAAGTGTAGTTGAAAGACCGGATTATTTTTTTCTTGATGATTCCTATATACGAATACTATTGGAATATGGTATTATAGTATTTGTGGTTGTAATGGCAATATTAATTATTGTGTCACGAAGAGCTGCTTATGCCGGTCGTATGACCATGGTTTTTGCCATTGCATTTATTTCATTACATTCATTTATGGAACACCATTTATTAGATATAGCGTATAATCCGTTTATTTTATGTGTGTTTGCCGATTTGAGTATAAAGAAGGAGAAAAAAGAATGCATGATTCTAAACAAACGTTAGTGAGATATATTGCAATTATTACAGACATATTAACAATGTTTGCAGTTTATCTGGTTGCAAATTATATAAAGTTCGGTAATTTTAGAACAGGACTAAATAATCCGCAAGATTATTATTTAGGAGTGTTTACAACATCTTTGATATTTTATATAATAGTCTATTTTTTCATACCTTCACGTGAATCAATAATATATCGCAACTGGATACAGGAAGTGTTTGATGTGGTGAAAATGGAGATATATATAATTGCTCTTACTGTTGGATATTTTTTTATTACACAGACAAGCTGGTATTATTCACGAGTTCAGATGGCTATATATTTTGGCGGAAGTATAGTATGTGTTATTATAACAAGACAGATTTTGAAACGATTCATTTTGAAATCGTATCATCGTTCGGGATCTAACGAAAAATTATGCTTGTTACAACTTATGATCAAGTTTCTGATGTTATGAATAAGATTAAACAAACTCGTAACTGGTATTTTAGAATTTCGAATTTAGCTATTGTAGACAAAAATGTTGTTGGTGAAGAATTAGAAGGTCTTGAGGTAGTAGCAAACTGTGATAATCTGATACAGATTGCTTCTACATCTGAAATTGATACGGTATTTTTCATGTAGATGATGAAGTGCCTCTTGATTATAAGGGATTGATTAGTCAGATAGAAAAAATGTGCGTGTCAGATTAAAAGAGTATAGTTATGCTCATGGTAATAGAGAATTGGAATTTCTTGGGAATTTTGCTGTGGCAACATTTTCGTCAAGACATTATAGAATCAGGTATGTTGCGATTAAGAGAATATTTGACATAGTTTGTGCTATTGTGGGAATGATGATTTTTATTCCAATGTATTTTATTATGGCAATAGGTTTATTTATAGAAGGAGATCCCGGTAGTGTTATTGTTCAGACACTTCGAGTGGGCAAAAATGGTCGAAGATTCTATATGCTGAGATTCAGAACCTTGAGAAAAAAAGGCATTGAAGCCGGTGCTGGGAATGGTATACCACAATATACAATTATGGGCAGATTTATTAAAGCATTGGGTATGGAAAATTTGCCTAATGCGTGGAACATCCTTTGGGATAATATGTCTGTTGTAGGTGTTAATGCCCCAACTTTGCCGGAGTTTTTGGAGTATTCGCACAAAAATAGAAATGTAATGAGCATGAAACCGGGAATGATAGGATTATGGCAGGTTCAGAGAAAACATTTTACAAAGGAGCAATCTGATGAAAATTATGTGGATAATTGGTCACTTTTATGGATTTAGGAATTATTGTCAAATCTTTAAAATTATTTTTTACTAAATAAAGCGAGGTAATTATGAATTATTGGATAATTGCAACAATAGTAATTTGCTTATTTATATGGTATATTGTTAAATGCTGGTCAAAAAGTTTTGAAATAGTAAATGAAGGGGCACTCGCTCAGGAAAGAGAAGCAATACTTGAAATAATAGAACAGGAAAGACCGTTGGAGTATGCTCATATTTCAAATATTGATTACAGGCAGAAAAAGAAACATATATATCATTTTATAAAAGATTGACAGATATAGCTGGTTCATTGGTGGGAATTATTCTGCTTTCACCAATATTTTTGCTTTTATCATTTTGGTCAAAAGAGAAGATGGCGGGAACATTTTCTATGGACATATCCGTGTTGGATATCATGGAAAGAAGATTAAGGTTTATAAGTTTAGAAGCATGAAGATGAATGTTAAAAATCTTGAAAAACTTCTTACACCAGAGCAGCTAGAGCAGTATAGAACAGAATTTAAAATAGATAATGATCCTAGAATAACAAAGATTGGTAATGTGCTTAGAAAACTTAGCCTGGACGAATTACCGCAGTTGTTTAATATTTTAAAAGGTGATATTTCTATAGTTGGACCGAGACCTATAGTGGAAAAGGAAACACAGATATATGGGGATGATGTGGAAAAGCTTCTTAGTGTAAAGCCAGGATTGACGGGGTATTGGCAGGCTTATGCCAGAAATAACGCCACATACGAAAGCGGTGAACGTCAAAAAATGGAGATGTATTATGTTGAACATAATAGTCTTTGGCTTGATATAAAAATTTTATTTAAGACAGTTATTTCGGTAATAAAGAAAGAAGGAGCACAGTAAGAATGGATATAAAAATAATTGTGGCTACACATAAGAAATATTGGATGCCATCAGATGATATATACTTACCGGTTCATGTTGGGAAAAAAGGAAAAACAGATTTAGGTTATCAGGGTGATGATACAGGAGATAATATCTCAGATAAAAATACTAATTACTGTGAATTGACGGGATTATATTGGGCATGGAAGAATTTGAAAGCAGATTATAAAGGATTAGCTCATTATAGACGGCATTTTATGGTTAAGGGTTCTAAGGGAACCAAGGAAGAGAAAGTTCTTAATCGTCAACAATTGGAAGAATTACTTAAAAGACAGATATTATTTTGCCAAACCCGAGAAATTATTTTATTGAAACAAATTATAGTCAGTATGTACATGCACATCATGCACAGGATTTGGATGTTACAAGACAAATTTTGGATGAAAAGTATCCTGATTATGTAAAGGCATTTGATGAGACTATGAAAAGTACCATTGGTCACAGGTTTAATATGTTTATCATGAAATCAGAACTTTTTGACAGCTATTGTGAGTGGATGTTTGATATATTGTTTGAATTAGAAAAAAGACTTGATATATCCGATTATAGTGCTTATGATGCCAGGGTTTTCGGGTTTGTAAGTGAAAGACTTCTTGATATATGGATTAAAACAAATAAGTTGACGTATATTAATATACCGGTTGAATTTATGGAAAAACAGAACTGGTTAGTAAAGGGAACTAAATTTCTTGAGAGAAAGATAGGTATACACGGATGAAACCTTTAATAAGTGTTATTTTGCCAATATATAATGTTGCACAATTTTTGCCAAGATGTATAGAGTCTGTTTGTAGTCAGACTTATGACAATTTGGAGATAATTCTTGTAGATGATGGTTCTCCGATGACTGTGGCGACATCTGTGATAAATATGCAGAAAAAGATAATCGAATTGTAGTAGTTCATAAACAAAATGGCGGCTTGTCTGATGCCAGAAATAAGGGGCAGAGATAGCAAATGGTGAATATATTACATTTATCGATTCAGATGATTATGTTACAGATACATATGTAGAGTATCTGTATTCATTGATTGAGAAATACCATACTCGCATGTCACTATGTACACATACAGTAGTATTTGAAAATGGCAAAAATATCGTATATGGAAATGGTGGAGATGAAGAACTTTCGACAGAGCGATGCCTAGAGAGGATGCTGTATGATGATGTTATCAATACATCAGCTTGGGCTAAATTATATGAGACTGAGATGGTCAGAAAATTTCCTTATCCAGTAGGAAAATTGTTCGAGGATATAGCTACAACATATAAGTTTTTTATGGAGTGTGATAGAATTGCATGTGGATATAAAAGTCAGTATTTTTATATGCTAAGAAGCTCGTCAATTGTTTATCAAGAATTTAATATGAAAAAGTTAGAGCTTCTTGAAATGACGGATATCATGGCAAAGGATGTATTAAAGGAATATCCTCAGCTTAAGATTGCGGTGCAAAGACGACAACTTTATGCCAGGTTTAGTACGCTTAATCAATTCCAAAATGTAAAAGGGCATAAGAATGAAAAAAAAGAACTGATATCATATATTAGGATGAATAAAGGTTGTGTATTAGGAAATCCAAAAGCACCTAAGAGAGACAAATTTGCAGTTATGGCTCTTGGTATGGGGTATCCAGTGTATAGGTTATGTTGGAAGTTAGCAGGAAAATAGATAGCAGGAAATAAATATGAAAAAAATATTAATTGGATATCTTATAGATGGGAAGAATAGTGGGATAGATAATTATATCCTCAATATTATTGATCAGATTAAAAATGATAATGTTAAAATAGATTGTTTAACTAATCATATAGATAATGAATTGAAAAGCAGATTAGATAAATTAGGAGTTGGACTTTTGGAAATACCGACTTTAAAGCACCCTTATAGCCATTATTGTGCCATGAAAGCCATTATTCGAAAAGGAAAGTATGATATTGCATATTTCAATATATCAGAGGCCTTTAATAGTCTTGGTTTGCTGGCTGCACATAGATGTGATGTTAAGAAAATTGTTGTACACAGTCATAGCTCAGGGGTGAATTCACATTCAAAGACGGTAAGATATATTAAAACATTTTGTCACACAATAATGAAGCATTTGATAGTGGGAAGATGTGCAACCGACTTCTATACATGTTCATATGTTGCAGGAGAATGGATGTTTCCCAAGAATGTACTTTCTAGTCAGAAGTTCCATATTATGAATAATGCGGTTAAGGTTGAACGATTTAAATTCAGCGAAGAAATTAGACACAAAAACGTGTTGAGTTAGATCTTGAAAATCGTATTATAATTGGACAGGTTGGAGCATTTTCCTATCAGAAAAATTCAGAATTCGTAGTTGATATAGCAGAGGCATTGCATAGGAAGAATCCCAAAACTATGGTACTGATGATAGGTACAGGTAGTGATTTTGATGAAATAAATAAAAGGGTTAAAGAAAGAAAGCTAGAGAATGCTGTACGATTGATGGGATCAAGAAAAGATGTAAATGAATTAATGCAGGCTATGGATATTTTTATTCTGCCTTCTAGGTTCGAGGGACTTCCTATTGTAGCAATTGAAGCACAGGTATCCGGACTAAAGGTTATAATTAGTGATAGGATTTCTAAAGAAACTGCATTGAGTGAAAGGTGCAAGTTTTATCAATATCTGAATCGGCTGATAAGTGGGCAGAGGCAATATTGAGTAATATTTATTATGACAGAGATTCGCTTAATTTGTCAGAATGTAAATATTGTTTTGATGTTGTTCAACAAAACAATGCAATAAAAGAAATTTTATTTTTAAAATGTATTTATGCATAAAGATGCGAAGGAGAAATTGATTAATGAAGAGATGTGATACTGTAATGGAAAATATAATAACGTGGTTTAAATACTTATATATTTTTCATATAATTTGTGCAGGAAATAGTTTATTATTTGATACACCTTTATTAAAAGTCACTTCAGTATTAGTTTTGATTTTGGGAGTTGTAGCGGTTTTTTGGAGAATTTTACAAATAAAAAGATATATACAATATCCATTTATAAAAATGTATATAATTTTTTTGGCACTGTTTATAATTACGTGTATTATTAATTTCAAATATGGTGTGACAAACAATATGAAAATAATAATATGGATGACATTTCAATTTGTGCTATTGTATTTATTTGATTTGAAAAGAGATAAAAAATTTGTAACAAAAGAATTTAGGTTTGTTATATTGGAAATCCTGATTATAACATCTATTATGAATATAATAGGTATAGGAATGCTTTTTGCAAACTATGGCTTTAATCGCATTATAAGTGAATCAAAAACATTTATTGTTGGTGTAGCTTATTGGGGAAGGTTGTATGGGATTCATACCGATCCTAATTATGGAGCCATATTAACGACAATAGCATTGATTATAAGCTTGTATTTTTTCTTTAGTAGTCAAAAAAAGTGTATAAAAGTTAGTATGGTTGTCTCAATGCTTATTCAGTTAATGAGTATTAGCTTTTCTGCTTCAAGAACTAGAATGATTTGTGTTATTATAAGTATGCTTTTGTTCTTCTTCCTGTATACTTTTAATAAAAGAAAAAAAATTACGACAGCTATTGTAGTTGCCATTATTGCTGTTGCTGTTGCAATGGGGGCACAACAGGGGATTAAGGCTGGATATAATGGTTATGTGGCAGCTGTGGAGAGCTGGAATCATGCACATGGGTCTGATAACGACAAGGAAGATAATAAAAATAAAATAGAAATTGGAAGACAAGAGGAATTGGAGGGAGATGTAAGCAACAGAAGATTTGATCTTTGGAATAATGCATTTGAACTTTTTAAAACAAGTCCAATCTTTGGAATAAGTTTTGGAAATAATGTTACGTATGCAGGAGAAAAACTTCCAAATTGCTACATGTTAACCAATGGATTTGCCGTTTTTGACGCGTTTCATAATATGTTTATGGACCTGTTATCTTCTCAGGGAATTGTAGGAACAATAATGTTTTTACTTATTATGATATCATCATTGATTTATATTCTAAAAAATTATAAGTTTATTAAAGATGAAGATATCCTGAAGTGCATTGCACTGTTTAGTGGATGTATTACAATTGTTGCATCAAGTATGTTTGTATCGGAAATATTATATGTTAATAATGAAACTACGGTTGTATTTTGGACGTTATGGGGATTTTTAATATATTTTATTTATAAAAATAAAGAATCAGGTGAAGTAAATGGGATTAGTGAAGAGAATTAAATATACTATTTCAGCAATTAAGTTGATTCCGTATAAAATCCTGTATGGAAATAGATTGAACACTGGAAAACAAATTAATCTTGGTTCTAAAACAAAAATTGTCGTGACTAAATGTGGAAAAATTGAGATAGCAAATGATTTTGAAAGCAAAAGATTTTGTTATCTAAGTGTACAAAGCGGTTGCATGATAATAGGACAGCATTGTTTTATGAATCAGAATGTAAGTGTGACGTGCTTGAAACAAATTGAGATTGAGTAAATTGTATTATTGCGAACAATGTAGTAATGGTTGATCATGATCATGATACTGTCAATGGTGGATTTGTTTCTGCACCAATCAAGATAGGTGATAATGTGTGGATTGGTGCAAATTCTGTAATATTAAAAGGTGTAACTATCGGTAATAATGCAATTATTGCTGCTGGCAGTATAGTAACTAAGGATGTTCCTGCTAATGCAATTGTTGGAGGTTGTCCTGCAAAAGTAATCAGATATAAAGAGGGATGAATATAATGAAATTGTCCATAATTGTACCTGTGTATAACAGAGAGAATTATATAGAATCATGTTTAAAAACTTTACTTCAGATTCAGAGTGATGAAATTGAAATTATAATTGTTGACGATGGATCTATAGATAATAGTCTGGATTTGTGTCGTGGCTATGAAAAAATAGACAAAAGGATAAATGTATACCATAAGGAAAATGGTGGAGTGAGTTCGGCACGTAATTATGGAATTAATCATGCATCAGGCGAATATTTGATGTTTGTAGATAGTGATGATATGATATGCGTAGAGACTATTTCAGATTTTATGAAAAAGAAATGGGATAAAGATATATATTTATTTGATTATTATACGGATAATGGTGAGTTAAGTTATTGTAAACGTGATTTACCGAAGGAGCAGGAAAATGAAAATTTCCTGCTCCATGCATTTTAATGTTGAAAAACAATATGATTTGGAATAATATTTATAAAACATCTGTAGTGAAAACAAATAATATTTTATATAAAGAAAGTATAAAAATGGGTGAGGATTTGTTATTTAATCTTGAATATGCCAATTATGCAAGTAATTACGAGTATATAACGCAACCATTGTACAAGTATAATGTTGAAACAGTTGGTAGTGCTTTAAAATTGACAAGATTGTCATATATTCATGATTATACACAGATTTATGATTATTTGTTAACGTATTATTCGGAAAAGAAATTCGAAAAGTATAAAGATGTTGTGTACTTTATGAATGGCATATTTATGAATCTTGCAGGAGCTGATTATGATTTAAAACATCCGTTTATAGAGGAATTTGAGAAAAGTCAATTATATACAGATATTTCAAAAGAATCTTTGACAAGTAAAAAGCTTAAGCTTAAACAATGGTTTATAGTAAGACATATATATCGAAATAGGCTTATGAAAGAATTTGTAAAAAAATTATTTATTTAAAATCAGAAGGGCGGCCGGTATGAATGCAAAAAAAGGAATTTATAATATAATATTTGGTATTTTAGGACAAGCTTTAACTGTTGTATTTGCAATTATTGTTCCTAAGGTTATTATTGAATATTATGGTTCAGAGGTGAATGGACTTTTATCTTCAATTTCTCAGATATTGGTATATCTTGGATTATTCGAAGCCGGAGTAGGTACCGCATCGTTACAGGCATTATATCAACCGATAGCTGAAGGTGGGAAAAAAGATATAAATTCTATTTTATCAGCAACTAATAAATATTATAAAAGAACTAGTAAGCTTTATTTTGCAGCGTTGGTTGTTTTTTCTGTAATATATCCATTTGTAGTAAAAAATAGTCTTAATACGTTTTTGGTTATGGCATTAATTTTCTTTGGAGGATTAGGAAATGTTGTCAACTTTATGTATCAGGGAAAATATAAAATATTACTTCAGGCTGAAGGGAAATCCTACATTGTTACTAATATTACAACAATTGTTAATGTGTTGATAAATGTTGGAAAAATAATACTTATTATTGCCGGATTTCAGGTCCTTGCAGTTCAGGTTGTATTTTTTGCATTTAATGTATTGCAAATGGCTTTGTTCGAAATATATATTCATAAAAATTATGGCTGGATAGATCTTAGTGTTGAACCGAATGAAGCGGCAATTTCACAAAAAAATTCTGTATTAATTCATCAAATTTCAACTTTGGTTTTTTCAAACACAGATGTATTGGTATTATCTGTTTTTTCAGGATTAAAGGTTGTAAGTGTATATACCGTCTATAATTATATATATTCTACAGTACTTAATTTGTTTAATACAGTAAACAATGGTCTGGTTTTTTATTTGGGACAGAATTATCATAAGGGAAAGGAACATTTTATTCACATATATAGAGTGTTTGAACTGGATATTACGGTCTTTGGGTATTATGTATTTACAGTGATTGGAGTATTAACACTTCCATTCATGAATCTGTACACTAAGAATATGACAGATTATAATTATATAGATAAGCTTTTGCCTGTTTTATTTTTGACTATCCAGTTACTTAGCATTGCTCGTTTTGCATCTAATAATTTGATTAATATAGCTGGACATTTTAAAAGACACAGTCACGTTCAATTACAGAATCAGCAATAAATCTTATAGTATCATTTTAGCAGTATATAAATTTGGAATTTATGGTGTTTTGATAGGAACTATTGTTGCTATGGTTTATCGTACTAATGATATGATTATATATGCAAATCATAGAATATTACAAACTTCGGTGATTTCCAGTTATAGGATAATGATAGTTAACATATTAACAGCTGTTTTGTGCATGATTTTATTTTATGATAAAATTCATTGGGCTGGAAGCTATATGCTATTAATAGGTGCTGGAATTGTCTATGGAATAATTATTTTAGGAATTTTTTAGCGGTAAATTTGATTTGCAATTGGAATCTTATGAAAACCAATTTTAGTATGGTTAAGCAGCTGATAAAGAGAAAAATTGCTTGCTGATTCATTGTAGGTTATAAAAGAGAGAGGACAAAAATATAATGTCAAAAAAAAGAGTTGGTTATTTTGATGCATTAAATGTAGTGTCATGCATTGCTGTTGTTACAATGCATGTGAATGGTACTTCATTATATTCATTTCATCATAGCGTTAGCTGGTTGAGTAGTCTGTTTATAGACTGTTTATGTTATTTTGCGGTTCCTGTGTTTTTATGTTAACAGGGGCAACACTTATGGATTATCGTAAAAGATATAATACATATGAATTTATAAAAAAACGTTTCAGTAGGACTATGATTCCGTTTCTATTTTGGAGTGTGGTTGCTATTGTATGGTGTGTTCTGGCATTAAAATGTTTGAAATGGTCTGATGTATCAAGTCCAATTAAACTTATAAATGTTATATTTAATGTTAGAGCGTTTAATATATATTACTTTTTTATAGATTTATTTGCAGTATATTTGTGTATCCCAGTTTTGGGAATAATTCCATCACAAAAAAGAATTGGTAAAAAAGGAGTTTTTACATATTTGATTCTTTATACGTTCTTGAGCAGATCTTTATTACCAGTGCTGTTTTCGATAATTGGAATTGATTGGAATCAAAGTTTAAATAATCCATTGGGTGGGGGATATATTATTTTCGTATTGCTGGGATATTATCTTGCAAACACACAGATGGAATTAAAAGTGCGGAGAGTAATATATTTATTTGGTGTTATAGCGTTGTTTTTTCAATTTGGAATTACGGCATATTTGTCGTTTAGAGATAATTCAATTAATGCAACGTATAGAGGGTATACTAATTTTCCCACAGTGATATATGCGGTGGCTATTTTTACGGCATTCAAATATTTTAAATGGGAGAATTATGAAAAATTTAATTCTACAATTATGCAATTATCGGAGGCGAGTTTTGGAGTATATTTGATACATAAATACCCTATATATGTGCTATGCTATATTTTTAGTATTAATGAGTTTTCTACTGCTTGGAGAATAGGTGGTATATTTTTGACATACGGATTATCTGTAATTATAGTTAAATTATTACAAAAGATACCATATGTGAACAAACTTATACCATAGTGAAATGTTAAGAAAATATTAAGAAAATAATTTACATTTTATATAAAATCAAGTATAATTATAGAGCATTTTGTGGGCAGAATGCTCTTTTAGTGTACAAAATTATGGGAAGAATGAGAGGTATATATATAATGGATATAACAAGAGAGAAAACTATGAGGATAGTAAATTATATATTTGCTGTATTAATAATATTGTGTATAGCTGTAATGTTGCTACCAGCAAATTATTCGGTAGAATATAGCTTGTATGGCAAAGATATGGATAAGCATACTCTGACAGAAGTGGAGTATTCATCAGATTCGGATTTAGAAAGACATAAGGCAGATAAGAATAATACGACTGTAAAGGTTCCATACGTTGCTGGCGAAACTTTTGATGAGATGAATATATATACAGACACTAAAAATATTAAAATGGCTATTAAATGGAATGGGATAACTGTAAAGAAATTTTCAAATGATATTATTTTGAATAATTGTACAGTGAAATATGATTTGATTGATGATGAACTTCCTGACTATTCCATTGAAGAATTACTTGAAAAATATTGTGATAAACAGTATTTGATATTGATGGCAGTATGCACAGATTATTCTTTAGGAATTACAGATTCAATTCAGCAGTGCTTAAATGATATTGGAATAGATAGTACTCCTAGAGATACAGGAATTGCATCAAGCTTCTATGCTGTTATCAGTGATGGAAAGCTCGTTAAAACGGAATCAAGCAATGAAGCAGCACTTTATTTTAAGAAAAAAATTCATGGTCACAATATAAATTTATGTAGTGGAGGGCAATATCTTGGAAATTGGGCAGATATTAAAATTGATGGTGAGAGTTATTGTACACACAGACAGGGGTTGAATATAGTTGTGTATGATTTGGAAAAGGATTGTTTGGTTGATAGTATAGGGTATCAGAATTATCAAGAGGCATCAGTTTTAGGAATACGAAATATTTACAAAAGCCGATTGAACTTATAGCAGGAAAATCAGCATTTGATACAATAAATGCAAATATAAATATCATAAATTTCCTGCAATTGGTTATCCCATGTTTTATAGCTCTTATTCTTACTTTTATATGGAATATGATAAGAATAGTGGAAAAGTCAAAGAGAACCAATCAAACGATAAATATAGTATGGTTTGTAATACATCAGATAGTAATGGCGATTCTGCTCATGCTGGCGAGTGGTTTAGTATGGGGATATAAATATCTTTCAAATCAATTTGAAGATGTATCAATATCGCAACTGCTGTTTCATATGACTACGGATTTAGGGGGAACTAATTGGTCAGATTTTAGAAACTTATTTATTGAGATTGGTAGTTCAATAATTTTGCTATAGTATTTGTTGTACTATTGTCGATATTTATCAGGAAGCAAAAATGGGGCTATAGGTTTTGGCGAGCAGTTTGATAATAGTTATAATAAGTTTTGGTACAATAGGTAATGTATTTGCTAAATTTAATAAAAATTATGGATTATATAATTATGCAGTTGCTTCACAGACAAAGACAAATCTTTATGATGTTTATTATGTGGACCCTTCAAAGACTAAAATAACATTTCCTGAACATAAAAAGAATCTTATTTATATCTTTTGGAATCTATGGAAATATCTGATTCAGATACAGAAAATGGTGGTGGAAAAGATACTGACTATATTTATGAACTTACAGATTTGGCTTTAAACAATGAATGCTTTAATGGAACAGATACACATTTGAATGGAGCGTATCCGCTTGGAAATACCACGTGGACTGCTGCAGGACTTGTAGCTCAGACTTCCGGGGTACCACTCAACGCAGATGTAAACGCATATGGTTCGGATGATGAAGAATTTCTTCCGGGAGTTTTTCAACAGGACAGATCCTTGAACAGAATGGGTACAATAATTGCTTACTGATTGGCTCAGACAAGTCATTTGCAAATCGTGGAAAGTACTTTGAAGAGCACGGTGATTTTAAAGTGTATGATTACAATTGGGCAATAAAGACTCATAAGATACCATCGGATTATTTTGAATGGTGGGGGTATGAGGACGAGAAACTATTTGATTTTGCTAAGGACACACTCACGGAACTAGCTTCAAAAGGTGAGCCGTTTAATTTGACTATGTTAACAACAGATACTCATTTTACGGACGGCTATGTATGTGATTTATGTGAGAATCAGTATGGTCAGCAATATTCAAATGTGCTGGCGTGCAATAGTCGTCAGGTTGCTTCTTTTGTAGAATGGATACAGCAGCAGGATTTTTATGAGGATACAGTAATTATACTATCAGGAGATCATTTATGTATGGATAGCAGTTATTTTAAGGATATGCCTGATGGATACGATAGGCGTACATATGTAAATGTTATAAATTCAGATAAGAAATACACTGGAGATGCAAGAACGTATACAACTATGGATATGTTTCCAACTACATTATCTGCGTTGGGATGCGGTATTGAAGGGATAGATTAGGTTTAGGAACAGATTTGTTTTCAAATACTAAAACATTAGCAGAAGAATTTGGGTGTTCTGCACTTGATTATCAATTGAAATTAAACTCTAAATTCTATAATAAAAATATTTTGAATTAGGCAATTGCGTTAAATGGTAAATATAGCACTTGAAAAGTATATATAATAGTAATAAAATAAATCTATAGTACTAAGGAAGGTGGCTTAATAAATGTTAAAAAAGGCATGTAAAAAAATATTTGCCGCAATATTAATAATGGCAATGATTTGCGGTATTTTCCCTAATTTGGGAGATTCGCAGGAACAGGTGAAGGCATCATCAATTCCAAAATATGTTGTGGTATTGGATGCTGGTCACGATGCTTCTCACGCAGGAGCTCAAAACAGAAGTAATGGATACAGAGAGGAAGCCCTTACATATAAGATTGCCTCATATTGCAAGCAGGAATTAGAGAAGCATGATGGTGTAAAGGTATATATGGTAAGAGATTCCTACTCGTGTCCCTTTGGAGGCGGCTCAGTAAAGAGCACAGAATGTAATTCTAAGCGAGTAGAGTTTTCGAAAAATGTTAAGGCTGATTTGTATATTAGTTTCCATTTGAATTCTTCAGGACCATCGGCAAGAGGCGTGTCAGTATACTACCCAAATATGAATTATAAAAGTGAAATAGGAAGAAATGGAGAAGTTCTTGCCAAAGATATTATAAAAAGATTAAAGGCCTTGGGTATTCCTCAGCAAGGAAGAGGAACACTTATAAGAAATTCGGAAAATAATACAAGATATCCGGATGGATCATTAGCTGATTATTTGGCTGTAATAAAAGGAAATAAATATAACAATATTCCGGCAGTACTGATTGAACATTGCTTTATAAGTAATGCAAGTGATTGTGAGCAATTTTTGTCATCGGAAGAAAAACTGAGGACACTTGGAGTAGCAGATGCAAACGGCATAATGGACTATTTAGGTCTTAATAATTTGAAACAGGCATCTGATGGCAATTGGTATTTTTATAAAAATGGATCTGTTGATTATAGCTATACCGGTTTGGCATTATATTCAGGAAATTGGTGGTATGTAAAAAACGGTAAAATTGACTTTAATGCAAATACATTAGCTTATTTTAAAGGAAATTGGTGGTATGTAAGAAATGGACGTGCGGATTTTAATGCCACTACACTAGCATATTACAATAAAATTTGGTGGTATGTAAAAGATGGACAGGTAGATTTTAATGCAAACACGTTAGCATATTATAATAATAACTGGTGGTATGTGAGAAATGGACAGGTAGACTTTAATGCAAACACGTTAGCATATTATAATAATAAGTGGTGGTATGTGAGAAATGGACAGGTGGACTTTAATGCAAATACATTAGGATATTATAATAATAAGTGGTGGTATGTGAGAAATGGAGCTGTTGATTTTTCGTTCGATGGAATTGCCAGATATGGTTCCGTGATTGGTATGTACATAATGGAGTAGTAGATTTTAATTATAATGGACTATATAGGGTTAGTAATTTAACACAGAGCATGTCAGATGGTCAGACAGTGACATTTGATGGTTGGTATTCATTTGTTAATGGTAAAGTAGATAAACATTATTCAGATTTTATTTATGATGGAAAAGAGTGGAAACCGGTAACGAATGAAAATGTAAGCAGTACATATAATGGTTTTGCCGAGAATGGGGAAAATAATTGGTTTGTAATTAATGGAAATGTAAAATCTGATTTTACGGGTCTGGTTACGGACAAAGATAATATTACAAGATATGTTGAAAACGGAAAAGCTTCAAATATTACAGGAGTTAAGGAACTTTCATGCCAGGAATATAATCTTACAACAGGTAATACTCAGGAAGTTAATGGAACATATCACTTTACTAATGGCTGTCTGGATAGAACATATACCGGCATAGTTGAAGAAAAAAACATATTAACCTACTGGGAAAATGGTCAGTTAAATAAAGATATTAATAAATTAGTAAAATATAAAAATGAATTGTATTATTTTGAAAATGGAAAATGCGACAAGACGTTCAAAGGAGTAGTGCAAGACGATACAGGCAGTTGGTATATAAATAATGGAAAAGTTGATTATAGTTTTTCAGGAATGGCGTTGTGTAATAAGAACAAATGGTGGTATTGCATTAAGAATGGTAAATTGGATTCAAGCGTAAATAGACTTGAATACATGTATGGAAGATGGTGGTATGTACATAATGGAGTGATTGATTTCCAAGAGAATACACTTGTACAAAACAATAAGGGCTGGTGGTATGTAAATAATGGAATGGTAGATTTTTCATTTAATGGAATTTCAAAAACTGATCATGGAGAATGGTATATAAAGAATGGAAATGTAGATTTTAATTATTCCGGAATGGCATTATGTACTAGTGATCAAAATTATAATGGTAAGACATATTTTCACAAAGACTGGTGGTATTGTATTAAAAATGGCAGCTTTGATGCACGTGCAGATAGACTTGAATACCTATATGGAAGATGGTGGTACGTACATAATGGAGTAATTGATTTCCAGGAGAATACATTAGTGCAGAATAACATGGGCTGGTGGTATGTAAATAATGGAATGGTAGATTTTAATTATAATGGAAATTTTAAATACAAAAATTGGACATATGCTATAAAAAATGGACATGTTGAGTTTTAATATTTAAGCGTTGTTTATGGAGGATGTTTTATGGTTAAAAAGATAAATGCATTTAATATTCAAAAAGTATTTGTTGCATTTGCGTTGATAGCATTTACATTATTTTTCGTTGGGAGAAATGATGTATCTGCATCGACAACATCAAATTACTACGTAAGTGACCCGAACTCTGCTATGTATGGAAAAGTTCTGAAACTATACTATGATAATCAGGGGAATATAATAGAGGATACGCTAGGAATAGCAGGTGATTTCTCTGAATATGAAATATATGTAAATAAGAGTAAAGACCTTATTACTGTATATGGTAGGGATAACAATGTATATGTTCCTGTAAAGAGATTTATCTGCTCAGATGGTGGGAATAATACACCTGAAGGCATATTTTATACACCTGCAAAATATAGATGGCAGACTTTAATGGGACCATCATATGGCCAATGGTGTACAAGAATACATGGTGGTGTATTATTTCATTCAGTATTTTATAATTCAAAAAATAACCCACAGACATTAAGTGTGAGTGCATACAATAAATTGGGTACAACCTGTTCACATGGATGTATTCGTCTTACAGCAGGGGATGCAAAATGGATATATGATAATTGTAAGATAGGAACTAAGGTAGTTATATATTCAAAGGGCGGATACGAGCCGTTTTCGAAGCCTTCCTCATATAAATTACCATTATGGCATACATGGGATCCTACAGATCCGACATCGTATTATTTATGTCAACAGCGTGGTTGTCACTCGATCATTGCAGATGGTTTGGCATATGATGCAACAGATAACCAGTGGAGATATTATCAGAGTGGAGTTTTGCGGACTGGTTTACTTCATTGGCACAGTATAATGGTCAATGGTGGTATGTGAAAAATGGTGTGATTGATTTTAATGCCAATACATTAGCATATTATAACAATAATTGGTGGTATGTGAGAAATGGCCGAGTGGACTTTAATGCGAATACATTAGGTTATTATAATAATAACTGGTGGTACGTAAGAAATGGTCGAGTAGATTTTAGTGCCAATACATTAGGCTATTATAATAACAGCTGGTGGTATGTAAGAAATGGCTGTGTAGATTTTAATGCCAATACGTTAGGTTATTATAATAATAACTGGTGGTACGTAAGAAATGGTCGAGTGGATTTTAATGCCAATACGTTAGGTTATTATAATAATAACTGGTGGTACGTAAGAAATGGTCGAGTGGATTTTAATGCCAATACGTTAGGTTATTATAATAATAACTGGTGGTACGTAAGAAATGGTCGAGTAGATTTTAATGCCAATACATTAGGCTATTATAATAACAACTGGTGGTATGTGAAAAATGGTTGTGTAGATTTTAATGTCAATACATTAGTATATTATAATAATAATTGGTGGTATGTAATAAATGGTCATGTAGACTTTACAGCTAATACAATTGCGAAAAATGAAAAAGGATTATGGTATGTAAATAATGGTGTTGTTGACTTTGGATATAATGGAACTTTTGATGGATTAGACGGAAAAATATATTATATAAAAAATGGTTTAGTTTACCAAATAGATGAGGTAGAATAAAGTCATAATGATTTTATGGTAAAGGTTTCCACATGGAAAGACATGTGAAAATTTTACTATAGCAGTTTGAAAATAATAAGTTGTTAATGAAAAATGGTAATAACTTTATATATTTTTATTAAATGAGAAAACATGAGCAGAGTTAGAAAGATGCATATGTATACACACCAGATTATTTCGAAAAATATTTTGTGAATAAATTTGAATTTTAGAATAAGATAACTATAAAATTATGAAAATTACCACAGAGGACACAACATGCAAACCAACACCACCACACGAGATAAAACAATTGATTTCATAAAGGGCATCCTTATTTTATTTGTGATTTTAGGTCACACTACATTGGGTCTGACAGACATGTATTCATTTGATGATACAATGAATGGTATTGCAAATGTAATATACAGCTTTCACATGCCTTGCTTTATCGCAGTTTCAGGCTTCTTATATAGTGAATATGTAGGGAATGCTTCACAAGGCATTTTTAGCCGGATAGGTCATAAAGCATTTAATATCCTGCTGCCTTACGTGATGATTTCAGTTATTTACTGGATTATTAAATTTGCCCTTTCAAATTTGATAAGGAGCCGATTGCTGTTAGCAGCTTGATAAGCATACCATGGAAGCCGATAGAGTTTTTATGGTATTTATACGCACTGTTTCTCATATATTGTGTGGCGTATATGGCTGATTATGTGTTTGCGAGGCTTCTGCCACATTTTAATTATAAAATGGAGCTTTTATTTGTGCTGTTTTTAATAATTGCTTTCACATGCTATGGCAGCTTTCACTATGTGGGCTTTAACTACATAGCCGGCTTTCAGATGTACTTTTATCTGGGATGCCTGATTAAGAAGTGGCTTGATAAACTGGATAATAGATATGCTGTGCTGAGCCTTGCCGTTATGAGTGTGCTTGTAGAGGCGTCAGGCATAGTATTACAGGATGACATAAGCAGCAATCCCTTTTCAGCAGTCTGTTTGAGCGGCTTACCGCCTGTATAGTGACAGTATTTATATTTGCAGTAAGCTATTTTCTATCAGAGTATTGTGATTTTCCCAAGTGGGTACAGACTATTGGCCGTGATAGCATGCCGTTTTATGCGATGCATGTGATATTTGTAGGTGGAATCAGGACTATATTGACAGGGCTGGTATAACCAATATGGCGCTGCAGTGTATATGCGGATTTGAAGGAAGCACTGCTATATGCTGGATATTGTATGAGCGTATCATAAAGAAAATCAGGTTTATCGATTTTATATTCTATCCGGGTAAACAGCTTCATATCAGAAAATGACAAATAGAAATCAGGGTGTTGCTTTTTAATACTAATCCGCTATACTATATAGTGTTTACTGAAAAAAAATCAAAATAAAGCGTTTCAATAGAAAAGGAAACACCATGAAATTTATTAAAATTCCTGCATTTGCAATAGTTCTCCTATTGCTCATGCAAATAGTTTCAAAGGCATTTATTGCCATTGACAGCAGCGATATTGAAAATATATATGGTTTTTATGCAGAGCCAAAGAACAGCCTTGATATGGTCATGATTGGACCAAGTGAGGTATACACGGGCTATGCGCCGGCTCTGGCGTGGGAGGAGTATGGCCTTAAGTCATGCAATCTTTCAATAGGAGCTGTGCCATGCAATATGTACAAGTCCATTGTCACGGAGATTGTGAAGAGACAGAGGCCGAAGCTCCTTGTAATCAATGCTTCTGCATTTAGTCGGAAATTGAATCTGACTGATGAGGTTTATCTGAGAAAGTGGATTGACAATATGCCTATGTCACAGAACAAGCTTGACACGGTAGAGACTATTCCAAAAAATATCAATAAGGATGATGAAGAGGTGAAGGATAACATATCGGATACCCTTTATTTCCCGTTGGAGAAGTATCATGGCAACTGGAAGGACCCTGAGGCGGTGTATACCTCATTTGTCACTCGTGCCTATATGAGGCTCAGCGGTGGAGGCTATCTGAAGGGTTTTATTCAAAGACAGGCATCACCGGAGGCCGTTACAATCTGGCAAATATCGGACAGCCCACTAAAGAAGCCTATGTGTTGACTGATGAGTGCAGGGCATATCTTAAGGAGCTGCTTTCGTACTGCAATAAGCTTGGCATAGAGCATGTGCTGTTGCTGCAGCCGCCTCATGAGACACAGGCTGCTGATAAGTCAGGGCTTGAGCAGATTGAAAGTATAACGAAGGCGTATGGATACGATTTTCTTGATCTGAGTACTGATTATGAGAGCATTGCAGGGATAGATGATTCCCATGACTTCGCTGATTTTGAGCACTGAATCCTTATGGTGCCAAAAAGCTTACGGCATATATTGGCAATATGGCTGTGAATCAATATGGGATAAAGTCTGATACGGCAAAATCAGAGCTTTCAATATGGAAAAAGTCTGTGAAGAGGACTAAAAAAGCTCTGAAAATGGCAAGAGAATATACTGACAGAGGAGAGGCACAGGTGGTTGAGAGTATGAGGCAGCCAAATAAGTGAAGCTGCCGGGGAATTAAGCGTTGCAGAATGGTATTATTTAGTGGTATTTGATTCTGGCTTTGATGAGCCTTATGCCTTCACATACCATCTCGTCACGCATCAGTAAAAGCAGCACCATATAGATTATAAATCCGGTCACAATCATAATCATTGTGTGCATGAAGCTGACTGACAGCTTTGCATCCATGAGCAGCAGTACGATAAGCATACAGACTGCTGATACAAGATATTTCCACGATAAAGAAAATATTTTGGTATACTTAGCTCATTTCGTATGAAGTAAAGCTGCACGGCAGTTATTATTACCTCCGAGATGAGAGATGCTATGGCTGCACCGTATGAATAGAGCTGAGGTATGAGAATCATATTCATGACAAAATTGGCTACGGCTCCGATACATACTGAGCGTGTCAGCAGACCTTCACGCTTGGTAGTTACCAGATACTGTATACCGATTACATTGCTTAAACCTATAATCGGCAACAGTGTAGCCATTATCATGATGAGGTATGGCACCTTTTCATATCCAGGCCCGAAAAACCATGGCGAGAAATTGCGCGCGATGCCTATCAGGCCAAAGCACAGGGCAAGACCTATAAACCAGACGAATTGAAAGCTCTTATAAAGGAGGGCTTTACTTCGTTTTTATTTTCACTGAAGGCTCTTCCTATTCTTGGAAGCATCACAGTACCGAGTGATGTTACGAGCATGAGCACCATTTTGGATATCTTGTTGGCCTGCTCATAGTAGCCGTTTTCTGTCATGCTGCCGGTTATGTTGTTGAGCATGGTTTTGTCAAGCGCTGTGTATATGGTTGTCGCTATAGTTGGTACAAATAGTATGAGAGTAGCCCTTAGATGAGAGAATGGCTTAAGCTCCTTAAGCTTTGGTCTGTCAACATATTGAGGCAGGTAAAACCAGATGGATATATTGGCAAAAAGCTCTAATAGACATACTCCTGCCACATATATGAGCAAATCACTCTCTGAGCGCACGGCGATGAAGATAAAAGCAATGTTTATGATTTTAAAAATCACGTTTCGACCGACTATTTTGCCAAATTCCTCAAGTCCCTGAACAGCCAGGAGATATCAGAAGCAACTGATATCGTACACGGCTTCAATCAATAGCAGGTGCTTTTGAGTGGTGAGTGCCCAAATGCAAGTGTGAATACCATATATGCGCAAAGACACACAATCACACTGATGACGGATAGAAGCTCTATCTCCCAGAAGGTTTTTGTGCGTTTCGCTCTGTCCTCCTGCAGGTATGATATTTCCCTGTTTCCGTAGTTTACAGTGCCCAGTGCGGCAAACATGATAAAGTATGATACCAGTGAGTAGGTATAGCTGTATGCACCTATTCCGTCTGCCTTAAGCACCCTCGAGAGGTACGGCGCTGTGATAAGCGGTGTAATCAGTGTGAGTATCTGGTAGCTCACATTATATATGTAGTTTAGTTTTATACTCTTGTTTTTTTGTGTTTTCTTTTTCATGCAGATATCATATCACATATTGACTTATTTTGGCTATGCAGTTATTATATAAAAATCGCAAATTAACATTACTATCAACTTACACGTATAAATTACGACAGGGGCTAAAGCCTGTCACATAGGTGGAGAAATGGATAATATTATAATACGAAACAGGAAAGAGGAGTTTAAGGAGCTTGTTTTATACACGTTTTTTTGACCTTTGTGATCAGCATAGGATCATATGCCATTTTTAATGTATTCTTTGGTATCAATGAGCTGATTGCGAACGCACTGGCATGGGTGTTTGCTGTTCTTTTCATATGTTACCAACAAGAAGTGGGTGTTTAAGGCTGCAACGCCCACCAAGACGGCATTTTAGTACAGGTGTTTGCTTTTTTCAGTGGCAGATTCATCACGCTTGTTATTGAAGAGACTATTATCTTTATTTTTATCACGCTTCTGGACTATCCTAGCATGTGGGTGAAGCTGGCAGCGCAGGTGGTTGTGGTGGTGCTCAACTATGTGATAAGCAAGCTGTTTGTTTTCAAAAATCGCTAAATGTGGTATATTTAATAAAATAATAAGAACTATAATAGTGTGTATATGGTATAATAAAACGTAAATTTAAACGCAGTTTATGAGAAGTTGATTTACATATGGATATAGAAGCTGCTTTTTGCAGTGTGGGACAGAAGGAGAAAATCCTATATGAATAATAGACTTGACATGAAAAAAGATACAAATAATCGAAAAGACAAAACAAAATACGATGGTCCGGAGAAGCCGGACGCATACATGGGCAATGACAAGCAATGGGTTTTCAGGGCATTGGTTCTTGCTTTTGTTGATATGTGTATTATTGCAATCTCATTCTTTTTCGCTTTGATGATCGGTTTGAGTTTTCATATTCACATATTCCGCTCTCGTTTTAGGGTTATCTGCACATTGTGCCATTGTTTATGGTGATTTCACTTGTGGTGTTTTATATTTTCAGACTTTACCACAGTATATGGCGCTTTGCGAGCATCAATGAATTTATGCATATTATTGGTGCCTTTCTGGTGCTTGCGGTTGTGAGCGTTACTATTCATGAGGTGTATGAGATTAAGATGCCGTATGCCTTCTGGATTATCGGACTGATGCTCAGCTTTGCACTGTGCACAGCGTGTCGTTTTGCGTACAGATTTTTCAGGACAGGTCAGAAGATGCTTGAGCAGAGAGGCTCTGCAAACGGTGATGAGAAGGTCATGATTATAGGAGCGGAAATGCGGGCAGGATGCTTATCAGGGAGCTTATCATGAGCTCACATCTGCACACAAAGGCCTGTTGCATCATAGATGATAATCCGGCGAAGCTGGGGCGCTTTATAGACGGCGTGCCTATTGTCGGCAACCGAAATGACATTCCGGAGATGGTTGAGAAGTATGATATCACGAAAATTGTGTATGCTGTACCTTCTACATCCGGTAAGGACAGGAAGGATATACTCAATATTTGTAAGGACACAGGCTGTGATGTGTCTGTGGTTCCGGGAATCTATCAGATGGTGGACGGAAGAGTATCGGTTTCCAATCTGCGCCCGGTAAGCATTGAGGATTTGCTTGGAAGAGATCCGGTTGTTGTGGATAATGACGGTATTCATTCATTTTACAGGGCAAGGTGGTAATGGTCACAGGTGGCGGTGGCTCAATCGGTAGTGAGCTTTGCCGTCAGATAGCCAGGGAGGATCCGAAGCTTCTTATAATTTTTGATATTTACGAGAATAATGCATACGATATACAGCAGGAGGTGAAGCGTAAATATCCTTATGTAAGGGTGGAGACGCTGATCGGCTCGGTGCGCAATACTAACAGGCTGCACTATGTATTCCAGACATATCACCCGAGATTATTTATCATGCGGCAGCACATAAGCATGTACCGCTGATGGAGGAAAGCCCGAATGAGGCAATAAAAACAATGTGCTTGGCACATTAAAGCTCTCGATTGCAGCTGAGTACCATGTGAAGAAGTTCGTGCTTATATCTACGGATAAGGCGGTTAATCCGACCAATATCATGGGTGCATCAAAGCGTCTGTGTGAGATGGTTATACAGATGATGAACAGGCAGACGGAGACTGATTTTGTCGCTGTGCGTTTTGGAAACGTGCTTGGCAGCAATGGTAGTGTTATCCCGCTGTTTAAGAAGCAGATAGAGGATGGCGGTCCTGTTACGGTGACGGACAAGCGTATTATCAGGTATTTTATGACAATTCCGGAGGCCGTGGCGCTTGTGCTGCAGGCAGGGCTCTATGCTCACGGAGGCGAGATTTTCGTGCTCGACATGGGTGAGCCGGTCAAGATTGATGATATGGCAAGAAACCTTATCGCTTCTTCAGGACGGATGTGGATATTCAGATTGTATACACAGGCCTGCGTCCGGCGAGAAGCTCAACGAGGAGATGCTGATGAGCGAGGAAGGCCTCAAGGAGACTCCGAACAAGCTGATTCATGTGGGTGAGCCTATTGAGATGGATGATGAGCTCTTTGAGAAGCAGCTTGAGATGCTCGAGAAGGCATGCACCTCAGAAGCAAAGGATATCAAGCAGATAGTGGCCTCTGTGGTAAAGACATATCATCCTGACCTGGAGGACTAAATATCTTTTGAAGCTCATAATATAGACTGTAAAGCCGGATATTTGGCATATTTTATGCCGGAAGAGAGGAACATAACTATGGAAAAGAGACAGATTTCATTTTCACCACGATATAACAGAGGCAGAGGTGTCAGCTGTTGCTGATGCACTGCGAAGCGGTTGGATTACAACAGGTCCAAGAACCAAGGAGTTTGAGAAGAGGATTGCTAAGCTATGCGGCACGGATAAGGCTGTAGCTCTTGGCTCTGCTACTGCGTGTCTTGAGTCGATACTCAGATTTCTTGGAATAGGTGCAGGTGATGAGGTCATCACAAGCGCATACACATATACTGCATCTGCAAGCCCTGCTGTGCATGTAGGTGCGACACTTAAGTTTATAGACGTAGCACCGGATTCCTTTGAGATGGATTACGATGCCTTAGAAGCCGCTATCACAGAAAAGACAAAGGTTATCGTGCCGGTTGATATTGCAGGTGTGCCTTGCGACTATGACAGGATTTTTGATATTGTGGAGAGAAAGAAGGCTCTTTTCATCCGTCAAACGATGCAGAGGGCAATCGGACGTGTGATTGTAGCGGCTGACTCAGCTCATGCTTTTGGTGCTTCTTACATGAGAGCAGGTGAGCGGATTATGTGTGGCAATGTAGCTGATTTTACAAGCTTTTCATTCCATGCGGTCAAGAATCTGACTACAGCAGAGGGAGGAGCACTCACCTGGAAACCTATAGATGGCTTTGATGACGAGTATATCTACAAGCAGTTTATGCTGCTTTCACTCCACGGACAGACAAAGGATGCTTTCCATAAGAATGGTCTGGGCAACTGGGAGTATGATATTGTAGCTCCTTCGTATAAGTGCAATATGACTGATATCCAGGCTGCTATTGGTCTGGTACAGCTTGACAGATATGAGGGGCTTCTCAAGAGGCGCCGTGATATTATAGAGCGCTATGATGAGGCATTTAAGCCGCTTGGTCTCTTGACTGTGCCTCATTTTACAGATAGGCATACATCGAGCGGACATCTGTATCTGCTTCGCATACCGGGCATCGGCGTGGACAGGCGAAATGCGCTTATAGTGCAGATGGCGGAGCGAGGTATCGCCACAAATGTGCATTTCGCCGCTTCCGATGATGACAGCATATAAGAATATGGGCTTTGATATAGCCGATTTTCCAAACGCTTATCATCAGTATGAGAATGAGATTACACTTCCTCTTAACACAAAGCTTAGCGATGAGGATGTGGAGTATATAATTAATAATTTATTGGAGATTTTACATGAGTAGATGGAGAACATGGGGAGAGATTCCTACATTCATGAAAAATGATTTTACACTTAAATATTACAGGCATCTGAGCAGAAAGAGGACAAGCATGGTATTCAAACGCATTTTGATGTGATTATGTCAGCTGTTCTTCTTGTGCTGCTTTCGCCTGTTATACTGGTCCTTGCTGTCTGGATAAAGGTGGATAGCAGAGGACCTGTTTTTTCAGACAGGAGCGTATCACACAGTATGGCAGGAAGTTTCGCATATTCAAGTTCAGAACCATGGTGAATGACGCTGACAAAAAGGGCTCACTCGTGACTGTTGGTGGCGATTCAAGAATCACAAGAGTCGGCGCTGTCATCAGAAAGTACAGGCTTGATGAGATTCCGCAGCTTATAAATGTGCTATGTGGTGATATGAGCTTTGTTGGCACAAGACCGAGGTGGAGAAGTATGTCATGGCATATACACCTGCGATGATGGCGACACTTCTGATGCCTGCCGGAATCACAAGTGAGGCAAGCATCGTATAAGGATGAGGACAGGCTCCTTGAGGCTTCTGATGATGTGGATTACACATATATACACAAGGTGCTGCCGGGCAAGATGAGGTACAATCTTAAGTATCTTAAGAGATTTTCACTGATAAATGATATCAGACTGTGTATAGAGACTGTGCTTGCGGTAATACATTAGTTTACTTGTCTGGGAGGATGATACTTATGAATAAAGTCAAATTTTCAGTCTTACTGTCAATTTATTACAAGGAAAAGCCCGAGTATTTCAGGGAGTGTATGGAAAGCATATATTCGCAGACTGTTTTACCGGATGAGATAGTGCTGGTGGAGGATGGCCGGCTGACAGAGGAGCTTTATGAGGCAATCAGAGATTATGAATGCAGGCCTTCGGAAATAAGTTTTGTTACGGTAAAGCTTGAAAAAACAGCGGGCTCGGTCTTGCACTTGCTGAAGGCATAAAGCATTGCTCTAATGAGCTTGTGGCCAGAATGGATACGGATGATATATGTGTGCCTGACCGGTTTGAGAGACAGCTGAATGCTTTTTCGGAAAATCCGGGGCTTGATATCATAGGCGGCTACATCAGCGAGTTTTCCGATGATACACGTAATATTTTATCGGAGAGGACAGTGCCTCTCGGAAATTATGTGATAAAGCAGTATCAGAGAAAGCGCGATGCGTTCAATCACATGACTGTGATGTACAAAAGGTCTGCGGTGCTTGCTGCAGGCAATTATCAGGACTGCCTGCTTATGGAGGATTCTCTTCTTTGGGCGAATATGATCAGAAATCACTGTCGTATGGCAAATATAGGTGAGACTCTTGTGTATGCCAGAACCGGTGATGATATGCTGAAGAGGCGTGGCGGCTTTGATTATTTCCTTAAATACAAGGCAGGAAGAAAGCGTATTTTAAAGACAGGAACCATAAGTGCGGCGGATTATTTTGTTACGGTTGCGGCACAGTTTGTTGTCTGTATGATGCCACTTTGGATGAGGAGCCTGGTGTTTAAAAAAATATTAAGGAACTAAAACTTTTCAAATGCACGTTAATGTGGTAAAATCGGTATAGTTAACATTAATAGGCTTATTACTAGCTGACACAGGAGGTTAATATAAATGGATTTTAGAGCGGAGTACGAGAAATGGTGTACAGACCCATATTTTGATGAGGCTACAAAGGCAGAGCTTAAGGCTATCGCGGGTGATGATAAGGAGATAGAGGACAGATTCTATCGCACACTTGGGTTTGGTACAGCAGGTCTTCGTGGTGTAATAGGAGCCGGCACCAACAGGATGAATATATACACAGTCCGTCAGGCTACACAGGGATTGGCGAATTACATACTTTCACAGGGAGAGGACGCAGTAAAGAGAGGTGTTGCAATCGCACATGACTCACGTAATATGCATGATGAGTTCACAGATGCCACAGCACTCTGTCTTGCAGCTAACGGAATCAAGACATATGTATTCCCACAGCTCGCACCTGTTCCGGAGCTGTCATACGCAGTAAGGACACTCGGTACAATAGCCGGTGTTGTTATCACAGCAAGCCACAATCCTCGTGAGTACAATGGATACAAGGTATACTGGGAGGATGGTGCACAGGTTACTCCACCTCATGATACAAGCATCATGGCTGAGGTGGCAAAGGTTACATCGTTTGACCAGGTAAAGACCATGGACAAGGCTGCTGCTATTGAGGCAGGTCTTTACAATGTCATCTCTGATGAGGTTGAGGAGGGATATTTCGGAGAGCTTCGTAAGCTTTCTATTCATCCGGAGATCATCAAGGCTATGGCAAAGGATATCAAGATCGTTTACACACCACTCCACGGCACAGGTCTTCGCCCTGTACAGAGAGTGCTTAAGGATATGGGCTTTGAGAATGTATACATTGAGCCAAGCCAGGCAGTACCTGACGGCAATTTCCCTACATGTCCTTATCCAAACTCGAATCCTGATGCATGGAAGCTTGCACTTGAGCTTGCAAAGGAAAAGGATGCTGATATCGTTTTAGCAACTGACCCTGATGCCGACAGACTCGGTGTATACTGCAAGGATACAAAGACAGGTGAGTATGTGACATTTACAGGAAATATGTCAGCTATGCTTATCGGTGAGTATATTTTAAGCCAGAAGAGTGCCAATGGTACTCTGCCTGAGAATCCTGCATTTGTTGAGTCAATTGTTTCTACAGATATGGGTAAGGCAATTGCGGCAGCATATGGCGTAAAGCATATCGAGGTTTTAACAGGTTTCAAGTATATCGGTGAGCAGATGCTCAAATTTGAAAAAAGACCGGCTGCAACAACTATGTATTCGGCATGGAGGAGAGCTACGGTTGTCTGCCGGGCACATATGCAAGGGACAAGGATGCTCCAGCAGCAGTTTGTATGCTGTGTGAGGTAGCTGCCTTCTACAAGTCACAGGGCAAGACTCTCTGGGATGGCATGATTGACATGTATGAGAAGTATGGCTACTACAGAGAGGGCATTTCCACAATGACCTTAAAGGGCATTGATGGTGCTGCACAGATAAATGAGATTATGACAAAGGCACGTGCCGCTGAGCCAAAGAAATTTGGTGATTATCAGGTGCTTGCTATCCGTGATTACAAGAATGACACAAGAAAAGATATGACAACAGGAAAGGTTGAGCCGACAGGTCTTCCTTCTTCTAATGTACTTTACTACGAACTTAACGATAACGCTTGGTGCTGTGTACGCCCTTCTGGTACAGAGCCTAAGATTAAATTCTATTTCGGAGTTAAAGGAGTGTCTCTTGAAGATTCACAGGCTAAGCTTGATGCTTTGTCAGCTGAGGTTCTCGGACAGTTTGAATAAGGACTATGATGAAAATATACATTTGCCCGGATTGTGGCTGGATACGGATGGTTTCAAGAAGGAAAGAGGTTGAATGCTTCAAGTGTGGCAGGTCGCAGATGCGTCTGACGAATCTGGAGTTTGGAAAGTATACTAATATGTCGGAGAAGGAGCGTCGACTACGCAGACGCGTGGCTTTACATTCATAGGAAAAAGGAAAAATAACATGGCAAAGAAGAGAAGAAAAAAAAAGAGAAGAAGTGGACGTAAGAAGATTATACTTTTTGTATTTGAAATCCTGTTGCTGTTAATTGTTCTGTTAGTGGTTTGGGCTTATAATAAGACACTCGGACAGGTTAAATATGAGGATGCGCTGACAGCTAGTGAGGCCGAATCAATGAGGATATTGATGATGATGCTCTTGCCAATATGCATGGATATCTCAATGTAGCGTTGTTTGGTCTGGATAACAGAAGTAATGGTTCATACAATGAGGGGCATTCCGATTGCATCATGATCGCTAGTCTGAATTATGATACTAAGGAGGTTCAGCTTGTTTCTGTCTACAGAGATACGTATCTGCCTATAGGCAATGGAAAGTTTGCAAAGGCAAATGCAGCATATGCTAATGGTGGGGCAAAGAGAGCAGTAGCTATGCTTAATTCAAATTTGATTTGAATATTACGAAGTATGTTTGTGTTGACTGGAAGGCTCTCGTAGATGCTATAGATGATATCGGAGGTCTTGATCTTGAGATTACTAAGGCGGAGATGAAGGAAATCAATTATCTGATTCCTGAGGTTGATTATACTACAGGATATAATACTCCTTATCTTGAGGGGATGGTATGCAGCATCTTGATGGAACTCTACGTGCTATGCACGTATCAGAAGCACCTCTGGTGATGATTTCTTAAGGGCATCCCGTCAGAGAATTGTGCTTCAGGCTATGCTTGACAAGGCTAAGCAGTCAGATTTAGGCTCGCTCACAGAGATGTGTAAGGATATCATGAGTCAGATAAGTACAAACTTTACAGCTACCGAGATATTACAGTATGCTTCTTATGTTACAAAGTTTCAGATGAAGGAGACAACAGGCTTCCCATTTGAGCTGACTACAATGAATCTTTCATCTACTGGGGATACAGTTATTCCAATTGATTTAGCACAGAATGTTTCCAAACTTCATCAGTTTCTGTTTAATGAGACTGATTATCAGCCAACAGAGACAGTTCAGACAGTAAGTGATAAGATTGCTAAAAAGACAGGTGTTACATCTAAGACATCAGCATTTGATCTCACGCAGTACAATGATACTGTTGGCTCTGATGGAACCGAAGGGGCAAAGAAAAAAAATAAGGACAAGCAGGATGCCCTGAAAAAGAGCCAGTCAGAATCTGAAAATGGTTCAGAAAAAAAATCGTCATCAGATGATTCGGATGATTAAATAATTAAATAATTAAAGTTAGCTATTAGGGAGATTATTTATTATGAAACCGGAAATCAAAGAAAAAATCACGGCAACAAACCAGAAATACTTAAAGAAATTCTTAACAGAGGAAGCTCCGGCTAAGCTTGAGAGCCAGCTTGAGCACATGGACTGGTCATACCTTGATATGATTCACAACAAGGAGCAGCAGAGAGGTACATTTTCACCGCTTGCTGCTATGGAGATTTCAGAGATAGAGGCAAATAAGGACAAATACCTTGCAACAGGTCTTGATGCTGTCAAGAATGGCAAGGTCGGTGCAATTCTTCTTGCCGGTGGACAGGGGACACGTCTTGGCTTTGACAAGGCTAAGGGCATGTTCAATATCGGAAAGACAAAGGAACTCTACATCTTTGAGCAGCTTGTCGCAAACCTCATGAAGGTTACAAATCAGACCGGTACATGGGTGCCTCTGTATGTTATGACAAGCGAGATAAATGATAGCATGACAAGAGAGTTCTTTGAAGAGCACGACTATTTTGGATACAACAAGGATTATGTGAAGTTTTTCGTGCAGGAGATGGTTCCGGCAGTTGATTTTGATGGAAATCTGCTCATGAAATCTGAGGATTCACTTGCCATGTCACCAAACGGAAACGGTGGATGGTTCAAGTCACTCATCAATGCCGGTCTTGACAAGGATTTGAAGGACAAGGGTGTTGAGTGGCTCAATGTATTTGCTGTGGACAATGTGCTTCAGCAGATTGCAGATCCTGTATTTGTCGGCGCTACAATAGAGTCCGGCTGTGTCAGCGGCTCTAAGGTGGTCAGAAAGTGCGATCCATACGAGAGAGTCGGCGCTATGTGTCTTGAGAATGGCAAGCCTTCGATTGTCGAGTATTACGAGCTTACACCTGAGATGGCAGAGGCAAAGAACGAGAATGGTTCATTACAGTATGGCTTTGGTGTTATCTTAAACTATTTATTCCGCGTGGACAAGCTTATGGCTATCGCAGAGAAGAGCCTTCCGCTTCATGTGGTAGAGAAGAAGGTACCTTACATTGATGAGAATGGTACAGAGCATAAGCCTGAGACTCCGAATGCATACAAGTTTGAGACACTCATCCTCGATATGGTATACATGATGGACAATAGCCTGCCATTTGAGGTAGACAGAGAGAAGGAGTTTGCACCTGTAAAGAATGCGACAGGTACAGATTCGGTTGAAACAGCGAGAGCTCTTCTTGAGAAGAACGGAATTGAAATTTAATATATGATTTATGGTAACTGTTCATTGGCAGGGATGTATTGATATTCTGCAATTTCTATTTATCGCAGACTTAGAGGTGCATCTGTCGATGAGCAGTTATTTTTATTCGGAGAATAGCACGGGGATTACAATTTATGAAAAAATAAATAATCCCGTCACAAATTAAACACAGATTGACAGTATACTTCTAATTGTAAACGAAAGGAGAAATTATTATGGATAACAATTATAGAAATATGAATGATACAAATAATACTAACAGTACAAATAACACAAATAACAATACAAACAATGTAAATTTCACAATGTCGGGTAATCCTTACAATCCGGATGAGTCACAGAAGGCTGCACAGACTAATAATACATCAGCTGAAAGCTATTCACAGAGCTACAATCCATATTCGCAGGCTTCTGCAGCAGGACAGCCAAATGTAAATCAATCATATGCAAACCAGCCTTATTCTAATCAGGCATATAATTCGCACAAATAATAATGCATATGGCAGCGCATCAGCCGGTTCGACAGACAACTCATATAGCCGGATGAATATGAATGGTCAGGCATACCAGCAGACTGCAAAGCCTAAGAAACAGAGAGCACCTAGAAAGCCTGGTGCATTTGGACCATTTGCAGCAAAGACAGTAGCGGCAGCTCTTATCTTCGGACTCGTCGGAGGCGGTGTTTTCACAGGAGTAAGCTATATTGGCACGAGAGCTATTTCAAATTCTTCTACTGCAAGTGCAAAGCTTACCACTACAACATCCGGTGGGACTAAGCAGACATCCTCAGGGAATGCAAAGGATCTGACAGATGTATCATCAGTTGTCGATGAGGTAATGCCTAGCATCGTTGCTATCACAAATACAGGAACAGTCACCTACAACAGCTTTTTCGGAAAGCAGTCACAGCAGTCTCAGAGCTGCGGCTCAGGTATCATTGTGAGTGAGGATGATGATTATCTCTACATTGCTACAAACAACCATGTTGTGGCAGATTCAGAGGAGCTCACAGTACAGTTTGATGATGATTCAGTGGTAAAGGCAGAAATCAGAGGAACAGATCCGGATGACGATCTAGCAGTTGTACGTGTAAAGAAAGCAGACCTTGGAAAAGATACTTACTCAAATATCAAGATTGCTACAATCGGAGATTCTGAAAGTGTAGCTGTTGGAAGTCCTGCAATTGCTATCGGTAACGCACTTGGATACGGACAGTCCGTCACAACAGGTATAGTAAGTGCGCTTAACAGAACTGTTACTACACAGGATTCACAGACAGGTGAGACTGTTACCAACAACAAGCTTATCCAGACAGATGCAGCAATAAACCCTGGAAACAGTGGTGGAGCACTCTTGAATGAAAATGGCGAGGTTATCGGTATAAACTCTGTAAAATATTCTTCAACTGAAGTTGAGGGTATCGGATATGCAATTCCTATGTCGGTTGCAAAGCCTATTATTGAGAGCCTTATCCAGGATGGAAAATATACTAATGAGAATCAGGCATACCTTGGTATCAAGGGTGGCGATGTTTCATCTGAGATGGTAGCCTATGGCTTCCCACAGGGTGTGTATGTTTCATCTGTTTCAGCTGATTCAGTGCCGCAAATGCCGGCTTACAGGAGGGAGATATCATCACTGCTGTTGACAGCACAAAGATTTCTTCTATGACAGAGCTGCAGTCAGCGTTAAAGAGCTACAAGGCCGGAGATAAGGTTACTCTTACTGTTGCCCGTCAGAGTGGCAGACAGTACGAAGAGAGCAAGGTTGAAGTAACCTTAAGCTCTGCAAAGGATATTCAGCAGTAATTCTGGCGCAGTGTATTGGCGGGAGGTCGGGACGTAAGGCGGCACACATACTCTTGCGGTCGCTACGCTACGTGGCTAAGATACTGTACGAAATTATGCTTGAAGGGTTTCTATGCTTGACGAAACCGTCGAAACGCGCCGTCCGTGGCGCGTTTTCTCCTCACCCCTGCGTCCATGCAGGGTGTTTCTGCGTTTCATGGGCATAATTTCTACAGTATCTAAGCCACTTCGCTATGCGCTTCCGCAAGAGTACGTGCGCCGCCGGTACCCGGGGCTTACGTCCCTTACGCTGTAGATATGCGCTTACGTGTGCGCCATCGCTACGCTCGGCTTACGTTCGCTGCATTGTGACAGAATGTTGGTTAATGTTGTTCAAATCAGTTCAAAGTACTAGACAAATTCCATAAAATATTAGATAATGTATATAAATAATTTTGATTTTGCACCGCATGAGAATTATTCAAAATTGATGGTTCATAAGTGTATTTATCATAGTATACATATGGGTTTATGATTATGAGATATAATACACATTGAGCGGATGCAGCATAGGAGGTCGGCATGAAGAAGAAAAAATAGTTATTGCACTCGGACATGATGCTCTTGGAACAACTCTTCGGAGCAGCACGAGGCTACAAAGCATACAGCAAAGGCAGTTGCAGATTTTATCAGGGACGATTATGAGGTTGTTATCACACACAGCAACGGACCGCAGGTGGGCATGATTCACACCGCTATGTCTGAGTTTTGCAGGATTTATCCTGAGTATACAGCTACACCTACAGCAGTCTGCTCTGCAATGAGCCAGGGCTATATAGGATATGATTTACAGAATGCTATCCGTACAGAGCTTCTTGGCAGAGGAATTTACAAGACCGTTTCTACAATACTTACACAGGTGGTTGTTGACCCGTATGATGAGGCTTTTTATCATCCGACAAAGATTATCGGCCGTGTTATGACAGAGGCTGAGGCTGAGGAAGAGGAGAAGAAGGGCAACCATGTGACACAGGTTGAGGGAGGCTACAGAAGAGTTGTGGCAGCCCAAAGCCTGTTGATATAGTGGAAAAGGATGCTATTAAGGCTCTTGTTGATGCGGATCAGGTTGTTATCGCATGCGGTGGCGGTGGAATCCCTGTTTTAGCACAGGACAATAAGCTTCAGGGCGCCAGTGCTGTTATCGAGAAGGATCTTGCAGCAGGAAAGCTTGCAGATACTCTTGATGCTGACAGACTTGTTATACTTACAAGCGTTGACAAGGTCTGCCTGAACTATGGCAAGGAGGATGAGAAGCCGCTTGATACCATGACTGTCGATGAGGCAAAGAAGTACCTTGCAGCAGGCGAGTTTGATGAGGGTACCATGGCTCCAAAGATTGAGGCGGCTATCGACTTTATCGGTGACTCTGCCATCCGTTCGGTGCTTATCACAAAGCTCAACAAAGAGGGTAAGACAGTTTCGTGGTATGGGCACTTTAATTACAAAGTAGAGCTTAATTGTTATAATTCACATATATCCCACACGTCTATATGCATTTTGCAGAGCAGATGTGTGGGTAGTTTTATAAAAACATCGTGCGGTTTTGCGAATGTGCGTGGGGGTTCTGAAGAGTTGAAAACAAGGTAACTATTCAGAAAACCTGAGAACAAGAAAAGTAAGATAGAAGGTAACACAAAATGAGTGAGAAAAGGCTTCAAAAGAGAGATGAAATCTCAGACGAGTACAAATGGAAGCTTGAGGATATGTATGAGACAGATGAGCTGTGGGAGGCTGAGTGTGAAAAAGCGTCACAGCTTGCAGAAAAGCTCTCGGGCTTTAAGGGACATCTGGCCGACAGTGCAGCAACGCTGCTTGATTTTTAAGAAGCAGGATGAGCTGTCTTATTATTTGGAGCGTATAGTGGTTTATGCGAATGAGCGCTCGCATCGGACACTGCCGTGTCGAAATATCAGGCATATGTGTCAAAGGCAGAGACATTGACTGTTCAGGCATCAGGTGCGCTGGCATTTGCGAGTCCGGAGATTTTGCAGATAGATGATAAAAGGCTTGAGAGCTTTTACAGTGAGAGCAATGAGCTTATGCACTATAAGCGTGCGATTGATGAGATAATGCGCCAGAAAGCGCATACTTTATCGGCTGCAGAGGAGAATATCCTGGCGCAGTGCGGTGAGATGGCTGCAGCACCGGAGAATATATTCAGCATGTTCAACAACGCGGATATCAAATTCCCGTATATCACTGATGTCGAGGGAAATAAAATCCGTATCACGCACGGCAATTTCATAGATTTTTTAAGCAGCAAGGACAGAAGCCTGCGCAAGCAGGTGTTCCGCGGAGTATATGATTCGTACAAGAAGTGGAGCAATACTGTTTCCATGATGTACATCAGCAAGCTGAAAAATGACACTTTTTATGCAAGGGTAAGAAAATATGACAGTGCAAGGGCCATGTATTTATCCGATGGCGATATTCCTGAGAGTGTCTATGACAATCTGATTGAGACGGTTCACGCACATCTGCCGGCTCTGCACAGGTACATGGCGCTTAGGAAGAAGCTTTTAGGTGTGGAGCATCTGCATATGTATGATTTGTTTGCACCGATTGTGGACAATGTACAGACCACATACACCTATGATGAGGCGAAAAAGCTTGTGGCAAAGGCGCTTGAGCCTATGGGCGATGAGTATGTCAGCACACTTAAGGCTGGCATGGAGAGCGGCTGGATAGATGTATATGAGAATGAGAACAAGAGAAGCGGTGCGTATTCATGGGGCGCTTATGGCACACATCCGTATGTGCTTTTGAACTATGCCGACAATCTGGACAGTGTGTTTACGCTGGCTCATGAGATGGGACATGCGATGCATACATACTATTCAAATGAGCATCAGAGTATCACCTACGCAGGATACCTGATTTTTGTGGCAGAGGTTGCATCCACCTGCAATGAGTCGCTTCTAATGCACTATATGCTTGAGCATTGTGAGGATGAGAATGAGAGAAAATATCTCATGACACATTTTCTGGACGGCTTCAGGACGACACTTTTCAGGCAGGCACAGTTTGCAGAGTTTGAGCATATAGCACACCGGAAAATGCAAAAGGGTGAGCCGGTTACCAAGGATGTGCTAAATGAGCTATGGCATGAGCTGAATGTGCAGTACTACGGACCGGATATGCGCGTGGATGATGAGATATCATATGAGTGGATGCGCATACCGCATTTTACACACCGTACTATGTATATCAGTACTCGACAGGCTATTCGGCAGCAGTTGCTTTTTCAAAAGATACTTGAGGAGGGAAAGCCTGCTGTGGATAAGTATATAGGAAATTTCCTGTGCGGTGGATGCTCGAAGAATCCAATCGAGCTGCTAAAGAGTGCCGGTGTCGATATGAGCACACCAAAGCCTGTGGATGATGCACTCAATGTATTTGAGGATTATCTGAAGCAGTTTGAGGCAGCAACTAAGTAAGGAGAAACATTTTTATGGAAAGAATTAAAAGCTTTACAATTAATCATAATATTCTTAAACCTGGATTTTATATTTCAAGAAAAGATGGAGAAATCGTTACATACGACCTTCGTACAAGAAAACCTAATGCAGGCGATTATATGTCCAATTCAGCTATGCACTCAGTGGAGCATATGTTTGCGACATGTGTGAGAAACTCTGAGATTGCAGATGATGTGGTATATTTTGGACCGATGGGCTGTCAGACAGGTTTCTATCTCGTTGTGAGGGATGTCGAGCCGGGAAAGGTTTTTGAAATCACCAAAGAGGTCTTAAAGCAGATACTAGAGTATGATGGTCCGGTATTTGGTGCATCAGCCATAGAGTGCGGACATTACGAGAATCTGTCACTTGACGAGGCCAAGAAGGAGTGCCGTGCATATCTTAAGGTGCTTGAGAGCCAGACAAATATGGAGTTTACTTATCCACAGTAAACGAGGACTAAAAATATAATAGCAAGATAGCAGGAATGGAGAAATAAAATGACAATAGGTGTAATTGGTGCAATGCAGATGGAGGTCGATGACTTAAAGGCTCAGATGACAGACACACAGACAGAGGTTTACAGCGGAGTGGAGTTTGTTGAGGGCAAAATCGGTGATCAGTATGTTGTTGCGGCAAAATGCGGAATAGGAAAGGTATTTGCGGCAATATGTGCAGAGGCCATGATTTTGAAATATGATGTAGATATGATTGTCAATATCGGAGTGGCAGGAACTTTGACAAAGGACTTAAATGTGCTTGATGTGGCAGTAGCCACAAACGTGCTGCAGCACGATATGGATACATCGCCAATCGGAGATCCGAAGGGCTTCTTTCGCATCAATATGATTCTGCTTCCGGCAGATACAAAAATGGTGGAGCTCATGTGCTCATGCTTAGCTGACAGGAATATCCACTATAAAAGGGCAATATCGCAACAGGAGATCAGTTTATTGCCACAAAGGAGCAGAAGGATTATATTTCGAATACCTTTGATGCAATCGCTGCAGAGATGGAGGGAGGCAGCATCGGTCATGTGTGCTATGTGAACAATGTGCCATTTGCTATTCTTCGTTCAATATCAGACGGCGATGGCGGCGAGACAGACTACCAGACCTTTGCGGAGAAGGCTGCGCATCAGTCGATTGAGGTAGTGCTTGAGTTTATCGGAAGGGCAGAAGAACTGAAATAGAGTTATTTCATTATTCATAATTTGTGATAATAAAGAATAGTATATAGAATGAGTGAATACAGAGCATACATGCAAAATACAAAACTACATAATGGGACAAAACGAAAGAAACGCCGACACAGATTCCTTTTTGGAGTGCTGCTGTCGGCGCTTCTTATTACAGGCGCTTTATATGGCAGAGAGTATGACATATCACAGCTGAAAAATATAGAGGTGATGGAGACACTTAGCAGTGCTGTGAGTCAGTTCGGAGACAGAAAGCTGCCTGTATATTCGGTTCAGACAACAGAAAAAAAGATAGCCCTTTCATTTGACTGTGCCTGGGGAGCAGAGGATTTTGACAGCATGATGGAGACACTTGACAAGCACAACGTAAAGGCTACATTTTTATGACAGGAGGGTTTGTGAGTGATAATCCTGAATGTGTAAAGACGCTGGTTGAAAAAGGGCATGAGCCCGGAAATCACAGTGAGCACCACTATGATATGGCAACAATCACGGCAGGCGAGATGAAGACGGAGATAATGGATGTGCACAAAAAGGTCAAGGAGCTGACCGGAAAGGATATGAAGGTATTCAGACCGCCATACGGCTCGTACAACAATGAACTGATTGAGACAGTGTATGGCTGTGACTATTATCCAGTCCAGTGGGATGTGGATTCGCTCGACTGGAAAAACTATGGTGTGCAAAACATTATAGATACAGTGTGCAATCACAAAAGCCTGGATTGCGGTTTGATAATACTCTGCCATCTAGGCGCAAAATACACCTCGCAGGCACTCGATGAGATGCTCACGAAGCTGCAGGACATGGGCTATGAGATAGTTCCGGTATCAAAGCTGATCATGACAGAAGGCTATCATATGGATGCAAACGGTATGCAGATCAAGGACTGAGCAATTTCATAAATCAATATTTTAGTCAATATTTAGTCAATAATTTAGCCCTTTACGATATTGTTATTTACAGACAAGTGTGTTAAACTAAAACTATATTTTAAAGAAGCTGTGAGACAGCTATGGGGGTAAATTATATGACAGATACAGGTTTTTTAGTAGCATTTTTTATAGTTATTTTTTTAGTTATCATCTTTGCGCTTGTCGCTGTAATCGGAGCCGTTACAAGTGCTGTTGCAGGTATCAATGATGATGAGGATGAGATTGAGGAAGAGGGCATTTGAAGCTAAAATAAATAAAAGATATTAAAAGATATTTAAAGACATCGAATTATATTAATCGTATAATTGGGTGTCTTTTTATTGTCAAAATCTCTTAAAAAAGTATAAACCAATTGAGTTGCAATCCGACACATTGTATAATAAAAGTATAACAGCGAATTAAATATATTGTGAAAATCGCAGTAATCATTGTCTATTAAACTAATGCAGGACATTATCAAGAAAAGAAAAAGGAGGGGTTAGATGATATCCAGATATAGTGTAAAAAGCCTTTTACTGTACTTGTAGGAGTATTGCTGGTAATAGTACTTGGTGTTGTATCGCTTGGCAGGATGACGACAGATCTGCTGCCGGATATGAGCTTTCAGTATGCACTTATCGTGACAACAGATATGGGAGCAAGTCCACAGGAGGTGGAGAGCGATGTCACCGCGCCGCTTGAAGCAGCTATGGCAACTACGTCCAATATCAAAAACGTAAGCTCAATGTCATATAACAGCTATTCTCTGGTGACATGCGAGTATGAGCAGAATGCCAACATGGATTCTGTAGTGATAGAGATGCAGCAGAAAATAGATCAGGTCAAGGCTGGCTGGAGGGATGGAGTGGGTACTCCGACCATTATGAAGATAAATCGGACATGCTTCCAATCATGATGACTGCTGTGGATATGGATGGGAAAAGCAAGTCGGAAATCACCGACTTTGTGGAAAACACACTAAAGCCTGCAATTGAGAGTACAGAAGGAGTCGCATCAGTGACTGCAACAGGTGAACTCACCGAGCAGATACAGGTCACGATGAATCAGGCCAAGATAGATGCGCTCAATGAGAAAATAAATAATGCCGTTTCAAAGAAATTTGACGATGCAAAAAGTCAGATGGATGATGCAAGCGCAAAGATAGAGAGCGGACAAAACGCAATCACATCTGCATCGGATCAGATGAGCGCGGGAGTGGATACGCTAAAGGAGCAAAAGGCAAAGCTTGCAGAGCAGAAGACTCAGCTAGAGAGTACTCTTGCAAGCTTAAATGAGCAGAAGAGCCAGCTCGAAACAATTCAGTCAGCTCTTTCAGACTTCATGAATAGTGATACATATACAAAGACAATTCCGTCACTCAAAGAGGGCGCAAATGCACCGGGTGAAGCGGGCACAGCACTCAAAGCGCAGCTTGAGCAGGTTAATAAGCAGATTGCAACACAGTTTTCGTGTCTCTCGGCGCTTGGAATCACCGTAAACACAGCAGATGATCTGCCTGCGGCAGCGTCAGCGATAGCACAGACTCTCATTCGGTGAATACAGGTATAGAGCAGTGCCAAAGCGGGCTTGACCAGATAGCACAAGGAGAGACAGCACTTTTAGATGCCTATGATAATCTAAACAGTCGCAGCTATAAGCTCTATAAGCATAGGACAGCAGTCGGCACAGCTTGCAACAGCAGCGGCGTCTCTTGACAGCTCAAAGAAGGAGCTTGAAAAGAGTAAGGATGATGCACTTGACAAGTCAAACTTAAATGCAGTTTTAACAATTGACTCACTCTCGCAGCTGCTCGTCGCTCAAAATTTTGATATGCCTGCAGGCTATGTAAATGATTCAAATGGCACGCAGTACATAGTACAGGTGGGAGATGAGATAAAATCAATTGATGATTTAACAAATCTAGTGCTTATGGATATGAAGCTTGATGGAATAGCTCCTATTCATGTCGGTGATGTGGCAGATGTTGAGATGACTGACAACTCGGATGAGACATATGCGATAGTCAACGGTAATCCCGGAATAATGCTCTCCATGGAGAAGCAGACCGGCTACTCTACAGGAGACGTCACAGACCGTCTTTGGACAAGCTTGATTCGCTGGAAAAGGAAAATGACGGATTACACGCCACAGTGCTTATGAACCAGGGCGTATACATTGACATGGTAGTAAAGAGTGTTATGGAAAATATGATAGTGGGAGCAATACTTGCTATTTTCGTATTGCTCTTGTTATTAAAGGACATAAAGCCAACGCTTGTTATCGCAGCATCTATACCGCTATCGGTTATTGTGGCTGTGGTGCTTATGTATTTTACGGATATCACTTTAAATATCATTTCAATGTCGGGACTTGTGCTTGGAATAGGAATGCTGGTGGATAATTCAATCGTAGTAATCGAGAATATCTACAGATTAAGGGGAGAGGGATATTCGGTAAAGAAGGCGGCTGTTGAAGGTGCAAATCGTGGCAGGAGCCATTTTGCCTCTACACTTACCACGGTAAGTGTGTACGCGCCAATCATTTTTACTGATGGAATCACGAGACAGCTCTTTGTAGATTTGGCTCTTACTGTGGCATTTACACTTATGGCATCTCTTGTAGTGGCACTCACATTTGTACCGGCAATTGCTTCAGGCATGCTCAAAAAGACGAAGGATATAAAGCATCCATGGTTTGACCGTTTTAAGGATTGGTATGGAAATGTGCTCGGCACATGTCTTAGATTTAAGCCGGTGGTATTTATTGCGGCAGTAGTGCTTTTAGTCGGCAGTGGTGCACTTTGCATGTCAAGGGGAATGACATTTATGGATATGGACATGGAGTCAAATCAGATTTCACTTACCATAGAGGCAAAGGATGACGAAAAGCTTGATTTCAAGCAGCTTACAGAGCTGTCTGATAAGGTCATGGACAAAATATCTGATATAAAGGGCATAGACACAATAGGAGCTACAGCAGGCGGCAGCTCGACTATGAACCTGATGAGCTCAGGAAGCGACAGTGTGAGCATGTATATATTGCTTGATGAGAAGTCGGATGTTTCATCAGATAAGGTAATAGATGAAATTGAAAAACGTACAAAGAATCTGGACTGCAAGGTAACAGCATCTTCACAGGCTATGGACTCATCAGAGTTTTTCGGAAGTGGTCTCTCTGTCAGGATTAAGGGGAATGATATAGACAAGCTGCAGAAGCTTGCAGGTGATGTGGCAGATATCCTTAAGGACACAAATGGAGTGACAGATATAGATGACGGTCTTGGAGATACAATCAATGAGCTTAAGATAACTGTGGATAAGGAAAATGCAGCAAAGTATGGCTATACGGTGGCTCGTATACCAGCTCGTATCCGGTGAGATATCATCTCAAAAGAGCGCAACAACCATTACGACCGACATAAAGGACTATGAGGTATACTTACAATCCGCAGAGCAGTCTGATGTGACTGTGGACGACATCAAAAACCTTACATTTACCTATAAGGATAATGATGGCAGTGAAAAGGAAATTCCGCTCAGTGATATCTGCACTATTTCACAGGAACAGACCCTGAGTACCATTCATCGAGATGCTCAGACAAGATATATTACAGTATCAGGTGCGGTTGATGAAAACCATAATGTAACATTACTAAGCAATAAAATTAAATCTAAAATTGATAAACTTAGCATTCCTGATGGCTATTCAATAGACATGGAGGGCGAGGATGAGACAATAAATGAGTCAATGAGTCAGCTTGGACTTATGCTTGTGCTTGCAGTGATATTTATCTATCTTATCATGGTGGCGCAGTTCCAGTCATTGCTTTCACCGTTTATTATCATGTTCTGTATACCTCTTGCGTTTACAGGAGGCTTTATAGCTCTTTTCATCACGGGAAATGAGCTCGGAATCATATCAATGCTTGGCTTTATCATGCTGGCAGGCCTCATTGTAAATAATGGAATCGTGCTCATTGATTACATCAATCAGGCCAGGAGAGAGGGCATGAGCAAGCATGAGGCAATCATAGACGCAGGCCGTACAAGGCTTCGTCCAATACTGATGACAGCGATGACCACCATACTCGCAATGTTTACATCGGCGATAGGTATCGGAGATGGCTCAGATATGATAAAGCCGATGGCAATCGCAATAATAGGAGGTCTCGTATACGGAACCATCCTTACGCTTATAGTAATTCCATGTATCTATGATGCGTTCAACAGAGAGAAGAGCATGGTAGAGGAAGAGCTGTAGCAAGTAGATAATAATAGCTGACATATAAGGATAGAGCTGTACAATCACAGGATTAACTAAAAAACCGCTCGGAACGCAAAAAAAGTTCCGGGTGGTTTTTTATAATAAAAAGTAGTTTTATCTGCTTATTTTTTATGGCTATTGCATATTGCACAAAAAATGATTAATAAATTTAAACAAATAGCCGAAAATGCTTTTGCAACGTTATATACTATTGAAAAGTCAATGCTATAGTAATATAATACAAACAGAAGCCAAGAGAAAAACATAACGGCTTATATTTTTTACAACAATTAATTAACAAATTTAACTAACTATTAAGGAGGAAACAATCATGAAGTATTTTCTGGACAGTGCAAAAATCGAAGAAATCAAGGAGGCCTACCATACATTTGGTATTGATGGAGTGACAACAAATCCACGCCACATAATGGTAAGCGGAAAGCCTTTCCTTACTGTAATCAGTGAGATGGCAGACTGGGTTAAGGCAGAAGGAATCGAGGGATACGAGAAATTCCCTATTTCGGTTGAAATCAACCCACACCTTGATGATGCAGATGAGATGGTAGCAGAGGCAAGAAAGATTTCAGCTATCTGCAGCAACTTTGTTATCAAGATTCCGTGCACAGAGGCCGGTATTCAGGCAGCAAGAAGACTCGAGGCAGAGGGAATCAGAACAAATGTGACACTCGTATTCTCACCAGCACAGGCTATTCTGCCGGCAAAGAATAATTCGCTTTTTGTTTCACCTTTCATCGGCTGGAAAGAGGCAAATGGAGAGGATTGTAAAGCGTACATTCGGGCTATTTCAGATATCTATGACAATTACTGATATAAGGGAAAGACACAGATTATCTGTGCGGCTATCCGTACACCTAAGCAGATTGTAGACTGTGCGGTTGCAGGAGCAGATATCGTTACAACAGGCCTTGCAGTATACAAGGACAGTATCAAACATGCATATACCAGACAGGGACTTGAGACATTCCAGAATGCATGGGATAATACAGTTACAGAATAGATGAAACAGGGAGGTGTTTGTAAGCAATGAAAATTGGATTTGTAGGACTCGGAATCATGGGGGAGTCCATGAGTGAGAATATAGTGAAGAAGCATGATGATGAGGTATATGTATTTGATTTCGTAAAGGAGAAGGTAGAGCTACTGGAGAGCAAGGGTGCAATCGGCTGCAGCAGTTCGCTTAAGCTGGCAGAAAAATCAGACGTAATTATATCAATGGTTCCAAAGTCAGAGCATTCGATGGCTATTTATAAGGAGGTTTTACCGGCACTTGATGATACAAAGCTCTGTATTGATATGAGCACGATAGATCCATCTGTTTCTGTGGAGATTTCTGAAATGGTAAAGAAGACGGGTGCAGAGTTTGTGGACGCACCGGTTGTGAAATCGAAGCCTGCTGCTATTGCAGGAAAGCTCGGAATATATGTCGGTGGAGATGAAAAGCGTGTGAGAAGGCTATGCCGATTCTTTCCTATATGGGAGAAAATATCATCAGGATGGGTGGAAACGGAAAAGGTCTGGTCATGAAAATCTGCCATAACGCGCTTGTATCACAGATTCAAAATGGTGTAAATGAGACGCTGACACTTGCAAGGGCATATGGAATAGATATAGAAAGCTATACTACAGCTATCTCATATGGCGGTGGACAGAACTTTTATCTGGATTCCAAAAATGTGCCAATCAAAAATGAGGATTACACCACTGCCTTTTCGATTGAAAACATGTACAAGGATGTGAATATCTGCATGAATATGGCAAAGGAGAGTGGATTAAAGCTTCAAGGAGAAAACGCTGCAAAGCAGGTATATGACAAGGCAATGGAACTTGGCTTTGGAAAGAAGATTTCTGCGCTACTATAAAGGCTGTCAAGGCAATGCAAAGATAAGTGGGGGAAATATGTTAAAACATTTGAATGAAAAAAATTCTGTGACTATATACAGTGTCACTGATCCATGTTTTGAAACCTACGGAAGGGTGATTTCAAATATCAATTGCAACGAACTTATCTCATTTATGGAACAAAATACTGTAATTCCTGAGAAAGGAAATATATATGTGGCTTCAGTAGAAGAGCTTGAACGTACACATATAGCAGAGTTTTTAAAAATCGTATATATGGAGAGATGCCTATACAGATAGGCTACTGTAATGGCAGAAACACCACATACAATGGTTTTGAGTACCATAAGGGCAGCGAAATCAATATAGCGGTAACTGACTTTATGCTGGTGCTGGGGCATACCTGGGAGATAAAAGACAATACATACCGTATTGAAGATGCAAAGGTATTTTTTGTGGAAAAGGGTACAGCAATAGAGATGTACCAGACGACACTTCATCTATCACCATGCAGGGTGTCAGATATTGGATTTAAGAATGTTGTGATTCTTCCACGGGGAACCAATACACCACTCAATAATGGAGGGGCAGATGAAGCTGCTATAGGAGAAGAGAGACTGCTTTTGCAAAGAAATAAGTGGGTAATAGCACATCCCGATAGAGAACCATTGATAAAACAAGGGGCATATCCTGGATTGCTTGGAGAGAATAAGGAACTTTATTATTAAAAACCACGTGACCGAAAGACTGAATACTGGACATATTACTGTACTTTCGGTTGCGTGGGAAATAATTTTCAGAAAAAGTATATCATGTGAGAGATTGAATGTGAATAGTTAGTTTCAACAAATCGATGTATATTTTTCTATTAAATTGGAGGATTTTATGGAGCATTTAGTATTTACTTTGGTGACATTTGTGCTTTTCACAGCACTGGTTGGAATTATTTCGGAAAGATAGTGAAGAATAGCGATGACCAGAAAACGGCAAAGGGTTATTTCCTTGCCGGAAATGGACTTGGAGGTTTTTTCATTGCAGGCTCAATGCTGCTTACGAATCTGTCGGCAGAAAATCTGGTAGGTTTGTCGGGACAGTCATATGCAGCTAATATGTCAGGCATGGCATGGGAAGCAACAGCGGTTATAGCCACAATTATTATGGCTTTTGTGTTTTTGCCGATGTATCTTAGAAAAGGATATACAACGCTGCCGGAGTTTATGGAGGAGAGGTATGGCGTTGGTGTACGCCGTATGGTTTCTATCCTATTTCTTATTGGATATTTAGTAATCGGAATTCCTGTATGTCTGTACGCAGGCGCTATAGCATTTGAGCAGATTTTTGATTTTGCTACAGTATTTGGAATCAGCGAGGGTATGGCACTTACAATTCTTATAGTGCTTGTAGGTATTATTGGTGCACTATATGCCGTACTTGGAGGTATGAGAGCAGTAGCTGTATCAGACACAATCAATGGAATTTTACTTGTTTTAGGCTCAGTACTTGTAGTCGTATTTGGTTTTATAGCTGTTGGAAAATTAAGCGGAGGTGGATTTATTGTCGGTGTGAAGGATGTTATTACATATGAACCGGCAAAGCTCAATGCGATTGGTGGAAAAGAATGATCCTGTACCATTTGCATGTATTTTTACAGGTATGCTGCTTGCAAATCTGTTTTACTGGGGTACTAACCAAGTACTTATTCAGAGAGCACTTGGTGCTGAAAACTTAAAGGAAGGACAAAAGGGAGTTTTACTTTCAGGCTTTTAAAGATGATGGTACCATTACTTCTTGTTATTCCCGGAGTAATCGCAGCAAGACTTGTACCAAGTCTTACAAGCAAGGATTTTGCATATCCTTCACTTGTAGCTAGGTCATTGCCATGGCCGGCTGTAGGACTGTTTTGTGCAGCATTGTTTGGATCAATTATCTCAACTTATAATTCATTTCTCAATGCAGCTAGTACCGTATTTATGATTGATATTTATAAGCCGATTTTTAACCCAAATCTCTCAGAGGAAGCTACAGTAAAACTTGCAAAGAAAATTGGATGGGGCTTTGCAGCATTTGCCATTATCTTTACACCATTCCTTGATGTGCTTAGCACAGGACTTTATGATTTCGGACGAAGCTTTACAGGTTTTTATAATATTCCTATCATTACAATGGTGCTTGTAGGAATGTTCTCAAAGAAGGGCTCTAAGCTTGGAGCAATATGTGCAACAATATTCCATATTGCATTCTACGCATGCTACAAGTTTATCTTCCCACATATTGACACACCATTCACAAATGCTGTTAGTGGAATTAATTATATGTATATATACGCTATCTCATTTGTTATCATGCTTGTAATCATCTTTGTATGCAGCAAGATTGCACCAAATACAAAGGTATTTGACAAGAGTGCTTCAAGAAATGATGGCTATGATATGACAGCATGGAAGCATAAAAATGCTTTTGCAATCTGGCTTGTTTCATTCCTGGTATATGAGTATTTCATTTTCTCGCCTGCAGGAATTGCAACAGAGAACAAAAATGTAGTAAGAATTGCTATTGTAACAGCAATATTTGTGATTGAGACAATTGTTCTGATTGTGAAAGAGATGAACAAGCGTAAAAAGACAGCTTAGGGAGGTTATTAAATGCAGATTAAAGTAAATGATAATGAATTTCAGCTTTTTGTGGGAGAAAAAAGGATTCTGGAGCATAGCAAAGAAAGACCGATGATTTATGTCGGAGTAGGACAGGAAGATGTTGATATGTACAGAGGTAACTTCAAGATAACAGATTATGTTACCGAGCGTTTTCCACTAAAGCTCACAGATGTGATTCAGACAGCTGATACAGTCAGACTATGCTTTGAAAGCTATATCATTGCGAAAATTAAATGTGACGAAAATCTGTGTACCATTGATTTTGAACAAAAGGATGACAGGATTAACCGATTCTGGTTTAGGGTAGCCGCAGATAAAGAGGAAAAATGCTATGGCTGCGGTGAGCAGATGTCTTACTTTAATCTGCGTGGAAGAAATTTTCCTATCTGGACATCTGAACCGGGTGTAGGACGTGATAAGACAACCTACGTTACATGGCGTTCGGATGTAGAAAATAAGGCAGGAGGAGACTATTACAACACAAATTATCCACAGCCAACCTTTGTTTCCACAAATAAATATTATCTGCATGTGGATTCAACAGCATATGCTGATTTTGATTTCAGAAATGACAGCTTTCATGAGCTGCAGATCTGGGAGGTGCCTAAGCAGATCCGTATAGAGTGTGCTGATACATATCTCAAACTGCTTGAGAGACTTACAGCATATTTTGGAAGACAGCCAAAGCTCCCGGATTGGGTATACAATGGTCTCATAATCGGTGTTCAGGGTGGAAATGAAAGGTCATTTGGATTGCTTGATAAGACCCTTGATAAGAACATCAAGGTAGCTGGCATATGGTGCCAGGATTGGTGCGGAAAGAGAGTGACATCATTCGGAAAGAGACTCCAATGGGACTGGAAATATCACAAGGAAATGTATCCGGATCTGCCAAAGAAGATTAAAGAGATAAATGCAAAGGGCATAAAATTTTTAGGATATGTTAATCCATATCTGGTAAATGATGGTGAGCTCTATAAGGAAGGCAGGGAAAAAGGCTATTTTGCAACAAAGGCAGATGGCAGTGATTATCTCGTGGATTTTGGTGAATTTTATTGTGGAGTTGTGGATCTCACAAACCCGGAGGCATTCGAGTGGTTTAAGGATATTATTAAAGAATACACACTTGGTATAGGCATTGATGGCTGGATGGCAGACTTTGGAGAGTATCTGCCTACAGATGATATATGCTTATACAGCGGCAAATCACCTATGATTGAGCACAATCACTGGCCGGTGCTATGGGCAAAGTGTAACTATGAGGCAGTAAAAGAGTCGAAAGCTTGGAGATGTGGTTTACTTCATGCGTGCCGGAGGTGCCGGAAGCCAGAGATACTGCACATTGCTGTGGGCCGGCGATCAGTCTGTTGACTTTACAATACATGATGGACTCGCATCTGTTATCTGCGGAGCACTTAGTGCAGGAATGATGGGATGTGGGCTCACGCATAGTGATATTGGAGGCTATACATCGCTTTTTGATAATACTCGTACAAAGGAGCTGTTTCTCAGATGGGCTGAGATGGCGATGTTTACACCATTTATGAGGACACATGAGGGAAACAGACCGGATACCAATTTTCAGTATTACGATGATGAGGATACCATGGAGCGGCTGGCGAGACTCGTTGATGTATACACGATGCTTGCACCGTATACAAAGACACTTGTTGAAGAGAATGCAGACAGTGGACATCCGGTGCAAAGACCTTTGTTCATGCATTATGAGTCTGATGAGAAAGCTTATGACATACAGTATGAGTATCTTTTGGAAGAGATATGCTGATAGCACCTGTTTATGAGCAGGATAAGCATGAATGGGATGTGTATCTGCCACAGGATGAATGGGTACATTTGTGGACAGGCGAAGAGTATCACGGCGGAGAAATAACAGTATCAGCCGAGCTTGGCTATACGCCTGCCTTCTACAGAAAAAATAGTGAGTTTGCTGATATATTTGAAGAAATCAGAGAAAAATATGGAGTCAAATAAATGAACACTGTTTTATTTTACATAATAATTTTTCTGACAAATGTGATTCGGGCATTACAGGCTTTGCGGGGACCATCCTCGCAATGCCTCCAAGCCTAATTCTGGTGGGATATGATGTCGCTAAGCCGATATTAAATGTGCTTGGTATTCTTGCCGGAGTGTATGTCTTTGTTACACAATGGAAACATGTAGACTGGAAGCAGTTGAAAAAGGTAGTCATCGTCATGGCTATAGGAATCTTTGGCGGCTTTTTTCTAAAGAACGCACTTGCAGGATATGATGCAGTATTATACAAGTTTCTGGGTATTTTGTGATATTTCTTGCAATACATGGGTTTTACAGCATATATGGGCAAAGGCAGCGTGATACAAAAGAAAAATCATCATGGAAATCAATGCTGTTACTTATTGGTGCGGGAATAGTTCATGGTATGTTTGTGTCAGGCGGACCGCTTCTGATAGGGTATTTATCCAATGAGATAAAGGAAAAGACAAGCTTTAGAGCAACTATTTCTACTGTTTGGATTATATTAAATTCGATGATACTTGTTCAGGATATATGTGCGGGAATGTGGAATGCAGGGCTTGTTATGACTCAATGCATATCGATTCCGTTTTTGATAGCGGGAATGGCAGCAGGCTCAGTGCTTGTAAAGAGGATGAGCCAGGAAATATTTATGAAGCTCACCTACATATTACTTTTTATATCAGGAATACTGCTTATGGTTAAGTAGTTTTTGAAAATTTTATTGGAGGTAAAATATATGACAAAATTTCAGGTGGCATATGTGCCGGTCGGGGTTCCGACATTTCATTTGGAGAGCGCACAGAAGGAATTTGAAAAATCAATAGACTTATTAAATACAATAACGGATGCTGCAATTGTACCAGATAAAATGCTTTTATCAATTCAGGATTTAACTAATTTTCTTGATACAATAGAGCCATCCCTGATAATTTTACAGAATATAACCTTTGCAAATGCAGCTTATGCGAGTGAGGTTCTTAAAAGATTTTCGTGTCCGGTACTGCTTTGGACACTTCGTGAGCCGGTTATAGATGGAGGCCGGTTGAGATTAAATTCATTGACGGGAGCATATTCGGCAGGAAATGCACTGGCTGCGTTTAGGGATGGTAACTTTGAATATATCTTTGGAGCTCCACAGGAAGAGAGGACAAAGAAAACAATTAGTGCCTGTATTCGTGCAGCATGGCTTAAAAATGAGCTTAAAAATCTAAGGATTGCCTCAGTCGGACATACACCGCAGGGATTTGGATTTGGACGTGCAATGGATGCTGACATGCAAAAGGTATTCGGAGCAACACTTGAGTCAATTGAGGTGAGAGAGCTTATTGATATGGCAAAGGGCTATACCGATGATGAGTGCAGTGAATATCTCGATAAAATGACTAAGAGTACTGTTGGTCTTGACAAGACTCCTGACAATAATCGAAAGGATTTTGCGAGACTGTGCAAGGCATATAAGGAGTATGTAGATGAAAATAATATTGGAGCACTATCTTCAAGATGCTGGCCTGATTTCTTTACCGCGTTTGGAACACCTGTTTGTGGCGTGCTTGCTATGCTAAATGATATGGGTGTTGCTGCAAGCTGTGAGGCTGATACATATGGAGCACTCTCTATGTATATTGGAATGAAATTATCTGAGCAGGCGGTATTTTTCGGAGATCCGGTGTCTCTTGATGAGAGTGAAAATACCATTACATTCTGGCATTGCGGAACAGCTGCATGCTCTATCTCAAGAGAGGATACAGGTGCAACAATCGGAGTGCATCCGAACAGAAAGATTGGCCCTGTAATGGACTTTGGCTGTAAGGCGGCTGACAAAGTCACAGTGTTCAGAGTAGGACAAAAAGCAGATGGAAGCTTTAGATTTTTTGTCACAACAGGAAGTGCTCTCGACAAGCCTAAGCAGTTTTGCGGAACATCAATTGTAGTAAGGACAGACAAAAAGAGCTATGATATTGTAAATCAAAGTGTAAAGGATGGCTGGGAGCCTCATTTTGTGGTGATTTACGGAGATTGTTCAGATGAATTAAAGATTTTAGGACATATGCTTGAAATCGAAGTCTGTGAGTACTGATTTTATGGAAATAGCTTAAATATCATGCTATAATAATAGTAGTATTTAGGTACCGAATAATTGGTTGGAGGATTTTTACATGGCAAAGTATATTATGGCATTAGATGCGGGCACTACCAGCAACAGATGTATACTTTTCAATGAGAAGGGCGAGATGTGCAGCGTGGCCCAGAAGGAATTTACGCAGTTTTTCCCGAAGCCGGGTTGGGTGGAGCACGATGCAGAGGAAATCTGGGCCACACAGCTTGAGGTGGCAAAGGAGGCAATGGCCAATATACAGGCTACGGCAGCCGACATATGTGCGATAGGCATTACTAACCAGAGAGAGACCACGATTGTGTGGGACAAAAATACGGGAGAGCCGGTTTATCACGCGATAGTATGGCAGTGCAGGCGCACGGCAGAGTATGCGGATTCACTGAAGGAGAAGGGGCTTACCGAGAACTTTAGGAAAAAGACAGGTCTTGTGATAGATGCTTATTTTTCGGCAACTAAGCTCAAGTGGATCCTTGACAATGTGCCGGGAGCAAGGGAGAGAGCCGAAAGAGGCGAGCTTTTGTTTGGAACAGTCGAGACATGGCTTATATGGAAGCTCACTCAGGGGCAGGTGCATGTTACGGATTATTCTAATGCATCAAGAACCATGATGTTTAATATCAATACCTTAAAGTGGGATGATGAGATACTTAAGGAGCTTGACATACCAAAGAGCATGCTTCCAAAGCCTATGCCGTCAAGCTGTGTGTATGGTGAGTTGAATCCGGTGTACTTCGGGGACCGATTCCTATCGCGGGAGCGGCAGGAGACCAGCAGGCAGCACTTTTGGACAGACCTGCTTTAGGGCAGGAGAAGCCAAAAATACATATGGCACCGGCTGCTTCCTTCTCATGAATACAGGTGAGATGCCTGTTTCATCAAAGAACGGACTTGTTACCACAATAGCCTGGGGCATAGACGGCAAGGTGGTATATGCGCTGGAGGGCTCAATATTTGTGGCAGGAGCCTCAATCCAGTGGCTACGCGATGAGATGAAATTTATCGATTCCTCAACAGATTCAGAATACATGGCGAGAAAGGTAAAGGATACAAACGGCTGTTATGTGGTGCCGGCATTTACAGGGCTTGGGGCACCATACTGGGATCAGTATGCGAGAGGAACCATTGTGGGGCTTACGAGAGGTGTAAACAAGTACCATGTCATAAGGGCCACTCTGGAATCAATGGCATTTCAGGTAAATGACGTGCTTGAGGCAATGAAGGCTGATTCAGGCATAAATCTCACCTCGCTTAGGGTGGACGGCGGCGCCAGTGCCAACAATCTGCTCATGCAGATGCAGGCTGATATCAGCAATGCACCGGTCAACAGGCCTGTGTGCGTGGAGACTACAGCCATGGGTGCAGCGTACCTCGCAGGACTTGCAGTGGGCTATTGGGACAGCATGGATGATATAAAGAGAAACTGGGCTATTGACCGTGTGTTTGAGCCGGAGATAGAGGCTGATTTGAGAGAAAAGAAGCTTAAAATGTGGAAAAAGGCTGTCGCCTGCGCATTTAACTGGGCGAAGGATGACTGAAAGTAAAATATATATGGAAATTGGTAGGAGAAAATAACATGTATGATGTAGTAATTATAGGAGCGGGAGTATCGGGAAGCGCCTGTGCAAGAGAGCTATCGAAATATAACCTGTCCATCTGCGTGGTGGAAAAGGAGGAGGACGTGTGCTGTGGCACTTCAAAGGCAAACAGTGCTATTGTCCATTCCGGAATTGACTGTAAGACAGGTACACTTATGGCACAGATGAATATCCGTGGAAATGAGATGATGGACGAGCTTTCGAAGAAGCTTGATTTTGAGTTCAGAAGAAACGGCTCGCTGATTTTGTGCTTTAGCGAGGACGATATGCCAAGGCTTAAGGAGCTTTACAATCAGGGAATCGCAAATGGCGTGCCGGGACTTGAAATTCTTGATTCAAAGAAAGCACATGAGATGGAGCCGAATCTGTCTGATGAGGTGGTGGCAGCTATTTACTGCCCGACAGGAGGCATTGTATGTCCGTTTGGCATGAATATTGCATTTGCTGAGAATGCTGCGGCAAACGGTGTGGAGTTTTTATTTAACACCGAGGTGAAGGAGATACAAAAGGAGCAGGCAGGCTATATTCTCATTACTCAAAATGGAGAAATTCATGCACGCTGCGTTGTAAATGCAGCCGGTGTATATGCTGACGTATTTCACAACATGGTGAGTGAAAACAAAATCCATATCACACCAAGGCGCGGAGAGTACGAGCTATTAGACAGGGCAGCTGGTGGTATCGTTGACAAGACAATCTTCCAGCTTCCGGGAAAATACGGCAAAGGTGTGCTTGTAACCCCGACAGTACACGGAAATATCCTAATCGGACCTACAGCAGATGACCATGATGACAAGGATGGTACAAATACAACAAGAGCGGGCTTAGCGCATGTTACGACATCCGGCACACGTTCGGTGCCGTCACTTCCTATGCGTCGTCATCACATCGTTTGCAGGAAACCGTGCACATGAGGACGGACATGAGTTTATCATCGAGGAGCTTAAAGATGCACCATTTTTTGTGGACTGTGCAGGTATAGAGTCACCGGGCTTATCAAGTGCACCGGCTATCGGTGAGAGAGTGGCAGCAATAGTTGAGAGGCTTTTTAAGCCTTCTAAAAATGCGGACTTTATCGAGACAAGAAAAGGTATTTTAAATCCAAAGAAGCTTTCAGAGGATGAGTATAAAGAGCTGATAAAAGAAAAGCCTGAGTATGGTAACATAATCTGCCGCTGTGAGATGATTACGGAGGGCGAGATAATGGATGCGGTAAACAGACCGTTAGGCGCAAAGTCGCTTGATGGTGTGAAGAGACGCACCAGAGCCGGAATGGGCAGGTGCCAGGCAGGCTTCTGTTCTCCGAGAACTATGGAGATTATCGCCAGGGAGAGAGGCATTTCGCAACTTGACATCACTAAAAGCGGTGGAAAATCAAAGATAGTTGTTGGAATGAGCAAGAATCGCGGATAGTCTGTCTTACTTCAAAGAGACAGGTAACGAAAGATTGATATTGGGTTAATATCAGATTAACATAGGGGGACAATATGGAATTTTACGATATTGTGATAGTAGGAGGCGGCCCGGCAGGTCTTGCGGCAGCAGCTTCCGCTAAGAAAAATAAAATAGATAAAATACTTATACTGGAAAGAGACTGCGAGCTTGGCGGCATATTAAACCAGTGTATACACAATGGCTTTGGCCTGCACACCTTTAAGGAGGAACTCACAGGCCCTGAATATGCCGGCAGATTTATCAAAGAGGTCAAAGAGCTTGGCATAGAGTACAGACTGAATACGATGGTCATGGATATCTCAACCGGTGACGAGTCCGAAAATGGGTCAAACGATAAAATAGTCACGGCTATGAACCGTACAGACGGACTTTTCCATATCGCTGCAAAGACAGTAATACTTGCGATGGGCTGCAGAGAGAGAGCAAGAGGTGCCCTAAACATACCAGGCTACAGACCGGCAGGAATTTTCTCGGCGGGTACAGCTCAGAGACTGGTGAATATAGAGGGATACATGCCGGGACGAAAGGTAGTAATACTTGGCTCAGGAGATATCGGTCTTATCATGGCAAGAAGAATGACCTTGGAGGGTGCCAAGGTGCAGGTGGTTGCAGAACTCATGCCGTATTCAGGAGGCTTGAAGCGTAATATTGTGCAGTGCCTTGATGATTTTGGAATTCCGCTTAAGCTCAGCCACACAGTGGTTGATATAAAGGGCAGGGAGCGTGTGGAGGGCATCACTCTCCTCAGGTTGACGAGCATAACAAGCCTATTGAGGGAACAGAGGAGTTTTACGAGTGCGATACACTTTTACTTTCATGCGGACTCATTCCGGAAAATGAGATTTCAAAACAGCAGGTGTAGAGCTCAATCCTGTAACAAGCGGACCTGTTGTAAACGAAAGCCTTGAGACCAATGTGCCGGGTGTATTTGCCTGTGGAAATGTGCTTCATGTGCACGACCTCGTGGATTATGTGTCAGAGGAAGCAACAGCAGCAGGCCGCCATGCCGCAGAGTATGTGAAAACGGCGGTGATAAGAGTGATGATGGCAAAGAAATATCGATAACTGCTACAGGCGGAGTCAGATATACTGTCCCAAGCACTATAAATACTGCACAGATGGATGATACTGCAACGGTTAGATTTCGAGTTGGAGCTGTGTATAAGAATTGTTATATTGCGGTATATCTGGATGATAAACAATTACAGCACCGCAAGCACCCTGTAATGGCACCGGGTGAGATGGAGCAGGTGGTGCTGCAGAAGAAGCAGCTCATCGAAACGGAAAATCCCCGCACAATTACGATAAAGATTGAGGAGGCATAGTATCATGGAAGAAAGAAATTTGACATGTATAGGCTGCCCTCTGGGCTGTGCCCTTAAGGTGACAATAGATGGAGATAATGTCACAGTAACCGGAAATACCTGTAAGCGCGGAGCAGACTACGGAGCAAATGAAGTGACACATCCGACGCGAATCGTGACAAGCACAGTCTGTGTGAAAACGGCACAATACCTATGGTATCCGTAAAGACGGCACAGGATATTCCAAAGGAAAAGATAATGGATGTGATGGACTGTATCAACCGGATCACGGTAGAGGCACCGGTGCATATAGGTGATGTACTGCTAAGTGATGCTGCTGCAACCGGTGTGGATATAGTTGCAACAAAGAATGTTGAAGCATAAATAAGGAGCATGAATTAATGGTTAAAACCGGAATTTCCCTTGATAGTGTAAAAAACAATAATAAATCTCAGATACTTAAGATACTGCAGAAAAACGGCGCAATGTCAAGGAAGGATATTGCCAATCAGATAGGACTCACACCGGCGGCTGTGACCATGCTGTGCAATGATATGATGGAAGCTCACATGATACTTGAAAAGGGTGAGATGAAGGAGCAGAAGAGAGCGGGCCGTAAGAAGGTGCTTGTGGATATCAATTATGATTTTAAGTATATAGTATCTGTAAATATTGAGGCTGTAGACACGAGCATTACAGTTACCAATATCAGGGGAAATGTGCTTGTTGAAACTAAGGTACATACCCGGACGGACATTGAACCACAGCTGTTTTTAGAAGAACTGGCAAAGGAAATAAAGCTTCAGCTTTGGGAAAAGGAACTTAAGCTGTCAGATATTCTTGGAATCGGAATATGTGTTCCGGGAATAGTTGACAGGAATAATGGCATCAGTATACACGCTTATGGCATATGGAACAATCAAGTAAAAATAAGAGAAATACTTGAAAAACAGATTCAGTGTCCGGTAATACTTGAAAACAACGTCAAAGCATTTGCGGAAGCCGAAATGCTTTATGGTGTCGGAAAATATGGAAACAATATTGTTTTTATTAAGTGGGGCCCGGGTGTCGGCTCTGCGATAGTTGTGGACAATAAGCTATATGAGGGCAATCAGCACAACGCAGCAGAAATAGGACACTACATCATAGAGCCCGATGGACTTAAGTGCAGATGTGGCAGACATGGCTGTCTTGAAACAAGAGTATCCATGTTTGCCCTGTGTGACCGCATAAAGGAGATATATTCCAAGGAAAATACCCCTGTGCTATACGAAGAAACAGCCGGTGATAAAAATCTTATAACAAGAGAGCTCTTGACTTCGTGGGTAGAAAATGAGGGCAACGGCTACATAACAAGGATGGATAAGACAATTTCTGAGATACTTCTTGGAGCAATAGAACGAATGGCACGTGTCGCTGTAAATGTGTTGACTATTCTGGCTCGGATTGCACGATAGTGTTTGGTTCAATGTTTGAAAATACAAGTATATATAAGCTTTTTATACAGTACTGCACAAAATATGATGAAAACTATACTGACAAGCTTATCAGCCGTTCACACTTGAGCGATAAGATGGCATATATAGGCGGAACAGCACTTATAGCGAGCACTTATTTCTTTGAAAGTAAAATTTATAATAAAGAAAAAATGAAGAAATCTTATTGATATTTTCTTTATTATTGCATATACTATAAGCAAGAAAGGAGTGTTGTATATGTCACAGTCAGTTAATGTTAATTTTAAATTGGATGCAGATGTAAAAAAAAGCATGGAACAGGTGTGTTCGGAATTAGGTCTTTCTATGAGTGCAGCGTTCACCGTTTTTGCAAAAAAAGTAGGCAGAGAAAAGCGTATTCCTTTTGAGGTATCGGTAGATCCGTTTTATTCTGATAGCAATATCCGTTATTTGGAAAATATCGTGCGCGATATTAAGGATGGCAAAGCTCACTTCGCAGAGCATGATTTGATAGAGGAGGACTAATGAGGTTACTATGGGAAGATAGGGCATGGAGCGATTATTTATACTGGCAGACGCAGGATAAGAAAACACTGAAAAGAATTAATGGACTTATCAAGGATATTCAGCGAAGTACGTTTGAGGGTATAGGTAAACCGGAACCATTAAAGGAAAATCTTAGTGGTATGTGGAGCAGACGCATTGATGACACTAATCGAATTGTTTATTATGAAAAAGATGAGATAATTTATATTGTTTCATGTAAAGGTCATTATGATGATTGAAAAATCATATTGACAAATCACCCAATGCACTTTAATATTGTAGAAAGAAACAGGCAAATATTTAAAGGCATAAGAAAGAGGAGTACATGACGAAAGCTTTCAGAGAGAGCATCCGGTCCGTAAGATGGTGATACATTTTGGGCAGGCTGAAAGATGCTTAAGACAGAAATCATGGAAGGTAGCTTTTGAGCCGAAGAACCCAGAAAGTTAAATCTATATATAACGAGATTTGACATAAGTTCTTCCGATTCGTCCACGTTACAGGACAAGAGGCATTCGAGCGTATATGTCATATATTTTAGTGTATATGTTGCTCTGATGTAAACGAAGGTGGTACAGCGCTTATTCGCCCTTCCGGTCGTAGACCGGAGGGGCGTTTTTTGTAGACTGAGATGTGCACATATAGCGCAAATTTATTTGCTACTATGCTATTTTCGTCATGGCATGTACTAAAACTGTAAGACCGGCAGATTGCGCATGCAATCTAATCGGTCGCCAGATGAAAAGAAAAACAGCAAAAGCTCACAGCCTGAATTATCAGGCCGCGCATTATGTATGGAATTATGTGATTTATGGAGCTGCCTAGAGACTGTTAAAATTATGTACACAGCCCAGCAACGCACGCACATGGACGTGCGGGCGAGGCGTTAGCGCCATGGACGGCGCTAAAAGCCGGTTGCGTCATGGTCTAAGCAATCCCTAATCATAATTTTTACAGTGTCTTGGCAGCGTAATCATGAACATAATTCCATACATAATGCGCGACCTGACACAACAAAGCCCCCAAAGCTTTTGCGTCATTCATATAAAAGGAGGAAAACATGAGCAAAGAACTAAACAAAACCTACGATCCAAAGGACATCGAGGACCGTCTTTACAAAAAGTGGGAAGACAATGGCTACTTCCATGCTGAGGTAGACCGCAGCAAAAAACCATTCACAATCGTGATGCCACCACCAAACATCACAGGACAGCTGCACATGGGACATGCACTGGACAACACGATGCAGGATATCCTGATCCGATACAAGAGAATGCAGGGCTATAATGCACTGTGGCAGCCGGGAACCGACCACGCATCCATCGCAACAGAAGTAAAGGTCATCCAGGCACTTAAAGAACAGAGAATCAACAAGGCAGACCTTACAAGAGAAGAGTTCCTAGAGAAATGCTGGGACTGGAGAAAAGAGTACGGCGGACGTATCGTAAAGCAGCTTCGTAAGCTCGGATCATCAGCAGATTGGCAGCGTGAGAGATTTACCATGGATGAGGGATGCTCACACGCAGTACAGGAGGTATTTACAAAGCTTTATAAGAAGGGCTGGATTTATAAGGGCTCAAGAATCGTAAACTGGTGTCCGGTATGTAAAACTTCCATTTCAGATGCAGAGGTAGAGCATGAGGAGCAGGACGGATTCTTCTGGCATATCAATTACCCGGTAGTTGGCGAGGAAGGCAGATTCGTAGAGATAGCAACAACACGTCCTGAGACACTTTTCGGAGATACAGCCGTAGCTGTAAACCCTGATGATGAGCGTTATCGATATCATCGGAAAGACCTTAAAGCTTCCATGCACAGACAGAGAGATTCCTGTAATCGCAGATTCATACGTAGATAAAGAATTTGGAACCGGATGCGTAAAGATCACACCGGCCCACGACCCGAACGACTTTGAGGTTGGAAAACGTCACAACCTGGAAGAAATCGTTGTAATCAATGATGATGCCACAATGAATGAAAAGGCCGGAAAATATGCCGGAATGGACAGATACGAGTGTAGAAAGGCACTGGTTGAGGATCTTAAGGAGCAGGGCCTTTTAGTAAAGGTTGTACCACACTCACACAATGTAGGTGTGCATGACCGCTGTCACACAACAGTTGAGCCAATGATCAAGCAGCAGTGGTTCGTCAAGATGGACGAGATGATCAAGCCTGCAGTTGAGGGAGTAAAGAACGGAGAAATCAAGCTTCTTCCTTCAAGAATGGACAAGACATACTTCAACTGGACAGACAATATCCGCGACTGGTGCATCAGCCGCCAGCTCTGGTGGGGACACAGAATCCCTGCATACTACTGTGATGAATGTGGAGAGATGGTAGTTTCAATAGAAAAGCCTGGCAAATGTCCTAAGTGTGGCAAGGAGCACTGGACACAGGATCCTGATACACTTGATACATGGTTCTCATCAGCGCTCTGGCCATTCTCAACACTCGGCTGGCCTGAAAAGACAGAAGATCTGGATTATTTCTATCCAAACGATGTGCTTGTAACAGGCTACGATATCATTTTCTTCTGGGTAATCAGAATGATTTTCTCAGGCTATGAGCAGATGGGCAAGGCACCATTCCACACAGTGCTTTTCCACGGTCTGGTAAGAGATTCACAGGGCCGCAAGATGAGTAAATCACTCGGAAACGGAATTGATCCGCTTGAGGTTATCGACAAGTATGGTGCAGATGCACTTCGTCTGACACTTATCACAGGAAATGCACCGGGAAATGATATGCGTTTCTACTGGGAGAGAGTTGAGGCTTCAAGAAACTTCGCCAACAAAGTATGGAATGCATCCAGATTTATCATGATGAACCTTGAAGGTGTAGAGCTTAGAGAACCAAAGCTTGATGAACTTCATGCAGCAGACAAGTGGATTCTTTCAAGGGTAAATACACTTGCAAAGGATGCAACAGAAAACATGGACAAGTTCGAGCTTGGAATTGCAGTACAAAAGGTATACGACTTCATCTGGGACGAGTTCTGTGACTGGTATATCGAGATTGCAAAGGTTCGTACCTACAAGAAGGATGAAAACCCAGAGTCAGCAAATGCAGCACTTTGGACACTGAAGACGGTTCTGGTAAATGCTCTGAAACTGCTGCATCCGTATATGCCGTTTATCACAGAAGAGATCTTCTGCACACTTCAGTCAGACGAGGAGACTATCATGCTCTCTAAATGGCCTGAGTACAAGGAAGAGTGGAATTTCCCGGCAGAAGAAGCCGCAATCGAGCACTGCAAGGATCTCGTAAAGGGTATCAGAAATGTCCGTACACAGATGGATGTTCCACCTTCAAGAAAGGCAAAGCTTTTCATCACAAGTGATGATGAGTCAGTCAGAAAGGTATTCGAGGACAACAAGGAGGTATATGTAAATCTTGCATTTACCAGCGAGATTACAGTACAGCAGGGCAAGGCCGGTATTGGAGATGACGCTGTATCAGTACTGATACGATGCGGTTGCATACCTGCCGCTTGAGGACCTTGTTGATTTCGAGAAGGAAAAGGAAAGACTCAATAAAGAAAAGGATAAGCTTACAAAGGAGCTTGCGCGCTCAAGGGGCATGCTCTCAAATGAGAAATTCTTAAACAATGCAAAGCCTGAAAAGGTTCAGGAGGAAAAGGATAAGCTTGCAAAGTATGAGCAGATGATGGCTCAGGTAGAGGAACGTCTGGCTCAGTTTAAATAATTAAATACAGATTATATTTTGTGAACACTGTTTTCCTGGGGCAAGGATGCAAAGGAGGCCGTCCACAATGCGGTGGTTCTTGAATAGAATAGAACAAAGAAAGAATATGGAGATAAAACAGAAAGGAATAAACAATGAATGTAAATCCTATAACAAGATTGGATTATCCAGATCTGGACGTGATCCGCGTAGAAGACACCTATTATATGGTATCCACAACCATGCACTTTATGCCGGGCTGTGAGATTCTGCAGTCTTTTGATCTGGTGCACTGGGAGCATGTGACTTATGTCTATGAGACGTTGGATCATACGGATGCGCAGCAACTGAAAAGCGGTCAGAATATTTACGGACAGGGCATGTGGGCAGCTTCCCTGCGCTATCATGAAGGCCGATTTTATATCTGCTTTGTGGCAAATGATACCCGTAAGACTTATTTGTATACTTCGAAAAAAATAGATGGTCCATGGAAAAAGCAGTTGATAGAAGGCTTTTATCATGACGGCTCTTTATTATTTGATGAGGATGGCAGAAACTATATTGTATATGGAAATGATGAAATCTGGATTACAGAATTGAATGAAGATTTGACTGCACCAAAGAAGGACGGATTACATCGTCTTTTAGTCAGTGATCATAAGAACCCGGAGCTAGGCTATGAGGGTTCTCATATTCAAAAAATAAACGGCTATTATTATATTTTTCTGATTCATTCCCTGAGAGAGCGCTGGATGCGGACGGAAGCATGCTTTTACAGTGATTCTCTGGAAGGAGAATTCACGGGTGGAGATGTACTTTGTGATGATCGTGGATATTGTGGACAGGGCGTGGCACAGGGAGGAATAGTGGATACGCCGGATGGAAAGTGGTATGCAATGCTGTTTCAGGATTCGGAGCAGTTGGACGGATTCCTATTCTGCTTCCGGTTATCTGGAAGGATCATTTTCCGTTTTTTGGACAGAACGGACATGTGCCGGAAGAAATAGAGGTTCACAGTACCAGACCAGGATATATTTATCAGCCATTAGTGGGAAGTGATGATTTCTGTAATGGGCTGCTTCCGCGCTGGCAGTTTAATCATGATCCAGATCCACGGTACTATCATCTGGATGCATCGCAGGGAACCTATACAATTACAACACGGGAAGTTTGTACAGAGCTTACACAGGCAGTAAATACGCTTACGCAAAGGATGAGTTATCCGTCCTGCGCAGCTGAGGTTACTGTTGATGCTTCTGCATTGAAAGAGGGCGATGTCGCAGGTTTGTGTGCGTTGCAGAGCTGTTATGCTGCAGTTGGCATTACAAAACATCATGGAAAATATGAAGTCCTTATGCTGGATAAAAAAGAAGATGGTATATTGGATATGACGGAAGGAACTGTTGTTGAATCACACCAGATGGATTTTCGTCTTGAAGCAGATTTCTGTAACATGAAGGATGAAGCACGCTGCTATTACCGGGTAAATAAGGGAGACTGGCTACCCATCGGAACCGTGCATAAGCTGTACTTCAAACTGGATCATTTTACTGGTTGCCGGTTTGGTCTGTTCTGCTATGCGGCAGAGGAAACAGGAGGAAGTGCCTGCTTCCGGGATTTTAAGTATTATGATGTTGATGAAATCTCATAAAGATAGAACTGCATAAAATAAGTGTCGGAATTTACTCAAATTCTGTAAAAGATTCAGATTGCAGAAAAATCCGGGCATAGTATCAATGAATGATATTGCCCGGATTTTTTATATTTAGTGGCTTTTCTTAAAATTTAAATGATGATATAATGAGTGAAAGTGAGAATAATACATAAATGCATTTATTAAAGAAATAGCAGGATAGTTATACTTTAGCAGGAACAAAAAGGCCGATATATAGTGAGGAAAAAATATGGATGATACCGGTATAAAGAGAGAGCCAGTTATCAGAATAAGCAACGACAGGATGGAGGCATTTATCATGCTGCCCACTGTTGAAGAAGAATACCACTATACAGTGGATGAGGTGCTTGAAGCTGTAAACCGCAATGGTGTGATATACGGCATCAATTGCGAGACCATTTCAGATATGGTTGAAAAAGACTTATGGGCAGGGAAGTGCTTTTGCAAAGGGAAAGCCAGCTGTTGACGGGGCTGATGGATACTTTGATTTTTACTTCGACAGTGACTTGAACCACCGCCCAACGGTTAAGAGTGATGGCTCAGTGGATTACTGGAGTGTGCACTCGGTTGAGGTGGTCAAAAAGGCTAGACGATTGCAAACTATTGTGAGCCTGTTGCAGGTGAGGATGGTATTGATGTGCTTGGCAGGGTAATTGCCGCAAAGAAAGGCAAGGGACTGCCACCGCTTGTGGGGCGTGGCTTTGACAAATCTGTCGATGGACTTACATATACAGCTGCTATCGATGGCAAAATTGAAAGGCACAAGAATCGAATTATTATTCTTCCTATTCTTGAAATAAACGGTGATGTGGATGTGGGAACAGGAAATATAGATTTTGTCGGGGACGTGGTCATACATGGCAGTGTGAAGACCGGAGCCAGAATAAGGGCTGCAAAGTCCATCACGATAGATGGTGTTTGCGAGGGCTGTGTGCTTGAGGCCGGCAATGACCTGATTCTAAGGAATGGCATGATTGGTATGGGAAAGGCCCGGATTATTGTAAAAGGCAATCTGTTTGCCAAGTTCATGGAGTATACCGATGTGGAGGTAGATGGCTTTGTGGAGGCTGATTCTGCAATCAACTGCAATGTGGTCAGCAATGATAAGGTAATCTTCAATGGTGGACATGCAAGCATAGTCGGTGGAAAAGTATATGGCTGTGCAGGCATTGAGGTGCAAAACCTGGGTAATGATGCCTTTATCAAGACTGAGGTGCATGTGGGCGTGCATAAAAGATTAAGATAAAGATAGCAGAGCTTGAAAAGCTTGTTGATCAAAAGCAGATGCTGCTTAACAATATCAATGCAGGCATAAAGCAGATAGAACAGATGATGGGCAGTGCCGCTGACGGTATGAATCTTGAGGAAAAGAAGCTTGCGCTTGTCAGGGCAAAAATTGAGAAAACAGCAGAGCTTACCGAAGATAAGGAGGAGCTGGAGCGGCTTAAGGGCATAGTGGAGCGTTCGACAGGCGCGACAGTACAGGTTTTGGAGCATGTATATCCAAATGTTGAGGTGTGTATTAACAACTCAAAGCTCGTCACCAAGGAGGAATTCGACAAGATTGACTTCAAGGAGAAAGACAAGGCAGTCGTGATGCTGTCGATGAAATAAAAATTGCGATATTTTTATTAAATCTTAATGGAAATATACTTGCATAAAGGGTTACTTTATTATAATATATAGTGACCCTTTTTTGATGGGATTATTTAGCAGGTAATTATGGAGGCAGGATTATGATAAATTTTGATGAAGAAATAAAGAACTATGAGCCAAGTCTAGAGATAGAGGAGGCTGAATCTGCGATTTACAGCCACGATCTGACAGATGTCACAGATATCATTGCACAGTTATTACGTGAGCAGGACAAAAGGCAGGGTGAATTAAGATGATTTGTTATAAATGCGGACAAGATGCAGGCTGGAACGATAAATGCCCTGTATGTGGGGCTGATCTTTCACTTTTAAAAGAGCTATTAGAATATCCAACTCATACTACAATGATGGTTTACAAAAGGCACAGGTGAGAAATCTGTCTGGAGCGATTATCTCTCTCAGGCAGAGTCTTAAGTTTTATAAGTACAATATCCAGGCAAGGAATCTGTTAGGTCTCATATACTATGAGATGGGTGAGATGGTTGACGCCTTAAGTGAGTGGGTCATCAGTGCAAACTATCAGCCTGATGATAATCTGGCAAAGAAGTATATAGATCAGATTCATAATAACAGAAATCAGCTCGAAACAATCAATCAGACTATTAAAAATATAATCAGGCTTTAACTTATTGCAAGCAGGACAGTAAGGACCTTGCGGTTATACAGCTTCGAAAGGTATTATCCTTAAATCCAAAGCTTGTAAAGGGACATCAGCTTTTGGCTCTTTTATATCTGGAGGAGGGGCATCTGGATAAGGCAAAGAAAGCCTTACGCGATGCAGGCAAGATAGATACAGACAATACCACTACCCTCAGATACTTAAAAGAAGTGAACAGACGTCTCAAGGAAAAAGGAACTGAGAGGAAAAGAAAAATGATGATTTAATTTCCTACCAGAGTGGAAACGAAACAATCATTATGCCAAAGCGATTCAGGGAGAGCTCAATGTGGGCAAATATACTCTATATTATAATCGGTCTGGTAGTCGGAGTGGCGGTTACGTGCTTCCTTGTGGTTCCGGGTATAAAAAGCCAGTCGAAAATAGATGCAAAGAAGCAGTTATTATCGGCCAATGATACGATTTCCACAAATGGGCAGACCATCAGTGGACTTAATGATCAGATAGACAAGCTAAAGAAGGAGCTTGAGGACGAGAAGAAGAAAAATGATGGAGTATCAGACCAGATTTCCACATATGAGGCTTTGCTCAATGCCTATGTATACTATACATCCAATGATGTAATAAAGGCAGGAGAAGCACTTGAAAATATCAACACAAGCTACCTGAGTGACTCGGCTAAGCAGACATATGATACGCTCAATGGTTCAATTGCAGATTCATATAAGGAAGCACTGTACAGTCAGGCATACTCATCATACAGCAGTGGCGATTATCAGAGTGCAATCCCTACATTCCAGAAGCTTGTCGGCATGGATGAGGCATACAGGGATGGTTCAGCTGCATATTACCTGGCACAGTCGTTCAGGAAGTCAGGTGACTTAGCATCTGCAAAGCCATATTATCAGTATGTGGTAGACAACTACGCAGGCACTGAGAAGGCCAGAACATCAAAGAATTATCTGGCACAGGAACAGTAGTAAAACAACTGCTGCGAGGCAATAATTAAATATAGAATTACGAAAGACACCAGATAATCTCCGGTGTCTTTTTTATATGAGCAGGAAAGGAAGAGTGTGACATGATAGAAAATTATATCAAGGAAGCAGACCAGGTGACATACCTTATGCCAAAGGAGGTGGATCACCACTGCGCCGGGCAGATAATCGCAGAGCTTGATGCACTTATAGAGGGCTGTGGTGTCAGAAAAATAGTATTTGACATGAAACAGACAGAATTTATGGACAGCTCCGCATTGGGGTGATAATAGGAAGAACAAAGAAGCTTAAGTACTTTAATGACAGCTCGGTGTCAGTTTGCAATATGTCGGACAGAGTGGACAAGCTTTTGAAATGTGCCGGCATTTACACTATTGTACAGAAGCTTTAAAACTGAATTAAATTAAAATATAATCCGACAGAAAGGGAGCATAATGAACGCAGCAAAACAAATCATATATCGCTTAGCTTTGATGCAATTTCAGAGAATGAGGCATTTGCGAGAATGACAGCAGCCATGTTTATGGCACAATTAAACCCCACACTAGATGACGTGGAGGACGTAAAGACAGCAGTGTCAGAGGCGGTGACAAACGCAATTATCCATGGCTATGAGATGGGGGATGACAATATTTCATCTGGTCAGGCAGATCACCAGGCAGCAGAAGAAAAAAGTTGTCCACAGGTACATATGAATTGCAGCTATATAGGCAGGGAGCTTTACATAGAAATATCAGATAGCGGAGTAGGCATACAGGATGTGGCAAAAGCAATGGAACCGTTATACACATCAAACCACAGCTTGACAGATCGTATGGGTTTTCATTCATGGAAGCATTTATGGACGCGCTCACAGTTACATCAGAACCGGGACACGGAACAACAGTAAAGATGAAAAAAGTACTATGAAGAGTGACAAAATCAGCAGACTTGTCACAGAAAATATAAACGATTTATTTAGTTATGAAACGCTTTAGAAACAGAGGCGTTGACCGGGAGGATTTATTTCAGATAGGAGCAGTTGGGCTGACAAAGGCAGCGCAGCGATTTGATGAAAGTAAGGGCTTTGCCTTTTCTACATACGCAGTACCGTTGATAATAGGGGAAATACAGCGCTTTCTACGTGATGATGGAATGGTACATATCAGTCGAAAAATACTGGACGATGCAAGAAAAATTGCAATTATCAGAGAAAAATACAGAATGAATGAAAATAGTGAAATATCACTTGAAAAAATGGAAAATATTTCCGGTATGTCAAAACAGGATATAATAATTGCCATGGAAGCCGATAAAAATGCATCGTCAATAGAAAATGAAAGTGTGCTTGATTATTTGGACAATAAAATGAGTGCAGAAGCATCAGACAAGCCATCGGAGACAGATAAAGTGATAAATCACATCGCAATGCAGCAGGCGCTTAACTCACTGGATGATAGCGAGCGCAGACTGATTATGCTCCGCTATATGCAGGATAAGACACAGAAGCAGGTGGCAGAAGTGCTTGGACGCAATCAGGTGGCCATATCACGAATGGAGAAGAATACATTGGCGAAGCTTCGCAGGGCGATGATGTGAGTGGGAAGCGTCGTAGGATGAGAGCTTCCACGTGCAGGCTGAGGATGCCGGGGCATGTAGTATATTCTTCAGAAAATTATGAAGTCAGCCCCGAGCCCATGTACGGATAGATTGTGGATATGCCGGGGCTTTTGTGTTAATAGGGAATATGGAACCTCGTGGCAGTTCATAATTTTCTTCAGAACACACTACATACCCTCCGGCAAATTTAGTGTGTCGAGTGGGAAGCAATGCAGGCTGAGAGCGCCGTGCCGTCCGAACCGCAGGTGAGGACCAGCACATTGTATCTCAGCGTAAGTGGCGTAAGTCGGTGGTGGTGGCAGGCGGTGCTGTCGGGTGGGCGAATAGCGCAGCTGTTTAGTGTCTGTAGAATTATGCTGTAAAGCACAGAAATGCCGAGGCATGGACGCCGAGGCAAGGAGAAATCGAGCCATGGATGGCGAGTTTCGACGGTTTCGTCGGGCATAGAAAGCCTGTAGGCATAATTCGTACAGACACTTAACAGCGAAGCGTAGCCCGCACGACAGCACCGCCTGCCCCCGCCACCGGCTTATGCCACGTATTATTGAAAAGAAGGAAAAGTACTTGCACCCAAGCCACAAAGCATATTACAATGGGTGCAAAGGAATGCCGGATGGATGCCTTTTATGTGAAATCAAATATTTCACCAAAGGATGATATGGCTCATGATGCAGACTATATTATAGATAATTTTACCAACTGGTAATGCATTATTGTTTATAAAAATGTAAATATTACATAAAAAACATATATAAATTAAAATCTTTTTATAAACGGTTGCAAATAAAAAATAATGGTGTAAAATGAACTAGATTTGAATTAGTTTATTTTTTAACAAAGTAGAGGTGAAAAGAATGTCAAACACATTATTAATGTTGTGTATCCCATTTGCGGGCTTATTGCTGTGCATAGCAGTTATGCCGCTTGTGAAGCCTGAATGGTGGGAGAAGCATCAAGCTCATGCAGTTATCTTATGGTCACTGCTTTTTGCCATTCCGTTCGCGCTGTTCTATGGAGCACCAAAAGCCGTAGAGACGGTACTGGAGTGTCTGATAGGCGACTATCTGACCTTTATCGTGCTGCTCTTTGGACTGTTCTGCGTAGCCGGAAATATCAAGCTGGAGGGAAGTCTGGTCGGCAACCCAAAGGTAAACGTTATCATGCTTGCTGTTGGAACTTTTTTTTCAAGCTGTATAGGAACTACAGGAGCCAGTATGCTTTTTGTAAGGCCGATTATACAGATGAACTCATGGAGAAAAAACAAGCGTCACATCATGGTATTTTTCATTTTTCTTGTGTCAAATATCGGAGGATGTCTTACACCTATCGGAGATCCGCCGCTGCTCATGGGATTTTCAAGAGGAGTATCGTTCTTCTGGAGCATGAGGCTGTTTCCTGTTCTCGTATTAAATATGATACTGCTTCTTACCATATTTTATCATTTGGACAAGAGGGCATACCAGAAGGATATCACTAAGGGACTTATGCGAGGTGAAGGAAAATGAGCCCCTCATCAGGATAAAGGGTGCCCACAACTTTTATATATCGTAATGATTGTCATAGCTGTTATACTAAGCGGTGTGCTTCCTAAGCTTTCTGCATTCCAGAACGCTGCAGGAGAGGTTATCGGTATTCCGATATTCAGGGAGGTTACACTCACTGTGCCTGCAATTATTGAGATTGCTATTATTCTGCTTGCAGCCCTGCTTTCCTTCAAGACAACACCGAAGGAGGTTCGTGTGCAGAACCATTTCACATGGGGAGCAATTCAGAGGTTGCGGTGCTTTTATCGGAATCTTCATCACAATGCAGCCTGCTCTTATGGTATTAAAGAGTGCAGGTTCAGTCTTGGAATCACAAAGCCGTTTGAGATGTTCTGGGCAACAGGAGCACTTTCAAGCTTCCTCGACAATACACCGACATATCTGGTTTTCCTTACTACAGCGGGAGCCATGCACTTTACTACAGGTGTCGCAACCACACTGGGAATGGTGCCGGTAAAGATGCTTATGGCAATTTCGTGTGGCGCTGTATTTATGGGAGCCAACACATATATTGGAAATGCACCGAACTTTATGGTCAAGTCATTATCAGACGAAAACGGTATCAACATGCCATCGTTCTTTGGTTACATGTGGTGGTCATTGCGTTATCTGATACCTGTTTTCATCATAGATATGATCATATTCTTTTTATAGGAGGGATGAATTATGGAATTTTATGACGAGAAAATTAAAGCTCTTGCCATCGAAATCTATGAGCTTGATGCCGAAGTATACAAGAAATTAGGCTCATCCCTCGGCAGGGTATTTGGTGGCGAGAAGGATATATGTATCCGTAACATCATGGAGGATCTGCACTCAAGGCAGAACAGCTCAAGAATCCGAAGCGAGCTTGCCCTGATAAGCAATATGGCAAGAACAATACCTGATCATGATACAAGGCATGATGTCATGGTCAGATACAACAACATAGTAGAGGAAATAGCGGAGCTCCCGACAGGCTTTGCTGACGGAGATATTCTCGATCCAAAGATAGCGGATTTAAATACCGTAAACCTGAAGGATCGTTTCAAGACGGGCGATCATCTGATTATCTGTATAGGACGTTCCTGCGGATGTGGTGGAAATGAGATTGGATTTGCACTTGCAGACAAGCTTCGTATGAATTTCTATGATGTGTCTGTCATGAATGAGGTGTTCAGACAGAAGGATGGAGAGGAAGCAGCCCAGGCTACAGCTACCTTCCAGAAAAAAGAGCGAATGGGAATCAAAAAGCGCATAAAAGCTTTTAAGAAATACCACGGACTTTCATCAGAGGATGTGCTTTTCTTTGATACAAGCAAGTTCCTTGTAGAGAAGGCAAAGCAGGAGGACTTCATTGTTATGGGACGTTTTGCAGATGCAATTCTGACAAACAATCATATTCCTCACATAAGTATTTTTATCACAGCACCGGAGAAGAGAAGAGTCCAGCGTTTTCTTGAGATAAACAAGAATGTGACTCCGAACCAGGCAAAGAAATGGATAGAATCTGAGGATAAGAGACATCTGAAGACCTACAAATTCTATACCGGCAGAAAGTGGAGCAAGGCAAGTAACTATGATATATGTATCAACAGTGCCAGCTACGGTATCAAGGGCTCAATAGAGCTTATCATCCGTATGCTCCAGCTCGATGACCGCGTGAAGCAGCTGATTAAGTAATTTTTTAAAGCGTGTTTTATTGACGTAAAACACGCTTTTGATATATTTGACATTTTTTAAAAATTCCTCTTACAAAATTCGTGAAAAAGTGATAAAATGATAACGTATAACGAAAGAGGTGTGATATGTTCGAAATAGGTGATTACGTATTAAATGCTACAAATGGAATTTGCAAAATAAGCGAAATCGTGGAGTTAGACATGTCAGGAGACAAGCAACTCAAGTCATATTTTTTACTCCGCCCTGTTGAGGAGGAGAATGACAGAGTGTATATACCTGTTGACAATGCTGATAAGAGGATACGTAAGGTAATAACACAGGATGAGGCACTGGCGGTGCTCGATAGAGTACCTGAGATAGAGGCGCTCGCGGTAAACAATGAGAAGGAGCGCGAAACGCGCTATAAGGAGGCAGTCAGAAGCTGTGAGCCGGATAGTGTGATCAGTCTCTTAAAGTGTTTACATATCAGAAATGAGCAGCGTGCACAGGCAGGCAAGAAGTCTACAGCCGTCGATGAGCGCTATGGCAAGATGGCAGAGCACAATTTAAATGCAGAGCTTGCATTTGTTCTTGAAAAGGACAAGCAGGAGATTAAAGATATAATTCATGATATGCTATAGTATGTGGGCAGAATCAGAAAGCGGGTTCTGCCTTGTTTTTTGCTAAAAATAAGAGATATTAAGAAAAGTTTAAACAAATAATTAATGAGTTTATGTCATGAATATGTTATTATATATCAGGTAAGGGCATATAATATTACCGGTTAAGGGTAAATGAGAAAACTTATCATGTTTTATCTGATAAAAACAAAAGAATGAAAGTAAGGGAATCAATATGAATAATATGAATATTAATTCTGCAATAGCAGATACTCTGGATATAGTGAATACAGACACGGAGAAAAAGACAGGGCTCATAGGCTTTTATAATTACACGGTAGTGCTTACATACATAGGCATGTGGATAGGCTTCCTTGGAGTTATGCTTGCCATAAAGGATAGGTATGTGGGTTCACTAATCTGCCTTATGCTGGCCGGTGTCTGTGATATGTTTGACGGCACCATTGCATCCACAAAGAAGGACCGTACCAGGGACGAGAGAACATTTGGCATACAGATAGATTCGTTAAGTGATATCATATGCTTCGGCGTGCTTCCGGCAGTGTGGGTATTTTGTGTAACTCCAAAGATTTCAATAGCATTTACCGCCATATTTGTATTCATTCCTTGCGGGCTTATCCGTCTGGCATACTTTAATGTGGATGAGGCCAACAGGCAGGCAGCGACAGCAGAGCGCAGACAGTATTATCTGGGGCTTCCAATCACCTCAAGTGCGCTTGCTATCCCGGCGGTATATCTGATTGGAGAGTTCACAGCTATACATACACAGACAATCGCGGCACTTGCCCTTTTAATCATTGGCATTTGCTACGTGCTCCCTGTAAAGCTCAAAAAGCCATCTCTTTTTGGAGAGGTTCTGCTTGTAGGTATAGGAGCAGTTGAGTTTTGTATTCTCATTGCGGAGGTTCTTATTTAATGGCAAAAAACGTTTGTAGACTGGCTTTATACCACGGCACCTGGGCGTGTGACACTTAAGGTGCTTCTGCATACAGGTGCACTTAAGCTCGGAGAAATAGTAGCACGCTCCCGTTGTCTAAGCCGTTTATCAGCCGGTATATAAAGAATAACAATATAGAAATGTCTGATTTTAAGGGTCAGAAATATAACAGCTTTCAGGACTTTTTCTCTAGAAAGCGTGATGATATTGAGGTGGACAGGCAGGCTGAGCATCTTATCAGTCCGTGTGACGGCTACGAGTGCCTACAGGATAAAAAGCAACAACAGCTTTCACATCAAGGGCTCATGGTACAAGGTGACGGACCTTGTCACCGACAAAAAAATTGCAAAGGAATTTGTTGGAGGAGACTGCGTGATACTGCGTCTTTGTGCCAACGATTATCATCATTACTGCTATATAGATGATGGATTTCAGGGCAGGAATCATTTTGTGAAGGGACTGCTTCACAGTGTACAGCCTATTGCACTGGAAAATGCGCCTGTATACAGGCAAAACAGGCGTATGTGGACTATTATGGATACAGTTAATTTTGGCAAGGTGGCGCAGATTGAGATAGGTGCGCTGCTTGTGGGAGGCATAGTCAATGACCACGAAAATGTTATGATGAGAAAGGGCGCAGAGATGGGGCACTTTGAGCTGATTGGCTCCACAATAGTGCTTTTGTTTAAAAAGGTCATATTGACCTGCTTCCGGAAATTAAAGAGTGTATAAAAGGAGACAAAGAAGTACGTGTTATCCAGGGACAGCATATCGCAAACAGGACAGTTTTTTAACAGAATACTTCCAAAATACAGTCGTATTCCGCTGCTTTTTACAGTAGTGCTCAATTTCAGTGTATACTGGGGCGCGCGTGCTATTGCAGGCGGTTTTATCCATCACAATATAGAGACCTCGCTTGATGATATGATACCGGTTGTGTACCCTACAGTAGTCATTTATTTTGGCTGCTATATTTTTTGGATTATAGGATATTTGTACAATGCAGCGATGGATAAAAGGCACTGTTATCGTTTCCTCATGGCAGACTGGCTGGCAAAGGCAGTCTGTTTTATCTGTTATGTCGTGTATCCTACAACCAACACCCGCCCGGAAATAGTGGGCTCAGACATATGGGCACAGCTTATGCGCTTTTTATATAGTATGGATGCAGCGGACAATCTTTTTCCGTCCATACACTGCCTTGTAAGCTGGCTTTGCTATATCGGCATCCGCGGCAACAAAAAAGTACCGCAGTGGATACGTACAACCTTCTGTATTTGCGCTATAGCAGTATTCATATCCACATTGACTACGAAGCAGCATGTGATATATGATGTAGTTGCAGGAGTTGCGCTGGTGGAAGTGACATACCGGGTTTCAAAGCTGATAGTTAAAAAGGCAGTTAAAAAGGGAAAATCGAATACAGAAGAAGCATAATATGTATAAAAAGTATAAGGTATACAATTAGTAAGCAAACCTAAAACCAAGGAGTATAAACATGGATGATACACAAATAGAGATGCTGCCGATGTTGGGCGAATTTAGTTCAATTGCCTCGCAGTATGAACACATCATGTTCTACTACGAATCGGGTATACAGCAGATAGTAGCAAAGCTGCAGATATTAAATAATGAATTCAAAAACAATCACGAAAGAAATCCAATCGAGAACATAAAGAGCCGTGTAAAGTCGCTTGACAGCATAATAGACAAAATGAAGCGAAAGGGCATTCCGCTCACCACCAACGCCATGAAGCGTGAGATAAAGGATATAGCCGGCGTCAGGGTCATTTGTCCATTTATATCAGATGTATATCAGGTGGCCAATATGCTTGTGAATCAGGCGGATGTCGAGATTGTCACAATAAAGGACTACATAAAAAAACCGAAGGAGAATGGCTACAGGAGTCTTCATATGATAGTGCTGGTTGATGTGTATTTTTCGGATCACAAGGACAAGGTTCCGATAGAGATACAGTTTCGTACCATTGCCATGAATTTCTGGGCCAGCACAGAGCATCATCTTCGCTACAAGAAGAGCCGCATATTCACGGAGGAGATGCAGCAGGAGCTCAAGAAATGCGCGGATATCATGGCAGACGCTGATGATAAGATGCAGAATCTGGCAAATGTTTCGGGGATTGTGCAACCGATTGAGTAAAAGAGAGTGATGTAAATCACTCTTTTTTGCTTGTAAATAAAAAGTTTATATTTATTTAATAAAAATTGTTAGCACTCTCACTTGACGAGTGCTAATTTGCGTGTTATAACATAGTCACAAGGAATATTGAAGAATTATTTAAAGGATTATTTAGAGATAAAATTTTGATATTACCTGTATGACACATAAGGATTATATGATTAAAGGGGCAAAAGGTATCATCGATGCATACCTTAGTGACCAACATATCATTATATTTATGGATAACATAGTAGAAGGGAGTGAGACTATGAACATTCAAAAATTTACACAGAAATCAATAGAGGCAGTCAATGACTGCGAGAAGCTTGCATATGATTATGGCAATCAGGAGATAGAACAGGAGCACCTGCTTGTGGCATTACTTTCACAGGAGGACGGACTGATACCGAAGCTGATTGACAAGATGGAGATAAACGTAGAGCATTTCACAGAGAATGCAAAGCGTCATCTGGCAGCGCGCACAAAGGTAAGCGGCAGCAGTGCACAGGTCTATGTGGGCAATGATCTGAACAAGGTTCTTATCCATGCTGAGGACGAGGCAAAGGCAATGGGAGATGAGTATGTTTCGGTAGAGCATCTTTTCCTGTGTCTGCTGAAGTATCCAAACAAGGCAATGAAGGAGCTGATAAAGGAGTATGGTCTCACAAGAGACAGATTCCTCACAGCACTTTCTACGGTAAGGGGCAATCAGAAGGTCACATCCGATAACCCTGAGGCCACCTATGATACACTTGAGAAATACGGCTACGACATGGTGGAGCGTGCAAGACAGCAGAAGCTTGATCCTGTTATCGGCCGTGATGATGAGATACGAAATGTAGTGCGTATCCTCTCGCGTAAGACTAAAAATAACCCGGTACTTATCGGTGAGCCGGGTGTTGGTAAAACGGCAGTCGTTGAGGGACTGGCGCAGCGTATCGTAAAAGGCGATGTGCCTGAGGGCTTAAAGGACAAAAAACTGTTTGCACTCGATATGGGCTCTCTGATTGCAGGAGCTAAGTACAGGGGCGAGTTTGAGGAGAGACTTAAGGCAGTGCTTGAGGAGGTAAAAGCTTCTGACGGACAGATAATTCTCTTTATCGATGAGCTTCACACAATAGTAGGAGCCGGAAAGACAGACGGAGCCATGGATGCAGGACAGCTTCTTAAGCCAATGCTTGCAAGAGGTGAGCTGCACTGCGTGGGCGCCACCACACTCGATGAGTACCGTGAGTACATTGAGAAGGATGCAGCCCTTGAGAGACGTTTCCAGCCTGTTATGGTAGACGAACCGACAGTAGAGGACACTATCTCAATACTTCGTGGCCTTAAGGACAGATACGAGGTATTCCACGGCGTTAAAATCACAGATTCGGCACTTGTCACAGCGGCAGTGCTTTCAAACAGATACATCACAGACAGATTTTTGCCTGATAAGGCAATAGACCTTGTGGATGAGGCATGCGCCATGATAAAGACGGAGCTTGATTCAATGCCGGCAGAGCTTGATGAGCAGAATCGTAAGATTATGCAGCTTGAGATAGAGGAGACAGCTCTAAAGAAAGAGACAGACCACTTAAGTCAGGACAGGCTCGCAGCACTCCAGAAGGAGCTTGCAGAGTTGCGTGATGACTTTAATGCAAAAAAGGCTCAGTGGCAGAACGAGAAGGGCGCTGTTGACAAGGTCAGCAAGCTTCGTGAAAAGATTGAGTCCACAAAGAATGAAATCAAGACAGCACAGCAGAACTATGACCTGGAAAAGGCAGCAGAGCTGCAGTACGGCGTGCTTCAAATTTGCAGAAGGAGCTGGAATCAGAGGAAGCACTGCTTAAGGACAGGGATTTATCGCTTGTACGTGAGAATGTGGGCGATGAGGAAATTGCACTCATTATCTCGCGCTGGACAGGAATACCTGTTGCAAAGCTTACGGAGAGTGAGCGTAATAAGACACTTCACCTCGATGAGGAGCTGCACAAGAGAGTCATAGGACAGGATGACGGAGTTACAAAGGTGACAGAGGCTATCATCCGATCAAAGGCGGGCATCAAGGATCCTACAAAGCCGATAGGTTCGTTTATGTTCCTCGGACCTACAGGTGTAGGTAAGACAGAGCTTGCAAAGGCACTTGCGGCAAGTCTGTTTGATGATGAAAACAACATGGTCAGACTCGATATGAGTGAGTACATGAAGAAGTACTCAGTGTCACGACTCATCGGAGCGCCTCCTGGATATGTAGGCTATGATGAGGGTGGACAGCTCACAGAGGCTGTAAGGCGTAAGCCATACTCAGTAGTACTCTTTGATGAGGTGGAAAAAGCTCATCCGGATGTATTCAACGTGCTGCTTGGTGCTTGATGACGGACGAATTACTGACTCACAGGGACGTACCGTGGATTTCAAAAACACTATCATCATTATGACAAGCAACCTCGGCTCACAGGAGCTTCTTGAGGGCATAGAGGCAGACGGCAGCATCAGCACAGAGTGTGAGAACCGCGTCATGGATGAGCTTAAGGGTCATTTCAGACCGGAGTTTTTAAACAGACTTGATGAGATCATCATGTTCAAGCCTCTCACAAAGGACAACATCGGTCATATCATCACTTTGCTCATGGCAGACTTAAACAAGCGTCTTGTCGACAAGGAAATCACAGTCGAGCTGACAGAAGAAGCAAAGCAGTTTATCACCGATAATGGCTACGATCCGGTATACGGAGCAAGACCGCTCAAGAGATATCTGCAGCAGCATGTCGAGACACTCGCAGCAAAGCTGATTCTGGCAGATGGTGTGAGAGCAGGAGATACTATCCTCATAGATGTGAAGGATGGCAAACTTAGTGCATCGGCAGTTCAGAAAAATGCATAAGCAAATGTATAGAAATTAACAGCTCCTTCTCTTTACAATTTCTGTACTTATTTCATTTTACATGGCTTGCAGAGGTAGAATTTATTATCTCTGCAAGCCTTTTTACTGCAATTTCACCCATGTACTGCTTAGGCACATGCACAGTCGAAAGAGGCGGTGTAATGTAGGTACACATTGGCATATCATCAAAGCCTATTACTGATATGTCTTCAGGGATACGGTAGCCTGCCTCCGAAAGTGCACGCATAGCTCCGGCAGCAATCAGGTCATTGTCGGCAAAGTAGCATCGGACAAGCTCATCACCGCTTTTTATAACTGCCTTCATATCACAGTAAGCACCGTCAACTGAAGGGGAGGTGATGTACGACTGAGCGCGAGGTTGACATACCGTGTTTGCGTATTGCTTTATAGAAGCCGTCCGCTCTTTCCTCAAAGCCTGTTATACTGTATGCGGAATGCAGATATCCGGGCTGTGCATGTGTTTGTTTGATCAGATAGTCTGTGGCAAGATAGGCACCCTGAAGGTTATTTATAGTCACGCAATCGAGGTTTAAGGCTTCGAAATAGTTGTCTATTAGCACAACAGGCAGACCGCACCTTGTAAAGGGCTTTATGTCATGCTCTTCCATCTCGGTTCCAAGCAGCAGGATACCCTTTGCTCCAAGCCTTTTCCACTCAGATAGCAAAGCCTCAATATCGTCATTTTCATATATGTAGCTGATATTCAGGTAGTAGTGGCAGTGCCTGCAGCCCAAATCAATACCCTCTGACAGCTGTGAAAAGAATGGAACATCCTGTACCAAAACGCCGTGCTCTGTATGTGTGTAAACAGGAGAATTAGGAACTACAGCGCCATTCTTTCTGTATATTACAAAATATAATGTGCCATTGGAGGCCGGAGCTTCATTGGTATTTGATATTCTTGAAAAATCATATCCGGCAGAGGCCGCAGCTTCGAGCACACGTTTTCTGGTGAGTGTGCTGACACCGGGCTTATTATTAAGTGCCATCGATATAGCTGCTTCAGAAAGATTAAGTTGTTTGGCAAGTTCTTTTGCTGTGATAGACATGGCATAGCTCCTTATGTTTTATTTGCCTTATTATAACATGACAATATAGTATTAACATTATAATTTAGTAAATTAAGTTGAAAAATACACTAAATTTACTAAATTATAGGTATCAATTAAGCTGGACCGGATATATACTTAGCACATAAGAACAATTAATCTGTCCGATGGGGCATATGAGAGAAGGAGATTTACACTATGAACAATATTCCAAAAATGAAAATCGGTATAGTTGCGGTAAGCCGTGACTGTTTTCCGGAAAGTCTGTCAGTAAACAGAAGAAAAGCACTTGTCGATGCATACTCTGCAAAATATGATGCAGCAGACATATACGAGTGTCCTGTATGTATCGTGGAGAGCGAAATACATATGGTACAGGCACTTGAGGACATAAAGGCAGCAGGCTGCAATGCACTTTGTGTTTACCTTGGAAACTTTGGACCGGAGATTTCAGAGACTCTTCTTGCAAAGCACTTTGACGGACCAAAGATGTTTGTTGCAGCAGCAGAGGAGACACAGGAGAACTTAATTCAGGGACGTGGAGATGCATACTGTGGTATGTTAAACGCAAGCTACAATCTGGCACTCAGAAATATAGGAGCATATATTCCGGAGTATCCTGTGGGCGATGCAGATGACTGCGCAGATATGATACATGAATTCCTGCCAATAGCAAGGGCTATATACGGACTTAATAATCTTAAGATTATTTCATTCGGACCAAGACCACTCAATTTCCTTGCATGCAATGCGCCAATCAAGCAGCTCTATAACGTGGGTGTTGAGATCGAAGAAAACTCAGAGCTGGATTTATTTGAGGCATTTAACAAGCATGCCGGTGATGAGAGAATACCGGATGTGGTAAAGGACATGGAAAAGGAGCTCGGCGAGGGCAACAAAAAGCCTGAGATTCTTGAGAAGCTTGCACAGTATGAGCTCACACTTTTAGACTGGGTTGATGAGCATAAGGGCTACAGAAAATATGTGGCAATCGCAGGAAAATGCTGGCCGGCATTCCAGACACAGTTTGGATTTGTACCATGCTATGTAAACAGCCGTCTTACAGGAAGAGGTATCCCGGTTTCATGCGAGGTTGACATCTATGGAGTGCTCAGTGAGTTTATCGGAACCTGCGTCAGCGAGGATGCAGTAACACTTCTCGACATCAACAACTCAGTGCCGAAGGATATGTACAAGGAGTCAATCGAGGGCAGATTTGACTACAAGCATACAGATACATTTATGGGCTTCCATTGTGGAAACACCTGTTCAAGCAAGGTTTGCAACCCACAGATGAAGTATCAGATGATTATGGCAAGAAGCCTTCCTATAGAGGTGACAAACGGAACTCTCGAGGGAGATATAGTGCCGGGAGATATTACATTTTACCGTCTTCAGTCTACAGCAGACTGTAAGATTCGCGCTTATGTGGCTCAGGGTGAGGTGCTTCCTGTTGCAACACGCTCATTCGGCAGTATCGGAGTGTTTGCGATAAAGGAGATGGGACGTTTCTACCGTCATGTGCTTATTGAGAAGAATTATCCTCATCACGGAGCTGTAGCTTTCGGTCATTACGGAAAAGCCCTTTTGAGGTATTTAAATATATTGGCGTGCCAGTTGAGGATATTAACTACAACCAGCCGGCATCACTGCCATACAAGACAGAAAATCCTTTCTGTTAGTGGGTTCTGAATAGTTACGTTATCTGATGTAAACATATTACGTGAATGGAGAATAGATATGCTATATATAGGTGTGGATTTAGGCACAAGTGCAGTAAAGCTTCTGCTCATGGATGAGAGCGGAAAGGTATTAAATATAGTCTCAAAGGAGTATCCAATCAGCTTTCCAAAGCCGGGCTGGTCAGAGCAGAATCCATGTGACTGGTGGGAGCAGACCGTGGCTGGGCTTATAGAGCTGACTAAAGATTTTGACAGGAGCGCTGTTGCGGGAATCAGCTTCGGCGGTCAGATGCATGGACTTGTCGTATTGGATGAAAACGACAATGTAATAAGACCTGCTATACTTTGGAATGACGGAAGAACACAGAAGGAGACAGACTATTTAAATAATGTAATAGGAAAAGAAAAGCTGTCTGAGCTCACCGGAAATATAGCGTTTGCCGGATTTACAGCGCCAAAGATTTTATGGCTAAAAGCAAATGAACCGGAAAACTTTGCCAGAATAAAAAGCTTATGCTGCCAAAGGATTATATTGCATACCGCATGACAGGTGTATTTAGTACCGATTATTCTGATGCATCGGGAATGCTTCTTCTGGATGTCAAAAACAAGTGCTGGTCAAAGGAGATGCTTGACATATGCGATGTAAGAGAGGAGTGGCTTCCTGGGCTTTATGAGAGCAGTGAAAAGACAGGCACTCTGAAAGCTGATGTGGCATGTGAGCTTGGCTTTCCTAAAGACTGCATAGTTGCAGCCGGGGCAGGAGATAATGCGGCTGCAGCTATAGGCACAGGTACGGTTGGAGCCGGAAAGTGCAACCTCTCTCTGGAACAAGCGGCACACTTTTCATTACAAGTGATGAGTTCAGAGTGGATTCGCACAATGCGCTTCATTCGTTTGACCATGCTGACGGCGGCTATCATCTGATGGGCTGCATGCTCTCGGCTGCAAGCTGCAACAACTGGTGGATGAAGGATATCCTTCATTCCGATGACTTTGTGAATGAGCAGAAGCCTCTTGAGGAGGATGGCAGACTTGGTGAGAATCATGTGTATTTTCTGCCTTATCTGATGGGAGAGCGCTCTCCGCACAATGATCCGTCTGCAAGGGCAGCGTTTATCGGGATGAGCATGGATACTGACAGAGCCGACATGCTGCAGGCTGTGTTTGAGGGTGTGGCATATGGTCTTCGAGATTCACTTGAGGTGGCAAAGAGCCTTGGTGTGGCACCAAAAGCACAACAATCTGTGGTGGGGGTGCAAAGAGTGTGCTTTGGAGAAAGATAGTTGCAAACGTCATGAATATGCAGGTTGACACGGTAGAGGTCGAGGAAGGACCGGCATACGGCGGTGCAATACTGGCTGCAGTTGCAAACGGCTGCTTTGAAAATGTGGAGGCTGCGGCAGCGGCTATTGTGAGAAAGAAGGATACAACCATGCCAAGTCCACAGCTTGTCGAAAAATATGAGAAGGGCTATGCAAAATTTAAGCAGTTTTATCCTGCATTAAAGGGCAAATATTAGTCATTTCGTAGAAAATTAAATTTGGTGTTGTAAAGTGGTGCAAATTCATGTATCTTATTATAAGGAAATGAATTTTGCACCACTTTTTTATGCATAATTAGCACTTATAAAACACGTAATTGCCGATTATATCAATGCAAAATGAATTTTTTGCTAAAAGAAATTGCAAAATGATATAACAGATATATCAAATATGCATTTCAGGCGGGGATGATATGGATTTATTTGATTACATGAGAGAACAGAATAAGGAGACAAGCGGTCCCTTAGCTTCTAGGATGCGTCCGACAACACTTGATGAGGTGGTCGGGCAGCAGCACATAGTTGGGAAGGACAAGCTTTTGTATCGTGCGATTAAAGCCGATAAGCTCAGCTCCATCATCTTTACGGGCCGCCGGGCACCGAAAGACTACTTTGGCAAAGGTCATAGCCCACACTACCAGTGCTGAGTTTATGCAGATTAATGCAACCTCTGCAGGCAAGAAGGACATGGAAGAGGTCGTGGAGCAGGCAAAGAATAATCAGGGAATGTATCAGAAGAAGACGATACTTTTATCGACGAGATCCACCGCTTCAACAAGGGCAGCAGGATTATCTGCTTCCGTTTGTAGAGGATGGCACCATTATTCTGATAGGAGCTACCACTGAGAATCCTTACTTTGAGGTAAACGGAGCCTTGCTTTCACGCTCAGTCATTTTGAGCTTAAAAGCGGTCAACGGATGATATAAAAGTACTTCTTAAGAGAGCACTGACTGACACAGAAAGGGCATGGGTGCATACAATGCACAGATAGATGATGATGCACTGGATTTCCTTGCAGATGTGTCAAACGGAGATGCGAGAGCGGCGCTAACAGCGATTGAGCTTGGAGTACTGACCACGGACAGGTCAGACGATGGCATCATTCATATCACTATCGATGTGGCGAGCGAATGTATACAAAAAGAGTTATCTCCTATGATAAGAAGGGGGATAACCATTACGATACGATCTCTGCATTTATCAAGAGTATGCGAGGATCCGACCCGGATGCGGCAGTCTATTATCTGGCAAAAATGCTCTATGCAGGGGAAGATGTGAAATTTATCGCAAGACGAATCATGATACTTGCATCGGAGGATATAGGCAATGCAGATCCGATGGCTATGGTTGTAGCGGCATCGGCGGCGGCAGAGGTCGAGCGCGTTGGAATGCCGGAGGCACAGATTATTCTGTCACAGGCTGTCACATACATGGCATGCGCGCCAAAGAGCAATGCATCATATAATGCGATATCGGCAGCAATGAGCTGCGTGAAGCAGACTAAGACACCGGCTGTTCCGGCACATCTGCAGGATGCCCATTACGGTGCGGCAGAAAAGCTCGGGCACGGAGTCGGGTACAAATACGCACACGACTATCCAAATCACTATGTGAAGCAGCAGTATCTGCCGGATGGCCTTACAGACAGAGTGTTTTACAAGCCTACGGATATAGGCTATGAGGCAAAGATAAAAGCACACATTGATGAGCTTCACAGAGACTGTGATACATGAAAGTGCATAGATGAAGCTTGAATAATTGCAAATAGTTGATAATAACATAAATATTTAGAAAATCAGACCAGGAGGATCTTTAAATGAAAAAGTATACAGAAATGACAAAGGACGAGTTAATGCAGGAAAAGACAGCACTTGAGGCTGAGTACGAGAAGATTAAGAATCTTGGCTTAAGCCTTGACATGTCGCGTGGAAAGCCGGGAGCAGACCAGCTTGACCTCTCACTCCCTATGCTCGATGTCTTGAAATCAGCCAGTGATATGAAAAGTGAATCAGGACTTGATGTGAGAAACTATGCATGTCTGGACGGAATTCCTGAGGCAAAGGCCCTTATCGCAGGCATGGTAGGAGCAAAGCCTGAGCAGGCTATAGTATATGGAAACTCAAGTCTCAATATCATGTATGATCAGGTTTCACGTGCATTTATCTTTGGTCTTTGCGGCAATACACCATGGTGCAAGCTTGACAAGGTGAAGTTCCTCTGTCCTGTACCGGGCTATGACAGGCACTTTGCAATCACAGAGGAGTTTGGAGTTGAGATGATAAACATTCCTATGACTGAGGATGGTCCTGACATGGATATGGTTGAGAAATATGTCAATAACGATGCCTCTGTAAAGGGAATCTGGTGTGTTCCAAAATACTCTAACCCACAGGGTGTTGTATACTCTGATGAGACAGTTGAGCGTTTTGCAAAGCTTAAGCCTGCAGCAGATGATTTTAGAATCTTCTGGGACAATGCATACACAGTTCATCATCTCTATGATGATAAACAGGCAGAGATTCCAAATATCCTTGAGCTTTGCGAGAAAGAGGGAAACCCTGATATGGTATTTGAGTTTTGCTCAACAAGTAAGGTGACATTCCCTGGTGCAGGCGTGGCTGGTATATGCACATCTGAGAAAAACCGTGAGGATATCAAGAAGCGCCTTACTATACAGACAATCGGACACGACAAGATTAATCAGCTTCGTCATGTGAGATTCTTTAAGGATGTAGATGGTATCAAGGCTCATATGGCAAAGCATGCAGCTCTTATCAGACCTAAATTCGAGCTGGTTGAGAATATCCTCACAGATGAAATTGCTTCAAGAGGCATCGGAACATGGGTTAAGCCGCTCGGTGGATACTTCTTCGGATTTGAGGCTCTTCAGGCTGTGCAAAGGAAATCGTTGCAAAGTGCAAGGAAGCTGGTGTCACAATGACAGGTGCAGGCTCTCCTTTCCCTTACAAGAAGGATCCGGATGACAGCGTGATAAGAATTGCTCCGACATATCCATCACTTGATGAGCTGAAAAAGGCTGCAGAGGTGTTTGTTGTTGTCACAAGTCTTGTCAGCGTAAATAAGCTGCTCGAGGCATAAAATCACTGTTATGTCTTAACGGACAGACGTGCAATTCACTGTTATGTCTTAACGGATAGATATGCAATTCTCTGTTATGTCCTAACGGGGAGACTTATAATTGGCATATTTATCTAAAATAAGTATGTGATATATGTATAAAAACTAAATGAATATTTGTGCACATTTTTCGGGATTTGGTATTTACAAATCCCGATTTTTGTGTAAGATATAAATATCTTTTTAAATTATGTCTTGCATATGTTCTATGCAGGTTTCTTTTTGTGGCATTTCGGCCACTATTTTTTTCCCTTGATTTTTAGTTTCATATATTTGATTTTTGATTTTATTTAACACTATTATTTTAGACTTAGATGAAGAAAGGATTTAAATATTATGAAGGAAATTTTTCAGGAATATGGCGGAATACTCATAACTGTTGTAGCAATTTTATCAATCATCCTCGTTGTAACAGCGGTTATAGGCTCTGATGCAACAGGCATAGTAGGAAAGACATTTAGTGATCTGATTACAAACTTTTCAAATCATGCCAATATGAGTGTCAAATAAGAGGTGGTACATGGAGCTTGGAAAAGAATATTTTGGACCGCTTTGGGGCTTTGTAGCCAGCAACGAGATAACGGATATAGATTATAACGGCAAAGAAATATGGCTTACAAATATATTCAATGAGCGTTTCAGGGCCAATCAGCAGTTTGTCACACAGTATATGACACCTGCTTTTGTGGAGCAGTTTACACAGCGCATCGCCAATGTCGTAAGCAGACAGTTCAATAAGAGAAATCGGAGCTTGAGGCCGAGACGAGCGAGCTTCGTGTGACGATACTGCATGAATCGGTTGCAAAGTCGGGCAGGAGCATCAGCATACGAAAGACACCGCCGCTTATCAGACTGACAGCAGAATCTGCAATTGCTGAGAAATTATGCTCGGAGGAGCTTTTAGCTGTACTGATAAACTGCGTAAAGACCAAGATGAATATCACCTTTTGCGGGATGCCGGGCATCGGAAAGACGGAGTGCGTGAAGTTTTTCTCACAGTTTATACCGGCGAATGAGCGCGTGATTACAATTGAGGATACTCTTGAGATACGTTATGCCGAGACAAATCCGGGCAAGGACTGTATAGAGATGAAGGTGAGTGAGGATGTGTTTGGCTACTCGGAGGCTATCAAGTCATGTCTTAGAATGAATCCAAAGTGGATTATGCTCTCAGAGGCACGGTCAAAGGAGGTAAAATATCTGCTGCAGAGCTGGAGCACCGGTGTGCGTGGCATGACGACACTCCACACGGATGATGTGCGCAATATACCGGACAGAATACTCAATATGCTAGAGAGCCGTGTGGATGCAGAGCGTATGGAGAATGACATATATCAGGCACTTGATGTGGGAATTTTAATCCGCAAGAGAAGAAATGAAGACGGAGTGGTGTACAGATACATAGACCAGGTGTGCTTTTTCTACAGGGAAAACTATACAAATCATGTGTTTATGCTTGTATCAGACGGACAGATAGTGACTCACGATATACCAAAGGTCATACTTCGCAGATTTAAAAGAGAGGGTGTGAATGAGCCGTTTGGCGAGTCCTTTGTCAATGAGATACGGATGAATGAGGCCATGATGAGTGAGGAGAGGGAGGCTTAGGAATGACGTATATATTGATTTTATTTCTGACATATGTGCTGCATCTTCTGCTCAAGCTAAACTGGGTGTGTACAGCTGTGGTACTTGTTTTTCTTCTTGTTATGCAGCATTTTCACCGAATCAAAGGCCAAAGATTTCAGGAAGCGCGAAAGCGCTTTCTGGATGTATCGCTGTATATTGACACCCTGCTGTATTCGTTTTGAAGGAGCAGAAGATAATCCGTGCATTTGAGGATGTAAAGAGCACACTGGCAGATGGTCATATGAAGAAGACTGTGAGCAGGGCTATTGATCATATGATGCTCACGTTTGATGAGACAGAGGTGTTTGTGGATGCTATGAGGATTATTGAAGATGAGTACAAGTGCAACCGAATAGTAAATGCACACGAGTTTATGGCACACGCTGAGTACTATGGCGGTGATATTAAAGAATCAGCCAGGATACTGCTTAGGGACAAGAGTGCATGGGAGCGCAGGATACTGCGCAATATAGAGGACAGACAGAGGATGTTTCATCAGATTATCCTGTCAGTTGTGACCTCTGTTATCATTAGCGGAATCATACTTTATCTGCCGGTTTTGAGCATGGATATCAGCAGCAATATCATTGTGCAGATACTGTCTGCAGCTCTTATAGTGCTTGATGATTTAATCATACTCTGGGGACAGAAATTTCTTGAAGTGGATTATCTTGGAATTGATCTGCTGCCGGAGGATGATAAGCATGCCAAAAGCTCGAGGAATACAAGGCATACAATCCGGCAAAGGAGCTTCGTGCGTCAATTCTTATGGCTGTTATACCGGCGTTAGCCAGTGCATTTTACTGTATACTGACAGACAATGGCCGGCTGTGGCAGCTATGGGAGCAGCTCTTATATGTCTGAATCAGCACCGTATAGGTCACAGGCTTATGAAGAAAAATCTGATAGCGGATGTAAAGAGTGCATTTCCCAAGTGGCTGATGGACCTAGCCCTATTGATTCAGAGTGAAAATGTGCAGGTAGCTATACAGAAGTCGAGAGAGCATATACCGGTGATACTTAAGGAAGAGGTAAATACGCTTGTGGAGAGACTGGACGTGGAGCCGGAGAGCTCTGACCCGTATCACAGATTTCTCGACTGTTTGAACCTGCCGGAGATAAACGCAGCCATGGGCATGCTGTATGCTGTTTCCATTGGAAATAGTGGCAATTGCGGAAGTCAGATTGATGAGCTGATTACGAAGAATCTGGAGATGCTTGATGTAGCAGACACCGCGAGGCTTAAGGATAAGACCGCCGGCATGTATCTTTTGTTTTTGGCTCCTGTTATCACGGCATCATTTAAGATGATAGTTGATATGGCCATTTTCCTTATAAGCTTTTTATCATACAAGGTAGTGTAGGGGGTGTGTTGTGAGTCAGATAATGAAGACCTTTTTAGGGGTGTTTTTGATTATGTTTATGGTGGTTACATCATCAGGTGTGCTGTCGGTATTTATGACTGTAGTTGAGGCACAGAACCTACATGCGCAGATCATCAATGAGCTTGAGGACAGTGATTATGACAGCTCGGTTGCGCAGACCTGCTTTGAAAATGCATCAAAAGCCGGAGATACACTGGAGCTTAAACTGTATATGACAGACAATTCCATAAGGACAGTCACAGACGCATCACAAATCACTTCATCAGATGAGATAGAAAAGGCAAGAGTGGAGCTTAAGTTCACTTACGCGGTAGCATTTTTCGGAATTAAGCAGGAGCATGTGCTGAGCGGATATGCGTTGTAGTACTTTTCTTGTGGATATGGCTGTATAAGAGGAGGAAAACAGATGGAGCTTTTAATAGAAGAATTGGGAGGAAGCGTTATTATGCTTCTTTTAGGCAGTGGAGTAATCGGTGTGCTTGTGTATGTTTCTACTCTGCTGTGATAGTAACTGAATTGATTAAAAAGTATGTAAAGGTAAGAAAAAATGAAAGAAGTATTCAGACAGTATGGAGGCGTGCTGATTGCAGCGGCCGCCACAAGTGCATTTCTCGTGTTGATGGGAAATATTGTGCTGGCTCAGGGAGGCATGCTTGCTCAGCTTATAAATATATGGGGTAACAGCGCAATTTAAATAACCGGGAGACTATAGATGAAGGAGATAATGCAGACATATGGAGCCATGATAGTGGCGGTGGTTGTGGGAATTGCGCTGCTGTCGGGATTTGGGGCTCTGAAGAACAAAATGAGTGTGGCATTTGCGCCACAGGATATATTGAGCAGCGATAGCGCAAATGACAGCTATGACAGCATGAAAAATATACCGGTTCCGGGTGTTGAGCTAAAGGAGAAAATGCGTCAGAATGCCGTAAGCTACAGTGTATATGACCTGCTTGATGTTACAGCGCATGAGGATAATCTGGATAAGCTTGAAGTTTATGCCCTGTATGATTCGGACAGAAATGACTGTACAGGCAGCATATCAGCCGATGGCTCGTCACTTAGCTTTCCGGATTATGGTGTGTATGATATGCATGTCAGGATAACATGCAAAAACGGCACAAGGGATCATGTGAGGATAAGTATTACAATTAATAGAAAGGTAGCGGATATATAAAATGAAAAATGAAAAACAACACAGACTTTTATTCATTATACCGGCAGTGATAATAGCAATAATTCTTATCATATGTATAGCAGTGGCAGTAAGCTCAAAATCGAGAGAAAGGGGAAGAAAAAGGATTCCCAATCTGTCAGTGTGACGGAAAATACGCAGGATATTGTAGCTGAAAGTGAGACACTTGAGCTTGTGAAAAAGGATGCATTGAAGGAAACAAATGTAGTTGATAAAGATAATAAGCAAAATAACGGTACGCAATCAGATACCAATGATAATTCCGCACCGGCAGCCGGTAATTCAGATAATGCAAATACAGCGTCAGATAAATCTTCTGACAAATCATCAGAAGACAAAACAGCAGCAGATAAAAAGACATCGACAGGCAGCAATAACACACAACAACCTGCAGGTAACGATTCAAAACCGGCAGCATCAAATCAGACAGTTGAGCCGGCTCAAAGTGAGCCTGCGCAGCCGGAAGCACCAAAAAATGAGTATGTTGCACCGGGATGGATATTTTATGGCAGTAAGGCTGGAAATGGCATGACAGGGGAGCAGAAGGCGTATATTGATTCGTTGGTAAAACAGTGGACAGATGGAAGTATATCTGATTCATATTTAGCGGAACAGATTGCACATAAGATGAAAGAAGAGTGGGGATTATCATTGAATTCAGTAGGAATTTCTGGTGATGACAGATGTATTTATCCGTCAAAAATGAGATACCTAATTATAATGAGGCTCTAGCTGAGTCATATGGATTTTATAATTTTACAGGCCTGTATACTAAAGGAGAATATGATGAATACGGATATCTGATATGCTATATGTGGGGAGTTGGTATTTTTTAGTTATGAAAGAATTTTTAAAGAAGTTAATAGTAGGAGTATTGCTAATTATATGTATAGGGTTAAATTTTGAGAAAAGTAATATTATTGCAGATGAATGGAGTGAGCCGGTTAAGTTTTATAATAGTTACGGAAACAGTGCAGTTTTTAAGCCTACAAACATATATGAGGGCGATATTTATTTTGTTCAGCAGGAAATACATCTACTCAGGAACAAAATATAGGACAATAGGCTACAAAATGAGTGTAAAAAATAGTAGTGGGAATGTTATTCAGACCATTTATTATCAAATGGGTGGAAGCTATATGACACTTAAATGTCAAGCAAAGTCAAGTGGGAAGGAATATATGATGTACAAAATTCCTTTGAGATATGTTAGAAACAGAATGAATCAAGAATCTCTCAATGCCCTTAGCTCCGGCTCCTGCACCATCATCCTCGATGCCTGCATGGTGCTTCGAGTAAATGGCAAAAACAAGGGTGGCATGAATGATAATGGTCCTTCCTGGGGAAAGGTTTATACTACATATGCAGGTATATCCAAAGCGGCAAACTGGACGGACAGCGCACTCTCAGCACTGTATTCGTATTATGGCAAGACGGTGAGAGGACTGTTTCATACAATTGATGTCAGGAAGTCTACAGGCATAAGCAGTGTATCGGGGGAGGTACATACTGCTATGGTACATATGTGACAATCAGTGCAAGCAGTTCTGCCGGATATGATTTCACGAATTGGAACAATGATTCGTCAATGAGCTCATCATCATATGGTTTTTATGTGAATTCGGGTGGTACTTATACGGCATACGCAAGGGCAGGTACTATAGCTGTGAAATTCTGGCGGAATACGAGTGCGTCTGATTCAGAAAAGACCTCAAAGAGCTACACATATGGAGGCATCAATCGCTTTTCCGGCTGTGGGCTGGCAGATGGCCGGGTATCATATGAGTGGTTGGGGAAATAATTCGTATGATACGATTGCCGGATATCCGTTATTGTGTGGTGTGGCAAACAGCTGGATTGAGTCAAACAGACCGTCGAAAAATATATACGCAGTATGGCAGGAAAACGAGTATACCATAGAATATGACACCGGTGTATCTGCCACTGTGAAGTATAGTGATACGGTGACATTGCCAAGCCAGCATATGTGTATAGGCTGGATTTTAGGAGAAGAGTATCCTGATATAAAATATGCGCCGGGAGAGAGTATACAGGTAGCTGATTTATGCAGGATACTGGGGATAGAGTATACAGATAAGGCGGTAATACGTATGTATGCACTTTGGGAGCATGAGCCTACCATAGAGGCGGATGATATGTTCTTTTCGATAAAGCAGGCAAGGAATGGCGGTATAACAGAGCAGCTGATAGGAAGCCTTATATCTGCAACGGATGTGGAGGATGGTGATATTGCGTTTGGCGATAACGAGATAAATTATCTGAAAGTGAAAAATTTTGATGACCGTAAAATTGAAAGTGCACGTGACAAGGATATCATAGAGATAGTGCTTGAGGCAAAGGACAGCTATGGAAATATCACGCAAAAGACTATATCCATCACATTTACAGATACTCAGGTCAAGGAGAGAACCAAAGCCTTTGGAAAGATTAGATTCATAAGCGAAAAGTATTATGGCAAAAATAAAGCAGGAGGCCTCATGGAGAACTCCCGCTGGTTAAACGATCCTGAATTTAATTCTCTTCTTCGGCAGGCCTTGGCAATTTGATATAGACCTTTCAGATTCGGTTTTATCAACAGCCTCTATGATGGCACAAAGGATCGTGAGGATAAGCGTTCAAATTAATAGAAAGGTAGCAGGCGTATAGAATGAAAAATGTAGTACTTGGAGTAATAGGCTGTCTTATTGTATTGTATACAGCGATGCTTGGGCTTAGTGTATACAATATGACAGTCAGGGAGAACCAGATGGAAAAGAGTCTGTCATTAGCACTTTCTGGTGCTATGAACAGATATTACGAGCCAAATATGTATATCGTGGATAAAAAGCCCGTCAGCAGCTATGATGTGGAAAAAGCTGTCATAGAGGACATTAATGAGAGGCTTACAGCAGGCGGTACTGCAAGTGCCACAGTCTATGTATGTGATATGGAAAAGGGCATTATTTCAGCAGGAATAGAGGAGGAGTTCAAGCTTCCTACAGGTGTGACAAAGAAAATAAGCTGCAAAAAGACTATTGTAGCAGATCAGCCAATGGAGGATAACTAGCGTATGAAGAATGGTATTTGTATTACAGCAAAAATAAAGCAGGAGGCCTCATGGAGAACTCCCGCTGGTTAAACGATCCTGAATTTAATTCCCTTCTTCGGCAGGCCTTGGCAATTTGATATAGACCTTTTCGATTCGGTTTTATCAACAGCCTCTATGCGGAGAAGGATATTGTCATCAGTGATGATTATTTCATTTTTCAGGCAGGTGGTCAAGCTTTTCAAGGCAGTAGCCACCGATTGTGTCATAGTCGTCTGATTCGAGGTGCAGACCAAGCTCATCGCTTACATCCTCGAGATTTGCAGAGCCAAGAACTATGTATTCGTAGTCATTTATTCTTGTGATATCATCCTGCTCGTCAGAGTCGTATTCATCACGAATCTCACCGACTATCTCCTCTAAGAGATCCTCAAGTGTGATGAGTCCGGCTGTGACACCGTATTCATCTAAGACAATGGCAAGCGATATAGATGATTCGCGCATCTCGAGAAACAGATTCGCTGTATTCTTGTGCTCATATGTAAAGTAAGGCTCACGCATGATATTTCTGATGGAAAAATGCTCTTTATCCTCATCCTTAAGGAGCAGCAGATCCTTCACATTTACAATACCGATTACGTTGTCAGTGCTTTCGTCATACACAGGGAGTCTGGTGAATTTATCCTCTCTGAATATGGAAATTAAATCATCATAAGTAGAATCAACATTGACAAACGTCATATCAATACGCGGAACCATGACCTCCTTGGCCTCGGCATCTCCAAAATCGAATACATTGTGAATCATATCACGCTCTTCATCCTCGATGACACCGTCCTCCTGTCCCACATCAACGATTGTACGAAGCTCCTCCTCGGTCATGACGCGCTTGGCATCGCTCTGTCTTATTCCAAAGAGGAAAATGACTCCGAGTGAAAGCTTGTTGATGATAAATATTACAGGTGTCAGCACTACCATGAGCACTGATATAAAGCCTGCTATTGAGAGTGAAATCTTGTCAGCCTTTATGGTCGCAAGTGTCTTCGGAGAGACCTCTCCGAAGATCAGTATGAGGAATGTAAGTATTCCGGTTGCGACACCTGCTCCGACGTTGCCAAACAGCTTGATGGCAAGCGAGGTGGTGAGCGATGATGCTGAAAGATTTTCGATGTTGTTGCCGATAAGGATGGCTGAGAGCATCTTTGGAGAGTTCTCAGTCACCTTGAGCACCTTTTTGGCTTTTGTGTTGCCAGCCTCAGCCAGGGTTCTCATACGTATTTTGTTTACGGTAGTAAGAGCGGTCTCCGAAGATGAAAAAATGCGGAGAGTGCTAATAGTATTAATAAGAATATAATCTGCGATATGTCGTCAGCGTCCAAATATTTTACCTCGTAATATGAATTAATGAATGTGTTTATTTATCGTCTGTGCTGTAGTTAGGAGCCTCTTTGTGATATGGATATCATGAGGATGGCTCTCCTTGAGAGAAGCAGCAGTAATCTTGACAAACTGTCCGTTCTCCTTAAGATCTTCGATTGTCTTGCAACCGCAGTAGCCCATTCCTGAGCGGATACCACCAACAAGCTGGAATACTGTATCCTCAAGAGTTCCCTTGTAAGCTACGACCCTCAACTCCTTCGGAACGAGCTTCTTAGCGCCCTCCTGGAAGTAACGATCCTTGCTTCCGTTTTCCATAGCTGCGATAGATCCCATACCACGGTATACTTTGTATTTTCTTCCCCGATAAAGCTCGAAGGTTCCCGGAGCCTCATCACAGCCTGCGAACATTGAGCCCATCATACATACGTTGGCACCGGCTGCGAGAGCCTTTGTCATATCACCGAGTACTTGATACCACCATCTGCGATAACAGGAACTCCATACTCCTTAGCAACCTTGTAACAGTCCATGATAGCTGTAATCTGTGGTACACCGATACCGGCAACGACACGTGTGGTACAGATAGAACCAGGTCCGATACCAACCTTTACTGCATCTGCTCCGGCCTCGATAAGAGCCTTGGCAGCAGCACCTGTTGCGATATTTCCGGCGATTATCTGAAGATCCGGATAAGCAGCCTTAATCTTCTTGACAGCCTCAAGTATGTTCTTTGAATGTCCGTGAGCTGAGTCAACAACGATGACATCAACATGAGACTTAACAAGAGCATCAACACGCTCCATCATGTTGCCTGTGATACCTACTCCGGCACCGCAGAGGAGACGGCCCTGATCATCCTTTGCTGAAAGAGGATACTTAATCTGCTTCTCGATATCCTTTATAGTGATAAGTCCCTTGAGGTTGTAGTCCTTGTCTACGATAGGGAGCTTTTCCTTTCTTGCCTTTGCAAGAATCTTCTTTGCTTCATCGAGGGTGATGCCCTCGGAGCTGTAATGAGATTCTCAGAAGTCATAGACTCTGAAATCTTCTTTGTGAAGTCTGTCTCAAACTTCAGATCACGGTTTGTGATGATGCCGACAAGCTTGCCGTCCTTTGTGATTGGCACACCTGATATCTTGAACTTGGCCATAAGGTTGTCTGCATCCTGTAATGTATGGTCTGGAGAAAGATAGAACGGATCGGTAATAACGCCGTTTTCTGAACGCTTTACCTTATCGACTTCGTCTGCCTGTGCCTCAATAGACATATTTTTGTGGATGATTCCGATACCACCCTGTCTAGCCATTGCGATAGCCATTTTTGATTCTGTGACTGTATCCATTGCAGCACTCATCATAGGAATGTTAAGGACAATCTTCTTAGTAAGATGTGTCTGAAGCTCAATCATATTTGGTGTTACCTCAGAATATTGTGGAACTAAGAGAACGTCATCAAATGTAATTCCTTCGCCGATAATAGTACCCATTTTAAATTCCTCTCTTTCTTATGTTATTATACTGGTATACTTTATATACTAATGTAATTTGTATGATGATAGCAAATTAAAGAGTGGGTGTCAAGCAGTTATAAGCCCGATATGAAATTATTATATTATTTATTAGTAAAACTAATGTAAGTCTTTTGCAAATAAAGTAAAAATTATGTTATATTTTATATTAGGTGGCTTTAAGGCAATGTTTGCATGTTACGCTAAGGCGTGGACAGTAACGATTTTGTGCCACAATAAACTAAACCAGGGAGAAAAATATGGAATTTCGACCATGCATCGACATTCACAATGGAAAAGTAAAGCAGATTGTCGGTGGTTCATTAAAAGACAGGGGCGATTTTGCCAGTGAGAACTTCGTCTCAGAGCAGGACAGCCGGTTTTATGCAGATATGTATAGGAAATCGGGCATAAAGGGCGGTCATATTATTCTGCTCAATTCTGTGGACAGCGAGTATTATGAGGATACAAAGGAGCAGGCTGTTATGGCGCTTGAAGCGTATCCGCAGGGCTTACAGGTAGGTGGCGGCATCACCGCAGACAATGCGATGGAGTTTATAGATGCCGGTGCAGCAGCAGTTATTGTGACATCCTACGTATTTAAAGACGGCAGGATAAACTATGCAAATCTAAACAGGCTTAAAGATACTGTGGGCAGTGACAGGCTGGTGCTTGATCTGTCATGTCGCAAAAGGATGGACAGTATTATATAGTGACTGACCGCTGGCAAAACTTCACGGATGAGGCAGTGACCACAGAGCTTTGGATAAGCTATCCTCATATTGCTGCGAGTTTCTGGTACATGCAGTGGATGTTGAGGGCAGGGTGAACGGCATTGAAAAGGAGCTTGTCGCCATGCTTGGCAGCTGGGGAAGGATACCGGTCACATATGCAGGCGGTGTGTCATCCTTTGACGATTTAAAATGCATCAGGCAGCTTGGACAGAATCATCTGAATGTGACAATAGGCAGTGCTCTTGATTTGTTTGGCGGTGAGATGGAGTACGATAAGGTTATAGCTTTTTGCAATAATAAGGAGATTTAAAATGGCAAAATACAGTAAGAATGATATTATCCGCATAGTGGATGAGGAGGATATTGAGTTTATCCGTTTACAGTTTACGGATATCTTTGGAACATTAAAAAATGTGGCAATTACAGCCAGCCAGCTTGAGAAGGCACTCGACAACAAGTGTATGTTCGACGGCTCGTCAATAGAGGGCTTTGTGAGGATAGAGGAGTCAGATATGTATCTGCACCCGGATCTTGACACTTTTATGATTTTTCCATGGAGACCACAGCAGGGCAAGGTCGCACGAATCATCTGTGATGTCTATATGGCGGATGGTACACCGTTTGAGGGAGACCCGCGCTATATATTAAAGAAGCAGATTGAAAAGGCAAAGCAGATGGGCTATATATTTAATGTAGGTCCGGAGTGTGAGTTTTTCCTTTTCCACCTGGACGAGAACGGACAGCCTACAACCATCTCGCATGAGAGAGCAGGGTACTTTGACTTGGGACCAAATGATTTGGGAGAAAACGCAAGAAGAGACATGGTTCTAACTCTTGAGGATATGGATTTTGAGATAGAGGCATCACATCATGAGGTGGCACCTGCACAGCATGAGATTGATTTCAAGTATGAGGAGGCACTTCATACCGCCGACAATATCATGACCTTTAAGCTTGCTATAAAGACAATTGCAAAGAGGCACGGACTTTTTGCCAGCTTCATGCCAAAGCCAAAGCATGGTGTGAGCGGCTCGGGAATGCATATCAACATGTCACTTTCAAAGGATGGTGTCAATATATTTGACAATGAGGAGGATAAGCTTGGACTCAGCGAGGAGGCATACTACTTCATAGGCGGTATCATGAAGCATATGAAGGGCATGACGGTCATCACCAATCCAATCGTCAATTCATATAAGTGCTTTGTGCCGGGATATGAGGCACCGATTTATATCACCTGGTCAGCTACAAACAGAAGTCCGCTTATCAGAATCCCTGCAGCAAGAGGTGAGGGAAGGAGAGTGGAGCTTAGACACCCTGATCCTTCAGCAAATCCGTATCTGGTTCTGGCACTGTGCCTGGCAGCAGGAATTGACGGCATAAAGAACAAGGTACAGCCGGATGCGGAGCTTCGTGAGAATGTATTTGAGCTCACAGAACAGGAAAAAAGAGACTAGGAATTGAATCACTTCCTGCTGATTTACATGAGGCGGTTGAGTGCCTTAAGTCAGATGATTTTATCCGCGAGATACTCGGAGAGCATATCTACAACAAGTATATAGAGGCAAAAGAGGCAGAGTGGAACGATTACAGAGCTGCGGTTACCCAATGGGAAATAGATGAATATCTGTACAAATTTTAAAGGATGTAACAAACCGTGAATAATATTGTTATAGCATTTCCTAAAAGGAAGTAGCCAATTCAATCAAAAAAATATTAGCGCAGAGCGGTTATACAGTCACGGCGGTTGCAAATACAGGAGCTTCAGCACTTTCAAGCATGAACGGACTGAATATGGGAATCATCATATGCGGATACAGATTTTCAGACATGATGTACAGTGAGATATACGAGTATATGCCTAAGGAGTTTCAGATGCTTCTCATAGCGTCGGCAGCGGGTATCATGGAAAAAAATGTGGATAATCTGATGTCATTATCCATGCCACTAAAAGTGCATGAGCTTTTGCAGACTGTTGAGATGATGGATTACACGATAACGCGCCGCAGGAAAAAGCTCAGGCAAAGACCTAAAGTACGTTCAAAGGAGGATCAGGAGATGCTAAGCAGTGCAAAGGCTGTACTGATGGAACGAAATGGATTCTCAGAGGAGGAAGCACACCGGTATATCCAGAAGCGAAGCATGGATAACGGCACCGGTCTTGTGGAAACAGCACAGATGATACTAAGCCTTATGACTGATGTGTAGTATGCGCTTTATGAAGCCAGACAGAAGAGCGTATGATAGTAGCTGCAAAGGCTTGAACAGTTACTATAAAAATAATGATAAAAAATATATTTACACTTGCATGGTAAAGTGATAAATTAGACTTATTGTAAAGTAACAAAGGAGAGATAAACATGTTTCAGATTAATGATAACTTTCAGAAATTACCGGGAAGCTACCTTTTCAGCACAATAGCTAAAAAGGTTGCAGCTTATCAGGAGGCAAATCGGATAAAGAGATAATAAGTCTTGGAATCGGCGATGTAACACAGCCGCTTGCACCTGCTATCATCGATGCACTGCACAAGGCTGTTGATGAGATGGGAAATGCAGCTACATTCCACGGATACGCACCTGACCTCGGATATGAGTTCCTCAGAAAAGCAATTTCAGACAACGACTACAAGGCAAGAGGATGCGATATCTCAGCAGATGAGATTTTTGTTTCAGACGGAGCAAAGAGTGATTCAGCCAACATCCAGGAGCTTTTCTCAGCAAACAGCCGCATCGCTGTTACAGATCCTGTTTACCCTGTATATGTTGATTCCAATGTCATGGCAGGAAGAACAGGCACATATGATGCTCAGAAAGAGACCTGGAGCAATGTGATCTATATGCCGTCAACAGAAGATAACGGTTTTGTTCGAGCTTCAAAGGAAGTACCGGATATGATTTATCTGTGTCTGCCAAACAACCCAACAGGAACAACTCTCAAAAGGAGCAGTTACAGGTATGGGTTGATTATGCAAACAAGAATGGTTCAGTCATCATCTTTGATGCAGCCTACGAGGCATATATCAGCGAAGCAGATGTGCCACATTCAATCTATGAGTGTAACGGTGCAAAGACATGTGCCATCGAGCTTAGAAGCTTCTCAAAGAACGCCGGCTTTACAGGCGTGCGTCTTGGCTTCACAGTAGTACCTAAGGAGCTTAAGTGTGGTGATGTATCACTTCATGCTATGTGGGCACGCCGTCACGGAACCAAGTTCAACGGTGCACCATACATCGTGCAGAGAGCAGGCGAGGCAGTTTACTCAGATGCCGGAAAAGCACAGCTTAAGGATCAGGTAGCATACTACATGAACAATGCAAAGACAATAAAGACAGGTCTTGCAGAGGCTGGCTTTACAGTATACGGCGGAGTAAATGCACCATACATCTGGCTCAAGACACCTGATCACATGACATCATGGGAGTTCTTCGATTATCTGCTTGAGAATGCCAACGTGGTAGGTACACCTGGCTCAGGCTTTGGACCAAGCGGAGAGGGCTACTTCAGATTGACTGCTTTCGGAAACTATGAGAACACAGTAAAGGCACTTGAGAGAATTAAGGCACTGTAAAATAAATCAGTCAAATAAAAATACCGTCGGGAGATGTTCCCTGACGGTATTTTTGTCTTCGCCTAGCGGCGCACGTTTCTAACGGGTTAAAGTCCCGAATCCGCCCGGTAGTGGGAAGGATATAGCCAAAAGCAAGGGTGTCCATCGTGAGATGGAATCTGAAGGAAACTGGATGTGAGGAATATACTAACTCACGGGCAAATCTCTGGTCTGACGAACAGAAATCTCATATGAGGTCATGCATGTGGGTAAGGCAGCAAGCCATGTTGAAGCCCGATAACTACACGGAATCATGCATGATAAATGAGGCAGATGGATGGAGAGGAAGAAACGTGTGGTACCTAGGGAGGTCTGTGCGGTATGCCTTGAAAGAGGTAACCATTGCATAAAGCAATGCTGAACGCACAGAAGTCAGCAGAGGTCATAGTAGCCGAGAGGTGAAGGACCGAATCAGTAGGAGTCTTGAGTATGACCGAGAAAGGAGGAATGACCGTCTATGACAGAAAACATTGAAAACAATGGCTGTTCGCAAAGAGATAATGCGGAACATGAAGGGTATGTGAAAGCGTCTAGGTCATTCAATCGGATATGGAAAGAAAGAGACAGTGCACAGCCGAGACTTTTGGAAACGATACTGTATAAAGACAACTTTAACAGAGCGTATAAGAGAGTTAAGGCAAACAAGGGAGCGCCGGGAATTGATGGCATGACCATTGAAGAGGCTCTTCCGTATCTAAAGGAACATCAACAAGAGATAACTGACCGCATTTATCGTGGAAAGTATACTCCGTCTCCAGTAAGACGAGTTGAAATTCCCAAACCAGATGGTGGTGTGCGAAAGCTTGGCATACCAACAGTGATAGACCGTACACTTCAACAGGCAATAACCCAACAGTTAGTGCCAATCTATGAACCGCTGTTTGCAGATGGTAGCTATGGCTATCGTCCGAACAGAAGTGCAAAAGATGCAATACTTAAGGTTAAGGAGTATGCAGAACAAGGCTATACATTCGCTGTAGTCCTTGACTTGTCAAAGTACTTCGATACTCTTAATCACGAAATTCTCATCAATCTTCTCCGAAAGAATGTAAAAGATGAACGTGTAGTACAGTTGATAAAGCGCTATCTGAAAAGCGGTGTAATGGAAAACGGAGTGGTCATTGACACAGAGGAAGGCTCACCACAAGGTGGAAATCTATCGCCATTGCTGGCAAACATCTACCTCAATGAGTTCGACCAGGAATACGAAAAGAGGTGTTCCATGCATAAGATATGCAGATGACATCGTGCTTCTTGCAAAGAGCAAGCGAGCATCAGAGAGACTCTTGGAAAGCAGTACAAAATATCTTGAGGAGAGGCTGAAACTTACAGTCAACCGAGAAAAGAGCCGTACAGTCAGCGTGTTTGCAATCCGAAATTTTAAATTCCTTGGCTTTGCATTGGGAAGGAACGGAAAAGGCATATATGTCCGAGTTCATCCGAAGTCATGGAAGAAGTTTAAGTCCAGACTGAAGGAGTTATCTTCCCGTAAGCGATGTCAGTCAATCAAGCCAAGCCTTGAGAAAATCAAAGTATATGCAAGAGGATGGCTTAACTACTACGGAATTGCAAGCATGAAGAACAACATAGATGACATCAACGGATGGCTCTATCACAGAATACGCATGTGCATATGGAAACAATGGAAGAAACCAAGGACGAAGGTACGTAACCTTATCAAGATGGGAGTACCCAAAGACTTGGCAATGCAAGCGGGTAATACCCGACGGGGACATTGGTTCGCAACGCATACAGTTGCAGTAAACATGGCAATGACAAAAGAAAGACTGATAAACAGCGGCTTTTATGATTTAGCCACAGCCTATCAGTCAGTGCACGTCAACTATTGAAAGCGCCGTATACCGAACGGTACGTACGGTGCTGTGAGAGGACAGCGGTTAGCCACCGCCTCCTACTCGATTGAAATTTACATAAAGTGTAATTACTGTATACTTTTCAGCAACAAAAACTTTATGTGAAAAGCATGATTTAGTTCTTCTTGAAACCGGCTCTCTTACGAAGAGTAGGGTCAAGAATCTTCTTTCTGATTCGAAGGCTCTCGTGTTACCTCAAGAAGCTCATCTGTATCAATAAAGTCGATAGCCTGCTCAAGGCTTAATACTCTAGGTGGTACGAGTGTGAGTGCCTCATCTGCTGATGAAGAACGTGTATTTGTAAGATGCTTCTTCTTACATACGTTGAGCTCGATGTCCTCGGCCTTTGAACACTGTCCGATAACCATTCCGGAGTAAACCTTGGCACCCGGTCCGATAAAGAGTGTTCCTCTCTCCTGTGCAGAGAAGAGTCCGTATGTTACAGCCTCATGACTCAAAGGCAATGAGTGAACCTGTTGCACGGTATGCAATCTCACCCTTGTATGGCTCGTAGCCGTCAAACATGGTGTTTAAGATTCCGTTACCCTTTGTATCGGTCATGAACTCACCACGGTATCCGATAAGTCCTCGTGCTGGGATATTGAATTCAAGTCTGGTGTAGCCTCCAGCAATAGAACCCATATTTCTAAGCTCACCTTTGCGCTGCTGAAGCTTTGAGATGACAGCTCCTGTAAACTCATCAGGCACATCGATGTAAGCAAGCTCCATTGGCTCAAGCTTCTTGCCGTTTTCGTCATACTTGTAGAGCACCTCTGCCTTACTTACAGCGAACTCATAACCCTCACGGCGCATGTTCTCGATAAGCACTGAAAGGTGAAGCTCTCCACGTCCGAAACCTTGAAGGAATCGGTGAGTCGGTATCCTCGACACGCAGTGAAACATCAGTGTTGAGCTCGCGAAGGAGTCTGTCACGGATGTGACGGCTTGTGACAAATTTACCTTCCTGTCCTGCAAGAGGACTGTCGTTTACAAGGAAGTTCATAGAGATTCTAGGCTCTGAAATCTTCTGGAAAGGAATAGCCTCCGGTGCTTCCGGTGAGCAGATTGTATCTCCGATGTTGATATCTGCGATACGAGATTGCTACAATCGAACCGATGTTAGCCTCGGCTACATCTACCTTGTCGAGTCCGTCAAACTCGTAAAGTTTGCTGATACGGACCTTCTCAAGCTTGTCGGTCGTGGTGGTTTACAACGACAGCCTCCTGATTGACCTTGATTTTACCGTTATCCACTTTACCGATTCCGATACGTCCTACATACTCGTTGTAGTCGATTGTACTGATAAGAAGCTGTGTGTTGGCATCAGGATCACCTGTTGGAGCAGGGATGTAGTTTACGATTGTTTCGAAGAGAGGAGTCATATCCTTTCTCTCGTCGTTCAAGTCCTTCATGGCATAGCCGTCTCTGGCTGATGCAAAAACGAATGGGCAGTCAAGCTGCTCCTCAGAAGCATCGAGATCCATGAAGAGCTCTAATACCTCATCGATGACCTCATTAGGACGTGCCTCGGACGGTCAATCTTGTTGACGCAGACAATGATAGGCAGCTTGAGTGCAAGAGCCTTCATAACTACGAACTTGGTCTGTGGCATAACACCTTCGAAGGCATCAACCACGAGGATAACTCCGTTTACCATCTTAAGAACACGCTCTACCTCACCGCCGAAGTCAGCATGACCGGGAGTGTCGATGATGTTGATTTTGATGTCCTTATACTGAATAGCTGTGTTTTTGGAGAGGATTGTGATACCTCTTTCACGCTCGATGTCGTTTGAGTCCATTACTCGATCCTGAACTTCCTGATTGTCACGGAACACACCGCTTTGCTTAAGAAGCTCATCTACAAGTGTTGTTTTACCATGATCAACGTGGGCAATAATTGCTATATTACGAATATCGTCTCTTGTTGTTTTCATATTTTCCTTCTTTCTTTAATAAATAAAGCTAAGTTTGCAACTAACTTATTCTATCATAATTTTTCCAATGTGCAAGTTTTCATTGAAAGTTTTTATAAAATTAAGTGAAATGTTATTGGATTTGTCGACATTATTTGAGAAAATATACTTTGTGGAAATGTTAAAAATAGCTGGAAAAACATTTTACAAAAGGAAGGGAGACAAAAATTCATGGCAGATAAAATGTTTGAAAACAACCAGGTATCAATAATCGGAGAAATCGTTTCAGATTTTCAGTTTAGTCACGAGGTGTATGGTGAGGGCTTCTATATGATGGAGGTTTCGGTCAGAAGGCTTTCAGATTGCATGGACTATATTCCGGTGATGGTGTCAGAGAGGCTTATCAATGTGGAGGGTGACTACATAGGCAAAAGCGTATATATAGGCGGGCAGTTCCGCTCATTCAACAGGCATGAGGAGAAGAAGAACAGGCTGGTGCTGTCTGTTTTTGCAAGAGAGCTTGAGGTATTGGACAGTGATTATGATGAGGATGCAGCCAATCAGATTTTCCTTGACGGCTATATCTGCAAGGAGGCTATATACAGGAAAACACCGCTTGGACGAGAAATTGCGGACCTGCTTCTGGCGGTGAACCGCTCATATGGCAAGTCAGACTATATTCCATGTATCTGTTGGGGAAGAAATGCCAGATTTGCGTCGACCTTTGAGGTGGGTACACATGTGCAGATATGGGGCAGAATCCAGAGCAGAGACTATGTGAAAAAGCTCAGTGAGACACAGGTGGAGCAGCGCACGGCGTATGAGGTTTCTGTGAGCAAGATTGAGGCATAGTATTTTAAATGGACAGTAACTACGGATTTGTGATTTTCCCGAAAATTTGCAATAATAGTCAGATTGTGGTATTTTACTAGATATTATTGGTTAATGCTTGTAATTGTTGACGTTTACATCAGGTGTAAACTGTAATGATTATATATCAGGCAGAAAAGCTATGTGTATGGAGGCATGATTATTATGGAAAACGGTGCAGTACAGATTTATTATGGCGAGGGACATGGCAAGACAAATGTCGCTATAGGAAGTGCAATATGTGCTGCCTGTGATGGTAAACAGGCTGTCGTTATTCAGTTCCTAAAGGGTAAAAGGAGCCGGAATTTTAAAAAGCTTGAGCCGGAGGTGAAATTCTTTAATTTTTCAAGAGCCGGAATACTATTTGAGCAGCTTGATGAGGAGAGTAAGCAGGAAGAAATCATGAATATCAAGAATGGCTTCAACTATGCAAAGAAGGTTATATCAACAGGTGCTGACATGGTTGTTGTGCTTGATGAGATGCTGGGGCTTTTGGATTTGCATCTGATTTCAAAGGAGGAGCTGTCGGATATGCTTGCTTCAAGGCCTGATGATGTGACCGTGATTATGACAGGCAGAGTACTTGACGATGGAATAAGGAAATGGCAGATGAGATTTATAATATCGCGTCGGAAAAATAATAAGAAATATTGTCATGTGAGTTGACAATGCACAGGCGTGGTGATATTATTAGTGCAAGTGTGAGGCAGTTATATCATCTGCTGTATACGAATAATTTGATTAACAGATAGAGGTCGCGCGACTTATGAGTAGCTTTCCGGATGCCGCAGGGGCAGTTGATGGGAGATGAAAGGAATAGCGCCGAAGGGATTTATCATCTGCGGATATATCTCTGGGCATATGGCGAACAGCCTTATGACTGTCATCAGATTTGATGGGGAGCTATCGTGATTCATGAAGAATTGGGACCGGCTCTAAGGAGCCGGTTTTTTAGCGCTTAGAGGCAGACAGCGGCATACTTATACGTTAAGAGAATCAAATACCGAATAAAGAAAAGCAAGAAGGAGATAAAATCATGGCAATTTTCAAAGGAGCAGGAGTAGCAATTGTTACACCTATGTACGATAACGAGGAGGTTAATTACGACAAGCTCGAGGAGCTTATCAATATGCAGATTGATAATGGCACAGATGCTATTATCATTGCAGGCACCACGGGCGAGAGCCCATGTCTGTCAATGGAGGAGCATGCAAAGGTTATAAAGGCTGCCGTAGAGTTTACAAAGCATCGTGTACCTGTAGTAGCAGGCACAGGCTCTAACTGCACAAAGACAGCTATGCAGCTTTCAAAGGAGGCTGAGGAGTTTGGTGCAGACGGACTGCTCGTTGTCACACCATACTACAACAAGGCTACTCAGGCAGGTCTTGTGAGCCACTATTCGCAGATTGCAGACAGCACAAAGTGTCCTATTATCGTATACAACGTACCGGGACGTACAGGCTGCAACGTGCTTCCGGAGACTATGGCAGAGCTCTTTAAGACAAAGGAAAATATCGTGGGACTCAAGGAAGCTACAGGAAATCTGGCACAGGCTTCAAAGACAATGTATCTGACAGACGGAAAGCTTGATATGTACTCAGGCGAGGATGGTCTCGTAGTGCCTCTTATGTCTATCGGAGCAATCGGTGTAATCTCAGTATGGAGCAATGTAGCCCCTGCAAAGGTACACAATATGTGTGACAGCTTCTTCAAGGGCGATTTACAGACAGCCTTAGAGCTTCAGAGAGAGGCTCTTCCACTTGTGGACGCACTCTTCTCAGAGGTAAATCCAATTCCTGTAAAGAAGGCTATGAACCTGATGGGTATGAATGTCGGACCTCTTAGAAGCCCTATGTGCGAGATGGGTGAGGATAATGCAAGGAAGCTTGCTGAGGTCATGAAGGCTTATGGCTTAAAGCTTGCATAGTACAACGAGAAAGGATACGATAAAATGACAAAGGTAATTATGAATGGCTGCAACGGCAAAATGGGACAGACTATCACAGAAATCTGTAAGGCTGATGCGGATATCGAGATTGTAGCCGGTATTGATTTATATGATGGAATAGACAATGACTATCCTGTTTTTCGAGCATCGACAAATGTGATGTGGAAGCTGATGTGGTCATAGATTTTTCCAATGCCAAGGCTGTTGACGGAGTACTGGACTATTGCGTGGACAAGCAGGTTCCGGTTGTTTTATGCACTACCGGTCTTAGTGATGAGCAGCTTGCAAAGGTTGAGGAGTGCTACAAGAAGGTGGCAGTGCTCAAGTCTGCAAACATGTCACTTGGCATAAACACTCTTATGGCTCTTCTCAAAAAGGCTGCACAGGTTTTCGCACCGGCAGGCTTTGACATGGAGATAGTTGAGAAGCATCACAATTTAAAGCTTGATGCACCTTCGTACTGCGCTTGCACTTGCTGATTCCATCAACGAGGCTATGGATAACGAGTATCACTATGTTTACGACCGCAGCCAGCGCAGAGAGAAGCGCGATCCTAAGGAAATTGGTATTTCTGCTGTCAGAGGAGGAAGCATCGTCGGTGAGCACGAGGTACTTTTCTGTGGACAGGATGAGGTGATTGAGTTTAAGCATACTGCTTACTCTAAGGCTGTTTTTGCGAAGGGTGCTGTTGAGGCTGCCAAATTCCTTAAGGGAAAGGGTGCAGGTCACTACGATATGGCGGATGTTATTGCAGCTAAGTAGATTGAGTGAATTGCTTCATTGTGGCAATAGGTCGGGCGTAAGCTCCGGGCACCGGGGGCGCACGCACTCTCCCGGGGCGCTACGCTACGTGGCTAAGATTCTGTACGAAATTATGCTTGATGGGTTTCTATGCTTGACGAAACCGTCGAAACGCGCCGTCCGTGGCGCGGTTCTCCTCACCCTGCGTCCATGCAGGGGTGTTTCTGCGTTCATGGGCATAATTTCTACAGTATCTAAGCCACTTCGCTATTCGCGCCTCGGGAGTGCGTACCGACGTTGTGGCGGGATAATGAGTGCTACGGTAACACCTCGGGGCTCGGTGTTACCGGGATTGTGTTTGATGGTTACTGTTCACACCTGACAGTGTGACCAGCAGCGCTTGATGTACGAATATGAGTACACTTGCGGATTTTGCTTGATTTATTGGGGAGTGCGTATTAAATATAATGACTATTCAGAACCACTGAGAACAAAAAAAGCTGATGCGTCATGCTTGCATGTAAGCAGCAGATTTTCTTGTTTTGGATAGTTACATTGTTATTGGATTTAATTTTAAAACACAACAGGGAGCTGGTGTTTAGCCGGCTGAGAGTAGACTGGTAGTGTCTTGACCCATAACCTGATTTGGATAATGCCAACGTAGGATAATATCGCACGATTTTTAGGCGGATATACTCATTGGCGGTATATCCGCTTTTTGAATGTGTGGGTGATTATGAATAGTTGTAAAGAGATACAGATGAATAATTTTATAGAAAAGCTTAAGTCACGCAGTCCTTTGATTCACAACATCACAAATATGGTTACTATCAATGATGTGGCCAATATTGAGCTGGCATGTGGGGCCAGGCCTATTATGGCTATGGCACCGCAGAGATGGATGATGTCACGGGTATCTGCGATGGGCTGAACCTGAATATAGGCACTCCCTCTGAGGAGCGCTTTGAGGCGATGCGCATTGCTGCGAGGATGGCAGCGAAAAGAACATTCCTATTGTGCTTGATCTGGTTGGTGTGGGCGTGAGCCGCTTCAGGATGGATTTTGTGATGAGCCTGCTTGACGAGGTGCATGTGGATGTGATTAAGGGCAATTTGTCTGAGGTCAAGGCTGTTATGGAGCATGGCAGGTGCGATGGCGGCGTGGAAGTGACCGATACGGCAGCTGAGTCTGATGCAAAGGCGCTTGCGTGCAGGGCGGCCCTGCAATATGGCTGTATCTGTGTGATTACAGGTGAGACCGATTATGTGGCAGAATTATGTGATGAAGCTGATTGCTATGACAATAATGAAAGAAGTCTGATGAGTACTGATGCGATGGGGACCGGTGTGATAGATAATTGTGTAGTGAATGCTGTTGCGTCGGATGCTGACGGATACACGCATAATTACAGGGTAGGAAGCATCACAGGCGGCCATTTTATGATGAAGAGGGTGACAGGCACCGGATGTATGCTTCAGGGCTCATTTGTGCGTTTGTTGCGGCTGATTGCGATGATAAATACGGTGCAGTCACGGCAGCACTTAGCTGCATGAAGAGTGCAGGCGGGCTTGCTGCCTCTGATATGGCAGAGCACGGCAGAGAGACAAACAGCTGTTATTTCATTAAGCCCGGAAATGCTGCATACCGGGACAGGCTGATTGATGCAGTATATCATATATGCGATGGTGATTATGAACTGATGTGAATATCGCTGTATGACAGACAATTGGTATGCAGGTCATGAGTCTTATATTTGGAAAACAACAGGATAAGAGGTAAAAGGTATATATGAACAAAACTGATTTAAAGCTCTACGCTATAACAGACAGGCAGTGGCTGCATGGAGCGAGGCTTTCTGAGCATGTGAAGCTTGCAATAGAGGGCGGTGCCACTATGATTCAGATCCGTGACAAGGATATTCTGAGTACGGATTCTGATGCAGGGCTTAAGGATGAGTATAATGAGGCTCTTGAGATAAAGAGAATCTGTCATGAGCACAAGGTGCCGCTCATCATCAATGATAACGTGCAGTTTGCAATTGATATAGATGCCGACGGAGTACATCTGGGTCGGATGACATGAATCCGGCAGAGGCCAGGAAGCTTCTTGGAACTGACAAGATAATAGGAGTTACGGCAAAGACCGTGGAGCAGGCAAAGAAAGCAGAAGCTGATGGCGCGGACTATCTGGGAAGCGGAGCCGTGTTTGGCTCTACCACAAAGCTCAATGCAAAGCCTATGACAAAGGAGCTTCTGCGTGAAATCACGGAGGCTGTCGATATACCGGTTGTTGCAATCGGAGGCATAAATGCAGACAATGCGGTCACGCTAAAGGGCACAGGGATTGCAGGAATCGCAGTGGTAGGAGCGATATTTGCAAGCGCAGATATAAGGGCTGCAGCCAGGGAACCCGCAGAAATATGCGACAAAATTCTGTAATCACAGTATGACATACTGCTATAACTACAGTAATTAAACAATATTTTGAAGATACTGAACAGTTACGAGAAGTGACAACATTCAGTAGAAAGGAGCGTAAATATGCATACAGCACTTACAATTGCGGGAAGCGATTCAAGCGGTGGCGCAGGCGTGCAGGCCGATTTAAAGACCATGCTTGCAAACGGTGTGTTTGGCGAGAGTGTAATCACGGCACTCACGGCACAAAACACCATGGGAGTTGATGCGGTGATGAATGTACCGGCTGATTTTATCGAGGCACAGATGAAGGCTGTTTTACGGATATTTTCCGGATGCGGTGAAAATCGGTATGACATCATCGGTAGATACAATTGAGGCGATTGCCGCAGGTCTTGTAAAATATAAGGCAAAAACATAGTTCTGGACCCGGTGATGGTCGCTACAAGCGGAAGCAGGCTGCTTGAAGAAAATGCAGCAAACACTCTGATGGATAAGCTTTTTCCACTGGCTGACATCATCACGCCAAATATCCCTGAGCTTGAGGTGATATCAGGCAGACAGATTGAAAGCACAGATGACATCATAGAGGCATCAAAGGCTGTTTATGATAAATACGGCTGTCCGGTTTTGAGCAAGGGTGGCCATTTCACAGACACAGCATGTGTGTGTGACTATTTGTGGGATGGAAAGCAGATTATCACCTTTGAGACAAAGAGAGTGGATAATCCAAACTCACATGGCACAGGCTGCACGCTTTCTTCAGCGATAGCCAGTGGTCTGGCAAAGGGACAGCCGCTCGAGCAGGCTGTGGATAACGGCAAGCGATATGTCACGGCATGTTTAAAAGCCATGCTTGATCTGGGACACGGCAGTGGACCTATGAATCATGGAGCGTTAATCTTGAAATAATTACTAATTAATAATACAAATAACAATAAGAACAGGAGAGTACAATGAGTAATTACACAACACAGATGGATGCCGCAAGAAAGGGCATCGTAACACGAAATTGAAAAGGTAGCAAAGAAAGAGAAGATGGATGTAGACAAGCTGATGGAGCTTGTTGCAAGCGGAAAGGTAGCTATTCCTGCTAACAAGCATCACAAGTCACTTGATGCAGAGGGTGTTGGAAGCATGCTTCGCACAAAAATCAATGTAAACCTCGGTGTGTCAAGAGACTGCAAGGACTATGATGTGGAGATGCAGAAGGTCATGAGTGCTGTAAAGCTTGGAGCAGAGGCTATCATGGATCTTTCAAGCCATGGCAATACACAGCCATTCAGACAGAAGCTTACAAGCGAATGTCCTGCAATGATAGGAACAGTGCCTGTTTATGACAGTGTTATCCACTATCAGCGTGATCTTGCAACACTTACAGCACAGGATTTTATCGATGTAGTAAGACTCCATGCACAGGATGGTGTTGACTTTGTAACTCTTCACTGTGGAATCACAAGAAAAACGATAGACCAGATTAAAAAGCATAAGCGTAAGATGAATATCGTAAGCCGTGGAGGCAGCCTTGTATTTGCATGGATGTGCATGACAGGAGAGGAAAATCCGTTCTACGAGCACTATGATGAGATACTTGAAATCTGTGAGGAGCACGATGTGACCATCTCGCTTGGAGATGCCTGCAGACCGGGATGCCTGGCAGATGCAACAGATGTATGCCAGATAGAGGAGCTTGTAAGACTTGGAGAGCTCACAAAGCGTGCATGGGATCACAACGTACAGGTTATGGTTGAGGGACCGGGACATGTGCCGCTTGATCGTAGCAGCAAACATGAAGGTACAGCAGTCAATCTGTATGGGAGCACCATTTTATGTACTTGGACCTCTCGTAACAGATATCGCACCGGGCTATGACCACATCACAGCAGCAATCGGTGGAGCAGTGGCAGCAATGAACGGCGCTGCTTTCCTCTGCTACGTGACACCGGCAGAGCATCTGGCTCTTCCAAATGTGGAGGATACAAAGCAGGGAATTATTGCGTCAAAGATTGCGGCTCATGCAGCTGATATTGCAAAGCGAATACCGGGAGCCAGAGATATAGATGATAAGATGGCAGATGCCAGACGTGTGCTCGACTGGGATGCACAGTTTGCATGTGCGCTTGATCCGGAGACAGCTAAGGCTATCAGGGATGACCGTCTGCCTGAGGATGACCACAGCGAGGCATGCAGTATGTGCGGTAAATTCTGTGCTGTGCGAAGCATGAACAAGGCACTCGCAGGAGAGTATATTGATATACTTTAAGTTTAAGGTGAGGCAGTAATGGAAAGTAAAAAGAACATTAAAAAATCAACTATTTCAATCAGAAAGCTTGCCATGGCAGGAGTGCTTGTGGCAGTTGCTGTAGCAGGAAGCTTAATAAGCTTCCCTGTTGCCGGCAGCAAATGTGCACCTGTACAGCACATGGTAAATATATGCGCAGCAGTATTTTTAGGACCTGCATGGGGTGTCGGTGTGGCATTTTGTGCGAGTATTATCGAACCTGACAGGACTTGGAAGCCTCATGGCATTCCCTGGAAGCATGGTAGGTGCTCTGTGCTGTGGACTGATGTACAGATTCAGCAAAAATCATACCGACATGTATTGCAGAGGCGCTTGGCACAGGCATACTCGGAGGCCTGGCAGCGTATCCTCTTGCAAAATACGTGATGCTTATTCAGCCGGAAGGTATGTTTATATACATAGTGCCATTCCTTATTTCTACAGTGGCCGGAAGCATAGTGGCAGCAATTGTCATGCTGATTTTAAAGAAAAATGGCGCACTGACAGTATTTAAGGAAAATCTTGAGTAATATCCAGGGCTATGGCTTTATAAGAAGCTTCATGAGCTCATCCTGACAGATAGGCTTAGAGTAGTGATAGCCCTGAAAACAGGTGACGTCGAACTGCCTGAGATAGCTCTCAAGGCTATCATTTTCTATGCCTTCAATACATATCCTTAAGTCTGCGGCATTGGCAAAATTAATCATTCCGATTACAAGTGCCTGCTTCTTTTTCTCCTCGAGAATGTCTTTAACAAAGAACATATCTATCTTGACACCCTCTACAGGAAGCTCAAGCATCATCTGAGATGAAGAGCTTCCTGTGCCATAGTCATCCATAGTGATGTGGATTCCGGCTTCCCTGAATGCAGTGACGGTTCTCTTTATCATAGATATAGGCAGATCTCTGCATCGCTCTGTAATCTCTATCCATAGCTGTGAAGGTGGAAAATCATACTCTTTAAGAATTGCCAGAGTATCTTCCACAAAACATTCCTTTCAAGCTGCTCTGAGGATGCATTTACATTGATGAAAATGCCCGGTTTTATCTTTGCAAATTCACTGGCTGCGCTTATTGCAGTTCTCATGATATAATTTCCGAGCTCATACATAGCAGGGGTATCCTCAAGCAAGTCGATAAACAGTCCGGGTGGCACCGTGCCAAAAGGCTCCTTTTTCCAACGCACCAGAGCCTCAGCACCCATTATTTCACCATTGCAAGCCTTTACAATTGGCTGAAACTCTACAAAAAGCCATCACAGCTATTGATAACCGACTGATGAATGATTTTCATGATATCTATATGCGAGCTGCCATTGAACCTGACCATATCATTGAAAAATAACAAATCAAGGCTGTGAAGCTCCTTCGCGCGGTCTAGAGTGTACTCCACCTTGCTGATGACAGTTGAGGTATCACCATCATAATCCTTGAGAATCAGACACGCAGCATATATATCAAACTCAAATTTAAAGCATTTAAAGAAATACATGGACTTTATTGTATCGGCAATTTTCTGATAGAAGGCCTCGGCCAAGGCACGGTCTGCTTCCTTTACCACAAATACAAACTTGCAATTATTCATATAGTAGGTAGCGGTGCTGCCATCCATCATGTAGATGAACTTGAGCGCAAGCTCACGCTGGATTGCAGTGTTGAAATTGGAACCATACAGTATATTGAACTCATCTATATGACCTATCTCCACCTCGATTATGGCTACAGACCTGTTTTCCATGATATAGCCGTTGATGTCTCTTTCAAACTTTGACTGACCATAAAGATATGTATATGGGTCGATATCCGGAAGGGTATTTTCGTTTCTGAGCACGAGGACATGGTAGCGGTGTCTGTCATCACCGGTAAAAATATCAGAATAAAATCCCATCATATATTCTTTGGTATGCTTTCCCATGCGGACATAAAATATATCATCCGGTTTTTCACCATTTAAGCGATAGCGGATTTCCTGCTTATATTCCGGCAGGTCAACGTCGTTGACACAAGAGCTCAGCTGTTCAAAGAAGCAGGTATGCTCGCCGGCTTCAAAGCCGAAAAAATCAGCTGTCTTGTACGGTACGTAAGATAAGTCATTATCCAGGTCGGTGATGATAGGATATATCCCGTCTGATAATTCTGAAATTTTATCAATAAATTCCTTGTATATCGTGTTTTCTATCATAAATTAAAACTCCATATGTGTATAATGCACAAAATTCTTTTATTATTATAGCATATGTATGCATTATATACAATAAGTTAGTTGGACTCTGAAAATGATATTTAGGTATGAAGCATTAATATAAATTAATGATTTTAATGTGTCATTTATATATTTGAAGGTATACTGATGACTGAAATATACCATCAGCTGCTTCAAATGCAACGTCACCATCATATTTGCCGGCAACAGAGCGGATGGATGACAGACCTATACCATAGTCGTCCCTCTTAGAAGAACGGTATTTTCCGTTTTGGATGGTAACATGTCCGTCAAAGCTGTTGTCCATAGTAATAATAAGTGTCTTATAGTGTACGTGGGCATGCAGTCGGATAAAACGTGATGGTGTTTCGTCTGAAGAATCCAGAGTATCCATGCGTCTGCAGGCTTCTATAGCGTTTTCTATCAGATTTCCAAATACCAGACACAGGTCATTGTCCAAGGCCGCATCATCGGTTTCCGGAACAATAAGCTTTGTCTCAAGAGCGATATTTTCATTTCTGCATATGGCACTATAGTATGACAGAATGGAATTGACTACCCTGTTTTCGCAATAGCTTACAGGCGCAGATGGTATGCTGTGGATCAGGGAATCCAGGTATTCATTCAGCTGTTTATTTTCAGTGTTTGCGAGGCCTTTTATTGCAACAAGCTGGTGACGCAGATCGTGGCGCTGCTTCTTAAAAGCTGTTCGTTTGTTGTGATGAGCGAATTATATTTCTTCTGCTCCAACAGGCAATGCTCAAGGAGATTCATATCGAATATGAGCCTTTCATTCTCACGTTTTATACTGAGCATATCGCTTATATTAAGCCCCATTACAATTCCCATGATTATAATGAAAAGCAGAGTTCCAATCTGGTACAGCAATGACAATGAGGCCACAAATTTTAAATGATAATTGATTATCTCGGCACATGAAGCAAGTGCCAGTATGAATACCGGAACCATCAGCCGTTTTGCCCTGCTGTTTTGGCTGCGAACAGCCTCAAGGATGATGTATGCAGTCAGGAAGCAAAGTATGAGAGGCAAAATGACATGGAACACGTACATGCTCTGGGATAGTGCAACCGTACCGCTAAGCTGTAAGACACAAGCGACAAGGTCAAGCACGGTGAGGAGCTTCGCGATAACTATAATTGGCTTGTCATTCTTAAAACCAACTGCAAGCCTGCAGAAATACAGCAGTGGAATCATCTGCGAGAAAAGCCCTATAAAAGCACACAGATACAGCAGTGTAGGGTTTTTGATTATGACACCTGTGTAGTTGCACTCGCCGATAGACCACATGCCGGCCATGAGTGAGAAGAATCCAAAATGAAATATCATCTTGCAAACCTCTTTATCGTAGCATAAAAGCATTAGTGAGATAAATATAAACAAAACACCTGCGGCAAGCTCAAGCAGTGCTATAAAGAATGACCATTTATTCAGCTTTAACAGAGTGAAAAATAAGGATTTGTATGCTCCGTAGATAGGAGAATATACCGTAAGAGAGCTTCTGGTAACTGGAGACAGATACTCTATGCGAAGCTCTGTATCACCCGAATGACCGTCAGTGCCTATCAGGTACCCCTCGGTTGCGGGATCCTTCATATAGGATGGATAGTTTTCGGTCCTGCCAAACTCATATATGAGTTCATCGTCCAGATAGACCTTCGCAGGGGAATAGACAGTTTTTATGTAGATTGGATCATCCTTGTTCAGGTCGATATGTGTGGTGACGGTGACATGTGTGCGCGGCGAAAGGTGCTTAAAGGTATGTGGAAATGTGATTTCTTCTTTATCTGAATCCGAGCCATCCACTACAGCATAGGCAGAACTTACGATAGTGGCTTCAGGATAGCTCGCCTGGCTCATAATCATGTTTTTTGAGGAAAGAAGCAGTATGCAAATCAGTGTAAGCAGTATAATTGTCAGATAGGGAATATTTCGTATAGCGCTAATTTTTTCATAATCCGGGCTCCTTGCAGTGTATTACTTTTGACAGTCTAGCTCATATCAAATCAATAGGAAAGTGCCTTATTTAAGCCCTCTGGTGTGCTCAAAGTAGTATCTCTCCAGAGCTTTTTGGCTTTGCCGGAGAGCTCTCTTGATAGGGATATTTGTGTCATCGGCCATCACGAAGCATTTGAGTGAAGTATCAATGCGTGTGACATACGACAGGTTTACCGCGTAGCTTTTGTGCGGCAGAAAAAACAGCTCAGCGGGCAGCTGATCTGAAAGATCTGAAAGCTTCTCATAGCAGCTGATTTCCTCATTTTCTTTTAAATGTATGAAAATCTGCCTGGCTCTCTGCTCTATGTACATGATATCAGAAAGGGCAAGCCTCTCCATACTCTTGTTTCTCTTCACATAAAGAGACGGGGCATCTGATTTCTTCAGCATGGCAAGGTGAAGAATGTTACTTAGCTCAGCTGCAGAAACCGGCTTTTCGATATATCCGATGGCAGACAGCCTGTAGCTTTCCAAGGCATGCTCCGTGCTTGTCGTGATGAAAGCAACCGGGATATCGGCATCTGTCTCGCGGATTATGGAGACTGCCTCTATGCCGGTCATGGAATCTTTCATGTATATATCCATGAGCAGCAGGTCATACTTTCCGTACTCATATGAGGCAAGAAAAGAATCTGCATCCGTAAAGACAGTGTATGTATTTTGGATATCGCTGTGGTTGAGAATATCACAAAGCAGCACGGTCTCTGCAGCTTCGTCCTCGCATACAGCTATATTAAGTGTTTGTGGCATGTTTATTCCTCTGTAGAATGTGAATGATTATAAATAATCATAATATAATATGAAATAAATATCAAATAAATATCAAATAAATATTGCTATTAAATATCCGAAATGCTAATATAATTATCAGCAGTTTATTAATTATTTTAAGGAGGTTTCAGTTATGAAATACTGTACAAATTGTGGCAGGCAGTTAGCTGATGATGAGGTATGCACATGTCGTCAGCAGGCACAGCCACAGGCACCAAATCAGACACAGGACAACAATGCACAGGCAGATAATGCAGCACAGCAGGGACAGTTTAACGGACAGCCGCAGGGCAGCGCACAGGCACAGTTCAACGGACTGCCACAGGGACAGTTCAATGGACAACCACAGGGACAGTTTAATGGACAACCACAGGGCAGCGCACAGTCGCAGGCGTTTGATAACTTCACACAGCAGGTGAGTGCAGCAGGACAGCAGCTGCAGAATGACAAGAATGTGGCATCTATCATTACATTCTACAAGGGTCTTGTTAAGAAGCCGGCACAGGCTGCAGCAGACTTTGTAAAGAATGCAAATATGGCATCAGGCTTTATATTTATTGGCTTATTTGCCATAGTAGAGGTAGTGCTGTCTGTAGTATATCTGTTATCAAGCGTAATTGGCAGCATAGGCGGTTTTGGATTCTCATTTTACCCGGCGAGCTTCTTTGAGGGAATCTTCGGGAATTGTAGGAGAGGTGGTGAGAGTACTCATCCTGGCAGCAGTCATTCTGGTTGTATTAAACGCAGTGCAGAAGGATAAAAAGGTGACATTTGCACAGACACTTTCAGCAGCATGTCTGTATGATGCAGTATACCTTCCGATTATCCTTGTTGCAGCAATCATCGACATAATCCCATTCCAGTTCTTTGGCAATGTGAGCAGCTGGCTGCATACATTTGCGGGTGTAGTAGGATATGTAAGCATATTCTTTGGAGTAAGGGCAATAGAAGAGGATGACAACAAGCTTCCACTCGTGTGTGGACTGGCATTCCTTGCAACAGCCATTGGTTCAACAATTGTAAATGCTATTTTCTAATTTAATATATCTGAAAAGCCGGATCCTGTGAGATTTTCTTGCAGGATCTTTTTTTATTTCTGGCTTTGAATAGCTATCATATATCTTACGATTTGTCAAGTACGAGTTTTGACACTTTTTGTGTAAATTGTCGTTGTTATTGCCATGCGCGGAATTGATGTATAATGATAATTAGATTAATTTGTTTAGTTAAAAACTAGCTGAATATATGAGTCAATGATAATATGAATTCTATAATAAGCAGGTTTATAAAACTCGGGAAGAGAGGCACCTATGACGCATAAAATCAAGGTACAGATGTTTGGCAATTTCAGAATGGACTATAACGGGGCACCATTTGTGGCGGAAAAAATGCATAAGGAAAGCCAGTTCAACCGCATGATGCAGGCTTTGATACACTATTCTGACTGCGGAATAGCAAAGGATAAGCTCGAGGAAATAGTAATCGGTGAGCGTGACATAGATGCACCTCACACGGCACTAAGAGTTATTGTATACAAGACAAAGCAAAAGCTCGCACAGCTCGGACTGCCGGGAAAGAACCTCATATATTTGGAGGGAGGCATATATTACTGGACACCGGATATAGAGATAGAAGAGGATGCAGCAGAGTTTGAGAAGCTCTATAACGAGGCCTGTGCACTGGAAAAGCAGATGCCACAGGAATCAGAGAGTGCAGAGACAGTGTGTGATGAGCGGATAAAGGAAATAGAAGACAATATGCTTGAGCTGTACGTAAAAGCACTATATCTGTACAAGGGAGAGTTTTTGGTGGCATATACAGGCGAGACGTGGATAGCACAGGAGGCCAGACGCTATCACACCATGTTTGAGAAAATCATAAATGAAGCTGCGTACATACTGCGAAAGAGAAAACAATTCAAGGGACTGGAGAAGATCGGAGTATATGCGGCAAAGGTCGACCCGTTCAATGAGTGGGAGGAGCTCATCATGGAGGCGATGGTAGAGACCAGGCGCTATGATGAGGCGGAAGAGTTATACACGGATGTCGTGGACTATTATCTCAGGGAGTGCGGTATTTATCCATCTTCAAGACTCTTGGAAATACTTGAGAAATACAGTAATCAGATGAATCATGCACATGAGATACTGGAAAACATCCAGGAGGGCATGAACGAGCAGGAGGAAACTGAAAGAGGCGGATATTTTGCAGCTATCCGGTATTCAAAGGAATATACCAGGCGTCCATCCGTATTATGAAGCGCACAAGGGTACCTGTGTATCTCATGCTCTGTACTCTCGAGGACGAGGAAGACAGACAGGTACAGAGCGAGACAAAGATAAACAAGTATTCAAGGCAGCTCAAGAAGTGCGTCGGTGAATCAATCCGCTACAGTGACATATATACCTCGTATGGAAAGGTGCAGTTTCTTATCATGCTCATCGGAATCAAGCGTGAGGACTGCGAGATAGTCAAAAGAGAATCAACCGCCAGTTCGCAAAGAAAAATCCGAGAGTCGCAGAGAAATATCATGTGAACAGTATAGTTTGTGAGTTGTAAAGGGAATAGTACAAATTGGTTGGAAAAGATGCAAGGTGCTGTTACACAATTAAGGTTAGAGTTAATTTGATTATTTTATATATTATGGAGAAAATGTTATGAATGGTAAAGACAAGATATCAGTAATTATTCCATGCTACAATGTCCAAAAATATATTATGAGATGCTTTGATTCAATTTACAGCCAGACATATGGCTTTGAAAACCTTGAAGTGATACTCATAGATGATTTATCGACAGACAATACATGGTCTATATTAGAATCCTTACAAAGAAAATACCCGGAGAATGTTATATCTCTTAAAATACAGAAAAAAGGAAAATGTGGCGGTGCACGTAATCTGGGAATGGATATCTGCACCGGCAAATATATCACATTTGTGGATGCAGACGATTATGTGCATCCGGATATGCTTAGGGTGCTGTATGATAGAATGACAGAGGACGATTATGATGTGGCACAGTGTGGTGTATCGTGTTTTAAAGCAGATAAGCCAAATGTATTAGAAGTAAATGATTTAGAAATTCAAAGGCTTGATTTGGATAATGTTGATAATAGGAAAAATCTCATTATAGGTCTGACCGGATTTACTAGTGTAACAGCATGGGCAAAGCTATACTCGACCAAATTTATAAGAGAACATAATCTAAGATTTATAGAAGATGTATATTATGAGGATACACATTTTTCTATGCTTTGTGTGTTACTTGCAAAGAAATATTGTAAGGTGCAATCGGCATTATACTATTACTTTGAGAATACAGAGGGCATTATACGTTCTGAAATTAGCAATGCAAAGATCCGGGATGCTAAGATTATTATGGATCATATAAGGCAGGCTATTCAAAGTAGAAAAGCAGAACTGGGAAATGTAATTGAGCAGTGTTATTGTGAAATCCAGACATTTTTGTTATGGCACCAATATATTGAGCCATATAGTAGAATAGAAACCTTTATGAATAGGGAACTGGATATTTGCAAAGAAGAGTTTTTAAAGAGTGAACCGGATATATTTAATAATCCATATGTGAAGTTTTTTTCAGATGATGTGGTATTGAAAAGAATGTCAAGGCTGAGAGTAACTGCGAAAAAAATGAATAATGTATGCTTTTTAGATAATGCAATACATATCTGTCTTGGTATACATGATAAGGATGGAAATTACAGTGTCTGGGCTGGAACAACGATGCAATCCATTGTTGAAAACACAAAAGCGCCAATAGTTTTTCATATATTACATGATGACACATTGAACGAAATAAATAAAAATAAGCTGAGTCTTATTGCCGATAATAGTGGAAATGATATAGAATTTCATCATTTTAATTCGGACGTTTTTGGCACGTTTGCTGATTCAATGAATAGATTTACAATTGAAACAATGTTCAGAATTATGTTGCCCGATATTATGCCGGATTTAAAAAAAATAATATATTTGGACTCTGATTTATTTGTAAATACAGATATTGAAGAATTATGGAACCTAAATATAGATAATTACTGTCTGGCGGCTGCTCAGGATTGTTCGACAATAAGAAATTGGGGAACTCCATACGCTGTAGCAGCAGGGCAGACAAGGCGAGACAGATATTTTAATGCAGGTGTTCTTTGCATGAATCTTGACAATATCAGGAAAAATGGAAGCCTGTTTCAACAGGTTATGGATTATGTGAGCGATAATCCACGAACATGGCTTCCTGACCAGGATGCTTTAAATGCCATATTCAGCGAAAAAACCTTAATGGTAGATGAGAAATGGAATTATTTTATTGATGAGGCAAGAAAAAATAATGAGAAAGCAGAGAAAAAAATATATCATTATGCTGCAACCCTGTTGATGCTGCATACAAATAATGAAATTGACAGAGCCTGCTATTTTACAATACTGAGAACTCCATGGGGAGAGCAGATGGAGGACGGCTTATTGTGTAATTCTATGGGCAGAATTGTGGATAGAACAGCTATGCTGGAGAAGCTGCTAAAAAAAGCTACTCAAAACAATATACGACTCGTATTCTATGGTGGAGAGAATAGCTCTATAAGGAATGCAATGAGGCTATTAAATAGAAAATTCGATAGCTGTGAATGGCATGAGCATTTAAAGGAGAATGAGATTATCTGTGATGATAATACGGTCTATATAGTTTCAGCGGATGCGGACGATGGCAATGGACTGGAAATACTGGCAAATGCCGGATTAGAAAATGGTGAGAATTATTTTATAACACAGAGGTTTTACATTATACAGAGGGTGGGTTTGCCCTATGATTTTTATTACTGATGAATTAGGTAAGTTTGAAAAAAATATAATAGAGCTGGCAGAAAATGTGGGATTTAAAGAATGCAAAACAATAGAAGCCATAGATTTGTTTTGTGGCATATCTGAAAAAAACGATGTGCTTAAGGAAAAAGACAGGTATTATGCATTCATAGATATCCCTCAATATTGGAGTGTTCGTGCAGATGGTCTAAATGGTGCTATATATGATAATAAAACCAAAAAGGCAAACATCTATTTTAAGAATCCGATAGAGAAAAGAATGGTCAGCAGAGTCGAGTGGATTGACAGGAATAATACAGTATATAAAGTAGATTATTACAACAAATACGGATATATGTATTGTTCGGAGAATGTGAGTGGCGGCAATGTTACAGTCAGGGAATTCTATGATAGAAATGGTGACATTAAAGTATTAGAACAGACAGGTCCAAAGACATATACCACGTTTGGCACCCGCATTAGTCCGAAGAGCTATAGAGGCTTTGCTGATTATTTGGAAGCTTATCTTAAATATAATAAAATTTATGATGAAAATATATGGCTGACAAGTGATGAGATATTAAATAAATTTGCCTGGGATTATGGTAATTTTAAAATATCATACCTGCCACAAAATAGATTAAACTCAGATTTGACAGTAATAACTCGGACTAACACAGCGTTTCGAATACTGTGCAGTGAAGAGCAGCAGGTCAATTGGTATAAAGAAAATTCAAATTATAAATGCGACAGAGTATATTCATATTTTGAAAATAATGAATTAAAATTTGGAAAAAAGGAAGCACTTACTATTACAGAATCGGATCAGCTTGAGTATATTGAACAGCTTATAAATGACTTTCCGAAATAACTTTTCATATAGCTGCCAGTACCATTATGTCAGATAAATTAACGAGACTGGATATAAATAATAATGTTGAGTTATATCCATGTATTACGGAACAAAAGAGAAAAGAACTGTTTGAAAGATGCGATATTTATTTGGATATTAATCATTACAGAGAGCTATACAATGCAGTAAACGAGGCAATGGTTAATAATATGATAATACTAGCGTTTGACAATACAGCGCATTCAAAAGAATTATATCCAATGGGAAATATTTTTGAAAGCAGCAACTATGTGAAGATGAAAGAAACTCTAAAAAATATAATAACTAGTCAGACGATATTCAATGAATATATAGACAGGCAAAAGAAGCAATTAAAACAATTAGCTGCAAAAGTAGTTATGGGTGATACAGATGAGAGTATTTGATTTTACATTACTTAGTGGATATGAATTTTCCGGAGTCGATGTTGCTCAGGGATTTAGAGCAAGATTGTTTGCAAAAAACAATGTAAACGCTAAATTTATTTTTACAGAGCTGCCGACAATTAGGGATATGGAACTGTATGGTTCGCAAAAAATAAAACGTGGTCAGATTATGTCTGCACATCTTTTTATGACCGGAAGATTAGATATGAGTTTGTCTGTGAAAAAAGAAGCTCTTTTAGAAAATGAAAAAGAAAACTATGAGTATGACAATATAGATGAGGATGGAAAGGTGATTCGTCTATATAATTCCGGTGAAAAATCAGTTGAAATATTATGCGATGAAGATGGATTTGTTATAAATGAAAGTCTCTTTAAAAACGGAAAAAAGTATTTAGAAAATTATTATACAGACAGTTTGTCATATACAGAGCTGTATAATTGGGATAATGATTCGAGCGATGGCTTAAATCTAGGAAGGAGAATTTTTTGGAACAAACAAGGACAGATGGTTTATGAACAATGTATCTATAAAGATAATGTTGAATATCTGTTTAAAAATGGTGAAGTTATAGACAATGTAGCGTTTGTAGAAAGATTTATAAAGGAACTTAATCTTTGTGAGAATGATATATGTATAATGGATAGAGCGGGATATCTTGATTATATACAGCCTCTTTTTGAAAATAAAGGCAAATCAAAGCTGATAGCTGTATTACATTCAGATCATTTTTACAAAATATATGAGGATGAAAGCTCATTATACATGAACTATGAGTATTATTATTGGTTCAAATATTCAGAGGCAATAGATTATTTTGTTGTTGGTACGGATGAACATAAAAGAAGTCTGGAAGCATTTTTAAAAGAGTATGATTGTTTTGTTCCGCATATTGCAGCTATTCCACCGGGCGCCATACCAGAAGGCAAACTTAAAAGTAAAAATAATCGTTGGCAAGGCAGTATAATATCTGCTTCAAGACTTAGTCCAAGGAAAGGTATTGATATTCTTATTAAAAGTGTGATAAAAGCTCATGAGATAAATCAGACAATTAATCTGGATATATACGGAAGTGGCAATGATGAGTATACTTCATATTTACAAAATATAGTTAAAGATGCTGGTGCTGATGATTATATTCACTTTAAAGGGCGCTGTAATCTTGAAAAGATTTATCCACACTATGAATTGTTTGCATCCTTTTCTTTGTGGGAAACATTTGGACTTTCACTCATGGAGGCTGTTGGAGACGGACTAGCCATGGTTGGACTGGATGTAAGATATGGGAACAGGCTTTTTATACATCCGGATGAAAATGGCTATCTGGTGGATTTTGATATTGAAACAGACTATCAAAATAAAGATAAGCTCTGTGAAAGAACTGCAGCAGCAATAGTTAAAATATTTGAGGATGATGACAGATTGAAGAAATTCCATGAAAATTCTTATATGATTGCTGAAGAATATAAGGAGCATGTAATAGAATCAAAATGGATGCAGCTTATAAAAATATACCATAGCTCAATCCGTCAAACTTAATTTTATAGAGAAATGCAGTAACATGAAGGTAAAACATCCTAAGGATTATTGGCTTGAGTATGAGAGAAAAATGTTGGAAAACATCAATGAAACAACAGGCTTGTAGACAGGAGTATCAATGAAAACACACATTACTACATTAAACAACATGGCAGGAACTGCCAGTCTGGCACATAGAAGAGTATTAAAGGTGGCGCAGAGTATTGGCTGTCATGAAATGGGCTTGTCTTTTTATCCTTTAAAGCCAGACTATGCAAAGGAGATAGACAAACGTCTTGATGGGATAATAGCGCCTCTTAACTATGGTGATATTGTGATTTTTCAGTATCCAAGCTGGATTGGGGTGAATTATGATGAGAGCTTTGTAAACAAGATAAAGTCGTACCGGGATACAAAGCTGATAATTTTTGTTCAGGATATACAAAAGCTCATGTTTGATTCTGAGCAGGCAATTCTTGATATGGAAATTAAAACTCTCAATAAGGCGGATTTACTTATTTTGCCATCAAAGAAGATGCATCGCTATCTGAAAGAAAATGGGCTTGATGAGAAGCCTGTTATCTATCAGACTATCTGGGATATGCCATCAGACATTTGTTTTGTGGATCATGCTGTAACGAGATGCTTTCACTTTGCCGGGAACTATAATCGTTTTCCGTTTCTGGCAGAGTACCATGGCAAGACACCGATTTATCAATATGATGCAAATAAGCCGGACAGAGAAAATGATGACAGCTTTTGCTGGAGAGGGTATTTTGAGCAGGAAAAGCTAATGCATGAGCTTTCCAAAGGTGGCTTTGGGCTTGTTTGGAGTGATGACGAATATTTTGACAGATATTATTCGATGAATCAGCCGTACAAGCTCGGTACAAATCTGGCAGCAGGGATACCAGTTATAGTAAAAAGAGGCTGTGTTCATGAGAAATTTGTCGAAAGAAACGGTCTGGGATATGCAGTCGATACGTTGGATGAAGCTGATAAACTGGTTCAGAGTATTACGGATGCAGAGTATATAAAGCTTTACCATAATGTGAAGAATATTCAAAAGCTGATATTAGATGGCGCATATACAAGAAAAACACTTCAGGATGCAATAATTGAGGTTTTAGAAAATGCCTGTACACCGGTTGAAAACAGATATCAAGATCATATATAGATTTAGCAGACAAATCAACAGTGACAGGATATAGTATTTGACCATGATCAGGTGTATGAATCACAGATAGTTGCTACAGTGGAATAATGGGGAAGAGATTATGAGCGTACATATTACAAAAACTTATAACATAGGCGGATTGATTGGTCTCCGTCAAAATGCAGTGAAAAACGCTGGTGAAACACTTGGCTTTAAAGAAATGAGTTTATTTAAATTTCCTGATGCATATGATAGTGATGATGAGCTTCATGTTAGGATGGATGGCATAATCGCATCACTTTGTACGGAGGATATAGTGATTTTTCAGCATCCAAGCGGAGAGAGTCCCAGATACGATGGATTTTTATTTGAGCATTTAAGAAGATATCATGGAACAAAAATTGTTGCGTTTATACAGGAAATAGCATTCGATAGAGATGACAGTGAGTATGCTTTGAGTGATGAAATCACGCTGCTTAACAGGGCTGATATGTTTATTTTTGCCTCAGCTGCGCTGCGGGATTACTATATCGCAAATGGATTAAAAGAAAAACCTTATCTGATTCAGAATATACCGGATTATATGACAGACATTTGCGCAAATGAGCATAAAAATAAAAAACTATATATCATGGCGGAAACGAGTCAAAATGAATATCCATTGAACAATTTAAATATAGAGGTGGTGCAATATGATGAGTACCGTGCCATGGAATCTATACTCAGGTTGTCAGACGGAGGCTTTGGATTGATTTGGGATGCGGATGAGCAGGCGCTTGGACTTTATATGGCTGCCGGAATCCCAGTGATAGTTAAAAGGGTTGAACTGTGAAAAGTATGTGACAGATAATGAAATAGGAGCAGCAGCGACAGATTTTGATGATGTATACCGGATAGCTGTATCAGAATCGGAAGATAAATTGAGTCAATACTACGCAAATGTCAAAACTGCAAAATTTGTTCATAAATGGAATATATACCAGAAAATTATTGCTGGATACCTCGATTATGTGTGGAGAAAGGCTATAATTTGGCGGTATATAAATGTTTTATACGATTTTAGATACACCTAGGAGTTTATATTTATAGTGTTAAAGAGGAAAACTATAGTTATGTCCGGATGAAAGAGGATTAGGAAACAGATAATCCAAGTATCCGGATTCATGTGAATAAGGAGAGACTATATGAATAAGAAGAAGGTTGACAGTATTTTAAAAGGTATAACCGCAGCAGGAATTGCCATGGGTGGAGTCAGCTCTATCCAGGGTGCTGATATGGTTATGGCTGCAATTAATGAATCGGCAGCAGATTCCAATTCATTAGTTGACGCAGGCTCTTTATCTGAGAGCGAGAGGACAGAGTATAGCGATAGTACAACACAGAGCATGAGTGAAAGTACTTCAGAGAGTACTAGCGAGAGCGTGAGTGTAAGTGAAAGTTCAAGTGAAAGTTCAAGCGCCAGCGAAAGTGCGAAGCAGAGTGATGCAGAACAGCAGAGTGGTGATAATGTTGTAGCGGCTGCATACACAGATGATGCAGAACAGGATATGGCTGTTTATGCTCGAATGAGTGGAATGCCACAGCTTGCAAGTAATGATACAAATAGAGATGATTGTGTATCAGATCAGGTACATCATGTGACTAAGATTACGGCAAGTAATTTTAAAGATTTAGCTGGATCTGATATTCAATCTAAAGGTGATATATGGGCGTGGTTTTGGGAGAATGGATCATGCCAGTATAGAGTAGCTAATTCATATACAGGTAAGTATGAATATTTTAATGATTTTGATTCTGTTACATTTAATTGGACAACAGGGCGGGGACATAATAAGCAAAGTTATTCTAAAACAGGCGAATTGTATATATGTGACGGAAATGCGTTTGTATTAAAAGTGTCTGATAATGAATGGGTAGAATTTAGAAGTAGTAGTACGGGTGGAGTACATACGTATAAATACGCATATAAGCATGGGGATTCCATTTATTTACTGGATGATGCAGATCAAACTATGAGAAGAGTGAATCAGTAAGAATATCAGAGAGTTTGAGTGTTGAAGCAAGCACAAGCGCATCAACAAGTGCAAGCACATCAGCAAGTACATCAGCATCAATAAGTGCAAGTACATCGGCTAGCACCAGTGCCTCAACAAGTGCAAGTACCTCAGCAAGTACAAGTGCCTCAACAAGTGCAAGCACATCAGCAAGTACAAGTGCATCAACCAGCGCAAGTACCTCAGCCAGCACAAGCGCATCAACAAGTGCAAGCACATCAGCAAGTACAAGTGCATCAATCAGCGCAAGTACCTCAGCAAGCACCAGTGCTTCAACAAGTGCAAGTACATCAGCTAGTACAAGTGCCTCAACCAGTGCAAGTACATCGGCAAGTACAAGTGCCTCAACCAGCGCAAGCACATCTGCAAGTACTAGCGCATCAACAAGTGCAAGCACATCAGCAAGTACATCTGCTTCAACCAGTGCAAGTACATCGGCTAGCACAAGTGCATCAACAAGTGCAAGTACCTCAGCAAGTACCAGCGCCTCAACCAGTGCAAGCACATCAGCAAGTACCAGTGCATCAACAAGCGCAAGTACCTCAGCCAGCACAAGCGCATCAACAAGTGCAAGTACCTCAGCAAGTACAAGTGCATCAACAAGTGTAAGTACATCAGCAAGCACGAGTGTATCAACGAGTGCAAGTACATCGGCAAGTACCAGTGCATCAACCAGCGCAAGTACCTCAGCCAGCACCAGTGCCTCAACCAGCGCAAGCACATCGGCAAGTACAAGTGCCTCAACCAGTGCAAGCACCTCAGCAAGTACCAGCGCCTCAACCAGTGCAAGCACCTCAGCTAGTACGAGCGCCTCAACCAGCGCAAGCACCTCAGCCAGCACCAGTGCCTCAACCAGCGCAAGTACAAGTGCATCAACCAGCGCAAGTACATCAGCAAGCACGAGTGCCTCAACGAGTGCAAGCACCTCAGCTAGCACCAGCGCATCAACCAGTGCAAGTACATCGGCAAGCACCAGTGCCTCAACAAGCGCAAGTACCTCAGCTAGTACGAGCGCCTCAACCAGCGCAAGCACATCGGCAAGTACCAGTGCCTCAACAAGTGCAAGCACATCGGCAAGTACAAGTGCCTCAACAAGTGCAAGCACATCGGCAAGTACCAGCGCATCAACCAGTGCAAGCACCTCAGCTAGTACGAGCGCCTCAACCAGCGCAAGCACCTCAGCCAGCACCAGTGCCTCAACCAGCGCAAGTACATCAGCAAGCACGAGTGCCTCAACGAGTGCAAGCACCTCAGCTAGCACCAGCGCATCAACCAGTGCATCAACCAGTGCAAGTACATCGGCAAGCACTAGTGCATCGACAAGCGCAAGTACCTCAGCAAGTACCTCAGCTAGTACGAGCGCCTCAACCAGCGCAAGCACCTCGGCAAGTACAAGTGCCTCAACAAGTGCAAGCACATCGGCAAGTACAAGTGCCTCAACAAGTGCAAGCACATCGGCAAGTACCAGCGCATCAACAAGTGCAAGCACCTCAGCAAGTACCAGTGCCTCAACCAGCGCAAGCACCTCGGCAAGTACTAGCGCCTCAACAAGTGCTTCAACTAGCGCATCAACAAGTGCAAGTACATCAGCCAGCACGAGCGCCTCAACCAGCGCAAGCACCTCGGCAAGTACTAGCGCCTCAACGAGTGCCAGCACAAGTGCCTCAACCAGCGCAAGCACATCGGCAAGTACAAGTGCATCAACAAGTGCAAGCACCTCAGCAAGTACCAGTGCCTCAATAAGTGCAAGTACCTCAGCAAGCACAAGTGCTTCAACAAGTGCAAGTACATCGGCAAGTACTAGTGCATCGACAAGTGCAAGCACCTCAGCAAGTACCAGTGCCTCAACAAGTGCAAGTACATCAGCAAGCACCTCAGCAAGCACAAGTGCCTCAACAAGCGCAAGTACATCGGCAAGTACAAGTGCATCAACAAGTGCAAGCACCTCAGCAAGTACCAGTGCCTCAACAAGTGCAAGTACATCGGCAAGTACCAGTGCCTCAACAAGTGCAAGTACATCAGCGAGCACCAGTGCCTCAATAAGTGCAAGTACATCGGCAAGTACCAGCGCATCAACTAGTGCAAGTACATCAGCGAGCACCAGTGCCTCAATAAGTGCAAGTACATCGGCTAGTACTAGTGCATCGACAAGTGCAAGCACAAGTGCTTCAACAAGTGCATCAACAAGCGCAAGTACAAGTGCCTCAACAAGTGCAAGTACATCAGCGAGCACCAGTGCCTCAACAAGCGCAAGTACATCGGCAAGTACCAGCGCATCGACAAGTGCAAGCGCCTCAGCAAGTACCAGTGCCTCAACAAGTGCAAGTACATCGGCAAGTACAAGTGCATCAACAAGTGCAAGTACATCAGCGAGCACCAGTGCCTCAATAAGTGCAAGTACATCGGCAAGTACAAGTGCCTCAACAAGTGCAAGCACATCGGCTAGTACTAGTGCATCGACAAGTGCAAGTACATCAGCAAGTACGAGCGCCTCAACCAGCGCAAGCACCTCAGCAAGCACAAGTGCAAGTACATCAGCTAGTATCAGTGCTTCGACCAGCGCAAGTACCTCAGCAAGCACCAGTGCATCGACAAGTGCAAGTACATCGGCAAGCACAAGTGCATCAACAAGTGCAAGTACATCGGCAAGTACCAGCGCATCAACAAGTGCAAGTACATCAGCTAGTACGAGTGCATCAACGAGTGCAAGTACATCGGCAAGCACCAGCGCATCGACAAGTGCAAGTACATCAGCAAGCACAAGTGCATCAACAAGTGCAAGTACATCGGCAAGTACTAGCGCATCGACAAGTGCAAGCACATCAGCAAGCGAGAGTGCCTCAACCAGCGCAAGTGAGTCAGAGAGCACATCAGCAAGTGAGAGTGAATCAACCAGTGCAAGTGAGTCACTCAGCACAAGCGAGAGCATCAGCACAAGCACAAGTACGAGTCAGAGTCAGTCAGCTGCAAATGTGGTACCGACACCGGCTCCTGCACCAGCACCGGCAGTAGACAATGCTCCTGCACCTGCAACAACTATCACACCGGCTGCTACACCTCTTGCAGCAGCTACACCGGTAGTTCCGGCAGCACCGGCAACACCTGCACCAGCAGCTCCTGCGGCACCGGCAGCACAGAATACACCAATTCAGGATGCACAGGTTCCTCTTGCAGTAAATGAGGAAGACGATAATCTTCAGAACATCGAGGATGAGGATACACCTCTTGCAGCAGGCGGAACAGCCAAGGACGGTATCAAAACATGGTGGTGGTGGATTGCAGCAGCAGTTGCAGCTATCACAGGAAAGGGTGTTTATGACAACCGCAGAAGAAAACCTGCAAAGAGCGACGATTCAGAAGATAATTCTGATGAGAAATAAATAATTAATAGCACTACTAACAATATTGTTTTATAATATTAGTGACCATCTGTAGCGGATGGTCACTAATTCGTTAAGCTGTTTTGGAGTAAGACGAAATTACTTTGTGAGGAAAGGTGAATTCCTTGAAGCAGAAGGATAGTATAAAGAAGAAAAACAGAAACAACAGAAGGAACATGTATTATTATATAAGCTCTTATATTCGTTCATGACCATGCTCGTGTACATGGTCGGCAGAAATATACCACTCTACGGGATTGATATAGATGCATATAGCAATGTAAATGTAGATGCGCAGTCCATACTTTTACAGGCTATTTCGTGATATGAAGAACTGTTCCATTTTCATCATAGGCTTGTGGCCGTACATGCTGGCATCCATGCTTGCCATACTGATAGTTGCAATCATGTCGCTTGACCACACCAGAAAGCTGTCACCGAAAAGATAAACATATGGACAGTTACCATCATGATGATTATAGCGGCGGTTCAGGCATATCACAAAACACAGACACTTATGTATAGAGTTAGTGGATATGAACTTATATGGAATAAGATAATAGTTTTCATACAGCTCATCGCGGGTATGCTGATAGTGGTGTATATGTGCGACAGAGCTACAAAGTATGGTATCGGTGGCAAGGTGAGTGTGTTCGTGGTCAATATAGTCAGTGGTATGATGACCATGTTTACGGAAAGCCACTTGAGAAGCTGGCACTGCCTGTAGCTATAGGAGTGGCAGAGATTGCTGTCATGATAGTACTTGAGACCACTGAGAAGCGAATAGCAGTACAGAGAGTTTCCATAAACAATATTTATGCGGATAAGAACTATATCGCTTACAAGCTCAATCCTGTCGGTGCTACACCGCTTATGTTTGCGTCAGCCGCTTTTGCTTCCACAGTTTATGTGCAATGGACTTCATTATCTGTTTCGGACAATGCTGATATTCAGTGGTGGATGGACAATATGAGGCTCACATCACCGCTTGGAATTGTAGTATACATGGTGATTATATGTCTGCTTACAATTATCTTTCTATGGTTATGCTGTCTCCGGGCAGGACAGCAGATGATCTGCTTAAGTCGGGTGATTCAATACAGGATATATATGCCGGAAAGCCTACGAAGAGATATCTGATTGGCACAGTGCTCAGCTTTTCCGTTATAAGCTCAATTATTATCTGTATATGTCAGGGTGGACCGCTGTTTTACAGTTTGGAGGATATGTGGACGCATCACTTGCTATGCTGCCGTGCTCTATCATGATGACGACAGGTCTTTGGATTTCGCTGTACCGCGAGGCAGAGGTGTACCGGAATATGGACAGATATCATACATTTATATAGCTCCCGGCGCTTTGAATTAAGAATTAGGAGGAATCATAATGCTATATTTTATACCGGCATGGTATAAACAGAATATGTGGTGCGAAAACGAGCAGCAGTGGTATATGCGCAGGCTCAAGTCAGAGTTTGACGAGACTATAAAGCAGATTACTCTTTTCATAGAAATGTGGACAGACCTTACAGGATTCTTGTGCTCGGATACTCGCCAAATTTCAGACATTTCCTACACAGGCAGGGCATGTACCGCTCAAAGTACTGGTCATGCTTTGATGCGATAGCACAGGTCAGGAGAAAGAAGGTCGCTGTGCTGTCATATCACGATATCAAGTGGCCGAAGGGGCTGGAGTTTGTGTATTCGCCTTTTCTATAATCGCTTTGCAGGGCGATGTGAAGTATGCACAGGTAGAGTTTGGTGAGGATGGCAATCCGATATCCATAGATATGTTTGAGGATGGCAAAATCTGCAGGCGCAACTATTATGATGACAGAGGCTTTGTTTCCAGTACTGTTATCTACGAAAACGGCATAGAGCAGTATCAGGATTTTTTGATGGAAAATGGCATCTGGAAGATACGTGAGTATAAGAATAATGGTCATGTGATTGTCAATCAGACATGCCCTGACTATGATGTGGTGCCTGATGCTAAGAGCGGCAAAGCAGGTGAGCCGGTTGAGATGCGCTTTACAAAGGCTGAATATGACAGCCTCGAGGCGGTTATCGAAGAGGTATTTGCAAGCTATGTGAATCTCACAAGGCAAAATGACAACTTTTTCGTGGCGATGCATCCGCTTCATATCAGGGTTGCAGAGCATGTGCTTAAGGGGAAAAGGATTATTGCTACATTTTTTGAAAACAGATTTGATTTCACGCAGACATCACTGGCAGCGGATTTTTAGAGCATGCGGAAAATATCATTACGGATTCTGATTATACGACGAAGCTTATTATGGAAAATCTGGGTGCAGTAAATAACAAGCCGGTCAGATTACATATCACAGATATTCCACCATATGATACCAGGATGGATTTCGGTATCAGCTCGCAGCTTCGGGTGCAGAACATCCTCGTGCCGGTTGATGGACTGACTAAGGATGCATTTGCTCAGATTATAAAGGGGCTTGCGGATTATCTGACCATTAATGACCTTGCGAGAGTTCATTTCTTTACAAGAGATGCCTCATGGGGTCATGAGGATGCTATAAAGAATGATACGGTAAAGCTTCTTGATAGTATGGGCTATGATTCCCGTTTGGTAACAGGCGATGGTGAGGCAGCTCTCGGCTTTGGAGGCAGCGGGCTGATGTATTTGCCGAGAATGAGCTGGGGATATAGAAAAACGGTGGAGCAGAGATTTTCGTGGATGTATGTGTGGATGAGCGTGATATCAGCAAGTGTATCAACGAGCAGAGAGTCATCCTCGATATGAGAGGCACGATGGATGTGTTCGTCTATGTCACAGCTATCAGCAAGGGCGTGCCGAGAATCAGCCTGAGTGCAGACCAGTTTCTTGTTTCAGGGAAAAACGGAATGGTCATAGATGATTTTTCTGATATCGGAAGGAGTCTGACCTATTATCTGGACAGCTTTGAAAACTGGAATCAGGCATTGGTGGAGTGCTATGAGCTTGGTCAGAAATATACCACATCGGTGCTGCTTAAGAAGTGGAGAAAGGTGCTAAATTTCAGTGAGTAAGATTCATGTTTTATATGTTGGCAATGACGATTGGACAACTAAATACAGCATTCCGGACAATATAGAGTTTGAAGTGTACGAGTCTGATGAGAGTGAACCCTCGACAAACAGACCTGCGAGAAAGCTCATGGATTTAGTTATTCTTGACAGGGATATAACACTTTCAGAGGAAAAGAAATTTACGAAGTTTACAAGGGGCTACTGTCTTTTTGCTACGGAAAATGTGCAGATGCTAAACAGCGCGACGAGCAGATATTTCAAGGCACGAATGGGACAGTATCTGTATACCGGCGATGTGCAGTATTTTCTGGCTCATGAGGTGAGAAATTACTATCCAAATCCTTATGGTGAGAAGTTTAATCCTGCCAAGCTTGCTGTCAGTGATTCCTTTACAGGAAGGGTAGCATGTGATGGAAACTATAACTTGGTTCTAGATGGAGAGTTTGGGGAGGATTTTTCGCAGATTGCATACTGGAGATATAATATCCCGGTTTTTGAGGGACAGTGTATTGATATGTATCTTGAATATGAGAAAACTGGGGATGTAGAGATTAAGCTTAGATTATTTCAGTTCTACTATGGCTCGATTGGTGATATTAAGCAGGTCTGGGAGTTTGACGAGGAACAGCTTCAGGATGTTTTCAGAATAGATAATGAATCAGATCAGGGTCCTGTTTTTGTTTCTATACTTGCAAGGGGCACCGGCAGCCTGAATATCATATCATTGCACGACAGACATTCCCGCCGTGGACACGGATTTTTCCTGCCCGGAGGTGAGAGGCTTGTCTCTTCTAAGGGAGAGGAAGTGTTTGTGTACTTTGAGAAGGGCGATATGAAGCCACCGCTTGCTGTCTATTTCTCAGGCTACAGGACTCAGGAGGGCTTTGAGGGCTACTATATGATGCGAGGCTTCGGATGTCCGTTTATTCTTGTGACAGACCCAAGAAGTGAGGGTGGAGCCTTTTATCTGGGAGACAGTGAATTTGAGCAGATGATTACGGATTATGTGACTGATAAGCTCGATGAGCTTGGCCTTACAAAGGATGAGCTCGTGCTCTCGGAGCTTCGATGGGAACCTTCGGTTCACTATACGATGGCTCAAAGCTTTCACCACATGCACTGCTTCTTGCAAAGCCGCTTGCCAACATGGGAAATGTAGCAAGAAACGAGCGAATCCTTAGAGCCGGAGGCTTCGCTACCTCGCTTGATATTCTGATGAAAAATTATGACAATCTCTCTGATGAGGCGATAGAGCAGCTAAACAACAGGATGTGGGACAGATTCGACAGTGCCGACTGGTCGCACACAAAGTTCATCATCTCATATCTGTATGAGGATGATTACGACCCGGATGGTTATCCGAGCATTTTGTCGCATCTGAAGTCGAGCGGTGTTGAGGTGTATGGCAAGGGATCACACGGCAGACATACTGACAATTCAGCAAATGTCATGGCATGGTTCAAGAGCCAGTACAATAATCTGCTGCATGATGATTTTTCAAGATAAGCAAATAAACGTTGCAGGTCACACAGTCGTGTGAACACTAACAGGAAAACAAATATTAGGTGAATAATAGTAAGACAGGTAAGTATTATGTATGGTGACACTTGGCAGGTCCGCTGGAAAGAATTTCTATCGGACTCGTATGTATATGGATCTAAAATTGAATTTAATGAGGATGGTTCAGTCTCTTATAAGAACCGCCTCATGCCGCCGGGCACGGTGATTCACACATGGTATTCTATGACGAATTTCCAGGGAATAGGATAGAGCCGTCGCTTCCGCTCATCGATGGAGAGAGGGCATATTCCATTGCGGTGAATATTGACTATCACAACAGTGAGAGTGAGGCACTGATGCTTCGTATCATATTTTTGACAGGTATGATGCACAGGCGCAGAGTATTATTGTCCGCGATAAAAGGCGTTTTCAAGCCGTCCATCAGGACATACAGCTACAGGATAGAGCTGATAAATGGTGGAAATGCTGATTTTACATTCAAATCACTGGTGATTAAAGAGGTTTCAGAGGAAGAGTTTGATGCAGAGCAGGAAAGAATTGAGAGACTTAAAGAGGACTCTAACAAAAGTAAGAATAAGCGAAGAAAAAAAAAAATCTAAGTGATGAAGAGCTTTCTGCACTGACAGAGCAGTTTAAGAGCAGGTATAGCGATGGGGAATCGCTTGAATCGCTTATGCCGGAGGCCTTTGCAGCTATCTGCGAGGCTGATTACAGGGTGCTTGGAAAGAGACCGTATGATGTGCAAATCTTAGCGGCAGCAGCTCTTCACGGTGGATATCTCGCCGAGATGAATACAGGTGAGGGAAAGACTCTATCTGCCACGATGCCGCTTTATCTGAATGCGCTGACCGGCAAGAGCTGTATGCTCGTGACCACAAACGAGTATCTGGCATCGCGAGATGGTGCAGAGATGGGAGAGGTCTACAATTTCATGGGACTCACCTGCTCATATCCGGATGCAGATGATACAAAAAAGCAGGATGATGACGAGAAAAGACAGTTTTATTCGGCTGATATCATATACACTACAAATGGCGCACTTGGCTTTGATTTCCTTTTGACAATCTGGTAAAGAAAAGGAGGACAGATTTCTCTGTGATTTCCACTATGTCATAATTGACGAGGCTGATTCGGTGCTGCTAGACTCTGCAATTATGCCGCTCGTCATATCGGGAGTGCCGAGAGTGCAGTCGAATCTGTACGATGTATGTGATTTTTTCGTCACGACACTTGTGGAGGATATAGACTACATAGAGGAGGATAAGGCCGTCTGGCTTACTCAAAGGGTGTGAAGTTTGCCGAGAGCTTCTTTGGCATATCAAATTTTACGGTAAAGAAAATTTTGAGATAAACAGGCATGTCACGCTTTCTCTTCGGGCGCACAAGCTTTTGAAGAACAAAAGGATTATGTTGTCACTGACAAGAAGGAGGTAGAGCTGTTTGATGGAGCGACAGGCCGTCTCATGCACGGTGTCAAGCTGCGCGGCGGTCAGCATCAGGCTATAGAAGCGAAGGAAAAGGTGGAGATATCGCAGGAATACAGAACTGTGGCATCCGTTACCTTCCAGAATCTGTTTATGATGTTTGACAAGATGGCAGGCATGAGCGGCACACTCATGGATGCAAAGGATGAGCTTTTGAGACCTATGGCAAGCATGTGGTGAAAATACCTACAAACAGGCCTCTTAAAAGAGTCGACAGGAAGGACAGATACTTTAAAAACGGCCATGACCAGTTTTGGACAGCAGTGGATGATGTGATAAGGCTTCACGAGACAGGCCAGCCGGTGCTTGTGGTGCTTAATTCCGTTACGGATACGGATCTTTTCTCAAGGCTTTTAATAGAGAAAAATATTCCGCACAATGTACTAAACGCAAGCAATGCATTCTGGGAAGCACAGATTATCGCAGGTGCAGGCCAGCTGAATGCTGTCACGGTTGCTACGACCATGGCAGGAAGAGGAACAGATATAAAGCTCGGAGACGGAGTGAAGGAGCTTGGAGGCTTAGCCGTCGTAGGTATAGGCAGGATGAACAATTCAAGATCCGAGAGGCAGGCGAGGGGTCGCGCCGGTAGACAGGGTGATCCGGGCTTCAGCCAGTACTATGTGAGCCTGGAGGATGACATAGTGGGAGCTGAGGATGATGACAAGCTGCAGCGCTATATTGATGGCAAAAAGCGTATCGGAAAGCGCAAAATAAAGCGTATTGTCAACCAGTGTCAGAAGCTTAGTGTGGAGTCTGAGGAGATGAACCGCAAGAAATCACTGCAGTATGACCAGGTCCTCCAGCGCCAGCGAGACCTAATCTACACAACCAGAAAAAAACTGCTCGACGGCGCCAGCGTCGAGCAGGAGAAGATAGTAGAGATTGCGAAGGAGAATATCTCAGACTTCGTTAATCATTTTGACTGCATACAGAGTAATAAGAAGCATGGCAGGCGCCGTGGCAGAAAGAAAGATAGCGATAAAAATACCAATACACAGCAATACACATCCATGCTTAACAGATACATTCTTGACAACATCTCCTACAAGCTGGACGCCGGTCTGACTTTGTCTGACATGGAAAGTGCCGCCACTGTTAGCGATTACCTGATGCTTCGCGTGTATCAGGGGCTTTCAAGACAGCGTGAGCGCATAGGCGATGAGGAGGCTTACGAGCAGTTTGTCCGTGAGGCAACTCTAAAGGCGGTGGATGATGGCTGGGTTGAGCTGATTGACTACCTTGAGCAGCTCAAGTATGCGGTAGCGGGAAGAGCATCTGCACAGAGAAATGTTATGTTTGAATACCAAAATGAGGCTTTCGAGTCGTTTTTGGATACAGAAAAAGCGGTAAAATGTAATATCATAAGGAATATTTTGCTTAGTGATGTGAAAATCGGCAAGGATGGCAGGCTGCAGGTCATCTACCCTTAAAGGTTATTATAATATAAATAGTTTGACAGATACGAGGAGAATCATATGGTATATAACTTCAATCTCGGAATAGGCTGGGCTTCAAGCGGCGTGGAGTACGCACAGAGCTACAGGGCTAATCTGCTCCGCAGGGCGCACATTCCGGCAAGGTTTGTTTTCACAGATATGTTTCCAACAGAAAATATAGAGCACATGACAAGAAATATCGGCTTTTGGATGAGGAAGTGATATGGCTGTACACATTTTTACAGATGTGAGGACATCGCCTGTTACCTTCACTCTAAAGGAGCTTGAGGCTTCGATGGCAGAGGAGGATTATACCTTTCCAGAGAGGGCAAGACGTGCAGGTATCAGTTTAAGGAGAGCGGCAGGTTCTACACCTGCTACATGGTAGATGATACAAGTGATCTCGTGCACAGAGTCGAGATTGTATCAAACGGATGCCTGATCAGGAAAGATTTCTACACCTATTGCAGGACCTTTAGCGAGTACTATGCTCCGCTTGACGGCAAGGCTCATCTGTACGGCAGGACATTTTTCAATGAGGATGGCTCGGTGTGCTACGAGGAGGTCATAGAGGATGACAGCACCTTTACAGGATCGGAGCGCAGGTGCTTTATACCAAGGCTGACCTGGTCGGCTACATGGTAAAGAGGCTTAACTTAACGGCTGATGATGTGGTGATCATCGACAGGACGACAGGCATAGGCCAGGCAATCCTCGAAAACTGTGGACCGGCGCGCGTAGGAATAGTGGTGCATGCGGACCATTTCAGCGAGGGCGGCACGGATGATGATTACATACTGTGGAACAACTATTATGAGTATTCGTTTTCACAGACTGAGCACATAGATTTTTACATCACAGCGACAGATGCGCAGAATGAGCTTATGAGACAGCAGTTCAAGAAGTACTGTGGAAAAGAGCCTCAAGTGGTGACTATTCCGGTGGGCAGTCTTGATGAGCTTAAATATCCGGATGAGCCAAGAAAGAGGCACTCGCTCATCACTGCGTCGCGTCTTGCGACTGAGAAGCACTGTGACTGGCTGGTGGAGGCCGTTGTGAAAGCAAAAGAAAGCGTGCCTGACATTTCACTTGATATATATGGAAAGGGTGGCGATGAGGCGAAGCTTAAGGGGCTTATCGGCAGGCTGGGCTGTGCCGATTATGTGCATTTGATGGGACAGCAGAAATTAGATGATGTATACAAGCACTATGATGCATATGTGGCAGCTTCACAGAGTGAGGGCTTCGGGCTCACACTCATGGAGGCCATAGGCTCAGGGCTTCCTATAGTGGGCTTTGATGTGAGGTATGGCAACCAGACCTTTATCGATGATGGGCAAAACGGCTACAAAATTCCAATCACCGATGAGATGGATCAGAAGGAGAAGATAAAGCTTCTTTCTGAGCGAATAGTGAGGATGTTTACAGAGGATGACATGGATGCATTTTCAGGACATTCATATGAGAAGGCCAAAGAATATCTGACTAAGGAGGTGATTCACAGATGGATAGAGCTGTTGAAGTAACACACGAAGCAGTTGGTATCACACTGCTCTTTGATACATTTTCGGGCGAGAGCAAGAATCTCCTTGAGTCATTTAAGAATGCCGGTGCTGTCTTTCATGCAGCAGCCATTGAGGATGACGGTTTCCAGCCGGATGATGTGATGAGCGTGTATGGATTTTTCTTAGGCGATTACCGGGAGGCTGACAGCTTACCGGGTAAGCCGCTGTATTTCAATCAGATACAGATTCCTGATTACTGGCGCATAGAGGGAGATAATTCATCTGCGAAGGTCATGGACCGCACCAGGGAGCGAGCGAGGATATTTTTCACGGAGCCTACGCACAGGCGGCAGGTTAAGATTGTTGACTGGCTCGATGATGCCGGTCAGGTCGCTTTCAGAGCATTATAACAGGTATGGCGCGATTTTCTGTCACACGGTTTTTAATAAAAAGGGGCAGAAGGCACTCAGGAAGTTTTTTGATGTGACGGGCAGGGAGATGATAGTGGAAAACTTTGTCACCGGTGATATACTCGTCAGATGGCAGGATAAGAACTGGATTTTCAGAAGTAAGACAGACTTTATAGCGTTTTTCATCAGGTGCGCAGGGCTGGAGGATACAGCGGTTTATTTCAACTCGCTGTCATATCCGTTTTTTGCATCACAGGCGCTTGCGCCAAACGGCTTTCGCAACGCACTCTTCTGGCACGAGCCGGTGGGTGATGAGATACCCGGCAATATGCAGATTATACTGCATGATCAGGGAACGAGGGCAAAGCGCGTATTTGTGTCGCGCAGGGAGTCCTACGACAGGCTTATAGCACTTGGCGCTCCTTCTGATAAGGTGAAGCAGCTTGGATATATCTACAGCTTCGTCAGGGAAAATAAGCACAGGCCGCACATACTTGTATGTACCAATTCAGAGAATGTAGGTCATCTGACAGAGCTTGCGTCACTCATGCCGCAGATGCATTTTCATGTGGCAGCCATCACAGAGATGTCGTCAAAGCTTATGTCGGCAGGGCAGTATGACAATGTGTCACTCTACCCTAATGTGAAGATGTCCGTGCTGGATAGTCTTTTTGAGAAGTGTGATTTCTACCTCGATATCAATCACGAGGGTGAGATAGTGGATGCGGTTCACAGAGCTTTCTTAAACAACATGCTTATAGTGGGCTATGAGGAGACCATGCACAACGCATATTACACCGCAGACACGAATACATTTAAGGAGAGCGAGTACGCTGATATGGCGGAGGCACTCAACCTGACACTGGCTATGCCGCATCTAATTGATGAGGCGCTTGCCATGCAGAAAAAGGCTGCTGTAGCGGCTGATGCAACAGACTACATGGAAATACTCCATTTGTAGTAATACAGGGTTTATGAACAGAAAGGAGCTTAATATGAGTAAAAACATTAACAACAATCAGACAGTAGACGAGAAAAAGGGTAAAAGGACAGGGCTTACAATACTGGGCTATGTGCTTGTGATCGTGGCACTTCTTATAGTGCTTCCGGTTGTGCTTCCACCGATATTTGGCTATCATACATATCTTTCGGGCACAGACCATACAGGAAATATTTCAAAGAATGGCAGCGTGGTATATTTAAAGACTATTGACGAGGCCTCTTATAAGGATGGCAATATAGTAGCCATCGAATCAGCTGATTCATCAGGCAGAAGGGTAGATTCATACTATGTGGATTCTAATGATTCTTCTGCAAAAGAGATTGCACTTCGTGATGGAAATGGTGTATCATATAAGGTAGTTAAAGGGCAGGTTATCGCAAAGACTCCGTTTATAGGATACTTAAGCCAGCTGTGCTTTTCAGCAGTTGGAATTATTGTCACGGTAGTGATTTTTGCTGCAGGTGTAGCAATCATGATGTATGTAAACAAAATCAGCAAGGAAATCAACACCATGGTTGAACAGCAGACTGCATAGTGTGTCTGAATTCCCATCTGCGACATTAGAAAACGACTATTATAAAGCAGACCTTATGTTTGCGGAATAGGATAAGTTATGGATAGATACAGTGTGAGTAGGACAAAGAGGTCATTGTTTTATTTAATGATGGCCTTTTGATTGTTGGATTTATAATTGCCGAGTGTATATTACCGAGTGAGAGAAGCCAGTCTGTAAGTGATAATAATATCACCTACGAGGGCAGCTTTACATGGGAGAAGTCCGATGGTGAAAGGGAGGCTATTGAAGTACCCGGCAGGTACGATGTCAAGCCGGGGGATACGATGGTTATAACTACTGTTCTGCCTGATGATTTCAATGCAAGTGTCATGGCAATCAGAGCATCACTTCAGACAATCAGATTTTACGTGGATGGCAGTCTGAGAGCAGAGTATGATACAAAGGACACGAGACCCTTCGGTAAGGATTCCGCGAGCAGATATGTATTTTGCAATATGTCGGAGGATGATGCCGGCAAAGAGCTGCGCATTGAGCTGACAAGCCATTCATCCAACTATTCAGGCGTTGTAAATACTGTATACTGTGGAGATAAGAGCGATATATGGACAAATATATTTCATAATAGCTCAAGAGAGACGATTATAGCATTTTTCATTTTTGCTGCTGTAGTGTCTGTTATGTTCAGTATAGCACTCAGTATTGTATACAAGACACATTTTGACATGGAGTATGTAGGCTGGTGTATGCTTCTTGGGGCAATATGGATGCTTGGTGAATCGAAGCTGCGTCAGATGCTGGTGCCGAATGCATCTGTTTTGGCGGCTATGTGCTTTGTGGTTATTCTGATTAGTCCTATTGCTGTTTCGATTTATATTGACAGCATACAGGGTGGGCGTTATACAAGAGTGTATACATGCATAGAGGCACTTGCGGCTGTGAATTTCATTGTCTGCACAGCTTTGCAGCTTTTTGGTGTGTGCGATTATATAGAGACTCTGCCGGCAGGACAGGGAATGCTTGCTGTCTGCTGCGCGGTCGTTATCACAACGTTTATCATTGATATAATTAAGCATAGGACATTGGGCTACAGACCTGAGATGGTTGCCATGATTATAGCACTTGTTCTGGTGCTTATAGAGGCTGCTTCTGTGTACTTTGTTGTCACTATGTCAGGCTTCTTTATCGGAACAGGCCTTATTGTGATTTTGTTTGTCAATATAATAGTCACAATAAAAGAATCAGCGAGATAGAATACAAGCGCCAGAAGGAAGAAAGTGACAGGCTTAGAAATCAGACAGAGAGAGTTTCCCTTCAGATGATGAAGACACTCGCTGCTACAATAGAAGCAAAGGATGATTATATGAGAGGGCACTCATACAGGGTGGCAGAGTACTCTGCTCTCATTGCAAAGCAGCTTGGCTGGAGTGAGCATGAGGTGGAGAATCTTAGAAATGCTGCATATCTGCATGATATCGGAAAGATTGGCGTGCCTGATACAATATTAAATAAGCCGACCAGGCTGACCGATGAAGAGTTTGCAGCCATAAAGAGCCATACTGTGATGGGCGCAGATATCTTAAAGGATATCACACTGTTAGACCATCTGGTGGATATTGCAAGGAATCATCATGAGCGCTACGATGGAAAGGGCTATCCTGACGGACTGGTGGGAGAGGAAATACCGCTTTCTGCCCGTATAGTGTGTGTGGCAGACAGCTATGATGCCATGAAATCGCGCAGGATTTACAGGAATGCACTGCCCGATGAAGAAATCCGAAGGGAGCTTTTGGATAACTGCGGCACGCAGTTTGACCCGCAGATATCGCGTATGTTTGTTGATATGCTTGACAATGGCATGGTTGTGATTGATGAGGATAATCCTGCGGCTCAGGGCTACCGTGATAATGCGGCTATCGAGTCAGTGGCAGACAAATTCATATCTGAGGTCATGAAGACCATGAGCAGTCAGGAAAAAGCCGATAGTGTTGATTATCTGACAGGACTTTACATGCGAAGTCGTGGACAGCAGGTAATAGCAGCCCTGATGCAGGATAATGATGGCTGTCTTGCCTTCATAGATATGGATAATCTCAAAAAAGTCAATGATGTGCATGGTCACAAGGCGGGTGACAGGGCACTTAAGCTTATAGGTAATCTCCTTGCTAAAGAGACTGAGAATGAGACCTTTGCAGCCTGCAGGCTTGGAGGTGACGAGTTCCTCATCTTTATGCCATATTCTGACAGGGCAAGCGTGGAGAGTGTTATAAAGCGCATATTTGAGGGCTTCGAGAGCGCCAGGGAAGCAGACTGTGAGATAAAGGAGGCCGCTCTTTCAGCAGGACTGTGCATGACGACAAAGGGAGCCATGTTTGAAAGTGACTACACAAAGGCAGATAAGGCGCTCTACTATGTGAAGCAGAACTGTAAGGGTTCATATTTCTTCTATGAGCAGCTCTTAGCTGACAATAAGGAGAATACAAATCTGAGTGCGGATTTACGAAACGTGGCAAAGCTTTTAAAGGAGAGTGGCAGCTATACAGGTGCGTTGGATTTAAACTACAGAGAGTTTGCAAGAATCTATGAGTTCGTGAACAATGTAGGAGATAGGCACAACCACAACTGCTATCTGGTCATGGTGACTATGAACACTCTGCCGGAGCAGCTTGCAGATATCGAGGAAATTGAGAAGGCACTTGACTGCATGGAACAGTCTATCCGCAGTAAGATCAGAAAGGTGGATGTCTGCACGCGCTACAGCTCAATGCAGTATCTTATCATACTATTTGAGCCACAGGAAAATCAGATTCCAAATGTCATGGAGAGAATCTTTATGCATTACTATGAGCTCTGTGACAGAGAGAATTTCAAGCCGCAGTATGAGTATATCAAAATGACTGAGGTAAAATAGGGATTGTTAAATAATAGTCAATGTGGTATAGTTTTCTTCGAACGGTATTCGAAGGAAACTGTATCATGGAGGATGTGTTGTCACCTTATGACAGAGCATATCCGGCAGACACAAGGAAGCCAAAAGCACATTGCTGTAGCAGATATGAAGCAGACAGCAAAGTGACAGGCGCGCACAGGGTAAATCGACCGCTGCCATACGGCACATGGCGGAGATTATATCAGCTGCGAGATAAGGAATGGTCTTACCGGCTTGGAAAGAAGGTGGTAGCATGAAAATAGGCATAATCGGCGCAGGCAGAGTGGGCTGTTCTATAGGTAAATACCTAAGGACAAAGGACATAGAGCTTGCAGGCTATTATGACGTGGATTCTGCGGCGGCTAAGGAGGCTGCGGAGTTTACAAGGACAGAGAGCTTTGATTCGCTAAAGCAACTGGCGGATCAATCACAGATTATATTTATCACCACACCGGATTCATTTATTATACCGGTTTGGGAACAATTAAAAGAGCTGTCTCTAACGAATCAGATTATATGTCATTGCAGTGGCGCATTATCATCCGATTCATTTTCCGGAAGGGAGAGCATGAGCGTATCATGCTGTTCAATTCATCCAATGTTACCGTTCAGTAACAAATTTTCATCATATGAGCAATTAAATAAAGCATTTTTCACAGTGGAAGGGCAGGATGCTGCGGTTGAAGCAATATCCGGGCTGTTTTGTTCTATTGGAAATGAGGTATGCCGCATTGATGGCGCTAAAAAGGCAAAATACCATGCAGCGGCTAGTATTTTGAGCAATCAGGTGATTGCTGTCCTTGACATGGGCTATTCTCTTTTGGAGGACTGCGGCTTTACAAGGGCTGAGGCTGTAAGAGCTACAGGCCAGCTTGTGATGCGCAATATCGAAAACGTACTCGAAGCAGGCTGTGACGGCGCACTGACCGGGCCAATCGAGAGAAACGATATTGAAACAGTGAAAAACATATCGCATGTATGCAAAATGACGATAGTGACGATGTCAGCTTGTACAAAATGCTTGGTACAAAACTAGTAAATATTGCTGAAAAAAAGAATCCTGATAAGGATTACACTCAGATGATGGAATTGCTAAGAGGCTGACAATACCGTGAATGGTTCCAAGTAGTTACAAGAAACGGATTGTTGCAGAAAGACAGAGGGATTGGACAATGAAAAATACAGTAGTAACTTTTAAACAGGCAAAGGAAAAGGGCGAGAAGCTCACGATGCTCACAGCATATGATTATTCTACAGCAAAGCTCATAGATGAGGCCGGAATCAATGCAATTTTAGTAGGAGATTCTCTCGGCATGGTGGTGCTTGGCTATGAGGATACACTTTCAGTGACTATGGAGGATATGATTCATCACAGCGCAGCTGTTTCAAGAGGCATAAAGGATACGCTGCTCATCACAGATATGCCTTTTATGTCATATCAGACATCGGTTTATGATGCTGTGGTCAATGCAGGACGACTCGTGAAGGAAGGCCATGCGCAGGCAGTCAAGCTCGAGGGTGGCAGGGAGGTATGTCCACAGATAAAGGCTATCGTGGATGCGTCAATTCCGGTATGTGCACATTTAGGGCTTACACCACAGTCAGTAAATGCATTTGGCGGCTTCAAGGTGCAGGGCAAGGGTGAAGAGGCAGCGCAGAAGCTTCTTGACGAGGCCCGTGCGGTCGAGGAGGCAGGAGCATTTGCAGTGGTGCTCGAGTGCGTGCCAAAGGCACTTGCAAAAAAAATTACAGAGAGCATAAGCATACCTACAATCGGTATCGGAGCGGGAGCAGACTGCGACGGCCAGGTGCTTGTATATCAGGATATGCTTGCCATGTATGCAAACATGAAGCCGAAATTTGTAAAGCAGTTTGCACAGGTCGGAAAAGAAATGAATGAGGCGTTCACAGCCTACAAAAAGGCTGTTGAGGAGGGAAGCTTCCCTGGTGAGGAGCATACCTTTAAGATGGATGAGACAATAATTGACAAGCTGTATTAGTATCGAAAATAGTATTGAAGAATATTTACAAAAAATAGCTACGAAAAATAAAAGAATAAGGAGACATAAAATGTTAATATACGGACAAATCGAACAGGTAAGAGAAGCAGTAAAGGCATGGAAAAAAGAGGGCAAAAGCGTTGGCTTTGTACCTACAATGGGATACCTCCACGAGGGACACAAGAGCTTAATCGATGCGGCAAGACGCGAGAATGACAAGGTTGTAGTGAGTATTTTGTAAATCCAATGCAGTTTGGCCCTGCAGAGGATTTAGACAGCTATCCACGTGATTTAAACAGGGATGCAAAGCTTTGTGAGGATGCGGGCGTTGACATTATTTTCCATCCTGAGCCTGAGGAGATGTATGCAGACGGCTTCTGCTCATATGTGGATATGAATGGCCTCACAACTGAGCTTTGTGGAAAAACAAGACCTATCCATTTTAGAGGTGTGCAGACAGTTGTCCTGAAGCTGTTTCACATTGTGACACCTGACCGTGCATACTTTGGACAGAAGGATGCACAGCAGCTTGCGGTCATAAAGCGTATGGTAAAGGATTTAAATGTTGACACAGAAATCATCGGCTGCCCAATCATCCGTGAGGAGGATGGACTGGCAAAGAGCTCAAGAAACACATATTTAAGTGAGGATGAAAGACAGGCAGCGCTTGTACTGAGCAGAAGCTTAAAAATCGGAAAGCAGCTCGTAGAGGATGGCGAAAAGAGTGCAAAAGCGATAAAGGATGCAATCACAGCAGAGATAAACAAGGAGCCGCTTGCAAGAATTGATTATGTAGATGTGGTTGATTTTGAAACAATTACACCGGTTGATGAGATTAAGGGAACAACACTCGTGGCAATTGCTGTCTATATCGGAAAGACAAGGCTGATTGACAATTTTATTGCGTAGACGGACAAGAAACGATTATTGAAAAGAGGTACAAACAATGAATTATACAATGCTTAAGGGCAAAATACACAGAGCGGTGGTCAAGCAGGCTGACTTAAACTACGTGGGAAGCATCACTGTAGATACAAAGCTGCTTGAGGCAGCAGGCATATTAGAGTATGAGATGGTCCAGATTGTCGATGTGGAAAACGGAAACAGATTCGAGACCTACACCATCGCCGGAGAGCCGGGCTCGGGCATGATATGCTTAAACGGCGCAGCCGCCAGACAGGTTGCAGTCGGTGACCATGTGATACTCATGTGCTATGCGCAGATGACACCGGAGGAAGCAAAGGAGCATCATCCGAAGGTTGTGTTTGTGGATGATGAAAACAAGATAGCGCGTGTGACAAATTATGAGAAGCATGGAAAGCTGACGGAGGATTTTATTTAACAATAGAAAAATCAAGTCTGCTGTAGTATAATAATTTATCGGGTAAAATATCATGTATTTATGCGGGAGGTAAATATGTACACAGCAGACGAAAAGAGATATGACACAATGAGATATAACAGATGCGGCAGGAGCGGACTTAAGCTTCCTGTTGTATCGCTTGGTCTATGGCACAATTTCGGTGATTTTTCATCGTATGACAACATGAAGCAGATGTGCTTCACAGCCTTTGACCATGGCATCACTCACTTTGACCTGGCAAACAACTATGGTCCTGAATACGGCAGCGCAGAGAAGCACTTCGGGCTTATCCTGAAGGAGCATCTGTCAGCATACCGCGATGAGCTCATCATCAGCACAAAAGCGGGATATGATATGTGGCTGGGACCATACGGCAACTGGGGCAGCCGCAAGTATCTGATTGCAAGCCTTGATCAGAGCCTTAAGAGAATGGGACTCGACTATGTGGATATTTTCTATCATCACAGAATGGACCCTGAGACACCGCTTGAGGAAACAATGGGAGCACTCGACCAGATAGTAAAAAGCGGAAAAGCACTCTATGTCGGACTGTCAAATTATGACGGCGAGACCATGAAGAGAGCCTGCGAGATTCTTACTGATTTGAAATGTCCGTTTATCATCAACCAGAATTCATACAATATCTTCAACCGTACAATAGAGCAAAACGGCTTGAAGCAGGCAGCAAGAGAGTGTCAAAGGGCATCATCACCTTCAGCCCGCTCGCACAGGGCATGCTCACAGACCGTTACATAAACGGTATTCGGAGGATAGCCGTATAAAGACAGACGGCCGCTTTTTAAATCAGGAAAAGCTCACTCCACACATCGAGCAGATTAAGAAGCTAAACGATATAGCCGCAAAACGTGGTGAGACACTAGCACAGATGGCTCTTAAGTGGGTGGTAAAGGATGATGACGTGACAAGCGTGCTTGTCGGCGCCTCAAAGCCACAGCAGATTCTTGAAAACTTAAAGGTTATGGAGGGCACAGGCTTCTCTGAGGAAGAGCTTAGGATGATTGATGAGATTGTGGGAGTGTAAAGATGAATCTGGTGATATAAATGGAATATATTGCGCATATAGAAGAAGAAAGAAAGCAAAGGCTTATTGATCATTTGGATGGAACTGCCAAATTAGCCGGAAAATTTGCAGAATCATTTGGAAAATATGAGTGGGGATATTGCATAGGTATGTTACATGATCTAGGTAAGTATTCCAAAGAATTTCAACATAAAATACAGTTTAATACGAATGACAGAGTAGACCATTCTACTGCTGGAATGAGATTATGTAATGAAAAAGGTGGATATTATTCTATATTACAATATGCTATTGCAGGACATCATTCTGGACTAATGGATTACTATAAGCTTGAAGAACGATATAGAAAATCAATATGTGATTATCAGGCATATAGACAGGAGGTAGAAATTCCACAAATAAAAAGTGATCCTTTTGAGAGCTGTAAAACACAAAATCCTCATTTTTCAATGGGGATTTTTATGAGGATGTTATATTCATGTCTTGTTGATGCGGACTTTCTTGAAACAGAAAGTTTTATGAAGAATAACCATGTGGAACGAACATCGGGTGAAGAAATGGCATCTTTATTAGCAAGACTGGAAAGACATATTGGTTCATGGTTAGAAAATGATGATCTTAATTCGATAAACGGTAGAAGAACTGAGATATTAAAAGCCTGTCTGATAGCAGGTGAGAATGATAGGGGATTGTTTCACCTGACTGTTCCAACAGGTGGTGGAAAAACAATTGCCTCATTGGCATTTGCGTTAAAGCATGCAGTCGCATCAAATGGAGCATATTATATATGTTATTCCATATACTAGCATTATAGAACAGAATGCTCAGGTGTTTCGTGAAATACTTGGGCAGGATAATGTTCTTGAGAATCATTGTAATGTCGATTATGGGGATTCTGAAGAATTAAAACCGATGCAGCTTGCCAGCGAAAACTGGGATAAACCTGTAATTGTCACGACTAATGTTCAATTTTTTGAATCATTATTCGCAAGCAGGTCATCTAAGTGTAGGAAAATTCATAATATTGCGAATTCTGTGGTTATATTTGATGAGGCACAAATGTTGCCATTGGAATATTTGAAACCATGCATTGCCATGATGGAAAATTTAATGGATTTCTATAGGACAAGTATTGTTTTATGTACGGCAACACAACCGGCCTTAGACAGTATATTTGATCAACACAGACGGTATATTGAATTATGCCCGAATATAAATGAGCAGTTTAAATTTTTTAAAAGAGTTATATACGAAAATCTTGGGATAATCGAATTTGATACTTTAATTGAAAGATTGAAGACTGAAAAAGAGCACTGTGTATTGTTAATACAAAAAATGTGCACAGCAGCTTTACGAACAGTTAAGTGGTGATGGTGTGTATCATTTATCAACAAGTATGTATCCTAAGCATCGTAAAAGATACTTGCACAGATTAAAGAAAGAATGAGTGATAAATCAAAATCATGTGTGCTTATTTCAACAAGTTTGGTAGAGGCGGGAGTAGATCTTGATTTTAATTCAGTATATCGTCAAGTAGCAGGAGTAGATTCGGTAATACAGGCAGCAGGTAGATGCAACCGAGAAGGAATTGAGAAAAAAGAAAACAGTAAAGTTTATATTTTTGATATAAATGGAATGAAAACAGTGCCGGGACAAAGTCTGCAAAGCTCAATCACTAAAGGGTTATTGCAAGATTATCATGATATTTCTAATCTTGAATGCATTACAGAATATTTCAAAAGGCTATATCATTTTAGAGAAAATGATTTGGATAAAAAGAATATTATAGGCGAATTCAAGGATTGGAAATATAATTTTGAGACGGTATCAGAAAAATTTCATTTGATTGAGGAAAATACAAGAATTGTATTTATTCCGATAGAGCAGGAAGCTAAGGATTTATTATTTGAAATAAAAAATCAGGGTTATGGAAAAGCCAGAATGAGAAAGGCATCCCAGTACTGTGTTCAGATATATAATCAGCTTTTTGATACTTTGTATGGTGCTGGTATAATTAAGGAAATAACATCGGATATAGAGAATTTTTATGAATTGGTAGATGAAGAAATGTATACAGATGACAAGGGATTAAATTTGTCTGTGGAATCTGGAATGGATTTATATCTGTAATTTAAATGGCTGTGTGAATTATAAACACAGCCATTTATTTGCATTATTAAAAATATTATTATTTCAATCCACAGGATTAGCCTGACAAATGTAATTGTACAATATGAATTGAATTATTTCAATAAAATTTTAAATAAAAATTGAAAAGTGTTGATTAGTAATGTTTGAAGTAGTATTATTTAAAACATAAGAAGATAATGTACGTGAAATAAATTAGATAAAGGAGTAGGGTGATGATTTTATATCATGGAAGTAAAGAAATAGTAGAATTTCCTGAAATTAGAACAGCTCGTTATAACAAGGATTTTTATTTTGGGTTTTATTGCACACAGATGCCAGAGCAGGCAGTGAGATGGGCAACGAGATATGGAACGCGAGGCTATTTGAATAAATATGAATATACTGAAAATTCAAAGCTTAAGTATCTTGTATTTGAAAAAATGACAGAAGAATGGCTTGATTTTATTGTTGATTGCAGAAGAGGAATAGCGCACTCGTATGATATTGTTGAAGGACCTATGGCAGATGATACAATATATAATTATATACAGAATTATATTGATGGAAAGATAAGCAGAGCAGCTTTTTGGGAACTGGCGAAGTTTAATCATCCGACTCATCAAATAAGTTTTCATACGGTAAGTGCGCTTAGTACTTTGAGATATGTTGGAAATGAGGTTGTTTATGGCGATTAAAAATAATAATAATCTATTCTATACATGCAGTCTGATTGAATATATTGGCAGGCAGATTAAAAGGAAACGTTATGAGGTGGTTGATTTACTGACAAAAGAACGGATTAAACGTATATATAAATATGCAGATATTCTCCATTGCGAACCAATTGAAAAAGTTGCAGATGAGTTTATTACGGAATGCAGTATGAATAATGGAAATTATGATAATATACATGATTGTAAATATAGGATTCCGGATTACTGGGATATTGGCGAAGTATATGAGAGATTGATAGAGGATTGTTTTAGTGATGATGAGATACTTCATGGTATATGGAAAGTGTATCATTCGTGGATAAGTGACAAGATATCAAATTATAATACCGATTTTTATTATCAGCCACGAGACTACATTGCAGCTTGTTATGAGGAAGGAGATGTCCTGTAAATGGGAGTAGGTGTAAGAGTTAAGGTATGGGGAGATTATGCATTATTCTCACGACCGGAAATGAAGGTTGAGAGATGCTCATATGATGTTATGACTCCATCGGCAGCAAGGGGAATACTTGAGGCGATATATTGGCATCCGGGATTGAGTTGGGTGATTGATAAAATCTATGTGAAAAATCCAATCAGATTTACCAGTGTCAGAAGAAATGAGATAAAAAGTAAAGCTTCCGCAAATAATATATTACAGGTATATAATGGTGCGGATAAGCCTTTGTACATAAGTACAAAGGATGATATTGTACAGAGGGCATCTCTTATTTTGAAGGATGTGTCTTATGTTATAGAGGCACATTTTGAGATGACGGAAAAAGCAAATAATACAGATAATCCCGGGAAATTTAAGGATATTATGATGAGAAGACTTAAGCGTGGGGAATGTCATCATATGCCATATTTTGGCTGTCGTGAGTTTCCGGCAAATTTTTGCCTTTGTGAAGAGAAAAATATACATACATTTTATGATAATATTCCGGAGAAAGATTTGGGATTTATGCTATATGATATGGATTATAGTGATTGTGAAAGAGGCAATATTAGTCCAATATTTTTTAGAGCAGTGATGAAGCGTGGAGTAATAGATTTAAGGGACTGTGAGGTGATAAGATGATCTTACAGGCATTAGTGAAAGAATATGAGAATCTTGCAGAGAATAATCTGGTGCCGAAGAGAGGCTGGTGTCAGGCCAAGGTTTCTTATGCAATAGATTTAAATCCTAATGGGAAAATCAAAGAAATTTATCCACTAAAAACAGAACAGACTAGTGGAAAAAAGAAGGTTTTTCTTCCAGTTGCGAAGAGTGTTCCTGAAATGGTTACACGTTCATCGGGCGTGGCAGCTAATTTTCTCTGTGATAATGTAAAATACATGCTAGGGATTGATCAAAGCGGAACTAATGCAAGGGTGCAGGAGTGCTTTCAGCAGCGAAGGAAAAACATTTAGCGTTGTTAAAGAATGTTGATGAGCCTATGGCAAATGCAATTTGTAATTTTTTTAATTTATGGAATCCAGAGACGGCTTATGATAATGCATGTGTAAGAGAAAAATCAGATGAATTAAATGAGGGTGGTAATGTCATCTTCTGTATGGGAAATGATTTCGCACAGGATAATGATACAATTAAAAATTTGGGACAACTATGTTGTACATCAGACAGAAAATACCAATGATGGTATTTGTCTTGCAACTGGTGAAAAAACGGAGATAGCAAGAATTCATCGTGGAATAAAAGGTGTTCCAGGAGCACAGACAAGTGGAGCTGCTTTGGTTTCGTTTAATGCACCTGCATTTGAATCTTATGGCAAGGAACAGAGCTATAATGCACCTGTAGGAAAATATGCAGAGTTTGCATATACAACTGCATTGAATTATTTGTTGAGTAATAGGGATAAGACATTTCAATTAGGTGATTCCATGGTGGTTTATTGGGCTGAAAATGGCATGGAAGAATATCAGAAAACATTTAGTTTTGTTATGAATCCTCATATAGATAATGAGGAACAGCTTCAAAGAATATTTGACAGCTTGAAAAAATCAAGATATGTGGATGTAGATAATGTTCAGATGGACTTTGAGCAGTCATTTTATATTTTCTGCCTTGCACCGAATGCTGCGAGGTTATCTGTTCGTTTCTTTTATCAAAACACATTTGGTGATATTTTAAAAATATAAAGAACATTATAAACGGTTGGATATTGTGAAACCGTTGTGGGTGGAAAAGAAATATCTGAGCGTATATGAATTGTTAAGAGAGACTGTCAATCCTAATTCAAAGGATAAGACCCAATCCCTAATATGTCTGCAATGGTACTTCAAAGTATTTTATCGGGAAACAGATATCCTGCAAGTCTTTATACAGACACTGTTATCAGAATACGATCTGAGCAGGGAAATGTTACATGGGGAAGAGCTTCAATTATCAAGGCTTATTTAATAAAAAATTATTCATGGAAGGAAGGAGAAAACTACATGGGATTAGAAGAAACATGCAATGACACTGCATACATATTGGGAAGATTATTTTCAGTTTTGGAGTCAATCCAAAAGGAGGCGAATCAGGGAATAAATGCTACAATTAAAGACAGGTATTTTAATTCAGCATGCGCTACGCCTGCATCTGTTTTTCCAATTTTATTTAAATTAGAAAATAGTCATATAAAAAAACTTGAGCGTGAAAAAGGTAGCGGTTCTAAGATTTTTTATGAAAAAATAATAGGAAACCTTATGAAAAAATTAGTATTATTTCCACGGAGTTTGTCTTTAGAAGAACAAGGAAAATTCATGTTGGGATATTATCATCAGACACAAAAGAAGTATGAAAAAAAGGAGGACAAATAAATGGGAGAGGTTATTAAAAACAGATATGAGTTTGTTGTTTTATTTGATGTTGAAAATGGAAATCCTAACGGGGATCCTGACGCTGGCAATATGCCAAGAATTGATCCGGAAAGTGGCTTAGGAATTGTAACTGATGTATGCTTAAAACGTAAGATCCGAAATTACATAGAGACTGTGAAGGAGGACGAAGATGGATATAAAATTTATATCAAGGAGAATGTTCCTCTTAACAGAAGTGACAGGGAGGCATGCAAAAGTCTTGGTATAAATGATGATGAAGATAAAAAGGTTACAGAAGCGTTAAAAAACTAAAAAGTCAGATAAGGATGCAGATATAAAATTAAGGGATTATATGTGCAGAAATTTTTATGATATTCGTGCATTTGGTGCTGTAATGACGACTTTTGTTAAAGCTTCATTGAATTGTGGGCAGGTAAGAGGTCCTGTACAGCTTGGATTTGCAAGAAGTATTGATCCTGTTATTAGTCGAGGTAACTATTACGAGAGTTGCCATTACAACAGAAAAAGATGCTGAGAATAAGAGTAACGAGATGGGAAGAAAGAGTATTGTTCCATATGGCTTGTATCGTGTAGAAGGTTATATTTCAGCAAATCTTGCAAGAAAAGTTACTGGATTTTCTGAGGAAGATCTAGAATTGTTATGGAATGCAATAATAAATATGTTTGAAAATGACCATTCTGCTGCAAGAGGAAAGATGGCAGTTCGTGAGCTTATTGTTTTAAGCATAGTAAAGAGCTTGGTGACTGTCCTGCTTATAAATTATTTGATGCAGTTAAAGTGCAGAAAAATGATGATATACAATATCCAAGAAAATATCAGGATTATACAGTTACTATTAATGATGATGAGATACCGGATACGGTAGAAGTGAAAAGGATGATTTAATGGAATATTCTCAAGATGATTATCTGATGATTTCTGGAATACAGCATTTTAAATTTTGCAGAAGACAATGGGCGCTTATTCATGTTGAGCAGCAGTGGGCTGAAAATGAACATACTGTTATTGGCGAACTTATGCATAAAAAAGCGCATGATCCATATCTGACAGAAAAGAGAAAAGATATTCTGGTTGTCAGAGCTCTTCCTGTATCCTCAAGAAGCATGGGTGTGAGTGGGGAGTGTGATATTGTTGAATTTCACAAATGTGAAGATGGAGTGAAGCTCTATGGACATCGTGGAACCTATTCATTATATCCAATTGAGTACAAAAAGGGGAAACCCAAAGCGTCAAACGAAGATGAACTTCAGCTAATGGCGCAGGCTATGTGTCTGGAAGAAATGTTTTCAACAAAAATAACGGAGGGTGCTATATTTTATGGTGAGACAAGAAGACGCAAACCGATAGTGTTTACAGATGAACTTCGGGATGAAGTGAAAAAATATTTGGAGAAATGCATGATTATTATGATCGAAATTATACACCTAAGGTCAAAACGTCGAAAAGGTGTGTATCTTGCTCTTTAAAAGATATTTGTATGCCAAAGATTGATAAAAGTGGTTCGGTGAAATCGTATATCAATAAGATGCTGGGGGAAACGTTATGAAGAAATTATTGAATACATTGTATGTTACATCGGAAAATAGTTATCTGGGGTTGGATGGAGAAAATGTTGTTGTATATGATGATAAAATGAAATAGGCAGATTACCTTTACACAATCTCGAAGCAATAATTTCATTTGGATATAGAGGAACAAGTCCGGCATTAATGGGAGCTTGTGCGGATAGAAATATTTCTCTTTGTTATCTGACACCACAGGGAAAATTTCTTGCAAGAGTTTCAGGCAAAGTTAAGGGGAATGTCGTGCTAAGGAAACAACAATTCCAAAGCAGTAGTGAAGATATAAAGTGCCTGGAAATCGCAAAAAACTGTATTCTTGGAAAAGTGTATAATCCAAGATGGGTTCTAGAAAGAGCAATTAGAGATCATTCAATGCAGATAGATGTGGATAAGGTAAAAAAAGCATCTATAAAACTGAAAGAATTTCTTGATTATATCCAAAATTCACAGTCTATGAATCAGTTAAGAGGATATGAAGGTGAAGCAGCAAGTATATATTTTGGCGTATTTGATGAGTTGATTTTACAACAAAAGAAAGATTTTTTCTTTCAAGGGAGAAATCGGCGTCCGCCTCTTGATAATGTAAATGCAATGTTGTCGTTTACGTATACATTGCTTACAACTCAAATTACATCAGCGCTAGAGGTTGTAGGGTTAGATCCCTATGTTGGTTACATGCACACGGAACGTCCCGGTAGAGTATCACTTTCATTAGATCTTATAGAAGAATTGCGAGCAGTCATGGCTGATAGATTTGTTTTATCATTGATTAATAAAAAGATTGTAAATGGCAAGAGTTTTACAAAAAAAGAAAACGGTGCTGTATTGATGGATACAGATATTCGTAAAAATTACTATCAGAATGGCAAAACAAGAAAAAGGAGATTATTACACACCCATATCTTAATGAAAAGGTGGAATGGGGAATGGTTCCATTTGTACAGGCAATGCTGTTGGCAAGATATTTAAGGGGAGATTTGGATGAGTACCCTGTATTTTTATGGAAATGAGGTGATGGCGTGCTTGTATTGATTACATATGATGTGAATACTGAAACTGCTGAAGGAAAAACCAGGTTGAGAAAAGTAGCTAAACAATGTGTAAATTATGGGCGAAGAGTTCAGAATTCTGTGTTTGAATGTATACTAGATAATGCTCAATGTGTGATGCTAAAGGCCATATTAACGGATCTTATTGATAAAGATGTGGATAGTCTCAGATTCTATTATTTAGGAAATCGTTATCAGACGAAGATAGAACATGTTGGTGTTGACCGTGGGATTCCTGCTGATCAGACATTGATATTATAAAATGTGGTGCGAAAGATAAGTAAACATGAATGTACCGGTTGTCTCGCACCTGAAATTACTTGTAAATTTGTACAATAAAATGAATAATAGGTTTTTGGTTTTACTTGTTATTTATCTTATTATATATTTATTGTCGGTATTGTATAAAAATAAACAAATTTTTTGTGCAATATTGCTGTCGCTCCTCTCGTGGGAGCGTGGATTGAAATTAAAAAGGGAGCTGAACCAATGAGTAAAATATACGTCGCTCCTCTCGTGGGAGCGTGGATTGAAATTGTGTCAGGCATCCGAATATGCACACCCGGCACCGTCGCTCCTCTCGTGGGAGCGTGGATTGAAATTGACCTTAAGATACGACTTGCAGGCAGTAGATGCTGTCGCTCCTCTCGTGGGAGCGTGGATTGAAATACAATAGAAACAGGCACATTATATACGGACTGTCGGTCGCTCCTCTCGTGGGAGCGTGGATTGAAATAAGCAGACACCTAATGAACTGTTTGCAGTTCGGGTCGCTCCTCGTGGGAGCGTGGATTGAAATAGTCAAACTTTATGAGAACCTACAGGACAGTTGTTGTCGCTCCTCTCGTGGGAGCGTGGATTGAAATATCGGCCGGAAAGGAATAGGGTTAATGGATATGGAGTCGCTCCTCTCGTGGGAGCGTGGATTGAAATAATATCTTCACTTACACCAAGACAACCGAGAGCGTTGCTCTCTCGTGGGAGCGTGGATTGAAATTAAAAATAAGAGAGCGGGCATCTCTGCCCACTGTCGCTCCTCTCGTGGGAGCGTGGATTGAAATCTTATTTTAGTCAGAGTTGATTCAGAGAATTTGTCGCTCCTCTCGTGGGAGCGTGGATTGAAATAGTTACACACAACCACGGACCACGGTCTGAACCTGTCGCTCCTCTCGTGGGAGCGTGGATTGAAATATCGTTATTAAATGTCATTTGAGCATATCTATCGTCGCTCCTCTCGTGGGAGCGTGGATTGAAATAACAAATCTCGGTACTCGATAAAGTAGCTGATGTCGCTCCTCTCGTGGGAGCGTGGATTGAAATCTGAAGCACAGCCAACAACAGCTACGCCTAACGTCGCTCCTCTCGTGGGAGCGTGGATTGAAATATAAGTGAACTTGGCTATGAGAAAAAAACCAGGGGTCGCTCCTCTCGTGGGAGCGTGGATTGAAATACAAAATCAGCAGGCATCAGAACAGACAGCGCCACAGTCGCTCCTCTCGTGGGAGCGTGGATTGAAATTGACACATAACAGAAACAGAGGCTTACCCCAACAGCCTGTCGCTCCTCTCGTGGGAGCGTGGATTGAAATTTTAAACTGCATCCAATGATATAAACGTGCAGCAAGGTCGCTCCTCTCGTGGGAGCGTGGATTGAAATGTTGTCACAACATCAGACATGGCAGAGTGCCTCGTCGCTCCTCTCGTGGGAGCGTGGATTGAAATTGTCACAGACCGGGAAAAAGACGTTCGTGTAGGTCGCTCCTCTCGTGGGAGCGTGGATTGAAATAGATAAGGTACCGTATATCCAACGATTGTTACTGTCGCTCCTCTCGTGGGAGCGTGGATTGAAATTCTGAAAAGATAATTGTAACTCGAAACTTTTATGTCGCTCCTCTCGTGGGAGCGTGGATTGAAATTAGCGGAGAGACAGACGGATGGTACAAAGTAGACCGTCGCTCCTCGTGGGAGCGTGGATTGAAATTGTCACAAGGCATGGAATAGTAAGCAGCAGTCCCAGTCGCTCCTCTCGTGGGAGCGTGGATTGAAATACATAAATAAACAAAAATGGTACACTATTGGTGTCGCTCCTCTCGTGGGAGCGTGGATTGAAATAATAGTCCGCAAAGCCTTGTAAATAAAGGGTTTAGGTCGCTCCTCTCGTGGGAGCGTGGATTGAAATAGAGTTATCTTGACGGCATGGCAGAATCCGTATCAGTCGCTCCTCTCGTGGGAGCGTGGATTGAAATCATGTTCAAAGCTCACGCAAGTGTGGCTGATTTACGTCGCTCCTCTCGTGGGAGCGTGGATTGAAATAGAAGATTTATTAAATATGAAACTGATATGGTCGCTCCTCTCGTGGGAGCGTGGATTGAAATTACAGCAAGATTTCCTCTCGTGGGAGCGTGGATTGAAATCTTGTTAAGGGCACTACGAAATGCGGATATGGTCGCTCCTCTCGTGGGAGCGTGGATTGAAATAACAACATTACAGCACTGCGATATAGAAGCATTGGTCGCTCCTCTCGTGGGAGCGTGGATTGAAATCTTGTTAGAGGGCACTACGAAATGGCTACATGGTCGCTCCTCTCGTGGGAGCGTGGATTGAAATCTTTGGTAAGAGCAAATGTTAGATTTTGGATATTGTCGCTCCTCTCGTGGGAGCGTGGATTGAAATTAACGCTTATAAGTGGCAAAGAATACCGCCGGACGGGTCGCTCCTCTCGTGGGAGCGTGGATTGAAATTTAATCGGGTGGCAAGGTAACAAGCCACTTTGGTCGCTCCTCGTGGGAGCGTGGATTGAAATATGGCATAAAAGCCGTCACAAAGTCCGTTGGAAATGGTCGCTCCTCTCGTGGGAGCGTGGATTGAAATTGAAGAACCTGAATACGAACGATTGTGTAATATGGTCGCTCCTCTCGTGGGAACGTGGATTGAAATTCTGCAAGGTTAGTGGCTGTGCCTGTACCTGCCGTCGTTCCTCTCGTGGGAGTGTGAATTGAAATATCAGCATATGAATCTATACACAATCATAATATGCTGCGTTATTGTAGAATTAGTAGTTAAGTCTATTTTTATAGCAATAACGTTGCTTATCAATAATACAATAGATAAATATTGTTGCAAACCAGTAAATAGCAGGTATAATATAGAGTAACATATTAACAGGGAGGCATATTCATTGGGCATTTACGTTAATCCGACAGGAAGATCGTTTGAGCTTGCGATAAATTCAGAGATTTTTGTTGACAAAAGCGGTCTGATTAAAGAAACGAATAAGTGTATAAATACATTACAAAGGTATATGTGTGTAAGCCGTCCAAGGCGATTCGGAAAGTCAATGGCCATGGATATGCTTTCAGCATATTATGGTCGAAAGACTGATGCAGAAAATTTATTTAAAGGCCTTAAAATAAGTCATGATGAGTCGTATGACAGACATATTAACAAGTATGATGTACTCAAAATTAATATGCAGGACTTTTTGAGTGTTACACACAGTGTTGATGATATGCTTAAAATGTTGTGCGAATACATTACGGATGATTTTTCAATAGAGTGTAAGGATATTATTTTTCGGGACAAGTCAAATATTGTGAGAGTAATGCAGGATGTTTTATGTCTACAGGCAGGCCGTTTGTGATTCTTATTGATGAATGGGATTGTCTGTTTAGAGAATTTACGCAGGATAAAGAAGCGCAGAAGAAATACCTTGATTTTTTGAGAGGCTGGCTTAAGGATAAAGACTATATAGCGCTTGCATACATGACAGGTATACTGCCGATTAAAAAATATGGTTCACATTCTGCTCTTAATATGTTCACGGAATATTCCATGACAGATATGGGAGCTTTGGCAGAGTACTTTGGCTTTACAGATGATGAGGTCAGAGAATTGTGTGACAGATATGATATGGACTTTGAAGAGGCAAGGGCATGGTACAATGGATATAAGCTCGTGTCCCATAGCAAATATGGAGTAAAGAAATATGCGATGTACAGTCCGAAGTCTGTAGTAGAAGCCATGCTAAAGCATAAATTTGGTACTTATTGGAATCAGACTGAAACTTACGAGGCTCTCAAGGTTTATATTCAAATGAATATGGATGGTCTAAAAGATGCCGTGATTAAAATGCTTGCCGGTGAAAGTGAGAAAATAAATACAGGCACATTTGAAAATGACATGACATCATTTGCCACAAAGGATGATGTGCTTACACTTTTAGTACATCTTGGCTACATGACATATGATAGTGAGACGGAAGAGGTTTCAATTCCAAATCGAGAGGTGTCAAAGGAATATCTTAATGCAATTAGTACAATGGATTGGGATGAAGTATCAAAATCAATAAAAGCATCACAAAAATTGCTTGAGAGTTTGTGGAATATGAATGGTGCTGCGGTTGCTGACGGAATTGATAAGGCACATAATGAGATATCTATTTTACGGTATAATGATGAGAATTCTTTAAGCTGTACAATTAATTTGGCATTTTATTCGGCCAGGGAGTATTACTCAATAGTTCGTGAATTACCAACAGGAAAAGGCTTTGCTGATGTATGCTTTATTCCAAGAGTGAGTCATTTGGATAAGCCGGCAGTTGTTATTGAATTGAAATATGATAAGAATGTTGATGGCGCCATTTCACAGATAAAGTCGAGACAGTATGTGGAAGCCTTGAAGGATTATAAGGGTAATTTGCTTCTTGTTGGAATAAATTACGATAAAAAGACAAAAGAACATCAATGTGTGATTGAAAAATGGAAGCTGTAAAGGTGAATTAGCAGGGAGTATAGCAACAATTAATGCTATACTCCCTGCTATTATATTTTTGGTTGCAAGAATTTAGTTTATGCTATAAAATATTTATAACTGTATGCAGATATTTAATAATCACAATATCTGTCTGTATAATAAAATACGCATAAAGAGGACGAAAGAATGATCAACAAATTAGTAGACAAAATCAAGAAAACAAACGCACCTATCGTAGTAGGTCTCGACCCGATGCTTTCATATGTGCCTGAGCACATCACAAAGAAGGCATTTGATGAGCTTGGAGAGACACCGGCCGGTGCAGCGGAGGCTATCTGGCAGTACAACAAGGCTATTGTGGATGCCACATATGACCGATTCCTGCGGTAAAGCCACAGATTGCCATGTATGAGCAGTTTGGAGTGGAGGGTCTTAAGGCATTCCAGAAGACAGTGGATTACTGTCACGAGAAGGATCTCGTGGTTATCGGAGATGTAAAGCGTGGAGATATCGGCTCAACATCGGCTGCATACGCCACAGGACATCTCGGAAAGGTACAGATCGGCAGCAAGAGCTATTCTACCTTTGATGAGGATTTTGCCACTGTCAATCCATACCTTGGAACAGACGGTATCAAGCCATTCGTAGATGTATGCAAGGAGGAGAAGAAGGGTATCTTCATTCTTGTAAAGACATCTAATCCATCAAGTGGAGAGTTCCAGGACCGTATGATTGACGGACGCCCATTATATGAGTGGGTAGGCGAGAAGGTTGCAGAGTGGGGAGCTGACTGCATGGGTGATTCATACAGCTATGTAGGTGCGGTTGTTGGCGCAACATACCCTGAGCAGGGTAAGATTCTTCGTAAGGTAATGCCAAAGAGCTTCATCCTCGTACCGGGCTACGGCGCACAGGGAGGCAAGGGCGCAGACCTTGTTCATTTCTTCAATGAGGACGGACTTGGTGCAATTGTCAATTCATCACGTGGAATCATCTGCGCATACAAGCAGGATAAGTACAAGGATATGGGTATCACAGCAGAGAATTTTGCAGATGCATCACGCAAGGCTGTTGAGGATATGATTGAGGATATCTCAGGAGCACTTGCAAATCGTTAATAAGTTATTCAGAAAGCTTAAATATATTAACAAACGAAACCAGGGAGATAAAATGGCAGAGAAATTTGAGGAGATTGCAGTTGTAGTTGACCAGAGCTCACTTGGCAATGGCATCTACGACCTCACACTAAAGACAGACAAAATTGCAAAGGCAGCAAAGGCGGGACAGTTTGTATCGGTTTACTCAAACGACAAGAGTAAGCTGCTTCCGCGTCCGATAAGCCTTTGCGGCATAAACAGAGATGATGATACAATTCGTCTCGTGTACCGTGTGACAGGTGAAGGCACGGGAACAGAGGAATTTTCAAAGCTTGTCGGGGGCGATAAGGTAAGGATTTTAGGACCTCTTGGAAACGGCTTTACAGTACAGCCGGGAAAGAAGGCATTTCTTATCGGCGGAGGAATCGGAGTGCCGCCTATGCTGCAGCTTGCCAAGGATATAAATGCAGGCATTGATAATGCAGTATGCGATATGAACATCGTCATGGGCTATCGCGATGAGAATACCTTCCTGCTCGATGAGTTTAAGGAACAGGCAGCTTCCTTTGTAGCTACAGAGGACGGCAGTGTCGGCACAAAGGGCAATGTCATCGATGCAATAAAGGAGAATGCTCTTGAGGCAGACGTGATTTATGCATGTGGACCTATGCCTATGCTTCGTGCACTCAAGGCTTACGCAGCAGAGCATGATATGGACTGTTTTATATCAATGGAGGAGCGCATGGCATGTGGAATCGGCGCATGCCTTGCGTGCGTATGCAAAACAAAGGACAAGGATGCCCACAGCAATGTAAACAACAAGCGTATATGCAAAGAGGGACCTGTTTTGATGCGAAGGAGGTGGAGCTGTAATGAGTAATATGTCAGTAAATGTGGCCGGTGTTGAGTGGAAAAATCCTGTTACAGTTGCATCCGGCACATTCGGCTCCGGTGCAGAGTACAGCGAGTTTGTTGATTTAAACAGACTTGGTGCAGTCACTACAAAGGGTGTTGCGAATAAGCCGTGGAGGGTAATCCTACACCTAGAGTAGCAGAGGTGTACGGCGGCATGCTCAATGCAGTCGGACTTCAAAATCCCGGCATCGAGCTTTTCTGCAAGAGGGATATTCCTTTTTTAAAGCAGTTTGATACAAGGATTGTGGTAAATGTATGCGGTCATTCGCTTGACGAGTATCTTGATGTGGTAAAGCGTCTTGCGGATGAGCCTATTGATATGATGGAAATAAATATCTCATGCCCTAATGTTAAGGAGGGCGGAATTGCCTTCGGAACAGATCCAAAGGGTGTTGAGACAATCACAAGCGAGATTAAAAAAATATGCAAAGCAGCCTGTTATCATGAAGCTTTCTCCAAATGTCACAAGTATTGCAGAGATAGCAAGGGCGGCAGAGGCCGGTGGAGCTGATGCGGTTTCGCTCATCAATACAATTACAGGCATGAAGATTGATATAAACAGAAGAAGCTTTGTGTTAGCAAACAAGACAGGCGGCATGAGCGGTCCGGCGGTTCATCCGGTTGCAGTGCGCATGGTTTACGAGACAGCACATGCAGTCAATATTCCGATTATCGGAATGGGCGGTATCACAAATGCTGCCGATGCTATAGAGATGATACTTGCCGGAGCTACGGCTGTTTCAGTCGGCACAGCAAACTTTGTAAATCCAAAGACCACAGAGCAGATAGTGGATGGCATCGCAGAGTATATGGACAGGTATGGAGTAAAGGATATTTCAGAGCTTGTCGGCGCAGTTGACAGATAGAGCATAATGGATAGACGGAGGATAAAATAATGATTCTGGCAGCAGAATACGTGCCTTCTATGTATGCCACAGTCTGGGCACTTGTTCCACCTGTTGTGGCTATAGTTCTGGCACTTATCACAAAAGAGGTCTACAGTTCATTATTCGTTGGAATAGTGATTGGCGGACTGTTTTATGGAAATGCATTTCAGCCGGGTTTTCGGCTGAGAGATCAGTGCTTCACATATTCGAGGACGGACTTGTTGGAGTGCTATCGGATTCGTACAATGTGGGAATACTGATATTCTTAGTCGTGCTCGGTGTTATGGTGAGCATGATGAACAAGGCAGGCGGCTCGGCGGCCTTTGGAGAGTGGGCGAGTGAGCACATAAAGACAAGGATTGGTGCCCAGCTTTCAGCTATAATACTTGGAGTACTTATATTTATAGATGATTACTTCAACTGTCTGACAGTAGGAAGTGTGATGCGCCCTGTCACCGACAAGCATCGTTTCAAGAGCAAAGCTTGCATATCTGATAGATGCCACAGCAGCGCCTGTATGCATCATTGCACCTATATCATCGTGGGCAGCCGCGGTTACCGGCTTTGTAAAGGAGAGGATGGTTTTTCTATTTTCATAAAGGCCATTCCATACAATTATTATGCACTCTTTACTATTATCGCTATGATGACACTTGTTGTTTTACAGGTAGATTTCGGTCCGATGGCAAAGCATGAAGCCAATGCCAAAAAGGGTGATTTGTTTACCACAGGAGACAGGCCGTATGCGGAGGCAAAGCAGGATGTTATAAAGGGCAAGGGAAGGTTATAGACCTTGTATTTCCTATTCTTGTGCTCATAATAAGCTGCATCATCGGAATGATATACACAGGAGGCTTTTTTGACGGAACAGGCTTCGTTGATGCGTTTGCAGGCAGCGATGCTTCAATTGGTCTTATGCTTGGAAGCTTTTTTGCGTTGATAATCACCATATGCTTTTACTCAATCAGAAGGGTACTAAGCTTTACGGATTGCTGTAATTCAATCCCTGAGGGCTTTAAGGCAATGGTACCTGCAATACTTATACTGACCTTTGCATGGACACTAAAGACCATGACAGAGAGCCTTGGCGCCAAGGAATTTGTCGCAGGCTTAGTGGGAGGAGTATCGGGACCACTGCTTGGACTGTTCCCGGCAATCATATTCCTGGTGGGAGCTTTCCTTGCCTTTGCAACAGGAACCTCATGGGGCACCTTCGGTATACTCATACCGATAGTAGTAAATATCTTCTCGGGCACAAACCATACGATGATGATTATCTCAATCTCAGCGTGCATGGCAGGTGCAGTATGCGGAGACCACTGCTCACCGATATCCGATACCACCATCATGGCATCGGCAGGAGCTCAGTGCAACCACATGAATCATGTATCCACACAGCTTCCGTACGCTGTGCTTGTGGCAGGCATATCATGCCTGACCTACATCATAGCAGGCTTTGTCAGAAATCCGGTAGTACCGTTTATAATAGGAGTGCTTATCCTGATTGGAACCTTTGTCGGAATCAAGTATATCACGAGAACCGATAAGGTAAATGAACAGGAGGAGTAGCTAAAGCACGACTCAAAAGAGTTCTATTTTCACAGACCTTGTGTCTGCGAATGATAGAACTCTTTTAATAGCTATCAATAAAATTTATAGCCCGCTAACAGATATTAATAACCCTAATTACATTTACAAAAATATCAATTAGTGGTAACATATCAATAACTTAGAAATCATATTTGAATGGTAGGAAATCCCGGCCATACAAACTAAGCTAAAACTCATAACATACTCAAAACAAACATTAACAAAAGAGGTAATATCAATGGCAAAATTGCAAAGCAGCTCACTGAGCTGATAGGTCACACTCCGCTTCTGGAGCTGACCAATTATGAAAAAGCCCTTGGGCTTGAAGCAAAAATCATAGCAAAGCTGGAGTATTTCAATCCACTTGGAAGTGTAAAGGACAGGGTGGCGGCAGCTATGATAGAACAGGGCATAAAGGATGGAAAGATAAATCAGGACACAATAATCATAGAGCCGACAAGTGGCAATACCGGAATAGGACTTGCATTTGTGGCAGCCTCAAAGGGCTTCACCTGATACTTATAATGCCTGATACCATGAGCGTTGAGAGAAGAAAAATCGTCACAGCGCTTGGCGCAGAGATAAAGCTCACACCGGGGCGTGAGGGCATGAAGGGTGCAATTGATGAGGCGCAGAGACTTAAAGAGCATTACGGCAATGCCTTTATTCCACAGCAGTTTGAGAATCAGGCCAATCCTGATATCCACAGAGCTACAACCGCTCAGGAAATCTGGGAGGATACAGATGGAAAGGTAGATATCTTTGTATCATCTGTCGGAACAGGAGGCACCTGTACAGGCACCGGGCTTGGATTGAGAGACCATAATCCTGATGTAAGGATAGTAGCTGTTGAACCAAAGAGCTCACCGGTACTCTCAGGCGGAAGACCGGGGCCACACAAGATACAGGGAATCGGTGCAGGCTTTATTCCGAAGGTCATGCGCATGGATATAGTGGATGAGGTGATTCCGTGGAGAATGAGGCCGCTTTTGACAAGGCAAGAGAGGTTGCAAAGAGCGACGGACTTCTCGTTGGCATATCCTCAGGAGCAGCAATATATGCGGCAACAGAGCTTGCGAAAAGACCTGAGAACAAGGGAAAGAATATCGTGGTGCTGCTTCCGGATACAGGAGAAAGATACCTGTCCACACCGCTTTTTACAGTAAACTAATGGCATATAAACTTACGGCATAAGCTTGCTTTGCCGGAAACTGTAACATGAAAAATGAGAAACATACATGAGAAACATACATAAATATACGGCAGCCCTGCTGTCGACAGTGATGATTCTGTCACTTCTTCTGACAGGCTGCTCAGGCAGGAAGGATGACGGCACAGTCACCATAACCAATGTGTCGTATGATCCGACACGAGAGTTTTACGAGAAATACAACAAAATATTCGAGTCTTACTATGAGAGCGAGCACGGCAAAAGATAAATGTGATTCAATCACATGGCGGCTCGGGAGCACAGGCACGCTCGGTTGTGGAGGGCTGTAATGCAGATGTTGTCACACTGGCACTTGAGCATGACATAGACCTGATACAAAATACAGGCTTAATTGATAAGGGCTGGATTGATGAGTTTTCTGACAGCTCGGCACCATACACATCAACAATCGTTTTACTTGTAAGAAAGGGCAATCCAAAGCATATAAGTGACTGGGATGACCTGGTGAAAAAGAATGTGGATGTTATTACGCCTGATCCAAAGAGTAGTGGCGGAGCCTGCTGGAATTTTCTTGCAGCGCTAAGCTATGCGAAGACAAATTATGACAGCTGAAGGAACAGAAATCGTTTATGAAGAAGCTGTATGAAAATGTCACAATTATGGATTCGGGTGCGAGAGGCTCAACAACCACATTTGTGGAAAACGGTTCAGGGAGATGTGCTCATAGCGTGGGAAAACGAGGCACTTACGACCATGGATTCATATCCGGGTAAGTATGAGATAGTGAATCCGTCCGTCAGCATCTTAGCACAGCCCTCTGTTGCTATTGTGGATGACAATGCAAAGAGCAACGGAACACAAGAGGTAAGCAAGGAATACCTACAGTATCTCTACAGTGATGAGGCACAGCAGCTGATTGGCGAAAGTGGCTACAGACCAACAAATCAGGATATATTAAACCGGTTTTCCAACAAGTTTGATTTAAATATCATGCTTTGGAGCATAGAGGATTACGGCGGATGGAATGAAGCCTACAAGACATATTTCGATGATGGAGCAATGTTCGATGAAATATACGGCAACTGATAAAACAGCAAAAGAGAAAACTAAATCAAAGAACATAAAGACCAGAGTCATACCGGGCTACCATCTTTCGCTTGGAATAGTGGTCACGATGCTTTCAGTCATCGTTCTCATTCCGTTAGCATCAGTGCTTGTGTATTCGCTAAAGATATCGCCGGGCGATTTTGTGTCACTTATCATGAAGGAGAATGTGAGGAATGCCTTTATCACAAGCATCACCTCATCATTTATCGCAGCAATCGTAAATGTGGTATTTGGACTCATCGTGGCATGGACGCTTGTGAAGTACGATTTTCCCGGGAAATGGCTGCTTGACGGACTTATAGAGCTTCCGTTTGCACTGCCGACAGCGGTTGCGGGCATCACGCTCTCAAAGCTGTACTCAGGCACAGGCTTTTTTGGTAAGGGCCTTGGCAAGCTTGGAATAGATGTGTCTTACACACAGGCAGGAATAGTTGTGGCACTTGTTTTTGTAGGCATTCCCTTCGTAATAAGAGCTGTACAGCCGGTGCTTGAAAAGATGGATAATACATATGAGGAGGCCGCTTATATGCTTGGCGCCACACCCTCTAAGACATTTTTTAAGGTAATACTTCCGGAGCTTCGCCCGGCACTCTTAACAGGCTTTGGTCTTGCCTTTGCCAGAGGCATAGGAGAGTACGGAAGCGTCATCTACATATCAGGCAACAGTGCAAGGCACAGGACGCAGGTGGTATCCTACGTCATCATGCAGAAGCTTAGCTATATAGATTATGCCAGCGCGACTGCCATAGCACTTGTGATGCTTGTCATATCATTTTTACTGCTGTTATTTGTAAACATAGTGCAGGTTAAACAGTCACAGCGCACTAATTTGTTGTAGAAGGCTGCATATAAATCAAATGCGATGCACACAAACAGGAAAGGAGCACAATGCGATGACCGAACAGGTAAAGCTTGAAAGAAGAAAAAAGATCACAAAGATAATACTCGTCACTGTCACGGTGCTCTTCATATTTGTCATGCTTGTAGTTCCGCTTTTTTCTGTGATGGCAAGTGCCTTAAAGGAGGGGCTTGGATTCTATCTGAAAGCTATCTCCACAAGCTACGTGCTTTCAGCACTCAAGGTGACTTTGATAGCAACAGTTTTTGCGGTAGTTATCAACACCTTCTTTGGAATATGGACAGCGTGGCTGTTGACCAGGTTTTCGTTTAAAGGAAAGCAGGTGCTTGCAACACTTATTGATATACCGTTTTCTATTTCTCCGGTCATCGTAGGACTTGCGTATCTTATGACCTTCGGACGGCTTGGGTGGTTTTATCCGGTTATCAGATGGTTCAATGAGATATTCGGCACGAATGTGAGAATCACCTTTGCAATACCGGGAGTTGTGCTTGCTACGATATTTGTCACGTTTCCGTATGTGTCAAGGGAAATTATACCGGTGCTCAATGCAGAGGGAAAGGATGAGGAAGAAGCCGCAGCGCTGATGGGAGCATCCGGCTTTACGATATTTCGGAAAATAACACTTCCGCAGATGAAGTGGAGCCTGATTTATGGAATCATACTTTGTACGGCGAGAGCCCTCGGCGAGTTCGGTGCGGTAAATGCGCTCTCGAAGACAAGAGGCGAGACATTTACACTGCCGCTTGAGATTGATGCCTTGTATATGTCGGGTACAGACAGCTCGATAACATCGGCATTTGCTGTATCGTCGATACTGTTAATTATTGCATTAATCATTCTTTTTGCAAGAAATATAGTTGAGCATAAATTTAAGAAATTACACTGAGATTTATGGGAAATATGATTTACACTAATGAAATTTGTTACTGCTTACACACCGGTGTGGCAGACAGCTATAGAGTTGCTGTACTAAGAAAGCAGGAAGGAGATAACGTATATGTACGTTGAGATGAAAAATATATACAAAAAATACGGAGACTTCCTGGCATCCGATAATGTGAGCTTTGGAGTGGAAAAGGGAAAGCTTGTGGCGCTGCTTGGTCCGTCCGGCAGTGGCAAGACAACACTTCTTCGTATGATAGCAGGGCTTGAGACGCCAAATTCAGGTGACATATATATAGATGGAAAGCGAGTGAATGATATTCCGGCCTCGAAGAGAGGCATAGGCTTTGTGTTTCAGAACTATGCGCTGTTTAGATACATGACAATATACGACAATGTGGCATTTGGGCTGGAGCTTCAGAAGATGCCGAAAAGCTCATAAAGGAGCGTGTTACCAAGCTTCTTGAGATGACAGGCTTATCGGGGCTTGAAAAGAGATATCCGAATCAGCTTTCCGGAGGACAGCGTCAGAGAGTGGCATTTGCAAGGGCGTTGGCGCCGAATCCACAGGTGCTCTTACTGGATGAGCCATTTGCCGCGATAGATGCAAAGGTGCGAGGTGAGCTTCGTACATGGCTTAAGGAGCTGGTCGAAAAGCTTGGAATCACAAGCATTTTCGTCACACATGACCAGGATGAGGCTGTTGAGGTGGCAGATGAAATCATTATCACAAACCACGGCACGATAGAGCAGATGGGTACACCTCTTGAGATATACAAGTCGCCTGATACACCTTTTGTGGCGCAGTTTATAGGACACACCACAGTCGTTGAAAACTATGACAGGCTAAAGGGCTTTGACAGGATAGAAAATGCCGACAAGGCGGTAATCAGACTGAGTTTATCAAGATATCAAAGAGCGGCAACTTAGACCGTTATCAGTCAGCGGCAGAGGAGGGCATCGTTACAGATGTGGTATTCAGAGGAAACAGGATGGATATCACAGTCAGCATAAACGGTATCGAGGTGGTCGGCGAGCGCTCACTTGAAAAGGACGATAGCAGTCGGCGAGAAAGTACATGTGCTGATTTACAGGCTGTATATATTCGATGAAGAGAAAACATACCTGATGGAAAACAGCGAGATGCAGGAGCAGAATGTATTCTACATTTAGATACAAGAATAGTCTAAAGCTTGTGATTGAAAGAGGAAGCAGAGGGAGATAAATGAAGATAGAAAACAAAAAAATCCTACACACGGACATCCTCATAATAGGAGGTGGCACGGCGGGCTGTTATGCAGCGCTCACCATCCGTGAGAAATCGGATTATTCGATTATAATTGCAGAGAAAGCGAACATAAAGCGAAGCGGATGCCTTGCAGCAGGTGTCAATGCGATAAATGCATACATAGTAAAGGGCAGAAAGCCTGAGGACTATGTAGACTACGCAAAAAAGGATGCTGACGGCATAGTAAGGGAAGACTTACTCATGACTATGTCAGAGGGCTTAAACCGTGTGACGGACAAGATGGAAAAGCTTGGACTTGTCATATTAAAGGATGAAAACGGTGAGTATGTAGCAAGAGGAAACCGAAATATCAAGATAAACGGCGAGAACATGAAGCCGCTTTTGGCAGAAGCTGTATCAAAGCTTACGGACTGTACAGTGATAAACAGAATCAATATCACGGACTATATAGTTGAGAACAACACCATAAAGGGTGCATACGGATTTTCAATCGAGGATGCTACAGCCTATGAAATCAGGGCTAAAAAGGTGCTCTGTGCTACAGGCGGAGCGGCCGGACTGTACAGGCCAAACAATCCCGGCTTTTCAAGGCACAAGATTTGGTATCCACCGTTTAATACAGGCGCAGGATATGCGATGGGCATAAGAAGCGGAGCTGAGATGACCACCTTTGAGATGAGATTTATCGCACTCAGATGCAAGGACACAATCGCACCGACAGGAACAATTGCACAGGAGTCGGGGCAAAGCAGGTCAATTCACTTGGAGAGGTTTACGAAACAAAATACGGCCTCACTACATCAGAGCGTGTATACGGAACGGTCATGGAAAATCTCGAGGGAAGAGGCCCTTGCTACTTAAGGACAGAGGGCATCTCTCCACAGCAGGATGAGTCATTGAGAAAGGCATATCTCAACATGGCACCAAGCCAGACACTCAAGTGGGTGGAGGCAGGTAAGAATCCAAGTGAGCAGAATGTGGAGATAGAGGGCACAGAGCCGTATATCGTAGGTGGGCACACAGCGAGCGGCTACTGGGTAAATACCGAGCGTGAAACCACAATCCACGGACTTTATGCCGCTGGAGATGTGGCAGGAGGATGTCCACAGAAATACGTTACAGGAGCTATGGTAGAGGGTGAAATCGCTGCGATAGATATGGTTTCAAAGCTTGATGCAGATACCTCCGATGGAAGTCCTGACACATCGGCATTTGATGAGAAAAAGTTGCTTGACGCAAAAGCTTCAGAGTACGACCATTTCCTCACTGAAAGGTCTCAGATGTTTACAACAGAGGCTATCGAGGAAGCCATGCAGAAGGTCATGGACAACTATGCAGGCGGTATTTCCACACATTATCAGTTTAACGGTAAGCAGCTTGCGCTGGCAAAGGAAAAGATAAATCATCTGATAGAGCTGACCGGTGATTTATATGCATCGGATATGCATGAGCTTATGTTCATATATGAGCTTAAGGAGAGGCTTACGGTATGTCTTTCGGTCATAGCACATCTTGGTGCGAGAAAGGAGACCAGATGGCACAGCTTTGCTGAGAATCTGGATTATCCCGACAAGAGTGATGACTGGATGAAATACGTCAATTCCAGATACGAAAACGGGCAGCTTCATATGATTTACAGAGAGCTTGTCGGAAGGGAGGCGCGTTATGAGCATAATGATTGATAAAGCAAAGTGTAAGGGCTGTGGCATGTGTACAAGTGTATGCCCGGGAAGCCTGATATATCAGGACTCAGAGAAAAAAGCCTTTATCAAATATCCTAAGGACTGCTGGGGCTGTGCCTCATGCATAAAGGAATGTCATTTTGGCGCTATTGCTCTTTATCTTGGAGCAGACATAGGAGGCATGGGAAGTCTCATGACAGTAAAAAGCACACCGGACACGCTGACCTGGGATATCAAAAAGCGCGACGGAAGCAAGGAAGAGATTCTTATCAACAAGAAGGAATCCAATAAATATTAAAGAAAAGGATGGTAACAGACATGGGTGAATTATCACATCTTGACGAACTCGAAGCAGAGGCAATATACATAATGCGTGAAGTAGCCGCAGAGTGCGAGAAGCCGGTTATGTTGTACTCAATTGGAAAGGACAGCTCGGTAATGCTTCATCTTGCAATGAAGGCATTTTATCCGGAGAAGCCGCCATTTCCGTTTTTACATGTAAATACAACCTGGAAATTCCATGAGATGATTGAATTCAGAGATCGCATTGCTAAGGAAAAGGGCATCGAGATGCTTGAGTACATTAATCAGGATGGCGTAAAGCAGGGGATCAATCCATTTGACCACGGCTCAGCATACACAGATATCATGAAGACACAGGCGCTCAAGCAGGCGCTCGACAAATACGGCTTTACGGCAGCGTTTGGCGGCGGCCGAAGAGACGAGGAGAAATCAAGAGCCAAGGAGCGAATCTTCTCCTTTAGAAATGAGAACCACGCATGGGATCAAAAGAACCAGCGCCCGGAGATGTGGAAGCTCTACAACTCAAGAATTAAAAGGGCCAGGAGGTGCGAGTTTTCCCACTTTCAAACTGGACTGAGACGGATATCTGGCAGTATATTAAGAGAGAGAATATCGAGATTCCTTCACTTTACTTTGCAAAGGAAAGACCTGTTGTATACAGAGACGGCAACATTATCATGGTGGATGACGACAGAATGAAGCTTCGTCCGGGTGAGAAAATCCAGATGAAGAGTGTACGTTTCAGAACTCTTGGCTGCTATCCACTGACAGGTGGTGTGGAGTCGACAGCGGATACACTTGATGAGATTATTGATGAGACACTCAGTGCTGTTTCCTCAGAGAACCACCCGTGTCATAGACAACGAGGCGGCAGGCAGCATGGAAAAAAGAAAGAGGGAGGGGTACTTCTAGAATGAGCGGATTACTGAAATTTATCACTTGCGGAAGCGTGGACGACGGAAAATCAACTCTGATTGGACATATATTATACGATTCAAAGCTGCTCTATGCAGATCAGGAAAAGGCATTGGAGCTCGACAGTAAGGTCGGAAGCCGTGGCGGCGCCATCGACTATTCACTCCTCCTCGATGGACTGATGGCAGAGAGAGCAGGGAATCACAATCGATGTGGCTTATCGTTACTTCACAACAGATAAGAGAAGCTTTATCGTGGCAGATACACCGGGCCATGAGGAGTATACAAGAAACATGGCTGTAGGTGCATCCTTTGCAGACCTTGCGGTAATTCTAATAGATGCAAAGCAGGGCGTATTGGTTCAGACAAGAAGACACGCAAGAATCTGCGCGCTCATGGGAATCAACTACTTTGTATTTGCTGTAAACAAGATGGATCTTGTAGGCTACGATGAGAAGCGTTTCGATGAAATCACAAAGCAGATTATTGAGCTTACAAAGGAGCTTGAACTCAAAAATGTAGTAATAATTCCTGTTTCTGCAACAGAGGGTGACAATGTCACAACAAAGTCTGAGAATATCCCATGGTACAAGGGACCTGATCTTTTATCATACCTTGAGGATGTTGACATAAAGGATGAGAACGAGGAAGAGGGCTTTTACATGCCTGTACAGAGAGTCTGCCGTCCTGACCACACCTTCCGTGGATTCCAGGGCCAGATAGAGGCCGGAGAGGTAAAGGTGGGCGATGAAATCACCACACTGCCAAGCAATGAGACAGCCCATGTAAAGAGCATCCATGTGGGTGATAAGCTAAGCGATAGCGCATTTACAGGCCAGCCGGTTACAATCCAGCTTGACAGAGAGGTGGACGTATCAAGAGGCTGCGTGCTCACAATCGGTTCAGGAGCAAAGGTTGCTTCATCTATCACAGCTACAATACTCTGGATGGATGATGATGAGCTCTTTAAGGGAAAGAATTTCTTCTTCAAGCTAGGTACCAAGTCAATACCGGGCATCGTAACAGAGATAGAGCATACCATCGACGTAAACACAGGTGAGGAAAAGCCTGCCGACAAGCTTAAAAAGAACGAGATAGCAGTTGTAAAGATTGCATTCTCGGACAAGATAGTCTGCGATAAGTTCAAAAATCACAAGACACTCGGTGAGTTCATCTTAATCGACCGTGTGACGGATATGACATCTGCCTGTGGTGTGGTTGAAGAGGTACACACAGAGGAAAGCGGCCTCTATGAGGGCAGAGTAGACAGAAACGTAAGAGCTGCAATCAAGGGGCAGAAGGCAATCACCGCCGTATTCGTAGACGGAGTGGATGGTGTAAACCGCGGCTTTGTGGAGGATGTCGAGAAAGCCTTAAATATAGACGGACGCCATACTTATCTCTACGCACCAAAGGAGGGTGAGGACTTTGTAAATGTAGTCAAGCACCTAAGCCATGCCGGAATACTCGTACTTCTGCTCATCAGCCAAAAGCAGGAGAAGGAGCTTGCAGCCGACAAAGTTGAGTTCACAAAGGACTGGAACAAAAACGGCAGAGATGTGGACAAGGTTGCGGAGTTTATCAAAAAGCAGTCAGTATATGACGGCGTGATCGTAAACACAAGTGAGTATATCTAATTAAAAAGGGTACTTGATTTCTCAAGTACCCTCATGTATAATCTACTTAGAAAGTGAATCGGATATGACTCCGATTTGCCCTCAGTGTTAAAATGTTATAAGAATAGCATCCTAAACTTTGGACGGTGTGGGATGCTATTTCTTTTATTATTATGATTGTCTATGTATGACAGAGCCGCAAAACAACTAATATTTCCACGTTGAAAAGCACGCCCCAATGTGGTAAAATTGACAAAGATAATTTATAGAAAAACACACAGGAGGATTAACATACAATGGAAAGCTACAAGAGCGAATTTATAGATTTCCTACCTGCTCCTTTATCTTAACCCTTGTGAATGCCCTCAAATGCTTGATTTTACAGGCTTTGAGGGCATTTTTAATTTGAGAGGAAACTATCGTAACTTATCATAAAATGGTGTAATTTGATGAAAAAAGTGTGTAGTAAAGTGTGTAGTAATTCGTAGGAAGGATACGCTAAATATCAAGAGTGGCAGTTAAACGGTGGAAGAGTGGGAAGCGGGTCGAAGAAAGCCTCCGAGTATATTCCACGGTTGAAAAAGTATCAGATTATGTATGAACAGCAATTTGGGAAGCAAAACAAGAAGGAACACGATGATACTGTTTGAGGTCACAGTTTGTGACCTCAGAATGAGTACACAGATTGTAGACTTGAAGTCGCAATTTGCGACTTCAAAAATGGATTGGAGGATTCGATGGCAAAAGATAATAGTGAATTGATTGACGTAAATTCAGATGTAAAGGATAGGGTTATGGAAGTGAGTCATATTCAGAGTCTTATATATGTTATTAGAGGAAAACAGGTAATGCTCGATAGTGACTTGGCAATTTTGTATTAAGTTGAAACAAAAACTTTTAATCAGGCTGTAAAAAGAAATATTGAAAGATTTCCGAGAATTTCAGGTTTCAACTAAAAAGGAAGAGTACCACTCTTTGAGGTCACAATTTGTGACCTCAAAAGAAGGGAGAGGTGGAAGAAGATATCTGCCATATGTTTTTACAGAACAAGGTATTGCAATGCTTTCTGCGGTGCTGAGGAGTGATATTGCAATACAAGTCAGTATCAGGATAATGGAAACATTTGTTGAAATGCGTAAATATATGGCAAACACGTCACTTTTGTATGATCGCATGAATGCAATAGAAGAAAGACAGATAACTTATCAAAATGAAACAAATGAGAAATTTGATAAAGTATTTGCATATATTTCTGACCACGAAGAATCACAGCAGAAAATCTTTTTTGATGGACAGATATATGATGCGTTTAGCTTACTGATAGATCTGGTAGCTAGTGCAACGAAAAGTCTTGTATTGGTCGATAATTATGTCGATGTGGGAACTTTAAATATTCTGTCCAAGAAGAAAGAGAATGTATCGGTAACTATTTACACAGTTAGAAAAACCAGATTGTCAGAAAAAGATATTGAAACTTTCACTCAACAGTATCCCAAACTTGAAGTGAACTACACAGGTGTATTTCATGACAGGTTTTTAATCATTGATGACAAAAAAGCGTATCACATTGGTGCATCATTAAAAGATGCAGGAAAGAAATGTTTTGCTATAAGCTTATTAAACGATTCTGGTGTGATATATGATATTTTACAGAGGCTGGATATAGAAACAGAAGAAAACGAATCATAAAGAGGGATAATGACTTGGGGTGGGTAACACCCAAGTCCCCCCCCCACATCGGAAAGGGAATAGAAGATTTCAATAAGTAGTAGAGATGTGAAAAAAAGCAGTCCGAAGCGGTAAGCGAAGGGCTGCTTTTGTCTGTCTGACGGAGTCTTTTTTCCGTCAGGCAGACCTGTGGGGATGATGTGCCCTGCTGACGAAGCATCGCTTACACAAAGGCTACGAAGAAATACCAAGACGGATGCAGATGATAGCGGTTCTTATGGACAGTATAGCTATAACAGATACAGTTTAGACAACATCTGCAACCAAATGGCTACAAAGCAGAGCAACAGTAGAACCACAACAGGGGCATGACACTGCAATTTACCGGTGCAGACCACAATTTCTATTAGTATGTAGCCATAATCCGGTGCAATCGTAGCCAAAACACAATAACTGAAAATACCAAAAATGAAGCCATGAAACAATTGTAAGAAAAGGCAGCAATGCCAATTCAACCAATGAGTTTTGTGGCTTTTTTTACAGATAAAAAGAAGGAGGACACTATGGGGAAACGAACAAGAGACGAGGTAATCTATTCTCGTGTGGATTACCGTGTAAAACAGGAATTTGAATCACAGATGAAGGAGAGCGGATATAAGACTTCCGCTGATTTCATCGACTATCTGCTCCGGGGCAACAAGGGCAGGCAGATTGACGGGACAACATTAAAGCAGTTTATGGAGGTCATGAATGAGGTCTGCTACGAACTGAAAAAGCAGGGAGTCAATATCAACCAGCTGGCAAGGAATATCAATGCCTATCCGGATTTGATATCCATGACAGCATTTGAACTCGTTCCAGAGAGTATTCCGGCGGTTGGAAGACTCAGTATTAAAACTATATGAAAAGGTGGTGAGTTAGATGGCAGTATATGGAAATGTCAATGTAAAATATGCTCCATGCAAGTCTGTGGCACAGCTTCACAGTGCTGCAGATTATATTCTGGGGAAGAAGAAGGAACAGCTAAGTTCCAGTGTTATCAAGACAAAGTCGGAGTTATATAATGCTTTTGGCTGCAATCGGGATAACTTTGCAAACAGTGTCCTTATGACAAGGAAAATGCATCAGAAGAAGTATAGCCGGTTCTTCCCGCGGGACATTCTGGCACAGAAGCTATCGATATCCTTTCACCCGGAGGATAATGATAAGCTGACTTATGCAGAGGCTTACAAGATGGCAGAGGACTTTGCTCGTGAGTTCTTCTGGAAAAAGGGATTTGAGGTATTGTTTGCGGTTCATGTGGATACGGAGCATGTTCACGTGCATTTTCTGGTAAATAACTGTAATCAGAAGGATGGTTCTTCCTTTCGGAGAGGTCCGAAGGAGCTGGTGGAAATGTCGGAATATTTTGGAGAACAGTGCAGGAGCCGGGGCTTGACACACTCTGTCCGTGACAGCTTCTACAATCGGGATAAGACCAGGGAGGAACGCACCTTAGCGGAAAATCATATGCAGAAAAGGGGAAAACTTTCTTTCAAGGATGAAATGCGTGTGTATATCAGACTTGCCATGAATGATCCGACCACGCAGAACATTCATGATGTGGTGAATATGTTAGAAAGAACCTATCATATGAATTTAAGGCTGAAAGGTAATACCATTAGCTATGCCCTTCCCTATCGTAGCAGTAATGGAGGCAAGGTAAAGGCAGTATGAGGCAGTAAGCTTGGTAAGCGATTCACGGTTGCAGGCATCGGGGAGTATATGAAACAGAAGGAAAAAGAGGATTGGTTTGATTATCCAAGGCAGGAGCAGGACATCGAGCATTCCAGTCAGTCCATGAAGGATTATCCCAGATGGAAAGAGGATGAGGAGGAAGTGAAGGAGTCTGCTTCTAAGGCTAAAAGCAGATACCAACACAGGAGTCACAGCCGACCAGAAAACTGGATGTTTCTGTATATGAGGCATATGACGAGTTTCAGGAAAAACATGAGATACCGGAGAATGACGAGTCTTTCTTTTATGGTGCTGCATTTGATGACTTCAATAAAGAGTGGCAGGGACTTGATGCAGGCGCAGGCTCGGTAAGTACTGAGTTTGGCACAACAAATAACTCAACCGACGCAGAACCATATAATGAGGATGAGTTAGACGAATTACTTGATAACAATTCGTCAACGGTGCCGGTTCAAAATAAGCCGTTTCCATCTCCAGCAGAATACCGCAAGCTCTCTCTGGAAAAACGTGCTAAACTTCTTCCGCCACCTTCTGATGACCGAATTGAAGAACTAAAGAAGTATCAGGACAGAATGGGATATACCGAAGAATCCATGCGGAGTATGCGTTACAAGATGTCTGTATATGATGATTTTACCGAGGAATATGATTATCGTGTGAAATACAACAGAAATCATTCTTCAGAGGAGCAGCTAAAAGCACAAGCGGAACAGCAGATAATCACACCGGTTCGTAGACGTGGGCGTGGCAGATGACAAGGCTTTGATTGCCTTTCAAACTCACTTTCGGTAAGAAAAACTCCATTGCACATAAAATGATTTTGAGCTATAATTTTAATGGATTTTTGTATGAAAGGCGGGTATGATATATTACCAAACATTATGCTGGTAGGAGCAGAGCAGGAGTTATCACAGACGGGAAAGGAACACCGTTTGAAAGAAGCTATTACCCCCGTAGCGGAAAAGTATGATTATATCATTATAGACACGCCGCCCTCTTTGGGCGTGTTGACCGTAAACGCATTTACGGCGGCAAGTGATATTCTGATACCGACCACAGCGGGCATATTTGCCACAACAGGAATTAACCAGCTTAACGAAACAGTAAAGAGCGTACAGCGGTACTGCAATCCGAATGTAAAGATAACGGGTATTCTGTTTACAAGGTTCAATCCGAGAGCAAACATCAGCAAGCAGATAAAGGAACTTACGGAGCAGTTGAGCGAGTACATTTCTGCACCGATATATAAGACCTATATTCGGTCAGCGGTAGCGGTAGAGGAAGCACAGGCAAACAGAACAGATATATTTGAGTATGCGGAGAAGTCCACCGTATCAGAGGACTATAAAGCCTTTATAGAGGAATTTTTGAAAGGAGAGGTAGAGAGTAATGGCAGGAAAGGCAAAATTTGACCAAGAAGCGGCGTTTAAGTCGATTATAGGTGCAGGAGCAAGCGAGGGTTCAGAGAAGCCAGTGGCAAAAGGCAGACCAAAAGCGGAGTGGGAAACAAAGAAGCCCATAAAAAAGCGTGTGAGCATTGGAACGAGGGTGGCTTAGCAAAGGTTTGGATAGATAAGGACGGGTATCTTTGTATCGAATATGAAAGCGGCGAATGGTGGCACTACAACGATAAAGGAGAGTGGTGGTAGATGAAAGTAGGAAAGTATCAGATAGGACGTTTCCATGCGATTATTCGCAAGGAATACGCAGACGGAAGTGTTGACTATTGGCAGGGATATAAGACATTATTAAATGAAGAATGAGGTGAAGAGAATGAATAAGAAACAAAAGAAAATATTTTTTTGTGTTTGTATGATTTTTTTTCTGTTTTTAATTGTTACTATATATTTATTGAAGCAGAAATCACCATATGAATATTTGAAAGAACAAAAGGAATGACAGCACAAACTACTGCAAATGAATGTTTGGAAGAAATTCGATTCGACAATAAATATATAGTGTTTTTCATAAATGAGAATGGAAATCTATCATGTGCAGTTATGAAGAAGAAGATATTTTCTTATGAAATATTAAGAATTAGTGGAGAACTATCACAGAGCAAGAATAGTAAAATTATTTATTTAGTTCATACGAAGATAATGGATATAAATGGATTGATTGGGGTGTGATAAATGATAGTGATATTGAATCAGTATTATCTAATGATAACAAGATGAATATTATTGATAATTTGCAGTATTCATTTAGAATATGTTGGATTATTGGAAACGGAGAAGAGAATACGCCACCAGAGCATGAAGAAATAAAATAGGTAGTTCAATTTGAACTACCTATTTTTTATGGTTAGTTTAATAATATATTCCGGTAATATTGCAAACTAAAGACCATTGATTTTTTACATTACTTAATGTAAATCCAGCCGAAACGCTATCACTTCCTACATTCATAGAAACACTACCTGTTGTTTTTGATAGGTATGAATATATTTTAAGACAGCTTCTGCCGTGTTACCATTTCCAGTCATAGTATTCTTTTGATATTAATAGTTGCATTTATATTTTTATTATAATTTGCAAAATGGTCTTCAAAAGACTTTCTTCATATAAAATAAGTTATTTATTTAAAGAAAGAGGAAAGGGAGTGAAGCTGAACGAGAGATTACTTTTTAATCATTTTTTTAATAGTGGTGCTGGTTCTGCTTCTTCCGTTTATCCTTTGGTGGAAGCACAGGCACAAAGAAACAGATAGAAAGGGGAACAGTAAAATGTAATAGGGTGAATGATTATAGCAAAAGACCAGTATCAATATATGATTTTAAGGCTTTCGGGGCTGCCATTAAAGCCGCGAGAAACGAATACGGAGAAAGTCGCAAAAAAGTAAGCGACGAGTTATATATCTCCCCGCGCTATCTTGCGAATATCGATAACAAAGGACAGCAGCCGAGCCTACAAGTTTTCTATGACCTCGTTACCCGTTATGCTGATATTTGGGTGTGTTCTGACTATATGTATCATTGTTATGGCAATACCTAATGCGTGCTGATTAGTATTTTTATATTGCTCCGCAAGCTCTTTCTTTCCCCATCTCATATACAAACTATACAAATAACGAGCAGTACTTTTGGAATAATCATTATCAGGGTTCTCGTTCATAACAGCATGAAAGACGGCATCTGCGTTAAGCAGGTGCTGTTCTGCTATCACAGGATGAGAACGGGTATAAGCAATGACACCACGATAGAACTCGCACATACCATAATCAAGGTTATTTCTACCCATAACTTCATCAATGGTGGATTCACAGAAATCAATAATTTCCAGAGCAGAATCATATTCCTTATTCTGCACCAGCATGTTAGCAAGTGAGAGTGTCTGCTGCAGGGTATCATTATTCTCTATCAATCCAAGACTGGCATATTCCCTGCGTACTGTGAAAGCTGTCTTGAGTTCTGATACGGCTTCTTCCAGTTTCTTCCGGAACAGATAAGCTGTAGAGAGGTTGTTGTGCAGGTTTGAAAGCAGATTGGCGGAACGGGCATCCGCAGTATTGGTCTTATGGTAATTTTCCATGAGGGCAATCGCCTTTTATATTTCTTAATGGCATTATCATATTCCTTGCGTGGGAACAGAAGCTGTGCTTTGTAATCTAATAATAATGCTTTGTCACAGGCAGAAATGTGGTTGGTTTCTTGCGTAATATCTGGTGTGCCTGATTTATCTGAATTATACGATTTACTCGTTTCATCCGACTTGCCCGAATCATTCATAAGATTCATCACATATTCTATACGTTCTACCAGCTCCGACAGATAATCGGTATCCAGATATTTGTCAAAGTAAGGGTACATATCCTGTAAGAACAGTAGATAGTAAGCCCTGTTATCTAGGATGATGTGTCTGTTGATGCTTTTCAGACATTCCATGACAGTCACCGGTCTTTTACATCCAGACCGTGAGCAAGGCAAATCAAATGCAGGTGATTTAACATCACATGGCAGTCTGATACGGTTGGAATGGTCTCTGCGATTGCCACTTCCTGAATGAGAGGATGGAGTGCAATCGTCTTATTTTCGGTATCTTCACTGATAATGCCATAGCGTATCAGCTCATTAACATTTTGAGAGAATCCAGTTCCAGCCACATTTTGAACGCACTTTTATAAACTCCTGATACCGGCAGGAGTGAGAGGTTACGGAGGATATCAATACTGTCCTCATTTAATCTATTAAGCTTCATCAACATGCGAAGGTGTCCTATCATACTGGCATAGGAGAATTCCTCATCCTTGAATACCTCGATTTCTTCCGTGTTCTGCCCGATACCGCAGGAACGCAGCTTCTGTAACAATTCTTCCGGTTCCATGCCGCTGGCTTCTAAGGTAAGAGCAGCCATGCAGACAGTCGGTATGACAGTTCACTTCTTCTATAATGGCAGACACACTGTCCGGATCACGTTTTGCAGAAGGACAATGCTTGTAGAACAGTTCTGTCAGTTCTTTTGTCTTTATCCAATTCCTTTATTTCTATAGAATCATAATTCTTAAGTTTGCATCTGCTGGTAATCAGTAGCTGCATATCATTCTTCATCAGTTCCTTTAAGAAGGGTTCGTCCTTTGGAAGCACATTGAAGTTGTCCAGAATCAGCAGTGTATCTGTGTGGAGCCTCTGCATTACCTTATAGTGATTCTGAAAACGGACTTCCTCATTCATTTCTACGGAATCATCTGCAAATGTAAGGTTTGCGATGTCTTTTCTCAAATCACCGGTGTAATACAGATAAATGATATTGGTGTACTTTTACGGTTCGTCTGTGCATAGGCTTTGGCAACTTCGCTTTTCCAATGCCTGCCATACCAGTAATGAATAAGACGGATTGATTGGAAAGATGGGATGCGATTGCTTTTATCTCATCCTTTCGTCCAATGAATGCCTGATTGCAGGAGGGAAGCTTATTGCAAAGAATCACTTCCGAAAGGTCGGGAGAATAGAGCGCACCTGTGCTATGGTCATTCAAAATCGCATATCTTACCACAGAGCAGAAAAAGGCTACATTATCCGGCTCCGAATCAGTGCATCAGCCATTTCCTGCCCGATGGTTTTATACTGTCTGTAATCAATTCCTCCATCTGGATTCGAGCCTGTGCTTCGTTCAACAGGTTCGGAATAATCTTATCTCTGAAATCATCCTCCATCGTATCCCATTCATCCTCATCTTCATAAGTCTTTAGGATATCTATAGGAATCGGGCGGGCGCCATTGCACCAGCGGCTGTACATCGTCGTGTCATCTGCGATTAATTCCGAAGCTGTCAGAGTATCATCCAGATATGCAGAGAACAGACTGCGTACAAGCTGGTGCTGCGGGTAGGTTTTCTTTTATTTTCCAATAATACACCAATCACATTGGCGAAGGTCAGTCTGTTTCTCATCTGTGTGCTCCTTTCAGAGAGGATTTATCAATCCCGCTATCTATCTTATCTGTCTTTCTATATTTTCATTCTTTGAAAAGTTTCTATGTCAAGTCGCGGTCAAGTGACCGTCAATTATTTTATTCTCTATATTTTACTACAATTAACTTACAAAACGTAGCCGGGCGGCATCAGAAATGAAGCAAATCGGCTACAACAATCATAACACAAAACAAACTTATGTTCTACAAGAATATCGAAATGTTTTAACTGTACATTGAAAACTTCATGAGTTGTATTCACAGTCAACGGACTTTGCGATGATACTTAAAGCAATTTAAGCGGAGCAAAGAACAGACACTTCCGTCAAGGGTGGGAGATGATCTCGCGCAGGAGAGGCCCACAGGCAGGTTTCAGTAGTGAGAAATCGGTGCTAAAGAATCCAGACAGTGGATACGTAGAAAACCAAACTAAGAGTACTGGAACAATCTTACTTTAGGAACCGCTTATTGCGGGTAGGAAAGAAGGTGGTTAATGAGAATATTACGAGAGGAGGCAGGACTACCATGAAAACAGAACTTGATACAAGAGCGTTATTAAATGTAAAGGAAATGTGTGAGTACCTTGGTATTGGACAGACGAAAGCAAGAGAATTGCTTTCCAATCCGGCCAATGGTTTCACGGTAAGAATCGGTAACAGACTATATGCTCATAAGGGCAGATTAGACCACTGGTTACTGAATCAGATTCTTTCATAAATAAGAACACGGAGGAGTTTCAAAATGAGAATTCAATTTTTGAAACGGATTGATAATTGTAAGGTTTTATGGTAGAATAGGGACGATATTTGGAATCCTTCCTATTCTACACTTAGGAAGGAGGCATAAATGGGTAAATCCCTTAATGGTAAAGAATTAGGTAAAGGCTTATCACAGAGAAAGGATGGTCTTTATCAGGGAAGATTCGTGAATCGTTTTGGCAAGAAGCAGACGGTTTACGCAAAGACGCTGAATGAGGTAAGACAGAAGCTTAGAAACGAACAGTATGAGGATGAAAAGGCACTCAATGTTGTTGCGAAGGACACATTCTACTACAATTTATATGTAGTGGCAATCGACACAGGAATGCGTATTGGTGAGTTGATGGGGCTTCAGTGGTCTGATGTAGACTTTGAAAAGAAGGTTGTACACGTCAGACGTTCCTTATGCTATTTCCGCAAGGATGGCAAATATGTCTTTGAATGGCATGATACCAAGACGCATAACAGCAAGCGAACCATTCCTTAACAACAAGAGCTATGGAAGCTCTGAAAAACAAAGAGTTCGCGGGCAGGAGATTCTGCTTAAGAACGCACAAACAGCACAGGACGAATACAAGAATCTGGTTTTCGTAACCAGAAACAATCGACCTACACAGCAGTTCATCGTACAGGAATGTATGGATGTAACAACGAGACGAATTCAGAAGGAACACCCGGAATTTGAGAGGTTCTCTCCTCATTGTTTCCGTCACACCTTTGCAACAAGGGCAATCGAGAACGGAATGCAGCCTAAGAGCGTGCAGAAGCTTCTCGGACATGGCTCATTACAGCTGACAATGGATTTGTATTGTCACGTAACAGATGATACCTTGTTTGACGAGATGAGGAAGATGGAAGCGGTGTAAAGTGTGTAAAAAGTGTGTAGTAAAGCAATTTGAGACAATAATAAAGGCGTGAAAGCCTTATAAACAGGAGGTTTTAAGATAAAATGGAACAGTATAAGCAGGAATTTATAGACTTTATGGTGGAGAGTGACGTGCTGAAATTTGGTGATTTCACATTAAAGAGCGGTCGTAAATCACCATTTTTCATGAATGCGGGAGCATATGTGACAGGCTCACAGCTTAAGAGACTCGGAGAGTACTACGCAAAGGCTATCCATGCAAACTACGGAGATGACTTTGATGTATTATTCGGACCTGCATACAAGGGAATCCCGCTTGCAGTGGTAACAGCTATCGCATACCATGAGCTCTATGGCAAAGAGGTGCGTTACTGCTCAGACAGAAAAGAGGAAAAAGATCACGGTGCAGACAAGGGAAGCTTCCTTGGAAGCAAGCTTAAGGATGGCGACAGAGTAGTTATGATAGAAGATGTCACCACATCCGAAAAATACATGGAAGAGACTGTACCGAAGGTAAGAGGAGCTGCAGATGTCACAATCGTAGGTCTTATGGTGAGCCTTAACAGAATGGAAGTCGGACAGGGTGGCAAGGTAAGCGCGCTTGACGAAATCCATGAGAAGTACGGCTTTGAGGGCAATGCAATCGTCACAATGGAAGAGGTTACAGAGTATCTCTACAACAGAGAGCATGATGGCAGAGTAGTCATTGATGACACAATCAAAGCAGCTATAGATGAGTACTATAAGCAGTACGGCTGCAAATAGGAGAATATAAATTGCTTGGCAGAAGAAAACGTAACAGGTATAAGTTTACGGAAAAGAAGCAATCTAAGAGGGGATAGCTGCACTTGTTGTGGCTATCCTCATAGAGATTGTATATATAGTTTTTGAATGCGGCATTCAGAGGAGATGGCAATCTGTCTATGTACTATGGCAGTGCCGGTATACTGATGCTTGGCATATCTCTGGCAGATTTCGGGTTTGCCATCAGAAGCCTCTTTGATGAGGAATCATTCATGACATTTCCACGACTGGCAGTGTTTTTTTCACTCATAGCGGTAATCAGCTGGGGAGGAACATATGCTGCAGGTTTTATTATATGAAAGAAAGATTATAGGGACATATGAGTTATAAAGAGATTTATGAGCTCCAATGAGCTTTACGCAGAGCGATTAGAGCTTGTGGAGGAGCGTATAGAGCAGATCATCAGAGAATCTGCGATAGAGCCGGCTTTGCAGATTATTTCAGAAGTGCGGCAAAGTGCATCAACACTATTAAAAACCATAGCGCAGATAAAGAATTTAACGATTTATTCTATTCACAGTTTGATAAAGAAAATTACGAGAAAAGCTATGCCAACCCGGCATATGCCGTAAAGGTGCTCGGAGATGAGTATGGTCAGCTTTTATCGGCTGTATATGCAAAAATTGCCGGAAGCATCACGCATATCTATCGGGGGATATAAAGTATCTCTGCATTTATGCAGAGCTTATTGTAGAGCTTTACAATTATTTTGAGAATGCCAATGAGCTGAGTCCTGATGAGATAAGGGGCTGTATATATTCGTTCATGCATGATTATGAGGAGATATTTGCAGAGGATGACAATAGAGCACTCCTTGACCCGGCTTATGATTACTATACAGAGCTTGTAAATGAGGCAGATTTGTCAAATGATGATTATCTGTATTCCTACGGACTGTATGTCGGAGAGAATGAGCGCGCCGGCAGAGCGCATCTGGCTTCATTTTCAGATGAGGAGATACAGGCCATGGCAGATACCTATACAGAAGGATACCGCATTGGCTTTATTACCTGCAACAAGGATATCTCAAAGAAGTCGGTGGTTCAGGTGCTTTATCCGCTTGGCTTTGAGCGTATGATAAGAGCAGCGTTAAAGAATTTTGAGAAAATGGGTATGAAGCCTGCCATGAGACCATTTTCCACATCGGTCAATAAGCAGTTTGACTATGACCACAAGGAGGATATGGCACTGTGGCTTGACAAGGCATATGTGGAGTATCGTCTTGAGTGCATGCACAATGCACTTGAGCGAATGAAGGATGTAGCATGTAAATGTGGAGGTCCTGCTGTTATAGAGATATTTGGAGAGGAGCCGTTTGCTCCGGTTTCAAAGAAGGAGGCTGCGCACTTTAATGATGAGCAGCAGAAGCTTGTAGTCCATATGACAAGCGTGCGCTCACAGTATATGAACAGCTATATTCACAGCGAGGACAGAAGCTTTACGATTATTGCCTATCCGTGTGCTGCAATCGGACCTGATTATAAGGAAATTTTTACGGAGACTGTAAAGATTAATACTCTTGATTATGCACTCTACAGAGATATGCAGCAGAAAATCATAGATGTGCTCGATACAGCAGACAGGGTGCATATCGTCGGAACAAACGGCAACAGGACAGATTTGTATGTTAAGATTCATGAGCTTAAGGAGCCTTCAAAGGAGACGGCTTTTGAAAACTGTGTGGCTGATGTAAATATCCCTGTCGGAGAGGTGTTTACTTCACCGGTGCTAGAGGGTACAAACGGCAAGCTGCATGTCAGTCGTATATCTCAATGAGCTTAATTTCCTTAATCTGGAAATCGACTTTAAGGATGGCATGATTGATAAATATACATGTACCAATTTTGAGGATGAGGAAGAAAACAAAAAGTATATATCAGACAATGTGCTTTTCCATCACGACACACTGCCTATGGGTGAGTTTGCCATAGGCACCAATACGACAGCCTACCGTATGGCGAGAGTATACGATATCGCAGCAAAGATGCCTATTCTCATAGCAGAGAAGACAGGACCGCACTTTGCGGTGGGTGATACCTGCTACACATACGATGAGGACAATATGACATACAACCCTGACGGAAAAGCCATAATTGCCAGGGACAATTCAGTTTCCATCCGCAGAAAAGAGGATATATCAAAGGCATATTTCAACTGCCACACGGATATCACAATACCATATGATGAGCTTGGAGCCATCACAGTTATTCGACACGATGGCTCAACATGTGATATAATAAGAGATGGCAGATTTGTGCTTGAGGGCGTAGAAGAGTTGAACAAACCGCTCGATACGCTTGATGCAGAAAGTAAATAATTATTAGACATATAAGGAGGATAAAATGGCAAAGGTTGGAATAGTTATGGGCAGCGACTCAGATTTAAAGGTGATGAGTAAGGCAGCAGATATGCTTGAAGAGCTCGGCATAGAGTATGAGCTCACCATCATCTCAGCACACCGTGAGCCGGATGAGCTTATTGAGTGGACAAGAGGCGCTGAGGAGAGAGATGTAAAGGTAATAATAGCAGGAGCGGGAATGGCAGCAGCACTTCCGGGAATGTGTGCAGCGCTTTTTGCACTTCCTGTTATCGGAGTACCGCTTTCAGGAAAGAATCTGGATGGAATGGATGCAGTGTTCTCAATCATGCAGATGCCACCTGGAGTGCCTGTTGCCACAGTTGCAATTGACGGTGCGAAAAATGCAGCAATCCTTGCAGCAAAGATACTCGCAGCAGGTGATGATGCAATCCTTGAGAAGATCAAAAAGTATACAGCAGATATGAAGGCTCAGGTTGTAGCAAAGGATGCGAAACTGAAACAGGTTGGATATAAGCAGTATCTTGCTGAGAAATAGATTGTATTGTCATCTATAGGAGGGTTTTATGGGTATATTGCAAAAGGCAGACAGATGTATGGATGAGGCAGCAGCCTTATTTGGCGAGAATAAGCTTTTGGCAGAGAATAAGGCACAGGAGACAGCCGGTCTTTATAAGAGCTGTGGCGCATATGAGCAGATGGCAAAGACTGTCAATTTTATGGGAGTCATATATGCATCTATTGGAGACTTAAGCATGTCAATTGACTGCTACCTAGAGGCTATGGATGTAGCTGTGGAGCAGGGCTCAACAGAGATAATCATGCTTGTAAACAATAATATAGGCTCACTCTATATGGAGCTTGGATTGTATGAAAAGGCTATCAGATATTTCAACGAAGCACTGGAGCTGTGCAAGCCACCGCTGCATGGAGAGAGGGATAGCTATTATCAGGAGCTTCTTATGCTTCATCTGAATCTGTGCATATCATACACGGGAATTAATGAGTTTGAAAAGGCAGAAAAGCATCTTTCTGACGCGATACTCTTTAATGAGATAGCTGGCAGTGATAAAAACAGATTTCTGATAGATATGTCACAGGCACATATGCTATGGAAGATGGGAAATGAGGATGAGGTCAGAGATCATGTGGAAGAGCTGGTTGAGGGTGCGATAAACAATATCAATTCTGCCAATTATGTACTTGAGATACTAAGCCTTTGCAATCTATTTATGAATATGGGAGAGTTCGATGCATGGAAAAAGGTTATTGTGGAGTATGAACGCTTTGCTATTGAAACAGAAAATCTGTTTTTCCAGAAGACCTGTGTCAAGATGTGGATGAAATATGAGAGCGCCATGGGTGATACAGAGGCGTACAACAAGCTGTGCGTATATTACGCAAATCTCCACTCTATGCAGGTGAAGGAGCAGATAAAGCGTCTTGGTGATACAATCGACCTTAAGCTTCAGCTTCAGGAGACTGAGTATGAGCGCCGTAAGGCAGTCAGACTCAACTACACAGATATGCTTACAGGCATGGGCAATAAGTTCAAGATGCGAAACGATTTTGAAAAGCTTGTGAGCAAAAATCAGGATTCAGATGGTGCAGGAATCACGTTTGGAGTAGTGGATATAGATTTCTTCAAGTCATTTAACAGAAACAGTGGCAGAGTCACCGGTGATGCAGTGCTAAAAGAATTGTCATCCATAATAAATGAGAGCATCAAAGATAAGGGAATGGGGTATCATTTCTATGGCGATGAATTCTACATAATCCTGCAGGAAACGGATGAGGATATCATTAAAAATATAGCCGAGCATATAAGACTTGAGCTTGCCAAAAAACAGATACTTCATGAGAGCTCTAAGGTGGATGAGTATCTGACTGTATCACAGGCATATGTTACCGCCCCAGATGTAAAGGTGCCGGATGAGTTTTCAAAGCTGTTCAAGACGGTGGATGAAGTGCTCAATGATGTGAAGGAAAAGGGTAGAAATGCATATAAGATAGTCTGATGCTTTAAGTGTATAAGACAACTATAAAATGACACGCAGCGTAAAACGTTGCGTGTCATTTTGATGGATCTATATATACAGTTATAGTTATATTTGTACTTGTACTTATATTTATATTTATATTTATATTTATAGTTATATTTGTACTTATACTTTTATATGGCTATATTGTCTCATTTATATTCCGGATATAACAATATCAGTGCCTGCCTTCTCATATATATCTGCTGTCTCGTGAGAGATACCGTAGTCGGTGATTACCATATTGATGTCATCAAGCGATGCATAGCTGGATATGGATGTGGTAGCAAACTTGGTGTGGTCTACAAGAGCCACAGTTTTAGCGGAGGCCTTGATACACATGTGCTTTAAATCAGCCTCGTATATACTGAAATCAGTCAGTCCGTCTTCTACAGAGAAGCCTCTTGCTGACACGAACGCGATATCTGTGTGTATTTTTGAGTAAATCAGCGCCAAGCAGTCCTTCTATGGAAGCGGATGCACTGGTTACGATACCGCCTGTCGATGACTGTGACACCCGGGATATCCTTTAGTTCTAAAGCCAGATTGATGCCATTGGTGATGACGGTCAGCTCTGTAAAGCCTGAAAGCTTCATGCCGAGAGTGTAGGCTGTGGAGCTGGCATCAAGGAATATACACATATGGTCACTTACGAGCTTTATCGCCTCGTTTGCAATCTCCTCTTTAGCTTCCTTGTTTTCCAGGGCGCGGTCATGGAACAGGTAGGCCCTCGAGGTTAAATCAGTCATGTCATGGGTTTTATCCTTGTAGATAGCACCGCCGTGAGTCTTTGTCAGAAGCTTTTCCTTATCCATCTGGTTTAAATCTGTTCTTATTGTCGTGGTCGATACACCAAGCAGCTCGCTGAGCTCATTGGTGGTGGCCTTACGGTTTTCTTTTAAATAATCGAGAATCTTTTGTTGTCTTTCTAATTGCAGCATAGATTTTCCTCTTTCTTTTGATTTCTGTTGTATTTTTGCGTACATATTTTTATCACAAAGCATTGCATAAATATATAATAACTCAAATAAGTAAATAAAGCCAGTGTTTTCAATTATTTATGTTTGCTTTTATTTGGCAATATTTAATTACACTTATTTTTACTTTTATTTGTTTTTACTATTGCATTTTTTCTTTTAAAGTGTTATATTTATATCAACAAATAAAAGCAAACACAAATTATATAAGGCGGAGGTATTATTAAATGAAGTTTTTCGTAGATACAGCAAATGTCGAGGACATTAAGAAAGCAAATGACATGGGTGTGATCTGTGGAGTTACAACAAACCCATCTCTGATCGCAAAAGAGGGCAGAGACTTCAATGAGGTAATTAAAGAAATCACATCTATCGTTGACGGACCGATCAGCGGAGAGGTAAAAGCAACAACAGTTGATGCAGAGGGCATGATAAAGAAGGACGTGAAATCGCAGCTATTCATCCAAACATGGTTGTTAAGATTCCTATGACAGTTGAGGGACTTAAGGCTGTCAAGGTGCTTTCATCTGAGGGAATCAAGACAAACGTTACTCTTATTTTTTCAGCAAATCAGGCAATTCTTGCTGCAAATGCAGGTGCTACATATGTTTCACCTTTCCTTGGCAGACTTGATGATATCAGCCAGCCGGGCATTGAGCTGATCAGACAGATTTCAGAGATTTTTGATATCTATGGATATGATACAGAGATTATTGCAGCTTCAATCAGAAACCCGATTCATGTCACAGACTGTGCACTTGCAGGGGCTGATATTGCAACAGTGCCTTACAAGGTAATCGAACAGATGACAAAGCATCCACTTACAGATCAGGGAATCGAGAAGTTCCAGGCTGATTACAGAGCTGTATTTGGGGATTAGATATTATAAACCAAAGACAGGTATAAATATTTTATTTCATGTCATAGATTTAACAGGAGAACAAAATGAACAAATTAGAGCTTCAGATTACAGCAAATGAAGTCAGGAAGGGTATCGTCACGGCTGTGCATTCTGCAAAGGCGGGACATCCGGGCGGCTCACTTTCTGCAGCAGATATATTTACATATCTGTATTTTGAGGAGATGAACATTGATCCAAAGAATCCTAAAAAGCCGGATAGAGACCGTTTTGTGCTTTCAAAGGGACACACGGCTCCGGACTTTACTCTACACTTGCGCAGAGAGGATATTTCCCGGTTGAAGATTTAAAGACACTCATACATCTGGGATCTTATCTGCAGGGACATCCGGATATGAAGCATATTCCGGGTGTGGATATGTCAAGCGGATCTCTCGGACAGGGAATTTCTGCGGCAGTGGGCATGGCACTTTCTGCAAAGCTTACAAATGATGATTACAGAGTATATACACTTCTCGGCGATGGCGAGATTCGGAGGGACAGGTCTGGGAGGCTGCTATGTTTGCGGGCTTCAGAAGGCTTGATAACCTTGTTGTTATAGTTGATAACAACGGACTTCAGATTGATGGACCGGTGGATCGTGTGCTCACCATATCCTATTGGTGAGAAATTCAAGGCATTCAATTTCCATGTGATTGATCTGAAGGATGGAAATGACATGGAGCAGATTGCTGACGCATTTAAAGAGGCAAGAAATACAAAGGGTATGCCGACGGCAATTATAGCACATACCGTAAAGGGCAAGGGTGTTTCATTTATGGAAAATCAGTCGGCTGGCATGGCAAGGCTCCAAATGATGAGGAGTATGCAGTTGCCATGGAGGATCTGAGAAAGGAAGGTGAAGCATTATGTCAGAAGTAAAGAAAATCGCCACACGTGTCAGCTACGGAAATGCACTTGTAGAGCTTGCAAAGGAGCACGATGACGTATATGTTCTTGATGCTGACCTTGCGGCTGCCACACAGACAGCCATCTTCAAAAAGGAATTTCCAGATCGTCACATAGACTGTGGAATCGCAGAGTGCAACATGATGGGCATTGCTGCAGGACTTGCGGCTACGGGAAAGGTGCCATTTGCCAGTTCATTTGCCATGTTTGCGGCAGGTCGTGCGTTTGAGCAGGTGAGAAACTCTATTGGATATCCTCATCTCAATGTGAAAATCGGTGCGACACACGCAGGTATTTCGGTAGGAGAGGATGGAGCCACCCACCAGTGCAACGAGGATATTGCACTCATGAGAGCAATTCCAGGCATGGTTGTAATAAACCCAAGCGATGATATAGAGGCAAGAGCCGCAGTAAAGGCAGCCTATGAGCATGAGGGCCCTGTATACATGAGGTTTGGCCGTCTTGCAACACCGATAATAAATGACAATGCAGAGTATAAATTTGAAATCGGAAAGGGTGTTACACTCCGTGAGGGCACGGATGTAGCTATCATAGCTACCGGTCTGTGCGTGGCAGAGTCACTTGCAGCGGCAGAAAAGCTTGCGGCAGATGGCGTAAATGCAAAGGTCATAAATATACACACTATCAAGCCTCTTGATGAGGAGCTTGTTGTAGCTGCAGCAAAGGAATGCGGCAGGGTGGTTACCGTGGAGGAGCACTCTGTAATAGGAGGACTTGGAGCCGCGGTATGTGAGACACTTTCGCGTAAGGCTCCAACACCGGTAAAGACAATAGGCGTACAGGACTGCTTTGGTGAGTCAGGTCCGGCTGTAGCTTTGCTTAAAAAATATGGACTTGATGCAGAGGGCATTTATGCATCAGTGAAGGATTTTTTATAAGTATTTAAAATAGTTTGGTTTTATCATTTTTTACATTTTCCCCAATATAACAATAAACTAATAAAAGAAAGGACAGCCGGGATACGGTTGTCCTTTCTTCTACTTTGTATACATATAAAAACTTTAATGTTTTAATTAATGTAAAATAATTTGATAAAATTTAAAATGCATATTGTGTTATAGGTTTTTATCTGATATATTAAATCTATAAATGCTGGACGACCTGTGTTTTCGTATAACTGATAAGGCAAAAAGAAAGGGGATATCACATGGAACTGATATGTAAGAAGTGTCTGCTTAGAGAAATGGCAGAGGCCGACGCAGCAAAGATAAAAAAATATGTTGATGCGATAAAGGGCGAGGACAGAGTGCCGGAAAAAGAGTATGAGGCAAGGCTTGCAGTGTGCAAGGCGTGTGACAGGCTAAATGCCGGAACCTGTAATGCATGCGGCTGTTATGTGGAGCTTCGGGCGCTTACAGGCGTTTCGCACTGCCCTCATAAAAGTGGTAGTACAAATAAAATAATAACAAAATGACTGCGGTTTTGATTTCCGCAGTCATTTTATTATTATTTAGTGTTTTTTTCAGTGTCAAGAGGTTCATAATTGATGGATACAACAATGTCCTGATCATAGTTACCGAAGCTTTTCCGAATATTGTGAGTCCGCCGACATGGGCAGAATCCTCCTCAACTGCGATACGGAAGCGGATGGTGCGTGGGTAGTCAAGATTTAGCTCAGAGGTTGTGATATCTGATATCTTAAGACCGTCTATGAAGGTGCCTTTATGATTTATGACTAAAAGCTTAAGTAGACCGTATTGATTCCAGTTCTGAGGCCACCATTCAGGGGTAAACATTCCGCGTACATCTCCATAGTCACCGGGAGAGGTCCAGGTGCCGACCAGAGTGTCATTAATGTAAAAGCTTATATCACTTGGCCAGTTGTTGTCGATGCCCGGAGCCTCAGAACTTATCTCGGCTGAGAGTGAAAGCTGGGTGATTTTCTGATTACGTGGAATGAGGTTTGGAATTACATATTCCACATAGCCCTTTGTGAACCACATAATGTCTGCATTGAAATGGTCGATGGTCAAAGTAACGCACGTCATCGAGCTCTCCTATCACAAATGAGGATGTAGCCAGGCCACAGGTTGGACAGATATTGTGAGATGAAAACTGCCCTACCTTTATGGATGTGTTGTATACGTTACTTAAGTCTATTGGTTTTTCAATTTCTACTAATATACGATCCTGAATCAGTGAACACAGCTTCTGGTTGCCGTGACCGGATGAATCGTTTGAGGCGGAGATAAGTCCACACTCCTCAAGCTTTTTATATGTCCGGTTAAAGCTCCATTGCTGATGTTTAGCTCGTTTGCAATCTGATTCATGCTCATCTGGTTATTCTCGAGCAGAATTTTTAAAATCTGGATACGAATATCAGAGCCGAGAGCTTTAAACAGTTCGAGACCATCGTCTAATGATGTGATATGTATCATATATAGATTCTCCTAAAATATTTTATAAAATTAACAACGAGTTCTTGTGTGTTAATCATGTTTTAATTATAGGAATAAGCTCCTATGTTGTCAATATATTATCGTATAGTTTTAAGCTATATTGAAATATGTTTTAAAATAATTTAAATATATTGTGCAATATGTATAACTTACATGCGTTTCAAAACGAAAATAAAATAAAATTTTAGATATTATTAAATAATGTGTAAAATAGTTTAAAATAATCTAAAATAAATATTGACATTGCAGCTACTCTCATGTATATTATGTGCATAAGCAAAATACATTAACAATCAGTGCACTTATGTGTGCAACAATGGCAGAGCAGGATAAATGTATAAGAGATAAAGGAGAAACTATGGCAAAAATTATTGTAAATAATGAGAATAAAAAGAGTACAATTGCTCCGGAGATTTATGGACATTTTTCTGAGCATCTCGGAAGATGTATCTACGAGGGATTATTTGTAGGGGAGAATTCAGATATACCAAACGTAAACGGCATGCGTACGGATGTTGTAGATGCATTAAAGGAAATGAAGATACCTGTGCTCCGCTGGCCGGGCGGCTGCTTTGCAGATGAGTATCACTGGATGGATGGTATCGGTCCTAAGGAGAAGAGAAAAAAGATGATCAACACACACTGGGGTGGTGTAGTTGAGGACAACAGCTTCGGAACACATGAGTTTTTTGAGCTTTGCAGACAGTTAGGCTGCAAGACATATGTGAACGGAAATTTAGGAAGCGGAACAGTGCGCGAGATGAGTGAGTGGGTAGAGTACATCACATTTAACGGAGTATCACCTATGGCTGATTTGCGTAAGGAAAACGGACACGAAGAACCATGGACTATTGACTACTTCGGTGTGGGAAATGAGAACTGGGGATGTGGCGGAAACATGCGTCCTGAGCATTATGCGGATGAATACCGCAGATACCAGACTTATGTCAGAAATTATGCAGGCAATCAGCCAATCAATAAAATCTGCTGTGGTCCAAATGTGGATGACTATGAGTGGACAAAGAAGGTTATGGCTACATGCTTTGACCATTGTGATCCGAAACTCCATGGTCTGATGGATGGATTATCTCTTCATTATTACACACTTCCTGAGACTGAGGATGACTGGAATATCAAGGGAAGTGCGACAGATTTTACAGAGGATATTTTTATCAGACTCTTAAGAGAGGATATTTCATGGAGGAGCTCATCAATCGTCATGGAGCTATAATGGATGAGTATGATCCTGATAAGAATATAGGTCTTATTGTTGATGAGTGGGGCATCTGGTCAGATGTGGAGCCTGGTACCAATCCAGGATTCTTATATCAGCAGAACACAATGCGTGATGCACTTGTTGCAGGTATGACATTAAACATTTTCAACAAGCATTCCGACCGTGTGAAGATGGCATGTATTGCACAGCTTATAAATGTGCTTCAGTCTGTAATGCTCACAGACGGCGATAAGATGATAAAGACACCTACATATTATGTATTCCATATGATGAGACATCATCAGGGCGCAACTCTTTTGGACAGCTCTCTTGTAGGAGGAACTACTGTTGGTTCTGGAAAGAATGAGCTTCCGAAGGTTCTTGAGTCTGTATCAGAGGATAAGGATGGCGTGATCACAGTTACACTTACAAACAATTCTCTTGAGTCATCAGAGGATGTTGATATTATACTCACAAATGAGGGTGACAAATACAGTGTAAGCGAGGCCAGATATATCGAAGGTGCCATGGATGCACACAATACCTTTGAAGCACCTGAGGTAGTGGATGAGAAGGATTTCACTGCATATGAAAATACACAGACCGGTGTGAAGGTTACTCTTCCGGCATGCAGTGTTGTTACACTTAGATTATCGAAATAATATTAAAACAGAAAAATATAGCTATGCTTAATAATTAAAATCCCGGGTTGTCTGTCACACTAAGGTGTGTACGGACAACCCGGGATTTTGTCGGTTGTGAATGATACAAAAATGCAGCGGCTTTTTGTGTAGCTTACTATATGTTTTAATGCATAAGGCTCTCTTATAGTGCTTCCTGGTATCTTCACATCCCACTTATTCATCACATCGCCCTCTTTAGCTGCTTCTCCGGTGATCGTCAACCATTCCTGTAAGGCTCGCAGGAGAGTCTGCTTTTCATCAGTGAAATTCATCACAAAGTAAAAGCGTGTATTTTCGCTTTCGCGGCATGTGATTTCAAGACCTGTCTCTTCAGCAATGACACCGATACAGACACTTCATCTGTGGCTTCATCAAGCACCCTTGCAAGTCCGGCTGCCTCAAGCTGTGTGGCAACATAGTATACATGGCCTTTTCCGTAGCTGTTTTTGTGACAGCAGGCATTCCTGCATAGAAATCGCTTTCATATGTGGCGAGTACCTCTGCCCCTTCCGGGTGCGTCGTCGCACAGCAGATTGCATTTATATTCTTTCCATCCGAAAAGCTTACAGTGTTTGACTGCTCGTGCGAGCGCGTCAATCTCCTCAACCCAGACACCTGCCATCTCGCGAAGCGGTCCCGGATATCCGCCCAGATGCACGTTGTCAGACTGGTCAACAATACCACTCATAAATGTTGTGATGAGAGTACCGCCGTTTTTCACAAACTGCTCAAGCTTTTCCTTCATGCCTTCCTTTACCATGTACAGAACAGGTGCGGCAATCACCTTATACTTTGAAAAATCACCGTCAACCGGAATCATATCAACAGAGATATTTTTGTTGTAAAAATACTCATAATAGTGGTGAATCTGGTCAACATATTTAAGGTCCTGTGTAGGTCCGCTTGTGTACTCAAGTGCCCAGTAATTGTCCCAGTCAAAGATGATTCCCACATCTGACTTATTGCGTGTGCCAAGTGTCCTTGTGCCGAAGCTTTCAAGCTCTCGTCCAAGCTGTGCAGTCTCCTTAAATACCCTTGTGTCGTTTGTTCCGACATGTGCTATTACAGCACCGTGGAATTTCTCGCAGCCACCCTTGCTTCGTCTGAGCTGGAAGAACTGGATAGTGTCTGCACCGTGGGCTATGGTCTGATAGCTCTGTGCACGCATCTGTCCCGGACGCTTCAATGAATTGTAGTGCTGCCAGTTCTGCTGGCTTGGAGTCTGCTCCATGAGCATGAATGGCTCATCCTTAAGACCTCGCATCAAATCGTGAGTCATCGCAACCATGCTCCATGGTGTGTCGTATGCAGGGTAATTATCCCACGACACGATATCCATCTCCTTAGCCCACTTGAAATAGTCAAGGCCCTTGAAGGTACCCATCGTTTGTTGTGACAAGTGCATCAGGAATGATAGCTTTTACTGCATCGCGCTCAAGCTTATAGCAGCCCAGCATGCTGTCAGAGTAAAACGTCTGTAGTCTGTTGATATTCCGGCAAAGCTTGTCATGCCACCCCAGGCCTCCTCGCTGAGCTCGTTAGGTACGACTATCTCATCCCAGTCATAGAATGTGTGTCCCCAGAACTCTGTGTTCCAGGCATCATTTACAGCATCAATGGTCTTGTACTTATCCTTGAGCCATACACGAAACTGGTTCTGGCAGTTGTCACAGTAGCAGTATCCGCCGTACTCATTATTGATGTGCCATACAGAAATATTTTTATTGCCGCTATAGCGTTTTGCAAGCTCTGTCGCAAGAGCCTTTGCGTACTTCTGATATACCAGGGAGTTCGGACAGAAATTGTGTCTGGCTCCAAATTTATGCTGGCGTCCCTCGTAGTCGGTGCTCATCGTCTCAGGATATTTTCCTGACCATCCATGCAGGCAGTGCCGCTGTGGATGTTGCCATGACGATGTCGTAGTTTTCATTTGAGAGCATATCAACTATCTCGTCAAGCTCTGTGAAATTATACTCATTCTCAGAAGGCTGTATTTTAGCCCATGAGAAAACGTTGATTGTGGCGCTGTTGATATGGGCATCCTTAAAGTATGCCATGTCCTGCTCCCAGACCTCCTTAGGCCACTGGTTTGGATTGTAATCTCCTCCGAAAAGGATTCTTTTGAATTTTGACTGCATTTTTTACCTCCGTTATGGTATTAACCCCAATATTATGATATTCTTAAACTATAAATGTGTTTCCTTATGCACTAATCATATAATAGATTTACGGAAAATAGTATAACATCATAAACCAAATTATATAACATTCTGAAACTAAACCGTTTTTGAAAGGAGAAATCATGCCTATTTATTTTGGAAGCAATTTCGCAAGAGAACCGTTTCAATTCGACTCTGTCGGTAATGACTGGGAGCAGGAAAGCGTGACGCGCCCGGAGGGGTATCCGCTGTACCATTATTTACAGACGAAGGAGGGTGTGGGTGAGGTAACGGTATACAGCAGAAATCAGGCTGTTTCAGACAATATTTTGTCAAACAGTCATACGATTGAGCTGCAAAAGGGGCAGGGGATTCTCATTGCTCCAAACGTGCCACACTCCTATCACAATAAAAACATCTCATCCGGCAATAGCCTGCCATGGAAAACAGAGTTTGCCACTTTTACAGGGACAATGGCGGCAGCCTTCAGGGAAATGTTTGATGAAAAGGAATACCGTCTGATTGATGAGAATAAGGGGACGGATGTGTCGGAAGCGATTAACAAGGCTGTAGAAGACTTTAAGGAACACTCCAGTGATACGCAAATGCTCTCACTCGACTGTTATGGCATCATGCTTTTGCTCTCAGACCAGTCTAATCACACACACGATAATGATGACCAAAGCTATGTGCGTTTTATAAAGCCTGTTATAGATGCTATAGAAGAAAGCTACATGGACGATATCAGCGCTAAGGAGCTTGCCGATGGTGTATTTGTATCGCAGCAATATCTATCGCGTGTTTTACGGAGTTTATGAACTGCTCGGTGTATGAGTACGACCAACTACCGCATCAACAAAGCCAAGGAATTACTGCTTATAAACAGAAGACGTAAGGTGCAGGACATTGCATCTGATGTGGGATACTCAGATGCCAGCCATTTTATCGTCATGTTCAGGAAACTTACAGGGATGACACCGGCGCAGTTTCGGAAGCTGTATATATAAGAGGATGCAACTGTTTCTTGTATTTAATAGGGTTTGATGTTAAGATATATTTATCAGAAATATGGTGCGAAAATGAATAGCTACAATTGTTTTATAAGAATTAGGAAGTGATAATATGAGTGATAGAAACCGGATATTATGTGAGTTCAGAAATAAGACAAAAGCATTATGGGTGATTCGTTAAAGCAGATGATATTATATGGTTCATATGCAAGAGGAGATTATGGAGATAATTCAGATATGGATATAATGGTTTTGACGGAGCTGACGGATGATAGGATTATACAGATAGAGGATGAAATATTTGATGCAGCTTATGATATTGAACTTGAGTATGGTGTGCCGATAAGTGTGAATATTAAAAATGAAAAACACTTTAAAAATTGGGTAAACAGCTTGCCGTATTATTCAAATATACAAAAGGAGGGAATTATTATTGCTTGAGGAAAATTGTATTAGTTTAGCAAAATATAGAATGGAAACGTCAATGGAAACTTTAAATGTTGCCAGGGAGTGTTTAGAAAACAAACATTTTAAAGATTCTATAAATAGAGCGTATTATGCTTCCTTTTATGCCGCAAGAGCAGTCTTAGCCTTGGAACGTGTTGATTTTAAAAGGCATAAGGATGTTATAGCATATTTTAATAAAAATTATGTTGCAACAGGTATATTTGATCGTGAAATAGGAAGAAATCTTGCAAGACTAAAGCAAAAAAGAGAGCAAAGTGATTATGATGATTTTTTTATTGCATCGAAAGAAGAAGCTCAAAAACAATTTGATAATGCAGAGAGTATAGTAGCTGCAATCATTGAATATATGCGTAAAAATAACAGTGGAACCATTATTTAAGTAAGTGGTTCCACTGTTGTTTTGTATATATAACATCATCTACAATCCGTATTCCGTATTTATCAAGGTCAACCCTGCCGTCTATGACCTCAATGCCATCTGCTCTTAGACGGTTAGCCTGTTCATCGGCTCCGCCGAAGGCAAAAGCCCCTGACAGCTCACCCTTTGCATTTACCACTCTGTAGCATGGAATTTCATCGATTGGGATTCTTGTGTAGGGCATTGCCGACAGCCCGGCACATTTTTTTATTGCCTGCAAGCTCAGCAACCTGTGCATATGTGGCAACACAACCCTTTGAATCCTTTTACAGCCTCATATATGAGCCGGGTCGGATTATAGGTGACAAGGTCATAGCTGTCTGCAATCATGTTTTTATAGCATCATCCGGTATGCTGCCATCGAGAATGATAGTATTCCAGTTGTCCTTGTTCTGGTGCCAGCCGGGGATGACCGATGGGAAGGCATCTCTCCAGAAGTCTCGCCATGCAGGAGATACCTTGACATTTAAGTTGATAAAACCATTGCGCTCATAGGTCCACAGGAAAACCTTTTACTGTCCTTTACGCGGATGAGCTGCCAGTTTGGGTCGTGGAATGGTGCTTCCTGATATGTATTTGGAAATGATAAGCCGTAGTCTAATGCTTCTTGTCGTGTTTTCATAGATTTTGCCTGCTTTCTTTTTAGGTATACGATTACAGTATAACATAAAAGAACAAATTTATTGACTTAATTCTTCATACAACCCCTCTATCTCACCATCTTCCTTAGAATTAACAAACACCAGTGTATCATCCGATTTTATCATGAGAATAGGAGAGTATCCGTCGAATACATACAGGCTGCATTTTCCAAGGGTGCGTCCTTCATACCTGCCGATATCATAGCTGTCGGTAGAGGCTCCGTTTGTACGCAGGAAACTGTCATCCGGCAGCTCGTCCAGAAGCTTAAGCTCTGTGATGTCATTTACATCAATCTCGCTTGTATAGCCACCGGCAGAAATAGTAAGGTTATTGTTTGTCAGAGTGATTTTTTCCTGTATATTAATCAAAGGAAGCATGCAGACAAACACCAGGATGATACAGCCGGCTATTATTGCACAGGTGATTCCTGTGAAAATCCACGCGCCTTTTTTAGCATAATTAAACGTGTAGTTGCCGGACTGCATGCGGTTTTCAATGAGAATATGTTTGTCGGCGGGATTATAGTAGTAGCCGGTTTTCCAGTATTCATCATCGTCCACATCTATTGGTGAGGTGTTGGCAGACAGCAGTTCCTTCTTTCTGTTTAAGCCCATATAAATTGTAACAATAAATCCCAAAACGGCTATTAACTGAATGAAAATATACACATAATAGGATGATGCCGGAGTATTCGGTGATACCTGTGTATAAGGCTACATAAATCCATGCGACAGCGTTTAGTCCGCTTAGGAGAAGCATTGCGATGCTTTTATATTTTTTCATGGTATTGTTGACAATAAGGTTGAGCTTTGAATCCATGCTGTATACGTGGCGCTCGCTTTTGTTTATAAAAGCATGAAATACCAGCGAAAGTGTGGATATTAAAACAGAGCACAAAAACAGCGAAATAATAAGGATATTGTAATGGGTGTCACCAAGCATAAAGTATGGTATATATGCTGCAAGCTCAGTAATTAAAAAGAGTGCGTGCCATTTATAGCTGACTGTCGTGGCACCGGCTTCTGCTGAAACGCGGGTGTCGATATAAACCTTTTTGCGTTGGGCTTCTATTATCCATCCGTTTTGTTTTTTCAGAGCATACATTTTCCGGTGGAGTTGTTTGGAATATGAATGATTCCAAATATATATGCAAACATCCAGACAATATATACCAGAACAAAAACGGCAATGTTAATAAAAACAATAAAGCATATCGTAATGGAGATAATCACATTGGCAATCTGAAAGTGTTTCATTTTGCGTTTTCCGGTGGTGACGATTTCGGTGACTTCGGCATCTTCTTTGTGAGATGATGGAATATGTACATTGAGATACATGCCATTTTCATATTTATAGGCGTGTGTGTACGCAAATTGCATACATAGTATGATAAAAAGGTTTGTAACTATAAAGATAATAAACATGATAATTTCCATAGTCAGCCTCCTCTGCTAAGCGGTGCATGGTTTCATTTGTGAATACATTTTATCGCACATTGATAAAAATTCCTCGCGGCTCATTCCGGTGAGACAGGCTTCAGCACTTAAAAGCTCAAGCTCTGATTCCAGCTTTTCAGTGAAATCGGTATCATCTGCGATGGATTCGGACACAAAAGCGCCGAGCCGTCTGTCTGTACGGATAAATCCCTCATTTTTCAAAATCTGATAGGCTTTATTTACCGTCATTGTGTTTACACCGGCATCGCTTGCCAGCTGGCGCACGGTTGGAAGCTTTTCGCCGGTCTTTAGCTCACCTTTGCCTATTCCCTTTACAATCTGGTTTCTAAGCTGTACGTATATCGGGGTGCTGCTTGACATGTCGAGTTCTATTATCATGTGAACCTCCTGTATCTTACTGTTTATATGTCATAGCCTGCTTGAAATGTATCGATATTTATTAGCAGGCTGTAATCTGACAAAATTTGTAAGTGATATAAATGTATTATTTGTATTATATATAGTAATACAGACAGCACTTTATGTCAACTGATGTTTTAGCATCAATTATATTGACATTTTGAGTATTACAATTATGATTAAAGAGTTATAAGGTATCGCAACGTAAAAGAATACATATGAGGTTAAAAATGAGCAGATTAATAGAGCAGATAAAACAAAAGGATGCCTGTGCCTTTACACATGGCGGCAAATTTCATGCAGATGATGTGTTCTCATCAGCCCTGCTTTTGTATATAAACCCTGAGATCAGCATAACAAGGGGCAATAGTGTGCCTGATGATTTTACAGGAATAGTTTTTGATATAGGGCGTGGTGAGTTTGACCATCATCAAAAGGACAGCAGAATCAGGGAAAACGGTGTGCCGTATGCGGCATTTGACTGTTGTGGGAGGCTGTTGGAGCGTATATTCTAGGCGAGGAGCTTGCGGTGAAATTTGATGAGTCATTTGTCCAGCCTCTCGACAACAATGACAATACAGGTGAGAAAAACGAGCTTGCAACACTTATAGGCAATTTCAATCCGTCATGGGATTATGAGGGTGGCAGCGATGAGGCTTTCTTTCAGGCGGTAAGCGTGGCAGGCATGATACTGGAAAACAAATTTGAGAGATACCGTGGCAATGAGAGAGCCGATAAGAGAGTGGAGGAGGTGCTTGCAAAGCACGATCCGGCAAGTAGAATACTGGTGCTTCCTGAGTTTATCCCGTGTCAGAAGGCGCTGAGTGAGACGGATATCGCGTTTGTTATTTTTCCGTCAAACAGAGGCGGCTTTTGTATACAGCCGCAGAAAAGAGAATACTCGATGAATTACAAGTGTTCTTTTCCGGCAGAGTGGCTGGGGCTTGAAGGTGAGGAGCTGGTAAATGCTACAGGAATTCCCGGTGCGATATTCTGTCACAAGGGAGGCTTTATCATGACTGTTAAGGAGCAGGACGAAGCTGTAAAGGCATGCGAAAAGGCGCTTTCTCTTCATAAAGACAGCTCTGTGATAGTATGGTATGGCAGTAAAGGAGATACTGCAGCGAAGGCATGTGACAGTCAGACAGACGAGCTGCTTATGAATGTTGCAAAAGCACGAGGCATAAAGGGCGTGCATATCTGTCATGTTGATGCAATGCCTGTTCCGCAGCTTGAATTAACAGAGCTTGACAGTGAGACAGCATATGCAGAGGTGCTGATGGAGAAGCCGCAGTGGAAGGCATATGTAAAGGAGCAGGTGAAGCAGATTGTAAAGTACAGACCGGAGGCTGTGTATGTGGAAGGAAACGCATTTGAGACATATCCGGTTATACGTGCACTCAGAAAGAAGCACATTCCTGTGCTTACGATGATTGAAAATAAAGAGAAAAAAATAATGGTAAGAATACCATGATTTATGTGCATTTTTTGAAAAAATTTGGTATAATGTTGTTAAGCGCGGACATCGTGCAGTTTTGCGAATGTGTGTGGTGGTTTTGAATAATACGAGTAATATACAAGTAACAATACGAGGATGCAGAAGGTATGAAGACAATTATAAAATACGAGCTTGTTATAAATGAGGCACTCAGATCTGCACTCAACTATGATACACCGGATGAGCAGATTAATGAGTTTATCAGATTTTTCGGAAAACATATCGGTTCTGACCGCATATATATATTTGAGGATTGTGATGATAAGCATGTCACCAAAAATACATATGAGTGGTGTGCGGATGGAATAGTGCCGGAGATACATGAATTGCAGAATGTCGATATGGACATAATAGGCTGGTGGTATCAGACCTTTGACAAGGACAGGAATGTAATTATCACAGATATAGAGCAGATAAAGGATGAGCACAAGGTCTCCTATAATCTGTTAAAGGCGCAAAATGTAAAGAACCTGGTGGTATGTCCAATCCGCTACAAGGATGAGATAAAGGGCTTTTTCGGTGTGGATAATCCACCGGAAAGTGATACTCTCGGACTGACCACGTTCCTGGATATGATAGGAACCTTGCTTATATCATTGCTTAAGCTGCGCAATTCCTTCACAAAGTCGAATAAGGAAGCGATGCTTAGCAGCTATTCATCACTTTCAAGTATCTATATATCCATGGCACTGGTAAATGTGCAGACACACAGATACCATATAGTAAAGACTTTGGATGAGGTTGTACACTTCATGGGGTAAAACCGCAAAGTGAGGGGAATATAGGATAGATGAGGATTTCCCAGGGCATATAAACAGTGTGATGAATGAGTTCTGTACTAAGGCACAGCGCAAAGAGGCTCTGGAGTTTGTGGATATCAGTACTGTAGAGGACAGACTTCGTGGAAAAAATACCATAGTGCACGAGTTTATCGGAAAGGTATCAGGCTGGTGCCGTGAAAGGTTTATTCCTGTAGACTATGACGATGATGGCAGGCTTTGGCATGTGCTTTACTGCGTGGAGAATATTGACGAGGAAAAGCGACGTGAAGACAGGCTTATGTATCTGGCACAGATTGATTTGATGACAGGTATACGCAACCGCGGAAGTGGAGAGAATAAGATAACAGAGTATCTCGTCCGCAAACAGTGCGGTCTGCTTTGTCTTTGATTGTGACAAGTTTAAGTCAATAAACGACACCTATGGACATGCAGTGGGCGACAAGGTGATAATAGCAATTGCTGATACTCTGCGCAAATCATGTCGTGATGATGATGTCGTGCTTCGCCTGGGCGGGGATGAGTTTGCGGTATTTATACCGGGGATGCTTGATAAAGAGCGGGCAGAAGCTTTTTGACAGGCTTTTTTCAAACATAGAGCATATTGATATAGCAGAGATGAATGGAAAGCATATATTGCTCAGTCTTGGCGCATGCTTTTATGACGGAATGGATTGTATCACGTTTGACCAGCTCTACAGAAGGGCAGACACCGCCATGTATGACAGCAAGAAAAAACAGGGCTACAGTGCGACAATTTATGATGCAAAGCAATGATAGTCCGGCATATTAAATAAAAAGAGGAGAATGAAAATGCAGACAGGAAAAGCAATATCCATTCCATCAATCCTCAAGGTGGGAAATGGAACATTAAACAAAATCGGAGAGTATTTAAAGAGTGAGGAGCTGACGAGCGTAGTCATTTTTATGGGAAACGGTCTCATAGATATGTTTGGAGATACTATAATGAAGTCGCTTACTGATGCCGGTATCACAGTGCTAGAGTACAGCGAGCTTGATACGGTTGAGATAGACGATATCATCACCCTTGCTTTTGATATACCAAACAAGGCAAAGGCAGTTGTGTCAGTGGGCGGCGGAAAGGTAATAGATGCAGGAAAATATGCAGCTTTTCTAAGAAATCTACCATTTATCAGTGTGCCGACCTCAAGCTCAAGCGATGGTTTTTCTAGCGCCAGTGCATCACTTTTGGTGCACGGCAAGCGTACGTCGGTTCCTGCAAAGCTTGCGCATGGTATCATAGTTGACACACAGGTCATCCGCACAGCACCGGAGAAGTTTATATATTCAGGCATCGGGGATATGGTGTCAAAGATTACAGCACTCTATGACTGGATTTTTGAGGAAGCACATGGTGCAGGCGTGGTCAATGACTTTGCCGTGATGGTTGCTAAAAAGGCGGTCAACAGCTTTGTGCGTACACCTTATGAGAGCATAAAGGATGAGCTTTTCCTAAAGGAGCTTGTGGATTCGCTTGCCATGAGCGGCATAGCAAACGAGATAGCGGGAAGCAGTGCGCCGACCAGCGGCAGTGAGCATCTCATTTCACATGCGCTTGACAAAATTCTTGAGCATCCACAGCTTCATGGCATACAGGTCGGCATAGCAACCTATATCATGAGTGTAGTGCAGAACCACAGGTATGTAAGGGTGTGCACAGTGCTCAAAAGGACAGGCTTTTCGACTATGCGGCCACTCTTGGCATGAGAAAGCAGGATTTTCTGGATGCGATAGATATGGCGCCATCCATGAAGCCGTTCAGGCACACATATCTGCATGAGAAGGAGTACCGCGACGCGGCAAAGAAGCTTGTGCTCGAGGATGATATACTGAATAAAATACTGGTATAGAAATATGTATGAGAAGAGTATAGAGCCGGTTGCGATTATGCACACCGGATTTGGAGAGAAATTTGGCATTCCAAGGCAGAGCGGCCTTGTGCCTGAGGCAGCAGGGCAGATAGTATTTGAACCAAAATACCAAAACCCCGATGCGCTTCGCGGAATAGAGGAGTTCACACATTTGTGGATTATATGGGGTTTTTCCGAAAACAGGGTGGAGAAATTTACACCGCTCGTCACACCACCCAGGCTTGGAGGCCGGGAAAAGAGAGGTGTTTTTGCCACACGTTCGCCGTTTCGCCCAAACGGCATGGGACTATCCTCTGTAAGGCTTGATAGGGTTGAGTACAAAAACAGAAAGGGCCCCATAATTCATGTGTCAGGTGTAGATATGCTTGACGGCACACCAATCTATGATATAAAGCCGTATCTGGCATATTCAGATTCACATCCTGAGGCATCAGATGGCTTTGCCGCAGAGCACAGATGGGATACGGTGCATGTTATCTGGCACGACGAGGCACTCAAAAGCCGTATGGATGAAGACACCCGCATTGCGGTGGAGCATATTCTGGCACAGGATCCAAGAGCTGCATACAACAAGGCCAGGGATTATATCTATGGCATGAGATACGGCAAATTTGATATACGCTTTGTGGCTGATTCACATGCCGGCACGATAGAGATAGTGGATGTCGTGGAGTGCATAGACGGATATCATAAGGTTAAGTGATTTTAGGAAGTGTTTTTAGGGAATATGATTTGCATATGCTGTCCGAAGAGAGTAAAATGGTAATGCATACAAAAGGACAAATGCATTACGAATATATATGTAAATACATATTAAATACACATAAGGAAGGTACATACAATGAAAACAGTAAAGGACTATATCAGAACTATCCCGGATTTCCCGGAGAAGGGCATCATGTTCCGTGATGTGACAAGTGTTATCCAGGATGCAGATGGATTAAAGCTTGCAATTGATGAGATGATAAAGAGGCTTGATGGACTTGATTTTGATGTGATAGCAGGAGCAGAATCAAGGGGCTTTGTTTTTGGCATGCCGATAGCATATGCGCTTCATAAGACGTTTGTCATGGTGAGAAAAGCAGGCAAGCTGCCATGTGAGACTGTATCAAAGACATATGACCTTGAGTATGGCACAGCAACAATTGAGATGCACAAGGACTCAATAAAGCCGGGTCAGAAAGTGGTTCTCGTGGATGATCTTATCGCCACAGGAGGCACAATGCAGGCAGCAGCAGAGCTTGTTGAGGAGCTTGGAGGAGAGGTTGTGAAGATGCTTTTCCTTATTGAGCTTGCAGGTCTTAATGGCAGAAAGCTTCTTAGCAAGTATGATGTGGACGCAGTTGTGTCATATGATGGCAAGTAGAGCTGTTATATCTGAATGAATATATTTTATATGTTTGTGCATACTGACATTAATTAAATCTATGATTTGATGAGATTAAGAGTAAGGAGAGTCGGTATGCAGCAAAAATTGGGAAAGTGGAGTCTCCGTTTTACGGAGGCTCCTTTTATATTGGAAAGCAGTTCGGTTGTAGGCACAAAGGAGGCGGACGGACCGCTTGGTGGTCTGTTTGATATTGTAGGCAAAGATGACAGGTTTGGGCAGAATACGTGGGAGAAGGCGGAAAGCTCCATGCAGCGCGATGCACTCACAATGGCCCTTGGAAAAGCACATCTGGATGCATCCGACATGGACTATGTATTTGCAGGAGATCTGCTCGGACAGTCTATGGCCACAACCTTTGGTATGGAAAACTTCCGTATTCCGTGGTTTGGAGTGTATGGAGCATGCTCCGCATGCGGGAGTCGCTCTCACTTGCCGCGGCATTTGTGGCAGCAGGGTATGCAAGGCATGCGGTGGCAGTGACATCGAGCCACTTTGGCAGTGCCGAAAAGCAGTTTCGCTTCCCTAACCAGTACGCCAATCAAAGACCTGTGTCAGCGACGTGGACAGTCACAGGAAGTGCAGCATTTATTGTGGGCAGTGGAGCAGGTGGTAATGAGACACAGACCGGGTGTGACAATGAATGGACTGGGGGTGACAATGCAGATAGTATATCAAAGAAGGTGCAGATTGAGGGAATCACAACAGGAGTTGTGGTGGACTATGGCATAAAGGATGCCATGAACATGGGCGCTGCAATGGCCCCTGCGGCCTGTGAGCTGATAGTAAATCATCTGAGTGATTTTGGCAGAAAGGCTTCCTATTACGACAGGATAGTGACAGGAGATCTTGGAAGCGTCGGACAGAAGATACTGATTGACCTGTGCAGGCAAAAGGGCGTGGACATAAGCAAAAATCACGAGGACTGTGGCATGAAGATGTTTGATGCAACGAACCAGAACACGGGCTCGTGGTTCGGGCTGTGCATGCTCGGCAACTGTTTTGTCAGCATATTACCTGCCAAAGCTAAGAAGTGGTGAATTGAAGCGTATACTTTTTGTGCCTACAGGAGCACTTCTTTCGCCTGTCAGCTTCAACGAGGGCGAGTCAGTACCGGGAATTGCACACGGTGTGGTGCTTGAAGCTTCAATTTGAAGCTGATGGCTTCACATATATAATAGGGTGAACGAGATAGGGTGAACGAGCCGTTTTTGGGATGGCTGCACGTTCAAAAATAGAAGAAAGGCGTAAGGATATAATGGATTATGTAAAAGCATTTGTGGTGGGTGGTATAATCTGCGCCATCGTACAGATTTTAATGGAAAAAACAAAGCTCATGCCGGGCAGAATTATGGTAATGCTCGTGTGCACGGGAGCGCTTCTTGGCGCCGTCGGCATATATGGGTCATTTTCAAAGTGGGCAGGCGCCGGTGCCAACGTACCGCTTTGGGCTTTGGCAATGTACTGTGGAAGGGTGTGAAGGAGGCAGTGGACAGCGAGGGCTTTATAGGCCTGTTTAAGGGCGGCTTTAAGGCTTGTGCCGTCGGAGTATCGGCAGCACTTATCTTTTCGTATATCGCGGCACTCATCACGAAACCCAAGTTAAAGAGCTGAGAACAAGAAAAACTGCCGCTTACATGCATGACGCATTAGCTTTTTTGTTCTCAGTGGTTCAGAATAGTTACGAATGATGTATAAATTACGAAAAATTGCCCATACTATCTCCAAAACGAAAAGGAGACTGATACAATGAAGAAAATGAAATATTTATTGGCACTTTGCCTGATACTCGCTGCTGCAAGCGCTTTTGCAGCCTGTGGAAACAATAGTAATGTGGCAGACACTTCAATGGTTGAAAATACACAAAGAGGTGGCTCTGCCGCCGACGATGCCGGGAATGCCGGCAAGGATGTGATAGACGGAGCAGGCGATGCCGGAAAAGATGTGATAGACGGCGCAGGCGATGCCGGTAAGGATGTGATAGACGGCGCAGGTGATGCCGGCAAGGATGTAATAGACGGCGCAAAGGATGCCGTAGATGATGCAAGAAATGCCAAAAAAAGAGTGTTGATGGTGGAAACAACTAACAGCTATTTATAAAAAGAAAACAGTCACTATATATGCTTCAATGGCTGCAAAAACAAAAGCACCGACAACATCGCTGATAAAATGCACACGATATCACACGGACACAGGCAATGATAGCTGCAAGGACTGCAAGCAAAATGCCGGTGAACCATAAAGGCGAAGCAGAAGGTGAGCATATTAAAACAGTAAATGCAATTATAAATGCAGAAAAAACATGCCTGCTAGGAAAGGACCTGCCGAGGGTATCCTTTGGAATGACAGGCGTCATATCAAATTTTTCGTATGGACGTGGTCTGTTTACGATATATCTGAAAACCGATACTGCAATAAAGCCGACAAGCGGAGCAATGATTGAGAGTGCAAGCATATGACCGGCTGTAAAGCACAGATACAGCACGTATACAGGGTATGTGATAAAAACTAAATAAGTGCATATTTTATTGATTAATTCAAGCTTTCGGGCTGCCCTGTTATTTTCACGGAATGGGGCAGTCATTTTTATGTATGTATTTTTTTTCATGTTTATTTACCATCGTTTATTTAAGAAATATTGTATTGCAACTACCTAGAGTGGTGTCAACTGCCCTTGCGGTACTGTAGAGGTGTCATGCCATAGTGCTTTTTGAAGGCTCTGTTAAAATATGACAGGCTTTCAAACCCCACTTCACCGGAAATAGAAAGCACCGAGCTGTCTGAGCTTTGCAAAAGTCTCGCAGCCATGGTCAGGCGGTAGTCCTTTAAATAGTCAACGAACGATGTGCCCATGGTTTCTTTAAAATATCTCATAAAATGAGACTCGGAAAACCCGGCTACATCAGCGATATCGGCAATGGAGATTTTGTCGGCATAATTATTTTCCACATATTTGAGCACAACCTTCATCTTATCAAGAGTTTTTTTGCTTTTTAGTGGCTTTGTCAGATTACGGCATCGGTTATCAAGCACAAAAAAGAATTCATAGAGCTTGCTCTTTATATAAAGCTGATAGCCCTGCGGCATCGTCTTGCAAATCTCATCGCATGCATCTATTGGAGCCACGACATCCTCGTAGTATGGATACACCGGTGTAAAAACCGTCGGAACTGTGAATCTGCCGGCTAAGAGAGGTGTAAGAAAATCCTCCTTGGTGTAATCGTACTTTCCGGGAAGCAGCATCGACAGGGAAAATATGATATTTTCGTACTCCATCGATTCATCCATATATTGGTCTATAGAGTGAAGCTGTCCCGGCAGAATCAGCACAAGGCTTGGCGCTGTGACATGGTACTCCTTAAAATCTACAGATATATGACCGCAGCCCTTCTTTATATAGATAAGCTCCATGTCATCATGCCAGTGCAGCGGAACTCCGGAAAAATCAAGAGGAATAGAGCACAGGTAGGTATTGTATGGGAACGTAAGCTCCACATGTGTTTTGGCTTCGTGATAATTTTCATATTCTAATATATTCATGATGATATTTTAGCATATTATTTCTTGAAAAGCCACTAAAAATACCGAAAAATGATAGGATTGTGCAAGTTTTCGACTGTATATTGCAAGAATTGTGCAGTGTAATGGATTATACTTGATTCATCAAATGACACAAGGAAGTTAAGCACGCTAAATGAAAATTAGTTAATTTGACACATTGGCGTGTACACATGATAACAGATTTGGGAGGAAATCAGAATGGCAATCATGCAGGAAATCGAAACAAAGCTTCAGAAGGGAATCAGCGTTAGTACAGACGAGGAAGTATACTACGCATTACTTGAGCTTGTAAAAGACAAGGCAGAGAAAAAGGTTTCAAACAAAGGAAAGAAAAAGCTCTACTACATCTCAGCAGAGTTCCTTATCGGAAAGCTTTTATCAAACAACCTTATCAACTTAGGTATCTACGATGAAGTTAAAGAGACTCTTGAGAAGAACGGAAAGTCACTTGCTGAAATCGAGGAAATCGAGCTTGAGCCTTCACTTGGAAATGGTGGACTTGGACGTCTTGCAGCATGCTTCATAGATTCAATCGCAACACTCGGGCTCAACGGAGACGGTGTAGGCCTCAACTACCATTATGGATTATTCAAGCAGGTATTTGAGAACAATCTCCAGAAGGAGACTCCAAACCCATGGATTACAAAGGAGAGCTGGCTTACAAAGACAGATATCACATATCCTGTAAGCTTTGGCGGATTCACAGTACAGTCAAGACTTTACGATATCGACGTAGTTGGATACAACAACCGTACAACAAAGCTTCACTTATTCGACATCGAGTCAGTTGATGAGTCAATCGTAGGCGACACAATTGATTTCGATAAGGATGATATCAAGAAGAACCTTACATTATTCTTATATCCTGATGATTCAGATGATAAGGGACGTCTCCTTCGTGTATACCAGCAGTATTTCATGGTATCAAACGCAGCAAGACTTATCCTTGCAGAGGCAGAGGCAAAGGGCTCTAATTTACATGACCTTGCTGATTATGCAGCAGTTCAGATTAACGATACACATCCATCAATGGTTATTCCAGAGCTTATCCGTCTCCTTCAGGAGAAGGGCATCTGATGGATGAGGCTATTGAGATTGTATCAAAGGTTTGTGCATACACTAACCACACAATCCTTGCAGAGGCTCTTGAGAAATGGACAATCAGCTTCTTGGAGAAGGCAGTTCCACAGCTTATGCCAATCATCCGTGAGCTTGACAACAAGGTTCGCGCAAAGGTAGCTGATGAGAGCACATACATCATCAAGGATGGTCTTGTACACATGGCACACATGGATATTCATTTCGGATATTCTGTAAATGGTGTTGCATACCTCCACACAGAGATTTTAAAGAATACAGAGCTCAACAACTTCTACAAGTTATATCCTGAGAAGTTCAACAACAAGACAAACGGTATCACATTCCGTCGTTGGTTAATGTCTTGTAACCCGGAGCTTTCAGCATACATCACAGAGCTTATCGGTGACGGCTGGAAGAAGGATGCAAACGAGTTAGAGAAGCTTGGCAATTTCATCAATGATGACACTGTTCTCACAAAGCTTGTTGACATCAAGAACGCAAAGAAGACAGAGCTTGCTTCTTACTTAAAGAAGACTCAGAATCTCGATGTACCTGACAATTCAATCTTTGATATCCAGGTTAAGAGACTTCACGAGTACAAGAGACAGCAGCTCAACGTGCTTTACATCATCCGTAAGTACTTTGAAATCAAGGCAGGCAAGAAGCCATCTACACCAATCACATGCTTCTTCGGTGCAAAGGCAGCTCCTGCATATATCATTGCAAAGGATATCATCCATGCAATCCTCTGCTTACAGCAGATTATCAACAATGATCCTGAGGTAAGTCCATACCTTAAGGTATTCATGGTTGAGAACTACAACGTAACATTAGCTGAGAAATTATTCCCGGCTGCAAATATTTCAGAGCAGATTTCTCTTGCTTCTAAGGAGGCATCAGGAACAGGTAACATGAAGTTCATGTTAAACGGTGCCGTGACACTTGGAACAAGTGACGGAGCAAACGTAGAGATAGCTGAGCTTGTTGGCGATGAGAACATCTATGTATTCGGTGAGGATTCACAGACTGTTATCGACAGATATGAGAGGGGCGACTACTGCTCAAAGGATTACTATGACAAGGATGCAGACTTAAAGAAGGCTGTTGACTTCCTTGTAAGTGATGAGATGATGAAGGTTGGTTCTAAGGAGAACTTAGAGAGACTTTACAACGAGCTCCTCAACAAAGACTGGTTCATGACATTCCCAGACTTTGAGGATTACTGCAAGACAAAAGAGAAGGCTTACGCTGATTATGAGGATAAGAAGGCTTGGGCTAAGAAGATGCTTGTCAACATCAGCAAGGCTGGATTCTTCTCTTCTGACAGAACGATCAAGCAGTACAATGATGAAATCTGGCATTTAGAGGCCTAGAATTTTTCTTCCTCCTTTAAATACAAATTGGGCTTAAGAACTCCCGTGGGTGCATCCCGCGGGGTTCTTTAGAATCGGCGCAGGGGACGGCGTGCATACATACTCTTGCGTTCGCTACGCTACGCTGCCAAGTGTCTGTACGGATTATGCCCGGAGTGTTTCGCAGGCTGACGAAACCGGCTTTTATGCGCCGTCCGTGGCGCATAACGCCTTGCCCCGCCGTCCATGGCGGTGCATTTCTGTGGTTCTAAGCATAATCCTACAGACACTAGGCAGCTTCGCTATGCGCTCTCGCAAGAGTACGTGTGCACGCCGTCCCCTGCGCTTACGTCCCTTACGCTGTGGCAAAATGTGTGGGGTGACGTGTGCGCACCGGTGGCCGGTGCTTACGTCTTGCTGCGTTGTGGTGAGATTGGGGTGACGTGTGCGCACCAGTGGCCGGTGCTTACGTCTTGTTATGTTGTGGAGAGATGTGAGATGATGTGTTGCACTACTTATACTTATATTTTTTATGGGAAAGTGAGGTTTATGGGCGTGGTGGGGATACACAGTCTCGTGAGAGCGAATAGCGAAGCTGTTTAGATACTGTTGAATTATGCTCGTGTAACACAGAAATGGCCCGGCAGGGATGCCGGGACAAGGAGAAATCGAGCCATGGAAGGCGAGTTTCGACGGTTTCGTCGAGCATAGAAAGCCTGCAAGGCATAATTCTTACAGTATCTTGGCAGCGCAGCGTAGCACTCACGAGACTGTGTATCCCACACCACGCATATAAACCGTACTATTGCAGCTTACAATCTCATAATCCTGCCTCACCGTGAACTGCGGGCCCCTAGCAGAAATGTAAGGGCGGGATTTACAAGTTTGGCAAATACATATATAATAAGGGGAAGAATATACACATGGAGAACTATTATGATAAAGAATAAATTTATGGCACTCACGCTTACCGTAGTGCTCACAGCAGGCATGCTTACCGGCTGTGGCTCCGGCGATAAGGCAAAGGACAAGGATGCGTACAGACAGTATGGCATCAACTGTATAGAAAACGGCAGCTATGATGATGCGGTCGATGCTTTTCAGAAGGCACTGGACCAGTCGGTGGGATCAGTAGGCGCAGAGGAGCTTGACATATGTTATTATAAGGCAAAGGCACAGTATTTAAGCGGTGACGTGGATGGAGCGATTGATACATATACGGCTATTATCGACTATAATAAGGATTCTGACGCATACTATCTGAGAGGCTGTATATATTTTGCCAAGAATGATTCAGACAAGGGCTTGAAGGATTTTAAGACGGCGCTCAGTGAGAATAATGATAATTATGAGCTCTATCTTGGCGTTTATGAGACCATGTCAAAGTATGGCATGAATGACCAGGGAAAGGAATACCTGGATAATGCCTTAAAGCTAAAGGAAAAACTGCTGATGACTATATGCAGAGAGGCCGTATATACACCATGCTTGGAGATTATGATTCAGCAATAAAAAGTCTGCAAAAGCTATTGATGAGAAGCTTGTCAAGGCAAACTACTATATGGGTGAGGTATATCAGAAGAAGGGCGATAATGACAGCTCGCAGAAGTATTTTAAGAAATACCTAGACAGCGGTGAGGCGGATTCTTATGAGCTGATGAATATGGGACAGGCGCAGATGGACAATGGTAACTATGACACTGCGATTACTTATTTTCAGAACGCACTTGAACTTGAAAGTGTGCCGAACAAGCAGCAGATAACAAAGGCTATGATTATAGCATATGAGTATTCCGGCGATTTTGCTACAGCAAAGAGCAAAATGGAGGAATACATGAAGGATTATCCCGATGACGAGGATGCAGCAAGAGAATATCAGTTTTGGAGACCAGATAGATTATGGCAGATACTATTAAGATAGAGGATATTGAGGAGAGAGTAGTGCTCGTCGGAGTAAGTGAGCAGGACGGTGATGATGCAGATGATTCACTTTCAGAGCTTGCGGAGCTGGTAAAGACAGCAGGTGCGACAGTTGTAGGCACGCTTATCCAAAGAAGAGAAAAATTCATCCGGGCACGTATGTCGGCACCGGCAAGGTGGCGGAGATTGCAGAGCTTGTGGAGAGTACAGGGGCAACAGGCATTGTGTGCGATGATGAGCTGAGTCCTGCACAGCAGAAAAATCTGGAGATGTACCTTGACACAAAGGTCATGGACAGGACACTTGTTATTCTTGATATTTTTGCATCAAGAGCCACAACAAGCGAGGGCAAGATACAGGTTGAGCTGGCTCAGCTCAAGTACAGATTAAGCCGTTTGTCGGGACTTGGAAAGTCCATGTCGAGGCTTGGCGGTGGAATAGGAACAAGAGGTCACGGAGAGAAAAGCTTGAGGTGGACCGCCGTCTTATAAATGACAGGATAGCACAGCTTCGAAGAGAGCTGAAAGAGGTGCAGAAGCACAGAGATATCACAAGGGCAAAACGTGAAAAAATAAAGTACCGGTTGTTGCGATAGTAGGATATACTAACGCAGGTAAGTCCACGCTGTTAAATCACCTGACAGAGGCAGATGTGCTTGAGGAGGATAAGCTCTTTGCAACGCTTGATCCTACAACGCGCATTCTTGCGCTTGATGGCAAGCAGCAGGTGCTTTTAACTGATACGGTCGGGTTTATCAGAAAGCTGCCGCATCATCTGATAGAGGCTTTCAAGAGCACCCTTGAGGAGGCAAAGTACGCTGACATCATTTTCCATGTGGTGGACGCATCAAATATGCAGCGAGAAAAGCAGATGTTCATAACCTACCAGACATTGGATGATCTTGGTGTAAAAGACAAGAAATTTGTCACACTTTTTAATAAGCAGGATGCCCGCACAGACAACGAACCGCTGCATGATTTCAGGGCAGATTATACTCTTAACATTTCAGCGGCAAAGGATCTGGGATTAGATGAGGTAAAATCTCTTTTAGAGGAGATATTAAGAGAGAACAAGGTATATATTGAGAGAATTATCCCATATGATAAGGCAGGCGTGATACAGCTCATCAGAAAACAGGGCGAGCTTGTGTCAGAGGAATATGTGGCTGATGGGATACAGATAAAGGCATATGTGCCGATGGAGGTGTACGGCAGGCTCGATTAGGGTGCTGCTTCGCTATATCATTATAATAAGCGAGGAATTTAAAATGTCTAAAACGCGTTCAATCCGCTGGGACAAGCTGGACAACACAGCAAATCTGTTCCCTAGTATAGCGGGGGAGAGCATGACAAATGTATATAGGATCTCAGTCACCTTAACTGATGAGATTGACAGTGAAAAGCTGCAGGAGGCACTGGATATAGTGCTTCCGAAGTTTGGTCTGTTTAATGTGAGACTCAGGATGGGAGTATTCTGGAACTATTTTGAGGAAAATGGCAAAAGGCACCAAAGGTGCATGAGGAAAATACATTTCCGTGCAGATTTATAAGACCGAACAAGAATCACAGCTATCTTTCAGGGTGACATACTATAAGAACAGAATAAATCTTGAGGTATTTCATGTGTTGACAGATGGCATGGGCGGCATCAATTTCCTTAGGAGCTCACCTACCAGTATCTGCGTCTCACACATCCGAGATTGCAAAGCTAAAGGGCGATTCATTGACGCAGGGCACATCCTTAAATAGAGAGGACAGCTTTGTAAAGAACTACAAATCAAGTAAGCCAAGTGGCTTTAACAGGCAGAAGGCGTATCTTTTAAAGCTGGAAAAGGTACCCGATGGAGAGTTTGGGCTGATACATGGTATGATGCTTGTATCACAGCTGAAGCAGGTCTGCCACCGCTATGGAGTTTCCATAAATGATTATCTGGTAGCATGCTTTGTGTGGAGTGTGTATCGAGTGTTTTCACGGCATGCCAAACGATATGCCTGTCAGGGTTGCAGTTCCTGTGAACCTTCGTCCTTATTTTGACTCCGTGACCACAAAGAACTTTTTGTCATGATATCTGCTGAGTTCAGACCGCAAAACAGCTCCTACACATTTGAGGAGGTGCTTAAAATAGTGACGGATTCCATCAATTCACAGATTTCGAAGGAGCATCTGGAGGATCTTTTCTCATACAGTGTGTCAAATCAGAAAAATATCCTGATGAGACCGGTGCCTCTTTTTATAAAAAATCTGGCAATGAAGGCGGTCTATACGCAGTCGGCACTGGCGAATACCACCACTATCACCAATATTGGAAATATAAAGGTGGAGCCGGAATACGAGCCGTATATAACAGGCTTTTATTCCTTTATACCAATGTCCAAGGGACAGCCTATGAAAGGCACCATATGCTCCTACAAGGACACGCTGGTGTTTACTTTTTCATCTATTCTGGCCGATACGATGATTCAGAGAAGCTTTTTTAAGAAGCTTGTAAATGACGGAGTGGAAGTGACAATTGAGACAAATGGAGAGTATTATGACTAAATGCATGAAATGCGGTGTGTATATTGCAGACAATACAGATAAATGCCCACTCTGCCAGCAGGTTGTGGCACCGGTTGAACTGTCATCGGACAATCATCAGGGCACTGAAGGGGTTTTTGAACAGCATAATGATGTGCCGGATAAGTGCGTAAACGATACAGATAGTGCAGCAAAGAGGGCAGATAGTACAGCAAGCCATGACAACGGTACGAGATATCCTGACGTCAAAGGCGCATCAAGAAAATACAGATTACTGGAAAATATCATATTGTTTCTGTCTATAGTAGGACAGATTGTGCTGACAACTGTTGATTACATGACAGACAATGAGATAAACTGGAGCTTTATAGTGCTTCTTGTTGTAATCTATGCGAATGTGACGCTGCGTCTGGCAATAGTCGGAAGAAACGGATATATATTTAAAATTGTAAGCACATTTGTGTTCACGGTGCTGTTTCTCGAGGGCATAGACCTGCTCACAGGAGCCAGTGGCTGGGCACTTACATTTGTTTTCCCAAGTGCCATACTGGCGATGGTTCTTGCAACAATTATACTTATGATAGTAAACATAAGAAACTGGCAGAGCTACATGATGATGCAGCTTTTTCTTGTGCTGATGAGCGTGATTGCGATGATACTTGTGGCAGTCAAGGTCATATGGTTCCCATATCTGGCAATGGGAGCGATGGGAGCATCTTTGTTTTTGTTCCTCGGAACACTGATTATCGGTGACAAAAGAGCCAGAACAGAGCTGAAACGGAGATTTCATATATGATAGGCTTTCATGGAATAGGAAATTCGCATATGTTTGAGGATGAGGAGATGGGAAACTACCATCCGGAAATTGAAAACGGCGATAGTAATGGTGATAATGAAACTGGAATAATAGGAGCTTTGGGTAATAAGCTTGAAAAGACATTTAAGAACTCATTATCTGCCATGAAAAGTGAGCATGCGGAAAAAGTCCATAGCAATGCAGCTGTGGCAGATGAAGAAGTCAGTATACAGGGCAAAATCCTTGCAAATCTGATGGGACATATCACAAATGACCTTGCAATCGGCAAAAAAATAAAATCCGGAGAGCTCAGGAAGCGCATGAAGGAACCTGCATGGCTTGTTCCGGACTGCTTTGTAACAGAGGATATAGATATGGGCGGTTTCACTATGAAGCTTTTATCCTCAAAGGAAAACCCAAATACAGAGCGTGTGATACTGCAGCTGCATGGTGGTGGATATATGGGGGCAGTGCGCAATGCATACTATGTATTTGCAGGCCTTTATAATGAGGTAAGTGAGGGCTGCTCAGTGCTCACGCCTGACTATCGCGTGGCGCCGGAACACCCGTATCCGGCAGCACTTGAGGATGCTATAGCCTGCTATAAATGGCTCTTGTCACAGGGCTGGTTTGGCTCGCAGATTGTGCTGGCAGGAGACTCAGCGGGAGGAGGTCTTGCAATGTGCCTCACCATGTATCTTCGTGACCACGACATGCCGCTTCCGGCAGGAATAGTAGCCATGTCACCGTGGACAGACCTCACAGCAGGCGGAGAGTCATATGAGACAAACTACGAAAAGGACCCTCTGTTTGGGAACACAAGGGACAGTCTAATCTACGTGAATGACTATCCCGGTGACCACGATAAAATGGATCCATACATATCGCCGCTGTTTGGCGATTTCAGAGGCTTCCCTCAATGCTCATACAGGCGGGCTCGATAGAGATGCTCTTATCTGACTCGGTCGATGCCGCTGCAAAGGCAAGAATCAGGGCGTTAAGGTGCGCCTGTCAGTGTATGAAGGCATGTTTCATGTGTTCCAGATGGGATATCTCAATTTCCCGGAGTCCAAGCGTGCATGGGCGGAGGTCAAGCGTTTCCTAAAGGTGATTAAAGAGGAAGAATAAATGAAGTAATATAGGAGCATTTATGGATGTAAATAGTACCTTTGAAAAAACAGGAATAAAATGTAAAGTATTACAGGAGATTATCCAGCTGGCGAAGAAGAATTGTGTTGAAAAAGTAATTCTTTTTGGTTCAAGAGCGCGAGGTGATTATAAAGAGCGAAGTGATATAGATTTGGCATTTTGCGGTGGTAGCAGTAGTCATTTTATTTTGGATGTAGACGAAACAACTTCGACGTTGTTGGAATTTGATATAGTGGACTTGGATAAGCCTGTAAGAAAAGAATTGTTGGAATCTATAAAAAGAGAGGGGTAGTGCTATATCAAAAATTTGAGAAGGATATTGGTATTTCGAAAGGAGATGAGCAAGCATGACAGAATCAATTAAACTACCGGTGGGAATAGAGAGCTTTGAGGAAATACGTTCAGATGGATATTACTATGTCGATAAGACAAAGCTGATTGAACAGTTGGTTGACAGCCGGGGAAAAGTCAACCTTTTTACCAGACCGCGTCGTTTTGGCAAGACTCTAAACATGAGTATGCTCAAATCTTTCTTTGAAATTGGAGCAGCTTCTGAATTATTTGATGGTCTTTATATATCGCACAACAAAAACTGTGTGATGATAATATGGGCAAGTATCCTGTGATATTTCTATCTTTAAAGAATGTGGAAGGACTCGATTTTCAAGCTGCAAAGTATCAGATGATAGAGATAATTGCAAAGGAAGCTAAGAGATTTGCATATTTGAAGCAGAGTGACAGGCTGGACATTGACGATAAGCCGGCGTATGCTTCTTTAATCCGATTAGAGGATGGCAGATATGAAATGAGAGATGAGGCACTGTATGCTTCGCTTCAAACTTTATCTGAGCTGTTATATAAGCACCATTGCAGAAAAACGGTTATTTTAATAGATGAATATGATGTTCCACTGGATAAGGCATTTCAGAACGGCTATTATAAAGAGATGGTTTCTTTGATACGTGCCATATTCGGAAAAGCATTAAAGACAAATGAGGCATTGGATTTTGCTGTCTTAACAGGTTGTCTTCGCGTTTCAAAAGAAAGTATTTTTACAGGATTAAATAATTTCAAGATTTTATCTATTACTGATACAAGATTTGATGAACACTTTGGATTTACGGATGCGGAAGTAGAGCGTTTGCTGGCATTTTATCATGTGGAAAACAGGTTTGCGGAGACAAAGGAATGGTATGATGGTTATCATTTCGGAAATGTTGATGTATATTGTCCGTGGGATGTAATCAATCATGTTGACCGAATAAAAGATGATCCAATGGCTGGACCGGAAGCGTATTGGATTAATACAAGCGGAAATGAGCTTGTTAAGAGGTTTATAGATAAGGCTGGTAAGACAACCAGAGATGAAATTGAGCGTTTGATCGTGGGAGAAGCTATAGACAAGCAAATCCGTCTGGATATGACCTATGACGAAATAGACAATAATATTGATAATCTATGGAGTGTTCTGTTTACAACAGGTTATCTGACATATACAAAGATAAGTGAGGACAAAAATATAGCCTTGTAATTCCGAACAAGGAGATTAAAGAAGTATTTAAGCTGCAGATACAGGAGTGGTTCAGAATAAAATATTTTCCAATACCGAGCAGTTGCAGGACTTTGGAAGGCTTTCAAAGATGGAAATACACAGATAATGGAAATGTATTTAAACAAGGTGCTGAGTAATTCGGTGAGCGTTTTGACACAAGAGCGCGAAATGATGAAAAGGAAAGCTCCTATCATAATCTGCTTATTGGTATTTTGAGCGGCAATGAGGACTGGCTGGTAAAGTCAAATGTTGAGGCAGGAGAGGGCTTTGCAGATATTATTGTGGAGACAGATGATCCGGATGAAGGAATTATTGCAGAGCTTAAATACACAAAAGATTTTAAAGCTATGGAAAAATCCTGTGAAAAAGCTCTGAAACAGATAAAGGATAGAAGATATCAGGAATATCTGTTAAATGATGATCGACAGAATATCATGTATTATGGAATTGCATTTTGCAGGAAGAGATGCAAAGTGCTTGTAGAAAGATAAAAGGGGTGATTACATGGAAACTAATTTTGATTACCTTTTAAAGAAAGAAGAATACGCAGATTTTGCAAAGCAGGCAGTTGAAGCAGAAAAAGTTTATCCATTTCACCGGCCACTTGTGCCATTTTGTCGAGGCGTGCACTTGAGCTTGCAGTGAGGTTTGTTTTCTCATATGACGCGGAGCTTTCGCTTCCGTACAGAGATAATGTATCGAGTCTTATTCATGAGCCAACGTTTAGAAGGATAATTGAGCTAAGGCTGTTTCCAATGCTCAAATATACCATTCATCTGGGAAATGTTGCAGTTCATACCAACAACAATATAGGCAGGGATGAAGCAATAATAGCGCTTCGTGATTTGTTTGAGTTTTGCGATTGGATTGATTATTCATATTCGAGGGAATACGATGAGAAGACATATGATGAGTCGATTCTTGCAAGCGGTAATGAAAAGCGTATAAAGGCTGATGAGCTCATGAAGCTGTATGAGGGCTTAAGCAGTAAGGATAAAAAGCTCGAGAGCGTATTGAAGGAGAATGAAGAGCTCCGCGAGCAGATGGCAAAGAAGCGTAGTCAGAATGTAAAGACAAGGGAGTTCCATGTAGATACGATAAGCGAGGCAGAAACCCGCAAGAGATATATAGATGTTGCCTTAAAGGAGGCAGGATGGGTTATTGGCAGAAATGTCACGGAGGAGGAGCCGGTTACAGGAATGCCAAACAGCACAGGAACAGGGTATGTGGATTATGTTCTTTGGGGAAAGGATAATCTGCCACTTGCTGTAGTGGAGGCTAAAAAGGCTTCTGTGGATGCTATGGTAGGAAGCCAGCAGGCGAAGCTGTATGCTGACTGTTTGCAGAATAAATACAATAGACGTCCTCTTATTTTCATAACAAATGGATTTGAATTTTTCTATACGAATGATTATATGGGATATCCAAGGCGTGAGGTTTCAGGATTTTTCACACAGGAAGAGCTGCAGCTTGAGATGGATGGACGCACTTCAAGGATTCCGCTTGAAAATATACGGATAAGCGATGATATTACCAACAGACCATATCAGAAAGAGGCTGTAACCGCTGTCTGCGATGCTATCACAAATAAGCACCGCAAGATGCTTATAGTGCAGGCCACAGGTTCAGGAAAGACAAGAGTGAGCATTAGTATTGTTGATGTATTAAGGCGCCACAATTATGTGAAAAATATTCTGTTCCTCGCAGACAGAAAAGCTCTTGTGAAGCAGGCCAAAAACAATTATACGAATCTGCTTCCTGATTTATCATGCTGTAATCTGCTTGACAATAAAGATGACCCTGAGTCGTGCAGGATGATTTTTCTACATATCCGACGATGATGAATGCCATAGATGAGAGGAAAAACAAATATGGTGAGAAGCTCTTTAGTCCGGGGCATTTTCAGCTCATAATCTGCGATGAAGTACACCGCAGCATTTACAAAAAATATCAGGAAATATTTGAGTATTTTGATGCGATGTTACTTGGTATGACTGCCACTCCAAAGAATGAAATCGACAAAAACACATATGGAGTCTTTGACCTTGAAAGAGGAGTTCCGACATTTGCGTATGAGCTTGAAAAGCGGTGGAAGAGGGCTATCTGGTCAATTATTCTACACTGGAATATAAGTCAAAAATAATGGAAAGCGGTATTCACTATGATGAGCTGTCAGATGAGGAAAAAGAAGAGTATGAGGATACATTTTCTGATGATGACACTGTAGGTGATGATATATCAGGAGAGGCCGTAAATACATGGCTTTTTAACGCGGATACAATTGATAAGGTTTTAAGAGAGCTTATGGAAAAGGGCTTAAAAATTGAGGGTGGAGACAAGCTTGGCAAGACAATAATTTTGCCAAAACTCTTTGCATGCGCAGGCAATAGTCGAGCGTTTCAATAAGCTTTTCGGAATATGGAGGAGACTTCATAAAGCGGATAGATTATAGTATAAAGTACAGTGATTCATTGATAGATGAGTTTAGCACAAGTGATAAAATGCCACAGATAGCAGTATCTGTTGATATGCTCGACACAGGAATAGATATTCGGAGATTTTGAATCTTGTATTTTTAAGAAGGTAAAAGCTATGCCAAGTTCTGGCAGATGATTGGAAGGGGAACCAGGCTTTGCCCTAATCTGCTTGGAGAGGGTATGGACAAAGAAAGATTTCTTATATTTGATTTCTGTAACAATTTTGAATATTTCCGCGTGAACAAAAATGGAGCGGAGAATGGCATAACAGAATCACTCAATGAGAAAATATATAACACAAAAGCCCAGATTGTCAGAGAGCTTCAGGCACCGGTATACAGTAGTGATGAGGTATACGCAGATTACAGAAAAAGCCTTGTGGATGATTTAAAGGAAGATGTAATTAGCTTAAATGACGATAGCTTTATGGTGAAAAGACATCTGCGTTATGTAGAGTTTTTCAGGGATTCATCATCGTGGGATAATCTGGAGACAATAGAGATTTCGGATATCAGGGAGCATATTGCACCTCTTATCGGCCTAAAAGGAAGATGAGCTGGCGCGAAGATTTGACTATCTGGTATACAGTATAGATCTTGGACTGTTGCAAAGCAAAAGCATACAAAGTCCGGTGAATATAGTGGTTCAGACCGCAGAAAAGCTGTCTGCCAAATACTCAATCCCACAGGTGGAAAAGAAAAAGGAGATTATCGAAAAGGTCCAGACAAATGAATTTTGGGATAAAGTCACTATAATAGAGCTTGATACAGTAAGAGAAGCTTTAAGAGGTCTGTTGCAGTACCTTGACAGACAGGTACGGCCAATATACTATACAAATTTCACGGACTCTATAACAGATGGTACACCGGGTGAACCTTTATATGGCGGAAATGACTTGAAAAATTATCGTAAAAAAGTCGAATTTTACCTGAAAGAGCATAGTGACAAATTGTCAGTGTATAAGCTGAAAAACAACAAAAAGCTGACAGAAACGGATCTAAGGGAATTGGAACGAATTCTGTGGACTGAGCTTGGTTCAAAGGAAGATTATATAAAGGAATACGGAGAGACACCGATAGGCAGATTAGTACGAAAAATAGTCGGTGTAGATAGAGCGGCAGTAAACGAAGCCTTCAGTTGTTTTATGTCAGAAGAGCGCTTGAACATAAATCAGATGAGATTCGTAAATCTAATAGTGGACTATATAGTAGCAAATGGAAATATCGAAGATAATAAAGTATTGATGGGTGAACCATTTAAATCAGTTGGAAGTATCACAACTCTTTTCAAAGATGATATGAGTACCGCAAAACAGATAATGGAGATAGTGAATCAGATAAAGCGTAACTCCGAAGAAATTGCCTGATGTATAGCGAAGCTGTTTAGATACTGTAGATTTATGCACATGAAACACAGAAAATGGAAGAGGATGTGAAAAAACTCAATCGAGTTTTTTCACATCCCCTTTTTTTGAGCTTATATATTAGCATCTCCTGCAGACAGGTTGTGGAAGCATAATAAATTTGCAAAAATTATATTTAATTCTATAAAGCACTTGACATAGTTACTAAGAGTTACTATAATAAGCACATAAAGTAAATATAAGAAACGCAGAAAGTAATTATAGGAGTTAAACACATGAATAAAGTAGATGTAAATGGATTAACAGAACGGGAGTTTTTAGCAGAATATAAGCCGGGCGATTATGACAGACCATCGGTTACAGTTGACATGATGGTGCTTCGTATGAAGGAAGACTTAAGCTGTATGCAGGTGCTTCTGATAAAGAGAAAGGCTCATCCGGAGATAGACAAATGGGCGCTTCCAGGCGGATTTATTAACATAAAGGAATCAGCATATGAAGCAGCGTGCAGGGAGCTTAAAGAGGAAACAGGTCTTACAGACATTTATCTTGAGCAGCTCTATACCATGAGCCAGCCGGACAGGGACCCTCGTATGAGAATTATTGATATTGCATACATTGCACTGCTTCCATATGGATATGAGCAGTCTGCCGTTGCGGGTGATGACGCAAAGGATGCCAGATGGTTCGATGTGAAATTTGCAGATGAAAAACTTGAGTTTGCAAACGACTTGATTAAAATTGAATACTCCCTCAGTCTGAGAAATTTAAAATGGTGTAATCACAGTGGAAAACTTTGTTCCGGTCAGCGTATCAGACGAAAAGCTTGCTTTTGACCATGACCAGATTATACTGGAAGGACTTATGAGGATAAGGAATAAGGCTGAGTATACAGGCATTATGTTTAACCTTGTGCCGCGTGAGTTTACCATTCCGGACCTGCTTAAGGTGTTTGAGGTTCTTTCAGGAAAGGAAGTTCATCCAAAGGTGTTCCGTGAGAAGATTGCAGGACAGCTTGTTTCACTTGACAGGTCGCAGAGACCTATTGTCGGAAGAAAACCGGCTGCTGTGTACAGATATGTTGACCTTAACATGGATGAACGTAAACTGGTTAAAGTGCATAAGAAATATAAAACGGTGTGATACTCACAAGGGCACAGCCATTCCATAACGGACACCTGAACATGATAAAACAGGCCGCATCGGAGTGCGAAAATCTGCTTGTTGTGATAGGCAGTGCAAACAAAAGCTATACAAAGAGAAATCCGTTTCCAATCGAATACAGAAAAAGACTTGTTGAAAACGTACTGCAGGAAGAGGATTTAAGCGGTGCAGATGTAAAGGTTATGACATTATCAGACTGGAGCATGGAGGATGCAGCTCAATATGTAAAGGAATGGGGTTCTTTCTTCTATTACAACATAGCTAATGAAATTGGAGAGAAAAGCTTTACATTCTATTACAACGACGACCCGAAGATTGCGGAAAACTGGTTTACAGATGATATTTTAAAGAATGTGACCATCAGAAACCTTGGCAGAAGCGATATTGAGATTTCAAGTACAATGATCAGAGATTTGCTGTATAAGAAAGATTATGACAAAGTAAGGGATCTGGTTCCGCGATGGATGTGGAAGGATTTAAAGCAGCTTGGAAAAATCCTTATGGATGCAACAAATGATGATTATATGATGTAGGAGGAAATGATTATGGCAAAGAAAATTTTAGTAGTAGTGGATGCACAGAATGACTTTATTACAGGAGTTCTTGGAAACAAGGAGTGTAACGTGGCAACAAATGTTATTGCAGATGAAATCAGGTCAGGAAAATATGATGACGTGATATTCACAAGGGATACGCATGATGAAAACTATCTGAATACTCAGGAGGGAAGAAAGCTTCCGGTAGCTCACTGTATTAAAGGGACAAACGGATGGGAAGTAGACGCTCGTCTTAAAGCAGCAATGAAGGAGCGTGGAGTTGACTGTGATGATATGACTTATATTGACAAGCCGACGTTTGGCAGCAAAGAGCTTGGCGAACTGCTTGCGGGATATGACAACAGCGATACAGAGATTTATTTCTGCGGATTCTGCACGGGAATATGCGTAATCAGCAACGTAGCGATTGCAAAGACGTTCTGTAAAGATGCAGAGGTGTCAGTGATAGAAAATGCCTGTGCCTGCGTAACGCCTGAAAGTCATAAGAAAGCAATAGAAGCAATGAAAATGATTCAGGTCAATATTATATAGAAAGCCATTTATTAAAAATGTTTCTGACATACTAATAGTGTAAGAAATGGGAGGAGAATATTATGAAATTAAACCAGATAATCACAAGTCTTTTAGAGACTGATATGTATAAATTCAGCATGGGTCAGACAATATTCCATCAGTTTACGGATTACAAGACCACATGGACATTCAAGTGCAGAAATGAAGATGTGCATTTTACACAGAAAATGGTGCAGGAGATAACAGAACAGATTAAGGCTTTCTGTAAGCTTCGGTTTACAGAGGATGAGCTTGCATATCTTGACAATATCAAATGGATCAAAGGCTCTTATGTTGATTTTCTTCGTCTCTGGCAGCCGCGTTTTGAGGATTTTGAGATAGGAACAGATGCACCTTGTGGCTTGTCTATCGAGGCAAAAGGAACATGGCTTAACACTTCAATGTATGAGATTCCGACACTTGCCATTGTAAATGAAGTGTATTTCAGAATGGCATATGACTATGATAAGCTGCTTGACAGCTTTAAGAAGCGTTTGGATGCAAAGTATGAGAATTTAAAGAACGGACACTGGTACGCGGGTACATTCTCAGAGTTTGGTCTCAGAAGAAGACTTTCTGCTGAAGCGCAGGAGCTTGCAGTGCAGAAGTTCGCACGTTTAAACGACACCCTGCACAGTTCATCAAAGTTTGTCGGCACATCAAATGTGTATCTTGCAAAGAAGTACGGACTTACACCTGTAGGCACCATGGCTCATGAGTGGATTATGTGCACAGGACAGGGCAATCACAGGCACAATCCGGCATATTCAAACTGGTATGCTCTCGATGCATGGATCAAGGAGTATGGAGTATTAAACGGTATTGCGCTTACTGACACAATCACAACAGACTGTTTCCTGCGTGATTTCCAGCTGACCTATGCGACACTTTTCTCAGGAGTGCGTCATGACAGCGGAGACCCGTATGAGTGGGGTGAAAAGATGATTGCTCATTACAAGAGCCTTGGAATTGACCCAAAACAAAGACACTTTTATTCAGCGACAGTCTTGATTTTGAGCGTGCTGACAAGCTCTACAGACATTTCTGCAAGGAAACAAATGTAGCTTTCGGTATTGGCACATACTTAAGCAATGATACCGATGTTCCTGCACTCAATATTGTCATGAAAACCACAATATGCAATGGTATGGATGTAGCGAAGATTTCTGATACACCCGGCAAGGGGATGTGCAAAAATCCGGATTATGTGGATTACTTAAACCGCTGCATTGATTACAGGATGAAAAATGACCGCTAGGAGGAAATGTCATGAATACAGGATTTTACCGTGTTGCCGCATCGTCCCCTGAGATTTATCTCGGGGACTGCGTGAACAATGCTGACAATATCATACACATTGCAGAGTCACTTGCAAAAAAGGATGTGCAGCTTGTGGTTTTGGAGCTGTGTATTACGGGATATAGCTGTGCAGACATGTTTTTGAGAAAAGAACTGCTCGCGCAGGCTCAGCAAGAACTGGACAGGATTAAAACAGCATTGCAGGATTTAAGCATCCTTGTATGCGTGGGACTGCCGATAGAAGATGAAGCTGGCAGACTTTTCAACTGTGCTGCATATGTACACAGCGGAGAAATTGTTGGAATTGTGCCAAAACATATATTCCCAACTATGGTGAATTTTATGAGAAACGCTGGTTTACAAGCGCAGACAAGAGATTATCAGATGAGATTACTTTAAATTATGTCGCAAACAGGCCAACAGTACCTTTTTCTCCGAATATTATTATCAAGGATCTGAGAGGCGCAATTGTCGGTACTGAGATTTGTGAAGATTTATGGGTAAGTGCGCCTCCGAGCGGGGAGCTTTGCAAAGCCGGTGCCAATATCATTATAAATCCATCAGCAAGCAATGACGTAATCGGAAAAAGAGAATACAGGCGCAGTCTTGTGGCGATGCAGTCAGGAAGATGCCGTGCCGGATACGTGTATGCGTCAAGCGGTGCAGGAGAGAGCAGCACGGATCTGGTATTTTCCGGCCACTGCATCATAGCTGATAATGGCAGAATAGCTGGTGAGACGTCAGATTATTCAAAACGTATGAATAAAAGGTATCAGAAGATGATGTGATGAGCTCTGGTTTTGTGATAAGTGAGATAGATATTGATCGCTGCATGAATGACCGCCACAGATACAACAGCGATTCATGGGCTGATGTTGCCGGATGTGATAAAAGTAATTTTAAATGGTGAAAACCGGATGAAGGATTATCAAATATGGCCAAAGAAAGTTAATCCGTATCCGTTTGTACCAAGTGATAAAACAACCGAAAAACCGCTGCATGGAGATTTTGTCGCTTCAGGCAAAAGGTCTGGAACAGAGACTCATATCCACCGGAATAAAAAATGTTGTTCTTGGAATATCCGGCGGTCTGGACAGCACACTTGCACTTTTGGTATGCTGTGATGCATTTGAAGCACTTGGCATTCCGAAGAGAAATATCTATGGTATTACAATGCCAGGATTTGGAACTACATCTACTACAAAGACAATTGCTGACAGGCTTATGGAAGAATTTGGAGTGACAGCCGTGGAAGTTAATATTGAGGCTGCATGCAGACAGCACATGAAGGATATAGGACATCCGGATGATGTTTTTGACGTGACATATGAAAACATTCAGCCAGAGAGCGTACGCAAGTATTATTCGATTATGCAAACATGGTAGACGGACTTGTAATCGGTACAGGTGATATGTCAGAGCTTGCACTTGGCTGGTGCACCTACAACGGTGACCATATGAGCAATTATGCCGTGAACTGCAGTGTACCAAAGACACTTGTTAAATACATTGTACAGGCTTATGCCAGCGAGTGCGCGTCAACGGATGAAATGAAAAATGTGCTTTGCGAAATAGCAGACCTGCCTATTTCTCCTGAACTACTGCCGCCGGATAAAGACGGTAACATAGCACAGAAAACAGAGGAGAGCATCGGCAAATATGACCTTCATGACTTCTTCCTTTATCATTTTCTGCGTAATGGAGAAAGCCGGGATCGGATATTAAAACTTGCAGAGATTGCTTTTGCAAATGTAAGTAAGGGTGAAATAGAAAAGACTCTGGAAACATTCTTTACGCGTTTCAGGCAGCAGCAGTTTAAGCGTTCATGCATACGACGGACCAAAGGTGGGAACTGTTTCATTATCTCCTAGAGGTGATCTGAGAATGCCAAGCGATATGGTGGAATTGTATTAGGCCGAAGTGCAAAAGATGAAAGAAATATTAGCTAACCACAAATGAACATCTAGTCACAGCGTAAGAAAACCGGGAGACCGGGAACGCAGCCGGGGGGATGGCACACCCTCATGTAAGCGACTAGCGAAGCTGTTTAGATACTGTAGAATTATGCACATGAAACACAGAAATGCCCAGCCATGGATGGCTGGGCAAGGTGTTATGCGCCATGGACGGCGCATAAAAGCCGGTTTCGTCAAGCATAGAAACACTATAAGCATAATTCGTACAGAATCTTAACAGCAAAGCGTTAGCGCACATGAGGGTGTGCCATCCCCCGGCTGCGTTCCCGGTCTCCCGTTTTCGTAGTTAGTCAAGTGAATTACGCAGTCTTTCCGGTATAAAGCTGATAATACTTTCCCTTCTTTGCAATCAGCTCATCATGACTTCCCCTTTCAATAATGCGTCCCTGCTCCAAAACCATAATGCAGTCGCTGTTTCTGACAGTAGAAAGCCTGTGTGCGATAACAAATGTAGTACGGCCATGCATGAGCTTATCCATGCCGTCCTGAACAATACGCTCGGTACGGGTATCAATGGAGCTTGTCGCCTCATCGAGGATGAGCACCGGCGGATCGGCAACGGCGGCACGGGCAATCGCGAGAAGCTGGCGCTGGCCCTGGCTTAGGTTTGCACCGTCACCTGTCAGTACAGTATTGTAGCCGTCAGGAAGCTGGCGGATAAAAGTATCGGCGTTTGCAAGGCGGGCAGCTGCGTATACTTCATCATCTGTGGCATCAAGCTTGCCGTAGCGGATGTTTTCCATGACAGTAGCTGTGAAAAGGTGGGTATCCTGCAAAACAATGCCAAGAGAGTGGCGCAGATCAGCCTTTTAATCTTGTTTATATTGATGCCGTCATATCTTATCTTGCCGTCTGCTATATCGTAGAAGCGGTTGATAAGGTTAGTGATGGTAGTCTTTCCAGCTCCGGTGGTGCCGACAAAGGCAATCTTCTGACCGGGTGTTGCAAAAAGATCCACATCGTGCAGTACAATTTTCTCGGCACATATCCGAAATCCACATCGTCAAATACCACATCGCCCTCGAGTTTTTTGTAGTCCACAGAGCCGTCAGCCTGATGAGTATGCTTCCATGCCCATAAGCCGGTGTGCTCGGTGTTTCAGTGAGTTTTCCGTTTTCTTCCTTAGCATTTACCAGGGTGACATAGCCCTCGTCAGTCTCAGGCGTTTCGTCGAGCAGAGAGAAGATACGGTCACATCCGGCAAGCGCCATGATGATACTGTTGAACTGCTGGCTGACCTGCGAGATAGGCATGTTAAAGCTCTTGTTAAAGGTCAGAAAGCTCGCAAGCTTACCAAGGGTCAGACCGCCAAAGCCTGAAGAGCCATAACACCGCCGGCAAGAGCGCAGAGCACGTAGCTTAGATTTCCAATCTGTGCGTTTACAGGACCGAGCATGTTGGAGTACATGTTGGCATTGTAGGCGCTTTCAAAGAGTTCATCGTTTATTTTGTCGAAGGCTTCAATATTTTCCTGCTCGTGGGTAAATACCTTGACTACCTTCTGACCGTTGAGCATTTCCTCGATGAAGCCGTTAACCTTGCCGAGGTCGCGCTGCTGCGCAAGGAAATAGCGGCTGGAGAAGCCTGCAAATTTCTTTGTCACGACTGTTGTTACGATTACCATCACGATAGTTAGTACGGTGAGTGGAATATTTAATATGACCATTGAAACAAAACGCTCACAACAGTGATAGCGCTGTTAAGTATCTGCGGAAGACTCTGGCTGATGAGCTGGCGGAGTGTATCGATATCGTTTGTATAAATTGACATGATATCGCCGTGCGCATGTGAGTCAAAGTATCGGATTGGCAGATCCTGCATATGGGAAAAGAGCTCAACACGCAGGTTCTTAATGGTGCCCTGTGATACGTAGATCATTATTTTGCTGTATGCAAACGTACTAATGACGCCGATACCGTAGAATACGGCGACCCTTCCCATTGCTGCAAGGAGTGGTCCGTAGTCGGGATTTCCTGTCTTAAGCAGTGGTACTATATAGTCATCAATCAAATTTTTGGTAAACATGGTTCCCTGCACATTTGCAAGTACACTGACAAAGATACATATCACAACAATTATGCAGGCAGGTAAATATTTCTTGAAAATAAATCCCATGAGGCGCGCAAAAGCTTACCGGGATTTTAATTTTGGGTTTTGGACCTCGTGGTCCTCTTGGTCCTGGCATCAGGCAGCACCTCCTTCATCAAAGTCTCCTCCGCCGTTTGTCTGGGAATCGTAAACATCGCGGTAGATTTCATTATTTTTAAGCAGATTTTCGTGAGTGTCAAAGCCGTCCACTTTTCCGTCATCCATCACGATGATACGGTCAGCATCCATGACTGATGAGATACGCTGTTCGATGATGAGCTTAGTGGTTCCCGGTATTGTTTTGCGAGGGCAGCACGGATTTTGAATCTGTTGCTGTATCTACAGCCGAGGTGCTGTCATCGAGTATGAGTATCCTTGGCTTTTAAGCAGAGCCCTTGCGATACACAGACGCTGCTTCTGGCCACCGGATACGTTGGTTCCGCCCTGCTCTATGTAGGTGTTGTACTTGTCAGGGAAGGACTCGATAAAGTCATCGGCGCATGCCATTTTGCAGGCCTCAATACACTCATCTGTGGTAGCATTTTGTCACCCCAGCGCAGATTTTCGAGTATGGTGCCCGAGAAAGCACGTTCTGCTGGAGCACGACAGCTACCTTGTTTCTGAGAGTGTCCATGTCGTACTCACGCACATCGTGGCCTCCGACGATTACAGAGCCGGTGTCTGTGTCGTAGAGACGGCTTATCAGGTTTACAAGGGAAGATTTCGAGCTTCCGGTTCCTCCTATGATGCCGATGGTCTCACCGGATTTTATGTCTAGATTTATATCTGACAGAACCGGAGTTTCAGCGGTGTCTGAATATCTGAAGGTTACATGCTTAAAGCTTATGCTTCCGTCAGGCACATCGTAAAGCGGTTCCTTTGGATTGTGCAGTGTGCTCTGCTCATTTAATACCTCGCTGATTCGTCTTGCGGATGCGAGTGAGAGTGAAATCATTACAAACACCATCGAAAGCATCATGAGGCTCATCAAAATGTTCATGCAATAGGTGAGAAGAGCCATCAGATCACCTGTAGTGAGAGTGCTGCTTACCACCATATGAGCTCCGAGCCAGCTTATTAACAGGATGCAGGCATACACTGTAAACTGCATGAGAGGAGAGTTGTATACCACAAGGCTTTCTGCCTTCACAAATACGTCGTAGATATTCTGTGCTGCCTTTGAAAAACGTTTCTTCTCATAATCCTCACGGACGTATGCCTTTACAACGCGGATAGCGGATACGTTTTCCTGTACGCTTTCATTCAGTCATCATAGCGCTTGAAGGCTCTGTCGAAGTATTTCATGGCCGCCTTACTGATGAAAAGCAGTAAAGCTCAAGCACAATGACAGCGATTAAGTATATTGTCGCAAGGCGAGGGCTGATGAAAAATGACATAGCCATCGCACATATTATGGATGCAGGGGCTCTCATAGCCATGCGAAGCAGCATCATGTAAGCATTCTGGATGTTGGTCACATCGGTTGTCATCCGTGTGACACAGCTAGCTGATGAGAATCTGTCGATATTTGCAAAGGAAAAGGTCTGGATGTTGCGAAACATTGCAGCACGCAGATTTTTCCAAAGCCCATGGCGGCCTTTGCACCATATTTTGCACCGAGACATCCTGTCAAAAGACCAAACAGTGCTGCGACAATCATCCACACACCCATGATATAGATATGCCTTGTGTCGCCCATATTGACACCGTTGTCGATGATTGATGCCATGAGAAGAGGGATTATGGTATCCACAGCCACTTCAAGCAGCATGAAAACAGGTGTCGCAATCGAAGCCCATTTGTATTCCTTTATTTGGGCACCTAGTGTTTTTAACATATGTTTTGTCCTTTCTTCTTATATTTCATATTTGATTAAAACAAACTTCCCACATTTATGGTAATGTGGTTAACTAAAAATACTTGCATTTAATTAGTTAGTGTGCTAACTATATTATAGATATACTTTTTTTATTGTCAAGAAAAATCTATGAAAGGATTTCAGATATGAAGGAGTTTACACCGGATAAATACTTAGGACACAAGATAAACCGCATCAGCAGGAGTATAGACAGATATTTTGACAGAAAAAGGTGCAGTAAAACAGAATGTATACCGCGAAGCCAGGGGATGATGATTGGATATATAATGGATAATCAGGGCCAAAATATATTTCAAAAGGATATCGAAGCAAAGTTTCATCTGTCGAGCCACAGTGACAAATATGCTTAAAAGTCTTGAAAAAAACGGCTATATCGTGCGCACACCTATGGAAAATGATGCAAGGCTTAAGAGGATTGAGCTGACGCAAAAAGCACTGGACCACGAAAACAGGGTGAGGGAAAATATAATGGTAATAGAGGAAGCCATGCACGAAGGCTTTTCTAAGGAAGAGTTTAACATGATGCTTGGCTTTTTGGACAGAGTGATTGACAATATGGAAAAGCTTAACAAGTAACAAAATAATTACAGAGTTGAAAAAGTAGCATAAATATTGTGGATTTTTTTGTGCAATAAGTCAAAATGCTACAAAATATTGTTGAGCGTATTGACATAGCAACAATATCTTGTATAATTTAGATTGTCATCAAAAGACAGATGCACAGATTTGTATTAAATAATATGGCATTTTATATGTAGCTATATCGTAATTGTTTGGTGAAAAGCCCGCTTTACGTTGCAGGGCAGTGACATGAATTAATGATTACATCTCATTTATAGCTGCATATTTTGTGCCATTACACATGATAAAATGCATATATATAGTATGTGTGTTGGATGGCGATACTATATATAGTACACTACATTATATGAAATATAGTATACAGAGAGGAGAAATTTACATGAAAATCATCAAGCGAAGCGGCAGTGAGGACATATTTGATGCAGCCAAAATTGTAGCTGCCATTAGAAAGGCAAACGATTCAGTGCTGGACTATGAGAAGCTTACTGCTGATCAGATTGAGGAAATTGCAAGCAACGTGGAGACTGCATGTGAGAACATGAAGCGCTCTCCAAGCGTTGAGGAGATACAGGATATGGTGGAGAACCAGCTCATGAACAAGCGTGCCTTTACCGTAGCCAGAAACTACATTACTTACAGATATAAGAGAGCCATCGTCCGTAAGTCAAACTCTACGGACCAGCAGATTCTTAGCCTTCTTGAGTGCAATAACGAGGAGGTAAAGCAGGAAAACTCCAACAAGAATCCTACTGTAAACAGCGTGCAGCGTGACTACATGGCAGGTGAGGTGAGCAAGGATATCACACGCCGTTTCCTGCTTCCTGAGGATATAGTGGAGGCTCATGAGAAGGGGCTTATCCATTTCCACGATGCAGATTATTTTGCACAGCATATGCACAACTGCTGTCTTGTAAACCTTGAGGACATGCTTCAGAACGGCACAGTAATCAGTGAGACTATGATTGACACACCAAAGAGCTTTTCAACAGCCTGCAACATCGCTACACAGGCTATCGCACAGATTGCCAGCTCACAGTATGGTGGACAGAGTATCTCGCTTGCACATCTGGCACCATTTGTACAGGTCAGTCGTGAGAAGTTCAGAAAGCAGGTGCAAAAGGAATTCGAGAGCGTAGGCCTTGATTTAGATGAAGAAAAATCAACGAGGTAGCAGAGCTTCGTGTCAAGGAAGAAATCAACCGCGGTGTGCAGATGATTCAGTATCAGTCATCACGCTCATGACTACAAACGGACAGGCACCGTTTATCACAGTATTCATGTACCGAATGAGGTATCCGATCCGCAGACAAAGGCAGATCTTGCCGCAATCATTGAGGAGATGCTGCACCAGAGAATAAAGGGCGTAAAGAACGAAAAGGGTGTATATATCACACCGGCATTCCCTAAGCTCATATATGTGCTTGAGGATGATAATATCACAGAGGATTCAAAGTACTGGAATCTCACAGTGCTTGCGGCACAGTGTTCTGCAAAGAGAATGGTGCCTGATTATATTTCAGAGAAGGTCATGAAGGAGCTTAAGGACGGAGATGTGTATACATGCATGGGCTGCCGTTCATTCCTCACAGTGGACAGATGCTCACAGACAGCAGGCAATGTGGCACATGCCAAGAACTTTGATCCAAACAAGCGTAAATACTATGGTCGTTTCAACCAGGGTGTAGTCACCTTAAATCTCGTTGATGTGGCATGCTCATCAGAAAAGGATGAGGAAAAATTCTGGAAGATACTTGATGAGAGACTTGAGCTGTGTCACAGAGCACTTATGTGCAGACATAAGAGGCTTCTTGGTACCAAATCCGATGTAGCACCGATTCTCTGGCAGAACGGAGCACTTGCACGTCTGAAAAAGGGAGAGGTGATAGACCCATTATTATTTAACGGATACTCAACAATCTCACTCGGCTATGCAGGACTTTGTGAGTGTGTGCGCTATATGAAGGGAGTATCACACACAGAGCCAAAGGAAGGCACACCGTTTGCACTTAAGGTAATGCAGCGTTTAAACGATGCATGTGAGCAGTGGAAAAAGGAGTCAAACATCGATTTCAGTATATATGGCACACCGCTTGAGTCTACCACCTATAAGTTTGCTAAGTGCTTACAGAAGCGCTTTGGTATCATCAAGGGTGTTACCGACAAGAACTATATTACAAATAGCTACCATGTGCATGTAACAGAGAAGATTAATGCATTTGACAAGCTAAAGTTTGAGTCTCAGTTCCAGAAGCTGTCTCCGGGTGGCGCTATCAGCTACGTGGAGGTACCAAACATGCAGGACAATATCCCTGCAGTGCTTTCAGTAATGCAGTACATTTACGACAATATCATGTACGCAGAGCTGAATACAAAGAGCGACTATTGCCAGGTATGCGGCTACGACGGAGAAATCAAAATCGTAGAGGAAGAGGGCTCAGGCAAGCTTATCTGGGAGTGCCCACACTGTGGCAATCGTGACCAGAACAAGATGAGTGTAGCCCGCCGTACATGCGGCTATATAGGCACACAGTTCTGGAATCAGGGAAGAACCCAGGAGATTAAAGAGCGAGTGCTTCATCTGTAGAAGTTAAAGGAGGTTATGTTTAAAGACAACTCTAATTGAAATAAGACAACTATAGTTGAAATAAGATAAAACAATAAATATATTCATTTACAACTATAGTTGAAATAGTTTTAGATAATCTACATTTAAAGAGGATAGAGTCGAGACCGAATTGGTTTCGGCTCTATTTTTTGCTTGCATACTTGAAATGAAATAAGAAAATGCTATAATAAAAAAAATAAAAATTCACAACTCTACATGAAATAAATTTTCGATAATTACAACTATATTTGAAATATTAATGCATATTATATACGCACAAACAAATAAAAAGGAGGATTGTATGAGTAATCGCTTATCAGCGAAAACAAAAGCCATTCGAAAGATGGGACAAGGAACGGGTGCAGACTATAAGCCTTATATTACGACCAGTGAGTTTAATAGCCATGGAACCACATCAGTCATCAAGGATTGGAAAACTGGTCGAGCTGTTCACTGCTTATCTCGGGAGAAATGTATTGGTATTATATACTTCGTTGGGATGATACAAACATTGACGTAAGGGAACAATATCCTCTTGATTTTACAGAAACAGTTAATATAGCAAATAAGATGGGATTCTCCCCACCAAGAGAAATTATGACGACGGATATGCTGGTAACTAAAAAAATGGAATAGAGGTTGCATATTCTGTTAAATCAGACAAGCAATTAAGTAAAAGACAAATGCAACTCTTGTGCATTGAAAAACAGTATTGGCTTAATCAAGGAACTAAATGTCAATTGGTATTTAAGTCGGAGATGAATACAATATTGGCATCAAATATTAGGCTTGTTACTGAGTTTTATGACGCGGCACTTGTATTCGATGTGGTTAGTGCAATAAAACACAAAATTGCTATTAAAGAAATAGAGTTCGATATGGATTCCAAATATATTGAAAATTCTGATCTGATGAAATTATTGGAGGTAAAAAATGAATAACCTCATTGCTGTGGGAGACATCCTTAAAGATTCTCAAACACAAACACGATACAGGATTGTAGATTTAGCATATGAGAATGTTGTGTTATGTCAGATGGATACCAAAAAGTTTATATTGACGATGCATAGTCTAAAAACAATAATCACCTTGATTGCAGATGGTGGGCTGATTGAAGAGTCAGAAGATACTATCGTGTTTGACGCGGAACTTTTGAATGGGAGTGTCAAAGAAAAATATATCACAAGACAGGCTGTTGTTTCTGAGATTATGAATATATATGGCAAACGTCTTACTGATTTATGTGGTAAGAGCCCGAAACCGGAATTAAAGGTGATATTGGAGAAATATTCCATGCCGACACCTTCATTCTGGAGAATGTTTACAAAATATATTCAAAGTGGAATGAAGGATTCTTCGCTTATTGACAACAGGCATTTTCGTTCAAAAGGAAATACCTATAATTACACCGTAAAACAGGGAAACCTTCAGAGTATTTTGGCCGAAGCGGTGTTTTGATTACTGATGAGATCAAGGGATATTTTAATGAGGCGCTTAAAGAGTACAAATCTGGAAGACAAAAAAATTTAAGGGCTTGTTACGACAAAATGAACGCTCTTCATTTTACTAAAACAGAGTTATGCAATGGTGTTCCTACGCTTGTTTTATTATCTGAAGCTGAGAGGCCGACAATGCGTCAATTTTATTACTATGCCAACAAGCAGCTTACAGAACAAGAAAAGGACGTTATAAAAACTTCCATGCAAGAACAACGCAACAACAAGAGGCTTATAACTAGCGACTCTATGTTTGAAGTATTTGGTCCGGGGATATGGTTGAAATCGACGCTTGTGAAGCAGATGTTTCTCTTGTGTCTACATTTGATCCGAATAAAACAATTGGAAGGCCTATCGTTTACTTTATGATAGATGTATTCACTAGAATGATTCTGGCAGTATCAGTTACTTTTGATAATAACTCAGTATTAGGCATCACAAATCTTTTTCTCAATCTTGCTGATGATAAGCTGGAATATTGTAAAAATATGGAATGGGCTTTGATAACCCAGCTATGTGGCAGTCGAATATCATACCCCGCAGATTGAGAGTAGACCGTGGATCAGAGTTTAAAAGTAAAGAATTTAATCGTATCTGCAATGAACTTGGAATTGAAAAGCAGATAGTACCGGGTGCTTCCGGATCCTTAAAAGGTATTGTTGAGCAATCCTTCCATCAGATGCATTCAAAGCAGAATCCACATCTTGAAAATTATGGCTTGATTGAAAAACGATATGACTCGAATCATCACAAGGAAGCTACTCTGAATATCAAGCAGTATACGAAAATGGTGATTAATTTTGTTCTGACGCATAATCAGGAATATGATTCTTCCTACCCTGTCACCAAAGAAATGATTGAACAGGGAATTAAACCTATTCCATGTTTTTTATGGGATTATGGTATTAAAAAGTACGGCAATCCTAGACCTATTCCTGTTCGCGAGCAATATCTTTTTAATCTGATGACTCCTGTGAAAGCAAAGATTGATAGGCGTGGAATATCTTACAAAAAGCTTTATTATTTGCCTGATAATGACCATGAACTTTCAAAAGTAATGTTTAAGGCAGGAACAAAGAAAATACCATTCGAAGCCCGAATGGATATGCGCGATGTTGGTCATATTTATTATCTGAATAATGGAAAACTCATTGATGCTCCGTTAAATGAAAGACTTTCCTGCAATGCAGATTTCAAAGGCTTGACTATGAAGCAATACGAAGATTATCTCAAGAAAAAGAAACAAATGGATGCAGAGGGTAGGGTTCATAATCAAGAACTTTCAGTATTTAATTATGCGGTGAATGCAGCGGTTGTGGATGAGGCAAAGAAAGAAACAATCTCTGATTCTAAGAATATGCGACCTGCAAGGGAATTGGAAAAGCAGTCTGTTTCACATGAAGGAAATATTATGACAAGAATCGAAACGTGCTCAGAAATTTCCAAAAAAGAACCGATTACACTTTCTGACGATGTGACTGTTGATAACGGAAAAGATTATAATAACTTTGAGGAAGCCCTTGAGGATTTTGGGAGAATAATTAGTGGAGGAACCATCCGTGAATTATAAATATATACAGTGCGAAGAAGGAACTTCGCAATATGACAACTATGACCTAAATGAAACAAATATTGTCGATGCTATTTATATTCCTGCTAGAATGGATATAGATAAAGGGAATCCGTATATTGAGGCTCTTCCAAATCCGAGAGATGATTTTAGTATCAGAAGAGCTTATACAAGGGAACTTCCCGGATATAGCTATGACAAAGTCAAGAATATGTCTAAGCTCGACAAGATGCTTGCAGTCGGTACATTGAGAGAATTGCGGTTTCCGTTGCCGTTCAACAGGGAATTAGAGTTTTCGCTTTATAATGCTCTGCTTACTTCGTATAGGGCAAGAAAACAGATGAAATCTGATAATTCACGGATTGAATTAACAATAGATAATATCAGCAAGATGACGAATCTTATTCTAAGTGGAGATTCCAGCGAGGCTACAAATGCCGGGTTTTCACTAATCGGATATTCAGGCTGCGGGAAGAGTTCTGCTATCAGTAATCTTGTGAATTATTATCCACAGGTAATTATACATACCGATGAAAACGGGGCTATTTCCCTCAGATTACATATCTTGTGGTTAACTGTATTCCAAACAGTAACTTTTCCGCCTTGTATGAAGGTATTGGAGACGCTATAGATAAAGCTCTGAATAACATTACACCTATTTACTCAAAAGCAATCTCAAGAGTAAATGGTCTTGGAAAGAAGGCGGAACTGGTTAAGGAGTATGTAGAGAAGTTTGGTGTTGGTATCATTATCTTTGATGAGATTCAGTTCATAGATTTTGAACACACTAGAGAAAACACGTTCAATTCTCTTCTGACGCTGTCGAATAGAACAAAGGTTGCCATAGCAGTTGTTGGAACTGAAGACGCCAGAGACAAGATGTTTCAAGAACTCAGAACATCGAGAAGAATAGGAGTAATGATTAATGGTAATCTTTACTGTGAGAATAAGGATTACTTTAAACACCTTGTAAAATCACTTTTTAGGTATCAGTGGTTTGATACTCCGGTTGAGGCCACAAATGAACTTATAGATGCCTTGTATGATGTCACAAAGGGCATTGTAGATCAGCTCATCGCTGTATATTCGTGTATGCATTATGATTATCTTAGCAAAAAGAAAAAACCGACGGTTGACGCTAAATATGTGAGGAATGTTGCGAATAAGTTCTATCCGGGAATTCAGGACGTTTTGGCTAATCTCGAATCTACTGAGAATACAGTCAAACTTCACAATATCAGGCAAGAGGCAGAAATCAAAATAGATGCTCTTCTTGATGCTGCAAAACAAGAGACCGAGATGCAGAAACTCATCAATACAGATACTTCCATGGAAATGATTCAGTTATCCAATATCGTTTCCATTATAAGAGTATTGTATGACGAGTATTCAGATACACAGATCGAGACAGTCTATAATAAAGTAATTAGAAAGAAATCTTCGCAGGGAAAGAGTGAAAAAGAAATTAGTCGTCTTGTTATTGAACAGCTTCAGAAGATTCCAAAACGAAGCAATAAGAAAAACAAACTTGAAACGCCCGATATGCAACATATGAGAAATTTTTTAGGTATAAAGGAGAATTAATAGATTGGGATTTATTCCGGTAGGTAAAAAACCATATCCAGATGAACTGTTATATTCATGGATACATCGTCTTGCAACAGCGAATAGCTTGTTGTTGAAAGACTTTTTAATTGAGTATCTTGGTAAAAAAATGCTACCGTTAATTCGCTCCAGCCGGATGTTAGACGGGAATTTGTTGGATTATACGACAGTCTTCTGAAAAAACCTGATATGGTCGAATTGTTCTTATCAGTCAGTACATTTCCATTTGAAGCGATGTTTATGACGGAAGGTCAACAGACGAAATACGTCAACAATGTTTTTACGGAGAAAAGCAACATAAATACTATCTCTAATGGCATATTTCAGCAATTACATGTGTGTCAGGAATGTGCTAAAGAAGATATTGCGACGTATGGAGAGGCTTATCTGCATCGAATACATCATCTTCAGGCGTAAAGGTGTGCCCAAAACACCACTGTACTCTTATGCGTTTTGATGGAACTAAGGGGCATGCCTGCGATTACGATTGGGCCACTTATTCTAAATATGAATTGACCTCAATATCAGACACTGTGTATGCAGATTATGTAAGAGAAATCTTTGATGCAGGTGTTACGACGGATATTAAATCACTAAAAGATATTCTGTACAGCACTTTGAAAGATCGAGGATATTCTGTTTCGGATGCATATGAGTCTTTTAACAACGACTTACATAGCTGGCAATATTCAAATCTGATCAAAATGGATATTCCGCATTTCCTGAAAGTAAAAATGATTACAGCTGAGCATATCTCTCCAGAGGAATTAATGCCGCTCTTTATGTTCCTGTACCCTGCCGTAAATGAAATGATATCACTCATTCAAAAGGCGGACAGCAATCCGCTGCTTGAAATATATCATTGTGATATATGTCATCGGGATTATATATCGACCCCTTTGCTGAGTTAAATGGATTTGGTTGTAGTTTTGTAATAAATATCTGTCGGAAAGCAGCTTTGTTAGCAGAGTGTTTGAAACAAATGGATATAGTGCGAACTCTAAATTTAAATCTATGAACCGGAAAATAGAGTTGATTCACCATAAGTGTGGTCATCATATGAGCATGACACCAAGAAGCTTCATATACGAGGGTGTTCGTTGTATGTGTGAATCAGTGATCACTGAAGTAGAGGCCAAGAAGACGATATCTGAGCTTGGAAACTATAATCTATGTGAGTTTACTTCGGCTGAATCACTATGCAAAATACGAGCACGGGATTGTGGTCATATCTTCAACGTGAGATATAGGAAGTTTGTTTGTTCTCCTTATTGTCGCATATGTTTCCCACGCAATATGACTACAGAGTGCCTTCGAGACAGAATTGTTATGGAATCTGATGGGGAATATGAAATGGTTGGAGATTTTGTAAATCAAAATACAAAAATATCAGTTCTTCATCATGTTTGCGGACAAACTACGGAATATAGCCCAAGATATTTTTATATGGGAGCCATATGTCCGCTCTGTAATAGTGTTTTCGTAGAACAATGGGAAAGAATGTATGCACTGTTGTTGGATTATAAGGCAGAGCATGGCAACATATCCATCCCGAAAAGAGCTGTATATAAAGGAGAAAAACTTGGACTATGGTGCCAACACCAGCGAGATAATTATAATTGCAATAAACGGACAATGACACCAGAAAGGGTGAAGAAACTATCTGATATCGGATTCGATTTCGACCCAAAAGAAACGGAATGGAACAGACGGTATGAGCAGTATCTTCGATATATCGAGGAAAAAAGTACGACATATATATCAAGGAGAACAGATTACGAAGACGAGCATCTTGGTGCGTGGGTGGAGACCCAGAGAAAATGGTATAAAACAGGAAAAATGAGCGATGAGCGCAAGGAAAAACTTTTAAAAGTCAATCCACTATTCTTTGAAAGTTGATGTTGGAATCTGTCATAATAAAATTTAGTTTATAGTTTAACTCCCTTTTACAAAAGTGTGTCTGATGCCCTTATCCTCATTTTTATTCGTTTTTACCACTTTTATACATTTTCTATTCATTTTTTGATAATGGGAAACTTATTTTTTACTAAGTTGTTGTGCGATTTATTAGAATGGAATTTTTGAAAGAGCCAGCACATTCAAGGTGCTGGCTCTTTCAATGTCACCTGTAATTGACAAACTTGAATTTATCCCTACAAATAGATTCTATTCCCTGAAAAATAAAGCGTGCTTTTTACAGTAGTCTAACACATGTTGATAAAAAATACTATATACAAACTAATGTCCGTGCTTTGCTTTCCATAAAAAGTTCCTTTCAAAAAATAAATTATATTTTCTATATTGAGGTGTTGAAAAAATGGTTCATAGACATTAATTTCGTATGTTGCGCTTTGGATTAGAGTCACATCTGATGTAGAAATTAGATGGTTGATAGTTTTGTAGTATATTGAATAAATTGGAAGGAAAGTTTTTATGACAGAATTAACACATATACATATATTACAAATAAAGTTGTAATAAAATCAATTTTAAATATAAATAAAAATAATATATTGCAAATAAAGTTGTTACAAAATGTCAAATATTAGCTAAAAATTTATGAATTTATTTCAAATAAAGTTGTAAAAAGACAGGTTATTGTTTATGACTAATGAGGAAATCTGGAATATTGGCTTAGAAGAGCGTACAGACGAGCTTTCAAAGCTGCAAAGCGAATATGACAGGTTCGACGTGGAGTGACGTAAAGCAGAATTTGAAATGGATATGTATGCACGTCTCAGGGAAGTAAACAATGCAATGCTTTATAAGCAGAAATTCTCAGAAAAATATGAGAAATGTGCCAGGGAATCTGAAAAGCTTACGAAACAGAAGAATGCACTTGAGAATGAGATTAGTGTTCTGAAAAAGAGATATATTACATTGCGATTATTCGCAAGGAGTACGCAGACGGAAGCGTTGACTATGAAACCTCATTTACGGATATTGAAGATTTTAACGAAAGTTATTATTGTATTCTGAAATGTATCGGGAAAGAGGTGGGAATTGCAACGGACAATCCAAAAGTTCTAACCTATGCTTGTGTTATTCGTGGGAAAGAAGAAATTGAGAAAGAGCTTCTGCATGGAAATGGCAAGCAGTTAGAGTATATATAATCACGGTGATAAGAAAGGAGCTTATCTAGTTGACAAATAACAAGAAAAAGAGAAAGGTAGTTATTATATCTTTTTGTGCTGTTATCTTTCTGACCTGTATTATTGCACTATGTTTATCAAGCTATAAATCGCCTTATAAATATATGAAGGCTCATAATGGAACAACTGCACAGACAAAAGCAAATGAATTTTTGGCGCAAGCTCACATTGACGATAAGTATATAGTCTTTTTTGTAAATGAAAATGGTAATGTAGCGTGTGCTATTATGAAAAAAAAGCTGTTGTCCTATGATGTATTAAGAATTAGTGGTGAGTTATCTATAAGAAAAGATAATGAAAATTATTTATTCAGCGCATATGAGGATAATGGATATGAGTGGATAGATTGGGGGTTAATTAGTGAGAGTGATATAGACAAAATTTTAGTAAATGGTAAAGAAATGAACATTATTGATAATTTACAATATTCGTTTAGAATATGCTGGATAACAGGAAATGGTGAAGAAAATATTCCATCTAATCATGAAGAAATAAAAAAGGTGCTGTTCGGTAAGGACAGCACCTTTTTTATAAAGTTAGTAAGGAATATTGGTTACAGTGCAAACCAAAGACCATTGTTCATCGACATTACTCAAATTGCTTGGATTCTGTTGAAGAGAAGTTAAAAGCCTCAATAGCATATAATTTTTGTAAGCATCATTGTGTTTCATTATCGGATACAATGCAATATACAAATAAGTCTAATTTTATGAACCCTGCAAACAATGAATCTGGGACACCGACATACTGTCATTATTCTGAAGCATATCCATTTGTTAATTATCAAAATCAAAAGATATATCAAGATTTTGATAAGTTTTGTCTTTTTAAACCATTTTTTCTATCTAATTTAGTAGATAGAAATGATCATATTGATATTTCATTTTATTTAGACAATGATTACGTAGCACCTTCAGGGGTTGCTGTTTATCGTAATAGTGATGGCACTTACAACAGAAACATCGCTGTGCCATTTTGGGTTGCAATAGAGACTCTTACATTTGGTGAAATATTAAGACTGTTGCACTATTTGCAAGATGATGTTCTTAAAGACGTTTTAAATGATTTTAATTTACCATTATCAAAACGTGCCCCGTTCTTAAATATGATTGATATTTTATTGTGTCTTAGAAATAACTGTGCACATACGACGCTACTTAATAGATTTCGGACGGAAAAAAGATATCGAATTAATGCATTATTAATTGCTTCGTTTTCATTAACACCTAAAAATGCAGATTCGGTGTTAAAATTATTTGATTCAATTAAAATATTAAGCTTTTTTACTGACGTATCTGCATTAAAGAAACCTTTACGGACATTAAAATTTAAAATATATGTTAGTATGGGAATAAAAAAGGGGAAAACAGTATATAATAAAATATTAGCACGAATGGGATGCGTAGACTATAAAAAATGGAATATAGCTTTATTTGAAACAAAATATTTTTTATAATTTCCTTGACATTTTTATAAATTAGTAGTATAATGCACACAACAAATGAGATGCCCTTAAGGGCGCTAAGTAATGGAGGCATTACTTTCGATAAAAAACCTAGCATATAATGCTAGGTTTTTTTGGTGGTGCGTTGACAGATATTAAATTAAAAAGCTACGGTACGGCTTTTTTATATAGTACCGGGGACTCTGGCAATTTGCCTATGAAAAAACTAAAAATTCTGATGCATATTAATATATTTAACTTGCATAAAAAGATTATTATACTTCTAAACGCGTAAAAGTATTGTGAAATTTCCACAAAATTAATGTGAATGTCATTTCTTGAATAACCGTTTGAATAAGCTGAATTTTGTATATTTTCCCATATTTACAAATATTAAATTGATGTATTTTTGCTAAATATTACAGAAATAAGTTGGCATTTATGTCTATTGAAACGTAAACATTTAATGTATAAACTGTAAATACAGTTATTGCAACCGATTGCGCTGTTGCGCATGAAACAGATAAAATCATGTGTGACATGCAATTTGTGAATGTGCATGACAGTGGCTTAATGGCTTTGATATTTATCAATTTGATAGTCATTTACCACTGCATAAAAACAAGGAGGAAAATATGAGCAGGAAGAGAAAAATGGCATCTATAACAAGTGCCGGACTGGTGTTTGCAATGCTTTTAAGCCAGAGCGCTGTGGCGGATTTGGGTACAGAGCAGGTTAAGGCAGCAGAGGAAGCCGCAAAGTGGGTAAACACAGAATATGTGGTGAATGGAGATTTCGAGTCAGGAGCAGATAATTGGGATATTAATATACCAAAAGACACTGAAAACTGGCTTTACGGATCGGGAGCAGAAAATGGATATTATTGCATCTGGGAGAATAAAACAGAGGAAGAAAAAATGTATCTATCTCACAAACCGTTAAGCTTCCGGCCGGAACATATAAACTTGGAATAAAAGCACCGGTGCAGCAGGTGGATTAAAACTGAGTGCAGGAGAATATGTCAGCACAGATTTAAAGGCTTCTGAGTGGGCTGATGATCAGAGCAAATGGGAATCAATTGAGACAGGAGAATTCATTCTTGATAAGGAAAGTGACGTGAAGGTTTTGTTTCAGGAAAGCTGACAGCATGGAATAAAGGCAGCGCAATTGATGATATTGTTTTGTATGAAAAAGAAGCAGATGATACTGACTCTTCCGAAGAAAACAAGAAAGGCTACACAATTTCAGTAAACCAGACTGAAGTAGCCGTAGAAAATGGTGATACAGTCAATCTTGAAGCAAAGATTACTTATGATGGAAAAGAAATAAGTGAACTTCCTGAGGGAGTAAATTTATGGTGGTGGGTTGATACATGGAATGATCACACAGATGGATTGAGTGACGGAACATTAGAAAATGACAATGGTTCCGGAAAAACTTTTAAAGCAGCCTACACAACAAAGTCAGCCGGTAAGTATTATGTTGTAGCCCAGCTTAAGGATGCAAATGACAATGAACTTGGTTCTGTATGTACAACTATTACATCAAAGGCGCCGGAAATTGATACCTCAGTAGACAATGACGATATTGTTGTTGCAAAGGTAAAGGATTTGTCGCCTGATTTCATAATGGGAATGGACATTTCATCTGTTATAACAGAATTAGGCAGTGGTGTTGTATACAAGGATTATAGCGGAAAAGAAATTAACAACGTGACAGATTTCTGCAAATTCCTGGCAGAAAACGGCATAAACCATATCCGTGTCAGAGTATGGAATGATCCATATGATTCAAACGGAAACGGATATGGTGGTGGAAATAACGATGTGGCAACAGCAAAGAAAATTGCTGATGCATGCCGCAGCGCAGGCATAAAAATGCTTGTTGATTTTCATTGCTCAGATTTCTGGACAGATCCGAGTAAACAGATGGTGCCTAAGGCATGGAAGGACTATACAGTTGATGAGAAGGCCGTAGCTGTAGAAAAGTTTATCAACGAATCATTAAATACAATTGATGCATCAAAGGATGTTGTTGATATGGTTCAGGTTGGAAACGAGACAACAGGCGGTTTTATAGGTGAAACAAATATGCAAGCCATGTGCAAGCTCTTTTCCGCAGGCACAAAAGGTGTTAAGGATTACAACAGTGACGTAAAGGTTGTGATTCATGTGGAAAGTCCACAGAAGAATACACTCACAACGTGGTCAGATAATCTTGAAAAATATAATGTAAATTATGATATTCTTGGAACAAGCTATTATCCATACTGGCATGGTACACTGAGCAATTTAAAGAAAGAACTCAGCTATGTTAAGACGAAGCACAACAAGGATGCAATGGTTGTAGAAACAAGCTATGCATATACACTTGATGATTCAGATGGTCATGGAAATACTGTTCGTGAGGGAAATAATGATGACTCGGCAGATGCCACAGAGCCTTTCACTGTGCAGGGACAGGCTACTTTCATGAGAAATCTCATCAATGCTGTAAATGAAGCAGGTGGACTTGGTGTATATTACTGGGAGCCGGCATGGATTACAGTTGGAGATACAACAGGTCTTTCAGAGGAAACTGCAGCGGCAAGATATGAAGCAAATAAAAAGATTTGGGAGGAAAAGGGCTCAGGCTGGGCATCAAGCTACAGCGGTGAGTATGATCCAAAAGATGCAGGAAAATGGTATGGAGGTTCCGCTGTTGACAATTAGGCAATGTTTTATCCGGATGGAACAGCAACAGCAGGTCTTAAGGTATGGAATTACGTAAAGACCGGTGCAAAGGTGACCAAAATCGGAGTTGAGGATATAGAAACAGCAGATGTCACATCAGAGGCAGGAAAAGAGATAGAGCTTCCCAAAACAGTTAATGTGACATACAATACCGAAAAGGTTGAAGAGAACGTTGTTTGGAATACAGAGGGAATTGATTTTTCAAAGGCAGGAACATACACTGTAGAGGGAACTGTCAAATTCAGCAGAAAAATCGAGCGTGGTGCTTATAAAGATAAGACATCCGGTACAACAAAATGTACAGTAGTTATAAAGCAGAAAAATCTTATTACAGATGCAGATGATGCAGGCCTTGAAAAGGCTGATAATTTTACTGTCAATAACAAGATTGTCGATTCAGTTTCTTCCACCAAGGATGATAAGAAGTCAGGAGAAGCATGTGCTCACTGGTACAATGGTGGAGAAGATAAGACCGAGGCTGCCATTACTTACAATAAAGCTATTACACTTGCTTCAGGCGAGTACATCTTTGAGTATGTAGGACAGGGAGCCGACGGAGATGAGCTTTATGCTGAGGTTATGGATTCAGAAGGCAATATCATTGCAAAGGGTGACAATGTAACACTTACAGGCTGGAAAAACTGGAAGACTCCAAGCGTTTCATTTAAGCTTGAGAAAGAAACCAAAGTTACACTTGTTGTCGGTATCGTGAGTGCAAAAGGTGGCTGGGGAACAGTTGATGACCTATACTTATATCAGACAAAGTCAGCTGACAAGAGTGATGCCGATAATGGTAATACCGGTGATGATGAAAACAAGAAGCCGGATACCCCATCTACTGATGATAATAACAAGGACAATACAGGTAGCGGTGATACCAACAAAGATGATAGTACATCAAAGGATGACAATACAACCAATGGTGATCGGGATAGCAATACAGGAAACGGTGATACAGCCACACAGCCTGCAAAGACTCTTACACCGGGAGCAGTTGTATCAAGCACATCCGACACCAAAACAACTGTAAAGGACACTAAGGAATCCTTCCGGATACAGTAAAATTCGAGTCAAAGAAGGTAACTGATGAGAAGGAAGTGGCAAAGGTTGCAGATGTAGTAAAGGATAAAATTGTAGGAGTAAAGGATGTTTTAATATATGAGCTTAATCTGACAGATGGCACTACACAGCTTCATCAGCTTGCAGACAAGGTTCAGTAACTATGGATATGCCGTTTGCATTAGCTGACAATGAGGCAATCAAGGTGTTCCGTGTAGATTCAGACAAGCTTATAGCGTGCACATCAAGGGTAGCAGATGGAAAGCTTGTATTTGAGACAGACCATTTCAGCACATTTGCCTTTGTAAAGGTAAATACCAATGCAGGTACTAAAGCAGCTCCAGAAGGCGCAGCAAAGACCTCAGATGACAGCAATATGTATATGTGGCTTGTTATCGCAATGGCAGGTCTTGGTGTATCAATCGCAGCTCTTATGAACCGCAAAAAGGAGCAGGCATAGCAGTGTTTCTAAAAGCACAACATAAAGCATAAGAAAAAAATAAAACCGTCGTACCGGGGCCGTAAATAGCAGGGTACGACGGTTTTACTTATGTTTTTAAATGATTAATTACTTTAATTATTCATCAAACTTTTCGGCTTTATCGAAGAGCTCATAAACCTCTTTTGAAGGCTCATTTGTGCAAAGTGTCACAACAACGGCTGCGATAAGTCCTAAAACAAATCCCGGCAGCAGCTCGTAGATTCCGGTTGATGTGAGGAATGCATACCACAATATATCAACGGCAGCACCTGTTATGATTCCTGCAACAGCACCCTTGAAGTTAAAGCGCTTCCAGAAGAGGCTGAGCATGATTGCAGGTCCAAAGGCAGCTCCAAAGATACCCCATGCATTGGAAACAAGTGCCATGATAGAGCCGGCATTAGGGTTTGATGCGATGATGAGTGCTGCAACAGAGATTCCAAGAACGACAATACGGCCGGTCCACATCATCTCTTTGTCACTTGCCTTGCCTTTTCTGATGACAGGCTTGTACACATCACTCGAGAAAGCAGATGAAGCAGCAAGCAGCTGGCTGTCTGCGGTACTCATGGAAGCGGCAAGCACTGCTGAGAGGAGTATACCTGAGATAACACCCGGGAAAATCTTTCTTACAATCTGGATGAAAACAAGAGAGTTTTCATTGATTGATTCGTCAAAGCCAAGGAAAAGTCTTCCGATTACTCCGATTAAAGTCGCAAAAATACAATAAGCAGAGTCCATGTGATTCCGATTTTTGCTGATTTTTTCAAATCCTTCTGTGATTTGATGGACATGAATCTGATGATGATATGTGGCATACCAAAGTAACCAAGTCCCCATGCCAGTCGACACGATATCCTGCCAGCTTGAGAATGGATTTAAGTAACCGCCCGGGAGTGCTGACATAGATGATGTATCAAGCATAAATGCTGCAAAATCGGTGCTATAAACATAGAACCAAGCACGAGCATGCCCTGGAAAAATCGGTCCAGCATACAGCCGAGAAGCCGCCGAGGAAGGTATAGCCTACGATGACAACTGCTGCAAGATACATGGCAATCTGTGGATCCATTCCTATTACAGTGTGGAAAAGAGTACCACATGCCTTTACGCTCGATGCCGCATAAATAGTGTATGCAACCAAAAACACAATTGCACAAATCACCTGCAGTGCAAGTGATTTGGACAGGAATCTGTTGGTCAGATACTGCGGAATGGTGATGGAGTCGTTTGCTACAATCGAGAATTTTCTCAGTCTAGGGGCCTCTAGCAGCCAGCTTATAGTGTAGCCGATTGCAAGTCCTACAGGAATCCATACCTGACCTAAGCCCAGTGCATAGATAGAAGTAGGAAGTCCCATGAGTACCCATGCACTCATGTCTGAGGCTCCGGCTGACAGCGCCGCAACCCATGGTCCCATCTCACGTCCGCCGAGGAAGTAGGTCTTTTCTCCGCCGTTTCTGTTTTTCACGAAGAAGAAGATACCGATACCCAGCATGCACAGCAGATAGACGATAAATACAATAATTTCTGATGTTTTCATTTGTAGTACCTCTTTAATAGTTTATTTAGTAACCATGCTACCACGTTAGCGTGATAAAGGCAAGAAAAACTTTCTCTTGACGAATACACTGCGTTGACATATCATAGTATATAAGTGAAAGGGAGTAGCCGGCACGAGAGTGCTTACTTATCCGTCAGTACGATTGCTCATACATATCATACATATATGACAGCAATCCGAGAGTGATTAAATGGCGAGACTTTTGTTGTTTTATACAGCAGAAGTGTCGCCTTTTTTGTATACAAAAACCTTCTGCTGATAGGACATAGCTGTAACTATCAATTAATCAGGCATCCTTAAAAAGGACAGCAGAAGGAGGAAAATTATGATTTTTGTAGCAATTTTACTGCTTATAGCAGGCTTTGTAGCACTGGTGAAGGGCGCGGATGTGTTTGTGGATGGAGCGGCGGCGCTCGCCGGGAAATTTGGTATTCCGCAGCTTGTGATTGGACTGACGATTGTGGCGATGGGCACGTCGCTGCCGGAGGCGGCAGTCAGCATCACTGCAGGAATAAAGGGTAATGCGGGGATTACAGTCGGCAATATTGTCGGCAGCAATATACTAAATATCCTTATAATCCTGGGAGTGACGGCACTCATCACAAATGTAGCCATACAAAAAACCACCTTCAAATACGAGATACCGTACATGCTTCTTATCACAGCGGTGCTTCTCGTGATGGGAATGACAGGCAATGAAATCACATTCATTGAGGGTGTTATACTGTGGATTTTATTTATTGCATATCTGCTTTATTTGTATTTTCTGGCAAAAAAGGGCAATGACAGCGGTGATGAGCAGTCGGTAAAGCTATATCCGGTATGGAAATGTCTGCTCTTTATTGTGCTGGGCGGTGTGTGCGTCGTAATTGGAAGCCAGCTTGTCGTAAACGGTGCCACGACCATAGCAAGAGCCTGCGGCATGAGTGAGCGCTTTATCGGACTGACAATCGTTGCATTCGGCACATCTCTTCCGGAGCTTGTTACATCTGTTTCAGCAGCACGCAAGGGAAATGCCGGTATAGCGATTGGAAATATAGTCGGCAGCAATATTTTCAATATACTCTTTGTAATCGGAACAGTAGCTCTCATTTGTCCGGTGCCGTTTGAGAGCAGGTTTGTGATTGATACAGTTGTGGCAATACTGTGCGGTGTGCTCCTGTGGGGCGGTACGATAAGACATAAAGAGCTTAGAAAGCCATGTGGAGTGGTGATGCTGCTTTGCTATGCGGCATATTTTGTATATTTGGCAGCTATGTAATGATGTATTTTTGAATTGCGATGACTGTGTTTAAAAAGAGTGTGATGAAGAGATAATAATTAAATTTAGCAAACTGTCAATAATTGTGCATACAAATCGATGCTTTGACATCAAAATGATTGCGATTTTGCATTAAATATAAATAATTAATTAAAAATAGCACTCTTGCTTGACAAGTGCTGATTGCAGGTGTATAACGTAGTCAGAACGAACGTAAGGAAGCGATTATAATGGATAAAAACCCAAAGCATCCATTGAAGAAAAAGAATAAGGCAGATGCAAAGAAGCATCAGAAGCATGTATACGAATAGCGCTTCCACTAAGGAATACTATCCAGTAAGCACAATGTACCCCAGCCCGTAACAGGGTTGGGGTATTTTGTGTTTTTGGAAGTGTTTTCAGAGACAGCCCGTGAGGCAGCTGTAAATACATTTTCACCGGCACCTTTTATGAGAGAGGCTTTAAGCTTGTCGCCATACATATAGAGGTCATTTCCGCGCACAATTCCCCATTCCATCAGAAGCGCAGCCGCACCGGTTACAAACGGTGCAGCCATAGATGTCCCTGTTTTTGAAGTGTAGCCTCCTGTGTTTGAGCATGAAATAATGTCTACACCGGGCGCAATGATATCAGGCTTTATGCTGTCAAAGGCCCAGGTATAGCCTCGGCCGGAAAAGGCGGCTGTGCGGTTTGTTTGGCTGTCATAGGCTCCGACAGATATGACATTTTGAGCGGTTGAGGGATGGTCAGGGTGATATCAGGCGATGCATGGATAAATGAGGTCTGTGCATTGCGCAGGGCACGACGGCAGCCATATATCCCATGAGCCGTCCTTTACAGATATGGGTTCAAGTGATATTTTCCAGATGCCGGGTGAGATATATTCCGATCCCATGAGTTCAATGAATATTTCCTGAAAAGGAGAGTAGGGAGAGGGACCGCCGCCTGTTATATATATGTCTGTCCCATCGAGATTGTATCTGTATGTAAAGCCCTTTGCCTGATTGGTAATTGTATCGGGAATCTCCAGCATATCATTATTTGGTGCACTAATGCGCAGCTGTATCTCATCCCAGTATTTTTTCCATAAATCAATGGAAAGAGACGGCTCAGGATAGCCTATCGCAAGCTCTGCATCGGCAGGGTACGAGCTGCCGTTTGCATGGCCAAAGCCGGCTCCATCGTTACCGAGCCGACTGAGACAGCGCAGCGGTAGTTTCCTGCTATATAGTCCAGGTATGCTTCAAGCAGTGAGGTGCCGCTGTGCGAGCCGTTGCTTGTGCCAAAGCTTAGGTTTATGACGATAGGCATGTTCATATCGATTGATTTTCTTATGCAAAAGTCTACTGCCAGCATAATCTGCGTGGTTGTGGGAAAGCTGGCACCGCCTGAGGTTTTGAGTTTTACGATTATAAGAGTGCTTTCATAAGCAACACCGCGGTATTTTGTGTTTTGTTCATTACCATTTCCGTTTCCGGCAGCGATTCCTGCCACATGAGTGCCGTGCCCGGATATGTCGATGCTTGGGCAGATGCGCTGCATTTCTAAGCTGTTTTCTGCATTTATGGCTTTGGTGATCGTATCGCGGTCATATAAGGTGCCGAAAGGGATGATATCACTGTGTGAGGAATCATCGGAAACAGTCTGGTCCCACAGATAGGCGATTCTGCTTACACCATCCTGTATAAAAGCCGGATGGGCATAGTAAATTCCGGAGTCGATAATGCCTACGAGCACACCTTTTCCGGTCAGATTATATGGATTGGTGTGTACGGGAGTGATGCATGAGGCCTGCGAGCCCTCGTACACATCGTAGTTAAACTGCTTTGGCTTTTCCATATATATGATTTCATCGCACAGGGCAACGGTATTTACAAGTGATTTCTCAATTACGAGCACCGCATAGTTTCCGAGCAGCCTCGTGATGAGTACAGAAGGATACTTTTCTTTTATTTTTTCGATGTCACCGACATATTTTACTATCACTTCCCAGCTATCACTCTCCGGCAGATAGCCGCTTGAAAGCCCACCCTCTTTTCCAAGCTCATAAGGGGTGGACAACAGGGCGGCGGACAGCTGTGGAGAAATTTTCTCACTAAATGCTATTTCCATACTAACCTCCATTTTTTATTAGTAAAATATTAAAAAAATCTTAAAAGACAGATGCAATATATATTTGGTATGATTAATTCATAATCAATCAATTAATTATAAGAAACCGGGAGGTCGAAATGAGTAAAAAGAAAAAGATAATCATTTCAGTGATTGCAGCTGTTCTTATCATAGCAGTGATTGTGTCAGCTGTTGTCATTGCAATGACAAAGGGAAAGAATGCAGCAAAGGCATCGGGAGTCTATGCAAACAAGGTCGCTGATGTCATGTATCAGGCGGGAAGTACTGACAAGTACAGCGGTGTCGTGGAAGCAGCCGATACCATGGATATCAAGGCTGACAGTGAAAAACGGTAAAAGATATTCTTGTGTCAGAGGGGATGAGGTACAGGTGGGCACACCTCTTTTACCTATGATACAAAGGATCTTGCTGCGAAAAGGAAAGCGCCACGCTTGAGCTTGAGAGCTTAAACAATACGCTTTCCGGCTATGATGCACAGATAGAGCAGCTCACCAAGGAAAAGAAGGAAGCGCCAAAGGATCAGCAGCTTGACTATACACTGCAGATTCAGCAGGCGCAGACACAGCAGAAGCAGACTCAGTACGATATTGCCACGAAGAAGGCAGAGATAGAAAAGTATGATGAGAGCATCAAAATGCCACTGTAAACAGCACAATGATTGGTGTTGTAAAGAAAATCAATGAGAATCAGAGTGCAGACACAGCAGATACTGCATTTATGACAATCGTTGCCACGGGTGATTACAGGGTAAAGGGCACAATTGATGAGCAGAGCTTTTAAACAGTGGACTCGCAGAGGGCAGGCGGTTATAGTGCGCTCGAGAGTTGATGAGTCAAAGACATGGCAGGGTACCATCAGCAAGGTTGATACTGAGAATACTCAGACTGATAACAGCAATTCCGGCATGTATGATGATGGAAGCAGCGAGCAGAAGGCATCAAAGTACAACTTCTATGTGCAGCTTACAGGCACAGGCGACATGCTTTTAGGACAGCATGTATATGTGGAGCCGGATTTCGGACAGACGCAGGTGAAGGATGGTATTTGGATTGATGAGAGCTATGTCGTAAAGGATGGCGATGATGCATATGTATGGACACTTAATAAAAGGATAAGCTTGAGAAGACAAAGGTTGAGCTTGGAGACTATGACGAGAATCTCATGATGTATGAAATCAAGTCAGGGCTTACAAAGGATGACTATATAGTATGGGCATCTGATGATCTTTATGAGGGTGAGCCGGCACAGTCATGGGAAGAGTACGTTGAAAATGGCGGCGGTGAAGATTCAGTCTATGACGATATGGGTACAGAAGCTCTTGATGACCAGATGCTTGAGGGCACTGAGGGCGGTCCTGTTGATGATGGCACAATGGACGATGGCACAATGGACGAAGGTGCTGCGGATGCCACCGGTTCGGTGACGCGGAGGTACAGTAGATGATTCTAGAACTCCAGCATATTTATAAAACTATGACCAGGATAAGCTCGTGGTGCCGGTTTTAAAGGATGTCTCACTCCAGATTGAGGAGGAGAGTACGTGGCAATCATGGGGCCGTCGGGCTCCGGCAAGACCACTCTCATGAATATAGTGGGCTGTCTTGATCTGCCAACATCGGGTACATATATACTTGACGGCAGACCTGTCAGTGAGCTTAAGGAAAAGGAGCTTACGAGAGTCAGACGGGATACAATTGGATTTGTATTCCAGAATTTCCAACTCATGCCGAGAGAGTGTGCACTGGACAATGTATGCCTGCCACTCATATATGCCGGTGTGAGCAAAAAGGACAGAAGGCAGATGGGCATGGAGGCATTAGAGCGTGTAGGGCTTTCAGACAGGGCTGATTTCAGGCCAACACAGCTTTCAGGAGGACAGAAGCAGAGAGTGGCGATAGCGAGAGCTATGGTCAATCATCCAAAGCTTCTGCTTGCGGATGAGCCTACGGGAGCACTTGATTCAAAGTCAGGCAAGCAGGTGCTTGAGCTCTTTGAGAGCCTTAATGAGTCCGGTGTGACTGTTGTCGTGATTACACATGACAGAAAGGTAGCCGAGCAGGCAAAGCGCATCGTACACATCATAGACGGCGAGATAACAGAGGAAGGACAGGAGGCAGGTAATGAAAAAGAAAAAGAGAATTAAGATCATTATAATAGCTGTCCTTGTAGTTGCAGTTGCAGCGGGAAGCATCACAGGAGTTGTTTATTACAGGAACTCCAAGGGGCTTGCTTCCGTCATGAGTGTTTCAATGATCAGCACGACAAACGACTACACATCCATGACCAGTGAGGGAATGGTGTGTGATGATGCATGTCAGACAATCAATTTAAAGGATGGACAGAAGGTGACAGAGGTTTATGTCACAAAGGATCAGCAGGTAAAGGCCGGAGATAAACTCCTTGCATATGATGTGACGAGTCTTTCGCTCTCGGTTGAGATGAAGCAGCTTGAGATACAGAGTCTTGAGAACCAGCTTGCATCGGAAAAACAGAAGCTTGACAAGCTAAAGAACACTAAACCGGTTGAAAAGCAGCCCGAGACTCCTGTTACACCTGAGCCACAGCCTGACGCACAGCCGTCTGCGCCTGATGAACAGCGTGATGTGATATCTGATTTGTCAGAGGCCAAAGGAATCGGTACAGAGGACGATCCTTATGTATTTACATGTACAGAAGCCTCATATGTATCAGGAGCGCTTTTGAATACACTCTCAGAAAAGAGCGCGGTAGCGCGGTTTGTAATAGGAGATGCGAATGCACCTGATATGGAGCTTATCGTAAGAGGAGATAGGCTTGGCGGCTATGATGAAAGCGATGAGATAAAGCTTTTCCTTGCAGGCACAACTACAGCAGGAGATGCTTCTGATGATACAGAAGGAAGTGAGCCGTCAGATACCAAAACAGACAGTGCCACAGAACAGACCGCACAGACAGAAGCTGATACCGCGGCAGAAGAAAAGACATACACTGCAGATGAGCTTAAGGATGCCATAAAGGAGCAGACCAGAAGTGTTGCCGATGTTGATTTACAAAAGAGAATTGCACAGGCTGATTTAAAGGAGCTTCAGAGCGAGCTTGAGGATGGCGTGGTATATGCAAAGAAGGATGGAATTGTGACAACAGTCTGTGATCCTGCCAATCCACCGAAGGACGGTACACCTTTCCTGCAGCTTTCGGGAGCATCGGGACTGTATATCAGCGGAACAATCGGTGAGCTGGATCTGGATACGGTAAAAATAGGACAGAGCGTATCAGCAGTCAACTACATGACAGGTGATACCTATGAGGGCACGATATCCGAGATAAGCAATGTGCCGTCAGACAGCGTAAACTATTATGGAGACAGCAATCCAAACTCCTCATTCTATGAGTACACCGCGTACATTGAGAATCCGCAGAATCTCAAAAAGGGCGATTCACTTGAGTTGACCATAGATACATCATCAGAGGGCTCTGACAGCGGACTATATATCGACAAGTCATATGTCAGAACAGAGAACGGACAGTCATATATATACAAGGATGACAACGGAAAGCTCAAAAGCAGTCTGTCAAAACAGGCAAGTCGCTCTGGGGCTCATATGTGGAGATAAAGTCAGGTCTGACAAATGATGACTATATCGCATTCCCGTATGGAGTCAGGGAGGGCGAGAAAACCAAGGTGTCGGAAGATGGTATGTATTAGTTTAGCAGGGAGGATTAAAGATGCTTGAAAATATTAGATTGTCCTTTAGGGGAATCTGGTCACATAAGATGCGTTCGTTTCTGACCATGCTTGGAATCATCATCGGAATTGCAGCAATTATTGCGATTGTTTCCACAATTCAGGGCACAAACGAACAGATAGAAAAGAACCTCATAGGTTCGGGAAGTAATAACGTAAAGGTCACACTGCAGAAGGATGGCTATGATATGGATTTATCATATGAAACGGCGCCGGCAGGAGTGACTGAGGTATCGGCTGCCACACTTGACAGCATAAAGGAGCTCGACCATGTGAAAAATGCAGCTCTTTACCGTACAAGACAGGCTTCTAATGCAGTCTATTATCTGAACACGGCGCTTTCGGGCGGCAATATAACATGTGTCGATGACGGATATTTCGATACTGCAAGCTATGTAGTCATGAAGGGCAGAGGCTTCTCAAAGAATGACTATGCAAATGCACGCAGGGTGGCTCTTATTGATGAGAGCGTGGAGAGCAGCCTGTTTTCGAGGAGAGCGCACTCGGCAAGACAGTAGAGATACAGGGATATCCGTTTACAGTAGTCGGTGTAGTCACGGAAAAGGACAGCTATGACCTGGTAATAAACTCAATGGATGATTACTATATGTATGCCCATGATGACAGCCAGGGCAATGTATTTGTGCCAAGCGGAACATGGCCGGTTATATTTGGTTATGATGAGCCGCAGAACCTTTTGCTTAAGGCAGACAGCACGGATACCATGGCTACAGTGGGAAAGGCTGCTGAGGAGATACTTAACAGTAATTTAAATGTCACAGACGGCTCTGATGTGACCTACAAGGCACAGGATTTACAGGAGCAGGCAAAGCAAATACAGCAGCTCAGCCAGTCAACCAACATGATGCTCATCTGGATTGCCGGAATATCACTGCTAGTCGGTGGTATCGGTGTCATGAATATCATGCTTGTGTCAGTCACAGAGCGTACCTCAGAGATAGGACTTAAAAAAGCAATCGGAGCAGGAAAGGGAGCAATACTTGGACAGTTCCTCACAGAGGCAGTTGTTCTCACAAGTCTTGGAGGTTTGGTCGGAGTGCTGGTCGGAGTGATACTCTCTAAGGTCATCTCAATGCTAAACGGCACGCCGACAGCGATAAGTCCGGCAGCAGCTATACTTGCGGTGCTTTTTTCCATGGCAATCGGAATCATATTCGGTATGCTTCCTTCATACAAGGCAGCGAACCTGAACCCTATTGACGCACTGCGCCATGAGTAATTTTTATTAAAATTGCCGTTATTGTGAAAAAAATAACAATTCTTTGTATTTTGATGAATACAAGGGTAGAAAAAGTTTAAAAAATTTTGTAGAATGTTCCTAGTAGATAAATACTAGGAGCATTTTTTTAGAGGAATCAGGTCATGTGATATGGGAAGTGTCACATGGTATAATGATTCTTCTAAGTATGTAATTAATCGTAACAAAATATACATTATTTTAAGGAAAAGGAGATAATATGTACGCTGACGAAAACGTAATCAAAATCAAACATGCAGTTTTGCTTGAGGTCGCAAAGGCTGCATTTGCAGGTAACCTCGATGAGATCAGAGATGACATCCCATTTACACTTATTCCGGGACCGACACCTCAGTTCCGTTGCTGTATCTACAAGGAGAGAAATCATCCGTCAACGTGTCAGACTTGCAGAGGGTAAAGCACCAAGCGCAAACGATGACGGCAATATCATCCAGGTAATCAGCTCAGCATGTGAGGATTGTCCGATTTCGAGCTACACAGTTACTGAGAACTGTCAGAACTGTCTTGGCAAGGCTTGTATCAATGCATGTAAGTTCGGAGCAATCGAGGCAGGACGTCTCCGCTCACATATCGACCCACAGAAGTGTAAGGAGTGTGGACGCTGTGCACAGGCATGTCCTTACAACGCTATCGCTCATTTAAAGAGACCATGTAAGTTCTCTTGTCCTGTAAATGCCATTACATACAATGAGTACGGCATTTCAGTGATTGATGAGAGCAAATGTATCAGATGTGGTAAGTGTATCCACAGCTGTCCATTCGGAGCTATCGGATCAAAGACATATATCGTAGATGTAATCGATGCAATCAAGTCAGAGAACAAGCATGTATACGCTATGGTTGCACCTGCAGCAGAGGGACAGTTTGGCGCAAATATCACTATGAACAGCTGGAAGAAAGCTATGCAGGCAGTTGGCTTCAACGGTTTTGTTGAGGTAGCACTCGGAGGAGATATGACAGCAGCATACGAGGCTGATGAGTGGCTTGATGCATACGAGGCAGGAGAGAAGAAGGTTACATCATGCTGTCCTGGATTTGTAAATATGGTTAGAAAGCACTATCCTGATCTTGCTGACAAGATTTCTACAACTGTTTCACCTATGTGTGCAGTTTCAAGAATGATCAAGGCAAAGGATCCTGATGCAGTTACAGTATTCATCGGACCATGTGTTGCCAAGAAGTCAGAGGTACATGATCAGAAGATAGAGGGCAATGCAGACTATGTACTTACCTTCAGCGAGATTCGTGCTATTATGAAGGCAAAGGGAGTACAGCTTGAGGCTGATGATACCTCATATCAGGAGGGTTCAGTATTCGGTAAGCGTTTCGCAAACTCAGGCGGAGTTACAGCAGCCGTAATCGAGAGCATGAAGGAAAAAGGCGAGGATGTTGATTGCAAGGTTTGCAAGGCAAACGGAGCAGCAGAGTGTAAGAAGGCACTTCTCCTCATGAAGGCAGGCAAGCTTCCAGAGAACTTCATCGAGGGAATGGCATGTGAGGGCGGCTGCGTAGGCGGACCAAGCTCATACAATGACATGGTGACTACCAAGAAGTTCCGTGATGATCTCTTAAGCAGAGCAGATGACAGAAAGATTCGTGACAACATCGCCAACTACCATATGGAGACATTTGAGATGCACCGCAAGGAGCAGTAATAAAATGATTGTTACAGCATAAGCTTTTTAAATCCCCCGACTTGTTCGGGGGATTTTTGTGATTGCGAATATCTGCAAAAAGATATGTGGTTAGTCATATTGAGAACTGAATAGTAACAAAGATATTAAATAAATTAAGTACATATTACGACTCTATCACTGGTTTTCGGGATAAAGAAACAATTGTAACACAACTGAAATATATGAAGCCAACATTAAGAAATTCTCAAGGAATTTGCAGTAGCAAAAAAGATTGTTTAACGCTATAATAGATACTGCTTGAAATAATATTATCGGTTTGAGTAATAATATAGAGAGAATAATTATAAAATGCTAAAGAGGATTAGAAAAATGGACAAAAATAAAAGATGATTATCGGCATACTTACGGCTGTAATAGTTCTGGTGGTGGCGTTTATAGTGTATATCACATGCTTTGATTCACACATTGAGTTCAGCAGCAAGTTCAAAAACGGTATTACTGTTGAGTATGGCAAAAAGTTTGAGGCGCCAAAAATCAAGGCGTATGTCAAAGGCAGGCTTATAAACCGAAAGGGAAAAGAGATAAAATGCACTATAGACAGTAATGTCGATGCAACAAAGATAGGTTCATACGAGATAAAAGTAACTGCTCAATACGGTAAAAACAGCGACACAGACCATCAAGGTTGAGGTGAGGGATAAGAAGGCTCGAGATTGCATTAAATGGCGATGCAGAGATGACTGTAGAGGCAGGCAGCGAGTTCAGTGACCCGGGATATACGGCAAATGACAACTATGATGGGGATCTGACAGACAAGGTATCTGTCACAGGAGCTGTCGATACTTCAAAGCCGGGAGACTATGAGATAAAGTACAGTGTCGCTGACTCGTCAAAGAATGAGATCGAGGTCAAAAGGACTGTGCATGTCACAGATACCACTGCACCGCAGATAAAGCTTTCGGGTGATGATTTTATGTCTGTAAAAAGGTGATAAGTACAGAGATCCGGGATACACGGCAACAGACAATTGTGACGGAGACATCACAGACAGTGTCAAGGTATCAGGAGATAAGGTAGATAAGGATAAGGCAGGAAAGTATACTGTGACATATGAGGTCTCAGATTCATCAGGCAATAAGGCTACAGCTACAAGAGTGGTCAGTGTGTATGATCCGGCTGCCACGGCAGACACAGTAAATCCGGGCAACAAGATTATTTATCTGACCTTTGACGATGGTCCCGGAAAGTATACACAGGGGCTATTAGATGTGCTTGATAAATACAATGTAAAGGCCACCTTCTTTGTTACAAATACACATCCTGACTATCAGAACATGATAGCAGAGGAGGCAAAGAGAGGACATACAGTGGCTATCCACTCTGCCAGCCACAAATACAACCAGATATATACAAGTGAGCAGGCATTTTTTGATGACCTTGAGCAGATGAACAGTATCATAAAGGCACAGACAGGAAATGATGCGTCAATCATCAGATTCCCGGGTGGCTCATCAAATACTGTAAGTAAGGATTATTGTCCGGGCATTATGACACAGCTCGTAAATGATGTGACAGCAAGAGGGCTTTATACTGTGACTGGAATGTATCGAGCGGAGATGCAAACAGCAAGCCAATCAGCACGGAACAGGTAGTGCAGAATGTCATTTCGAGTACAGAGCCACAACGTATCAGTTGTATTGCAGCACGACATAAAGGATTTCAGTGTCAATGCGGTCGAGCAGATTATCCAGTGGGGACAGGCGAATGGTTATACATTTTACCACTCACCACAAGCTCACCGATGTCTCATCATCGTGTAAACAACTAAAATCATTCAAATAAAAAAGCACAAAAAAGAAGAGTTCAAAATGAACTCTTCTTTTTAATCATGATTCTTATATCTTATTCCCCAATTAACATTTTTGTAACTATAATTTTACCTAAATATATAATAAAGAAAAAGGTACATAGAAACTAGATTGCGAGTGGTCAAAATTATTTAACTACCTCAACGTTAACTGCCTGTGGACCTTTAGCGCCATCAGTGATATCGAACTCTACTGCTGCACCTTCCTCGAGAGTTTTGAAGCCCTCCATGTTAAGTCTGAGAAATGTACGAATACATCCTTTCCGTCCTCGGCTGTGATGAATCCGTAACCTTTTTGGTTATTGAACCATTTTACTGTACCTTTGCTCATCGAAAGTACCTCCAAATAATAATAATGCTGCTTACGCAACTAACGTTAGAATAGCATAACAGGTTTAATATGTAAAGCAATAAAGTCAAAGTTCTTTAAAGTTTATGTCATTATTTGCTAAAATTTCATTACAAGCTTATCCCATTCACTGTCTAAGGTCTTATCCGCTGAAAAATATTGTAGGATATTCCGGTTGTCAGAGTCAGAAGCTGGCTCTGATACCTGATATTTATGAAAAAACCACTGATATCGGACACGGTGAAAGCAGAGTGCAGACTGCTTAGGGTGTGCTCCATATTTTCAGGTGAAAGCAGAAAGACAAACTTGAATGACGATGGAGTCTGTCGGCCCTTTATCAGGTCAAAGCAGTTTGTGCGAAGCATCCTAAAGGGAGTATGCTATAGCCCGCTATACCATTTTCCTCAAGCTCTGTGGAGCTGTAAAAGCCCTTTGCAGGTGACCATCTATGACGTATGAGGCTGCCTTTGTGATGACGGCCTCCTGGAGCAGGAAGTTGTCAAAGATTTCTGTGCGAAGCAGCTTGTTCATAAAGTCCTTTGTGTCTGTCAGTTCAATTGATATCATAATTTCTCCTCATTTTCCACATTGTATGTGACAGCGAATGATTGTTCTAAGTGGTTTTGAATAGTTATCGATTATTATATCATACATCAGATTTGCGGATTATGCCATAAAAATAGATATAAAAATAGCCTTAAAAATAAAGCCTGTTCAACTGGAATAATTGTAAAGTCCGTGGTAGAATAAATGCGTTATGCAATAAAAACAGGAGGCAATCCATGAAACAGGAAAAATTATTTGATTTACTAAAAGCGGCTGTTTCACCATGCGAGTGTGTGAAGGCTGCAAAGCAGGAGCTTTTGGAAAACGGATTTGAGGAGATAGATTATACAGGTGACTGGAAGCTTGTGCGCGGTGGCAGGTATGTCTTAAATCACCATGATACGACCATGTTTGCGTTTACGGTAGGAAGCGGCTACAACAAAAAGGATATGGTGCGAATAGCGGCAGCTCACACAGACTATCCATATCTTCGCATAAAGCCAAATCCGGATTTTATGACAAACTCATATGCACAGGTCAATGTAGAGGTGTATGGAGGACCGATTTTAAACACATGGTTTGACAGACCTCTCGGAGTGGCAGGGCGCGTGGCTATAAAGAGTGAGGATGTGTTCAATCCGCGTATGGTGCTATACAGGTCTAAAAGCCTGTGATGATTATTCCAAATCTTGCCATCCATATGAACAGGGATGTGAATAAGGGAGTCGAGATAAATAATCAGGTGGATCTGATGCCGGTGCTTGATTCAATACCTGAGGATGAAATGACCACGGATTATTTCCTTAGTTTTCTGGCTAGAGAGCTGTCTGTGGAAAAGAGCGATATCATAGACTTTGAGCTCAATACATTTTGTGTGGAGGAGCCTTGCTTTGTCGGTGTGAATGACACCATGATTTCATCACCGAGAATCGACAACCAGTCATCCTGCAGGGCTCTTCTTGATGCGATAGAGGATGGAAACAGAGCTGATGGAATAAACATCATAGCGCTTTTGACCATGAGGAGATTGGAAGTAACAGTAAGCAGGGCGCTGCCTCTATAATGCTTCACGATATGCTCAGGCGTATTTTAAGAAATATGGACCTTTCAGAAAATGAAATAGATGAGAGCATATATGATGCCATGCTTTTGTCTGTTGATGTGGCTCATGCGCTTCATCCTAATAAAAAGGAAAAGATGGATATCACAAATAAGCCTGTCATGGGTAAAGGCTTTTGTATCAAGCAGGCGTGTTCGCAGTCGTATGCTACGGATGCACAGGCTATCGCCATTCTCTGTCAGCTGTGTGATGAAAAGGGCATACCTTACCAGCGTTTTGTGAATCGTTGGGACAGCCGTGGCGGCAGCACACTGGGCTCGATTGCAGGTACGCTTCTGCCGGTAAAGACTGTGGATATAGGTATACCTATTCTTGCAATGCACTCAGCCTGTGAGCTTATGGGAGTACGCGACATGAAAGCCTTAAGCGACTGTGTGACGGCCTTTTTCGGGTACCATTAAAGGGCAGATAACCATTATGGGAAAATAAATACAGAAACCTCTTGCATAAGTTTAGTTTTCGTGTTAATATGACGTAGTAATGAAAACTACTTGTTACGGAATGAAATAACTTTTAAAAAAGTAATTTAAACTTTTATTATCATATAGTGCAGGAGGAATAGATATGTATAAGATTATAATAGATAGCTGTGGTGAGCTCACAGATAGCCTTAAGAAGGATGGACATTTTTGCAATGTGGCACTCGAGCTTGATGTTGACGGATACAGAATCCGCGATGATGAGAGCTTTGACCAGCATGATTTCTTAAGAAGAGTAAAGGAGAGTGTAAAGGGACCAAAGTCGTCATGCCCGTCTCCTGAGGAATATATGCAGGCCTTTGAGGGAGAGGCTGACCATGTATATGTTGTCACACTTTCGGGCAAGCTCAGCGGCTCATACAACAGCGCTGTTTTAGCAGTCAATCTGTACAACGAGGAGCATGAGGACTGTGGCAAGCAAATCTATGTATTCAATTCCCGCTCAGCATCTATAGGCGAGACACTAATCGGCATGAAGGTACAGGAGTTTGAAGAGAGTGGACTTTCATTTGATGAGGTTGTAAAGCAGACCGAGGAGTATATTTCTTCCATGAATACCTTCTTTGTGCTTGAGACACTTGATACATTAAGAAAGGCAGGACGATTAAGCAACCTGAAGGCTTTTGTGGCCAGCACTTTAAATATAAAGCCTGTCATGGGCTCAACCGATGAGGGTTCAATCCAGCAGCTTGGCCAGGCCAGAGGCATTAAGAGGGCACTTGCCAAGATGGTAGAGGATGTTGTGGCTGCCACAAAGGACTGTGAGCACAGGATTCTTGCAATTTCACACTGCAACTGCCCGGAGCGTGCACAGTATGTGAAGGCATGCCTTGAGAAGCTTGCCAGATTTAAGAAGATTGTCATTGTGGATACTGCCGGCATCTCAAGCATGTATGCAAATGACGGAGGCATTATTATAGCAGTATAAGGATATGGTCTTTATTTTATCGGCCGGATATATTATAATGATGGCATGGGAAATTTAGATTACACACAGGTTTTAAACAAAATAGAAAACACACGCCGTTTCGGCAATGAGCCGGGAGTGGTGGTGACAGCACAGGTCATAAAGGTGCTGAGAGAAAAAGGAAAGCAAAAGCGCATAATACCGTATATCCATGTGGCAGGCACCAATGGAAAGGGCTCGGTGTGCGCTTTTTTTTCTAGTATATTAAAAAAAGAGCATATGAGGGTAGGCACGTTTGTATCACCGCATCTGGTAGATTTTGAGGAGCGCATCACGGTTGATGGGCGTATGATAGCTAAGGAGGATGTCACACGGCTTGGAAACTATCTGCTTGATATAGATTTTGGCATAGGACTTACGATGTTTGACTACTGCCTTGCCATGGCTCTTTTGTACTTTGAGGAGCAGCAGTGCGATTACATGGTCATTGAGACAGGGCTCGGAGGCAGACTTGACTCAACAAATGCAATCGGCACACCGCAATGTGCCGTTATTACAAAGATAGGCTATGACCATATGGCTATCCTTGGCAGTGATATAGCGGATATAGCGGCTGAGAAGGCCGGTATCATAAAGGAAAACAGCACAGTGGTGGTGGAACAGCAGGATAAACGTGCCATGCAGGTGATTGAGCAGGAAGCGCAAAAAAGGCATGCACGGATAATTACTGTGGAGCAAAGCGATATAGCACGCTGCAGCGGCTACGCACTGAGGCTTTGTGGCACATTTCAGTGGGAGAATGCTGCAGCGGCAGAGCTTGCGGCGCGGTATGTGCTGGGAAAGCACTATAGCGGGCCGGAATACGAAATTCAATATGATAAGACAGGGCCAAAGAGCGAGAAAACAAACCTGAATGACAGGATAAAGAGTGCACTTGAAGAGGCTGTGTGGCCGGGACGCATGGAGATAGTATCAAAGGAGCCGTTTCTGCTGGTGGACGGAGCACACAACAGCAATGGAGTTGATGCACTTAGGGAGAGCCTCATGCAGATGTATCCGGGTGAGAAATTTTGCTTTTTCATGGGAGTCATGGCTGATAAGGACTACGATGCCATGATACGTGAGATTTTACCTCTTGCTGAGGAGTTTTATACAGTGACACCGGATTCAGACAGGGCACTGCAGGCATCGCACCTTGCTGATTTTATCAGAAAAGAGGGAGTTGAGGCAACAGAGCTTCAGGAGTTGATGAGATAAGAAAGCACGAAAAGAGATACGAAAAATGTTGCATTTGGCTCATTGTATTTTATTGGGGAGCTTAAACAGCACCAGATATAAGAGGATGATTCATGGCTGATATTTTAAGAATTTTTAAAAGAGATATGTGCGGCATATTCCGAAATGTGCTTGTACTCATTATAGTTATTGGACTGTGCGTGCTGCCGGCGCTGTATGCATGGTTTAATATCTATGCCAACTGGGATCCGTATGGCAACACCGGAAATATAGCAATTGCAGTAGTCAATCTGGACAAGGGCTGGACGAAGAATGACAGCGAAACTGTAAATATGGGCGATGGTGTGGTAGAGTCATTAAAGCAAAAGGATACTATAGGCTGGAAATTTGTTAAATCAGAGGAAAAGGCTGTTGAGGGTGTTAAGTCAGGCAGATATTATTCTGCACTTGTCATAGATGAGCAGTTTACCTACAGCATGTATCATGGTGTAGCTGACAATATTGAAAATCCAAGGATTACCTACTATCTCAACGACAAGAAAAATGCTGTTGCGACAAAGATAACGGACAGTGCAGCAAGTGCTGTTAAATCAAGTATTAATAAGCAGTTTATAAAGGTGCTTGCAGAGCAGGTATTTAAGGAGACCAACGTAATATCCGATGACATGAAGGAAAAGGATGCTGTGGGGCAGATGACCGGTAAGCTTGAAGCGGTATCTGAGAGTCTTGCGCAGTACGATGCCATGATAGATACGTTTATTGACGGAAATAAGGCATTATCACAGGTGTCTAAAGAAACGGGCGAAGCACTCAAAGATGGACAGGATAAGCTTGCAAAGGGCACAGACAGGCTTGAAGAGAGTAAAAATGATCTGCAGTCCACCAGACAATCCTTCGACAGCTTTAGCGCAGATATCACGTCGGCATTAGCAAAGGTGAAGAGCTCGATTGATGATATATCAAAGCAGATTTCAGATGCAAATCTGTCGCAGGATGTAAATACTATTCAAAGTGATGTGCAAAATATTAAACAGTCAGCGGATGCTTTGAAAGGTAATATTGACACTCTTGAGGACAAAATCAACAAAATAAAGCCGGATATGGACGATACCCATGTCGGCACACTTATTTCCAATATAGAGCTTGTCAAGGAACAGACAAAGAGCATGATAGAAAGCACACAGTCTGTGGATTTATCGGGAAAAACACAGAATTCTGCAGAAACACTTAAGAGTGTAATGTCGGCTCTTTCATCGACCGCGTCAGCAGTGAATGATACATATACCTCACAGATAGTGCCACAGGTGGACGGCATGATAAGCAGTATGTCGTCTGTTCTTGATTCAATGCAGACCACACTTGGCAATCTAAGTCAGACATCAGGCTCCATGGCGCAGGTGTTTGACGGAGTGGACAGTACGCTTGATACACTTAATATGAGCATGACACAGCTTAAGGGAGCCATAGAATCAGCATCTGACAAGATAAATACGACACTCGACAAGCTTGAAGCAGCCTCTGAGGATGAAAAAGCTGATATCATAGTGAATCTGCTTTCGGGGAATCCTGAAAAGCTTGGCAGCTTCTTTTCAGAGCCGGTGCAGGTATCAGATAATTATATCTACGAGATAGCCAATTATGGCTCCGGAGTAGCACCTTTTTATACGACACTTGCCATATGGGTGGGCATGACTATACTTGTTTCGCTGGTAAAGGTTCACGCGGATGCCAAGGGGCTTGGGAAACTAAAGCCTTCACAGCTTTATTTTGGCAGATATCTGACATTCTTTTACTGTCACAGGTACAGACTTTTATCATTGTGCTAGGTGATTTATACCTGCTTAAAATACAGTGTGTGCATCCGGTTTCATTTATTGTGACAGGCGCAGTGACAAGCCTTACATTTTCACTGCTCATATATTCTCTGACCATATCCTTTGGTGATATAGGAAAGGCACTGGCGGTGGTTGTCATGGTACTTCAGATTGCAGGAAGCGGCGGCACATATCCGATAGAGGCGCTGCCGTCATTTTTCAGGGCAGTGTATATTTTCTTCCCATTCCCATATGCGATAAATGCGATGAGGGAGTGTATAGGAGGTATGTACGAAAATACACTCGGCAAATGTTATATCACGCTTTTACTTTTTGGCGCAGCCTCTTTGGTGATAGGACTTGTGATACGAAAGCCGTTTATCAGACTCAATCATTTTATAGAGAAGCGTATGGAAGATACTGAGATGTTATAGTTAAATGTACAATTAATAACTTGATAATTGGCATATTAATATGGTACTTCTGATGTGCCGTAAGCTATAAAGCGGGAAGGAAAGTATGCAGGATACAGGTAGAAACAGTAATAAAGATTCCAATATGGATAATGATATGAATAATAATGCAAATAATAATGTGAATGAGCAGCCGCTATCCGATGATAAGAGACTGCGCGAGATGTATGATAAGCTGGTCGGATATGAAAAGACCATTCACGAGCAGAATCAAAAACGGATAAAAATAGGATTAAGGTGCATATACATCATTCCGCTCTTTTTTCTTGTTCTGCTGATGATTGTGCCGGATAGCTCAAAAATCATTTTTCTTGTACTGTGGATAGTGAGTCTGTTTGCTATCGCAGTGTATTTAATCGGAGTCGAGTATGTGGACTATAAGCTGCAGGAGAAGATGAATGAGATAAGCGGCTGCGATGCACAGAGTGTGAGTCCTGTCGTGCAGATTGAGGACAGGGTGCAGGAAATAGCCGAAAGAGTGGAGCAGAAATTTGATACGATGCAGCAAAGTACAGGGAGGATGCCGAGCAATGAAAAAAATATTTCAAATATATCTGGCTGACCTGAAACGCATATCTACAAATGTGGTTGCCATAGTTATTATTATGGGTCTTGGCATCATCCCGGCTTTGTACGCATGGTTTAATATTATGTCCAACTGGGATCCTTACGGAGAGGAAGCTACATCACAGATGCACATAGCAGTATATTCTGAGGATGAGGGGATGAGCGTCGGTGATTTAAAGCTATGTATGGGAGACAGTGTCATAAAGGGGCTGAAGGAAAACGATGCAATTGGCTGGATTTTCACAGACAGCAGTAAAGAGGCACTGGAGTATGTTTATAGTGGAAAGTGCTATGCAGCATTTATAGTGCCGAAGGATTTTTCAGCTGATATGCTTAGCTTCCTAAGCAGTGAGCCGGTCAATCCGCAGATAGAATACTATGAAAACAGCAAGAAAAATGCCATAGCAACAAAGATAACCTCAAAGGTCAAGACCACGGTGCAGCAGTCTGTAAACTCTTCAATGGTGAGCACGATTACGAAGATAGCGTCAAAGTCGGGAGAGCTCATAGTGGGAGACGGCAAATCAGGCGATAACCTGGCCGGAACAGTTGTTGATAAGCTAAAGGATATGGATACGACTCTTTCTACATATGCAGGCATGCTCGATACATTTGCCATGCTCATGGATTCAGCAGACAGCCTGATAGGCTCGACACAGTCACTGCTTCCGAGTGTGCAGGGGCTGATTGATGGGGACAGTCATCGGTAAGCGGCATGCAGTCATCGGTGCTTTCGGGGGCGCAGACAGCACAAACCATCACACAGATGGTCGACATAAGCTTATCAAACATAAACAGCCAGCTCGATGTGCTGGAAAACTCTATACAGCTCTTAAATGCGTCGGGATTAGCGGATGCCGATACTGCGGATATATCTGTTTCTGTGGCAGGCTTTGATACGGTAGAACAGCTTGCTGAGAATACTCTTGCCGCCATTCAAGGCTTAAAGGGAGTGGATAGCTCGCAGATAGAGGCTGTCAGGAAAAATATCCAAAGCATTAAAACACAGATAAAAGACCTTAAGTCTGATACTGAATTGACGGCAGATAAGCTAAAGCTTCTTAAGGAATCAATAAAAGCCGATGTGTCAGGTGCCAAGTCTGCAATAGATACACTTAAAAATACATTTGACCATAGTGTATCACCGAATCTCACAGGAGCGGTATATGATATAGAATATGCACTTATTGAGACACAGTCCATGCTTGGTTCTTTGGACAACAGCTTCCCGGATATACAAAAAGCACTCGATGATTATTCGGTAGTTCTTAAATCAGGAAATGCAGATATTGTAAATACCAGACAGTATGTACAGCAGATCAGAGATGGTTTGCGGAATGTTATATCAGGATTTGATAATTTGTCAAACGATGAGCAGTTTAATGAGATTGTAAAGCTGCTTCGGACAGATCCGACACTCATTGCGCAGTTTGTGACATCACCGCTGTCTATGGATGAGCAGAAGATATATGAGATATCCACATATGGCTCAGCCATGGCACCGTTTTACACAGTGCTGGCTCTGTGGGTGGGAGGGTTGATAACTGTTGCACTTGTGAAAACAAAGGTAAAGGACACTGACGATATAAAATCACTTGGCAAAGTAAACAGCGTACATAAGTTTTTTGGCAGATATATCACATTTTTTGTGATAGGCCAGATTCAGACACTTGTGACAGTGCTCGGTGATTTGTTCTTTGTCGGAATACAGTGCAGGCATCCGTTCCTTTTCTGGTGCGCAAGCGCGCTGACAAGCCTTGTATTCACGCTTCTTATGTACTCACTCACAGCAGCCTTGGGCAATGTGGGACAGGCTGTAGCAGTAGTCATTATGGTCATTCAGGTGGCAGGCGCAGGCGGCACATTCCCGGTTGAGGTGCTGCCGCAGGTGTACAGAGCACTGTATAAGTTCATGCCGTTTAACTATGCCATGAATGCCCTAAGAGAGTGCGTGGGAGGCATGTACCGCTTTGATTATTGCAAGGATCTTGCGATTCTTCTTATATTTATAGCAATATCGCTTGTGATCGGACTGCTGCTTGGGCGTCCGTTTGGAAGGTTTAATACAGCTATTGAAAAAAGTAAGAAAAAGTCAGGCCTTATCTTATAATAGTAAAAAAAGCTATATAGAAACTTAAGTTATAGTTATTATAAAAAAATAGTACTAGACATTTTTTCTATTGTACTAGAATGAGCATAAATGATAGTAGACACAATATATGATAACGCTAGGTTATATCGGATCCGTAAAGAAACGGAGGATATAAAGATGGAAAAGAAGGATATCGATTGGTCAAACCTTAGTTTTGGCTACCAGGAAACAGATTACAGCTATGTTTCTAATTATAAAGATGGAAAGTGGGACGATGGACAGCTCACAAAGGATCATACAGTGACACTTAATGAGTGTGCGGGAGTATTCCAGTATGCACAGACATGCTTCGAGGGACTTAAGGCATACACAACAGAGGATGGCAGAATTGTCTGCTTCAGACCTGACTTAAACGCACAGCGTCTTAAGGATTCATGTGAGAGACTTGAGATGCCTGTATTCCCGGAGGATAGATTTGTAAAGGCAGTTGAGGAAGTAGTAAAGGCAAATGCTGCATGGGTTCCACCATACGGCTCAGGTGCTACACTCTATATCAGACCATACATTATGGGAACAAATGCAGTAATCGGTGTTAAGCCGGCTGATGAGTATCAGTTCAGAATCCTTGTAACACCTGTAGGACCATACTTCAAGGGTGTCGCAAAGCCAATCACAATCCGTGTATCAGACTTTGATAGAGCAGCACCTAACGGAACAGGACATATCAAAGCAGGACTCAACTATGCAATGAGTCTTCATGCCATTGTAGATGCACATGCACAGGGCTTTGCAGAGAATATGTACCTCGATCCTGCAACACGTACAAAGGTAGAGGAGACAGGTGGTGCAAACTTCATCTTTATCACAAAGGATGGCACATTTGTTACACCTAAATCAGACAGTATCCTGCCATCAATCACACGCCGTTCACTGATGGTAGTTGCAGAGAAGTACTTAGGACTCAAGGTAGAGCACAGAGAGGTGCTCTTTGATGAGGTAAAGGATTTTGCTGAGTGTGGACTTTGCGGAACAGCAGCAGTAATCTCACCGGTAGGAAAGATTGCAGACCACGGCAAGGAAATCTGCTTCCCAAGCGGTATGGATGAGATGGGACCTGTCACAAAGAAGCTTCGTGACACACTTACAGGCATTCAGATGGGCCATATTGATGGACCGGATGGATGGGTTCACGAGATTAAATGTGATTAATTAAGTGTGATTAGTAAGAATATGCATTTATAATAAAGCACCGGGTATTATGTTACGTCGTAATATCTGGTGCTTTTGTATTATTTTATGTGGCATAATAAGACGATTTGTGCTAAAATACTCTTATATGTATGCAAATGTTTATAAAAGCTTGGAATAGCTATATAAAAGCAAACAAAAGAGATAACCGGGGATAATTAAATGGACGAGTATGAAAAGATAAGACAGAGAAAGCGCGAAGAATATAGAAAGAGACACCGCGCCCAGGTTAGAAGAAAGCAGCTTATTAGCAATGGCATTGTTATAGGCGTGATAATACTTATAATTGCAACGATAATCATAGTGGGAGCTTTAAGGGGCAAAAGGCAAAGCAGGAAGAGGTAAAGGCAGAGGTGACCAGTACTCTTTACAATCCTATACAGCCAAAGCTTGATGTACAGCTGCTGACACCCAATCCGTATTCCAGACCACAGAAGGCACTTAAGAAGGTAAACGGCATAGTTGTCCATTATACAGCAAATCCGGGTACGTCAGCCAGACAAAACAGAGACTATTTCAATGGCCTGGCACAGACCAAAAGACCAAAGCAAGCTCACACTTTGTTATAGGATTAGAGGGTGAGATAGTGCAGTGCATACCTTGCAATGAGATATCGTATGCATCTAATAACAGAAACAGTGACACAATATCGATAGAGTGCTGTATAGAGGATGAGACAGGAAAGTTTAACGACAGCACATACCAGTCGCTCATAGAGCTCACCACATGGCTTATGGGGCGGTATGATCTGAGTGCTGATGATGTAATAAGGCACTACGATGTGACAGGCAAGAAGTGTCCGCTATATTTCGTGGAGCATGAGGATGCGTGGGAGCAGTTTCACAAGGATCTGGATACATACATCGAAGAAAATGGTGTGCCAAAGGAAGAGGCAAGCCAAACCTGACAATATACAATAAATTAAAGGATGATTTAAAAAATGAAGGAAATTATCGGAAATCTGTTAAAAAAAGAGAATGTACGTCAGAATCTGAGCAGCCTCAGACAGGAGATTAAAGATGAAAATGCATTAGCAGAGGCTCTAAAGCTGCTTGCAGGAGAAGATGAGCTGCTTGTGTCGTTTATGGGAGCAGAAGATGCAAAAACCAGAAAGAACGCAGCGCTTCTGATAGGAGATCTTCATATGTCACAGCTTTCTGATGAGGTTTTTAAAGCATAAGAGGCTGAACAGATGCGCTTTGTAAAGGGCTCATATTTGGCGGCGCTGTCACAGCTGGACTGCAAAGAGCTCTTGCCACAGCTTATGGAACGTGCAAAAGAGCTTGAGCATATGACGGTCACAGCTGAAAATAGGAAGCATATTGAGGAAGAATTAAACGAGATAAATAAAATCTTGATTAAATATAATGGAATAAAGCACCATACACCTGTGCTCGAGGGAGTAAAGGCTGAGCTGCTTCTGATGACAAACCGCCTTCACAGAGAGGTTGTACGACGTCAGATACCGGTTAAGGATACAAAGCTGCATCCGCTTGGAGTGCTTGTAAAGACTGACAATATACCTCTTATCATGCAGGTGCGCACATTCAGAAAAATGTACTTTACCATACATGCAGCATCGCTTCTGCCTAAGGATGCACAGAAAGCAGCCGGACTTCTTGCAGAGTCAGATATGTATGATATATTAAGACGCATGCACCTAGAGGGTGGTCCGTTTTACTATCGTATTGAGAGCACGGCAGATGCGGCGTACCAGAGCAGGCTTGCGAAAGCTATCGATATGCATTTTGCGGGCAGGATGATCAATTCGCCAAATGATTACGACGTGGTGATTAAGCTCATACCGACAAAAATGACAATTATTTTGTCTGCATGAGATTATGTTCTATACAGGATAATAGATTTGCATACAGAAAGAATGTGCTTCCTACGTCGATGCATCCGTCACAAGCGGCACTTATTGTTTCACTTGCAAAGCCGTATCTTAAGGAAACAGCACAAATCATGGATCCGTTCTGCGGAGTTGGTACACTGCTTATAGAGCGCGCACATTTAGTCCCGGCACGCGAGATATATGCTACAGATACCTATGGAGATGCAATCACTATGGGCAGAGAGAATGCTGAGTTTGCCAAAACAAGAATTAATTTTATACACAGGGATTTCTTTGATTTCAGACATGACTACAAATTTGATGAGCTGATTACGGATATGCCGGTTCGTAACCGACAGACCAAGGCGGAGATGGAGCTTTTTTACGAGAGGTTTTTCGACAAGGCCGCAGAGCATCTGGTATCCGGCGGAATCATAGTCATGTATTCAAATGAGATTGGGTTTGTGAAGAAACAAATCAGGCTGCGTGTCGAATACCGTCTGCTTCAGGAGACATGTATTCTCGATAAGAATGACTTTTATTTGTTTGTTATCAGATATGAGGATTGATTTGCGTGAGTTTTTAGGAGGAAAATATGTCAGATTCCAAGCTTTTAAAAAATACAGGATTATTTCTGTATGGTCAACGGAATATATTTGTCGTGTCTGACAAAAAGGATGGAGTCATGACAGAGGTGTGTCAATGTAACGATAAATGGAAGAGTATGCTTACATTTATTGGTGAGGAAAAATACGAAAAACTTATTTTGAGACTGTCGGACTGCAGGGTTGAGAATCTCATAGATGAACCTCTGGATAAGGACTATATCAGGCTGTATGGTCTGATTGTAAGAGTGGACAATACCCACGATATATATTGGATTATAGCTGCGGTAATTGATGAGCAGATGTCTAATGATGAGAGAAACCTGCTTCCTGATGGCATAATTATTACCAGTGAAGCGCGTCTTAACAGAACAATTGAGTTCCTGGAAACTATGACCAGACAGCTTTTGATCACAAAGAGAGATGAGGATGCTGCGAATGAGGCACTTTCGCTTATCAGGAAGTCAGATGAGGAAATCAAGAAACAGTTTCATATGCTTGAGGCTATCAATTCTGTTATAAAACTGCTTGAGATGGATGGAAGCTTTACTGATATGGCTCAAAAAGCACTGGAGAGTGCAGTTACTACCATAAAGCTTACCGGTGCTTTTATCATCCGCAAAAACGTGGACGGCATGCATTTGGATGTGATTGTAAGCTATGGCAGAAAGCCGTTTGATACAATATCAATTACCGAGGTGCCTTTTTTCACCGGAAAGCCTTACATTATATCATCAGACTCTGTGATGCCGGAGAAATTCCGCCTTTTCATGGAGAAGCAGGCTATGAGGGCAGCTATATTCCAGCCTGTAAATATAGATAACAGGACTCAGATGTATGTGTGCTTTTTTGATGAGAAGGATGACAGAAGCTGGGAAAAATATGATGTGAAGTTTTTAAATGATACGAAGCGCGTCATTCAAAGTATTCTCACAAAAAAGATAACAACCAACTCGCTTGCAGGCTCTATGCTTCGCTCGAAGCGATACTGGAAAACTCCGCTGCGGTATATACGTGGCTGATATGTCTAAGTCAGAGATACTTTACATGAATAATTACTGTAAGCAGCTGCTTTCAAATATTATCGAACAGAACAAGCTGGAAAAATATATTTTTTCCCATACTGCAGAGAGCCGGAGCTTTACAGAGGTCTACGTGACGGAGGAGGACAAGTGGTTTGATATTCATCGCACAGGCATAGCGTGGGTGGATGGCCGCAAGGTGCAGCTTGTTACAATGTATGATATCACACAGAAGAAGCGTTATCAGCAGCGCATTGAGAACCAGGCCAACAATGATTTCGACAGGGCTATATAACAGGATGAGATGTGAGCAGGATCTGGCTAAGTTTATAGATGATTCAGTGAAAAACGACACCAGAGGTGCGATGATTTATATAGATCTGGATGATTTCAAGCATATAAATGACGGGCTTGGCCATCAGTACGGAGATGTGCTTTTAAAAGCTATATCGAACAGCCTGACACAGGTGAAGGGAATTGAGAACCACTGCTACAGGATGGGTGGCGATGAGTTTATCGTCATAGTGACAGGCAGCTCTGTTGACAGGCTGGAGAGTATCATTAATGATATACAGCAGATATTTGTCAGACCGTGGTTCTTGAAGGAGAGGACTATTACTGTACAATAAGTGCCGGAGTGGCATTTTTCCCGACAGATGCAAGAACTGTGGAGGATGTCATAAGAAGAGCTGATATAGCTCTTTTCAATGCTAAGAAAGAAGGAAAAACCGTATAGAGTTCTACAACGAGGGTATTGATGGCACAAGCACAAAGCGTCTTGACCTGGAAAAGCACATGAGAAAAGCCACGATGAATGAGTGCGATGAGTTCACCGTGTATTTTCAGCCGATTATAAACGTGAAGGGGGAGGATGTCTGTGCAGGTGCAGAGGCTCTTGTCAGATGGAATTCAGCAACCATGGGCTTTATAAATCCGGTTGACTTTATACCGCTTGCTGAGTATCTTGGGCTTATAAACCCGATCGGGGAGCATGTATTAAGAGAGGCGGCGAAGCACTGCAGGTACTGGAATGACATGGGACATCCTGACTACAAGGTCAACGTAAATCTGTCTGTGGTGCAGCTGCTGCAGAATGACATAGTCAAGAAAATCAAAGGCATAATTGATGAGGTGGGCATAGAACCGGGAAATCTGTGTCTTGAGGTGACAGAGAGTCTGGCAATCAATGACATGGTGCGCATGAAGCGGATACTCAGTGAGATAAAGGCGCTTGGTGTTAAGGTTGCACTGGATGATTTTGGTACAGGATATTCATCACTCAACCATATCAGGGAGATGCCTCTTGATATTATTAAAATAGATAAATGCTTCATTGAGCATCTTGGGGAGGATGATTTTTCTGATGCATTTGTCAAGATGGTTACAGAGCTTGCCAATACAATAGGAGTACATGTCTGCGTGGAGGGAGTTGAGACTGACAGGCAATATGCTATAATTAAGAAGATGGGAATATATTACATACAAGGGTATTTCTTCGATAAGCCAATGTGCATAGAAAGCTTTGAGGAGAAATATATCTGATAAAGAGGTTGTAACATGTACGAAGAAGATATAGAAAAGCACATGCTGCTATACAATGAAGCAGATAGAAGAAAAATGGATGACTATGGTCAGATTTTGACATAGTTCGTCTGATAGATGAAGAGCGCATATCGCGTATGGAGAATAATTGTGACAATCAGGATCCTATTGACCCATGCCCATGCTATTCATTTTGGAAGAAAAATAAACAGTGCACGAACTGTATCACGGCCAAGACCATAAAAGATAAAAGGCAGCGTGTCAAGATAGAGTTTTCGGGCACTGATTCGTACCAGGTCATATCAAGGTACTACAATATAGAAGGCAAGAACTACGTCATGGAGCTTGTTAACCATATGGATAATGGTACGTTAAAGGACGAAGATGTTTGCAAAAAGCTTGAATCCAAGATAGTAAGCTACAAGGAAAAGCTGTACAGTGATGCGCTGACAGGTGTTTACAACAGGCGCTTCTATGAGGAAAATGTCAAAAACAGCAAGATAAATGCCGGTATAGCCATGCTCGATGTCGATGATTTTAAGCTGTACAACGATTCACTGGGGCACATAGCCGGTGATATGGCGCTGTGTGCTTGTGCTGATACGATAAAGAACTGTATCAGAAAGAGTGATCGGCAATCCGTTATGGTGGTGATGAGTTCCTTATTATCATATACGATGTGACAGATGATGAGTTCCGCAAAAAGCTGATGGATATACAGGATGCGGTAAACAAGACAGTCATTCCCGAGTATTCAAAGATACATCTGCAGGTCAGCATAGGTGGGGTGATTTGTACAGATGAGACTGTGGCGGATGCAGTGCTGCGTGCTGATTCGCTTATGTATATAGCGAAAAACAGAAAGAATATTGTGATAATTGAAAATGATGAGGATGTCACAAAGGAGGAGCTTGACGAGATAAAACAGCAGGTGCTCATAGTGGATGATGCCATATTAAACCGTGAGCTTTTATCTGAAATGCTCGGAAACGACTTTAGAATACTCGAGGCATCAAATGGTGTCGAGTGTGTAGAAAAGCTCAAGGAGTATGGTACCGGAATATCAATTGTGCTTCTTGATATGGTGATGCCTGTCATGGATGGGTACGAGGTGCTTGACTACATGAACAAGAACCACTGGATTGATGATATTCCTGTTATTGTGATATCTGGAGAGGATTCCGAGAGCTATGTGAGAAAGGCCTATGAGATGGGCGTGTCAGATTACATAAGCAGGCCTTTTGATGTGAAGGTGGTTTATCAGCGTGTGATTAATACAATAAAGCTCTATGCCAAGCAGCGCAGGCTGATTCGTATGGTGACCGACCAGATATACAGGCGTGAGAACAATAATAAAATCGATTTCAATTCTAAGCCATATAGTCGAGTTCAGAAATGGTGAGAGTGGAAGTCATGTTATTCACATTAATAAGCTCACGGATATGCTGCTCAAGGAGCTGGTTGGCATAACGGACAGGTATGACATAACAGGCGATGATATAGAGCTGATAGCAACAGCTTCAGCACTTCATGATATTGGCAAGATCGGCATAGACGATGCCATCTTAAATAAGCCGGGCAGGCTCACAGATGAAGAGTTTGAGGTGATGAAGACTCATACTGTGCTTGGCGCAAGGATGCTGGATGACCTGGATGCCTACAAGGGGAAAGCTGCTCGAAACAGCCTGGCAGATATGCCGCTGGCATCATGAGAGATATGATGGTAACGGATATCCGGATGGCCTGAAGGGAGACGATATACCAATCTCGGCACAGGTGGTATCTGTAGCTGATGTATATGATGCCCTGACAAGCGATCGTGTGTACAAGAGAGCGTTTTCACATGAAAAGGCAATGCAGATGATTCTGGATGGAGAGTGCGGACAGTTCAATCCTGTTCTCCTACAGTGTCTGGTCAATATACAGGACCGGATAAAGGCGGGGCTGGACTAGCTTAAATGCATAATAAATGAAAAATATATGTAAAAATAGAAATTAAGTGTTGACATATTTGGTTTGATTTGATATTATATCAAAGTCGCGTGAGACAAGCGACAGAAAATCAAATATATGCGGAAGTGTCGGAACTGGCAGACGAGCAAGACTAAGGATCTTGTGATTATTGCAATCGTGTGGGTTCAAGTCCCATCTTCCGCATTGAACAATAAGACAGGGACCAAGCAAAGCGTTTGGTCCCTGTCTTATTGTTCAATGCCGAAGCGAGCCTTGAACCCATGGTTCAGGTCTCGCCTCCGGCTCGGTCGGCTCGTTGCATGAGGTCCCCCGGATGTCTTGCAACCCATCTTCCGCAAGGCTTCGGTTGTGGTAGCTAAATTATACGGATTTCGCTCAAAATTGCATATTAGATCAGAAGGAGAGGATAATCTTATGAGTCAGAAAAATACAGTTTATTATACCCGGATACAAATGCACAATACCGGACCTTGAGTGATGTGACTATGCATGATCTGGGGATGGATCAAATCTGCAAAAAGCTGTCAGCAAAGGAGCGGGAACAGAACTACATCCAAAACGTGATGGCGCGTTTGTATGCAGATCCGGCGGTGACACAGTACCGCTGCGATATTTTCGAGGATGTCCTTCAACAGAAAAAATGCGTGATGATCTTATGGAAATACTCGAGCGCATCAGCTTTCTGAGGGAGTACGGTAGCTTTAACCGGGAATATGATGAGAGTGCCTGCATCTGGGATCTGTTGCATCGGCTGGACGAGCTTAATGATTATATCAAGTGTGTGGATGCGCTTAATACATGTCTGGCAGCTTCGGACATTCATTCCGCAGGCTTTCTGGGTTTAAAAGCTTATGTGGAGAAAATCTATGCGGACAACGGATTTGCGGAACTGAAAAAGATATCTCAGAACTGAAAATGGACACTTCACAGCTTAAGAGCATTACGGTAGGTATTAACTTGAATGACCGCTTTGAAGCGGACGGAATCGGTCTGATATCTGTAAACAGCAAATATTTTACCAAGTCCGAATCCTGGGCAATTTTTATGACCATATTGCGTCAAAGGATCGGATCAATGAGGATACCATATGGAAAAAGAATTTCAAATTTCAGCCATTTGATGTGAATGCAGGTGCGGTGATTAGCACTCCTATGCAGAAGGTGATGGATACAGCTGTTATGCGGTCGGAAAGCCGGGGTGGCATTGTGAAGCTTCGAGGGAGATCAGGCAAAGGATGTGACTCGTTATACAGACCGAATCGTCAACCATATGATTTCCCATATGGTGAAAAGAGTCAGAGAAGTACTGAACAAATATGTTTCTATTACCATTACCGACATGACAGACTTGATTCCGGAGCTGCTCTACTATATCAAATGGGCGGAGTACATCCAAAAATTGCAGGAACAGGGCTTTACCTTTGCTAAAGCTTCTGTATATAAAGCGGGAGAAAATGAATCTGATCCGTATATGATGCAGGCACGTGGAATTTACAATTTAAAGCTTGCTGTTTTTGAGACAGAGGAGTCCGGGAATATTGTACCGAATGATATGGATTTCGACCGGAATAGGAGAGTGTATATCTTAACAGGTGCCAACCGAGGTGGAAAGACGACAATTACACAGGCTGTTGGGCAGTTGTTTGTGTTGGCGCAGGGGGGCATATATATTCCGGGAAAAGCATTTACATTTTCCCCTGTTACAGGTATTTACACCCATTTCCCGGCAGATGAGGACAAGACATTGGATTTAGGAAGGCTTGGGGAAGAGTGTAAGCGTTTTAAGGCAATCTATGAGGAGGCTGACAGCAGGAGTCTGCTTTTGATGAATGAATCATTTTCTACCACTTCGTTTGAAGAGGGATACTACATTGCCAAGGACAGTGTCAGGGCAATTTTACATAAGGGAATGAGGACTATTTATAATACACATATGCATAAGTTGGCATTTGATGTGGAGGAAATGAATGAAGAACAGCAGAAGGCAGAGCACACAGATGGAAAAGCGTTTTCCATGATCGTGCACATGAAGGGGACAGAGCGCTCCTATCAGATTGAAGTGGCGCCTCCGGAAGGAAAATCTTATGCAAGCGAGATTGCGCAGAAGTATGGGGTTACTTATGAGATGTTGGTGGAATAAGGAAATGAGCTCCAAAATCGAAACTTTGAAAGGTAAAACGGTCGTGCTTTAAACTCTGTTTTCATCATCCGGTTCGGAAATTTTATAAGATATATCTTTCTTGTCACCGGGAATATGGCGACACAGATACTTCAATGGACAAGGCAGAAACGATGTCGGAGAAGCTTGCCAGATTGCAGAAAGAAGCATAAAGCCCTAGACAAAACAGTCGAAGAACATTTTACAAAGAAATGAGGTAACACTCCTCCTATTCAGGAATTATGTCCAGTCAATATTGGTATTACCTGTTGGATCGAATTATTGGACTCGAGAAACATGAGCGAATCACAGAAGATGCGCAGGCCAGAATGCTAAAAGAAGCAGTTCAGATTTCGTACCGACGAGGTGGAGAAGAAACAATCCAAACTCAGCCAAAAAGCCGGAGAAAAACCGGTAAAAAGTAGCTGGAACTGCAGAAATCCCCAAAACAGCTCCTCAAACTCAGCCAAAAAGCCGGAGAAAAACCGGTAAAAAGTAGCTGGAACTGCAGAAATCCCCAAAACAGCTCCTCAAACTCAGCCAAAAAGCCGGAGAAAAACCGGTAAAAAGTAGCTGAAACTGCAGAAATCCCCAAAACAGCTCCCGAACTTAGCCGTATAGATTCATTAGTGGGGTAATACAATATATTAAGGGGCAAAATAGTAATCCAAAACATAAATGGTATTTGAAAATTTAGTAGAAAACATATTGATTTTGTGAATGAAATTGGGGAATATATGCACATAAAACAAAAACTTTCGAGGTTTTATCGGAAATGGTGCTTGCACCAAGTCTGGGTTTGAAAAAAGTCCGTTACAATATACAGAGATGTTATGTGTATTGTAATGGACTTTTTAGTTGCGGAAGTAAGAAACGATGGGCTATGTTGCAAAGATAGTCTATGATAAAGATAATCGTGTAACAGAAGAGAATGATGCACATGGGAAAATAAAGGAAATGAGAAACAGAATGAGAAAAATAGTAGCAGCTACAGAAGAAAATAAAGAAGAAATTTTAAAATTGTATAAGATACAGCTAGGCAGGAGTTTTGTCCATGGGATGATTCTTATCCGGGAATGAAGGAGATTGAGTTTGATCTTGGTAGAGAATCTTTGTTTGTAATGATTGATGGGCAGGAGATTAATGCTGATGCCGGAAGCAAAGAGGACAGAATTATCGCAGCGATTTCAATTGATGATGATCCACAGGTGGAGAGGCTTGATTGCTGGAGCCATAAACTGGCACCCGGGGCTGAGCTTTCAAGACTTGCGGTTCATCCGATTTTCAGAATCAGAAAATCGCTAGACAAATGCTGGTATTTGGGATGGAAGAACTCGCAAGGAGAGGATACAAAAGTGTGCATTTTTTAGTCAACAAGCTCAATGTGAAGGCTCTGCGCTCGTATGCAGTGTTTGGATTTGATACAGTGGGTGAATGCAGCCTGTTTGGGCAGCCGTTTTGTGCTATGAAAAGAGTCTGTAAAAATATGATTTTTTAAAAAAGTGCTTGCATTTTGAAAACAATCTGATATTATATACGAGTCGCGTGAGACAAGCGGCGAAAACAAAATACATGCGGAAGTGTCGGAACTGGCAGACGAGCAAGACTAAGGATCTTGTGATTATTGCAATCGTGTGGGTTCAAGTCCCATCTTCCGCATTGAACAATAAGACAGGGACCAAGCAAAGCGTTTGGTCCCTGTCTTGTTGTTCAAAGCCGAAGCGAGCCTTGAACCCATGGTTCAAGGTCTCGCCTCCGGCTCGGTCGGCTCGTGGCATGAGGTCCCCGGACCTCACTCGCCCCATCTTCCGCAAGGCTCCGGTCGTTGCGGGCAGGCGCCCATGGGTCCAAGGTCTCCGCTCCGCTTCGGTCGGCGCAGAGCAGACATCCCCGGATGTCTTGCGGTCTCCGCTCCGGTCGTTGCAGAGCAGACGTCCCCCGGACGTCTTGCAACCCATCTTCCGCAAGGCTTCGGTTGTTGCTGGGCAGGCTCTCTATATTGATAAGACAGGAAAGGTAAGATTTTTATGATTAGATTTAATAACGATTACAACCGCGGTGCATTTGATTGCATTTTGAAGGCACTGGCGGATACAAATACAACCAGCTATCCGGGATATGGTGAGGATGAGTGGTGCGATAAGGCTGAGCAGATTATTAAGGGGCTTATTGGCAGAGATGATTCCATGATTAAATTTATTCCGGGTGCGACACAGGCCAATTATGTTGTGGTTGCGGCGGCGCTTTCACCGGTGCAGAGCGTGATTGCAGCGGATACGGGACATATCAATTGCCACGAGGCCGCTTCGATTGAAAATACAGGGCATAAGATTCTTGCACTTCCTAACACGGATGGTAAAATCAGTGCTGCGCAGATTGAGGCGTGTGCCGCAGAGTATTATGACAATGCAAAGCCTGAGTATCTGACGGAGCCGAAGATGGTATATCTTTCATTTCCGACTGAGCAGGGTACTCTTTACACGAAAAGAGAGCTTTGCGATATCAGTGCTGTCTGCAAGAAATACGGCATGTATCTGTTTGTTGATGGTGCGAGAATGGGCTATGGACTGGGCTCAGATAAAATGACCTTACACTTTGTGATTTTGCCATGCTTTCGGATGTTTTTATATCGGTGGCACAAAGTGTGGTGCGCTCTTTGGCGAAGCGCTGGTTATAAATGATGAGGATATCAAGTATCGTTTTAAGGCTTATATGAAGCAAAACGGTGCAGTGCTTGCAAAGGGCTGGCTGATGGGCTTACAGTTTGCCACTATGCTTGAGAATGGCGATTATTTTGAAAAGACAAAGCGTGCCGATGAGCTTGCCATGCAGATTAAAGAGGCATTTGAACAGAAGAAGGTACCGTTTTGGGTTGAGAGCTTTACAAATCAGCAGTTTGTGATTTTATCGGATTAGCAGAAGAAGACACTTGCCGAGAAATACTATTTTGAAGAGATGGGAAGAGAGAAGGATGGCACTGTAGTGCGATTCTGCACCAGCTGGGCCACAAAACAGGAGGAGGTTGATGCACTGGTTTTAGATATATCAAAGCTGGTGTAGTAACAGATTTATAGTTTTTCGTACATTTCGTATAGTTTTTTAAATTTATGCTTGCATTATTCTAAACTTTTTGGTAGAATAATGCTTGTTCGCAGGAGTGGCGGAATTGGCAGACGCGCAGGCTTCAGGTGCCTGTGGTCGCAATATCGTGTGGGTTCAAGTCCCATCTCCTGCATTAACAGGGAAGTCGGTGAACGGCTTCCTATTTTATTTTGTGCAGATAATTTTGAAAGCCTATTGGCTATTAATGGTCTGTAACCGTTGCCTGCCACACTGAGGGTACAGCTGTCACAGGAATTTGATTATTATATTGGAGATGGGATTGCAGCGTGAAGAGATTGAATCTATCTTATATTAATGTAATATGTGTGTTTGTTTTGTCCTTTGCTGTTATGGAGTATGTAAATCTTTTGATTGGCAGAGTGGGCGGATTTCCTGTGCTTGCAGGGGTGCTTGTGTCATATTACGCTATGAGATATGGCAGCTTTGCAAGGAAAAATATGGCATGCTACATGGGCATCTATATACTGACATGGTTTATCGGCACGGTAGTGCTCTTTATCTCAAAATACTCGGCTGGGGCAATATCAAAAGCTTGGTCCGGCGCAGTATTTCAAGGCACTGTATGGCTCAACCCTGTCAGAGATATGGGGATATTTTTTTGCAATTGTGCTCATGCTGACAGTGATTGTTTCACTTTTTCCGCTTATCGTAATAAAAAACAGGAAAATATATGCACGGTATGTGTTGGGAAATACGCTTTTGGACGATAATACTCATACCGCTTAGGTTTATAGATAAGAAATTTGTCAATCACAAGGTGATGTGGCAGGCCGGCTGTATGATGGCCTTTGCTGTGCTTTGCTTGTTCTGGAGCTTTTTGTTGTATATAGACTGGTAAAATACAGGTATTGCGATGAGCATGCAGACAGGAAAGTGCGCATTCACAGACGCAGGGTTCGAAGGAAAACATTAAAAGCTGTAATAGTCATTGTGCCGGTCGTTGTCATTGCAGTTATTGTTGTTTACACATATTTCATGTCGCCTTCAAACGAGCCGGCTGAGTATGAAAAGGTCGCAAGCTGTATCACAAATGATGACAGGCTTGGGCCTATGGTTTATGACAGTCGTGTATATTCCGATAACCATAGAGCTTGACTATGCAGGGACCGGCAGTCCGCTTGGCTATATTGTATACAAGGATCAGGACTATGGCAGCAGGTACTATGAGCTTGCAGCTTCAAACCTCTTATATATGAATAAGAACGGTGACGATACATATTTACAGATGGCGGGCAACGCATCAAATTCATACAAGAAGCTGTCTGTAGTTGAAAAAAGCAATTCATGGAAGGACTGCAGCGTTTTTCTCATGTGGGATGAGGAGTGGCAGTCAGAGTCGTGCTACAGCAAGGATGTCACAGGCTATACGGAGTGCGATGAGGATTTCATAAAAAGTCTTGAGGATACCTTTGGTGCAGTGAAAATAAATCCGGCAGACTTCAAGAGCTATGATGCCTATTTTACAATAGAGGGCTACAAATCCATGAAGGATGCCATAGAAAGTGACAGTCATGTGGGCACCTGGGTGGGCTGCATACTGGCAAAAGACGATAAATTTTACTATGGCAGCTACGACAATGAAATCACAGGCGGACAGCTTCAGATGCTGCGACATGTGCTCGGCGGTAATTGATATAGCATTTAATTTTTGCCGAAAGAAAATTAAAGTAAAAAGAAATAAAAAAAGGATTTTTAAAAATCACGTCGAATAATAACTAATGTAGAGCATAATTAGTGGAATGTAACGCTATTTGTTACATTTGTGTGTGAATAGCAGCAGAACATAACGACTGTGACAGCGAGGAGGCAGATAAATGACTATTCGCGAGCAGATAGAAAAACGTGAGCAGGAAATACTTAGTCCGTTAGCATGCCTGAGCATCAACTCAAGAGGCAGGGACTATGATGAGCCGCAGTGCGATATCAGGCCTGTTTTTCAGCGGGACAGGGACCGGATACTGCATAGCAAGGCATTCAGGCGTCTGAAAAATAAGACACAGGTGTTTCTTACGCCAAAGGGCGACCATTACCGCACACGTATGTCGCATACGCTTGAGGTGTCGCAGAATGCCAGGACAATAGCCAAGGCACTGAGACTGAATGAGGATCTGGTGGAGGCTATAGCGCTGGGACACGACCTGGGGCATACACCGTTTGGACATGCGGGTGAGCGCATCCTCAATGAGATATACGAGGGTGGCTTTAAGCATAATGAGCAGAGTGTGCGCATAGTGGAGAAGCTCGAAAAGGACGGAGCAGGACTCAATCTGACCTGGGAGGTCAGAGATGGCATGCTAAATCACCAGACTTCGCTCATGCCACACACCTTAGAGGGCAAAATAGTCGCTTTCAGACAAGATAGCCTACATAAATTCAGACTTTGATGATGCAATCCGAGCACAGCTTCTGTGCGAGGATGATATACCGCTTGAGATAAGAAACACGCTTGGACACAGCACCAAGGCCAGGCTCAATCATATGGTGCACAATATCATCACAAACAGCATGGGAAAGGACGATATATGCATGTCAAAAGAGTCCGCGCAGGCAATGCAGGATTTGCGTAAATTCATGTTCGCAAACCTCTATAACAATCCAGTCGCAAAAAGCGAGGAGAAAAAGGCCAAGGCGATGCTCAAGCAGCTTTATTTCTATTATATGGAGCATATAGAGGAGCTGCCGCAGAAGTATCTCGTCATGCTAGAGCAGGGTGATGACAAGGGGCGCATCATATGCGACTATATATCGCATGACAGACCAGTATGCCACCACGAAGTTCCACGAGTATTTCGTACCGGTAGCCTGGGAAATAGATGGATATTGATTTTCGCCGGGCGACACAAATGACAACAAAGATGAACAGTAAGGGGATGATAAAATGCCGTACTACTCTGACGAGCTTATAGAGGAGGTACGTTCGCGAAATGACATAGTCGATGTCATAGGAAGCTACGTGCATCTTCAGAAAAAGGGAAGTACCTATTTTGGATTATGCCCATTCCATAACGAAAAGACAGGATCCTTTTCCGTCTCACCGAATAAGCAGATGTACTATTGCTTCGGCTGTGGAGCCGGAGGCAATGTATTTACATTTCTCATGCAGTATGAGAACTTCACCTTCCCAGAGGCCATGCAGGAGCTTGCAGACCGTGTGGGAATTGAGCTTCCCAAGCAGGAGATGACCTCAGCACAAAGGAGGGAGGCAGACAGGCGCACACAGCTGCTTGAGATAAATAAAGAGGCTGCGAAGTATTTTTATATGCTGCTTCGTGGACCGAGAGGACAAAGGGCGCATGAGTATTTCAAAAAGAGAGAGCTGTCCGATGAGACAATGCAGAAGTTCGGGCTTGGTTACTCGGACCAGTACAGTGATGATCTGTACAAGTATCTGCGCAGCAAGGGCTATGATGATGAGATACTTAAGGAGACAGGTCTTGTGACGATAGATGAGGTCAGAGGAGGGCACGATAAGTTTTGGAATCGTGCGATGTTTCCGATTATGGATGTGCACAACCGCGTCATAGGCTTTGGAGGCCGGGTGATGGGTGACGGAGAGCCAAAGTATTTAAACTCTCGAGACAAAGATATTTGATAAGAGCCGTAATCTTTACGGGCTTAATATAGCAAGGAGCACGAGGAAAACCAGCTCCTTTTGTGTGAGGGCTACATGGATGTCATAGCACTGCATCGCAGGCTTTGACAATGCGGTGGCGTCGCTTGGCACGGCGCTCACGAGCGGACATGCCTCACTATTAAAGAGATACACCAATGAGGTATATCTGACATATGACAGTGATGGCGCCGGGGTAAAGGCAGCGCTGCGTGCGATTCCGATACTCAAGGAGGTAGGCATCACAACAAAGGTCATTAACATGCGGCCGTACAAGGACCCGGATGAGTTTATCAAGGCGCTTGGCGCACAGGAGTATGAGGAGCGTATCAAAAGGCTGAAAACAGCTTTATGTTTCAGATACGGATCATGCAGGCAGGCTATGATATGGACGATCCTGAGTCAAAAACCGCATTTTATAATGAAATCGCAAAGAAGCTGCTTGGTTTTACCGAGGAGCTTGAGCGGACAAACTATACGCAGGCAGTGTCCAGAGAGTACAGCATACCATACGACGACTTAAGAAAGCTCGTAAACAGTATGGCAATGAAGGGCGGTATCGTAAAGCCCCAGACAAAGCTTAAAAGTGGAATCAATGAGAAAAATAAAAGGAGGATGGCATGAAGCAGTCGCAGAAGCTTCTCCTCACATGGCTCATAGAGGATAATTCACTTTTTGACAGGATAAAGGGGCGTATCAGTGCAGATGACTTTACCGAAGAGCTGTACCACAAGGTGGCTAAGGAGGTTTTTTCACAGTACGAGACCACGCATACAGTAAATCCGGCCAGGATAGTAAGCATGTTTACCGATGAGGACGAACAGCGCGAGGTGGCAGGGCTTTTCAATGCCACAATCCATCGTGGAGGGCAAAATGACAAGGCAACCGCACTCGGGAAACCGTTGTCCGTATCAAGCAAAACAGCATAGACTACCGCTCAAAGCATCTGGCACCTACAGATATGGAGGGCATGATGAGGATTATTGAGGATAAGCGTGCACTCGAAGAATTGCAAAAAATACCAGAATAAAGAGGAAAATAAAATGGCAAAGAAAAAGGAACAAAAAGACATGGCACAGGAGCAGGAGCAGAGACTGAATTTCCAGCAGAAGCTTATTGAGATTCTTGAGCTTGGAAAAAAAAAAGAATATGCTCGAATATCAGGAAATTGCAGATTTTTTCAAGGACTTAAATCTGGATCCGGAGAAGTTTGAGATGGTAATTGATTATCTCGAGCAAAACGGCATAGACGTGCTTAAAATCAGCAATGATGATGACGTGGATGATGATATCATACTCGATGATGAGGACGAGGTAGAGGTTGAAAAGATTGATCTCTCAGTACCGGAGGGAGTCAGCGTCGAGGATCCTGTCCGTATGTATCTTAAGGAAATAGGTAAGGTACCTCTTCTCTCAGCAGATGAGGAGATTGAGCTCGCCCAGAATATGGAGGACGGAGCGGTAGCAACCGAGAAGATTAATGTACTAAAGGGCCGCCTTGATGGTGCATCGGAAGAGGAAAAGGCTGAGATAAAGGAAGAAATAAAGACACTGCAGAGGGATGTGGACAAGGGAGCAGATGCCAAAAGCGTCTTGCAGAAGCAAACCTGCGTCTTGTTGTCAGCATCGCAAAGAGATATGTGGGAAGAGGAATGCTTTTCCTTGACCTGATTCAGGAGGGAAACTTAGGTCTTATCAAGGCAGTTGAGAAGTTCGACTACAAGAAGGGCTACAAATTCTCTACATATCCCACATGGTGGATTCGCCAGGCTATCACAAGAGCCATAGCCGATCAGGCCAGAACAATCCGTATTCCTGTGCATATGGTTGAGACAATCAACAAGCTTATCCGTGTGTCAAGACAGCTCCTTCATGAGCTTGGCAGAGAGCCTTCACCGGAGGAAATTGCCAAGGAGATGAACATGCCGGTAGAGCGTGTGCGTGAGATACTCAAGATATCGCAGGAGCCTGTTTCACTTGAGACTCCAATCGGTGAGGAGGAGGATTCACATCTTGGTGATTTCATCAAGGATGATAATGTACCGGTTCCTGCTGATGCGGCAGCATTCACACTTTAAGGAGCAGCTTGAGGAGGTGCTTGGCACTCTTACAGAGAGAGAGCAGAAGGTACTCACACTCCGCTTTGGTTTAGAGGACGGCAGAGCCAGAACACTTGAAGAAGTAGGTAAGGAGTTCAACGTCACTCGTGAACGTATCCGCCAGATTGAGGCAAAGGCGCTAAGAAAGCTTCGTCATCCAAGTAGAAGTAGAAAGCTTAAGGACTACTTAGAGTAAGATGATTAGGCTATCCAGAAGAATGAAGGCAGTGGCATCAATGGTCACGGCCGGCTACACGCTGTGTGATGTGGGAACCGACCATGGCTATGTGCCTATTGCCCTGGTGCAGGGTAATATAATACCGAAGGCAATTGCTGTTGATATAAATAAGGGACCGCTTGAGCGCGCCAATGAGCATATACGGGCAAACGGTCTGACAGAGCAGATTACCACAAGGCTTTCCAATGGGCTTGAAGCGATACACGACGGAGAGGTTGACTCTATTGTCATAGCAGGAATGGGAGGAGAGCTTGTTATTCACATTTTAACCGCAGGGGAGACAGTGTGCAGGTCGGCAAAGGAGCTGATACTGCAGCCACAGTCGGAAGTGAGCAAAGTCCGTGAATATGTAAGGAACACAGGCTATAAGATAGTTGATGAGGATATGATTTTGGAGGACGGAAAATACTATCCGATGTTCAGATGTGTGCCGTGTGCGGACAATTCCGCATGGGACAATATGGACGAGACGACGGTTACTGTATGCGATTTGTACGGACCGGTACTTATCAAAAACGGTAATCCGGTGCTTAGGAAGTTCCTTGTCAGGGAACACCACAAGCTGGCTGCCATCATGCAGCAGCTAAGGACACAGGAGATGAGTGATTCCATCATGGACAGAATCGAGCAGATAAACGAGATGATGGCATACAATGAGGCAGCATATTCGACTATGGGGGCAATAAGAAATGCAGGAATATAGTGTGAAGGTGACCTTGCCGGATGGACAGGTCATGGCAGTGACAGCATCAGAAAGTGATACTTTAGAAGCCGTAGCAGACAGATTCAAGGATTATTATGAGGATGACATAATCCTTGGAATTGTAAACGGCAGGCTTCGTGAACTGAATAAGAAAATAAAAGTGACTGTGAGCTTAGCTTTGTGACGACAGCTGACAGGGATGGCAGGCGTACATACAGAAGAAGTGTTGTGCTGCTTTTGCAGAGGGCTATATACGATGTATATGGCAGTATGACACAGCTTCATGTGATGCATTCGCTCGGAGAAGGCTATTATTGTCAGCTTGAGAAAGCAGTGGAGTGTGCAGGCAGCCAACAGGAAAAATATAATGAAGATACAGACTTACAATGCAGCAGAGAAAACAGTGAGAAAAGCGTGACAGAGCATGATATCGACAGGATAGTCTGCAGCATGTACTCATTTGTGGAAAAAGACCTCCCAATTACCAAGCACAGTGCAAAACACAGTATGCGGAGCAGCTTTTCAAGGGAAAAGGGCAGCATGATAAGGAGAGGCTATTGCACTACAGGAGAAGCTCCAGAGTCAATCTCTATGAGCTGGATGGTGTGGTGGATTATTTCTACGGATTTATGGCACCCTCGACAGGCATGCTCAAATACTTTGATATAGTGCCGTATGAGAGTGGCTTCGTGCTTCTTTTCCGGGTGCTCACAGCAGGAGCGTTGAGCCGCTTGTGACATCAAATAAGCTGTTTCACACGCTGGATGATTCCAGGGAATGGAGCAAGATGCTTGGAATTGGCACGATAGGCTCGCTAAATGATGCGATTGCAGCAGGCAGGGGACAGGAAATCATGCTGCTTCGGAGGCACTGATGGAGCAGAAGATAGGAAATCTTGCAGCGCAGATTGCTTCGGATGACAAAAAGAAATTTGTCATGATAGCAGGTCCTTCATCATCAGGCAAGACATCGTTTGCCAACAGACTGTCAATCCAGCTTATCGCAAAGGGCAGAAAGCCACATCCGTTAAGTCTGGATGACTACTATGTGGACAGGGAGCTTTGCCCGAAGCATCCGGACGGAAGCTTTGATTTTGAGTGCCTTGAATCTATTGATGTGAAGCTGTTCAATGAGGATATGAACAGGCTTCTTAAAGGAGAGGCTGTTGATATGCCTTCCTTCAATTTCAAGACAGGAAAGAGAGAGTACCGCGGAAGAAAGCTGACGTTGGGAGCTGATGATATACTTGTCATAGAAGGAATCCACGGCCTAAATGACAGGCTTTCACAGCTTATCCCGCCTGAGCACAAGTTCAAAATCTATATCTCAGCGCTTACACAGCTCAATATGGACGAGCACAATCCTCTTTCCACCACAGATGAAAGACTTATACGCCGGATTGTGCGTGATGCGCGTACACGAGGTACCAATGCCATGGAGACTATCGCTATGTGGCCGTCTGTCAGAAAGGGTGAAAGGGAGAATATCTTTCCTTTCCAGGAACAGGCGGATGTGATGTTCAACTCTGCACTTGTGTATGAGCTTGCGGTACTCAAGGTGTATGCGGAGCCGTTGCTTTTTGGCATAGAAAGAGACTGCCCGGAGTATCTCGAGGCAAAGAGGCTGCTTAAGCTCTTAGACTACTTTCTTCCGATGCCGGCTGACGGCATACCAAACAATTCACTGCTTCGTGAGTTTGTAGGAGGAAGCTGCTTTAATGTTTAAAACTAAAAAATCCCGCATTCCGGCTGTGTATAGAATACTGCTTGTGGCAATTGCAGTCATGGCTATTGGCGGTATTGCCGTAAATTGTTATGTGGGAAATTATTATCGTGCAGATTCAATTGCGGAGGCTGCAATCGATTCAGACAGAGAGGTTTCTGTTACCATAGAAAAGAAGGACAAGCGTATACAGGCCACCCAGTACGACTTAAAGCTTAAGAATTATACGATAACCTTTGCACCGCAGGATAAGGAAAAAGCCACAAAGGCATTGATTTTTTATCCGGGAGGCAGGGTGCAGTATACGGCGTATGCGCCGCTGATGCATGAGCTTGCAAAGAATAATTTCGTGTGCATACTTGTACATATGCCGGGCAACCTCGCAGTATTGGACAAGAATGCAGCTGACGGTATCATTGAAAAATACAAGGAAATATACCCATCCATACAGGAATGGTACATGGGAGGCCACTCTTTAGGCGGAGCCATGGCTGCAGAATATGTGTCAAAGCATGTAGATGAGTTTGACGGACTATATCTTTTTGCAGCATATTCGACCGCTGACCTGTCGGATTCAGATCTGAGGGTTTTAGCGTGTACGGTTCAGAGGATGGTGTGCTTGATATGGACAAATACCGCAAATACCGCTCAAACCTGCCGGAGGATACATATGAGTATGTCATTGATGGCGGGTGCCATTCTTATTTTGGAAGCTATGGTCTGCAAAAGGGAGACGGTACACGATGTGGCTTTCGAGGAGCAGATAGAGATGACGGTAGACTTTATTACATACAACAGCAAATAATAATTACCGGTAGACTGCATCATATACAACAGCAAATGATAGTTACCGGAAATAACAAAATGCAACTGAGATATCTCAGTTGCATTTTAATGGTGCACCTTGCGGCGCACGTTACTAATAAGTTATTTTACGAAACGCCAATAGGCTTTAGATTATTAAAATACGCAGGACGATAAGCCGGGTTATGTCGTTGAGTGATCATCTATCTAGGACGCCTGTTGCCAGACGCCTCAAGCGACCTACCTAAAGCTGGCGGGCCACGTCAAAGCTTTGTTTCGGTCTTGCTTCGGATGGGGTTTACATGTGCCCTCCCTGTTACCAGTGAGGCGGTAGTCTCTTACACTGCCATTCCACCCTTACCACAAAAGTGGCGGTATATTTCTGTTGCACTGTCCTTAGAGTTTCCTCCACCGGCCGTTAACCGGCATCCTGCCCTATGAAGCCCGGACTTTCCTCACCTGCGGTCTTTCGACACCTGCAGCCGCGATCACCTGTCCTGCATATTTATTTAATATACCAAGCATTTTTCCAAAAATCAAGCCCTTTTACCAACTTTAATAAACGAAATATAAAATGTTTCTTAAAAGACGATAGGTCTATTGACGGTTTTTATCTTCAATATTATCTTAATAAATGTAAAGAACGATTTAAAACCTCAAATTCATAGCGTGGACACTGTATGAGGTAAGAATTTGGCTATAATGAAAATATAGGGCGAGGCGGTAATATGAGAGAAAAATTTATCAGATTTATGAATGGAAGAAACGGGATGGACGAGCTTGCAAGGGCTGAGTCATGGGTAGTAATGATATTACTTGTGGTTTCAATATTTACAAGGTCGGCGATACTTGATATACTGGCTATAGGACTGATGATACATATGTATTTTCGTGTATTTTCGAGAAATGTAAACAAGCGCTATGCAGAGAATCAGAAGTTTTTAAATGCCAGGTATGAGTGGACCGTAAAGGCAGAGCGCAGGAAAAAGCGCTTTGCACAGAGGAAGCAGTACAAGTTCTTCAAGTGTCCTATGTGTAAGCAGGAGGTCAGGGTGCCAAGAGGACATGGCAAGATCTGTATTACCTGTCCGAAGTGCCGGGAGCAGTTCGTGAGACGCAGCTAGTACATCGAATAATAAGTAACCAGCCATATGACTTGCCTGATTTCCCATCTGCGGCGTTGTAGTCAATCGACGTAGCCACCGCTACGCCTCATTCCTCCGCCTTGCAGATGAAAATTCATTCTGCGTCATATAGCCAGAAACTTATTTTTCGATGTACTGGTACGTCAATATATATACCTGTACATAAGAGCATGGAGAAGAGAAATGTTTGGATATATAACTGTCAATAAGGACACTTTGTCCGAGGAAAATAAAAAAATATATCAAAGCTATTATTGCGGGCTGTGCCAGACAATGAAGTCGCAGTATGGCAGGCGTGCACAGATGGCACTAAACTATGACATGACTTTTCTCATAGTGCTTCTGACAGGCTTGTACGAGCCGGATAGTGTAACGCGGGATGGATTTGTATGCAGCGTGCACCCTACGAAGAAGCGTACACTTCGCACCAATGAGATTACAGAGTATGCTGCAGCCATGAACATCCTGCTTGCATACTACAATCTGATAGATGACTGGAAGGATGACAAGAGCCTGACGAAGAAGACATACGCAGAGATGCTGAAAAAGGACTTTGAGAAGGCAAAAAAAGGCTATCCGATACAGGCTAAGGCGATAGAGGACTACATTGCAAGGCTTGCAGAGTGCGAGAAGAGCAATGATACCAATATTGATGCAGTTGCAGGGCTGACAGGAGAGATGCTCGGCATACTTTTTGCGTGGAAGCAGGATGAGTGGCAGAAGGATTTGAAGGAATTTGGCTGCTATATGGGCAAATTTATTTATATAATGGATGCGTATGAGGATATTGGGGATGATGTGAAAAAAAAGTCATATAATCCACTTATACAGTTCATGCATTGCTGCAATAATGATCAGGAAAAATTTGACAAATCCTGTCGGCTTATGATGACATCTATGCTTTCAGAGGCAGCAAAAATATTTGAGAGGTTGCCAATTCTCTTACATGCGGATATAATCAGAAATGTTCTATACTCCGGTGTGTGGAGCAAGTATGAGTATATTCAGATGAAGAAAAGGAAGAAACATAAATGATAGATCCATATCAGGTGCTCGGTGTCAGCCGCAGTGCAAGTGACGATGAAATAAAAAAGGCCTACAGGAGCTTAAGCAGAAAATATCATCCTGATGCCAATATCAACAATCCTAACAAGGATCAGGCTGAGGAGAAGTTTAAGCAGGTGCAGCAGGCATATGACCAGATAATGAAGGAAAAGCAGTCCGGTGCTGCCGGAACCGGTGGATATGGCGGTGCGGGAAGCAGCAGCTCATACGGCGGCAGCTCCTATGGTGGAGCATATGGTAGTGGACCGGGAGCAGGTGATCCATTTGGAGCAGGTGGATCGTTTGGTGGTTTCTATGGCCGCTATACCTACAATAATGCAGGCAGCAGTGCACAGGATGACAATCCAAAGGTGCGTGCAGCAGGCAATTTCATCAGCAACGGCTACTACAATGAGGCACTGAAGGTGCTTGAGGAGGTACCTTTGCTGAGAGACGCGGAAGGTGGTACTACTACAGTGCTATCGCAAACCAAAAGCTCGGCAACACAGCGACAGCCATAGAACACATACAGCGAGCAGTGTCGCTTGAGCCAAACAACATGCAGTACCGCCAGTTTATGCAGATAATTGAAAATGGTGGCTCGTGGTATTCGGATATGGGAGACATATACGGACGCCCTAGTGGCAGGGGCAGCGAGTGCTGCAGCCTGCTAGCCACATTCCTTTGCTGGCAGATGTTCTGCTGCTAGATGTCAAGCTTTTCTGATGTTACAGATGGAAATTCATGCAAGTTATGGGGCTGGTTATTTGCAGAACGATGGACGGGTATATTAATCTGTGAATTATTCTGAATAGTTACCTGAAAAATAAGGGGATGTGAAAAAACTCGATTGAGTTTTTTCGCATCTCCCTTTTTGTACCTGTTGTGTATAAATGACTGAAATCATGCGCAAAGAAAGCGAATTTCCCCTTTTGTTTATGGACATAAGTAACTATTCAGATCCACACATATATGAGCAAAATCAGCTGCGCAGCAACGGCTGTATTATTCCAGCGAATCCGGAATACCATCATGATCCAAATCTGCCATGTCTGCTCCGTGCGCACCGATATCCACAGTGTTTAAGGTGCGTCTTTTAAGTCTTGCGGCCTCAGACTGCTTGAGCAGATAGCTCTTTATCTCGCGTGAGTGCTTTACGTGAACGAGCTTAAGCTCAGGGTTTGTGACGTCGCCTGTGTAGCAGACTATGGTGCCGAGCTTAAAAATGCGCTCCATCAGTGATGTAGTGAGCTTTACATCAGCTACCTTATACATGTAGCAGTCATCCTCTGTGGTGCTTAAGAGTCCGGACTCTACAGTGATAAAGGACGGTGTGACGGTATATTTTGTGAAAGTCCACGGCAGACCGAGAAACAGCAGTCTCTTTCTCTCCTTAAAGATTACAGCATCGTCATCATCGATTGCGCCGGCTGTGGTGTTTTTGATTTGTGATTCATTTACAGACATATTATTCTCCTTTTTGATGTTGAAATTGTCGTAATTGTATGAAAACTTCAATACAATTGCTAAACGTTCAGAACAGTTATATTCTGTCATATATTCTACAACAAAAAAGTGTAAAAGCCAACTTGAATATTGCGCCAAGTTATTATATGATAGAAAAAATGTAATAAAAATTGTTACGCGAAAAAGAATGGAGGCAAATTATGCGTCACTTAATGAGTCCGTTGGATTTTTCTGTAGAAGAGTTGGACAAGCTTCTGGATCTTGCAAATGATATAGAGGCTCATCCTGAGAAATATGCACACAAGTGCGATGGAAAGAAGCTTGCAACCTGTTTTTATGAGCCAAGCACGAGAACCAGGCTTAGCTTTGAGGCTGCCATGCTTAATTTGGGAGGCTCGGTGTTAGGTTTCCACAGTGCTGATTCGTCATCTGCGTCAAAGGGCGAGAGCGTTTCAGATACTATCAGGGTTATTTCCTGCTATGCGGATATCTGTGCCATGCGTCATCCTAAGGAGGGTGCACCGCTTGTGGCTTCAGAGAAATCGCGTATCCCTGTAATTAATGCAGGCGATGGAGGTCATCAGCATCTTACCCAGACACTTGCTGATCTCCTTACAATCCGTTCCATCAAGGGCAGATTGAATAATATCACAATCGGCTTTTGCGGAGATTTAAAGTTTGGACGTACAGTGCATTCACTGATCAATGCACTTATCAGATATGACAATGTGAAGATTGTGCTTATCTCGCCAGAGGAGCTTAAGGTGCCTGACTATGTGCGCGATGATGTGCTTCGTGCCAACAATATCGAGTTCAAGGAGGTAGAAAAGCTCGAGGATGCCATGGGAGAGCTTGATGTGCTCTACATGACACGTGTCCAGAAGGAGCGTTTCTTCAATGAGGAGGACTATGTGCGTCTGAAGGATTTCTACATTCTGACAAAGGAGAAGATGGAGCTTGCAAAGGATGATATGATTGTACTTCATCCGCTCCCACGTGTGAATGAGATTTCTGTTGATGTGGATGATGACCCGAGAGCATGCTATTTCAGGCAGGCACAGTATGCGGTTTACGTGCGTATGGCGCTTATTCTGACATTGCTTGGACTGGCTGAGGACTAAAGGAGGATAATATGCTGAATATTAGTGGAATACATGAGGGCTTTGTGCTCGATCATATCAAGGCAGGTATGAGTCTTCAGATTTACAGGGATTTAAAGCTTGACAAGCTCGACTGCACAGTTGCAATCATAAAGAATGCAAAGAGCAGCAAGATGGGCAAGAAGGATATCATCAAGGTAGAGTGTCCGATAGAGTCATTAGACCTCGATATCCTTGGATTTATTGACCACAATATCACTGTAAATGTGATAAAGGGTGATAAGATTGTGGACAAGATGGAGCTTAAGCTGCCTCATCAGGTGAAAAATGTCATCAAGTGCAAAAACCCAAGATGCATCACTTCAATTGAGCAGGAGCTTGACCAGATTTTCGTGCTTTCCGATGAGAAAAACGAAATCTACCGCTGCAAGTACTGTGAGGAGAAATACGAAGGAGTTAAATAGTATCAGTTATGTATGCCAACGTGATTGTGGATATATCCCACGAAAAACTGGATAAGACATTTCAGTACAGCATCCCGGATGAGATTTTATGCGACATCCGTCCGGGTGTGTGCGTGGATATTCCATTTGGCAGCCGCACTATCACAGGCTATGTGATTGAGGTCACGGATAAGCCTGAGTACGACCCGGCAAGGACAAAGCCTCTTATCGGGATAAAGGCAGACTCTGTGGCTGTGGAGGCAAAGCTCATCGCACTTGCGGCATGGATACGGCGCAATTACGGCTCTACCATGAATCAGGCGCTTAAGACTGTTATACATGTAAAGAAGCAGGCTAAGGAGCAGGTGAGCCGCAGTATTGCACTGAAAATAGACAAGGTAAAGGCAAGGGCGCAGCTTGCGCTTTGCGAGGCAAAAAAACAAAAGGCAAAGGCCAGGCTTTTTCGTGCGCTGATTGATGCTGATGAGGGGGCGCGCCTTGAGTATTCCTTTGTGACAGGCAAGCTGTCGGTGTCGGCTGCCACTATAAGAGCGATTGAGCAGAGCGGTTTTATCGAGGTTATCACACAGAGCGGCTACAGAAATCCTGTGGAGCATATGAGTGTGGACACCTATGATAAGGTACTGAATGCTGCGCAGCAGAGTGTGGTTGATGCGATAGAAGGCGACATTGCCGCTGGCCTTAGAAATACTTATCTGATTAAGGGTGTTACCGGAAGCGGCAAGACAGAGGTGTACATGGAGCTTATCGCACACTGTATACAGTCCGGGCGTCAGGCGATTGTGCTGATTCCCGAGATTGCCCTTACTTACCAGACCGTGATGCGTTTTTGCCAGATTTGGGAACAGGGTTTCGATAATCAATTCAAGACTTTCAAATGGTGAGCGTTATGACCAGTTTGAGAGAGCTAAGAATGGTGATATTGACATCATGATTGGCCCGCGGTCGGCGCTGTTCACACCTTTTCAAATTTAGGACTTATCATAATAGATGAAGAGCACGAGAATTCATACAAGAGCGAGTCGGTGCCACGCTATCACGCCAGGGAGGTGGCGATAGAGTACGCGCGCATGTCTGATGCTATTGTGGTGCTTGGCTCTGCAACACCGTCGGTGGATAGCTATTACAAGGCAAAGACAGGCGTTTACAGGCTTTTGAGCTGGATAAGCGTGTGGACGACAGACCTCTTCCAAAGTGTGAGGTTGTCGATTTGAGGCAGGAGCTTCGTGAGGGAAACCGCTCGATTCTTTCCACCAGGCTTCAGGAGCTTATGGAGGAGCGGCTTCTAAATGGCCAGCAGACCATGCTTTTTAAATAGAAGGGGCAAATCGGCATTTATGTCGTGCAGAGCGTGCGGTTTTGTGGTAAAATGTCCTCATTGCGATGTATCACTCAGTGAACATAGCGGCGGAGTGATGGTCTGTCACTACTGCGGCTACAGACAGCCGGTGCCTAAGGTGTGTCCGAGCTGTGGCTCGAAGTACATTAGCGGCTTTAAGGCCGGCACACAGAAGATAGAAGCGATGGTGGCAAAGCGTTTTCCACAGGCGCGTATACTGCGCATGGATTATGACACCACGAGGGCGAAGGATGCGTATGAGAAGATTCTGCAGGCATTTTCCAATCATGAGGCCGATATACTTATCGGTACGCAGATGATTGTAAAGGGACATGATTTTTCAAATGTCACGCTGGTTGGTGTGCTGGCGGCGGATATGTCACTGCATGTGAATGATTTTCATGCGGCGGAGCGCACCTTTGCTCTGCTGACCCAGGCGGCAGGGCGCGCCGGCAGAGGAAAGCTGCCCGGCAATGTGGTTATCCAGACCTACGACCCTGACCACTATGCCATCCAGACTGCCAAAGAGCAGGATTATGAGGCTTTTTACGATAAGGAGATAGAGTACAGGAGGCTTATGAACTATCCACCTGTATGGAATATGCTTTTAGTCCATGTCACATCACCGATGAGAGTGAGTGCGGCAGCATGGCACAGCAAGTGTACGATATAGCGTCGCAGATGATATCGCATACAGATGAAAATCAAAGCCCTGATGATAGGCATCTGATTCAGCTCATCGGTCCTGCGGATGCGAACATCGCCAAGGTAAATGACATATACCGCAAGGTGATTTACATGAAGACATCTGACTATGCGGCGCTCATTTCCATAAAGGATGTCATAGAGCAGGCTGTGAAAGCTGATACGGCAATGAAACATGCTAATATCTCATTTGATTTCAATCCGATGAGTGGATTTTGATAGATATAGAAGGAGGCAATTATGGCACTTAGAACTATTAGAGTGGAGGGAGACCCTGTACTTGGCAAGGTCTGCAGAGAGGTTACGGAGGTGACTCCAAAGATAGTAACACTTATTGATGATATGCTTGAGACTATGTATGAGGCTAATGGTGTAGGACTTGCCGCACCACAGGTTGGCATATTAAAGAGGATCGTTGTTATCGATGTGGGCGAGGGTCCAATCGTGATGATTAATCCTGAAATTATCGAGTCTGACGGAGAGCAGACCGGCGATGAGGGCTGTCTTTCAGTACCGGGAAAAGCCGGACAGGTGACCCGCCCGAATTATGTAAAGGCTCGTTTCATGGGCGAGGATATGAATGAGTATGAGATAGAGGGAGAAGAGCTTTTGGCCAGATGTATCTGCCACGAGCTTGACCATCTCGACGGACATCTCTATGTGGAGAAGGTTGAGGGCGCACTTCACGATGTGACATATGAGGATACACAGGAGTAATCATTAGGATGACATTTGTTATCTGAGCTTGGAAAATATCTGGGAGGCAGTAAGATGAGAGTAATTTTCATGGGAACACCGGACTTTTCGGTGGGAACACTTGAGGCAATTATAGAGGCAGGGCATGAGGTGGCACTGGTTGTCACACAGCCCGACAAGCCAAAGGGCCGCGGCAAGACAATGCAGTATACACCGGTCAAGGAGTGTGCGCTTTCGCACGGTATTGAGGTATTCCAGCCGGTTAAAATAAGAGAGACTGCTAATATAGAGTATCTCAGAAAGTTTAATGCAGATATAATAATTGTGGTTGCTTTTGGACAGATTCTGTCAAAGAGTATTCTTGATATGCCTCGATACGGCTGTATCAATGTGCATGCTTCACTTTTGCCAAAGTACAGAGGTGCGGCTCCTATCCAATGGGCTGTGATTAACGGTGACGAGTTTACAGGTGTCACTACCATGAGGATGGATGAGGGTGTCGATACCGGAGATATGATTGCAAAGAGTACAGTCAGACTCGCGCCTGATGAGACCGGCGGCAGCCTGTTTGATAAGCTCTCAGCAGAGGGAGCAAAGCTGTGTGTGGAGACCATGAAGATGATAGAGGATGGCACTGCAGAGTATACTCCTCAAAACAGCGAGGAGGCCACACATACATCAATGATCAGTAAGGAGCTTGGCTTTATCGACTGGACAAAGCCGGCTGTTGAGATTGAGAGGCTTATAAGGGGGCTTAATCCATGGCCGAGCGCATACACCCACTTAAACGGTAAGACATTTAAGGTGTGGAGTGCAAAGGTGATTGACGGCAGCGATGATTATGAGCCGGGCTGTATTTATCATATCGGAAAAAATGATATGTATGTACAGACGGGAAAAGGAGCATTATCTTTAGTAGAGGTACAGCTCCAGGGCAAGAAGCGCATGGATACAGGTTCATTTTTGAGAGGCTGTCATGTGGAAGAGGGCTCGTTTTTCACATTATAGTTATTCATTATAAGTAACTATTGACAAACTACTACACGCATTATAATAAGCAGCAAGGAGAGATGATACATGGGATATTATTATTGGGATCCGACATATATACTCGTTGTGATAGGTGCAGTGATATGTATGATTGCATCGGCAAGAGTTAAAGGTACATTTAATAAATACTCGCAGCTAAGAAGCATGTCAGGCATGAATGGCGCACAGGTGGCTCAAAGAGTGCTTCAGGCGGCAGGCATATATGATGTGCAGGTGCGTCATGTGTCCGGCAGTCTGACGGACCACTATGATCCGCGCACCAAAACAGTGAATTTATCTGATCCTGTGTACAATGCCACATCGGTCGCAGCACTTGGCGTAGCAGCCCACGAGTGTGGACACGCTATACAGCATGCAAAAAGCTATGCACCTCTTTCAATCGAGTGCGCTCGTACCTATAGCCAATTTTGGCTCCATGCTTGCATGGCCGGTTATACTTATCGGCTTATTATTTAACACACGCTCGTCAGGGCTTATTATTGATATAGGCATATTGCTGTTTTCGGCAGCAGTGCTTTTCCAGCTCGTGACATTGCCGGTAGAGTTTGATGCTTCAAGACGTGCGCTTGTCATGCTTCGTACACAGGGCATACTTGCAGATGACGAGCTTAGGTACACAAGAAGGGTGCTCAAGTCAGCGGCACTTACCTATGTAGCCAGTGCGGCGGCTGCTATTTTACAGCTCCTTCGTATCATACTTATCACAAACGGACGCAGACGGGACGACTGATATTGTTTTAGCTTCTGTTTGCCTGTGATTTTACAGGGTGGCAGTTTAAATTGGATATATTAGTTAGAAAATTAAATGTATATGTAACTATTCGGAAACATCATCATGATAAATAATCATAGTAAAAATAATCATAATAATAAAATAGCCAAATAAACAAAAATAATATACCGGGCAGACCTGCAAAATCAAACGTGGCAGCGCATAATGAGCACTCTGTAGATACGCGTGAGCTTGCCCTTGAGATGCTTATTGAGATTAATGAGCGTGGAGCATTTTCACATATCGTGCTTCGTAGTGTGCTTGACAAGTATCAGTATCTGTCAAAGCAGGACAGAGCCTTTATGACGAGGCTTGTTGACGGCACTATCGAGTATATGCTGCAGCTTGACTACATCATAGACTCTTTTCAAAGACAAAGGTAAGGAAGATGAAGCCCTTCATCAGAAACCTTCTTCGCATGAGCGTCTACCAGATAAAGTACATGGACGCGGTGCCGGATTCAGCTGTATGCAATGAGGCGGTGAAGCTTGCAAAGAGGCATAAGTTTGCACAGCTTTCGGGCTTTGTAAATGGTGTACTCAGAAATATTGCAAGAAATATAGATTCAGTACAGTTTGATACCTTAAGCATCCGGTACTCCATGCCACAGTGGATAGTGGACAGATTTGTTGCGGCATACGGAGAGAAGAAGGCAGAGGAGATTTTCAAGGCCTTTCACAGTAAGAGCACAATAAGCATCAGGACAAACGACCAGGTGTACTCGGATGAGCTTCGCGCGACGCTTGAGGCAGAGGGTGTGACGGTCACAGCGGTTGATGAACTTAATTATGCGTTTGTTATATCTGGATTTGATTATTTGAATGGCTTGCAGAGCTTCAGAGACGGACTTTTCTATGTGCAGGATATCAGCTCCATGCTTGTTGCACAGACGGCTGCTCCAAAGAAGGGCGACTATGTGATAGATGTATGCGCAGCACCGGGTGGCAAGAGCACCCATATAGCTGAGCTTTTGCAGGGAAGCGGCCATGTGCTCGCACGTGACCTGACCGATAACAAGGTCGATATGATTGAGGAAAATATAGAAAGGCATGGCCTTAACAATATGTCGGCAGAGGTGTGGGATGCCACAGTATTTGATGCTGATTCGGCGGGAAAGGCAGATATACTCATTTGTGATCTGCCGTGCTCAGGGCTTGGAGTGCTCGGCAGAAAGAAGGATATCCGCTACAAGATGACGCCTGAGTCTGTAGATGAGCTTGCCGCTCTTCAAAGACAGATACTTGATACCGTGCATACATACGTGAAGCCAAACGGAGTGCTCGTGTACAGTACATGTACGATAGATGAGGCTGAGAATGAGGACAATGTGAGGTGGTTTATTGAAAAGCATCCGGAGTTTGAGCTGGATAAGAGCTTTGCTGAAGGCACCGGAATGAAACAGATACTGCCCGGTGAGCATGGAAGTGACGGATTCTTTATTGCAAGATTCATAAAAAGCAAATTATGATATTAAAATAAATCATGAATTAATAAATATAAATTGGTTCGAATTAGAAGAATTTGTTTATGCAGATTTAAATGATGAATTTTAATTACGAAACCAGATTTCAGGATATAATCAGTGAAGTAATAAACAATAAGCAAAACAAATAAGAAAAAACATTTATAAAACAATAGTTAAATGCAGACTTAATAAAAATGATATGGAACAGATAAAAGAACAACTAACTGACATCAAATCAATGAATATGGACGAGCTCACAGAGTTTATCATATCGCTCGGAGAGAAGAAATTCCGTGCGAAGCAGATATATGAGTGGATTCATGTGAAGCATGTGGACAGCTTTGATGAGATGACCAATATTTCAAAAAAGTTCATACAGGTATTAAAGGACAATGCAATACTCATCTCGCTAAAAAGAGGAGGTGCAGGTGTCAAAGCTCGATGGCACGAGAAAATATCTCTTTGCACTCGATGATGGCAACGTCATAGAGAGTGTACTTATGAAGTACAAGCATGGAAACTCTGTATGCATATCTTCGCAGGTTGGCTGCAGGATGGGGTGCAGATTCTGTGCATCTACTCTTGATGGTCTCGTTAGGGGCTTAGGCCGTCTGAGATGATTGACCAGATTTATCAGATAGGCAAGGACATAGGAGAGCGCATCTCAAATGTAGTTGTCATGGGGACAGGTGAGCCGCTTGACAATTACGACAATCTGCTGCGCTTTATAGAGCTTCTCACTGATGAAAACGGAATCAATATCAGCCAGCGCAATCTGACAGTTTCCACATGTGGTCTCGTACCGCGCATGAGACAGCTTGCAGATGAAAAGCTTTCACGTTGGCGCTTTCACTGCATGCCTCCAACCAGGAAAAGAGAAAAGCTCTCATGCCGGTTGCAAACAGCTATGATATACATGATGTGGTCGATGCATGCAAATATTATTTTGCACAGACCGGCCGCAGAGTCACCTTTGAGTATAGCCTGGTAGGCGGAGTGAACGATACAGCCGAGGATGCAGCAGAGCTTTCGGCACTCGTACATGGCATGAACTGCCATATAAATCTGATTCCGGTAAACCCGATAAAGGAGCGCGACTACGTGCAGTCCAACAAGGATGTTATAGAGGCTTTTAAAAATATGCTTGAAAAAACGGAATTAATGTTACTATTAGAAGGAAATGGGCAGAGATATAGACGGTGCCTGTGGACAGCTTCGCAAGAAGCATATAGATAAAGAGAGAGGAATAAACTAGATGAAGACGTTTTCCATTACGGATGCAGGTGCTATTCGTGAGATGAATCGATTTTTATTTCTCGTCTGACACTGCAGTAGGAAATCTTCCGAATCTTTTCATCGTAGCAGATGGAATGGGAGGACACAAAGCCGGTGACTATGCTTCCAGATACACTATAGAGCGTGTGGTTGCATCGGTATCGAGAAATGCCGGGGATGAACCGGTATCCATCATCAAAGAGGCTATCAACAAGGCAAATGAGCTTTTGGTGGCTGAGTCTCGTGAGGATGAAGCTAAGCGTGGAATGGGTACCACCTTAGTCGTAGGAACTATTATAGGAAACAAGCTTTTGTGGCCAATATAGGTGACAGCAGGCTTTATATTGTAGGTGGCACAGAGCAGATCAGACAAATTACCAGGGATCATTCACTGGTTGATGAGATGGTCAGGATGGGTGAGATAAATGCCGACGAGGCGAGAGTTCATCCGGACAAGAATATCATCACGAGAGCTGTCGGGGCAGCAGATCATGTGGAGGCAGATTTTTTTTATGTGAGGACGACAGGATTCTTCTGTGTACAGACGGACTTACCAATATGGTGAGAGATAAAGAAATATGCGATACTATTAGGCAAAATGATAATATCGAGACAGCAGCGTCACAGCTTGTCGCCATGGCCAATGCAAACGGTGGCCGCGATAATATCACTGTAATGATTATTAAACCATTTTAAGACGAGGTAATAACAGATGTTAGAGATAGGAAGTTTTTTATCGGATCGATATGAGATCCTAAGCAAGGTTGGCGCAGGCGGCATGTCTGATGTATACAAGGCAAAAGACCATATACTGAGCCGTTTTGTAGCTATAAAGGTTTTAAAGCAGGAGTTTTCGGAGGATAGTTCATTTGTGACCAAGTTCCGTGCTGAGGCACAGTCAGCAGCAGGACTTGAGCATCCAAATATCGTAAATATCTATGATGTAGGCAGCGAGAATGGTCTGTACTACATTGTCATGGAGTATGTCGAGGGTATCACACTTAAGAGTTATATCGAGAAAAAGGGCCAGCTGTCATTCAAGGAGTCTGCAAGTATTGCAATCCAGGTGGCAAGGGGCATAGAGGCCGCTCACAATAAAAATATCATTCACCGTGATATCAAGCCGCAGAATATCATTATTTCTACAGATGGCAAGGTAAAGGTGACAGACTTTGGAATTGCAAAGGCTACATCTTCAAATACAATAAGCTCAGATGTGATGGGCTCAGTACACTATGCATCTCCGGAGCAGGCAAGAAACGGCTTCGTCGATGGCAGAAGTGATATTTACTCACTGGGAATCGTAATGTTTGAGATGGTTACAGGCCGTGTGCCGTTTGACGGTGATACCACAGTGGCAGTTGCACTGCAGCACCTACAGGAGGAGATTGCAAGGCCAAGCATCTACGCACCGGATCTGCCAATCAGCTTTGAGAAAATCATCTTAAAGTGTACACAAAAGACACCGGACCGCAGATACCAGACTATTGAGGAGCTTCTCACAGACATAAGGCGCTCTCTTGCGCATCCTGATGAGGATTTCGTTACAATAGCACCACTCGTTGACGGTGGCAAGACCAAGGTTATAAGCCCAGAGGAGCTTGACAAGATAAAAGAAGGCAGAGGTGTTGCAGAGGACTTAAATGATGATGATACCGATGCAGATAATGGTGATGAGTATGCTGACGATGAAGACGATGATGATGAATATGATGAGTCACTCTTAGACGACGATGATGACGAAGAAGACGAAGACGATGATGATGACGGCAAGCTTTTAAATCCAAAGATGGATAAAGCAATCACAATCATGGGTATAGTAACAGCCGTAATCATTGTAATAGTTATCATATATCTTGCACTTTCAGTGGCAGGAGTGTTTAAGTTTGGCGGCAAAAGAACTCAGAGTCACAGCAGACAGAGTCACAGACACAGACCGAGTCTGAATCAGAGTCAGAGACACAGACTGAGACAGAGGGCCAGATGATTGACATCAGAGGCATGTCAGTGGAGGATGCTCAGAAGGCAGTAGACCGCTTAAAGCTTGACCTCACAGTATTTGCATTTGAGACAAAGCAGTCAGATGAAAAGGATGGCACAATCCTTGAGCAGGATGTCAAGGGCGGAGATACAGTAAAGCGTGGTTCACAGATTAATGTAGTTATCGCAGGAAAAGGTGATAGTACATCAGAGATGGTCAAGATACCAAGTGTAATCGGAAAGACCAAGAGCTCAGCAAAGAGTACACTCGAGTCAGCAGGCTTTAGTGTCACCTTCGAGTATGGAGATTACAATGACAGTGTAGCAGCAGATGTAGTAACAGCACAGTCACCATCAGCAAAGAAACAGGCCGCAAAGGGCAGCACAGTAACAGTCACCCTCTCACCGGGCCAGAAGCCAATCACCGTGCCAAACGTAGTAGGTGCCTCACAGTCACATGCAGAAAGCGCCCTCGCAGGAGCAGGGCTCAAGTACACCTATGCCGACTCCCAGTACAGCGACACAGTACCCGCCGGCAGCGTAATCAGCCAGACCAAATCCGGCGAAACCGTAGCCGCAGGCACCACAATCACACTGACACTCAGTAAGGGTAAGCAGCAGGTTTCAAAGAAGGTTTCAACGACATTGTCATTGGATATACCAGAGGGTGCAAAAGCAGAAAATATATCAGGAACATATAGTCTGCATGATGATGAGAAAGAATATGCTTCTGGTAATGTAACGGGTGCTTCGGTTACAGTATCTGGAACAATTGATGGTTCATCAGCAATTGCAACAGTAAAATGGACATATGATTTAGTTACGACAAATGAAGATGGAACTGAAAATAGAGAATCGGGAAAGACTGCAACTAAGGAAGTTACTGTTAGATAACTATTTGTATGATATTGATTGTTAATATTATAAAAAATGAGCATGAGGAAAACGAGCCGTAGCGCAGCTACGTCAAGTTTTCCGTATCGCCATCATATTTGTAAATACACACAATACACATATAGCACACAAAACAGCAACACAATACATGTCTTTATTGTAGCCACCGGATAGCACCCACAAAGTGGGTGCTATCCGAACCCCACTCCCACACCAACCCGCGGACGAAAACCTGAACTCGCGGAGAGAAACTAAGGAAGTGGGGCAGGCATGTGTTCCGAGGAAAAAATATGAAATGCCCCGGGGTGCCATAAACCTACCGAGGAAAGAACAGGGCAGAGCAAGCCATAGCCTGTCCGTAGGAGAGCCCGGGGTTTGCTTCATATTTTTTAAGAGGAATATATGCCTGCCCCGCCACCCACACAACCTCAAAGCGCGGCATGCACCCCGCCGAAAGCGTGACTCCTGCAAATACAAAAGCACACAAGGAAAACCATGACAGGAAAAATTATTAAAGGAATTGCCGGTTTCTACTACGTCTACGTAGAAGAAACCAAAGAAGCAAAAGAAACTGCCACAGGCGGCACTCTCTACGAGTGCAAAGCAAAAGGCACCTTCAGAAAACAAAAGATAAAGCCACTGGTAGGCGATATCGTCGACATAGCAGTCCTCGATGATGAAAAGCACATAGGCAATGTCGAGCGTATACTGCCACGGAAAAACGAACTTATCAGGCCGGCTGTGTCCAATATAGACATGGCCCTGGTTATTTTTGCATCCGCAAAGCCGGATCCCAATTTCAACCTGCTTGATAGGTTTTGTGTATGATGGAGTACCAGCATGTCCCGGTTACTATATGCTTCAACAAAAAGGACTTAATCACACCTAAAGAGCAGCAGGAGCTTAAAAGCATATACGAGCCGGCTGGCTATAGAGTGCTTTTTACCAGCACGAAAACAGGTGAGGGCATAGATGAGATAAAGCACATTTTAGAGGGAAGGACGACCACGGTTGCAGGTCCCTCGGGAGTTGGCAAGTCATCTATCATCAACTGTCTGCAGGATGATGTGCAGATGGAGACCGGACATATAAGTGAGAAAATAGAGCGCGGAAAGCATACGACCAGACATTCTGAGATTATCCCGATAAAGGATGGCACGTATATCATGGATACACCGGGCTTTAGCTCGATGGATGTGCCGGGCTTTGAAAAGGAGGATCTATGGACCTGTTATCCGGAGTTTGTAGAGTATGAGCCATATTGCAGGTTTGGGCTGCAGTCATATAAATGAGCCGGACTGCGGTGTGAAGGAGGCTCTTTCAGATGGAAAAATATCGCAGGTGCGGTATGATAATTATAAGCTTTTATATGAGGAGCTTAAAACAGACAAAAGTATTAATTTAAAGCATAATCAAACGGAGGAAAACATGAACTGTTTATCACCATCAATTTTATCAGCGGATTATTCAATACTCGGAGAGCAGCTTAAGCAGCTTGATGAGGCCGGAGCACAGTATGTGCATATAGATGTTATGGACGGCAGCTTCGTTCCAAGCATATCAATAGGACTGCCGGTCATAAAGACAATCAGAAAGTGCACAGAGCGTATGTTTGATGTGCATCTGATGATAGATGAGCCGGTCAGATATATAGATGATTTTGCGACAGCAGGAGCAGATATCATCACAGTCCATGCGGAGGCATGTAAGCATCTTGACAGGACAATCGAGGCAATAAAGGAAAAGGGCATACTGGCAGGTGTAGCATTAAATCCGGCTACTCCGCTCTCAGCCATAGAGTATGTGCTTCCCAAAGTGGACATGGTGCTTATCATGACTGTAAATCCGGGCTTTGGAGGACAAAAGCTTATTCCGTATACTGTAGACAAGGTGCGCGACTTAAAGGCACTTCTTGAGAAAACCGCAAATAAGGCTGATATCGAGGTGGACGGTGGTGTTAATCTTGAGAACGTGGAGACACTGCTTGCGGCAGGAGCCAATATCATTGTTGCGGGAAGTGCGGTGTTTAGCGGAGATATAGAAGAAAATGTAAAGGGTTTTCTGAATATCATGATGTAACAGATGCAGGTTAAAAAAAAAATGCTTCCGGGCTGTAGCAAATGTGGATATGTTATTTATAAGAAGGTGGATAAAATGAGGTATTTGATTGTATGTGGTGGAAAAATAGATAAGGAATTCGGCTTAAATGAGATAAAGACTGATGGAATAGATGCTATAATTGCGGCTGACAGCGGAATGGATTTCCTGTACGAAAACGGTGTCACGCCTGATATAATTGTAGGTGATTTCGATTCAGCTACGACAAAGGCCTTAGAGTTTTTTGAGAGAAAGGGACAGACGGAGATACACAGGCTCAATCCCATAAAGGATGATACTGATACAGAGTATGCCATAAGACTTGCCATAAGCGAGGGTGCAAGAAGCATAGTGATGCTTGGAGCAACAGGAAGCAGAATAGACCATGTGCTCGGCAATATTTCACTTTTGGGAATAGGATTGGAAAGTAAAACTGATATCAGCATTATCGACACAAACAACCGTATAAGGATGTCGGATAAGCCCGTAACCATTGAAAAATCAGCACAATATGGCAGGTTTGTCTCGCTTATAGCTGTGACAGATGACAATGAGGTGAGCCTTAGAGGCTTTAAGTATCCTGTTACTGATTATTCCTTTGACAGATTTACATCGCTTGGCATATCCAATGAAATAATTGATGACCATGCAGTGATTGATATCCATAGAGGAAAATTTATCATTATTGAGTCAAAAGATTGACTTTTTAGGAATTTTGGGCTACTATGGTTTTAGGATTATTTCGGAAAAGCCTGATTACAGGAGGATTGATATACACTGTGTCGGCTTTGGAACATGATGGGGTAATTAGATGATAGAGAAGTATTATAGCGGGGTAATCGAGCAGATTTACAATCGCATAGGAAAAGAGACTCGAAATATCGTAATGGCGAATTATAGCAATGATTTTTCGATTGAAAATCTTGAGGTTATAAGACGTTATCAAAGCAATGAGGATAACGTCTTTTTTGCATACAGTGAGTTCTCTTACAATACGCTGGTCGGAGCTTATGAGCCATTTTGGACATCATATGCAATATGCACAGGCGCTTTATAGGCGGAAGCTTTGATGATTTCCAGAAGGAGTGCGGTGTGTACTATCTGCACAGACAGGTGTTAAACAGCTATTATGAGACAGGTGAGTGCTTCAGAGAGGAGACAGTGCTGTTAAATGAGGTGGCATATGAGCAGAGACGCATGACGATGGCCATAGCTGACATGCTCAAGAAGCTTTCTGAGGTGAAGCCTTTGATGATTGTGATAAACAGATTCCAGATGGCGTCTAAGAGTTCAATTGAGACCATCAAGTATCTGATTGACAATCCATGCGCCAATATCGGTATCGTGTTAGGTGTCAATGCCATAGTCAAGGGTACTGACAGTACTGTTGAGGTGTGGGATCGTATAGTTGAGTCGCTTGAGGACAGGAGCGCCATATACTATATAGGCAGTGCCGGACCGCTTAAAAATAACGTAAAACTACAAATGATGATGAGCTGTATATCACTATGAACTTTGAGCAGAGAATCCAGGAAGCATCAAATATCATGGAGTTTCTGGATTTTGAGCAGGCAAGGAGAGGCTGCCGCATTATAGAGCATAAGCTTAAGTTTGAGGATGCATGGATTGATGAGAAAAGCCTGCGCCGCTTTTATATGGTCTATGCAAGGACGTCTGTTTTACTTGGAGAGATGTCCAAAGCGATTGAGCTCACGAATGAATACAAGGCGCTGATACCGGAAAATGACAGTGAGCATTATCTTTCGCTGTATTATTTCATGAAGGGCACCTGCTATATGTATCAGGGCAAGCTTGAGAAGGCCGGAAACAGTGCAAAGAGTGCCTATGACTATGCAGTTTTGGCAGAGGATGACACACTGATATTTAAGGCAGAGCTTTTGTCAGTCATGATAAAGATGTCGCTGGTACAATATATTCTTCTGTGTACAGGATATACCTGTCAGTGATGAAATTATAGAAAAGCTCATAAAGCACGGCTACAGGAATCATTTGGCACATATATATATTTACGCATACGACAATAGCCGGGATGTGGTGAAGCAGTCCTTTTATGATGAATCATTACTAAAGCATTTTACGAAGGGGCTTGAGCTTGCGAAGGAGATAGGAAATGAGCAGCTTGTGTATGATGCATATCAGAAGACTATTATGCTTGCCAGCACAAGCGGTCTCAATGAGATAGCCTTTTATATGTTATCCGTACATACGAGTTCATGAAGGGGCACGGCAATATATATGTTGCGAGAGTGCTTACGTCTATAGGCTACAATTTAAGTGCCATGGGTAAAAATGAGCTGGTTGACAATTATTACAATGCTGCAATCAATATGTTATATTACGAAGATGCCGGAGGATATAGCTGAGGTGTATTATAACAAGTCTCTTAACTATATCATGCAGGGCAATTATAAGGAGGCTGTCCATGCACTTTTAGTTGCCATGAAGACTATTATAAAGCTTCATCTAAACAGCTTAAGAGTGTGCAACACGAGTAAGGTATATGCGCTTCTTGCGCTTGCATCTATATTTTCGGGTGACAGATTCAGCTGTGAGCGCTATCTGCTCAGCTGCAAGCAGTTTCTTAATTATGTCATCTACAGAGTAATTGACACCACAAGAACTGAGGCAGTCCATGACTATTCCAGATGCGATGATGAGATGTTCCTTTACTCCTTTGCATCAGCCATGCTCTTGTGGCACGATGGTGAAAAGGAAGAAGCCTTTTTACGTTTTGAGGATGCGGAGAGATATCTCGTTAATGCGGAGGGAAACGAATTTTTTGCATATTCGATATACAGGGAAAGCAGGATGAAGCTGTTTGAGCTGCTCGGCAAAAATGAGCTTATAGAGCATGAGAGAATACTTTTAGAGGCACACAATAAAAGGATGCATGAAATAGCAGAGGCAGCTCCGCTTGACATGTTAAAAAATATCAACCTAGAGTCACTGAGTGATGGCCATATCAATGAGCGGCAGATTAATATGCTTGTAAAGCAGCATGGGCTCGAAAAGGATTATCAGGGCTCAAAGCGTCAGATGGAGTTTATTTCCATATGGCAGACCATTATCGATGTCAATGACCAGAAGAAGGACACCATGATTGAAAATGCCATGAGCAATTTCATCAATCATTTCAGTCTTGACTGTGCGCTGATCATAGATCTGCACGCGAAGGAGCCACAGGTGCTTTATAATGATACGGGCTGTGATATGACAGATGAGGTTATAAAGGGCATATGTGATATCATGATAGACTATCCGGAGGGCATTGCCACATCAAAGATTGCAGAGGGCTTCTACGAGTATGAAAATGTCATCTCGTACTTCGGAGTGGATGATGTATGTTCATTTGTAGCGGTGCCTTTTATCAAGAATGATGCGCTTTCAAGTGTTCTCATAGCATATGTGCGAATGAAGGATAACTGGCATGGCTCCATAGAGCGATACATGCTCAACGAGGATGATTTGAGCATTTTCAAGCTATTATTCAGAGAGCTTGAGTATTCAATTGCCCGTATTGAGGCCAATGAGAAGGCCAATGAGATGAACAGGAGACTCAAGCAGGCAGCAGTTACCGATATGCTGACAGGTATATACAACAGAGCAGGTATGTATCGAGATTGAAAAGCTTGAGAAGCGCATAAGTGTGACATCCGGTGGTATGGATGTGGGGCTTATGTTTATTGACCTGGACAACTTCAAGCATTATAATGATACGTATGGTCATGATGTAGGAGATCTGATACTTAAGGAGATGGCCTTTGTGTTCATGAAAGTTGCTAAGGACAGAGGCTTTGTGAGCAGATATGGCGGTGATGAGTTTATCATAGTTATTGAGTCCTGTGCCAGATACGAGCTTGAGAATATTGCGAAGGACATCTATGCGAGGATTGCAGAGGCTGATGGCTTCAGCAGCCAGATAAAGAAATATCTGAATCATGACGTAGAGTTTAATGAGGAGAAGAATATCACTTGTTCTATTGGTATTTCATATGAGAGAAATGTCACCAGTGAGAGTCAGATTACTGAGCTGATTAAGAAGGCGGACGATCTGATGTATACAGTAAAGACAGGCGAGAAAGGACACTATGCATTCTTTTAAATCAGATGAATTTAAGATAAGAGTATTGACAAAGGATGCTGCGGAGGAATACAATGCACTGCTTCGTTATGCTTTTCAGGTAACAGAGGCAGATCTTGCCGAGACCGGTTGGAAGGATGATGAAATCAAGCAGTCGAAGTTTCCGGTGCTTGAGAGAGCTGATGTGCTTGGCTGCTTCAATATCATAGACAAAAAAGAGGAGCTTGTGGCTCAGTTTGCGGTATATCCGCTCGATATGAATATATATGGTGAGCGCTACGAGGTAGGCTTTGTCACAAGTGTGTGCACGTATCCTGAGTACACAGGCCATGGTCTCATGAAGAAACTTATGAGAAAGAGTCTTACGAGGATGCGCGATAGCAACAAGTCGTTTGCCCTTTTGTATCCATACTCCATACCTCTTTACAGAGGACTTGGCTGGGAGATTATCTCAAACAAGATGACATATGTGATAAAGGACAGACAGATCCCTACAAAGCTTAAGGAGCCGGGCTATGTGCGCCGTGTGCAGTGGGATGACGAGCAGTTTAAAAAGCTTCATACTCACTTTGCCGCGAAGACTCACGGCTGTCTGTACAGAAACAATCTGGCTTGGGAGGAGTACTTCCGCTGGGATGAGGACGATACGATGGTCGCCATCTACTATAACGAGGATGATGAACCGTGTGGCTATATGATGTATCTTATCAGCTCCGATGTCATGCACATCAAGGAGCTCATCTACTTAAACCGTGAGGCGCAGCTTGGTCTGTGGGAGTACATTCATGCGCACGATTCCATGATTGATGAGGTCAGAGGCAACAACTATTACAGCGAGCCAATCGCTTTTGAGCTCGATGACAGTGATATAAAGGAGACAATAAGACCATACGCCATGGGCAGAATCATCGACGTGGCGCAGTTTATATCACAGTATAACTGTGACCCGGATGGCCCGGGCGGCTGCTTTAGCTTTGAGATAGCAGATGACCTTCTTCCGTGGAACAATGGCACATTTGTCATTGATTTTGAGAAGGGGCACTGTGCTCTCACCGACAAAAATCCACAGTATCACCTAAGCATGTCTATTGGCACGTTTACCACACTGCTTTTAGGCTACAAGAGTGCTGAGAAGCTTTTGCAGATGGGCAAAATACAGGCTACGTATGATGCTGTTGCAAAGCTTGACGATATTTTATATCATGAGATACCATATGTATCTGACTACATATAATGATAAAAGGTCAAAAGGTAAAGGAAAATAATATGTCAAATTATGTGATTAGCTGCTGTTCAACAGCAGATCTTACCAGGGAGCATATGCTCGAGAGAAATATTAAGTACGCATGCTTTCACTATGAGCTTGATGGTAAAGAATATATGGATGATTTAGGACAGTCCATGCCACTGCCGGATTTCTACAAGGCAATGGAGGCAGGTGCCATGACAAAGACCTCGCAGATCAATCAGGAGGAGTACATGGAGTACTTCAGACAGTTTCTGGATGAGGGATATGATGTGCTTCACTGTACACTAAGCTCCGGTATATCAGGTACAGTCAACTCGGCAAGGCTTGCAAAGGAGGCTCTCGAGGAGGAATACCCTGACAGAAAGATATATGTGATTGATTCGCTGGCAGCATCGTCAGGCTTTGGTCTTTGATGGATAAGCTCGCTGACCTTAGGGATAGCGGCATGGATATTGATACACTGGCTGATTGGACCATGGAGCACAGACTTGAGGTGAATCACTGGTTCTTCTCATCAGACCTTACATTTTATCGGGGCGGGCGTATCTCAAAGACCGCGGGATTCGTGGGAAATGTGCTTAATATCTGTCCTTTCATGAATGTGAGCAATGAGGGAAAGCTTATTGTGCGTGAGAAAATCCGCACCAAAAAGAAGGCAATAAAGGAGATGCTTGTGAAGATGCAGGCACTCTGCAAGGATGGTGCCGATTATTCGGATAAGGTCTATATATCAAATTCTGCATGCTATGAGGATGCTAAAGCCGTAGCTGATCTGATTGAGGCTGCCTTCCCTAAGATGAAGGGCAAAGTAGAGATAAATGATATCGGTACGACTATAGGAAGCCACACCGGTCCGGGAACAGTTGCATTGTTTTTCTGGGGTAATAAGAGAGAGGATTAGCCGGATATTTTAGCATAAATATCTGATTAGAATAATCAAAATCAATAAAGTTGATTATATTTTTATAAAAAGTTAAATTACATCAACCAAAGTGATTAAATATAATCATTCCAATAACTGCGCTTATGTGTTACAATTATATCAGTTCAAACGAAAAGAGGTTTTAAGATGAAAGGATATGAAAAATACGAGCGCAGTTATTTTCTGCCTCCTGAATGCACTTATGACTGGGTTAAGAAGGATTATATAGATAAAGCACCACTGTGGTGTTCGGTTGATTTACGTGATGGAAATCAGGCTCTAATCGAGCCGATGAGTCTTGAGGAGAAGCTTGACTTCTTTAAGATGCTTGTAGATATAGGCTTTAAGGAAATCGAGGTAGGTTTCCCGGCAGCTTCTGAGACAGAGTTCAATTTCACGAGAGCTCTTATTGAGAGGGATATGATTCCTGATGATGTCACTATACATGTGCTGACACAGGCCAGAGAGCATATCATCAAGAAGACCTTCAAGGCACTTGAGGGAGCACCGAGAGCAGTTGTACATCTGTACAATTCCACATCTGTTGCACAGCGTGAGCAGGTGTTTAAGAAGTCAAAGGAAGAGATAAAGCAGCTTGCAGTTGACGGAGCTGTTTTACTGAGAGACCTTGCAGCAGAGACTGACGGTAATTTCCGTTTCCAGTATTCACCGGAGAGCTTTTCGGGCACTGAGGTGGATTATGCGGTTGATGTGTGCAACGCAGTGCTTGATGTATGGCAGCCAAAGGCTGATAATAAGGCCATCATCAATATCCCTACCACAGTAGAGAATGCTATGCCACATGTTTTGCCACACAGATAGAGTATATAAACAAGCACCTCAAGTACAGAGACGGAGTAGTGCTTTGCTTACATCCTCATAATGACAGAGGCTGCGGTGTTGCCACATCAGAGCTTGGTGTGCTTGCAGGAGCTGAGGAGATAGAGGGTACGCTGTTTGGAAACGGTGAGAGAACAGGAAATGTGGATGTAGTGACACTTGCCATGAATCTTTACTCACATGGAGTGGATCCACAGCTTGATTTTTCAAATCTGCCTGAGATCAGGGAGAAGTATGAGACATTTACCAGAATGAAGGTAGGCGAGAGACAGCCATATGCGGGAGACCTTGTTTTTCTGCTTTTTCAGGCTCACATCAGGATGCTATCTCAAAGGGCATGGCATGGAGAGAGGAAAAGAAGCTTGATAAGTGGACGGTTCCATATCTGCCTATAGATCCAAAGGATGTCGGCAGGACATACGAGGCTGATGTTATCCGTATCAACAGCCAGTCAGGAAAGGGCGGAGTGGCATATATCCTTAAGCAGAGCTTCGGTATCAATGTGCCACAGCAGATGAGAGAGCAGGTCGGATACATGGTCAAGCAGGTATCGGACGAGGAGCACAAGGAGCTTTCACCTGAGTGGGTACACAGTATCTTTACAGACAATTATGTGGATTTTCATACATATTTCACTATACCGAAGTGCCACTTTAAGCAGGTAAACGGCATTTTCGCAGAGGCAGTTATTTTACACAATGACAGCACCAGAAAGGTAGATGCCAATGGAAATGGCCGTCTCGACGCAGTCAGCAATATAATTAAGCAGTATTTTGACATCAGCTTTGAGCTCACTGTATACGAGGAGCATTCGCTTTCACACGGATCTTCATCAAAGGCTATGGCATATGTGGGTATCACAGTTGACGGCAGTATGTTCTGGGGCGCAGGTGTGGATGAGGATATCATCAAGGCATCAATCGGAGCGCTTGTTGTTGCGGTAAACCATTATCTTGCCACCAAGGCTGACAGTCACGTGAAGGATGAGCGCTATATTGCCATGCTCAACTTCATCCAGGCCAACTACAAGACGGTATCGCTTGCAGACATGGCTGCACAGTTCAACCTGACAGAGCCGTATATCTCCAAGTACATAAAGGAGAAGTCAGGCAAGACTTTCGGAGAGCTGGTCACCAATGCCAAGATGAAGAAGGCACGTACACTGCTGAGAAACAGCATCACAACTGTTGAGAATATCGCAATCGAGGCAGGATATCAGAACGTGGAGCATTTTAACAGACAGTTCAAGAAGCTGTATGGAATGACACCGCTTGAGTACAGAAATTCAAGCACAAAATAAGCGGATACAGCATTTTAATATAACCGGATCAATATGCTAAATGACAATTCATTCAGCTGTATTGGTCCGGTTTACTTTTTATTACTGCACTTTTTATGTAAAAATCTGCATTAAAATTGTATAAAAATGGGAACAATGGGCTATTGATTGTATTTTATCAAGTAATTTGTTGTTTTTACAACGGATTATATGTACAATGCGGGTATAATATAAATAAAAGATAATTATTCAGAACTACTGATAACAAAGCAGATATTGAGAATTTGTGTTTGGGATGAATAGTTATAATAAAAAGCAACTATTTGAATTATAGTTTAAGAAAGAGAGGAACGTACATGAGCAATAAAACTAGCGCAGTTGTTAAGACAAACCCAAGAAAGGCTGTAATGATCGGATGTGGATTCGTTGGTTCGGCATCAGTTTTTGCACTTATGCAGAGCGGTCTTTTTTCTGAGATAGTTCTCATTGACGCTGATAAGGACAAGGCTGAGGGAGAGGCGATGGATATAAGCCACGGTATTCCTTTGCCAGACCTATGAAGATATATGCAGGTGGTTATGATGATGTGGCAGATGCTGCTATCATTGTTGTTTCTGCAGGTGCAGGCCAAAAGCCGGGCGAGACAAGACTTGATCTGGTAAATAAAAATGTTGCAATCTTCAAGAGCATCATTCCGGAGATTGCAAAGAGAAATTTCGGTGGAATCTTACTTATCGTTGCAAATCCTGTAGATATTTTAACACAGGTGGCACAGAAGCTTCAGGACTTCGAGGAGCGTGTCATCGGTTCAGGTACCGTGCTTGACAGTGCAAGACTTAAGTACGCGCTTGGAGAGCATCTTGAGGTGGACAGCCGAAGCGTACATGCATTTATAGTAGGTGAGCATGGAGACAGTGAGGTGGTTGCATGGTCATCAGCCAATGTTTCCGGAGTGGAGCTTCACAAGATGTGCGAGATGAGAGGTCACTACAAGCACAAGGAGAATACAGAGGAAATCGCTGCAAACGTAAAGAACAGTGCTTACGAGATAATAAACCGAAAGCATGCGACATATTATGGTATCGCTATGTCGGTCAGACGTATCTGCGAGGTAATTATGCGTGATGAGAAGTCTATTCTTCCTGTTTCACACATGATGCACGGACAGTACGGCATCGACGGTGTGGTTCTCTCAATGCCTGCAATCGTTGGAGCAGACGGAGTGGAGAGCGATATCCCAATCGAGTTAAGCGGTGAGGAAGCTTTAAAGCTCAAGGAGTCTGCTGATGCACTTAAGAGCATACTTGACGGGCTTGAGCTGTAAATATCAGGCTCTTAATATTAATTTTGTAATATTAAACTTATATAAAATACTATAAATTCAGTAGGGTTTGGGGTATAATGATAACTGTCGGGCTGCATATATTATGTGCTCGGCGGTTATTTGATTTTATGGCAGATAACTATTTAGAATTACCGGGAAAAAGGAGTATATATAATGAGCGAAAGAAAACAAATCCATCAGGAGTTTCTGACAGGCGAAAGAGCCCTGTTTGCAAGTAACGACCTGGATATATATGATACAATTTTTGATGACGGAGAGTCACCTCTTAAGGAGAGCCATGGCATTAGCCTGACAGGCTGTTTTTTTAGATGGAAATATCCGCTATGGTACTGTAGTGACATAGCTGTAAAGGACTGTACATGGTTTGACATGGCGCGTGCGGGTGTCTGGTATACAGACAATATCTCTGTTACTGATTCAATAGTTGAGGCACCTAAGAACTTCAGGCGATGCAATAACCTAAAGCTTAAAAATGTGACATTTCCAAATGCCCAGGAGACCCTCTGGGCTGTGATCATGTCGATATCGAGAATGTCTCGGCAAAGGGAGATTATTTTGGCATGAATACAAATAATCTTATCATGAAGAATTTCCAGCTGGTCGGCAACTATTCGTTTGACGGTTCAAGGAATGTAGAGGTGCACGATTCAAAGCTTATCTCAAAGGATGCCTTCTGGAATACGGAAAATGTCACAGTCTATGATTCATTTATTACAGGTGAATACCTTGGCTGGAACGCAAAGAATCTGACACTTATAAACTGCACAATCGAGAGCTTGCAGGGGCTTTGCTACATCGACAACCTTGTTATGAAAAACTGTAAGCTCATAAACACTACATTGGCATTTGAGTATTCTTCGGTAGATGCAGAGATTTGCAGTAAGGTGGACAGTGTTTTAAATCCGACAAGCGGAGTGATAAGGGCAAAGGAGATTGGCACACTGACTATCGAAAAGGACAGAGTTGACCCATCAAAGACTAAGATAATATGTGAGGGAAAATAATCTATGTATGATTTTGACACCGTTGTAGACAGAAGAAATACAGGCTCACTAAAGTGGGATGTGGCAAAAATGAGCTCCCGATGTGGGTAGCAGATATGGATTTTAAGACAGCGCCCCAGATAATAGATGCAATATCAGAGCGTGTTTCTCACGGAGTGTTTGGCTATTCCATCATTCGGATGAGTGGAATGATGCGTATATTTCGTGGTGGGACAGACGCCATGGGCTTAAAATCGAAAGAGACAACCTAATTTTTTGCACAGGGGTCGTACCGGCCATATCATCTACAGTGCGAAAGCTCACAACACCCGGTGAAAATGTGCTTATCATGACACCGGTATACAATATATTTTTAATTCCATATTTAATAACGGCGTAAATGTGCAGGAAAGCCCGCTTGGATACGAAAACGGCAGATATTTTGTGGACTATGACAGGTTGGAGCATGACCTTTCCAATCCACAGACCTCGCTTATGATATTTTGCAACCCTCACAATCCGTGCGGTATCATCTGGACAAAGGATGAGCTTGCGAAAATAGGTGCACTCTGCAGGAAGTACAATGTGACGGTCATATCAGACGAGATACACTGCGACATCACAGCACCGGGAAAATCATACGTGCCGTTTGCGGCAGCATCAGAGGACTGCGCCGATATAAGCATCACCTGTATTGCTCCGACCAAGTGCTTTAATATGGCAGGCTTACAGACTGCGGCAGTGATGGTGCCAAATAAATTTTTGCGCCACAAAGTATGGCTCGCATTAAATACAGACGAGGTGGCGGAGCCAAACGCATTTGCCATCACGGCAGCAGTTGCAGCGTTCACAAAGGGTGAGCCGTGGCTTGAGGAGCTCAGACAATATCTCTGGGAAAACCGCAAAACAGTCTGTGACTTCGTGGCAGAAAACCTGCCGCAGATACACATAGTGGATGCCGATGCGACATACCTCATGTGGCTTGACTGCAGTGCACTCACAGATGATTCTGTGGCATTTACGCAGATGATTCGTGAAAAGACAGGCCTTTATCTGTCGGAGGGAGCTGAGTTTGGAGGCAATGGCCGTTACTTTGTGCGATTAAATATCGCATGCCCCAGTTCAGTGCTTATGGAAGGACTGGAAAGGTTAAAAAGAGCTCTCGTTTAAGCTGAATATGTACATTTTTTAAAATAAATAAGACCGGTGATCAGCCGGTCTTATCTGGTATAATTAAACATTTATGGCATACAAGATTTAGAAATATATCATGCATACGTTTGTTTTCTGATTCGATAGTTAGTATACACTAACACGAATTAGAAGTCAATAACAAATATGGGATTTTGATATTTTTCTGAATTTTTATAAATCACGTACAAATCAAAAGAAAAGTTTTGCAAACAATAAAATGTATGTTATAATAATATAACTGAATTAAAACGAACGAAAATAAACTCACGGGGGTATTCGAAATGCGAAACAATGAATCATCAGAAAACTATTTAGAGACCATACTTATTCTCAGCAAGAAGCTTCCTGTGGTACGCTCAGTTGATATAGCAAATGAGCTTGGATTTAAGAAATCCAGCGTGAGTATAGCCATGAAAAACCTTAGAGAGAAAAACAATATCACAGTTAGTGATGCAGGCTTTATCACACTCACAGAGTCAGGGAGACAGATAGCAGAGATGATATACGAAAGACATGAGCTTTTGTCAGAGTGTCTTGAGAAGCTTGGTGTTGATAAGGAGATTGCAGCAGAGGACGCATGCCGTATAGAGCATGTCATCAGTCCAGAGCTCTGAAGCAATCAAGAAGCATATACATAAGAGCTGATATATGAAACCAGTACCGCAGGGTACCGGTTTTTTGTGTATCGTTTTTCTTGTATATATGAGAAAAATCATCTATAATAGTGAAGCTGTAATCGGCGACATAAAATCTGAAAGGGGAAAAGATGAAACAGATATTAAAATATTTAAAGGAGTACAAAAGGAATGCATCTGTGCTCCGTTATTTAAGCTGCTGGAAGCATCCTTTGAGCTTATAGTACCGCTTGTCATGGCGGCAATCATTGATAACGGAATTTCGGCTTCGGACAAGCCATATATATGGAAGATGGGAGGTGTGCTGGTGCTGCTTGCGGCAGTTGGTCTGGTAAGCTCGGTCACAGCACAGTATTTTGCGGCAAAGGCGGCAGTTGGTTTTTCTACAAAGCTTCGCCATATATTGTTTGAAAAGATAGAGTCACTGTCATTCTCAAAGATGGATACAGTGGGCACATCGACACTTATCACGAGGATGACAAGCGATATAAACCAGGTGCAGTCGAGTTAATCTGGTACTTCGACTCTTCCTTCGCTCGCCATTTATTGTATTCGGAGCTATGGCGATGGCTTTTTCAGTAAATGTAAGAGCGGCAATGGTTTTTGTAGTTACTATACCTCTGCTTTCAATAGTGGTATTCTCAGTTATGGCTGCAAGCCTTCCGCTTTACAAAAAGGCGCAGAGCTCTCTTGACACAGTGCTTTCACACACCAGGGAGAATTTAGAGGGAACCAGGGTTATAAGAGCTTTCAATAAGCAAAATGATGAGATTGACAGCTTCAACAGGGACAACGAGCTTTTAACCAATATGCAGCAGGTTGTAGGACGAATCTCAGCACTCACCAATCCGCTGACATTTATCATTATAAATATCGCAACAATCGCAGTTATCGTATCAGGCGGCAAGCAGGTATACGCAGGAATCCTCACACAGGGTGAGGTTGTGGCACTTGTAAACTACATGTCACAGATACTTGTCGAGCTGATAAAGCTTGCAAACCTCATCGTACAGGTGACCAAGGCAGTGGCGTGCGGTAATCGTATAGCGGATGTGCTTTCTATTCCATCAAAGCTTCGAGAAAAATCCTAAGCTCATTGGTGCAAAGGACGGCGCACGAGGTTGAGTTTGACCATGTCTGCATGACCTATGAGGGAGCGGCCGATGAGACACTCACAGATATAAGCTTTACAGTGCAAAGGGGCAGACAATCGGAATCATCGGTGGTACAGGTTCAGGAAAATCAAGCCTTGTAAACCTTATCCCGAGGTTTTATGATGCCACAAAGGGTACTATAAGGATTCAGGGAAATGATATAAATGACTACGATGCAGTGCAGCTTCGAGACAAAATCGGTGTTGTAATGCAAAAGGCAGTGCTTTTTGCAGGAACGATAGCCGACAACCTGCGCTGGGGCAAAATGATGCCACAGAGGAGGAAATGTGGAAGGCACTCGATATAGCACAGGCGACAGAGGTTGTAAAGGGCAAAGAGGGAGGCCTTGACTACATGATAGAGCAGGGCGGCAAGAACTTATCAGGTGGTCAGAAGCAGCGTCTTACAATTGCCAGAGCTGTTGTAAAGGATCCTGACATACTGATACTTGACGACAGTGCATCGGCACTTGATTTTGCTACAGATGCGAGCCTTCGCGCGGCATTAAAGGGCATGCATGGTGACAAGACAATATTTATCGTGTCACAGCGTACCTCATCTATCCAGTTTGCGGACAATATCATAGTACTCGACGACGGACAGATGGTTGGCTTCGGACCTCATGAAGAGCTGCTTGAGACATGCGAGACCTACAAAGAGATATATGATTCACAGTTTAAAAAAGAGTCGGATATGACCAGACAAAAGGAGGTGTAGAGTATGGCTATGGATAATGCGAAGATGAATAAAGCAGGCACAATCCGCAAGGTATTAAGCTACATGAAGAGATATATTCCTTTGCTTGTAATTTCACTTGCCCTGTCTGTTGTTACAGTGGCGCTTACACTCTATTTTCCAATCCTCACAGGACGCGCAATTGATTTGATCGTAGGAAAAGGAAAGGTTGATTTTACGGCTATGACAGCCATCCTCAAAAGAGCAGCAATAATAGTCGTCATAGCGGCAGCAGCCCAGTGGCTTACAAATATCTGCAACAACAGGATGACCTACAACATAGTGAGGGATATAAGGCGTGATGCATTTAAAAAATTAAAAAATGACACTTTCCTATATTGACAGCCACTCACATGGTGATATGGTCAGCCGTATCATCGCCGATGTAGATACATTTTCAGAGGGACTTCTGATGGGCTTCACACAGCTCTTTACAGGAATTGCAACAATAGCAGGCACGCTTATTTTCATGCTCACAATAGATGTGAAGATATCATGCATTGTAGTGCTCATCACACCTCTGTCACTTTTGTGGCAAGCTTTATCACTAAAAGACTTATTCCATGTTCCAGCTACAGACAAGAACAAGGGGAGAGCAGACATCACTCATCGATGAGATAGTAGGAAATGAAAAGGTCGTACAGGCCTTCAACCATGAGGATGAAGCGCTTGAACAGTTTGACGAGATAAATGACAGATTACAGAAATGCTCACTGAGGGCAACATTTTTCTCAAGTCTTACAAATCCGTGTACACGTTTTGTCAACAGTCTTGTGTATGCCGGAGTCGGAATTTTGGTGCCATGAGTGCACTCACCGGCGGAATAACAGTAGGACAGCTTTCATGCTTTTTATCATACGCAAACCAGTACACCAAGCCGTTCAACGAGATATCGGGTGTCATCACAGAGCTTCAGAACGCACTTGCCTGTGCTGCTCGTATCTTCGAGCTGATTGAGGAGAAAAAGGAGATACCGGATGCTTCGGATGCGGTAACACTCGATGAGGCAGACGGCCGTGTGGACATAGAGGATGTTTATTTCTCATATGTGCCGGATAAAAAGCTTATCGAGGATTTCAATCTCCATGTAAAGTCTGGACAGCGCGTGGCTATCGTAGGTCCGACAGGCTGTGGAAAGACGACTATTATCAATCTGCTTATGAGATTTTATGATGTAAACAGTGGAACAATTAAGGTGAGCGGACATGATATCCGAAAAATTACACGAGAGAGTCTACGTGACAACTATGGTATGGTGCTTCAGGAGACATGGCTCAAGAAGGGTACAATTCGTGACAATATCATAATGGGAAAGCCTGATGCCACAGATGAGGAAATCATTGCAGCAGCAAAGGCATCCCATGCCCACAGCTTTATCAGACGTCTGCCGAAGGGCTATGACACTGAAATCGGTGAGGACGGCGGCAGCCTGTCACAGGGACAGAAGCAGCTATTATGCATCACAAGAGTCATGCTCTGCTTACCGCCTATGCTGATATTGGATGAGGCTACATCATCGATTGATACACGTACAGAGATTAAGATTCAAAAAGCGTTCCTTACCATGATGCAGGGCAGGACAAGCTTTATAGTGGCTCATCGTCTGTCTACCATCAGGGAGGCTGATATTATCCTTGTTATGAAAGACGGAAAGATTATAGAGCAGGGCAATCATGAGAGCCTGCTTGCAGCCGATGGATTTTATGCAAATCTCTACAATAGCCAGTTTGCATAGTATAGGGCTATAGAAATACGGGGCATAAGCCGCCGGAGTTGAGAAAAGCACATCACCAGAATGATATGGCAGTCATGCAGGCATACGAATTTACAAAAGGCAGTGAAGCGTATAAAAGCGAAGCAGCCTGTGTTGCAGAATTGATGAAACTTTATCAGAAGAAAGTAGAAGAAATCGAAAAAAGATAACACGCCGGATACGGCATAATTCTTTTAGCAAAGCTAAGAGCGCACTTCTATACAGGCAATTAAATTACAATGTTCTAATTTGGGAAAATAGTTCCAATGAAAGTGATGTGACGAATTTGAAGTTGAAGGAGAATGCAGATATGAAAAAGATACTTGTAACAGGTGGAACGGTATTTGTTAGTCGGTATATTGCAGAGTATTATGTTACTAAAGGCTACGATGTATACGTGCTTAATCGAAACACTAAAGAACAGTCAAAGGGCGTAACACTTATTGAAGCTGACAGGCATAATCTTGGTGAGACCCTTCGCGAATATCGTTTTGATACAGTAATAGATACGGCATATACTGGTGATGATGTAGAACTGTTGCTTAACGCTTTGGGAGACTATGAAAACTATATTCTTATCAGTTCAAGTGCCGTATATCCAGAATATGCTCCACAACCATTCAAGGAATATGCTCATCTTTCTATCAACAAGTATTGGGGCAAGTATGGAACAGATAAAATAGATGCAGAAACTGTTTTGCTAAAACGAAATCCAAACGCATATATTCTTAGACCTCCATACTTATATGGTCCAATGAACAATGTATATAGAGAAGCGTTTGTTTTTGATTGTGCATTGGCTGACCGAAAATTCTATTTACCTAAAGCTGGTGATATGAAGTTGCAATTCTTCCATGTTCATGATTTATGTAGGTTCATTGATGTTCTGTTGAAAGTAAAACCGTCACAGCGTATCTTTAACGTAGGAAATAAGGAAGGTGTTTCGATTCGTAAGTGGGTAGAGTTATGCTACGCTGTTGTTGGAAAACAAGCTACATTTGTAGAAATTCATCAAGATATTGAACAAAGGAATTATTTTAGTTTTTATGAGTATGAGTATTGCTTGGATGTTTCCTTGCAGTATGAACTAATGGGCGATGTAAAATCATTAGAACAGGGGTTGGAAGAAGCCTATGCTTGGTATATCCACAATAAGGATAAGGTAAATAGAAAGCCTCTTATCGAGTACATAGACAACACTTTGTGTTAAGTCAATTCAATTCCATTTTGGTAAACACGAGAAACTTTGAATTCGTAGGAGGTATCGAAAATGAATAGGAAAACTATATTCTGTTTTCTGACAGCTTTGATAATGATTTTTGTTCTTGCCGGCTGTGGTGGAAAGAATAGTGGTGGGAATATTGACAATGTTCAAATTCCTGATTGGAAACCGTCGGAAATATATTCAGACAGTGATATTGAGGCGGCTTTCCAAACAGTAAAAGACTATTTCGGCAACGAATTTGACGGCTGCACACTGACAAAACTGACCTATCCCGGAGATACATACGCCGATGAATTTTATGAATGGGCTGAACAATATGACGCGGATGAAGCAATCGTAATATTATCATCTTTCGATGTAGACTCATCAGGCGGGGATGGTTCGCTTAATCCGGATTCAACATATGATGATTGGAAATGGATTCTAATTAGGAATGACAGTGGAAATTGGGAACATGTTGACCACGGGTATTAAAGCGACAGATTCAAGTTTGTCGGACTCACAACAATTTAATATCAAACTAATACTATAAACCAACTACAGTAACTGCAAATACATATAGTTGGGGAGATAGAATTAAAACAATTATTGGTAAAATTATCCATGCATATTAGGATTGACATCTCATCCACGATATGGAGAACATTGGGTTGTTGTAACGGGTTATAATTTTACATCTCATAATTCTGGAACCTATACAGTAAATGATGGATGGGGAAATGTTGGAATAAATATTAATTCGAGTTATACAGATGGGGGTGTTGATATTGGGTAATAAATCTGTTGTAAAACGCAAGTCGTATATTACAATGTTAGTGTTTATATCCACGATAATTATACTTTTTAATAGTGAATATGAATGAAAATAGTAGCAAAATAAAGGTAAAAGGTGGAGAAGGATATGGTATGTTTGATAAAGCAACAAGAATAGAGATTATATTTAATGATAATGAATATATTGTATCCAATCCAGATGAAATTGAACAAATAATTCGTTTGTGCCGTCAAAACTGGGAGCCACCAAATACTCATATTACAAAGGAAGATTGTGATATGTGTGTTAAGTTTATTGGTACAGATACAGAGGTTTGGGTTGATACTGAAACATTATCATCATATATAGGGGAAAGTTTTGTACAAATGCCAGAAGATTTATTTAAAAAAATTAAAGAAGTAGTCTCGTTAAGTAATACACTTCGGAGCATGCCGAAGAAGTAAACTTTACTCAAAGACGCAGAGCCGATAATACGCAGATTTGAAAATGCGAGTATCGGCTCTTTCTTTGAAAATTATTTTTGTATATAATACGGAATATTAGATTATAGTAATGTTTCCACAGATTTTTATATCTTTGGAATGCTACTGAAACAATAGCATACAGTATATCAAATGACATCACTTACGGTTATATGAATGTGTATTAATGTTGGATCTGGCTTTGTGTGTTTTTGTGTGATTGAATATTCTCGTGCTGCAGGACAGGTGATGGATTTCACCCCGGATTATTTAAAATCTATAACATTATCAATGATATGGCAGAGGTATTGAATGCATCGCAGATGCAGAAACTACAGGAAGTGTTTGTTAATTGTTTGTCGGAAAATCGTGCGCCTGATTATTTACAAATTCGTAATGAGGAATTCCTAGATATGTTTCTAACGGCTAAACATTTAGAAGGCTGTTCGGATAAGACGATACGTTATTATAGGTGTAATATCCAGAGAATGTTGGAAACAGTAGTAATTAAAGAGAACCTACAAATATTAACCGAAGCATACAGCCTCTTTTGTATAAGCGTTAAGCATTCTTATATGTAGTATAAGCAGCTTCAATTTTAGATGCGTAAATATCTACGTTTCCAGAACTATTATAGAGGGATGTCATACCATTGCCTACCTTTCCGTCTATAGTAAGCCATTTCGCACTCTGGAAGTCTCTTACTGCGGTATTTGTTCCAGAATCAAATTTACCATTCGGGTGCCACAATTGTATCCCGTCGCATTCAATTTTTCCTGCGTAGTTTTCACACCAACACTATAACGAAGTAAATTGTCCTGCATGTAATAACCGGTTCCCGAAAGAACCAGTTCATAAGTGTACCTTAAATTGTCATAATTTTCCATTTCAATTTCACCTTTTTAGTTATTGAATGTGCAAATTCAATAACTAAAAAAATGGTGAAGCGTAAACAAAATAATTTTATGTAATAAGTGAATAGATTTTAGGAATGAACTTACCTTATTGATAGAAGTTATCCGATTATACATCGCTTACGAATTTGCTATGGTTTTCATCTGTGCTTGATAGTATAATATTTTTATTATAGATTTTGCACATTGTTTTTCATGTGATTTGAATTCTGTGTTGAGGTTATATAAAATGGTAATATTAAAAAGTAAATACATAGATTATGAAGAAAAGGTACGGGGAAATAAATCAAAGAGGAGTGGAGTGAGAGGACTCTGCAAGAAGTAAGATTATTGCTTAGAAAGGACGGGGATTGAAAATGGATAAATATAAACAACTAATAGTAATTTTTTCAGATACCCTTAAAAAGTCAAAAGATTATCATATTGCTTATTTACATGGCATAGGTTATGCATCTGTAATAGGAGTATATCAAAAGGAAATAAGATGAATAGTTCGATGCAGATTGATGTGATTTTTGGTTCACCAGAAGAGATGGCAGAAAAGTTACTACAGAACTGGAGATGGCAGTGGTATTACCAAAATAGGAAGTATATGCAAGGTAAGGATTATGCAGATATTTGTGAGATTGATTGTGATATACCTGAGTCATTAAGGGAAGATTATAATAATCACATCCAGAAACTACAAAATAAGGTACATGACGTTTTGTGTACTAATGGCGATTAATTCTTTTATAGAGTATCCGTCCGATAAGGGCAGTAATACCTATGAAAATGAAGATGACGGCTTGAAGAAACATATATTTTGCGTTTCCTATAACTGAAAAGATAATTGCAGTTAAAAGGCTAAAAGTACTGTAAGATATGTTTTTAATTTAAAAATATGGTTGTCATGGGAATCGACTTCTCTATTGGGATGATCAACGGACCTATGACCAAAATTAGGATGGCAAAAATATATACAAGATTAGCGAAACTATTATTGGAACAGCAATATATTTCACTGCTAGCAAAGTGGAAATTAGTACAATGATTGAAGCTAAGAAGCAAGAAAAATAGGTCTTTAAATGAAGACCACCACTAAAGGAACGCATCGGAATAAATAACAAAAAGAAAAAGAGACACTCTGGGAGCATATGCAGTAATAATGCAATAACGATACTACAGATAGTGCTGACAGAAATTTCTAAAAAGCATTGAAAACCATACTGGTAGATATCATAGGAATCCTGTTTGATAATTTCTTTTTTTAGTATGTAATCAGTTAGTTTGTGTGATAAGTATTCCATGCTAGAAGTCTCCTTTGCATCAAAACCATATTATAAATTAAGCAATTGTAAAAATTTAGGGAAAGGTTGAAAATAAGAATGTATATGCTATTTTTCCCCATCAGAACCATACATTACCACTGATACCCGGAATTCGTTCCCTGTTTCTTCAGCAGTCATCTCGCCGTGATAACAGGATACTGCCTGTTCTACGGATGACAGCCCGATGCCGTGATCAAGCGTGTCCTTCTTTGTGGTAAGATATCTGCCGGAACTGTCTTTCCTATGTGTTGCATGATAACTGTTGCGTATGCATATCTGGAGCATTTCCTTTACATAGGATATATCCAGATTTATGTACCGCTGTCCTTCCGGTACTCCCCGGCATGCCTCCAGAGCATTGTCCAACAGATTCCCCAAAACAACTGCAAGATGTCCGCTTTGGAATGGCAGGGATACAGGAATGAATACGTTAGCTTCAAACATAATCCCTTCTTTTTCGGCAAGGTCATGTTTATAGTTGACCAGCGAATCCACCACAATGTTACCGCTGCGGACACTTCCGAAACTTTGTTGCTGATTCCATTATTCAGCATCCCCTGTATAAGCATCTCAGCTTCCTTCTTTTCTCCGTTCTGCACTGCACCCAGAAGGCAGGAAAGATAATTCTTCATGTCATGGCGGAGACGCCTTATTTCAAGGTAAAGGCTTTCCCGTTCCTCTGCCTGCCGGCTACACAGTTCAAGCTGCTGCACGTAGAGACGGTTCTGTTCCCGACCACCGCATCCCGGCTCATCCAGTCATATATCTCAAAACCACATAATTGACAAAGAGAAGCATGAGACTGGCAAAAGCGGAAAATTTGGAGAATTCATCATATACTGCTGCAATGATAAATATGTTGTGCATGATATATATACTGCTTGCCGGAACCAGCAGGATGACAAGAAAATATCTGAGGGAAATCTCAGGACTGTTTTTGGCTTTCATATAGTGGCTGATCAGGACGGAAAGCAGAAGCATGCAGAGCTTGGAGATGACATTGCCGGCATCTGAAAGGGTAGCGTTTTGCGCTCCTGCTACCGTCATTACCATTGCACACAGAACCTCCACCAGCATCCATACAGAGCAGATCAGTATAGCAAACATAAACCTTGTCTTTATGCTTTTTCTGGAAGTAACAGTACTAATCAGAAATACCAAGAAGATATCCTGTGGAGACATTAAAATATTCTGACATCATTATAAGTGCTTTGGCGGTTATGGCTTGCGTGTTATTCTCCATTCTGCTTATTGATTGCTGTGTAGAATCAATGATTGTGGCAAGCGCTTCCTGTGACAACCCATGACTTGTCCTAATTTCACGAATACGATTTTCTATCATAGTTATAATTTCCTTTCTATTGTCATTTTACACAAAACAATAGCAGAATATTACAACGTATATGATTATCTAAATACTAACATATGGATATTCTTAAGAATTTTAGTTCTATATAGGGAATTGAATATAAAAGAAAAATTTAAGGGTATAAATATTTCTCCACACAAGGGAAAAATGACAAAAAAGTAGGTAAATATTACGAGGTAAGAAATAAAGCTTTGTTGCTGATATAATAAATAATAGATTGTAAATTAGTAATAGAGTGCTAAGTTTTAAAAAAAACATACATTTTAGATTGTAAAAGGAGGTAGCATATGGGAACTTACAGTGATTTTGATCTTGATATTCGTTCAGTAGAACCTGCAGCACATGTAAAAATCACATCAAAGGTTTGTGTGCATTTATGGGAAGTGGTACAAGCTTCACTTGATTATTGTGATAAAGTCAGTAAATTGATTTGCCCAACAGATGCATGTACAGTGGGATGTTCAAGCGATACTTGTTCTGCATGTCATTCATATTGTGGAGCTGCATGTCGTCGAATTGAATAATTTAAAAGTTTAAAACTGTGTTATAGAAAATAAGCAATAAGCAGCACTCTTATTATTAATTTCAATGTAAAGCGATAAGGGAAACCTTATCGCTTTATTAAAAGAAGAATGTGGGATTGATAATCATTTAATTTTACATAATTAGATGTCAGTAGAAAGTTTTTTAATTTTTCTTAGAGCAATACGATAAGAAATGTAAAAAAATAACAATATTCCAAGGAAATAAACAGTTAGAAATATTAAGGAGACAATAATTCTTTGATTAATCTGTTCAAGATAGAAAACAGTATCAATTTGGAAACTCTCAACAAAAACGATAATAGTATTTAAACTAGAATAGCATAGTGCAAATAGCCAACACCAGTGTGGAAAATGTTGGGTTCCATTAAAAAGAACTCCTTTTATTGACATCCAAATGATTAACACATCAGGCGCTAATGGAATAACCCAATCGTTTAAGCTTGTTTTAAAAAAATAATCTAGTAGATAAGTAAGTTCATTTGCTATAATTATACCCCAAAAAAGTTTAACATAAATTGTGTGCCGAATATTTGTGATCCTTTCATCACAGTGAATGGTGGTTTTCATAAGTTGTCCTCCTCCCAAAATAAATCGTTTAATGTTTTGTTAAGTACTTTACATATCCGAATACAAAGCTGAAGACTGGGATTAAACTTTCCGCCTTCTAGTAAGTTGATAGTAGGGCGTGTAACATTAACTTTGGCAGCCAGTTCTTCTTGAGAAAGATTCATCTCAACGCGTGCTAATTTAAGACGCATATTTTTCATTTATATAACCTCCTTTCTATATGTATTATATGATATATTAAACTAAATGTAAAGTATATAATACAAAAAATAATAAATATATAACGTTATGTGAAAAGGATTATTATGTTTTGGTAATAGAACTTTTAAGTATTTGATTCAAGTGTCGGAGTAATAAAAGAGTTACGAAATAAATTAAAAGCAAATTAGGAGGAATTGATATGATGCCATATGAAGTAGGAAAGACGTTTATTATTAGGGTTCCATTATTATCTATAGAGACTTATAAGGAATTATGTTCAGAAAAGGATAATGATGCTTTTATACGAAAATGCTATGCAAACGATGTGCTAATGGAATCAATTGCCATAGCATCTACGAGTCTGTATGAAGCATTAAGAAGATATTGTATAAGCGGAAATGGGAAAACAGAGAATTTAATACAAAGTATAAGGAAATTTTTAAATAGAGCTGCAACAAGAACAACTCCTTTTGGTCTGTTCGCAGGAGTAGAGTTTGGTAATTTGGGTGATAAAACGGATATAGAGTTAAATTGTATTTCACAATATTATAAGCGCTAGAGTTGATATGGAGTGGCTTAGTAAAATAGTTATAATATGTGAAAATAATCCAACATATTGGAATCATTTGAGATTTCGATTTAATTCAGATTGTTATGAAGCGGGAAATCGCTTACTCGCACCTGGATTGAAGTTACAAGTACAAAGGGAAGAGTTTGTCGATTGTGTGGGAGAAGCAATGTCTGTAAAGAATACAGAAGCAGTAAAATTTATATATAATAATTTTGGAACAGATTATTTTATTATGAATGATTTGATTTTGAAATTTAAAGAAGAATACTGCGATTTAGATCCAGGCGTATTACTTGTTTTTTTGAAAAACTTGATTAATATGTCAATTATAGTATCGGAATTGCAGCCCCCACAAGTTGATACAAAACCATTGTGTTATGTAATGAATATTATTAGAGAATATGAGATAGACGATGGCTTATTAAATAAATTACAGAGAGTTTTAGATTTAATTGAACAATATAATCAAACTGAAATGGGGAAAGGAACAGACTTATTTTTACAGTGCTGTGATTTGATGGGGGAGATTCAAAACTTAAAATCTGGACATTATCTGCAGGTTGATATGAGGACTAAGTATGTGCGTTGTGAGTTAAATAGAAGCGTTGCAGATAGTATTGAACATTTTATTGAAATTGTTCGAAATGAAGCATTTGTGTGTGAATATCCAGAGTCATTAAGAGCTTATTCTAATTTGTTTATTGAGAAATATGGATATAACAAAGAAATAGCAGTACAACAACTATTAGATCCAGATATTGGTTTGGGTGCTCCTGCTGGGTATAGCAATCCCAAAACTAACAATCCATTGGTAGCTTCTAAAAGTTATATTGCAGATAGAATAATGAAAATAATTACAGAGAAATTGGCAATTTGTAAAAATAAAGAACTTTCGGTTGATTTGGAAGATTTAGATTTAAAGTGGATATTTAATAAGAAGAATGAATTGACAGAGCAAGATTTAGATTCCATGGAATTAGCATTTTACATAATGGGGGAATCAGAGGAGGATATCGAAAAAGGTGATTTTCTATTAGTAACATCGCCACTTTTAGGAAGTGATTCAGCGTGTAAAGCCATAGGTAGATTTACGGATTTGTTTGAGGATGAGAAAACTAAATTGTTTTTAGAGAATTTATATAACCAAGAAAGAGCATTGTCACATGATAGGGGAACACTTTTAATAGAAGGACATGAGATGCCAACTAATGGAAGGTATTATAATCTTTGTCAGAATACATATGGTAATAAATTGCAATTAGCGGTATCTCTAAATTTACCAGACGAGAAATCAAAATAGAGTTAAATGATTTGTTTGTTGGGATATCGCAAGAGACAAATATGTTTTATGTTCGTTCTTTAAAAAACAATCAGCATGTTCGAATATTACTGCCTAATATGTTAGTACCGTCTTTGTATAGTAATACACTTCGTTTTTTATATGAGGTTACTAACATGAATTATAGTAATGTTTTTGCGATACAAAGTTTTAGTATGAGTTCACAATATAAAATTTTCCCACGTATAAAATATGGGAAAATAGTGTTGTCTCCTGCAAAATGGTATATTTCTATAGAAGACTTATATTTGAAAGAAAAAAGTTTTAAACAATTTAAGCAAGCTTTTGGAGAATACCGAGAAAGATATTGTATCCCAGAGGCAGTGTATGCAGGAAATGCGGATAATAGGTTATATTTAAATTGCATAGACGACTGTGATTTGCAAATTTTATATAATATGTTAAAGAAAACTCCTATTAATTTATTTGAAACATTTAGCATTGATAAAAATTGTTGGGTGAGAAATAGTGAAAAGGAATCTTTTATGTCAGAAATTATTTTTCCTGTATTTAAAACTGCTGGTATAAAAGAAGATTTTCCTAAAGAGCGTAAGGAGGTAATAAAATTAGATACAAAATCAAGGTATATGGACAATGCCGCAGCAATTCCGCTTAATGCTGAGTGGAGAAATCAATTTCCAGGTCAAAATGGATGGTGGTATTTTAAATTATACTACAACAGTGTTAATTCGGATCGACTTCTTGGAGAAAATATATATTTTTTGTGCGAGGAATTATTAAAGAGGAAATATATTGATCTATTTTTCTTTATTCGATATGCAGACCCAAAGCCGCATATTCGCTTACGAATACATTTATGTGAGAAAAATATGGACGGAGACTTAATAAGTGTGTGGATGCAAAAAATGTATGCGGAATTAAATATTTCTTCGTGTAAAATAGATGTATATGAAAGAGAAATTGAGAGATATGGAGGTATAGAATTAATTAATTATGCTGAAAAGTTTTTTTATAGTGATAGTTTATATGTTATGCAATTATTAAAGTGTCAAAAAAATGATAAAAAAAATACGAAGATTGTAAAAGCGATAATGGGTATTTTGTCGCTAGTTTTGTGTACACAAATATCAGTTGGTGATTTGGAAAAGCTTTTAAGTGAGATGGTTGATAAAAAGAAATATCGTGAAATATATCATGGACAAAGGAAGGAGATATTGAGGATTATTATTAATACAAGACAGAACATTATAGAAGATAATCTCGAATTTATTCAAATATATCATTGGCGAAAAAGGATGTTCGAACAATATTGGAGAGAAATTGTCAAACAAGATGATGATTTGAAGCTTTCAAATAGTAGAAGAAATATTTTATTTAGTATAATTCATATGTTTTGTAATAGATATTTTGGAGATACCGAAAAGGAGAGGATGATTATGGCAATTTTATATCATGGAATACATGATACAAATGAAATGGAAAAGCATAATATTTTAAAATGGTAAATAAAGATTTATTTTTGAAAAAGTTAAGAAATTTAATAGAGAATAGGTGGTAAATTCATATATGGGGGAAAAAAGCAAGTTTAAAATAACGGAGGCAGTAAAGATTTTGTAAGACTTCATGGTTTTATCATAAATATTACTCCTTTTAGAATAGTATCATCTATAGTAATTACATGCATATTGGGAATATTACCGAGTGTATCAGTATATACTACACAGTTAATTATAAATCAAATACAAAAAAAAGAACTGGCGGTGTATTCAATTATCATGCTCTGCATACTATATATAGCTGTAGACATGGTAAGCTCGATATTAAATTATGTGCAAAGTTACAATACGTTTATTATTAATCAGAAAATTGATTTGGCACTTATTGAAAACGTTTTAAAGAAAACTAAAGAATTAGAGTTAGGTGATTTCGAAACACCAGAAATAAATGATTTAATCAGTCGTGCTAATGAACAAACAAGTGGAAAGGCATATGCTTTTTATATGTTAGTATTAGGAATATTTCAGTCATTTGTTCTGATTTTTAGCAATGCATATATATTGATACATTTAAAGGAATATTTCATCCTGTTAGTACTTATATTTCTAATTATTTTACATTCTATTAAAACACTTAGATTAAGTGAAAAACAATACTTTATTATCAAAGAAAGAACAAATGATTCAAGAAAACAATGGTATTATCAATATTTGTTGACAAATGATATAGCATTTAAGGAGATTAAACTATTTGGTAGCCATTCGTTTTTGATTTCAGAATTTAAAAAATTATATTATCTTTTTTTTGAACAAGATAAGGATATACAAAAGGAGATAATAAAAATGGATATAAGTATGAATTTGATCGAACAAGCTGTGATTGGTGGTACATTCTTAGGTTCGATGGCAGATGTATACAATGGAAAAAGATTAATTGGAGATGCATTGGCATATATAAAAGGTATAAGTAATATAAAAAGTGGAATCCAATCAGTTTGTACAAAGATAGTAGCAATTTTAAAGCAAGCATATTATATTCAACAATTATTCGACTTCCTTGATTATAGAAGTGTGATAAATAGTTCCACTGGAACGATTAAAATTGACGAAATTGAAAAAATTGAATTACAGTCTGTTTCGTTTCGATATTCTTATAAAAAAAATGATAGTATTAGAAATGTTAATTTTGTTTTGAAAAAGGGTGAACTGTGTTTAGTGGTTGGAGAAAATGGTTCGGGTAAAAGTACATTTTTGAAATTGTTATCAGGATATTATATGAATTACACTGGAAAAATTTTGGTTAATGATATCGATTTTAAAGATTTGGATATAGAAAATTATCGAAGCAAGGTTAGTATCTTATTACAAGATTTTACACGGTATGAAATGACAATTGATGAAAACATTAGGATGGGTGTACTTAATGAAGAAATTTCTGATGATAAAATTCAAAAAGTTATGTTTGATGTTGCGCTTGATAGATCATTAACTACTAATACCAATCAGCAGTTAGGATATTGGTTTCAAAGTGGAACTCAACTATCAGGAGGGCAGTGGCTTAAAATTGCTCTTTGTAGGACATTTTTAAGACCAGCAGATATAGTAATGTTCGACGAACCCAATGCAGCATTAGATCCAATATCTTCAAAGCGGATTATGGAAATGATAGAAGAAAAAACTCAAAATAAAATATGTATTATTTCAATTCATCATCTTGCAAATTTAAATTTAATTGGGATAAAAATATTGTTTTGCAAGGGATTTATCAAGAGTTAAGTGACGAATTAGAAAAATATGGGTTATACCTGAAAGAAATTAGATAAAAGAGAGGTAAAATAAATGATAGGAACTAAAGAATTTATGGAAAATGAAAAAAACTTAAAATCAATAATAGAGTTCTATTTAAATGGTGTAGAAAAGTATCTAGCATATGATACTGTGTCTGATAGCCTACATTCAATATTGCTTTTGGCAGAGCTTTATAATAATTTAGAAAATACTAAAAAATGGGATAAGATAATATATTTGAAATGGAATAATATTCAAGAAAAAAGTAAAGGTAATGGGAATTCTTTTTTTGCAAGAATAGGTTTTTTCAATGGGTTGGCAGAAATATGTTTTATAGCAGATATTTTAAATAGTTCTACGGGAAATTATCAAAAATTAGTATATAAATTACGAACTGCTTTTATAAATACAATCCCTTCATATGTTCATATGTTGTATGAACATATGAAGGAGATGAAATGTCCTGATTATGACTGTATTAATGGTGCATCAGGAGTTATTCGTTACTTACTAGATTGTCCGCATGATCAAGCAAAGGATATGGCAAAACTATTGGTTCAATATTTGGTTGATGTTACTAATAGAAAAGGTGAATATCCTGCATGGTATATTAAGAATTATAATTTACCAAGTGAAGAGGATAGAATACTATATGCATCAGGGGCGATTAATTTTAGTTTGTCACATGGTGTATCGTATATTGGCTATTTTAATAATCGCATTACAAAAGGGAATTTGTGTATCAGGGCAAAAAAGTGCAATCGAAATATTAGCTCACAAATATATTCTTGAGTATAAAGTAGTCGAGAATAATATTCCATATTGGCCAGGAATGCTATCATATGAAAAATTTAAAAAAAGAGAAATAGATGATTTATCAAGACGAATGAGTTGGTGTTATGGTTCAATAGGAATTTTACGTTCATTACAACTTTACGAGCAAGCTTTTCCGGATTATAGGTTGAAAAGAGAAATTGAAGATGCGGTTATATCTTTATCAAAAATTCCGTGCGAGGAGTATTTGTTTGATTCGCCGACAATATGTCATGGATATGCAGGAATGTTAGTTGTTTTGAACGTTATTAATCAGGAGGTTAAGTCAGATGTAATACAAAAGCGTGTACTAGAATTGGTGGATATATTAAATAATTTCTTTAGTGAAAAAAATAGATTTGGTTTTCGAAATATTGACTTTGTATCTTCGAAAGAAGGGATATTAAAAAATGTAACGGAAGATCTTTCTTTTTTGACGGGAAGTACAGGAGTGATATTAAGTATGCTATCTGTAGTAAGAGGAGAAACAACATTTGAAAAACATTTATTAATAAAATAATTTTGATATTGTATAAAGTATAAAAGATGAATAATAATATTGGGAAGCTGGAGAGAATAAAGCATTATTTACTAATTATATATTGATATATAGAAAACCAGAATATGCAAATTAGTATTGATAGTAAGTAATAGCTAAAAACTTATATATTGGTATTTAGATAATCATATACGTTGTAATATTCTGCTATTGTTTTGTGTAAAATGACAATAGAAAGGAAATTATAACTATGATAGAAAATCGTATTCGTGAAATTAGGACAAGTCATGGGTTGTCACAGGAAGCGCTTGCCACAATCATTGATTCTACACAGCAATCAATAAGCAGAATGGAGAATAACACGCAAGCCATAACCGCCAAAGCACTTATAATGATGTCAGAATATTTTAATGTCTCCACAGGATATCTTCTTGGTATTTCTGATATTAAGAGAGACCTTAACGGACAGATGCGAATGAATCAGGAAATGGAGGACTGTTACGATATTGTGCTCCATTACCGCAACCTGACAGAAACAAATAAAAAGACTTTATCTTGTATTCTAAAAAGGCTAGAGCAGGCACAATTAGAAGAAAAGGAATTATATATAAAGGACGTGGGGACTATGCTAAAGATAGCTATATGTGATGATGATTTAAGATTTGCAGGAAGTCTTGAGACACTGGTTATGGCAGAAAACAGGGAACTTGGCATCCGCGTAGAGACCGAAGTGTTTGCTGACGGTAAAACCCTTGTGGAACATATCCAGGCAGGAGAACGCTACGGTCTTATTTTTTAGATATTGAAATGAAACACGTTGACGGCATATCAGCGGCACGTCTCATCAGGGAGACTGACCGCAGTGTGCTGTTTATTTATATTTCGGATATGACAGCTATTTAAAGGAGCTGTTTGAGGTGGAGCCATTCCGTTTCCTTTCAAAACCGCTAGAGAAGGAACTGTTCTGCCGCTACTATAAGGAGGCGTGCCAGCGGATTAGAGAAACGGAAGTTTTCTATCAGTTCACATTTAACAAGGAAATCAGAAAAGTTCCGCTGAATAATGTAGTGTATTTTGAAAGCCGCAACCGTGTTGTATATATCGTTCTCAGCAGCGGTCATTCAGAATACTTTTATGGAAAACTGAATGGTGTGGAAAAGGAACTTGCTGACAGCAGGTGTTATTTTCTGCGTATCCATCAGTCTTTTCTTGTGAATTATGATTACATAAAAAAGATGAATTATTTAAATGTGACCGTATATATCGGGGACAGGGAGCTGGAGTTAAAAATCAGCGAGGACAGACAGAAGGAAGTCCGCCGACAGCTCTGCGAGATTGCAGGAGGAAAGGCGGTTATAGAATGAAACAGCTTCTGATGACAGTGTCTGATTTGTTTTTCTTTTCTGCATCTTCTGAATATGCAGAAATGTATGACTGCTTTTCTAGGACCGGGAAAACGCAGTTATAAAAATGTTATTGTTTGGATGGGTTATTACATTTTTCTGATTTTTACAAATAAGGTCTTAGGTGTCACCATTAATGCTGCTTACAGGAAATATCATTCTGGTATTTCTGATTAGTACTGTTACTTCCAGAAAAAGCATAAAGACAAGGTTTATGTTTGCTATACTGATCTGCTCTGTATGGATGCTGGTGGAGGTTCTGTGTGCAATGGTAATGACGGTAGCAGGAGCGCAAAACGCTACCCTTTCAGATGCCGGCAATGTCATCTCAAGCTCTGCATGCTTCTGCTTTCCGTCCTGATCAGCCACTATATGAAAGCCAAAACAGTCCTGAGATTTCACTCAGATATTTTCTTGTCATCCTGCTGGTTCCGGCAAGCAGTATATATATCATGCACAACATATTTATCATTGCAGCAGTATATGATGAATTCTCCAAATTTTCCGCTTTTGCCAGTCTCATGCTTCTCTTTGTCAATTATGTGGTTTTTGAGATATATGACTGGATGAGCCGGGATGCGGTGGTCGGGAACAGAACCGTCTCTACGTGCAGCAGCTTGAACTGTGTAGCCGGCAGGCAGAGGAACGGAAAGCCTTTACCTTGAAATAAGGCGTCTCCGCCATGACATGAAGAATTATCTTTCCTGCCTTCTGGGTGCAGTGCAGAACGGAGAAAAGAAGGAAGCTGAGATGCTTATACAGGGGATGCTGAATAATGGAATCAGCAACAAAGTTTCGGAAGTGTCCCGCAGCGGTAACATTGTGGTGGATTCGCTGGTCAACTATAAACATGACCTTGCCGAAAAAGAAGGGATTATGTTTGAAGCTAACGTATTCATTCCTGTATCCCTGCCATTCCAAAGCGGACATCTTGCAGTTGTTTTGGGGAATCTGTTGGACAATGCTCTGGAGGCATGCCGGGGAGTACCGGAAGGACAGCGGTACATAAATCTGGATATATCCTATGTAAAGGAAATGCTCCAGATATGCATACGCAACAGTTATCATGCAACACATAGGAAAGACAGTTCCGGCAGATATCTTACCACAAAGAAGGACACGCTTGATCACGGCATCGGGCTGTCATCCGTAGAACAGGCAGTATCCTGTTATCACGGCGAGATGACTGCTGAAGAAACAGGGAACGAATTCCGGGTATCAGTGGTAATGTATGGTTCTGATGGGGAAAAATGACGAGTTGTGTCGTATTTTCAACATACAATAATGCAGAATGCAAAAATATATTATACTTACACCCATCAGATTAAATAGGGAGGTGTCATTTTATGACAAAGAAAGCAAGTAATGCAGTAGCAAAAGTTTTAGAGAAAGTTGCAAGTAAATCAGTAAAGATGGCGGCAGACAGCAGGTGTATGTATATTTATCATCAGCCGAAACAGCCTGCCGGGATCAAAGAATTTCGCAATAAATAAGTCATTAATAAAGTGCGAAGTGAGAATGCAGTCATAGACATGGGAATGATACATGGCTATGACTGCATTTTTTACGCACAGTTGAAAAAGATTCATTGAATACACTTCCTGAAACAGATAAGACATTATGGGGGAGAAACGGTCTGTTGGTGGGAAGGGAGTTATGGATAAATTCTGCTTATTGAATATTCTCGTGCGTCAGAGCCGCCCGTCCGGTGTGGCGTGAGCCACCTATCCAGACGGAATGAGCCACTTTAATGAGAGTGTTACTCTCGTAGTGATTTATCTAGACCATACACCTCCCGCATGGACCTATCATGATCAGCATCAATGCTTGTGATATTGATCTGATAACTATCGTGTGCAATACGGTCAATGATTGCATCACCGTTATGGAAACGAAAACCATAACGGCAATTATCATTATTACGTGTTTGGAGAAGTATTGCTTAATAAAATATTGCAGTCAAAAAAATTGTTAGAAGAGGTTATTTTTAAAGTACCACCATATTTTTTAACACTATTTTCAACATTATAAAGACCTATACCATATTTTTCTGATGGAAAAATATGGCTAACGGGTGATAAATATGTATTTTTTATGTTTATTATAATAAAGTTATTATGTGAATTGACTGTTAATATGATTTCTCCTTTTTGTTCATATTTTAAAGTTTCCGTTAAGGCATTATCTAGGAGATTTGAAAAATAGTAGTTATATCAATATCTTCCATAAAATTAAAATCAACGTGTTCAATAAAACAGCTAAAAGAAGTAGAATTTTTTTCTGCAATTCGTTTCTTTTCATTTAGAATTAAATTAAGTACGGGATGTGTAGTATATGATGTCAATACAAATTCTGATATCAATTTATCAATACTCTCTAAATAGTTGTCAGCACGCATATAATCATGATTTTTATATATATTTTCTAAAATGTTTATATGCTTATCAATATCATGTAAAACTCTTAAGGATTGCTGATAATTTGCATTAAGCTGTTTGTAATAATTTAATTGTAGATTGGCTTGTTGCTCAGATAGAGAAATTTTATTTTTAACTTCTGATTTTCAATTATATAATCAAATATCTGCATTATATAAAGATTTATAAATACAATAATTATAATGGATAAATACCCCAATACGATCATGAACATTGTAATTAAAATAGCTGATTTTAGCATTTAAACACATATTAATGATACTACATAGAGTTAATAGTATATATAGTATCATCTGATTCTTGGGAATATAGTCACTCTTCTTTCGAGTTAACCATTTTGCCTTTGTTAGTTGGTATATAAATATTATAGCTGTTTTGGAAATAGCCATTTTAATAACGGTATGTGTTAAGTTAGGAACATCAATGTTGACTATTGCTAGCACAAATAATTCGTACAAGGAAGTGCTGATTGTTTCAATAAAAGTTAATGCAAATAATAAAAATATAGGTTATAAAGTAATTGTTTCTTTCCATTCCATGCATCATAAAAAAGAATGCAAATACATATAGACAATAAAAAAATCCAACTTGAAAAATTTAGTATCGGTATTTCAAGCAGATTTATACTGCCTATAATTAAAGCAATTAATATACTAGAAAAGCTGTATATTAATTGCTTTTCATATGATAATGAAAAGTTGGTTTTGAAATAGTCGAAAATTATTAAAATAGAGATATAGCAATTCACTATAGAAACAAAATAGTATATAATAAAATCCATTGTATGTACTCCTCTAATGAATGAGCATTTTCTTTAAGTAAATGTTCAATGCATCCTTGAATAAAACAGCTCTTTTTTGAGATAAAGGAATCCTATCCCCATTCACCATTAATAATTCATAATTCTTAACATCTTTAACGTATTTTAAATTAACAATGAAACTTTGATGTGGCATAAAAAAATCATATTCAAGCATTTTATCAGAAAAAGAATTGATTTTTTGATTAAAATGGAAGATATTATTTTTACATGATATTTTTATATGTCGTTTTTTAACATATTCAAAATAATAAATTTCATCAGTATTTAATTCAATCAAACCATTCTCATATGTAAAAAATCGTAAATTGGGTTTTGAACTCTTTTGCTCTTTATATGAATATACTTCATCTATTTGAAAGAATAGGTCATCTTTATTAATTGGTTTACAAAGGTAAGCAAACGAGTGTATAATATTATGTGCAATTTCCCTATACTGTCTAAAATTTGTAATAAATAATAATGTTTTAAGTAATATTTTGTGATGACTCGGCCTGGAAAATTTGTGTATAAATTAATGCTTCTCAAATTTTCTAGGCTGATATTTTAGATGAGGTATGTGTATGAAAAAAAAATTTTTTACAATTTGTGCAATAGTGTTTCTAGGATTTACTGGATGTACGCATAGAGAGAGTACGAATATAGATCTAACAACTTCATCTGTTGGAGTTATTGAAACAAGTGGTAATAGTAAAAAAAGTAGAATTTACTTTTATAATCAAAATTTAGAAAAAACAGCTACGCTTCCATTGGAATACGCTTCATTAGGAAGTATTTTTTATAATCCAGTAATTTATGAAGATGAACTATATCTGATTCCTCAAGGAAAAACTAATGTTAAGGATGAAAAAAAGGTTCTGAAAATTGAGTTGAAAAGTGGGAATCAAAAAATCTATGAAATCAATCAGTTGGAAATGAATAGTATTTGTGTTAATGATAAAAATATTTATACTTGCAATACGTTAAACGGTGATTCGTACATTAATAAATGTAGTAAAGAAAATAATCAAGTCGTAAGTGAGAAAATTGAAGGTGTTTATGTAAGCAAGCTATTGTGTAGTAAAGATATGTTATTTGCATTTGCTACTACAAAAAACGGAAAAGAGATGAATTCTTACATTTACATTTATGATGCTGAAGAACTGAGTTTTGATGAGAAAATTGATATTACAAATTATGGAGGTACTCACTATAAAGCAATTCTTTTCGACAACAACATATTGTTTTCAAACTCAGTAGATTCTGGCGATCATCCATGTAATACCGTTTGCATATATTCGATAAATGACAAGACGATAGAAACAATTTCATTTGATCAATATTATCCACTAGATTTGGCCGTATGGGATAACATACTTATCGTTTCTCACTTTGACTTGGTAAAAAGAGAAGGTGGAGGTATATCTATATATAACTTAGAAACCAAAGAGTTAAATAATATAGAACTTGGACATGATGCAGAGCAAATGACGATTAATGAGAATGTTATCTATATTTTATCAGATAAAATAATTTATCAATATGAATTAAAAGATATGAATTTGTATCTAAAATGTAAGACTCAAATAAAAAAATCAAATGAAGAAAATTATCTTTCGGGGATTTTTTATATTAAACCTGAATCCGTGAAGTTCACTCTTTAATAAGTCCAACCTGCCAAAGGTAAGTTGGTTTCATGATTGAGTATACTTATATGACATTTTCAGTGCTAGTGCTGGGAACAAAAGCAGTCACCCAAGTAAAAGGGTGCACGAAATAAGCCTGCTATAAAATTGCTTTGTTACCGTATTGTTCCCTCCGACTCAATCCACATGGAATACATCTTCCACCAGCATATTAAAGTACTTTGATATCCGCAGCATAAATTCGGCAGATGGGGTGCTGTCCCCACGTTCTATCCTGCCAACAGTTTTGGTGCTGTATCCGATAGCAGCGGCAAGGTCATCCTGGTAAATGCCACGCTGTTCCCGGATTTCTCTGATATTATTGGTAACCGCCATAAAAATCCCTTCTTTCAGTTCTATAGATAGCTATAGATATTTTCGTAGGAAATCCTTTAGTATGGATTATGAATGATAAGATGTACAAAAAACAGGACAGGCTATAAAGAGCCGACATCTTATCGGCAATGTTTTGCAATATCGGAAGCATTGCATTTCCCAAGAACCTTACCAAATATGTCTAAGCGGTCATTTTCACTAACCTTGATAGGTGCATACTTTTCATTAAGAGAGATAAGGAAAATTCCGTTCTTTATCGTTTTGTAATTTCTTAATATAGGCTTCTCCGTTTAGAGCGAAGATGCCGATTTCTCCATTAGCAACAGATTCCTGCTGTAATACCCATGCAATCTGACCATCATGGAATTCAGGTTCCATACTGTCACCACTAATGCGTACACCGAAAGTAGTATCTTCCGGTAGAAGAGATTCATCTATGCGTACAGTCTCTTTCGGTCCGTCTACAAGGAAGTTACCGGTTCCGGCTGATACTGCATTTTCAAAAATATCAATGCTTCGGAATGGAATTATCTTGGCAGTCTGCTTTTCATACATTCCGGATGCGTGGAGCAGATTAATATAATCCATAGCTTTTTCCCTGCCTTCATCAGTAAGTGATGAGAAAGGATCAGCAGGATTTACTCCAAAATATGCTTCATACATGTTAGTAATACCAAGGATTCTACATACTTTGTAAAATATGGTAACGCTTGGCTCAGCAAGATTTCTCTCCCAGTTGGATATGGCTTTATAGGAAATAGTGATGCCTTCCTTTGCCAGCTCATCAGCGAGATCCTGCTGGAGCAATAAAAAGGATATATGTGTGTTTTTAATATAAATATGTGATATAGTAAAAGAAATAGTATTTTACCAAGGTGGGACTCAGGATGAGAAAAAGAAAGTTGAAAAAATTTATTGCCTTGATTTTAGCATTTGTGATGCTTTTTTCTTTAGGGGGGAATGTGGTTTCGGCAAATGTGTCTGATGAAATTACAGAGAAATCTCTTGATCAAGTGCAAAGAGAAAACGAAGCTAAATTATTAGAAAGGAAGGTATCAGATGACACGAAAGCATTTTCACCTGGTGATGATTATTCTTTAGATAATAATGCAGTGGAAATGTTTGATTTGCCGAATAATACACCTAAAATTAATATGGAAGGTATTCCTAAAATCAAAAGTAAATCTAAAGTTCGTAAAGAGAATGATGAGCAGAGATATAATGTCTTGGTTCTGGATACTTCTGCTTCTTCTAGTTTTTTAGATTCTTCTGGTAATATATTTTACACTGCAGATACGGCTATTGATTATGTTAAATCTTCTGCAAAAAAATTTATCGAGGGAGTCCAGAAAGCAGATGGTACCAATTATGTTGCAATAGTTGAATACAAAGGTTCGACAGCAAATGTTGTTTCTGAATTTTCGACTGATTTTGTATCATTAAATGCGGCGATTGATGGACTTTATGCTTCACAAAATACACGTAATGTTGCAGCTGGGTTACAGAAAGCAGATACATTAATAAATGAAATATCTAATCCAAAAGCTATAAAAATGTTGTTCTGTTTACTACTGGAATGACAAATGATGGAGAATATAGCTATGATGGACATTATAACGAGGATACAATAGGAAGTGAATGGAGACGTAGTGACACTCAGGTTAGACTTTATGCATATTCTAATGCAGCATATGCAATGGCAGAAACATTAAAAAGTAAGGCTACAGTATATTCGGTAGGACTTTTTCAAATGATGGAAAATATGCCGGAAGAAGGTTTAGAAATTGTACAATTTTTCAAATTGTTTTCTTCAGAATTAGCTTCATCATTAGAACATTTTTATGATGTGAAAGATCCGAATGATTTGGAATTTATTTTTGGAGAAATTGCGGACAAGGTTACAACGAAGGATGTGAATTTTTATTTTGCGTCTGGTGAAGAGAAAGACTATGAAGCAGTTTGCCATTATTCAGATAATTATTTTCGAAAAGCTTCTTGTGGGACAAGACAGTTAGATGGATATAACCATAGTTTATCTACGGCATCTTTATGTTTGGCATTATCAGCATTTGGAAGTAATGATGGAGGAAATTCTGATTATACCAACAAATATAAAAATGTTGAAAAGTTGTTGACTGATTTAGAATTTGAAGAATTTGATAAGAATGATTGGTTTGTGAAAAAACCACAAAGTGATTCAATAGGAGTGGTAGCTGCAAATAAAAAATTAAGTATAGATGATAAAGAATGTACTTTGATGGCCGTAGCCGTACGTGGTGGTGGTTATGAAAGTGAGTGGGCAGGAAACTTTACACTTGGTAAGAGTGGCCAGCATTATGGATTTGCACAGGCTAAAAAACAAGTTTTAGACTTTTTGAAATCATATATTAGAGAAAATAAAATTTCAGGAGATATAAAAATATGGTTAACAGGATATATCGTGCAGCTGCAACAGCAAACTTAGTGGCAGGTGCACTTGATGATGGAGAAAAATTAGGTGATGGTGTAGTTCTTAAAAGGAAGATTTGTACGCTTATTGTTTTGAGACACCAATGGGAGCTACAAAATCTGAAATTAAGAATAGGCTAAAATATAATAATATTTATAATATCATTAATAAAAACGACCCGGTAACTAAAGTTGCTATGTCTGCATTAGATTTTACTCGTTTTGGAGGCGATTATTTCTTGCCAGATAAAATTTCTGATGGAAATAATTACGCTGCGAAAAAAATGCAATGGAGCAGTTCTATGATAAAATGTCGAGCAAAAATGAGATAGGAAAATATGCTGTTGATGATTTTGTGATGAAAAAAATTGATGTAAAGTATCTTTTGCCAGGAGGAAAAAGTCCGGTACAAAATGATGAGAATAATAAGTCAATTCAAGCGGAATATTTAGATACTACAATCAATAAACTGACAAAGGAAAGAGTAAAAACACGTGATAATTATGTGAAAGAATTGCAAAATGGTATTCGCACTATTTTCACTGTTAAATATGGAACGATGTTTCCAGATCAACCAATACAAAGAATTAATAAGTTTTTTGATTTGTTTTTAGAGAAACTGTGTAGTGTGGATACGCTTGGAGAAATTGTGATTGCAGCATTGAATCCACATCCAGATGCTAGTGTGAAAAAAGTAATTGAAGATGTAATGGAAGAAGCATTGAATGAAGCGGGATTAATAATTACAGCCCTTCAGCATTGAAAGAATTTGCAGGAGCTGTTGCAGAAATGTTAGTTATTTTGTTGTTTCACACCCTAATCTAACAGTGACAGGTGTTAGTAATGCGAAAACTTTGGGAGCAGCTCATTATCCAGAATTATGTATGGCATGGTTAATGTCACAAGATGAGAACTATACATCTTCACCAACAGAGTTTGACGGAAATGGTAACTATCGTGTTTTACATATTAATTGTCCGATAGATGTAGAAGTATATGATAGTGAAAATATATTACAAGCAAGGATTGTAGATGATATACCACAGGAAATTAAAAATGGGACTGTTGTGGCAAGTTTGAATGAAGATGATGAGAAAATAGTTTATCTTCCAACAAATGCATCGTATCAGATAAAATTAACAGCTACAGATAACGGAACAATGAATTACTCGATAAATGAATTTTCTTCTACAGCAGGTGATATTACAAGAGTCGTTAATTATAAAGATATAAATTTGAATAAAAATGATGTGTTTAATGCAGTTGTTCCTGCTTATGTAGATGATGAACAAAATAATGAAATAGAAGGTTCAACTACAGAGTATGAGTTGAAGTCACCTGATGGTAAAGAAATTAATCCTGATCAAAATTTAAGTGGTGAAGATGCAAAATCTGCTTATTATATGGTGACAGTAGAAGTTGATTCGGATGAACATGGTATTGCTATAGGTCAAGGAATTAGACAAGAAGGAAATTTTGCAAAAGTTGAAGCGGTTGCTAAAGAAGGTTACCAATTTGTTGGTTGGTATGAGAATGATAAATTAATTTCGCAAGAAACACAATATCGTTTTTGTGTAGAAAAAGATACCCTTTTAGTTGCAAAATTTGAAAAAGATGGAGAATCAGCGAACCCAGAAAATCCAGCGAACCCAGAAAATCCTGATTCGGGAAAAGATAATAATACAGGTAATAATTCTGGTTCGGGAATAAATGAAAATGGAGGAGAAAAGATAGAATCTGTTTCAACAGGAGACGAATCTGCAGTTGGATTTTGTAGTCTAATGGCTGTAATCATGGTAAGTATAGTGATGTGTATGGCATTTACAAAAATAAGACGTAAAAAGCAGAGAAATTAAGGAGCCACATAAATGTTCAGAAAAACGTATAAAGTAGTAGTATTAGCAATTGTTCTTGGAGTTCTATTAAATGCTTGTAGTAAAAGACAAGCAGTAACCGAGGAATATAATACAATAAGTGATTTGGCATATTCTGAAAAATGTAAAATTGAACCAATCATATATATTGAAGAAAAAGCAGGATTTGTTCCATATATTGTATTAACTAATGATTATAATGGTAAAACACTTTTGTTAAGAAAAGAAATTCTTCCAGAGAATAGAAGAGTTAGTGATTATTCGGCTTACTATGAAGAAAGTGAAATTGATAATTACTTAATGGGAGAGTTTTTTGATAATTTACCTATTCAAACTCGTTGCTTAATTCAAGATTCGGAAATAGAGATTTTAGATGAACGATGCTTGAATCAAATAGATGATAGCGTGATAACTATTGTAAGAAAAGTGTTTTTGTTGTCTTTTACTGAACTTGGATATAAAAAAAATGGGCATGTCGGAGTTGAAGGGGGCCATTGTTGTATTTTAAAGATAATAAGAATCGTTTTGCTACTACGAATAATGGAAAGTTTACTGTAAGTTGGTGGTTAAGAAGTGCGGATTCTACATATGATTCTTGTGTATATGCAGTAGGACCGGAAGGTGAAATTGGAAGCACGAATGCATACGATATGAATGGTATCAGACCAGCATTTTGTGTTGACGGTAAGCAAGAAATATATAAAGAAGAAGGCAGATATATTTTAAAATAACATAACTTATTTATATTAAAGTGATTATGTTATTTTGAAAGAATTATTGAAATTCATTTGCCTGTGCTTATCTAAACGTTAATTGGCTACATTTTGGCTACAAGATTTTTATAAAGCACTAATTCCTCAGCAAAATAAGCTACTTTAGACAACAGAACCGCACAAATTAGTTTCAAATAATCGAATATCACGAAACCAAAGTCCGTGATGGTGGACGTACAGTAGAATCTGGACGTGTTGCTACAGTTATCGAGTAATCATTGAACACTTAATGAGTGCGTAAGCGCGAAGTTAGTGAGAAAGTTGTTCTGTGAGCGTTGCGAGCAGAACAACCTTCTGATAACAAATATAGTAAAATTAAGGCTTCCGAGATTTTTCGGATAATCGAGCTATAATGAGATTATTTGGTTTTACTATACGTCTGTTGGAAGCATTATTCTATTCTTTATAATTGCAACAATTATTTCATACCCATTTAGTTTGCTTGCTGATGTGTTACCAAAAGCATTGCTTATGCTTGAAAAGATAGATAAACAATCTGCTGTTATTATGTATCTTTTGTTAGATACATTTGCGACATTTATGGGATTGAGAATCGTAGACTATTTCATGCAGTCCATTTCAGCGACTACTATTTCAATTATTATTGTCTCTTTCGTATTTGCTTTGTTTGGAGTAAGCGATTTTAATAATAAGAGGAAAGGTTGATAAACCCCAGTTCTCAAATGACAAAATCTATAGCATTTAATAACTGTTATATTTTGTTATGGAAAACTCGTTAATCCATTGAAAATGCTAAACTTTTCATTGGTGTTCTCTCCATCACATCTTGTATCGTGTTATATCATTTTACCCTTGATTATGAACCCTCATAAGGGAAAATACAAGTGAAAGAAAATCTGGTGGCAACTAATAACAAATTATAAAAATGGCAATTGTAACTGGATGAAATGCTTTTAATACATTGTCGGTTATAATGACGATGTTACTGCGTTTTTTGCAAAAGTGCAAAAGATATAAAAGAGCTAACTTGAAAAAGTAAATTCCAGTGCAGAAGTAAATTCCACACTCATTTAAAAGTTCTTGATTTTCTAAGAGTTTTATAAGCTCAAAACGCTTATTTCTGTTATAATAGGAGTAACTTCTTGGAAAAAACTGATTTGATGGTATGACAAACGGACCACTGGAAGGTAGTGTGCGAGACTAAATTCCACCGGTCATGTGAGGAAAATGTGAAAGTTTAATTTCCAGTCCGACAGCAGATTTCTAAGTGGTTGTTAATGGTTGAAGCGAATCAGCTTAGGCGTTAGATTGACCAAATCAGGGTCAATGCGCTTAAGCTGAAATGCGTTTAGGGTTTCTTTTCCGAGTGTCTCTAATGCGGCGTCATAAGGCGTGCTTCCATTAAGACTTTCCCTTGGAGTGGAGTTGATGTGATTCACGATTAGATTCACATCCCATTGTGTCAAAAATTCAAAACTAGTTCCTTTGGGAAGCACCATGCGAAGCATGGTGTGAGCCTGCTCAAGACCTCCTTTTGTCCGCTACGCATGGGATCACAATAGTAGATGCTGGTACGCTGAATTTCATCCAGTCCTGTTTCAAGAGCGACAGGATCTCCGAATTCTGAACCTCTGTCTGTCAAGATATATTCAAAGACAGATAAGAACTCATAGGTGCCCATACGTTTTTCTAAACGGTCAAAAATAAGCCGGACAGCGCCTTTAGTACAACGATTCAGAGAAAGGCAAGGAACAGCTTTTCCTTAGTGAAGAAAAAGGTCAGTAACGTCTTGTTGGATTCTCTGGATGAGTGTACCGTATCCATTTCTACAAAGAGGATAACTGCAGCTCACTAAAATCACTGAATAACCTTTTCTCGAAGACGGTTCTGTTTGTAATCTGTGTTTTATGGCACTTTCGTGGCTTGAAGCCGGGCTTACGTTTTAAATCAATGTTTCTGGCTGTAAACAGACCTTGATCCAGATAGGTGTACAAGGAACGGACTGACATATCCAGTTCTGGATGATTGGTAATGATTTGATATGGAGATTGTCCCTGCTCGATTAAAGGAGAAACAATGCCATCCTTTTTGCGTAATTCATGTTTTGTCATGTTTATACCGGCTCTGGAACCGGAAAGCTTTTCACGGTATTTTCTATCAGCAAAACGTGCATCGTATCTGTATTTCTGGGCGATGGTGCAATGATTTATCTTTTGTGCAGCCATTACAGACATAGGGCGCCTTATCCAGTCTTTTGCACTGTTCCTTCACAAAATCCTTGCAAGTTTGATTACAGGTGGGGCAGGAAGTGCATTTTACATCGCAGAGAATGATTTTTCCGCAGACATTGGTTTTCCGGCAATGGAAGCGATGAATACAAAAGTTATGGGCATTATAGAAAGTACCTTTGTGATACCAGTCGGATAGACGGTGAGCCCTTACTTCTTTGGAAATGGTTGTTGGATCCTTGCAAAGAAAGCGGGCAATGTTCTTAAAGGTTTCTCCCTTGTTCAGTTCGTTTTCGATATAGATACGGTCTTCAAGGGAAAGGTGCTTCTGGTTTCCTGGAATATATTTACTCATGGATATCCTTCTTTCTACTGCTGTCAGAAAGAAAGATAACCTTACCATTTTATATGAAAGAGTAAACGTTTACTGTGCGGGAGTAAATTCCACCACCAAATGTGGTGGTGGAATTTAAAATTTCATTTTTGGAAGATATAAAAGAGGTGGAAAATTATTGAAATATAACGAATTATATCATACAATAGTAGTGTTTTTGTACAAGTCAATTTGATAGAAAGGGGAGCGCAGGAACTGTAGCAGCTGTTCTTATCGTTGGAGGAACAATTGCAGAAGATGTGATTACAGGTGGTGGCGGAATTGCAGATGATGCCGCATCATTCTATCTTGCATACAGGTTGATGTTTGGACTATAACAAAGGAGATTTTTTATGTCGTTTAATTCACAGTTTAAACTTATTTTTGGTGAAACATTTCAAACAGAGGGTTTTCGATATTGCTCAAAATTGAATGTTTTTGTTAAAATGCTCAACGAAGATTTGATGGCTTTTTTTGGAGTAAAAACAGCTCCGGCATGGAATAAAGGGGCAAAAGGATTTTTCCTTACTGCAGGAATTATTTCTACCTATCATTCTTCTATCGATAAAAAATCAATATTGTATGCTGGACAGGATTTAAATTCATTCCTTCCACGAAATGAAGCAAGAGTAAGTTTTGAATATACCGAAGATACAATGGAAGAGATTATTTCAGCGACGGCTTTATATGTGAAGGAACGTTTGATGCCTATATTCAATCGAGTTTATGATTTAGATTCTTTTATTGATTTTTTAAAGGAATATTCGATTAATAAATTGCGCGCATGTGATACTTTTGAAGGGAATCTCTTGTCTTGATTAAAACAGATAACCATGATGATTTTCAAACATATTTCCAGCAGCATCTGGATGAATTATACGCACAAATTGATGCAGGAAATGTTGGTGATGGCTATACGAAAGAAATGGCTTATGATGATTTGTTTCATGGTATTATCGAAAGTATTGTATATCCTCGGGATAAAGTATATTCTGACAAGAGTTTATATAATGAGGCGCTGGAAGAGGCTGAGAGAAGAAAAAGTGAAAATATGAAAAAATTATATAGCTATCAAATATTGAAGAGCTGATTACTATAGCAATTAATCAAATTGATTTCAATAATGGAAGTTTAGTGTGATTTCTTGATGATGAGTGTTCTGAACTTCATTTTTGAAAAAATTAAGCAATGAAATTGAGGGGCGATTATCTCGCCCCTTTATCTTTGCTTGTGCGCCTAGCGGCGCACGTTTCTAACGGGTTAAAGTCCCGAATCCGCCCGGTAGTGGGAAGGATATAGCCGAAAGCAAGGGTGGCCATCGTGAGATGGAATCTGAAGGAAGCTGGATGTGAGGAATATACTAACTCACGGGCAAATCTCTGGTCTGACGAACAGAAATCTCATATGAGGTCATGCATGTGGGTAAGGCAGCAAGCCATGTTGAAGCCCGATAACTACACGGAATCATGCATGATAAATGAGGCAGATGGATGGAGAGGAAGAAACGTGTGGTACCTAGGGAGGTCTGTGCGGTACGCCTTGAAAGAGGTAACCACTGCATAAAGCAATGCTGAACGCACAGAAGTCAGCAGAGGTCATAGTAGCCGAGAGGTGAAGGACCGAATCAGTAGGAGTCTTGAGTATGACCGAGAAAGGAGGAATGACCGTCTATGGCAGAAAACATTGAAAACAATGGCTGTTCGCAAAGAGATAATGCGGAACATGAAGGGTATGTGAAAGCGTCTAGGTCATTTAATCGGATATGGAAAGAAAGAGACAGTGCACAGCCGAGACTTTGGAAACGATACTGTATAAGGACAACTTTAACAGAGCGTATAAGAGAGTTAAGGAAAACAAGGGAGCGCCAGGAATTGATGGTATGACCATTGAGGAGGCTCTTCCGTATTTGAAGGAACATCAACGAGAGTTAACTAACTACATTTATCGTGGAAAGTACACTCCGTCTCCGGTAAGACGGGGTGAGATTCCAAAACCAGATGGTGGTGTGCGAAAGCTTGGCATACCAACAGTGATAGACCGTACACTTCAACAGGCAATAACCCAACAGTTAGTGCCAATCTATGAACCACTGTTTGCAGATGGTAGCTATGGCTATCGTCCGAACAGAAGTGCCAAGGATGCTGTACTTAAGATTAAGGAGTATGCAGAGCAAGGCTATACATTCGCTGTAGTCCTTGACTTGTCAAAGTACTTCGATACTCTTAATCACGAAATTCTCATCAATCTTCTCCGAAAGAATGTAAAAGATGAACGTGTAGTACAGTTGATAAAGCGCTATCTGAAAAGCGGTGTAATGGAAAATGGAGTGGTCATCGACACAGAGGAAGGCTCACCACAAGGTGGAAATCTATCACCATTGCTGGCAAACATCTACCTCAATGAGTTCGACCAGGAATACCTGAGGAGAGGTGTTCCATGCATAAGATATGCGGATGACATCGTGCTTCTTGCAAAGAGCAAGCGAGCATCAGAGAGACTCTTGGAAAGCAGTACAAAATATCTTGAGGAGAGGCTGAAACTTACAGTCAACCGAGAAAAGAGCCGTACAGTCAGCGTGTTTGCAATCCGAAATTTTAAATTCCTTGGCTTTGCATTGGGAAGGAACGGAAAAGGCATATATGTCCGAGTTCATCCGAAGTCATGGAAGAAGTTTAAGTCCAGACTGAAGGAGTTATCTTCCCGTAAGCGATGTCAGTCAATCAAGCCAAGCCTTGAGAAAATCAAAGTATATGCAAGAGGATGGCTTAACTACTACGGAATTGCAAGCATGAAGAACAACATAGATGACATCAACGGATGGCTCTATCACAGAATACGCATGTGCATATGGAAACAATGGAAGAAACCAAGGACGAAGGTACGTAACCTTATCAAGATGGGAGTACCCAAAGACTTGGCAATGCAAGCGGGTAATACCCGACGGGGACATTGGTTCGCAACGCATACAGTTGCAGTAAACATGGCAATGACAAAAGAAAGACTGATAAACAGCGGCTTTTATGATTTAGCCACAGCCTATCAGTCAGTGCACGTCAACTATTGAAAGCGCCGTATACCGAACGGTACGTACGGTGCTGTGAGAGGACAGCGGTTAGCCACCGCCTCCTACTCGATTGATAAGGTCGATTGGCGTTCTGGTTGTCAGACTTTTCCGATATCTTTTATTTTGTCGTGTATGGTTTCGAACTTTGGAGTAACTTTTTCTCCGTATGCTTCTTCCCACTTAGAACGTTCTTTCTGATATGCGTCAAAGGCACGCTGTGCAGTATAGAATGCTGTGTAGAAGTCTTGTACTGTTGCAAATTCATGCTGTCTGACGATATTGGATAATCTGGCTTTGAGAGTTCGGATCTCTTCCTCTTTGGTGGCAATCTTGCTTTCAAGCTCTTTTTTCTTAGTAAGTAAATCGTTTTCAGTATGGAGAACTTTATCAGCGGAATTTTTACAGAGAGGTAATGGAAAAGAATCGGGTGCATTACGAGTATTACCATTTGGGAATGACAGAAAATGTGCCGGAGCTTGAAGGTTTCCATTTCCACACATTAAGGCATACCTACACGACAAACCTCTTATCCAACGGGGCTCAGCCTAAGGATGTGCAGGAACTGTTAGGACACTCAGACGTGAGTACCACCATGAATGTCTATGCCCATGCTACAAGGGAAGCAAAGCGGACTTCCGCAAGACTTCTTGATAAAGTGGCAGGCAATGATTAAACAACTATTGACATTTTGTTACTGGAGTAGTGGAAAATACTTCAATGTAAGCAGATTTTAACACACTTTCAGATGGAAGAATCGCATGAATATAGCGAAAGAGTAAGAAAAAGCGACCGGCACATGGGGATTGGCCCGCCCGGCAGAGGTGCTCCCGAAAGAGCGACTAGCGCAGCGGCTTAGATACTGTAGAATTATGCCCATGAAACGCAGAAATGCCCCGGCATGGACGCCGGGGCAAGGAGAAAACGCGCCATGGACGGCGCGTTTCGACGGTTTCGTCAAGCATAGAAAATCTAAAAAGCATAATTCGTACAGTACCTTAGCTGCGTAGCGTTAGCTCGTCGGGAGCACCTCTGCCGGGGCAAATTCCCCGTGCGCCGGTCGTCTTCCCGTATTATTGAAAAATACCAAGCAATTCACACTTACTGCGCAGCATCGGAGCTACATACGAGTATGCATTGACATCTTTGCAGCATTGTTTGTCAGAGTGACAGCCTCTCTGTAGTAGGCAACAACAGGAGTGCCCTTAACCACAGCGTTGAACAGCTGCTCTGCAAAAGCAGGCGGCACATTGATACATCCGTGTGAGCCTGAGGTTTTGTAAATTGTTCCTCCGAAGGTATTACGCCAGCTGGCATCATGGATACCTATATTGTAGGCAAACGGCATGAAATAGCTGACAGGAGAAGAGTATCCCTCGCCGACAAGAGTAGCATTTCTCTGCTTGTAAACAATCTTGTATACACCATCTACGGAACCATTCTGACGGGCGAGATTACGATACGAAATCAGACTCCATCTGGAGAGCACCATCCTTGTAATACCACATGTGCTGCTTTGTGTAGTCAATCTCTATGTATGTATTACCTATGTCGTCAGCGCCTCGGTAGAGTGCTGTCTGCTCGTAAACAGGCTCTCTTTCCACTGGCTTGCCTCCCTCTAAATCTGAAAGGAGCTGGGCTTTCTCATTTTTCTTGCTGACTACCCATCCGTAGTCTCCACCACCTATTTCAATAGTGTCACCGGACGATGTCTTGAATGAGCGTTTGCGGCCGAAGGTATTGTATTTGGAAGCAAGCTGCTGGACATATTTAGTGACCTTGGCATCATCTATGCTCACGCTGCCGTCATCTGAGATGCTTAGCATATCAAGGATTTTGGCTGAGTCAAGCTTCTCGTCGGCACCTTCAATTTTGTAAGTGACGGTTGAAGCAGTGTATTTGTCGAGGGCTTCTTTTCATTTTGATAGTATCACTGTTTTTGTGATTTTTGGGGCTTCATAACAGTCATCACTTAAGGTAAGCTTTGGAAGCTCATTGTCCAGGGCGTCCTTTACTTCGGCAAGGATGCTGTCATATATCGGCTTGCAGCCTTTTTTCTCTTCAATCACATTGTATTCGCCGTCTTTTATCTCGATATGGGCATCCTCCGGATTTTCAATGTAGTCATCACTGAAAATATCAAGAGCCTTGAGCTTTTCCGCCAAAGCGGCATCGTTATATTTGGACGAACCCTTTAGAGTATAGTTTTGAGCTTTGAAGAGACTGACAGGCCATGTAAAAGCATTCTGGTTTTTTAGGATTTGCTTCTCGTCACCGTTTGAGACATATTCATAGGAAAAATCAGGTCCCTTAAGTGAAAAGCTGTTGCCTTTTCTATCAGTGATTGTGAGCAGATAGTCGCGGCTTAGGGCTGTATTTTTTTCTAATGCCTCTTTTGCAGTTTTCCCTGCGTATTTTACAGAGTTAATCTTTGTGTTGAACAGATAGTGGCTGCTAAAATAAAAGGCAAAGCCAAGATAAACAGCCAAAAGCACACCAAGCACAACGGCGCAGGTTATAAGCACTTTTTCTTCATGTAAATCGACCTCCTTGGAGATATGCTGTTGCTGCCACACCGGGGTGTAGGCGGCAGCTAAAATCAGTTACATTTGTGAAGATGTGACACATCCATATAGTCGCAGACCATTCTTGTAGGCTACAGCGGTTTCTCCCTGAATAAGTGGCTTTAAGTATTCGATAAGCTCAGGCTTCACATCATTGCCCGCATCATTGATCCACTCTCTTGGCACAGACTTGGCCTCGTTTGCGATATCCTTGATAGCAGAATATGTGTATTCTACGATAAGGATCATTTGAGATGCGCTTCAAGCATACCATTGATGCGGTCACACCCTCTGCTGCAATAGTGACACCCTTTTACCCTGAGCAAAAGATTCCTCGATATCGGTTAATGATGCAAGATGTGAGGCACAGCGCTGGAGCACGTTTACCTCTACTGAGCGCACCTTGACACCGATGTTTTCATTTACGATGAACTCAAGAGCTTTTCGGCACCGCTTAGCTGCTGGTGTCCGAACTGGTCACATGCGGCCTTTGATGATGTAATGTATGAGCCGTCTGCGTCATGTATTCCTTCGGATACGGCAACTATCACATTGTTAGTGCGCGTAAGGGCTTCTTTTATATCGGCAACAAATTTGTCCTTGTCGAAATCCACCTCAGGCAGATAGATGAACTGAGGCGCTGTATTGTACTCATTACGTGCGAGAGCGGAAGCGGCAGTGAGCCATCCTGCGTCACGTCCCATGATTTCAACGATTGTAACACTCTTAACAGCATTGATAAAGGTATCATGGGCTATCTCTAGCATGCTTGATGCGATATATTTGGCGGCAGAGCCAAAGCCCGGAGTGTGGTCTGTCATGCACAGGTCATTGTCGATGGTCTTTGGAATCCCTATAATTTTCACATCACTGTTGATTTTTTTTGCATAATCGGATAACTTTAATACGGTATCCATCGAATCATTTCCACCGATGTAAAAGAAAGCTTTTATAGAAAGCTTATCGAATTGGTGGAATCATCATCCTTGTAATCAGGGAGCTTGTGGCGGCATGAGCCAAGATACATGGCAGGTGTGGTCTTAAGCTTTTCAAGATTAGCATCATCTGCAAAAATATCTGACAGATTGAGATAATTCTCATTTAATATGCCGAGTATTCCGTTTACGGCGCCATAGCAGATATCGTATTTCTCAGAGCTTTTTACTCCTGCGATGACTCCTGCAAGGCTTGCGTTGATTGCAACAGTTGGGCCGCCTGACTGGGCGACGATACAGTTTGACTGATTCATTGTAATCTCCTTATTGTGTATTTTAACTATTCTCTTCTGTAAGAATAGTTATGATATAATTTAAAATGATGATTAATCAGATTACTACATGCTACGCATTCCCGTAATCTGACTACACCTCGAAATCCGCTAATGCTACAGTTCGCATATGCGAACTGCAACCGAATATAGTGAGTAATTTAACCGTCCCCGCAGCAAATTGCTATTTTCTCGGTGTAGTGCGGGTCACTAAGGTGTACATCGAATTGCATGCAAGCATGCATCGATGATACCTTTGACCCTTTAATCATATAGATTGTAGTATCAAACATTATTTTTAGCAAGGGTTAAAATGAAAAATATGAATAAATACGAGAATTGCTTATTGTGTCCCAGAAAATGTGGCATAAACAGAAGCACCGGACAAACAGGCGTATGTGGCGTTTCATCTGAAATAAAGGTGGCGCGAGCAGCACTTCATTATTGGGAGGAGCCGTGCATATCGGAAAAAGAGGAAGCGGGGCAGTTTTTCTCAGGCTGCAGCCTGCACTGCGTGTTCTGCCAGAACAGGGAGATTTCTGACGGAAAAGCGGGAAAGGTGATCAGTAAAGAGAGGCTGAGTGATATCTTTATGGAACTTGCTGACAAAGGCGCAAATAATATCAATCTGGTCACACCGGGGCAGTATATCCCTGATATAGTGTGGGCGGTAAACGATGCAAAAGCCGCGGCATGAAGCTTCCTATTATATACAATACGAGCGGATATGAAAATGTGACAGAGCTAAAGCTGCTTGAGGGTATAGTGGATGTGTATCTTCGGATTTTAAATATATGGACAGTACGCTTTCGGCAAGGTATTCAAGGGCAAAAGATTATCCGTCTGTCGCAAAGCAGGCGCTTTCAGAGATGGTCAGGCAGCAGCCGGATGTCGTGATTGACGATGCGACAGGACTCATACAAAAGGGAGTTATTGTGCGACAGCTTCTACTGCCGGGACATGTGAATGATGCAAAGGCTGTACTTAAGTACCTGTATGATACATATCATGATCACGTATATATAAGCATGATGAGCCAGTTTACGCCGATTGCACTAAAGGATTATCCTGAGATAAACCGCACAGTGACAAGGAGAGAGTATGAAAGGCTTGTTGACTATGCCCTCGAAATAGGAATCACGAATGCATTTATACAGGAGGGTGACGTGGCAAAGGACAGCTTCATTCCGGCATTTGACTGTGAGGGAGTATAATATTTACCGTTTTTCTTAATAAAATAGTAAGAATTGGCAGGCAAAATGACTGGATTTTGTGACGCCGGTGTAGTACTATGGTTATGTGATATTTTTTAACTGTGAAGGTACTGAACAGTTACGATATTTTGTTATTACTCACATCCCGGTGTGACAGACGATAATGTTTTTAATCACACAGGATACATCATTCAATAGAGGATACAGTGATGAAAAATATAGGAGAACAGCAGATAATAATTGAATGTCCGAATACTATCTTTCATCTATACATTGACAGTGAGGATGAGCTTTCAAAGGTTAAGGTGTTTATGAACAATATGAAGAATGTTGATTCGATAAGTCTGCATGATATATACAACTGGTGCAACAGACAGCATGTGCAGTACACGACGACATTTAATTATGACAGTAAAATGACCTTGACAGAAATGATAAAATCCTACATATTTTACTTCAAACAGAAGCTTAGATATGTAAATAATAGTGATAGGATGATAGAAACATGAGATACCCTGAATTTCTAAAGGATAGAGGAACAATAGGCTTTGTGGCGCCTTCGATGGGCTGTACAACAGAGCCGTACAGGAGTGCCTTTGACAATGCCATTAAAAGGTTTCACAGCATGGGTTATAAGACGATAGAGGGACCTAACTGCAGGTGCGACAGTGGCATAGGTATCAGCAATACACCTAAGAAGTGCGCAGAAGAGCTGAACGAGAGCTATGCTTCTGCTGATAGTGATGTGCTTATATCCTGTGGTGGTGGCGAGCTGATGTGCGAGGTAGTGCCTTATATTGATTTTGAGCGCGTGAAACAGTCAAAGCCGAAATGGTACATGGGCTATTCCGACAACACAAATTTCACATTTTTGGAGGCTACTATTGCAGATACAGCAGGTATTTACGGGCCGTGTGCGGGCAGCTTTGGCATGGAGGTGTGGCATGAGTCACTTACCGATGCATTTAATCTGCTTTGTGGCAGGAAGCTTTCATTTACCAATTACCCTATGTGGGAGAAGGAATCGATAAAGGATGAGAATGCTCCGTTTGTGGGCTACAACCTGACTGAAAAGTCGTGCATCAGCTCTATTCCTGCGGTGGCAAAGGAAAGCAGGCTTACCATGAGAGGCAGGCTGCTTGGTGGCTGCATGGATTGTCTTATCAATCTGCTTGGCACATCGTTTGACCATGTAAGGGAATTTAATGAGCGCTACAGTGATGATGGTATCATATGGTTTCTTGAGGCTTGTGACCTTAATGTGATGGGCATGAGAAGGGCTATGTGGCAGATGAAAAATGCAGGATGGTTTTCAAATGTAAAGGGCTTTCTTATCGGACGCCCGGCGCACTTTGGAGAGGAAATGTTTGGCATAGACCACAGACAGGCGCTTTCATCACTGCTTAGAGAGTTTAATGTGCCAATCATCATGGATCTGGATATAGGTCATATGTCGCCGATGATGCCTGTGGTATGCGGAAGCATGGCAGATGTCAGCTTCGACGGAAGCAACTTTACAATTTCGTATGATATAGAGCAGTAGATTGGAGGAAAAATGATTAGATTAATAAAGAAAAAAGCAAAGAGTATTGTATGTAGCGTGCTTGCTGCGGTGACACTGTTTACAATGAATCCGGCTGTATTTGCAACAGAGACAGCTACGCAGACTGATACAGTTTCAAGCGTTGATGTATCAGGCAGTGACAGCAGTGACGCAGCTGATAAGAGTAACACAGACAGTACTGCAGACAGCACAACGACAGCCGGCAGTGAGGCAAACGACAAGGTGACCATCAGCAAAATGATAAGCCATACTTAAGTCTTGGAGCAGACCTCACACCGGATCAGAGAGCGACAGTGCTTGGATTTATGGGAATCGAGCTCACTGATCTGGACAATTACGATGTGGTCTATGTAAATAATGATGAGGAGCACAAGTACCTCGATTCATACATCAGCAAGAGCGAGATTGGCACAAGGTCACTTTCCTCAGTACTCATTACAGAGGATAAAAAGGGTGCGGGTCTTAGTGTTTCCACGCACAATATCAATTACTGTACGGTAGGAATGTACAAGAATGCGCTTGCCACAGCCGGCATAGCTGATGCTAAAATCATAGTCGCAGGACCTTTCCCTATTTCGAACGGCAGCACTTGTAGGCACACTAAAGGCATACGAGGAGATGACAGGCAAGAAGCTTGACGACAAGGTGACAGACGCAGCGATGGATGAGCTTGTCACAACAGGAGAGCTCAACAAGAGCATTGACGGCGATTCGCAGGATATAGAGGCAATGATTGCAGACCTAAAGAAGCAGCTTGCCGATGGAAGACTCAAGGATGAGAGCCAGATAAAGGATGCGATAAAGGAGGCTGCAAAGGATTACGACCTGAAGCTTTCTGATGATGATATTGCAAAGCTTACATCTCTTTTAATGAAGCTTAAGGATGCTAATATCGACTGGGATTCAGTCATCAACCAGGCACAGGACTGGGCATCAAAGCTTGGCGATAAGATAAATGACCCGGGCTTCTGGGAAAAGATTGGCAACTTTTTCATGGATTTATGGGATAAGATAAAATCCCTGTTCAGCTAGAAAAGCTACAGGAGACAGTAAGAATAAGCAGAATATGAATCAGGCAACTCCCTGAAACGTAAGCATGAGCTGCACGTTTCAGGGAGTTTTTATATCATTAATAAAAAAATAATAAATTTCTGCCGAATACATTGATACAAAGGTCATATTCTATTATAATTAAATGGATAATGGATTAATGTAAACAATGCACATAAGAAAGATGGGATTTGATGATAAAGATAAATAAATTTCTGGCAGCCTCTGTCGTTACATTGTCATTAGCTGCATGTGACCTGGCGCCATACAGCAGCATGGCAGTCTATGCGGATCAGGCGGCTAAGGTTGTGTGTGATGAGAGATACTGGGTAGCGGCGAGAAGCGGACCGGGCACAGAGTATGAGCTGGAGCACAAGCTTTCAAACGGCAAGGATATTACTATTCTTGAGCAGACTACAGGTGCAGACGGCAAGGTGTGGTACAAGGCAAAGTACAATCTGGCAGCAAATAATGAGGAGTGTGTCAGCTATATAAGGTCTGATTTTGTATCAGCAGGTACCGGCACAGCTGCATCAGACAATGCGCAGACAGGGGATGCTTCGGCAGACACCGGCAATGCGGATGCCATACAGCAGAATAATGAGGAACAGCTTGCCCTTGCAACCGCATCGGGAGTATATGCTACAGGTACGATTACAGGTGGCAATGTGTATGTCCGCAATGCAGCAGGCACATCCGGCACTACCAAGGTTGTCTCACTCAACTGGAACCATCAGGTTGACATAATAGGAGAGACCAGGGTAAACGGTGTGGTCTGGTACAATGTCAAGGGTACTTTAAACGGCAAGGCATTTACGGGCTGGACTATCAGTACATACATAAAGGTGACATACAATAATAGCGGAGACAATACTGATTTTGTCACGGCTATGAAGAATGCAGGCTTTCCGACAGCTATATTCCAAACCTTACAGCTCTTCACAATAAGTATCCAAGCTGGACATTTGAGGCTGTAAATACAGGGCTGGACTGGAATACGGTGATTAAAAATGAGAGTATCAATGGACTTAATCTAGTGTCTAAATCAGCAGACAATGCCAAGAAATCGACAGCTGCGGAGCCTATAACTGGTCAACAAATACGTGGGTTGAGTACGAACCGGGATGGGTGTCAGCAAGCAGTGCCTATATTGCTTATCTCATGGATCCAAGGAATTTTCTTGATGAGACCAATATTTTTCAGTTTCAGAGTCTGGCATACAGTCCGAATGAGGCACTTGAAGGTGTCAAGTCCATAGTAAAAGGCACATTTATGGAGGGAACAAAGACCTATTCCAACAATGGCGAGAAAATCAATTATGCAAGCACATTCATGGATGTGGCAAAGAGCAGTGGAGTAAGTGCATACCATATAGCATCGCGTATAAAGCAGGAGCAGGGACAAAGGGAACGAGCCCTCTTATTTCGGGTACATATTCGGATACGAAGGATATTATAATTATTTTAATTTTAGTGCAACCGGAAACACGAAGGATAAGATTTATAAAAATGGTCTGTCTTTTGCCAAGAAGCAGGGCTGGAATACAAGAGTAAAGTCCATAAGCGGCGGAGCTGTAAAGGTGGGCAGCAATTATATAAATAAGGGTCAAAATACACTGTATTTTGAGAAGTTTAATGTAGTAAATACAAGCTCGCTGTATTTCCATCAGTACATGGGCAATGCCACAGCGGCTCTTACTGAGGGACAGAGTCTGGCTAAAGGATATTCAGACAAGAATCGCTTTTGTATTTAAAATACCTGTATACAACAATATGCCATCGTCAGCAGTGGGCTTCGATAAAGCTGGTGATACCAATAACTATCTGCAGTCGCTTGCGATAAGTGGTGTAACACTCACACCGGCCTTCAATGGAGCGACAACAAGCTATTCAGCAGTTGTTTCAAATGCTATAAGCTCAGTGACTGTTTCGGCAGATGCAGTTTGAAACAGTGGTGTTTCAGGCACAGGAAGCTATTCGCTTGCTTTCGGAAATAATACAATTAAGGTAAAATGCAAGTCGCAAAGCGGTGATACAAGAACATACACTATCAATATAAACAGGCAGGCGGCATCTGTAAATAATGCAGGTGGCAATAATAATCAGAACAATAATAACCAAAATAATACAGATGTAAACATAACATCGTAAATACAGTATAGGTACTTATATTACAGGCATTGAGCCTGGAACCGGTGCAGCTGATTTTGTGAAGAATATAGCAGTATCAGCATCAGGTACTGTAAAGCTTCTGACAAGCTCAGGCTCAGAAAACAGCGGAAAGATTGCAACAGGCAATAAAGTGGCTGTTTATGATGCTTCGGTAATCTGAAAAAGACATACGATATTGTTATATATGGAGATATCAATGGTGATGGTGCTGTAAATGCTCTTGATATGATTAAGCTCAACAGACATATCTTAGGAAAGGGAACACTCACAGGTGCTTATCTGGAGGCAGCTGATGCTAACAGAAAGGGTGATGGTGGAAATGCCCTTGATATGATAATCATGAACAGACACATACTGGGCAAATCAAAGATATCGCAGAATTAGAAAAGTGAGGAAAGATATGAAGAAATTATTTGGATGTATATTATCACTTGTTGTGGCAGTGATGCTTGTTTTCACACCTGCCGAGCATGTATATGCGCAGGGACTTGGTCTCAGTGTCAGCTCAAGCTCTGTAGCTGTTGGAAAAACAGTTAAGGTGACTGTTTCCATGCCGTCCGGATATTTTGGTACTGTAGTTATCTCAAGCTCTGACGAGGGAGTACTGAGTAACGGAGGAGATGGTGTGGCCAATATTGGTGACGCCGCAGGATATCCCACATCGCAGTCATTTTCATTTACGGCGAAGGCTGCAGGAAGCTGCACTATAAAGGCATATTGTACAGTTGTAGGAGATGCAGAGGGTAACGATGCCGGAGGTACAATTACCGGTGCCAGCACGAAGGTGACGGTAAAAGTGCTTCATCAAACAATGATTCAAACAGCAACAAGGATAACAAGGACAATTCCGCAGCAATACCGGCAATGACAACAATGCAAATAAAGATAATGAAAACAAAGAGGAAAAGAAATCCTCAAACGCATCTCTTGGTTCGCTTGTTATCTCGGCAGGTACGCTTTCCCTGAGTTTTCTGCTGCGACAAAGGATTACACAGCTACAGTAGATTACAGCTGTTCAAGCCTTGCGGTTACAGCAAATCCGGCTGATTCAAGGCGAGTGTGACAGCGGTCACAGGCAATGATTCACTTGAGGTTGGAGAGAATACGGTCAGCGTTGTTGTGACAGCAGAGGACGGCAGCACAAGCACATACAATATAGTTGTTACCAGAAGAGCCGAGGATGATCCGGAGAATGCAGATAAGCAGGATAACTGGAAGAAGTTTGATATAAATGGCACAGAGTGGACTATGGTAAATGACATTCGGAGGATGTTGTTCTGAAGGCTTTGAGCACTCAAAGACAGTGATTGACGGACTTGAATACAATACCCTTCATGGCACCTTCGGTGATATCACGCTTGTGTATTTACAGTCGGAAAGCGGCAATGGACTTTTTGTATATGATGCAGCACAGAATACAGCATATGAGTTTGTCCGTATCAATTCAGAGTCACATTTTATAGTGGTTTTACTGCCTAAGGTGGATGATGTACCGAGGGATATAATGAGATATCGCTCTCCATAGAGGGCAAGGGTGTGGCAACAGCCTACCAGACCAAAGTCGAAAAAACTGATGATCAGACAAAGGATTTTTACCTCGTATACGCTATGAATGACAATGGTGAGAGTGGCTGGTACACATATGATAGCGTAGATGGCACATATATGAGAACTGAGCTCAGTACACCTACAGTGGCACAGGAGGAAAACGATGCGGTAAAGAGTGAGCTTGTCCGGGAATTGCCAATAAATATCTTGTTTTAGCTGCAATACTGGTTCTTATTATCAGTATTCTGTTACTGTTGCTTATTGTATCAGCTGTGAAAAACAGAAAATATAAAGCAATGGACTATCATGATGACGATGATGCAGCAGAAGATGTATCAAATGAAGCTTTGGAAGAAACAACTGATGAAACTGCGGACGAGATAGCAGATGAGCTGGAAGAAGAGGTTACAGAAGAGCCGTTAGATGAAGTGGCAGAAGAAGCTGCAGAAGAGTCGGTGGATGAAGTGGCAGGAGAAGCTGCAGAAGAGTCGGCAGGTGAAGCCGCAGAAGAAACAGCAGATGAAGCTGTAGAAGAGCCGGCAGATGAAGTCGCAGAAGAAACAGCGGAAGGTGCTGCAGATGAGCAAAAGATGGCTACGGATGAAAATATATCAAATGCATCCTATGTCGGAAGAACCGTAGAAATTACACCTGATTTTAAGAAAGCTGTTGAGAATGAAAACTCTGAGTTTGATTTAAAAGACGATTCAAGGCAGGAAAACGTTTCTGACACAGAAAACGATGCTGATGAGGATGTTTTAAAGAATCAGCTTCAAATGGCACTTGATGGCTTTGTCAATGATGGGAATAAGCCGTCTGAGACTATAGACAGCAGTGCAAAGGATGACAATGAAGATGACAGCGAAGATGATGATTTACAGTTCATCGACTTAAATTAGTGAATATGACTGGAGGATATGACTTGAAACCATATACAAGTAAGGCTAAAAAAGCAATAGATTTGGCTGCACGTATATCAAAGAAAATGAATTACAGCTATGTTGGAACAGAGCACATACTGGCTGGCCTTATAAAAGAGGGCACCGGTGTGGCAGCTGAGGTTCTAACAGCCTGCAATGTGGAATATGATAAGCTTATTTCGATGATTGAAGACCGATTTCACCGGGGATAACATCGAAGTGATGGACAGGGATGGCTATTCACCAAGGACACAGAGAGTATTGGGCGTGCATCGGAGGAAGCCGATAGATTTGAGTGCAATGAGATAGGGACAGAACACTTGCTAATGGCTATAGTACTGCAGGAGACTGTGCAGCTGCAAGACTTTTAAACACCATGGGTGTTAACAGTCAGAAGATGTTTATAGATATTCTTGGTGCGATGGGTGAGGATCCGTCTGCATACAGGGATCTGATGAAAAGCTACAGTACATCATACAATTCTGCGACTCCTGTATTAGATCAGTATTCCAGAGATTTGACAGATATGGCAGAGGCAGGGCTTCTTGACCCTGTTATAGGCAGAAAAAGGAGATGGAGCGCGTTATCCAGATACTTTGCCGCCGTGGCAAAACAATCCATGTCTGATTGGAGAGCCGGGAGTGGGCAAGACCGCTATAGTAGAAGGACTTGCACAGGATATAGTCAGTGGCAATGTTCCGGATATTCTTTTGGGAAAGAGACTGGTTTCCCTTGATATGTCCGGGCTTGTAGCCAAATCAAAGTATCGTGGTGAGTTTGAGGAGCGTATCAAGAAGGTGATAAGCGAGGTTTCAAATGCCAAAAATGTACTGCTTTTTATTGATGAGCTTCACACTATAATAGGTGCAGGAGGAGCAGAAGGCTCGTTAGATGCATCTAACATATTAAAGCCTGCGCTTGCCAGAGGCGAGGTACAGGTAATCGGCGCCACTACCATAGAAGAGTACCGCAAATACGTGGAAAGGATGCTGCGCTTGAGCGCCGTTTCCAGCCGGTGATGGTTGAGGAGCCTGGTGTGGATGAGACAATAGAGATACTCACAGGATTAAAGGGACTCTATGAAAAGCATCATGGTGTCATCATAACAGATGAGGGTGTGAAAGCAGCAGTAAACCTTTCTGCACGATATATAAATGACAGATTTTTACCTGATAAGGCGATAGACCTGATGGATGAAGCGGCAGCCAGGATAAGGCTTAAGAATCTGACATCATCTGACGAGCTGCTTGCTCTGAAAAAAGAGATAACAGATAAGCAGAACCGGGTGGAAAATGCTTTGTCGAAAGGAGATCTCGCAGCTGCCGGCGCGCTTATGTCAGAAAAGGAAGTGCTTGAAAATAAACAGCAGAAGCTTATCAGAAAGAACCGTCGCACAGGAGCCAAAAATCAGCCTGTAGTCGGCGAAAATGAGATAGCGGATGTAGTATCGGGATGGACCAAAATACCTGTAAATAAGCTTACAGAGTCAGAGGCAGGACGACTTGCAAAGCTTGAACAGATACTTCACAAGCGTGTAATAGGACAGGAGGAGGCTGTTTCTGCTGTCGCAAAGGCAGTCAGACGAGGCCGTGTTGGTTTAAAGGATCCTAAGAAGCCGATTGGCTCATTCCTGTTTTTGGGACCGACAGGAGTAGGTAAGACGGAGGTATCAAAGGCGCTTGCTGAGGCTGTCTTTGGCAAAGAAGATGCCATGATACGTGTTGACATGTCAGAGTACATGGAAAAGCATAGTGTTTCAAAGATGATTGGTTCACCACCGGGATATGTGGGCCATGAGGAGGGCGGACAGCTCTCAGAGAAGGTCAGACGCAATCCTTTTTCTGTTATACTGTTTGATGAGATAGAAAAAGCACATCCTGATGTGTTCAATATACTTTTACAGGTGCTTGATGATGGTAGAATCACTGATTCACAGGGGCGCACGGTTGATTTCAAGAATACAATAATCATCATGACATCAAATGCAGGAGCTTCTTCTATTATAGAACCAAAGCGCCTTGGCTTTGGCGCTGGTGAGGATGAAAAGCAGGATCACGAGCGTATGAAGAACAGTGTCATGGAGGAGGTCCGCCGTATATTTAAACCTGAGTTTTTGAACCGGATCGACGAGACTATTGTATTTAGAGCTCTCAACAAGGATGACATGAAGCATATAGTGACACTTCTTGTAAAGGAGCTTAAGAAACGCTGTAAAGAACAGCTTGATATAGAGCTCACAGTGCGCGACAGTGCAAAATCCTTTATCGTGGATAAAGCCTATGACAGAAAATATGGCGCAAGACCTCTTAAACGAAAACTTCAGGAGGAGATTGAAGACCGTATGTCAGAGGATATTATTACCGGCAAAATTAAGCGCGGCAATAAGGTAATAATTTCTACGAAAAACAAACAAATTTCATTGACTGTTGAGTAGAATTGGATTTATAATTAATATATCAATATAGCTACGGGAGGATAAAATGGCTGTAATAAGTGAATTAATCCGTACTGAGGAAAACGGAAAGCTCAGCTTCGGAGATTATACATTGGCTGCAAAGGCAAAGCTTGACAATTTTGAGAAGGATGGAGATATCTACAAGGTAAAGACATTTAAGGAGATTACAAAGCTCGAAAGAAACGGACTCTTTGTATACGAGTCTGTTCCGGGAACAGCGGTTATGGATTTCGAGGAGACTGCTGATACAGTGACATTTACTGTGGAGGGACCTGAGGATGCTCAGATTACTCTTGGCCTTGAAGAGGAGACGGAGTACGAAATTGATATAGCTGGAGCTGTTGCAGGTACTATGAAGACAAATCTCGGCGGCAAGCTCAGCTTAAGCGTAGAGCTTGAGGGTGTTGATTCAGTCGATATCAAAGTATCAAGAAAATAGAGCATATTTTTAGCCCGGTGAAAGCCGGGCTTTTTGTATTTTATAAAGGAGAACAATATGGCAAAAGGAAAGACCTCTGTATTTTTCTGCCAGGAATGTGGTTATGAATCGGCAAAATGGATGGGACAGTGCCCGGCCTGTAAGGAATGGAATACATTTGTAGAGGAAACCGTAGATAAAAAGTCGATAAGCTCGTCGGGAAAAGTAAAAAAAGAATCAAAAGCGGCACAGGTTCTGCCTCTTTCGGCAGTAAAAGCGAGAAAGAGGAGCGTATAGTGACAGGTATAGCCGAGTTTGACAGAGTACTTGGTGGAGGAATTGTGAGGGGGTCACTTGTGCTTGTGGGAGGGGATCCGGGTATAGGAAAATCCACGCTTCTACTTCAGGTATGCAGGGAGCTTTCACAAAAAAAGGTGCCATTACTTTATGTGTCAGGTGAGGAATCCCTGCATCAGATAAAGATGCGTGCCGACAGACTTGGCAATTTTACGGATTCACTGGAGCTTTTATGTGAGACAAGTCTTGATATAGCAAAAGACGTGATTCAACGAAAAACCGGAGGTTGTTGTAATAGATTCCATCCAGACTATGTACAATGAGGAGATAGCGTCGGCACCGGGCAGTGTCTCACAGGTCAGGGAGACAACCGGAGTGCTTATGCAGCTTGCAAAGACTCTGGGTATTTCTGTTTTATAGTAGGACATGTGACAAAGGATGGTGCGGTTGCGGGACCGAGGACGTTAGAGCATATGGTTGATACTGTGCTTTATTTTGAGGGTGACAGGTATGAGTCGTACAGGATACTTAGAGGCGTTAAGAACAGATTTGGCTCGACCAATGAGATAGGCGTATTTGAAATGAAGGCGGATGGACTTGGTGAGGAGGAAAATCCGTCGGAGTATATGCTGAGCGGGAAGCCCGAGGGAGCATCGGGATCAATTGTCACATGTTCCATAGAGGGAAGCCGCCCGATACTTCTCGAGATACAGGCTCTTGTATGTCACAGCTTTTAATAATCCAAGGCGTACAGCAAATGGCACAGATTATAATAAAGTAAATCTACTCATGGCGGTCCTTGAAAAGAGCCAACCTGTCACTGTCAGACTGTGACGCTTATGTGAATATAGCAGGCGGTATAAGGATGAACGAACCGGCGATAGACCTTGGGATAGTGCTTGCAATCGCATCAAGCAAAAGGATATTATAGTGCGTGAGGATACCATATGCTTTGGAGAGGTGGGCTTAAGCGGAGAGGTGCGCGGAGTTACCATGTCCGAGCAGCGTGTTGCTGAGGCAAAGAAGCTTGGCTTTAAAAAGTGTATTGTTCCCAAAGTGTGTCTTGCAGGAGTGTCGCATATTAGTGGAATTGAGATTGTCGGTGTGGCAAATATCAAGGAAGCGATAGAGGCTGTCAGATAGTAATTGTGAGAATTGTATATAATAAACAGACAATTTAGAAAATTTGTGTTTTTTAAGATAGTTTTATTACTTTAATTAATTGCAGTAAATCCGTTGACATATGTGTGCCGGGATGATATTATATCAAAGCTGACTCGCGGGACACATTGAGTTGTAGAGCTTGTGAGTTACATTTTACAGACATGACTTTATAGATACTGCTTTGAAAATAAGTTGAAAAAGTTATGAAAAAAGTTCTTGACAAATGAAAAACATTTTGATAGAATAAACAAGCTGTCGCAAGACAGAGAACTTAAAACAGAGTTCAAAAAATAAAAAAGTGCTTGACAAACGAACAGCGATTTGATAGAATAAACAAGCTGTCGCAAGAGAGCAAAACAAAGAACATTGATAACTGAACAGTGAGAAACCTTGAAAGATTTTGAGAATCAATCAGAACGCTTCAATGAAAATTGAAGACCTTTAAAACAGTAAATTCAGAATTTGTGCGAAAGCGATGAAAACAATCTGCTTGCAGAATTGTTTGAGGAGCTACGGACAGTTGCAAATTTATTTGCAACCTGAATGAACGAATTAGCCAAGTTTAACTTGACTGAGATCAACTTTTTAACATGAGAGTTTGATCCTGGCTCAGGATGAACGCTGGCGGCGTGCTTAACACATGCAAGTCGAACGAAGCACTTTATTTGATTTCCTTCGGGACTGATTATTTTGTGACTGAGTGGCGGACGGGTGAGTAACGCGTGGGTAACCTGCCTTGTAGCTGGGGGACAACAGTTGGAAACGACTGCTAATACCGCATAAGCGCACAGCTTCGCATGATGCAGTGTGAAAACTCCGGTGGTATAAGATGGACCTGCGTTGTATTAGCTAGTAGGTGAGGTAACGGCTCACCTAGGCGACGATACATAGCCGACCTGAGAGGGTGATCGGCCACATTGGGACTGAGACACGGCCCAAACTCCTACGGGAGGCAGCAGTGGGGAATATTGCACAATGGGCGAAAGCCTGATGCAGCGACGCCGCGTGAGCGAAGAAGTATTTCGGTATGTAAAGCTCTATCAGCAGGGAAGATAATGACGGTACGACTAAGAAGCACCGGCTAAATACGTGCCAGCAGCCGCGGTAATACGTATGGTGCAAGCGTTATCCGGATTTACTGGGTGTAAAGGGAGCGCAGGCGGTGCGGCAAGTCTGATGTGAAAGCCCGGGGCTCAACCCCGGTACTGCATTTGGAAACTGTCGTACTAGAGTGTCGGAGGGGTAAGCGGAATTCCTAGTGTAGCGGTGAAATGCGTAGATATTAGGAGGAACACCAGTGGCGAAGGCGGCTTACTGGACGATAACTGACGCTGAGGCTCGAAAGCGTGGGGAGCAAACAGGATTAGATACCCTGGTAGTCCACGCCGTAAACGATGAGTGCTAGGTGTTGGGAAGCATTGCTTCTCGGTGCCGTCGCAAACGCAGTAAGTATTCCACCTGGGGAGTACGTTCGCAAGAATGAAACTCAAAGGAATTGACGGGGACCCGCACAAGCGGTGGAGCATGTGGTTTAATTCGAAGCAAAGCGAAGAACCTTACCAAATCTTGACATCCCTCTGACCGGTCTTTAATCGGACCTTCTCTTCGGAGCAGAGGTGACAGGTGGTGCATGGTTGTCGTCAGCTCGTGTCGTGAGATGTTGGGTTAAGTCCCGCAACGAGCGCAACCCCTATCTTTAGTAGCCAGCGGTTCGGCCGGGCACTCTAGAGAGACTGCCAGGGATAACCTGGAGGAAGGTGGGGATGACGTCAAATCATCATGCCCCTTATGACTTGGGCTACACGTGCTACAATGGCGTAAACAAAGGGAGGCAAAGCTGTGAAGCCGAGCAAATCTCAAAAATAACGTCTCAGTTCGGACTGTAGTCTGCAACCCGAATACACGAAGCTGGAATCGCTAGTAATCGCAGATCAGAATGCTGCGGTGAATACGTTCCCGGTCTTGTACACACCGCCCGTCACACCATGGGAGTTGGGAATGCCCGAAGCCAGTGACCCAACCGCAAGGAGGGAGCTGCCGAAGGCAGGATCGATAACTGGGGTGAAGTCGTAACAAGGTAGCCGTATCGGAAGGTGCGGCTGGATCACCTCCTTCTAAGGAAATCGAGTAGAGAGTTTTTCACTGTTGAGTTATCAATAGATAACAGAATATTTCCGGTGGCGATGCGCTTTGGGAAACACCCGTCCACATCCCGAACACGATGGTTAAGACTGAAGCGGCCGATAATACTATACTGGTAACGGTATGGGAAGGTAGGTGGCTGCCGGATTTATAAAGAACAGCATAGCATATATGCTTTCAAAATAGAACAGGCTCGAAAGAGCTAACCTACATCAGCAGGGAAGTGCTGATGAGAGCTGGTTTTACCAGTGATTAGAGAGTTCAAGATTTTGAGTTTTCTAATGACTGATAAAACAGTCAAAAGTCTGTGAGAACTAAAACTGGTAATCACAGCAGTGTACCTTGAAAACTTCATACAAATGATTTGATGAATAAATATTCTATTCTTAAGAATATCTAACAATCAAGACATCCGAGAAACAAAACCAAGTTGTGAACAACAACAAAGTTCTTTAAGTTATTAATGATGCAACGCTATGCATCGAAGAGATTAAGCAAAGAAGAGCGCAGGGTGGATGCCTTGGCACTGAGAGCCGATGAAGGACGTGCTAATCTGCGAAAAGCTGCGGGAGATGCAAATAATCCTTGATCCGCAGATGTCTGAATGGGGAAACTCGGTACGAAGAACTCGTATCATCCATACGCCAATCCATAACGTATGGAGGGGAACCCGGTGAACTGAAACATCTAAGTACCCCGAGGAAAAGAAATCAACCGAGATTTCGTTAGTAGCGGCGAGCGAACGCGAAAGAGGCCAAACTGGAGTGCACTCGGGTCGGACCGCATTTAAGATTCAGTGATTCTAGCAGAAAGGTTTGGGAAAGCCTGCCGGAGAGGGTGAAAGCCCCGTAAGCGAAAGGAAACTGACTGAGCGGGATCCAGAGTACATCGAGACACGAGAAACCTTGATGGAATGAGCGGGGACCACCCCGTAAGCCTAAATACTACTTAGTGACCGATAGCATAGTACCGTGTGAAGGAAAGGTGAAAAGGACCCCGGAGGGAGTGAAAGAGAACCGAAACCCTGTGTTTACAAGCTGTGGAAGTTCTTTATACGAACAACCGCGTACTTTTGTAGAACGGTCCGGCGAGCTGCGGGTACTGGCAAGGTTAAGCACTTCAGGTGCGGAGCCGTAGGGAAACCAAGTCTTAAGAGGGCGTTAAGTCAGTATACGCAGACCCGAAACCCGGTGATCTAGCCATGGGCAGGATGAAGCTGTCGTAAAAGACAATGGAGGTCCGAACACACATCCGTTGAAAAGGGTGGGCATGAGGTGGATAGGGGAGAAATCAATCGAACCCGGAGATAGCTGGTTCTCCCCGAAATAGCTTTAGGGTTAGCCTCGATTTAGTCTTATGGAGGTAGAGCACTGAATTTCCGCGGGGCGTCAAAGCTTACCAAAGAATATCAAACCTCCGAATGCCATGTAGATGATGATCGGGAGTCAGACTGTACGAGATAAGTTGGACAGTCAAAGGGAAAGAGCCCAGACCGCCAGCTAAGGCCCCAAAGTGCGTGTTAAGTGGAAAGGATGGGAATTCGAAGACAACTAGGATGTTGGCTCAGAAGCAGCCATACATTCAAAGAGTGCGTAACAGCTCACTAGTCGAGAGTTCCTGCGCCGAAAATGTCCGGGCTGAAACACGACACCGAAGCCGTGGACTCGCAATGCGAGTGGTAGAGGAGCATTCTTAAAACCGACGAAGCTAAAAGGAAGGAGGGATAAGAAGAGAGAATGCCGGAATGAGTAGCGAGAGAAAGGTGGAACTCTTCGGCCGAATATCTAAGGTTTCCAGAGTAAAGCTGATCCGCTCTGGGTAAGTCGGGGCCTAAGCACAGGTCGCAAGACGTAAGCGATGGATAACAGGTTTAGATTCCTGTACCACGCATTATCAGAACTGTAGGGACGCATGTGGAAAGCACGAGCCGGAAATGGAAAGACCGGTACGGGGTAGGTGTACGATAGGCAAATCCGTCGTATAATCCGGAAGACGTGTGGAGCGAAATAAAGTAGCGAAAGGAGCCATGTGCCGAGAAAAGCTGCTATTGTGTAATGCGTGCCCGTACCGTAAACCGACACAGGTGGATGAGGAGAGAACCTAAGGCCGACGGAAGAAGCATTGTTAAGGAATTCGGCAAAATGACCCCGTAACTTCGGGAGAAGGGGTGCCTGCGAGAGCAGGCCGCAGAGAATAGCTCAAGCAACTGTTTAGCAAAACACAGGTCTATGCGAAACCGAAAGGTGAAGTATATGGGCTGACGCCCGGTGCTGGAAGGTTAAGAGGAGAGGTTAGCGTCGGCGAAGCTTTGAATTTAAGCCCCAGTAAACGGCGGCCGTAACTATAACGGTCCTAAGGTAGCGAAATTCCTTGTCGGGTAAGTTCCGACCCAACGAAAGGCGTAATGATTTGAGCACTGTCTCGACAATGCATCCGGTGAAATTGAAGTACCAGTGAAGATGCTGGTTACCCGCGCCAGGACGGAAAGACCCCATGGAGCTTTACCCAGTTTGATACTGGATTCGGTACTGCATGTACAGGATAGGTAGGAGACGAAGAAGGATGGACGCCAGTCTGTCCGAGTCGCTGGGATACCACCCCTGTAGTAATTGCTTAACCAGCTGCCATGAACTGGCAATGGACAATGTCGCGCGGGAGTTTGATGGGGCGGTCGCCTCCGAAAGGGTATGGAGGCGCTCAAAGTTCCCTCAGAATGGTTGGAAACCATTTGAAGAGTGCAAAGGCAGAAGGGAGCTTGACTGCGACACCGACGGGTGGAGCAGGTAATGAAAGTAGGACTTAGTGATCCGGTGGTATAAAGTGGGATTGCCATCGCTCAACCGATAAAAGCTACCCCGGGGAAAACAGGCTGATCTCCCCCACGACTTCACATCGACGGGGAGGTTTGGCACCTCGATGTCGGCTCATCGCATCCTGGGGCTGTAGCAGGTCCCAAGGGTTGGGCTGTTCGCCCATTAAAGCGGTACGCGAGCTGGGTTCAGAACGTCGTGAGACAGTTCGGTCCCTATCCGGCGCGGGCGGAGGATATTTGAGAGGAGCTGTCCTTAGTACGAGAGGACCGGGATGGACGGACCACTGGTGTATCTGTTGTCGACCAACGGCATGGCAGAGTAGCCAAGTCTGGAAGGGATAAACGCTGAAGGCATCTAAGCGTGAAGCCCCCCTCAAGATGAGATATCCCATTCTTTAAGAAGTAAGACCCCTTGAAGACGACGAGGTAGATAGGGCAGGGGTGGAAGCATGGCAACATGTGGAGCTGACTGTTACTAATAGGTCGAGGGCTTAATCTGGTTAATAACTGAGAAAACAAGTACAATGAAATATGGATTTTGCAGACGTGTCTGCATAAATCTGGATTTCTTGGACGCAGATTTGCGAAGCAAATCCATCGAGATGAAGCGAAGCGGAATCGAGATGAGTTTTCGGTGCCGATTAAATTAATCAAATTTGTATGAAGTTTTGAAGGTATATTAAAATAAGACGTAATTCCTATTGCGTCCTTTTTCTATATTTGATATAATATTTAAATATAGGGGATTGGTCAAATGGTATGACAGATGTCTCCAAAACTTTTAGCGGGAGTTCGATTCTCTCATCCCCTGTTCTTAGACCTTGAAGCAAGATAGTTGTTTCAAGGTTTTATGTTTAAAATGAAAATAGATGTATTATAATGGGCATAAAGTATTTATTTTAAATGATATTAATTTTGTATTTCAAAATGGATTACAAATGTAAGGAGGATTTTTAAATGAAGGAAAAGCTTAAGATTAATGTGACGAAGCCACAATATGTGCAGGTGTCTGATATTACATATGCGCAGGTGGATTCGTGGTATGATCACTGTCGCAGGGATTTAAAACTCGATTTAATATATCCGGAAGATATGTCTGACAAGCGTTATCCTTGTATAGTATGGATATGCGGTGGTGGATGGATGAGGATGGATAAGTCAGCACATCTATCATATCTTAGCACGCTTGCTCATCGGGGTTTGTTGTTTGCAGTGTGGAATACCGCACATCAAATGAGGGTTGCTATCCTATGCAGATAGAGGATGTGAAGGCTGCAATCGGTATTTGAAGGCACATGCAGATAGATACAGAATTGACAAGGAACATTTTGGTGCGATGGGAGAATCAGCCGGAGGATTTTGACATGTATGGCGGCATTGGATCATGATAAAGCTCGTGATGTTGGAGAATATCTTGAAGAGTCAAGCAGTATTAGGGCAGCATGTCCATGGTATCCACCTACTAACCTTAGCACATTTAAGTATAAAGATGCCGAAGAATGCGCAGCATCTATGGAGTCACTTTACTCGGATATAATATTATGAGAAATATCAAGGAAGCATACAATAGTTCTCCGGTGTCTAAGGTGACAAAAGATGCTCATTTTTGATTATTCACGGTATAAATGATCAGACAGTTCCGTTTGAGCAGAGTGAAGAGCTTTATGATAAGCTTATTGAAAATGGCTGTGATGCAGATTTGATTGCATTAGAAGGCGCTGACCATGCGGATCTGCAGTTTTCCAGGATGAACTGTGGGATAGGATAATCGAGTTTTTAAGACTAAATTGGGATAAAATCATGTCATACAGTAGCTCTTAAGAAAATTTTTTAGTCGGAATAAAGTCTGTTTATAA